>Ga0213839_1000033_pt1 | contig 486438 bp, 474 predicted proteins | sample SWPATP21_FD_160075 | JGI IMG/M metagenome (GOLD analysis project Ga0213839, IMG submission 160075) | Coastal seawater microbial communities from Marineland, Florida, United States - SWPA TP2 #1 | ecosystem: Environmental > Aquatic > Marine > Coastal | place: USA: Florida | collected 2016-08-14
CCTCTTACCTTTCCGAACAGAGAAGTTAAGCCCGTTAGCGCCGATGGTACTGCAACAGTGGGAGAGTAGGTCATCGCCTTTTTTAGAAAAGCATTCATAAATCTATGAATGCTTTTTTTGTTTTATAAAGCTTAAGATAGGTGAGATTTCCTAAGAATAAATTATAGTATAATTACTAATTATTAAACATACTATCTAGAATAGTTTTTAAGCCTTTAAAAGCAAAAAAGATAGCTAACCCACAGATTAAACATCCAATAATTAAAATAGGAATATAGAGTGGTTTTTCTTGATTGCTAAATGCGATGTAAATTAAAGTAGGACCAAGGAACATACACAATAAAGAGAGTCCCATTTTTTTTAGGCCTTGTATTAAAACTTCTTTATTTGTTCGTTTAGTTTCCATGCTTATAGTTTTGAATAGCTAAGCGTACACTTTTATGTTTATTTAGTAAGCGTTTTGCTTCCTCTTGCTGAATGTTAAGTTCGCTCATAATCATTTTTGTACCTCTATCAACTAGCTTATTGTTGCTCAATTGCATATCTACCATTTTGTTTCCTTTAACATGGCCAAGTTGAATCATAGTGGTTGTTGTAATCATGTTTAAAACAAGTTTTTGGGCTGTTCCTGCTTTCATTCTTGAGCTTCCTGTAACAAACTCTGGACCAACAATAATCTCTATAGGAAATTGAGCTGTAAGTGACAATGGGCTTTTATAATTACAGGTTATGCATCCAGTGGCGATACCTGCTTCACGACATTTTTCTAAACCACCAATAACGTAAGGTGTTGTGCCAGATGCAGCAATACCAATGACTACATCTTTATTAGAGACTTCATATTCCTTTAAGTCTTTCCATGCTTGGTCTTTTGAGTCTTCGGCGAATTCTACCGCTTTTCTTATTGCTGTATCTCCTCCTGCAATTAAACCTATAACTAAATCGTGTGAGACACCAAATGTTGGAGGACATTCTGACGCGTCAACAATTCCAAGTCTGCCACTTGTGCCAGCTCCTATGTAAAATAATCGACCTCCATTTTTTAATTTTTGAACTATTACTTTTACGAGTGCTTCAATTTGAGGAATTGCTTTTTCAACAGCTACTGGAACTGTTTTGTCCTCGTTGTTGATGTTAGTCAATAACTGGTTTACTGTCATCTTTTCTAGATGATTGTAATTGGAATCTTGCTCTGTGGTTTTTGTAAAGTCCATAGCTCAAAAATAATGATTTTTTTGCTGCGTTAATGATGGTAGTGACATCCTTTTTTGTTTTTACAAAAAAGATATAACGGACAGCATGACCCGAAGGGTAACGCCCTAAAAATAAAAAAGCTCCTAATTAAAGGAGCTCTTATATTAAATTGAGTTTATAATATTGTTGAAGGTACTGCTTGGTCGCATTACTTTGCTTTCGATATCGTCTTCGGTTAGGTAATAGCCTCCAATGTTTGTTGTTTGACCTTGAACTGCATTTAGCTCGTCAACGATTTTGGTTTCGTTTTCAGTAAGTGCTTTAGCTACTGGTGAGAACATAGTTTTTAGTTCGCTGTCGTTTGACTGGTTAGCCAAAGCTTGAGCCCAATACATTGACAGGTAGAAGTGACTCCCACGATTGTCTAACTCACCACATTTTCTTGAAGGTCCTTTACCGTTTTCTAAGAGTTTTCCGGTTGCTTCATCTAAAGTGTCGGCTAAAACTTGAGCTTTCTTGTTGTTAAAAGTTTCGCTTAAATGCTCTAAAGAAACCGCTAAGGCTAAGAATTCACCTAGAGAATCCCAACGTAAATGGTTTTCTTCTAATAGTTGTTGTACGTGTTTTGGAGCTGATCCACCAGCACCAGTTTCGAACAAACCACCACCATTCATTAATGGTACGATAGATAGCATTTTTGCACTTGTACCTACTTCTAATATTGGGAAAAGGTCAGTAAGGTAGTCTCTTAATACGTTTCCTGTTACTGAAATGGTGTCTTTTCCTTCCTTAATACGTTCTAGTGTGAATTGCGTTGCAGCAATTGGGTCTAAAATTCTTAGATCTAATCCTGAAGTATCGTGTTGTGGTAAATATTGGTTAACTTTTTTGATTAACTCTGCATCGTGAGCACGATTTTCGTTTAACCAGAATACTGCTGGAGTTTGTGATGCTCTTGCTCTTGTTACTGCAAGTTTAACCCAGTCTTGAATTGGTAAATCTTTAGTTTGACACATTCTCCAAATATCACCAGCTTCAACTGTGTGCTCCATTAATGTGTTTCCTGATGCATCAACAACTTTTACTGTTCCGTTAGAAGTAATTTCAAACGTCTTGTCATGCGATCCATATTCTTCAGCTTTTTGAGCCATTAAACCAACGTTAGGAACTGTTCCCATTGTTGTTGGGTCAAAAGCACCATGTTGTTTACAAAAATCGATTGTAGCTGTGTAAATACCAGCATAACTACTATCAGGAATTACAGCTTTAGTATCTTGTTGTTTTCCTTCGGCATTCCACATTTGACCTGAAGTACGTATCATTGCAGGCATTGAAGCGTCAATAATAACATCACTTGGTACATGTAGGTTGGTAATACCTTTATCGCTATTTACCATAGCTACTGCAGGACCATTATTGAAAGCTTCGTTAATTTCAGCTTCGATTAAAGCTTTTTTGTCGGCTGGTAATTTTTCTAATTTAGACACAAGGTTACCAAATCCGTTATTTTCTTCTACACCAATTTCTTCAAGAATATCTCCATATTTTTCATACACATTAGCAAAAAATACTCTTACTGCATGACCAAAAATAATAGGGTCAGACACCTTCATCATTGTAGCTTTCATGTGTAATGAAAAAAGTACTCCTTGTGCTTTGGCGTCTTTAACTTGTTCTTGTAAAAAGTTTAATAATGCTTTTTTGTGCATTACAGTACCATCAATGATTTCACCTTTTAAAATTGGGAAACTATCTTTTAAAATGGTTTCATTACCATTTTGGTCTGTATGAACAATTTTTATGCTAGTATCGTTATCTAGTGTAAGTGATTTTTCGTTGTGTGCAAAATCTCCTTCAGTCATTGTAGCAACATGAGTTTTAGAGTCTGAACTCCAAGCTCCCATTGAATGCGGATTTTTCTTAGCGTAGTTTTTTACCGCTTTAGGTGCACGTCTGTCTGAGTTACCTTCACGTAACACAGGGTTTACAGCACTACCTTTAATTTTGTCATATCGTGCTTTGATAGCTTTTTCTTCGTCATTTTGAGGATCTTCAGGATAGTTAGGTACATTGTAACCTCTTTCTTGAAGCTCTTTAATTGCAGCTGTTAATTGCGGAATTGAAGCACTAATATTAGGTAATTTTATAATATTTGTTTCAGGTAATTTAACAAGTTCACCTAGTTTAGCTAAGGCGTCTTCTACTTTTTGGTCTTCTTTTAAAAAGTCAGGGAAGGTTGCTAAAATTCTTCCTGCTAATGAGATATCTTTAGTTTCTATAGTAATTCCAGACGATTTTGTAAATGCTTTTACAATTGGTAAAAAAGATTGAGTTGCCAACGCTGGAGCTTCATCTGTTTTTGTATAAAATATAGTAGAAGATTTTGTCATTTGTTGTTAAATTTTATCTATTTATGAACTTTGTATTTTTAAAATCTTGCAAATATAATAATTTCAAGTGGCTATCCCTTGTAGTTTATAGGCAATTATTCAATTATGATATTGTATGTATTTAAAAGCCCAAAAATTTGCTCTTTTGAAAATTTTGCTTGATTAATATTATTAATTTCTGGATTGATGCTGTAGTTAATTGCCGACCTTAAGTCGGCTTTTTCAAGGTTGGTGTTATCAAAAACAGCATTTTTAAGATCACAATCCGTAAAGATTGCTTTAGAAATATTGGTTTTTGTAAAATCTACTTGCTGTAAATTACAGTTTAAAAAAGGAGTGTCTTTAATATTTAGATTTGTAAATGAAGCTAGATTTAAACTACAGGAATTGAATGTAAAGGATAATAAAAAATCATTACAATCATGAAAGTGAAGCCCTAAAAGTTTACAATTGTTGAACTGTACATTATTGAAAGTAGTGTGTTTTATGTTAGCATTACTAAAGTTGCAATTGGTAAACTCACACTCCAGGAAACTAATATTTGAAACATCAGCATTAGAAAAATCACAATCTATAAACGAGCAATTGTCGTATTCAGCTTTTGGTAAAAGGGTTTTGGTATAGTTTTTAGCGCTAAATGTTTTATCTAAGAGTAGTGGTAGGTCCATATTATTGTTTAAAACATTAAATATAGGTGTTAAAAAAACAAAAGCCATATCATTGTAGTCTATACTACCTTGACATGGCTTTCTCTGAAACTGTTACTACGTGATCTAATTAACACTTCTGCTAAATCAGCCGTATTGGAATTTACATTCACAATCGTCTTTTTCAATTCAAGTTTCACAGTATCAATGAAACATCTCTATAACTTTCAAAATGTATTGACTTGTTATTTAATGTTTCAGTTTAATTGTTTTTCTTGATGTTTTGTCTGTTAAACTTCGCTTTCACGTTACTTACTTTTCAAAACATTGCACCTATCTTAACATTCGCTTTCGTTCCTGTTACCTTCGAGTACTTTCCACTTTTCTAGTTTTTGTCTGCCTAAACATACAGTACTTTTAAAAGCTTCATGGCTTTTCAACTTAATCATGCCTACACATGCTGTTTCAAAACCTCAAAAAACAATTTTATAAAGAACGTTACTTTATTCCGATTTTAACATTAACACCTTTTTTATGGTGACCAACTCAAGGTTGTTGTTTAATCGTTTAGCTAATATAGGTCAAGAATTGAAAATTGCAAATTTTTTAGACCATTAGATATCAACCATTTATGAACCGAAGTTATTAACAATGGTTAATAAAAAAAGCCTTGAGAGTATCAAGGCTTTATTATTATTATATGGTTTGAAGTGCTTATTTTCTAACTTCTTTGATTCTTGCTTTTTTACCAGTAAGACCTCTAAAGTAGTAAATTCTTGCACGTCTAACTTTACCTCTTTTGTTTACTTCAATTTTTTGAAGTGCTGGTAAGTTAATTGGGAAAATACGCTCTACACCAATTGTTCCAGACATTTTTCTAATGGTAAATGTTTCAGAAGTACCAGATCCTTTACGTTGTAATACTACACCTTTAAAAAACTGAGTACGTGTTTTACTACCTTCTTTAATTTCGTAGTATACAGTAATTGTATCACCTGCACCAAATTCAGGTAAGTCTTTTCTTGTTACAAATTCGTCTTGTACAAATTTTACTAAAGAATTCATTTTGTTTAATTTTAAAATGGTTGATTCAAACCAACATTCACGGATCTCGCCAGAGGTTAATCTGAAATTGGCTGCAAAGATAATTAATAAATACTAACGTACAATTAATAATTAATAATTTTTTGGTGTTCCCAAGCCAAAGTGTAAACACTTGTCTTGGTCAGGCTATCCATTATATCTTTTTACGTGTCTTCGTCAGGCCTTGACTGACGTAAAAAGGATGCCATTACTATCCTTAACACGATTGCACAATTAGCTAAAAACCATATATGCAATACTAAAGCTAAGTGCACAAAATGTAATTATCCCAACTATAGCATTGTAAAAAGGTTGTTGCACTGAATTTATCTTGTCGTTAATTACTTTATCACCAGATAAGTACTTAAGGCCTTTGTTTTTTCCTATTAATTTGAAAAAATAATAACGAGTATATAATCCTAGAACATGAACAACTATGCCTCTAAAGATGATTTCAACAAAAAATTCAAGTATAGCTCCCACTTTTAATCATCCAATAAATCAGGTCTGCGCTCTTGTGTACGTTTGTAGGCTTGTTCTTCTCGCCATTTTTCAATTTCAGGGAAATTACCACTAAACAAAATTTCAGGTACTTGCATACCTTTATACTCACGAGGTCTAGTATATATTGGAGGCGCTAAAAGATTATCCTGAAACGAATCGGTTAGGGCAGAGGTTTCATTTCCCAATACACCAGGAATTAAACGTATTACAGCATCGCATAGTACAGCAGCTCCTAATTCGCCACCAGATAACACATAATCACCAATTGAAATTTCTTTGGTAATAAACTTATCACGTACGCGTTGGTCAACACCTTTATAATGACCACATAATATAATAATGTTTTCGTGTAAGGACAGTTGGTTAGCAATACCTTGGTTTAAGCGTTCACCATCTGGTGTCATATAAATAATTTCATCATACTTGCGTTGTGCTTGTAAACCAGAAATACATTTGTCAATAGGTTCAATCATCATGACCATTCCTGCTCCACCACCAAATTGATAGTCGTCTACAGACTTATAATTATCGGTTGTGTAGTCTCTAAGGTTATGAAAATGAACTTCTACCAAGTTAGCATCAATAGCTCGTTTAAGTATAGAGGCTTCAAACGGACTACTTAATAGCTCCGGTAAAACGGTTATAATATCTATGCGCATGTTTTAAGTATTGGCTGCAAAGATAGGTTTAATTAGATTATTTTTTTAGAAGGATTTTCAGAAGTAGGCGAGAACAAGCAATTACTTATAGCCATTGTTGTAGCAAGTACTTTTTCAGAACAAACTGTCTGGATATTTCTCAATTTCGTTTTCAATTTGTTCTTGTTTAGCTTGCTCTAATTGTTTTATTATTGATTTTGTTTCTCTATATTCTTGTGCTTCCGGAACTTTAATAAATTCCACTTCTTTATCATACTTTTCTTGGATAACTTGTTCTATTTCGTCAAGTGTAACTCTAAAATATTCTTTACGATAGTTTACTTTATTTATTCTTCTATCGTCAAACTCTTTTTGCAGTAAATTTTCTAATTCAGGTGCATTTTCGGTGAAGATAAGAGCGTGTAAGTCAAATCTGAAAGGAACGGAAGCATCTCCTAATTCCTTTACTCTATCCATTGGTTCAAGTCTTCTTGTCATTCCAATTTTGTATATGTTCTCGCCAAATGAACCAATATTTGAAATAATATAAACGTGTCCCGATTTTGTTTCTTGCGCTCTTGATATTGCTCTTTCTTTTGCTTCGTGAGCTTCTTGAAGGTTTTTTTGAAGTTCGGCTATCTGAGCATTCAATTTTTCAAGTTCTTCGCCACTTACTAATCCAAGTTCTTTTTGAGCTTTTTCAAGTGCTTTTTGGAATCTCTTTTCTTCCAATTCAGCTTCTTTTTTTGCTTTTTCAAATTCTCTTTGTGCCTTTTCTTCTTCTCTAATCCTTGCTCTAATTTCCTTTTGTTCTTCTTTCTCTTCTTGCTTTTTTTGAAGGTATTCGTGTTTTAATTTGATTTCTTCTATTTTTAAATTAATTAACTCTTCACTTATTACAATCATATGATTGTTGTACCTTTCTTCAAAATTATTACTTGCATAATTACCTGTTATGACACTATTTTGTAACAATAGAAATGAGCAAAAGTCTCGGCTATAATTATTTATTTTAAATCCTAAATTTTTGATTTTTTCAATGGAAGTATTTACGTTATTCCATTTTACTTTTGCAATTAGTTTATCTGCTTCATTATTAAAAGCATTTGAAATTATTTTTTTGTAGTTATTAATACTCTTGCGATAGGAAGAAGTTAAAAAACTATATTTAGAAGTATAATAAATTTCATCTACACTACTTGTTATTGCTTTGTCTTCCTTGAATAATTGCTTTTGTTTTTCTTTAACTTCTAATAATTTTAATGCATATTTCTCTGAAGTTTCAAATTCATACACTCTTTCATAAACACCGTAATTTATTAAATCAATATCTTCTTGATATAGTTTTATTTCTGATATCAAATTATCATAAATAGTTTTTGACTTTTTATACTTTATGTTTAATTCATCTAAACTTTGGCTTAAACTCTCAAGTTTATTTTTTTCTTCATCAATTTTTTTTTCGATTGTGATTAAGCCAGAATATTTTTTGAAATCATTTTCTAAATTACTAATTTTTGTATTCTTTTCTTCTATTTTTGATTTATAGAGTATAACTTCTTTCTTAATATTCTTTAATTCATCTAATCTTTTATTTTCATTTTTGAGAACTGTGTTTTCCTCAACTAGATTATGAATTTCATTTTCCTTTTTATCAATTTCAGTAAGTGATTTATTCTTTATTTTTTTAGTTTGATTAATAAAATAAATCAAAATTAAACCTAATAATATTGCTATTGAAGTTGATATGTATGTCATTTTCAGTATTTGCTACAACGGTCTCATATAAGATTAGTTGCGTGGTTTAAGTTACTAATTTAGCAAATAAAAACTGAATAGAAAATCCGCGAGGATTTTCGTAAGTAGACTATTACCAGGTAGTTAATTTATACGTTGTTGGTAGTAGTGTTTAATTATTTTCTATATAATGTTGACAGTGTTCCGTTTAAACAAAAAGGGATTACTGATGTATGAGTTTCATTTCTATAAATGTACCAATCTATATCAACATTATCGTAGTTTCTTTTTTTAAGGAACATACTAAATTTAATCATATTCGATACCATCATTGGGCTTTCATTTTCTCCAGTAGAAATGAAAACTTTGGTTGGAACAATATTCCAGTTTTGGTTATCTGTGAATTTAATAATTGCTGGTTCTAAAAAGATTTCTTCGTTAAGTTGAAATGACGGACTGTTTATACCAAATCTTGTAAAGTAATTATCAGAATTTACAAAACAGTATGCCGTAAACAGACCTCCAAGAGAATGTCCTGAAATCCCTCTATCGGAATTTGTTTTATAGTGTTTATCTATAAATGGTACAATTTCTTTTTTAAGACATGCTAAAAATTTATCAGCTTCACCAGTTTTGACTGTTCCTTCTTCTACACCAAATTTTTTCTCAATTCTTCTTTCGGTTATCGTGTCACGATATGGTGTGTAGTCATTAAATCTATTAATGTTTGATTCTATTCCATTTACCTTATGGCTGATTCCAACAAGAATCACATCTTCTATTTTTTCATAATCAATGTAAGATGATTCGAAATATCCAAATGTGCTTTTCCCATCCAAAACATAAAGCACAGGATAGGTTATGCTGTCCTTGATAGAATAGTTCTTTGGAAAAGACATATGGATTAGATAGTCCTTGTTTGTGATTTTAGAATTAATGATATGGTCTGGTTTAAAGCTATCACGTCCTTTTGGGTCTAATTTTTGTGCAAATGATATATTTTGAAAAATCAACAAAAGACAAGTACCAATAAGTAGTTTTTTAGATGTTATAAATATCATTATTTCTTCTTAGGTTTAAATTTGGACTAAGCCAACTTAATAAATTTTAGAGGGCTTTTCGATTAGGGAATTAACCGTAATGAGCTATAAGCGGTTTTAGCTACAGTCATTTTTAAATTTCATAAAAAAATTGTCATATTGGTATTTTAACTCAGAGTCATTCTGCAAACTCTTTGATTTTTCTAAAAGTTTTTTTACTCTTTCACAATCCAAACCATCATTATAGTACATTAAGGCAAGATAGAAGTTGGCATAAGCAATCCAATAGTCAGAATCACAATTTTGAATCATCTTGTTCAGAATGTTTTTTCCTTTCTCGAAGTCCGCCAAAGTTAAGTAAGTTCTTGATTCATTAATATAATTTGGCCAGTATGCTGAATCCAATTCACGTCCTTTTTTAAAGTATTCAATTGCTTGTTCGTATTTTTGTTGAGTCGCTGATGTTGTTCCCAACTCGTTATAGGTTATTGGGTTTAACTCAAAACGTAAAGAGGATTGAAAATAAATCATTGCTGAGTCATATTCCATTTTCTGATGTTTTTCCAATCCTTCATAATAAAGAGCTATAGCAGTATCGTTTTCAATATTCTGTTTTATTTTCGTGTAAGGGTTATGTTTCTTTAGAGGACCTTTTTTTTCAGTTTCTGATTTACAGGAAAAAATTAGAAGTGCAATTAAAATCGGAAAGTATTTCATTCAGCTCGTTTTTGTTTTATTTATGGCTAAGAATAAGATATAAATTGTTTTAACAATCCATACCATTTATTTAACGAAGTTAGCTAATAGTTTTAATAAACAAAAAATCCGTAAAAAAACTTTACGGATTTGTATTCATCTAAAAAAGCAAACCATTATATGCCTTTTTGTTTATTAATTTCATCTTGAAGTTGGCGTCTTACTTTTTGCTCTCTTTCTAAAGCAGTTCTGCGGTGTTCTTCAAATTCTTCTTCGGTTTCAGCTAACGATTTTTTAGCTTGCTTGGTAATGGCATTACTGTTTTTAAACTTGTATATAAAGAGTAGTAACAGTGCAAATAATCCTCCAATAATACTCCACATAAGTACATTGTAGCCTCCTTTGCTCATTTGCATTCCAAACAAAGCCATACTATCTTTTTCAAGATTGGTTTTGTCTAATGTGTCTTTAGTATTTGTAAGATTGCTTTTAAGTTCAGTAATCTCTAAAGCTTGTTTGTCTACTATAGCTTGTGTATCTGCCAAATCTTTGTGTATGGCTTTAAGCGAATCTAGTGTGTGCGCTTTAAGTGTATATAACCAGTTCTTTTTTACAACTTTATACTCTTGATAATTGTTTGAGCGTTGTATAACGAATTCAAATTGATTGTCAATACTCCCTTCGTTTAATGATAATTTGTCTTTTTCAGTAGTTTCCTGAGCAATTAGGGTTGTAAAGGATAATATGCAAAGTGTTGTAAGAAAAAGGGTTTTAAAATATTTCATTTTAGTTAGGCTGTTTTTAGCTGTGGTTAATTTTGAACAATATAGCAATTTCTATTGATGTTTGATTATTTTTTAAGCAAATAGCCTCACATTTTGTGAGGCTATTTTATATACGAACGGTTTTATGTTTTGGACGTTTTAGTCTATTAATAATAGGTGTAGCGTCTTACTTTTGCAATATATTTTGCTAACCTAATCACTTGATGGCTATAACCATACTCATTATCATACCATATATATAGTATCACATTTTTACCATCTTTTCTAACAATGGTTGCTTTACTATCATAGATTGAAGGAGCAGAGCTACCTACGATATCGCTAGATACCAACTCGTCGCTCATTTCATATTTAATTTGTTCTACCAAGTCACCTTCAAGCGCATATTTTTTCATAATGGTATTGATACCTTCAACAGATGTTGGTTTCTCTAATTCCAAATTCAAAATTGCTAAAGAGCCATTTGGTACAGGAACTCTAATTGCATTAGAAGTTAATTTCCCTTCTAAAGATGGTAATGCTTTAGAAACTGCGCTTCCTGCTCCAGTTTCGGTAATTACCATGTTAAGTGCTGCTGCACGACCACGACGGTATTTTTTATGGAAATTATCAACTAAATTTTGATCGTTGGTATAGGCGTGGATAGTTTCTAAATGACCAGTTTTTACTCCAAAAGTGTCTTCAACAGCTTTTAATACAGGTGTAATTGCGTTTGTAGTACAAGATGCTGCTGAAAAGATATTGATGTTATCAGGATTGTTTTCAAGATGGTTAACACCATGAACAATATTTGGAACACCTTTACCAGGAGCAGTAAGTAATACTTTGTCAACACCTTTTGATTTTAAGTGTCTGCTTAAAGCTTCATTATCTCTAAAGGCTCCAGTATTATCAATTACTAAGGCTTTATCAATTCCGTATTTGGTATAGTCGATATCTTCAGGAGCATTTGCTGAAATGATATTTACAGTTGTACCATTTATAATTAAAGCACTGTTTTTTACATCGGCAACAACAGTTCCTGGGAAATCACCATGAACAGAGTCGTTACGTAATAAAGATGCTCTTTTTTCTAAAACAGTTTGGTCTATAGCACCTCTTGTAACAATAGCTCTTAAGCGTAATTGACTTCCTTTTCCTGTTCTAGTCATTAGCTCTCTTGCTACCAAACGACCAATTCTACCAAAACCATAAAGCACAACATCTTTAGGTTCAATAGAGTTGTTTTTACTAGCGTCTTTAAGTTTGTTGGCTACAAATGCAGTTGCATTGCTGTATTTTTGATCTTCTAAGTGAAACTCATAGGTTAATTTTCCTATGTCTAGTTTAGCAGGAGGAAGGTCTAATGTTTTAATAGCCTGAGCGATTTCAACAGAGTCGAAAATAGAAATTGGTTTTTGTACAAACTCGCCAGCATATTCGTGTAAGTTCAAAATCTCGCTAACATTTCTGTCAATTAATTGATTTCTGAACAAAACTAGCTCTATGGATTTGTCATACCAAAGGTCGCTAACAATTTTTATAAATTCTACAGTTGCTCTTCTACGATCTGCTTGAAAAGCCAATTCACTTTCATAAGTTTTTGTAAGACTCATTTTATAATGTTTAGTGTGTTGTTAAAATGAAATTTTTTGCAAAAGTAATATATTTCAAACGTTTTCGTAAAACATTTTAACAAATAAAAAACCCTTTAACTGTTAAGTTGTTAAAGGGTGATTTTGAGTTATTGTTATCAAAATGAGTTTACTTCCAATAGAAGCTCTCTTTTTTTCCATTTTTGTTGATGATTTCAAACTTTAATGGGTCATTACTTGATTTATTTTCAAGTGCATGTTTTACTTCATCAATACTGTTTACAGTTTTATCATTTATAGCTGTAACAATGCTTCCTTCTTCAATACCATTCTTTTTCCAAAAACGCTCATACGTTTTGTCTAACGATGAAATTTTAACACCATTTTGAGCATCTAATTTTTTTAAGTCTTTCTCTTTGGCATTTTTAACCAACCCAATAATAGGAAGTTGTAGAGTTTGATTCCTTATTAAAGTTACAGGAACAATTTTAGTGTCGTTGTCTCTTAATAATGTTACGTTTACAACATCATCAGGACGTTTGGTGCTCAAATATCCTTTTAGGTCAGAAAACTTAGAAATTTTAATATCGTCTAGTTTTTTAATAACGTCACCACTTTGTATTCCTGCCAAATCAGCACCAGAGTCTTCTTCAACACTGTTTACATAAAATCCTTCAGTAGTAGCAACACCTAATTCTTCGGCATATTTACTATTTAATGATCCACCAGTTACTCCTAAAATTCCATTTTGAACATCACCATACTCCATAATATCTTCAACCACTTTTCTAGCAATGTTACTTGGCACAGCAAAAGAATATCCAATGTAAGATCCTGTTTGTGATGAAATAGCTGTATTTATTCCTACCAAATCACCATTAGCATTTACCAAAGCACCACCTGAGTTTCCTGGGTTTACAGCAGCATCAGTTTGAATAAATGACTGATGGTTTTGACCTGTTAAATCTCTTGACTTCGCACTGATAATTCCTGCAGTAACAGTAGAAGTAAGGTTAAAAGGGTTACCAACTGCTAATACCCATTCGCCAATTTTAGCTTGATCAGAATCTCCAAAAGTTACAAAAGGAAGTTCTTCATCGGTATCAATTTTTAAAAGTGCGATATCTGTTTTTTCATCACTACCAATCAATTTAGCATCATAAATTTTATTGTCGTTAGAGGTAATAGATATTTGATTTGCACCATTAATAACATGGTTGTTGGTTATAATATATCCATCAGGAGAAATAATAACACCACTACCTGTTCCTACTTGAGCACGTTGAGAGTTTCTTCCGTAGAATAAATCTTCAAATGAAGTTGGTCCTTTTACAATAGTTGTGTTTTTAACGTGTACCACAGCGTGTACTGTTTTTTCGGCTGCATCGACAAAATCAGGAACATTTGAAATATTATAAGCGCTTGTTACAGTATTGTTTGTGGGCAGAAAAGATACCTGCTCATTATTATTTGTAGTAGATGCCAAAGCACTGTTGTCTTGTTCTAAAAATAGCTTGTAGGCGGATAATGTTATAATTCCACCTAATACTGAAACTAAAACTAAGGTTAAAATCTTTTTCATTTGTTTTATTAGGTTTTGAGTTATGATTTGATAATTATTTAACGATTAAAATTAACTATTTATTGAATTAACAGTTTCAATTTAACGATTTTTAACGTCGCATTTAACGCGTATTTAACACTGCAAAAACCAATGTTTTATTCCTATATTTGTACCGCTTATGAAACTTAATTTCTATAAATATCAAGGTACAGGAAACGATTTTGTAATGATCGATAACCGTTCATTACACTTCGACAAAAACAATACCAAACACATTGCTTTTTTGTGTGACAGACGTTTTGGCATAGGTGCTGACGGACTGATACTGCTTGAAAATCATCCTGATTATGATTTTAAAATGGTGTATTACAATGCCGATGGTAACGAAAGCTCTATGTGTGGTAATGGAGGTCGTTGTTTGTCAGCTTTTGCAAAGCAACTAGGTGTTGTTAATGATAAAGCTACTTTTGTAGCTATTGATGGTTTGCATCATGCTGTTATTGAGCAAGGTGTTGTGAGTCTTCAAATGCAAGATGTTTTAAAAATTAATCAACAACAAGACTATGTGTTTTTAGATACTGGTTCGCCTCATCATATAGAAATGGTTAATGACTTAGAACATTTTGATGTCAAAACAAATGGCTCAGCTATTAGATATGGTAATTTATATGGTAAAGCAGGAAGTAATGTAAATTTTGTTGAAAAAATTTCTGAAGATACTTTTGCTGTAAGAACTTATGAACGTGGAGTAGAAGACGAAACGTTGTCTTGCGGAACAGGAGTGACTGCTGTAGCTTTGGCGATGCATTATATTGGAGAAACCGAAAAAAATCTAGTGACATTAAAAACAAAAGGAGGCGATCTTAAGGTGTCTTTTACTGTTGAAAATGGCGCGTATAAAAATGTATGGCTTATTGGACCAGCAACTTTGGTTTATAAAGGGACTTTTGAATGATAACTCTAAAAGGAAAGCATATTTATTTAAGAGCGCTCGAGCTAGAGGATTTGGAGTTTATCCATCAGGTAGAAAATGATGAATCCATTTGGGAAATAAGCAGTACCATTACACCATATTCCAAATTTTTAATAAAACAGTATCTAGAAAATGCGCACAAAGATATTTTTGAAGTCAAACAATTACGACTGGTCATTTCTAGTTATAATGATGACGCTTTAGGGCTCATTGATCTTTTTGATTTTGATTTCAGAAATAAAAGAGTTGGTGTTGGTATTTTAATTAAAAATCCTGAGGATAGACAAAAAGGTTTTGCTAGTGAAGCTTTAGGATTGCTTATAGATTACTGTGTAAAACATCTAGATGTACATCAATTATATTGCAATATTTCAGAAGAAAATACTGCAAGCCTTAATTTGTTTGAAAGTCATGGGTTTCAAAAAATAGGACTAAAAAAAGATTGGACCTATACTAATGGTTCTTATAAAAACGAATATTTATTACAACGTATTTCAATTTAAATGTATATAAAGAAAATTCTTTGGGCAATTGCTCTTATAGGTCTAGCAGTAGCTGCTTACTTCGCGTATTTTGTGTATAGTGCAATGTTTAAGCCTAATACAAGTTTTAATAATGAAAATGCCTATGTGTTTATTCCTACGGGAGCCGACTATAACGAAGTAAGAGCACAATTGGAACCATTGTTATTGGATATTGATGCTTTTGATGCGTTAGCAAAGCAAAAAAAATACACAGCTAATATAAAAGCTGGTAGGTATGAAATTAAAAAAGGAATGAGTAATAACGATATTATCAATTCCATTAGAAGTAATAATATCCCAATTAAAGTATCTTTTAATAATCAGGAAACATTAGAAAAACTTGCAGGTAGAATTGCAAACCAAATAGAAGCAGATAGTTTGTCTTTAATTGAAACTATGACTTCTGAAGCATTTTATGAAAAAAGCGGTTTTTCAAAACAAACAGCTTTAGGGATGTATATTCCAAATAGCTATGAGTTTTTCTGGAATACTTCAGCTGAAGAATTTAGAGGCCGAATGTTAAAAGAATATAACCGATTTTGGAACGACAGTAGAAATGCCAAAGCTAAAGCATTAAACATGTCTAGAGATAAGGTTATGGCTTTAGCGTCTATTGTATATGAAGAGTCAAAGCAAGCTAGCGAGCAACCTCGTATTGCAGGTGTGTATATGAATAGGTTGCGAATAGGAATGCCTTTGCAAGCAGACCCAACATTAAAATTTGCAGCTTATCAATTGCCTCAATATAAAAACACAGTAATAAAACGTGTATTGAATATTCACAAAGAAATAGAGTCACCTTATAATACATACATGAATGCTGGATTACCTCCAGGGCTTATCGCAATGCCAGATATTTCGGCAATTGATGCTGTGTTGAATTATGAAAAACACAATTACCTTTATTTTGCTGCTGATGCTAAACGCTTAGGGTTTCATAAATTTGCTAAAACCTTAAGTCAGCACAATGTAAATGCTAGAGAGTATCAGCGTTATTTATCTGCTCAGGGAATAAATAGGTAATTTTAATGCGAAAAAAAATCTGTTATATAGCCTTTTTACTTGTATCAGTATCTTTTTCGCAATCTACATTCGAGTCGTTTTTAAAACCTAGTGATAGTTTAAATCCTTCAAGACGTAATGCAGTTGTAATAGCTGAGTCTTCTTTGGCAGGACTAACGCTTGTTGGTTTAGATAGACTTTGGTATGCCGATTATCCTCGTTCAAAATTCCATACATTAAATGATAACAATGAGTGGTTGCAAATGGATAAACTTGGTCATGTGTTTACATCTTATCAATTAGGAAGAGTAGGTGCTAATGTTTTAAATTGGAGTGGTGTACGTAAAAAAGACCAGCTTATTTATGGTTCTACTTTAGGCTTTACCTTTTTAACAGCAGTTGAAGTTATGGATGGTTTTTCTGAAGAATGGGGTTTTTCTTGGGGAGACATGATAGCTAATGCCACAGGAACAGGCTTGTATGTTGGTCAAGAATTGCTTTGGCAAGAACAGCGCATTGTTTTAAAATATTCTTTCCACCAAACTAAATATGCTGCTCAACGTCCTGATAAACTTGGAGATGGCTTTTTTGAAGAGTTTTTAAAAGACTACAATGGTCAAACCTATTGGCTCAGTGCTAATGTACACTCGTTTTTCAAGGATAGTAATTTTCCTAAATGGCTTAATGTAGCTGTTGGTTATGGAGGAGATGGTATGTTATCTGGTGAAAATGAGACTGTTAATAACTCAATGATAAGTCAAAATAGAATTCGTCAATTCTATTTAAGTTTAGATGTAGATTTGTCAAGAATTAAAACGAACTCTCGTTTTTTACGAACGATATTTGACGTTTTTAATGTTATTAAGGTACCATTTCCAGCATTGGAGTTTACCGATAAAAAAGGCATAAAGCTCCATGGAATCTATTTTTAGAGCGGTTAAACGATTAATTTTCAGGTTTTAAAAAAAAGTTATATCTTTGCACGCTGAAATTTTAGGTCCATTTTTGGGGAATTAAGGACTTAATAAATTAGCTATTATGATAAAAAAGAAAACTAATTTTTTTGTTATCCCTCTTGCAATTGGCGCTTTAATTTTTTTAGCGTTGTATTCAAACACTAAAGTAGATTTAACAAATTATTCTACTGAGGGTTTGGAAATAGATTTTACAGTATCTAAGGACATTGCTTTATTAGCAAAAGATTCTAAAGGTGCAGTATCACCTATTTCAAATGACATTCAATTTCCTTACTTAGGGAAATCTTACGTAGGTTTTAAAGAAGCTCTTGGATTCAAAGAATCTGGTAGCAATTATTTTAGAGTTAACACACTTGGTTATTTAGGTAAGTACCAATTTGGTGCAGAAACATTAAAATTGATAGGTATTTATAACCCTAATCAGTTTTTATACAATCCTGAATTACAAGAAAAAGCTTTCTTAGCAAATGCTGAACGTAATAAATGGATATTACGTAAAGACATTAACCGCTTTGTTGGAAAAACAATAGGAGGGGTTAATGTTACTGAATCTGGTATTTTGGCTGCAGCGCATTTAGCAGGTCCAGGAAGTGTAAAAAAGTATTTAAGAAGTTATGGTTCTAATAACTTTAAGGATGCTTACGGAACTTCAATTAGACATTACCTAAAGAAGTTTTCTGGTTACGATACATCGCATATTGTACCAAACAAGAAAGCGAAAGCAGTACTTTAATAAAGAATTAATCTTTATGAATAGCAAAGATTGACGGACGTTTATGTAAGTCAATCTTTGTTTTTTTCCACTCATTCACGGTTTGCGTTTTTATATACTCAGTAGGTAATGTAATATCACAAGCAATACATATTCTTGTGTTTTGGTGTAACAAACTACAAATATCTTCTAGCATTTTATTATTTCTGTAAGGAGTTTCAATAAAGAGTTGTGTTTGATTTTGTTCAAAAGATAACTTCTCAAGTCGTTTTAAAGCAGACTTTCTTTCAGCTTTGTCTATTGGTAGGTAGCCATTAAAAGCAAAATTTTGTCCGTTCATTCCAGAACTCATTAATGCCAAAATAATAGAAGAAGGTCCAACCAAAGGTACAACCTGTATGTTGTTTTGGTGCGCAAGCTTCACAATTTCAGCACCAGGATCGGCAATTCCTGGACAACCAGCTTCAGAAAGCAAACCCATGGGTTTTCCTGCTTTACAAGCATCTAAAAAGTTTGAAATCTCAAAATCTTCAGTGTATTTATTTAATACATTAATATTTAACGAAGGCTGCGATTTTCTTGGGCTTACTCGTTTTATAAAATGTCTAGCTGTTTTTTGATTTTCAACAATATAATCGTCAACCATTTCAATAATTTTCTTTACTGAAATTGGTAAAACTTCAAGTGGAGGATTATCTCCTAAACGTGTAGGTATAAGGTATAATTTACCGTAAGTATTGTTCATTCTTAATTAACAATGAGCTTTTTAAATTGTGTTTGTCCATTATTATTAACTAGTTGTACTAGATAAAGTCCGTTTGATAATTCTTTTGTAGAGATAGTAGTTAACTGATTGTCAAATTCATTAACAGACTTTACAAGTTTACCTTGCATGTTAAATAAATGAACAGAATTTAATGATGAATAAAATTCTAATAGGTCTATAGTGAAACTTTCGTTTGCAGGATTAGGATATAATTTAATGTCAGATAATTGATGTTCATCAACACTTAAATTAGCATCAATGATTTTATAGATCGTTCCAGAAGACAAGCCAGCAACATATAATTCTCCGTCAACATCTTCACCAAAACAACTCCATCCATTTCCTGAATATTGCTCAGTAAAGGTATAACTCCAAGTGCCTTCGTTGTTACTTAAAATTCCTATTTCATTACTGCAGTAATCAGCAAAAAAGTAAACACCATATAAATTAGGTTGAGCTGAACCTCTATAAATATAACCACCAGTTATTGAGCATTTAAAGGCTCCAGATGAGGTATGACCATATTCAGCAACCGGAAAAGTCATTTCAGCCATAGGAGGACAGTCGGCTGTGTTATAGGTAGAATTTCCTTCATAACAACGCCATCCATAATTAACACCTAAAGCAGATGCAGAAGGAGTAACCATATTTATTTCTTCGTACTCATTTTGTCCAACATCAGCAATCCAAATGTCATTGGTTAGACTATCAAAAGAAAACTTCCAAGGATTTCGCAGTCCATAAGACCAAATTTCGTCAAGAGCAGTTGCGTCACCAACAAAAGGATTTGTAGCAGGAATAGCATAATTGTTTCCTCCACTAGTATTATCTACATCTATTCGAAGCATTTTACCTAATAAAGTACTGAGGTCTTGAGCTCTATTTCCTGGATCACCACCTGAACCTCCGTCTCCTGTCGCTATGTATAAATAGCCATCATTTCCAAACGCCATGTCACCACCATTATGATTGATATAAGGTTGAGAAATAGTCATTAATATTAGCTCAGAATTTGAGTCTGCTGTATTGCTATCGCTTCTTGTGAATCTTGAGATTACAGTATCACCTGCGTTGTTTATATAATTAACATAAAAATAACCGTTCGAGGCATAATTTGGGTGAAAAGCTAATCCTAAAAGTCCTTGTTCACCACCATTATCAGTAACGTTTACGTCAATATCTAAAAAAGGAGTTGGGTTAATTGTGCCTTCTTGGTTTATGATTTGGATATAACCAGATCGTTCTGCAACAAAAAGTCTATTATCACCTGAATGCTTGATATTTACAGGGTTTGAAAGTCCTGTAGCAAAAGTTTCAATCTCAATATCTTGAGCAAACCCAATAGAAAAACTAAAGAGTATAACTAGAGAGGCTAACTTTTTCATAGTATTAATTTAAGGGAGTTTGTTGCAACAAAATACAAAAAATCTAACAATATCAATGAATTTAATTGTTAATCAGGTTTTTAGAAATAATGTTGCATGAATTGTCAAGAAGAGAGTATACGCGCTCAAAATCTTTAATTGTTCCATAGTAAGGATCAGGAACATTTTTGTCTTTGATGTGAGGGTCTACTTCTAAAATAAGCTTTACTTTAGAAATGTCGTGAGTGTTCCTAGCGAGTTTAATTACGTTTTCGAAATTAGATTGATCCATCACAAAAATATGGTCAAAAGTATCAAAGTCAGAAACTTTAAACTGTCTTCCGCGTTGGTGCGAAATGTTAATTCCGTTAGCTCTTGCTACAGCAATTGACCTATGGTCTGGGTTGTCACCAACATGATAGTTTGCGGTACCAGCCGAATCTACATAAAACTTGTCTGAAGGTAGCTTAGATTCTAAAATACCATGAGCCAATGGTGAGCGGCAAATATTACCTAAGCAAACCATTAGAATACTTACCATAACTTAATTTTAGAGCGATAATTTTTTAGAAAGATCTTCTACGTATTTTCTAAACTGTTTGTCAGTAGAAGATAAATTGTCTACAGTTTTACAAGCATGTAATACTGTTGCGTGGTCACGTTTTCCAATTTGAGAGCCAATACTCGCTAAAGAAGCTTTAGTGAATTTTTTAGCAAAAAACATGGCTAATTGTCTAGCTTGTACAATGTGACGCTTTCGGGTTTTAGACTGTAATGTGCTAACGTCCATTTGGAAGTAGTCAGAAACTACCTTTTGGATATAGTCAATTGAAACTTCTCTCTTAGTATTCTTAACAAATTTTTCAACAATATCCTTAGCTAAGTTTATTGTAATTTCCTTTTTATTGAATGAAGATTGTGCTATTAAAGAGATTATAGCGCCTTCTAATTCTCTAACGTTAGTTTTAATGTTTTTAGCAACATACTCTATGATTTCTTCAGGCATTTCAACACCATCTCTGTAGAGTTTGTTTTTAAGAATAGATACTCTTGTTTCAAAATCAGGACTCTGTAGTTCAGCTGAAAGTCCCCATTTAAAACGAGACAATAAGCGTTGCTCAATATCTTGCATATCAACAGGAGCTTTATCACTTGTTAAAATGACTTGCTTACCATTTTGGTGTAAATGGTTAAAGATATGGAAGAATACATCTTGAGTTCCAGATTTGCCTGAGAAAAACTGAACATCATCAATAATTAAGACATCAATAATTTGATAAAAATGAATAAAGTCATTTCTGTTATTCTTTTTTACTGAGTCAATATATTGTTGTGTAAATTTTTCAGCAGATATATAAAGTACCGTCTTTTCAGGATACTTGTCTTTAATATCAATACCAATAGCATGAGCTAAGTGGGTTTTTCCTAATCCAACACCACCAAAAATAAGTAATGGGTTAAACGATGTTCCTCCAGGTTTGTTAGCAACTGCTAAACCTGCATTTCTTGCTAACCTGTTTGAATCTCCTTCAAGGAAATTTTCAAAGTTGTAGTTAGGATTTAATTGAGACTCAATTTTTACATTTCTAATTCCAGGAATTACAAATGGGTTTTTAAGCTCAGGATTTTTATTGTTTAAAGGAATATCAACATCTTGCGACTTAACAGCTGTTCTGTTAGAACTTGGTATTTTTTCAGTAAATGGTTGTTTGTTACCATAGGTGTTTTCCATTTTAATAACATATACCAATTTAGCAGTTTCACCAAGTTCTTTTGTGAGCGCAACTTTAAGAATTTTTACATAGTGCTCTTCAAGCCACTCGTAGAAGAATTTACTAGGTACTTGAATACTTAAAGCATTGTCTGTAAGTTTAACTGCTACAATTGGTTCAAACCAAGTTTTGTATGCTTGGGGCTGTATGTTATCTTTTATAAAAGAAAGGCAATTATTCCAAACCGATTGCGCAGTTACATTCATTCTCTAAGTTAATTTTTGATGTTTAGTTAGTTTAGTTTAGTAAAAAAAAGAGAAATTCGAGTTTCTCTTGAGTCATTTTTTTTACCTGACAAATATGTGAACAAAATTCTTAAAAAAAAAATCAAAACTCGTTGAATTTTAAGAATTTTTTTCTCATGTTTAAAACTTGTTGAAAGTACAAAAAAAAAATTAAAATTTTATGGTTAATCCTACAAAATGCTCTGAAAATCAGATTAGAGTACGTTATGGTGAAACAGATCAAATGGGTGTGGTTTACCATGGAAACTACGCGCAATATTTTGAAATAGGTAGAACAGAGTGGTTAAGAGAATTAGGAGTAACTTATAAACAAATGGAAGAAGATGGTGTTATGCTTCCGGTTATATCTTTAAATGTAAAATTCAAAAAGTCAGCGTATTATGATGATGTTATTAAAGTGATAACAAAACTAAAAAAAATGCCAACAGCAACTATAGAATTTGACTACGAAATTTTAAATTCTAAAAATGAAATTTTAACGACAGGAAATACCGTTTTGGCGTTTATAGATATTAACAAGAATAGACCTACAAGATGTCCAAAATATATTTTAGACAAATTACAAGATTAATCGTTTAATGGGCTTATAGAAACTTCAAATAAGCTATCAAAAGCATTAAAAATAGATTCACTTTCTTTTAATCTTACAGAAATATTAAGTTGGCAATCTAATTCTAGTTTTTGATCTAAAACCTTTATGTTTTTTTCTTTTATAATACGCATCACTTTATTCATGTTTTTGTAATCAAAAGTGATTTTGTAATGCCTGTTAATAGTTTTAGTAACAATTTTTGAAGCTTCTAAACTTAATTGAGCCGCTGTTTTATAAGCATTTATTAAACCACTAACACCTAGTTTTACGCCTCCAAAGTATCTTACAACTACTATTAAAATATTTGTGACTTCAAAAGATTGTATTTGCCCATAAATAGGCATGCCTGCACTGTTGTTGGGTTCACCGTCATCATTTGCTCTAAACTGTATATTGGTTTCGTCTGTTCCTATTTGGTAAGCATAACACCAATGTCTGGCTTGGTGGTGTTGTTTTTTTAAATCTTCTATATATTGTTTAACCTTATCTTCAGAAGATACAGGAAACGCATATCCAAAAAATTTACTGTTTTTGTCTTTGAATAAGATTTCTTCAGATGGTTTGTTTATGGTTTTGAAAGTATCTTTCATTATGCTAATGTCACTAAAATTATCGAGACAATCGCTAAAACAATACCTAACCAGTTTTTAGCAGAAAGTTTTTCTCCAAATAAAATTAGACCAGTTAAAGTGGAAAGCATCACAATACCTACATTATTTACTGTAAATAGAGTAGAGCTCTCAAACGTTTCATGGTCCAGTGCTTTTAATAAAAAGTAAATAGAACTGTAGTTTATAACACCAAGTGTAATACCTCCTAATAAACTTTTAGGTTGAAATTTAAATTCGCCTTTAAATAGTTTTGCAATAAGGGTTAATACACCAATTAATGCTGCGCAACCAAAAATTGTTGCAGAAAAAATAGGAATTCCATTTTCAGGAACGTAAGTAGTTTCTAGATATTTAATAGAGGTGTCTATAACTCCAGAACCTAAAAATAAAAGTATAGGAAAGAGTAAGTTTTTCTTAAAATTGATTTTAGAACCTGCTTTTATGGAAGCTAAATATACTGCAGCTAAAGCTAGCAATATACCTATTAGCTTTTGCAAGCCAGTACTTTCATTATAGACGTAAATACCAAAAATAACAGGAATTACAACACTCATTTTTGAAGCTACTGAAGCAACAGAAACACCGTTTTTTTGAACTGTAATCGCCATTACAATAAAAATACTTATAAATAAAACACCTAAAAAAACGGCTCCCAAAAACCATTTTGAGTTGGTGATTTCAGAAATACTTATAGGCGAATCGTAAGCGATTAAACCAACAATACATGCTATAAAATAGTTGACAACTATAGCTTGAGTAGTGTCGATTTTAAATCGTTGAAAGAGCTTAAAAACAATAAAAATTAAAGTTGAAGCGAGTATGCTAAAAACTAAATACATTAAAATAAATGGTTGTTTATAGTGAATAAATTTACAACATCTTCAGTAGTTGGGTTGATGTTCCAGGTATGGATACCTAGTTTTGATGCAGAATCAGTGTTCTCTTTGGTGTCGTCAATAAAAAGGCACTCTTCAGGTTTTAAATTGTTTTCAAGGAGTACAAACTCATAGATGTTAGCGTTAGGTTTTCTTAAATTGATTTCGTGCGATAAATAAAACACATGAAATTGGTTTTTAAAATCGTCGTAAAATTCCACCTTGTCTTTTATCCAATCAATATGTAATTTATTAGTATTACTCAATAAAATTAGTTTGTAGTCATCAGTTTTAGCAAGTGTTTTTAAAAACTCTAAACGATGAGTAGGGAAATCTCTTAAAATATAGTTCCAAGCATCAAGAATGGTTTTTTTTGAGAGTTTAGGGAAATTCTCTACATAAAATTCCAAAAACTCTTCACTTGATATAAGTCCTTGCTCATACAAACTATTTATGGCAATGAGTTCTTCAGGGAAAGTTTCAACTTCAAACAAATTAAGAGCGTTATTCATTGCGCCTTCTTTATCTAAGTTGATAAACACATCGCCAAAATCAAATATTAAGGTTTTAATCATAGTTTTTCGTATAAACAGATTTTTTTAGTTATATATCCTTATCAGGATTTTCATAAATCCTTAAAATATCATTTTTAATGTTTTCTTCAGAAATTAGCTTTCCTGTAAAATTTGGTGCTTTTACACCTTCTTTAAACATAGTTTGTCCTGTAAATACACGCGCTTCATCCCAAACACCAGAATCTATAAAAAGCTGTAAGGTTTTTGAGCCTCCTTCAATAATTACAGAATTAATTTCAGCATCATATAATGTTTTGCAAATAGCTTGAGCTGACGTGTCTTTGATTACTATGGTTTGTGCATCGTTATTAAAGACCTTATGTGTTTTTGAAAGCGTTTCGTTTTTGTCTAAAACCACACGAATAGGATGTGCTCCAGTCCAATCCCTTACAGTTAAGCTTGGGTTGTCTTGTAAAACAGTATTTGTCCCAACCAAAATAGCTTGTTCTTCACTACGCCATTTATGCACTAATTGACGTGAGTAAGTGTTAGTAATCCAAACAGGCTTTTGTTCTTCTTTAGTTAAAGGAGCAATAAAACCATCAGTAGTTTCAGCCCATTTTAAAATAATATAAGGACGTTGCTTGTTGTGAAATGTAAAGAAGCGTTTATGATGTATTTTACAAGCGTCTTCTAAAACGCCAACAACAACATTGCATCCTGCATTTTTTAGTTTTTCAATACCTTTTCCTGCAACTTTACTATGAGTGTCAATAGTACCAATTACAACTTTAGGGATGTTATGTTTAATAATTAAATCGCTACAAGGTGGTGTTTTCCCATAATGACTGCAAGGTTCTAAAGTAACATAAAGTGTCGCTTTTTCTAGCAAAGACTTGTCTTTTACCGATGCTATGGCATTTACTTCGGCATGATTACCACCATAAGGACTTGTAAAGCCTTCGCTAATAATAGAGTTGTTATGCACAATCACACAACCAACCATTGGGTTTGGTCTTGTGGTTCCCAATCCGTTTTTGGCAATTTCAATACAGCGTTTTATGTAATTTTCATGTATCTTCATCCCGAAAAATTTCGGGATAAAAATAATACAATAAAGTGAGCAATAATAATATTGTAATTAGAGAAATACAACCTGAAGATGACCAGCAAATTGCAAAGGTTATAAGAGAGGTGCTTATTGAGTTTGGAGTGCCTAAAGTTGGAACAGCCTATGAAGACAAAGCTTTGGACTGTATGACAAAAACGTATGATACTCCTAAATCTAAATATTTCGTTATTGACCACAATGGTAAAATTATTGGTGGAGCAGGCATTTCGCAATTAGATAAATATCAAGGAAATGTTTGCGAATTGCAAAAAATGTATTTTTTACCAGAAGCTAGAGGTACTGGTTTAGGTGCAAAAATGATGACAGTTTGTCTTGAGCAAGCTAAACAGTTTGGGTTTGAGCACTGTTATTTAGAAACCTTACCATATATGAAAGCAGCTACAAAACTCTATGCTAGAGTAGGGTTTCAGTCACTAGATAAGCCAATGGGAAATACAGGACACTATTCGTGTAATGTATGGATGATAAAAAAGTTATGAAGTTAAAAGACATTCAAACATTATTTCATAAAACGCTAGATACTATTTATGGTAAACAAGAGGTCGATAGCTTTTTCTATCTCTTGACTGAGCATATTGTTGGTTTAAATAGAATGGCTTTAGCTTTAGAGCCAAATGCTATCATCAATAAAAAAAACGAAGAAGTTTTTAGTGATGCTTTAAGCAGACTAGAACAGCAAGAGCCTATTCAGTATATTATTGGAGAAACCGAGTTTTACGGTTTAATGTTCAAGGTCAATCCAGATACCTTAATTCCAAGACCTGAAACCGAAGAACTTGTTGAGTGGATTATCAAAAATCACTCAACACAAAACCAAGATGTTCTATTAAACATTTTAGATATTGGTACAGGAACAGGTTGTATCGCGATTTCTCTTGCTAAACACTTGCCAAATGCTAAAGTTTATGCTCTAGATGTTAGTAAAAACGCATTGGAAGTAGCAAGACAAAATGCTGAAAATAATGATGTATCTGTGCAATTTATAAATGATGATATTTTAAATCCTGATGGGTTTAAATCAAATATTAAATTTGATATCATAGTGTCCAATCCGCCTTATGTACGACAACTTGAAAAGCAGGAAATAAAACCAAATGTGCTCAACCATGAGCCACACTTAGCATTGTTTGTTGATGACCATGATCCGTTGTTATTTTACCGAGCTATATGTGAATTTTCAACTATTTATTTGAAAGAAAAAGGCACTTTGTATTTTGAAATTAATCAATATTTAGGAAAAGAAATGGTTGATTTAATGCAGACATTTTCTTTTAAAAACGTAGAACTCAAGCAAGACTTATTTGATAATGATAGAATGATGAAAGCAGTAAAGCTTTAGGGTTTTCAATAATTCTTAATGACTAATTGCACTTAATATGGCTTTAATTTTTTTTGGGTCAGAATAGGAGAGAGGTGTTGAAAATAACGAACCATCACTTTCAATGGTTGAAGAAGCTGATGCATGAATTTCCTTTAATCCTATTTCTTTAAAACGTTTAGCGTTATTTTGGTTAATGCCACTGCCTGCTAAAATGGTGATTCTTCCATCGGCTTGTTCGTTTAATTTTCTTAGAGTGCCTATTCCTTTTTCAGCTGAGGGCTGTAAACCAGAAGTCAGTATTCTATCAATACCTAAATCGATGAGCTGTTCGAGAGCTTCTTCAGGATTTTTAACGCAATCAAACGCACGATGAAATGTAAAAGAAAGCGGTTTAGAGAGCTCCACAAGCTCTTTTGTTCGCGATAAGTCAATGGTGTTGTTTGGATTTAAAACTCCTGAAACGATGCCTTGAAAACCTAAGTCTTTACATAATTGAATGTCTTGTTTCATGATGTCAAGCTCATCTTCTGTGTAGACAAAATTTCCACTACGAGGTCTGATTAATACAAACACTGGAATTGAAAGTGTATCTCTAACCTGTTTTAATAAACCATAACTAGGTGTAATGCCACCAACAGAAAGCTCTTGACATAACTCAATACGATGAGCTCCTGCGTCTTGAGCGTTTTTAGATGATTGAAAGGAATTGGCACAGATTTCTAAAAGCATGTTTTTGTGTTTGTCACATCGAGTGATTTTGATTTATCAAAATTGTATCGAGATGCTTGTTCTCGATACAAAATTATTACATAATTTCACTCGAACTGACGATTATATTGGTTAATTCACAATTATTTCATCTATAAACGTCCACGCTTTGTTACCAGCACCTTGTTTACCTTCTGGAATAATACCATAGTTTGGGATTTTCAAGGTGATATAACGTCCTGAAACATTGGGTTCAAACTTTATGCTGATAAGTTTTTCTGTTGCATTCGGAATCTGCATTTTTTCAACTTCATTTTCGATTTCGATTTCGATTTCATTAGGAGCATAAATCCATTGTCCTTGTCCATTATAAAATCTAGTTTCAATGGAGTTGATTTCTGTTTCTTTACCTAAATCAATAATGATCTCAATATCTTCTCCCCAAAATCCCAACCATTCTTTATCTCCATAACGTGAATCGCTTCCAGAAATACCATTGATTAATCCCTCAGCACCACTTCCAGGGTAGGATTTGTGAGGTTCTTTATTTATGGTAATCTTTTTTCCTACTGCCTTATGGTGATTAATGTTTTGAGTGAAAATTTTACCTAATTGTTTTTCATTATTAAAGAGGGAAGCTTTTATGGTCACGTTTTCAGTAATTGGAATAGGTTGATTATAAATTTCTGATTGTAGTGTAGGTTCCGAACTGTCTAGGGTGTACCTTATAGTTTTACCGTCAGTTAGCGTTTTTAGTTGGTAGCTAAGATTATCATTTGATAGTAATTCACCTTCAATCTCATAAAGATGATTAGCATAATTAATATCTAAAGCATCGAGTCTTTTGTGAAAATTCTCAACACGTTTCACAAAGTCAGAATAGTTTTTGTTTTCTGGTTTTGACCAAACCACTTCGCTCATGGCTAACATTCGTGGAAAAGCCATATATTCCAATTGACTTTCGGTGTTAATGTACTCTGTCCAAATGTTTCCTTGTGCACCTAAAATGTATTGTGCTTCGTCATCATTGAGTTCCTCAGGGATTGGATTAAAACCATACACTTTTTCTAATGGTAAAAAGCCACCAATAGCTAAAGGTTCGTTATCGTTTTCACTTTGATAATAATCAAAATAACAATGAGACGTAGGTGTCATAATTACATTGTGGTGTTGCTTCGCAGCCTCAACAGCACCTTCAATTCCTCTCCATGACATTACAGTTGCATTTGGAGCTAAACCGCCTTTAAAAATTTCGTCCCAACCTATAATTTGCTTGCCTTTGCTGTTAAGATATTTTTCAATACGTGCTATAAAATAGCTTTGTAGCTGGTGTTCGTCTTTCAAACCTTCTTTTTTTATAAGTTTTTGACAATACTCACAGTTTTTCCATCTGGTTTTTGGAGCTTCATCACCACCAATATGAATGTATGTGCTAGGAAAAAGAGTTACAACCTCGTCTAAAACATTTTCTAAAAAAGTAAATGTTTCTTCTTTTGGACAAAAAATATCTTCAAAAACGCCCCATGTTGTAGCAACTTCTATTTGATTTCTAGTACAGCCTAATTCAGGATAAGCAGCAATAGCAGCTTGTGCATGACCAGGAAGTTCAATCTCAGGAATTACAGTAACAAACCTGCTTTTAGCATAAGCAACTACCTTTTTAACTTCTTCTTGTGTGTAAAAACCTCCATATGTTTTACCGTCAAATTGTTGAGGTTGGTCGCTATAATGACCAATAAGGGTTTCGTTTCTATAAGCTGCAATCTCTTGCAGTTTTGGATATTTTTTGATTTCTATTCGCCAACCTTGATCGTCGGTTAAATGCCAATGAAACGTATTCATTTTAAGCATTGCTAAAGCATCAATATATTTCTTTATGAATTCAACTGAAAACATGTGCCTGGATACATCTAAGTGCATGCCTCGATGCTCGAATTGTGGCTCGTCTTTAATTGTAGTACAAGGGATAAGCGCTTTTGCTTCAGAAAACGTTTTATTTTCAAATTCGGTAGGTAGTAATTGTCTTAATGATTGTGTGGCATAAAATGCACCTTGATCTGTTTTGGCTTTAATTACAATTGACTTCGGAAGAATTTCAAGCAAATATCCTTCTGGATTTTCAATACTCTCATCTTTTATAAATGAAATAGAATTATTTTCTTGTAGCTTTATGGGGCTTCCGTTTTCAATGTAAGATTTTAAAAATTCAGCAGAGATTTTAAAATCATCAGTATACTTTATTCCGGTAGAATTATCTAAAACAAAATGTCCTTTATTAATAGTTTGCTCTGAAGGAATTGGGATAATTTGAGGCTTAATGTTGAGTGTTTCAGTGTTTTGACAATTGAATAAAAAACTGATAAAAACAATACAAACGGCTATTTTCTTGAAAGGCATTTTAGTATATTAGATGCTTTAAATATAACTTAAAAAAGATAACTTTTCTCAATTACTTTAATGGATATTAAACAGCAAATAGAAACCCTTCGTGATGAATTGCGTCAGCATAATTATAATTACTACGTATTGGATAATCCTACAATAAGTGATTTTGATTTTGATGTAAAGCTTAAGCAGCTTCAAGAGTTGGAAGCAAAACACCCTGAGTTTTATGATGCAAGTTCGCCTACATTGCGTGTAGGAGGAGAGGTTACAAAGAATTTTGAAACTGTTGTTCATGAACATCGTATGTATTCTTTGGATAATTCTTACTCTAAAGAAGATTTGTTAGATTGGGAAACTCGTATTAAAAAGCAAGTTGATGGTGAAGTACAATATACCTGTGAACTTAAATATGATGGTGCGTCTATTAGCTTAACTTATGAAAACGGACAACTTACAAAAGCGGTTACAAGAGGTGACGGATTTCAAGGTGATAATGTTACCACTAATATAAAAACCATTAAATCGGTTCCGTTGCAGTTGAAAGGCGATTTTCCACCTAAATTCGATATAAGAGGTGAAATTGTATTGCCTTTTGAAGGGTTTAATAAAATGAATGAAGAGCGTATTGAAATAGGAGAAGAACCTTACAAAAACCCAAGGAATTCAGCGTCTGGAAGCTTGAAACTACAAGATAGTACTGAGGTAGCTAAACGTCCTTTGGAGTGTTTGCTTTATAATATTACAGGAACTAATTTGAATATTTCCACACAATTTGAAAGTTTAGAAAAAGCTAGAGCTTGGGGATTTAAAGTTCCGCAAGCAGCTAAACTTGCTAATTCAATTGATGAGGTTTTAGAATTTATTGCCTATTGGGATGAGCATAGACATAATTTACCTTACGAAACAGATGGTGTTGTTATAAAGGTAAACAGTTTATATCAACAAGAGGAGTTAGGATATACAGCCAAAGCACCACGTTGGGCAATGGCTTATAAGTTTAAGGCAGAGCAAGTTTCTACTCGATTAAATGAAATTACTTATCAAGTAGGACGTACAGGAGCAATTACTCCAGTTGCAAATTTAGAACCTGTAGAATTAGCAGGAACAACTGTTAAACGAGCATCATTGCATAATGCTGACCAGATTGCGAAATTGGATATTAGAGAAGGTGATGAGGTGTATGTAGAAAAAGGAGGAGAGATAATCCCTAAAATTATAGCTGTAGATTTAAGTAAACGACCAGCAGATTCTAAACCAACTGAATATATTACCCACTGTCCTGAATGTCATACTGAATTGGTAAGAACTGAAGGTGAAGCTAAACATTATTGTCCGAATTACAATGGATGTAAGCCCCAAATTATAGGTCGTATACAGCATTTTGTTTCTAGAAAGGCTATGGATATAGAAGGATTAGGTTCAGGAATTATTGAGTTGTTGTATCATCATAAAAAAGTTTCTAACTATTCAGATTTATATTACCTAACTTTTGAAGATATTAATGGAATTAGAATGTGGTTGGATAATGAAGATGCAGGTTTAAAAAAGAATAATCAGCTGCAGGTTAACTTAAATAAAGCAATTTTTGGTTTGAGCCAAGGTTGGGGTAATTTAACAAAAAAAGATTCCGATAAAATTGGAGATATGATATCTAAGTTGGAGGAAGTGTTTTCAATTAAAGAAGAACAGCTTAAGTTGAATAAAATAGATTTAAAGAAATTCAATAAGTTTATTGATATGCTTAATGAAAAATTTCATGCTGTAGATTTAAATAATTATTTCAGTTTTGAACATTTTTCGTCACTTAATTTACTTTTAGATTTAAAATTTTCTACAACAAGTTTAAATTTATTTAACGACTCTAGATTGGATTCATTAAATTTCATTGATGAGGTTTTAGACATTTCCCAGTATGTTAAACAGGACAAGTTTGAAGAATTTGTAGTTAAAATAAGTGATAGGAATCGAGTTGGAATACAAAAAATTACTGCTGAAAATATACTGAAGTCAATAGAGAAGTCAAAAGAAAGACCCTTTGACAAGGTTTTATTTTCATTAGGTGTTAGGGATGTTGGAGAGGTTAGTGCAAAAACTTTGGCAAATCATTTTTTAACATTGGAAGCTTTGTCCAAAGCTAGTTTCGAAGAGTTGATTAATATAAGGGATGTTGGAGAAAGTGTAGCAAATAATATTTTAAATTTCTTTGATAATCAAACAAACATAATGGTTATTGAAAGACTGAAAAACGCAGGTCTTAAATTTGAGATAATAAAAGAATTATTAAAATCCGAAAAACTAAAAGGATTATCGTTTGTTATTTCAGGAAAGTTTTCAATTGACAGGAATGAATTGAAAAGAATGATTGAAGAAAATGGAGGAAAAAACATTGGTTCTCTTTCTAAAAAAACATCATATTTAATTGTAGGAGAAAATATGGGACCTTCAAAATTAGAAACAGCAACTAGAGAGAATATAAAAATGATATCAGAAGAGGAGTTTTATCAATTGTTGAAAGATGAATAATTATGTTGCTTTTGATTTTGAAACAGCCAAGGGAAATTACCCTTGTTCAATTGGTATAGTAGAGTTTCTTGATGGTGAAGTTATTAACGAATATTATTCTTTAATAAATCCCAATATAGAATCCTTTAACCCTATAAATATTAAAATACATGGTATAACAAAAGATGATGTTGTTAATGAAAGAGAGTTTAATGAAGTGTGGAGTGATATAAAAAGATTTTTTGAAAAGAAAATTATTGTTGCTCATAATTCAAGTTTTGATCTGTCTGTTTTGTATAATTCTCTTAAGCGTTACGATATTCCTATTCCGGAAAATATTTGCTTTTGTACTTTGAGGCTTTCTAGAGATATTTTAAAACTTAGAAATCATAAGTTAAATACTTTAGCAAATCACTTAAGATAGTACAAGAAAACTACCATAATGCTTTGGAGGATGCGTTTATTTGTGGGAAGATTTTTTTTCATATCTTATTACAAGTTGAAGATTTTGATTTATTTGTTAAGACCAAAAATTATACATTAGCCAGTAAGTCTGTAAAAACGGTGAGAAAAACATTTGTTATTAATGTAGCCGAAAAATTAGCAAATCAAACCAATAAATTAGAAGGATCTACGTTTGTAGTATCTGGCGTGTTTACTTCTGTGTCTAGAAATGAGCTTAAAAAGCTTATTGAAGATAATGGAGGTAAAGTGTCTTCTTCTATATCTTCTAAAACAAGCTATGTTGTTGCTGGAGACAACATGGGACCAAGTAAAAAAACAAAAGCTGAATCCTTAAATATACCTATTCTTTCAGAAGAAGAATTTTTATCAATGATTAGGTAAAATCCTACAAAATGTTAATTTTTATCGATAAAATGCATTTTTATTCGTTTAATTGTATTTTTTTATTTATATTTGTCCCAATAAGGGATTAATTAAATAAATGCAAAAACCAAAAACATTAATAGCATTACTTGCTGTACTTAGTGTTGTCTTTTTAGGATTACAACTCTTTAAGTATGAGTATTATGCTTCAGGTATTAGAGCGTTGCTTTTAGTTTTGCTTAGTATCTTGTATTGTTCGCGCGTTGAAAATAAAAGAAAGTTTTTCTTTTTATTTTTAATAACATTTACAGTTGCTGATGTTTTTAACTTCTTGTCTTGGCAAATTTCTCCTGATAATTTTATGACTGACTATTCTTATTACATTATTAATGCAATGTATATTTTATCATACTCGTTTTTGATTGTTCAAATATTAAAAACACTGGATATTAAACAAGTGGTTACCAAACTGCCAGTTCATATAATAATTTTATTGGTTTTAGATATTTCGTGTGTAATTGTGGTGACTAATACTACAAAATCTGAATTACAATTTGCAGAGTACTTACTTGAATTTGTTTATAATATAGTTATAATGGCTTTGTTATCTGTAGCGCTTATAAACTACATATATAAAGACGATAAAAAATCGATGAACTTTTTAGTGGGTTCAATTTTTATAGTCTTTTCAGAAGTAATACAACTAGCTTATTTTTATGTTTCAGAAGTAAACGTATTAAATGTACTCTGTTCTATCTTCTTAGTGCTTGCTTTTGTATTCTTCTATTTACAGGCAAAAATTAGCCACGAGGAAAATTATAATAAACTAGAAGTTTAATTTTTTTCCAATCACAGGAATGTCTTTTTTGTAAAAATAAAGGATAATAGCAGAAAGTATAAAAGTTACTACTGCTGTTGAAAATAAAACTCCTCCATCATTATTAACTTGTATACCTAGTTGTGTTAAATGCATAACTATTGCACCAAAAATTACACCTAATGTTAGTGTTGCACCTGCCCAAACAGTTTTGGGAATAAGTAAAAGTATTCCGGCTATTAACTCAAGAATTCCAATGGTAATTCTGCCATAAGGTTCAAGACCAACTTGCGAAAAAATGTACACGCTATCAGGATGTGCCGTGAACTTAAATCTAAGAGTTTGAATTAAAATAATTGCAACTGCTAATCTAAGGATAAAAAGAAGTTTAGTTTTCATGAGATTATTTTTAGTTAATATCCCATTTAGACGCAAAACTAGTTTAACCCTATCATTTTAGTGTTAAAATTCTAAACTATAATAGAGGTTCCTTCAGCAGCTTTGTTTTTATCAGCATCAAAATAAAAGTCGATTTTACCTAGGTTTATACCATAGCAACCTACTTGGTTTACAAGGGTGTTTTTACCTTCAATATTTTTAACAACAGTTGGTTTTGGCAAAAATGTATGTGTATGTCCACCAATAATTAAGTCAATATCTTTGGTGGCTTTTGCTAAGTTAAGATCGCTTACTCTTTCAGGACTGTTTTTGTAGTAATACCCAATATGCGATAGACAAATAATTAAATCGCAACGTTCGGTCTCTTTTAAAACGCGCGTCATTTCCTGAGCAGTTTCAATAGGATCCATGTATACAGTTTCTTTATACATATCTTTACCTACTAAACCATCTAACTGAATTCCAAGACCAAAAACACCAATTTTAATACCTTCTTTTGTAAAGGTTTTATAAGGCTTTACATGAGTGTCCATTATGGTATTTTTAAAGTCATAATTAGCTGAAATAAAATCAAAATCAGCATGTGGTAATTGTGCATATAAACCATCTATACCATTGTCGAAATCATGATTTCCAATTGTCGCTACATCGTATTTAAGCATACTCATGAGCTTAAACTCCAATTCGCCACCATAATAATTAAAGTAAGGAGTGCCTTGAAAAATATCGCCAGCATCCATTAATAAGGTATTAGGGTTTTCTTTTCGTATCGCTTCAATTAAACTAGCGCGTCTAGCAACACCACCTTTGTTGGCGTTTCTACCATCTTCAGGTCCAAAAGCATCAATATGACTATGGACGTCATTGGTATGGAGAATAGTGATTTTTTTTGGAGGAGTTGCAAACGATTGTAGTCCTAAACCACCTAATCCTATTAAGGTTGATGCAGCAGCTGTTTGTTGTATAAAGTCTCTTCTTTTCATGGCTTAGTTTTTTAATTGAATAAATCTGTCATCAATTACAGGATTAATAGTGTCTACTTTTTTGAAATAATCTATAAGAGCATTTCTAATTTTGTAATCTAAATCATAAAGACTGTCATTGGTTTTGAAAAAATCCATGTGGTCACCACCATTGTATAGGTAATCATTGGTTAAAACAAAATAATTTTTATCAAAGTCAATAGGAGAGTCGTGTAAACTAGCTGAAGCAACATTGAAATCTGCGTCAATAGCTAATTTTAATTTAGAAATTGGATGCGCTCTTTTTGCTTTAGCTAGATATTCTAATAACTCTTTTACTTGAGCGCCTTTTAAGTCAACCACAACCATTGAGTTTTCAAAAGGCATTAATCCATAAGCAGTTCTTGCTGTAACATTACCTTTAGAGAGTATAGATCGAATTCCACCATGATTAAGTAAAACAAAATCGATGTCTTTTCCTGTTCTTTTCTTAAATACAGGGTTTGCTTGTTCGTAGATAGCATCAGCCATAAAATTTCCTACAGCTGTGTTGTATTCACCATCGTTTTTTGAGTAGGTATCAACAGAATATGCTAAAACACTATCAAGGTTTTTGTTAACGTGCTCACGATAGGGTTTAATGAATGCTTCAACGTCAGAATTAGCTTGAAGACTATCGGTAATTTGTATCTGTTTACCTTCAATTCTATATAAATGATTTTCCTGTTTACAAGAGGTGAAAATCAAGACTGAAGCAACAACTAAAAGGTGTTTGAAATTCATAGGATATTTTAAAAAGTTACAAAAAGATGTAGCACTATTTACTACATTTGCAAAAAGGATAAAGATAAATGATTTTAAAGGCATTTAGGGAAAAATCAAATCAAAAATATATCAACAAATTGTTAAATTCTAGGAATGGGTCTTTTAGCAATACTAAGATTGATAAAGTAGGAGTGATTTTACACTTAAGTGAATTTTCTGATTTTGAAGCTTTCAGAACGTTTTTTGAGTCTATAGATATTAAGCGAAATAAAGTTAAAATTGTCGCTTATGTTGAAGATAACAAAGATAGTAACGACCTTTGGGATACCTATTTCAATCCAAAAGATTTTGGTTGGAACGGAAAAATAAAAAACGTAGAGCTTCAAACCTTTATTGATACAGAGTTTGACATCTTAATTAGCTTTTATAAGCAAGATGTTTTAGACCTTAATTTAATTAGTGTAGCTTCAAAAGCTAAGTTTAAAGTAGGATTAGCAGGAATTGATGATCGTTTTTACGATTTAATAATAAATGTTGCACCAAAAGAGTTTACACTATTTAAAAACGAATTAAAAAAATATTTAACGGTTTTAAATAAAATATAATGAATACATTTTACGGCACAGGAGTTGCCTTAATAACGCCTTTTAAATCTGATTTAACTGTAGATTTTGAAGCGCTTACAAATATTGTTAATTACAACATAGATAACGGAACAGACTACTTGGTTATTAGTGGTACAACAGGAGAGAGTGTAACTATTACTGCTGATGAAAAAAAAGCCATAATTAATACTATAGTTGAAGCAAATAATGGTCGTTTACCTTTAGTTTTAGGAATTGGAGGTAATAATACAGCAGCTGTTATTGAAGAGATTAATACAACCGATTTATCTCATATCGATGCTATTTTATCAGTGTCTCCATATTACAGTAAGCCAACACAAGAAGGCATTTATCAGCATTTTAAAGCCATTTCGCAAGCGTCTCCAAAACCTATTATTTTATATAATGTACCAGGAAGAACATCGTCAAACATGTTGCCAGAAACGACATTGCGTTTAGCAAATGATTTTGAAAATATCATAGCAGTTAAAGAAGCAGGTAACAATGTGGCACAATACTTAACCTTGATTAAGAACAAACCAGAAGATTTCTTGATTATTTCAGGAGATGACGATTTAGCGCTTGGTGTAGTGTTAGCAGGTGGAGCAGGAGTGATTTCGGTAATTGGGCAAGCATTACCTAAACAATTTACCAAAATGATAAACCTTGGTCTTGAAGGAAAAGCAAGTGAAGCTTACGCAATTCACTTTGATTTAATGGATATTACAAGTTTAATTTTTGCAGAAAACAATCCTGCAGGTATTAAAGCTGTTTTTGAAACGCTTGGTCTTGCAAAAAGCACAGTAAGATTGCCACTTGTAGAAGCAACAGAAGGATTAAAATCTAAAATTAAAGAAGCAGTTAATAAGCTAGATTAAACCTAAAAAGTTAAAGTTTATATAAAGCTTACTCATAACACGTTACAACCTTTATTTTAGCACAAAATTTTTGTTTTTATAATACGTTATAAATACGTACTTTTGCATTCTGTTTAAATTTTATGAAGAATTTATTTTACACACTTTTATTAGGATTACTGTTAACCTCTTGTAGCGAGTTTCAAAAAGCACTAAAATCTGAAGATATAGCTGAAAAGTTTACTTTAGGAACTGAACTTTTTGAAGCAGGAAAATATAGTAAAGCTAACAGGTTGTTTGCTCAAATAGTTCCGCAATACAGAGGAAAACCACAAGCTGAAAAATTAATGTATATGTACTCAAAGTCTTATTACATGATGAAAGACTATCACTTGTCTGGTTACCAGTTTGAGCGTTTTGAAAGCAGTTACCCTAGAAGTGAAAAAGCCGAAGAAGCTTCGTTTTTGTCAGCAAAAAGTTTCTATATGCTGTCTCCAGTTTATAGTAAAGAACAAAAAGAAACTTATGAAGCATTAGATAAACTTCAAATCTTTATTTCTAAATATCCTGATTCTGAATACTTACCAGAAGTAAACGAAATGGTAAAGGAGTTGGATTACAAATTAGAAAAGAAGGCATATGAAATTGCAAAACAATACAACAAAATAGCTTATTATGACGCTTCAGATTATGAAGCAGCTATAAAAGCTTTTGATAATTTTTTAATTGATTACCCAGGAACTAGTTTTAGAGAAGATGCTATGTTTTATCGTTTAGATTCAGCATTTACTCTAGCGATCAATAGTGTAAGAATTAAAAAAGAAGCACGTTTAAATACTGCTGTTGCCTATTACAATTCTTTTATTAAATTTTATCCTGAGTCTGAACATGCAGAAGCAGCCAATAAAATGAACGAAGAATTACAAACAGAATTAGAGACATTCAAAGTAAAAAGTTAATTATTAAGATAATGGATTTAAAGAAAACCAATGCTCCTGTTACAACTGTAACTTATGACAGAAATGAAATTGACGCTTCAACAAGTAATATTTACGAAGCTATTTCTGTAATTTCAAAAAGAGCTGAACAAATTAACACTGACATTCGTAGAGAACTTATCGATAAACTTGAGGAGTTTGCAACCTACAATGATAGTCTTGAAGAAATTTTTGAAAACAAAGAGCAAATAGAGGTGTCTAAGTTTTATGAAAAACTACCTAAGCCTCATGCACTAGCTGTTCAAGAATGGTTAGATGACAAAATTTATTTCAGAAATACTGAAGACAACAATCAGGAATAAGATTTAAGATGTCAATATTAAGCGGCAAAAATATATTACTCGGCATCACTGCTGGTATTGCTGCTTATAAAACAGCTAACCTTGTAAGGTTATTTATAAAAGCAGGCGCTAACGTAAAGGTCGTTATGACGCCTGCTTCTAAAGACTTCATTACACCTTTAACACTTTCTACATTATCAAAAAATCCAGTTCATTCTTTGTTTACAAATGAAGAGGATGATAATGCTGTGTGGAATAATCATGTAGAACTTGGGCTTTGGGCAGATATTTTTGTGATAGCTCCTGCAACAGCCAACACCATGTCTAAAATGGCTAATGGTACCTGCGACAATTTACTTTTGGCAACTTACCTTTCAGCTAAATGTCCTGTGTATTTTGCTCCTGCTATGGATTTAGACATGTACAAACATCCATCTACAGTGCAGTCTTTTAAGGCTTTAAAATCTTTTGGAAACATAATGATTCCTGCAACAAGTGGCGAACTTGCAAGTGGTCTTGTAGGCGAAGGTCGTATGGCTGAACCAGAAGATATTGTTGACTTTATTGAAAAAGATATTTTAAACAAACTACCACTTCGTGGAAAAAAAGTATTGGTTACTGCTGGACCAACGTATGAAGCTATAGATCCTGTTCGCTTTATAGGTAATCATTCTAGTGGTAAAATGGGATTTGAAATAGCCAAAGCTGCAGCAAACCTTGGTGCTGAGGTTATATTAGTGTCAGGACCTAGCCACGAAACAGTATCTAGTAGTTTAATAAAATTAATACGAGTTACCAGTGCTTCTCAAATGTATAATGAAGCGCATAACTACTTTGGTAATGTTGATATTGCAGTGCTTGCGGCTGCAGTTGCAGATTACAGACCAAAAAATGTTGCAGACCAAAAAATAAAAAAGAAAGAAGCAACGTTTAGCATAGAGTTAGAAAAGACCAAGGATATATTAGCGTCATTAGGAGCTATTAAAACCAAACAGTTTTTAGTTGGCTTTGCATTGGAAACCAATAACGAGTTAGAACATGCAAAAGGAAAATTAAAAGCTAAGAATTTAAATTTAATTGTATTAAATTCGTTAAACGATAAAGGAGCAGGTTTTGGAGGTTCAACAAATAAAGTTACTTTTATAACTAATGAAGACCAAATCATTGCTCAAGACCTAAAGTCTAAAACACAAGTGGCTGAAGACTTAATGAATCAAATATTAAAACAACTCAATGCGTAATTTTCTTTATATCTTATTTTTATGTTTCGGTTTAAGTGTTACTGCTCAAGAACTTAATTGTAACTTGGTAGTTAACGCGCAACAAACTGGTAACGAAAATGTTCAGGTGTTTAAAACTTTAGAAAGACAATTAACAGAGTTTGTAAACAATACAACTTGGACAGATAAGAATTTTAAACCACAAGAACGCATCAATTGTAGTATGGTAATCAATATTTTAGATTACAATAGCGATGTGTTTAATGCGACGTTGCAAATACAGTCGTCTCGTCCTGTTTTTAATTCAACCTATAGTACTCCAGTTTATAATTTTAACGATAAGAATTTTACATTTAGATATCTTGAGTTTCAAAACTTAGTATTTAATCCTAATCAGTTTGAATCTAATTTGGTATCGGTTTTAGCATACCATATTTATATGATTCTAGGTTTAGATGCTGATACTTTTGAGCAAAATGGAGGTGATGAATATTACAGACAAGCGCAAACTATTTTAAACTATTCGCAGCAAGAAAACTTTAAAGGTTGGAAGCTAGAAGATGGTCAGCAAACACGCTTTGTTTTAATTGACAACATTTTATCTCCAATGTTTAAAGAATTTAGAAATGTGATGTACGCTTATCATATGGAAGGATTAGATAAAATGCATAGAAACGCAAAATCTTCAAAAAAGGAAATAGCTTCGGTTATAGAAGAGTTAAAAGCTATGAATAGCAGACGTCCTAATTCTTTTCTTATGCGTGTGTTTTTTGATGCAAAATCCGAAGAAATTCAAGACATTTTTTCAGGAGGACCAAGTGTAAACATTACTGAGGTAATCACATCACTTACTAGAATAGCTCCTATGCATGCTTCAAAATGGAGAAACATAAAATACTAGACACTTTAAAAAAGTGGTACTAGTATAGATTTTTGTTGAAACTTTAGCTAACAATACATTGCTTACATCACTATCCATAAAAAATTACGCTTTAATTGATAACCTTCAGGTTAATTTCAATAATGGGCTTACCATAATTACTGGAGAAACAGGAGCTGGAAAATCAATACTGCTTGGTGGTTTGTCTTTAGTGCTTGGTAAAAGAGCCGATTTGAGTAACGTTAAAGACGCATCAATAAAATGTGTTATTGAAGCCACTTTTGATGTTGCTAATTACGACCTAAAATCGCTTTTTAAAGAAGAGGACTTAGATTACGAACCATTAACCATTGTACGTCGCGAAATATTGCCTTCAGGCAAATCTAGAGCATTTATAAACGATACACCTGTAAACTTAGATAGTTTGCAAACCTTAGGCGAGCATCTTTTAGATATTCATTCGCAACATCAAACCTTACAGTTAACCAATGACGATTTTCAGTTTCAGGTTATAGATGCATTGGCAGATAACGCTAAGTTACTTTCAGAATATTCTAACCAACTTTCAACATATAAATCGCTAAAACGAGATTTAACTCAATTGCAAGAGCAAAAAAATGAGTTTACCAAAGAGCTAGATTATAACCTGTTTCTTTTAAAAGAATTAGAAGCAGCAAAGTTGGAAGACGACGACTTGGAAACTTTAGAAGAAGAGTATGAAACGCTTAATAATATAGAGGAGATAAAAGATAAACTTTCGGCATCTTATCAATTGTTAAGTAATGAAGATATTGGTGTTATTAGCAATTTAACAGAACTCAAAAATCAGTTTGCTAAAATTTCAGAATATTCGGCAAACTATAAAGCTATTTTTGAAAGAATCAACAGTAGTTTAATAGAGTTAGACGATGTCTTTTCAGAAATTGAAACAGCTCAAGACCAGCTAGAAGATGATCCTAACCGATTAGAAGTAGTGAATGCTAAACTGCAAGTGCTTCACAATTTAATGCAAAAGCATATTGTATCTAGTGTTTCTGAATTAATTTCTATTCGAGAAAACCTTAAAGAAAAAGTATCTGTAACAGAGAATATGGATACTCAAATTGTTGCTATTGAAAAGAAACTTAAAACGATTGAACAACAATTAAATCAACTCGCTAAGGATATTCATAAAACACGAGAAAACGCAATACCAACCTTAACTGAGCAATTAGAAGCTATTTTAGGAAGTTTAGGAATGCCAAATGCTAAATTTAAAGTAGAGTTAAAGCTGGTAGATAAATTCCTTTTAAACGGAAAAGATGAATTGAGCTTTTTGTTTTCAGCCAATAAAGGTGGTCAATTTAATGAACTTAAAAAAGCAGCGTCAGGAGGAGAGTTATCTCGTATAATGCTTGCTATAAAGTCAATTTTATCAAAATATACGCAGCTACCAACCATTATGTTTGATGAGATAGATACAGGAGTTTCAGGAGAAATTTCAAACAAAATGGGATCTATTATGCAGCAAATGAGTAAAACAATGCAAGTGTTTACCATAACACATTTACCGCAAATAGCATCAAAAGGAGATACACATTTTAAAGTCTTTAAAGAAGATATTGATGAGGTAACCCAAACGCAGTTAAAAAAATTAACTTCAGAAGAACGTATTGTTGAAATAGCACAAATGCTTGGAGGTGCAACACTTTCAGATTCGGCTTTAGAGCATGCTAAACAATTATTAAATTAAGATATTGTGAAAAGCAAGTATTGTTTAATAGTCTCTTGTTGTGTGGCTTTAATTGTATTAAGTAGCTGCAATAACGATCCTTGTGATGTAGCGCATACAGTTGTAGATGGCGAGTGTATACCAGATTATGTCTTTCCTCAGAATGAAAACCTAATATCTGGAGATCGATTTTACCATACCAAATACGGAGTTATTACCTTTAAAGACGATAATTGGTATAATGATGAAGGAAGTATTATTACAGAATTGAACGCTAAAAAGCAGTAATACATTTAAAGTTTTATTAATTTTGAATTTAATATTGATAAAACCTAAACAGGTAATCAAATACCAACTAAATTATAAATATTCAAAAACTAGTAATATGTCATATAACTTATTAAAAGGAAAAAAAGGAATTATTTTTGGCGCATTAGACCCAAACTCAATAGCTTGGAAAACAGCAGAGCGCGTTCATGAAGAAGGCGGAACATTTGTGCTTACCAACGCACCAATTGCTATGCGAATGGGACAAATAAATGAGCTTGCTGAAAAAACAGGTTCAGAGATTATTCCTGCAGATGCCACATCAATTGAGGATTTAGAAAATTTAGTGTCAAAATCAATGGAGATTTTAGGCGGAAAGATTGATTTTGTTTTGCATTCTATTGGAATGTCTGTAAACGTGAGAAAAGGAAAAGCTTATACTGATCAAAATTACGATTGGACTCAAAAAGGAACCGATGTTTCTGCAATGTCATTTCATAAGGTAATGCAAACACTGTATAAAGCAGACGCAATGAATGAATGGGGAAGTATAGTGGCCTTAACATATATGGCTGCACAGCGTGTGTTTCCAGACTATAACGATATGGCAGACAATAAAGCCTATTTGGAAAGTATAGCACGTAGTTTTGGGTATTTCTTCGGAAGAGATAAAAAAGTACGAGTAAACACTATTTCTCAATCGCCAACACCAACAACTGCAGGTCAAGGTGTAAAAGGGTTTGATGGTTTTATTGCTTATGCTGATAAGATGTCGCCTTTAGGAAACGCCACAGCTTTAGACTGTGCTAACTATACAGTCACTTTGTTTAGTGATTTAACCAAACGAGTAACGCTTCAAAACTTATTTAATGATGGAGGATTTAGCAATATGGGCGTAAGTGATGCAATTATGGAAAAATTTGTTGAATAGATAACATACATAATTTTAATACATATAATTAAAAAGAAGAAGGGCTTTTGGCTCTTCTTCTTTTTTTATACAATCGCTTGCTTTTTAAGCAACTGTTTTTTGTCGGTTTTTTTGGGTTTTAATCGATTAGAATTGACAGTAGTTTCTTAACAGAAAATTAATCAATACATTTATCCATTAACGTTTTATTAACTATTAATTAAATAACAAATTATGAAAAAAATTACTTTATTAATAGCGTTGGCTATTTTTTCATTTTGTTGGCAATCTAGTGCACAAGTACAGATTGGAAATGGTAACTATGAGGGCTCTTCCTTACCGATTGACCCTTATTTTGGATATACCTATTCGCAATCTATTTATACAGCAGCACAAATCAATGCCAATGGAACAATAACTGATATTTCGTATCAATTTAATGGTAATTCTACTATCACTAACTCAAAAGAGTGGACAGTTTATATAGGACACACCACTAAGTCAGAATTTACTTCAAATACTGATTGGATAGATATTAGCAATTTAACCCAAGTATATAGTGGTACCATAACAGTTGTTGGGGCAGGCACAGCAGAGTGGATTAACATTGATATAACTGATTTTGCCTATAATGGAGTTGATAACTTAGTTGTGGCTGTTACTGAAAGTGCGTCTAGTTACAATAGTAATTCAGATAACTTTCTTACTACTTCGGTTGGAGCAGCACAGTCTATTTATGAAAAAAACGATTCGAATGCACATGATCCAATGTCACCTCCTACAGCAGACGGAACACCAGCGTATATACCAAATATAATTTTGAATGGTATAACCCAATCATGTCCTGATCCATCTAATATGATTGCGAATACTATGACTACCACATCTGCCGATTTATCATGGTCTGCTGGAAACACTGAAACTACTTGGAATTTAGAGTGGAAAGCTGGAGCTGATTTTAATCCTGGTACAGGTGAAGAAGATGGGTCAGATGTAGTAACCGGTTCTGCTGAATATGTTGGTGAGCTTACAGCTCTAAACCAAAATACAGAATATTATGTGTATTATCAAGCTGATTGTGGTGGAGGTGATACTAGTGGTTGGGTGTCATATACTTTTACTACGCTAGCAGAAACTCCTAACTGTGCGGAAGCACCTATTACACCATTAAATACAGCAGTTGATGTTCAAGGTGAGACAGTATCTTTAAGTTGGACTGCTCCATCATCTGGACAAACTCCAACAGGATATAATATTTATACTTACGATGATGCCACCGGAACAAACCCAGTTTTAGAGACAACTGTAGCAACAACAACAGCTTCAGTAGATTTTTCTTATAGTCAAGTTGTATATTGGTCTGCTGTTCCTGTTAATGCGTCTGCAGAAGCTTCTGGTTGTGCTATTTGGAGTTTTACTGTTGAAGGTGCTCCAATTGGTTATGACTGTAGCAACCCAATTGTTGTTTCATCTGTACCTTATTCAACATCAGATGACACAGCAAATTACGGAGACGCATATGATCCTTCTGATTTACCTGCTTTAACAGGCGCTCAGTATACTAATGGAACAGGAAGCTCATCTTACTTAGGGTCTAATGAGGCTGTATACTCGTTTACACCTGCTTCTGATGGTGTATATAGTTTTGATTTAACATTACCTGCATCTGATTGGCACTCTTTATGGTTATTTGAAGGTTGTCCATTTACATCGGTAGTAGCATATCACACTAATTCAGGCGGAGCAACAAGAAGTTTGCCATTAATAAGCTTAACTGGTGGTACAACGTATTATGTTGTTGTTTCTGCTTGGTCAGGTTCTCCTCAAACATCAACTTATGATTTAGATATTTATCAAGTTACTTGCCCTGAGCCTTCAGGTATGACTGCAGATAATTTAACTGAAACTTCAACTGATTTATCATGGAGTGCTGGTAATGCTGAATCAACTTGGAATATTGAATGGAAAGCAGGAGCAGATTTCACTCCTGGAATGGGAGAATCTGACGGTTTAGATACAGTGACTAGTACACCAGAATATAATGGTATGCTTACAGGTTTAGATGATAACACTACTTATTATGTGTATTATCAAGCCGATTGTGGTGGAGAAACGAGTGATTGGGTAGCGTTTACTTTTACAACGCCTGCTACACCTCCATCTAATAACGATTGTTCTAACGCTACAACTATCACAGTATCAGATGAATCTTGTAATAGTGCTGTGTCAGGAACTACTGCAGGATCAACAAATTCTGCAGACTACGATTGCTCAACAACTTACAGAGAAGTATGGTATGAGTTTACACCAAGTGCAGATGGCTTATATAATATAGAAAGAACTTTAACCTCAGGTACAGCTTCAACTTATTTATCTATTTATTCAGGTAGTTGTGGGAGTTTAACTCGTATTAATTCAAGTTGTTATTCTACTTCCTTACAAGAATCTCTTACAGCTGGAAATACTTATTTAATTTCAGTAGCTACTTATTATACTTCTCAAGTAGATTTTGATCTTTGTGTTTATATGGAACCTACTTGTTTTGTGCCAGAAAACTTAGGTGCAAATTTTGTGGCTCCAAATTCTGCAGATTTAAGCTGGGAAGCTCCAACTGAAGGTACATCACCAGTTGGTTATAATTGGGAGGTTGTGCCATCAGGTAATGGACAAGGTAATGGAACTTTAGGGTCAGGTAACACAGCAGGGTTGACTGCGTCAGTTTCTGGATTAACAGCTGATATGCTTTATGACTTATATGTACAAGCTGATTGTGGAGGTGGAGATACCAGTGCTTGGGAAGGACCATTTACTTTCAATGCAGGGTATTGTTTACCATCAGGAACAAATTCAGGTTCTTATATTGATATATTTACCACTACTGCTGCGGCAGGTATGAATATAGATAATTCAGCTTCTGATTTTGCTACTGGCAATTATGGTAACTATTATGACAGTCATACAGTTAGCCTTGGGGCAGAACAAACTTTTGATTTTAGTTTTGAAATTGTTGGTGGAACTGTTGGTGCAGCTATTTGGATAGACTGGAATAACGATTTCTTTTTTGATGAGCTTGAAGCGGTTTATTCTACTGGCTCATACGGTAATGGACCTTTTACAGGAACAATCACAGTGCCAGCATCTACACCAGAAGGTGACTATAGAATGCGTGTAATGATTGATTGGAATGATAGTAATCCTGGAGATGACGATGCTTGTTCATTTGGATCAGGACGAGGAGAAGTAGAAGATTATAAAATTACAGTAGATAATTCATTATCAACAATAGGTGTTGAGACATCTCAATTCACATACTTCCCTAACCCAGTTAATGATAAATTAACGCTAAATGCTCAAAGTAACATTCAAAATGTTGCAGTATATAATATGTTAGGGCAAGAAGTAATAAACGCTTCTCCAAACACATTAGATGCTGAGGTTGATATGGTAAATCTTAATAGTGGTGCTTATTTTGTTAAAGTAACAATTGATAATGCTACAAAAACTATTAGAGTTATAAAGAACTAAATAGTTTCAATAAAAAGAAGAAAAGCCTTAGCTAAATAGCTAGGGCTTTTTTTATTGTAAATTTAGTTTATTTCAAGGTTAATAAATCGTAAACAATCACCTAGTAAAGGTTAAGTTTTTGTGTTTTTTATCGAAACTATTGACATTTAGTCGATTATGGTGTTTACAGGTTTCTATTCTATTAAAGAATTGATATTTTTAGTCAAATAACTATTAATACAAATCAATATGAAAAAAATTACTTTAGGTTTATTAATGTTTTGTTGTTTTGCTTTTTCGTTGCAAATTAATGCTCAATTTGCTGAAAGTTTTGAAACAGAAATTCCTGCTTCTTGGACTGTTATAAATAATGGCAGCCCAACAGGGTGGGAGTATTATAGTACTCCAACAGGAGGTGCCCAAGATGGAACAAGTGTTGCTAGAATACTTTATGATTCATCTACAGCACACGATGATTACTTAATTACACCAGGTATTACTGTAGCTTCAGGTGTTAATGATAGGTTTTCGTTATATGTAAAATCTAGAAGTAGCGCTTTTTTAGAGCCTTATGAGATTTTATTATCTACAACTGATACTAATGCAGCTTCATTTAATGTCGTTTTACAAGCTTCAAGTGAGGCACCAAATACTTGGACTCCATTAACGTTTGATTTAAGTGCTTATGTTGGTGATACGGTTTATATTGCTGTACATGCAACTGGTACTAATGAATGGGAGTTGTATGTTGACAATGCTATTAGTGATGCAATACCAGCTTGTCCTGCCCCAACTGATTTAGCTGTTTCAGATATGATTGGGACTACTGCTAATTTAGGATGGACAGATAACGCAGGAGTTTCATTATGGGATATAGAATTAGTAGATATAACTGGAGGAGGAAGTGCTTCAGGTGCTCCTACAGTATCAGGTGTAAGTAATCCTTATGAAGCAATGTCTTTAGTATCTGGAAATGATTATGAGTTTTATGTAAGAGCAGATTGTGGAGGAGACGGAACAAGTGAATGGGCTGGTCCATTTGCATTTACTTTTTATCCTGCTCCTGATTGCCCGATAGCTCCAGTTTTTCCAGTTGATGGGGCAACAGATGTTTCTGTAGGTGATATTACTGCAACATGGACTGCTCCAGCTACAGGACCTACTCCTACTGAATATAATTTTTATGCAGTAGATGATGAAACAGGAGCTAACCCTCAATTAATAGGTACTGTTGCTACAACTTCTATTGATTTAAATATTTTGGCTTATGAAGCAACGATTTATTGGATGGTAACATCACTGAATGGAACTACAGAATCTAGTTCTTGTGCAGTTTATAGCTTTACTACAGAAGCAAATCCAGGATATTGTCTTACTGCTGTGTATGGTCAATACCCAGCTGCTACTTATGACGCTACAGCTGCAACTTGTGATGGTACAACTCCTAACGATGTAACTACAAATGCTTGGGCTAGTGAGTATGCTTTAGTAACAGTTGAGTCTGGACAGACTTATCAGTTCTCTAGTTCTGTGGCTACAGATTTTATAACAATTAGTAATGCAGATGGAACAGCAGCAATTGCTTATGGAACTTCACCTGTGACTTGGACATCTAATGTAGATGGTGACATTAGATTTTATGCTCATGTAAATGATCAATGTGATAGCGAAGATACTGGTAGAGTCAAATCTATATTATGTGGATCTTCTCTAGGATTAGACGACGTAAGTTTATCTCAATTCACATATTTTCCTAACCCAGTTAATGATAAATTAACGCTTAACGCTCAAAGCAACATTCAAAATGTTGCAGTATATAATATGTTAGGGCAAGAAGTAATAAACGCTTCTCCAAACACATTAGATGCTGAGGTTGATATGGTAAATCTTAATAGTGGTGCTTATTTTGTTAAAGTAACAATTGATAATGCTACTAAAACTATTAGAGTTATAAAGAACTAAATAGTTTTAAATAAAAAGAAGAAAAGCCTTAGCTAAATAGCTAGGGCTTTTTCTTTTTCATTACATTTAAGAATAAATGTTTGATTATGAAAAAATCACTTGTTTTTACCTTAGCTTTGGTTGCTAACTTAAGTTTCTCTCAAATTTATTTTGAGGATAATGCATCTTTATTCGGACTCGGTGTTTCATGTGGTGATACACCAATAGGAAACGGTATTACGTTTTACGATTATAATAATGATGGTTGGGATGATATGACATTGCCATCACAATCAGGAAGTCCTTTACGATTTTTTAAAAATATAAATGGAACTTTTGTTGAAGAAATTCTGATTTCTCCACAAATAACCTCTCAGGTAAAACAAGTCAATTGGGTTGATATTGATAATGATGGGGATAAAGACCTTTATGTGACAAGTAATGTGTCTGGAAATAGACTTTTCGTTAATAATGGAAGTATGAGCTTTCAAGAAGTTACTTCAACTTGTGGTTTGCCAACTAATAATATTTTTACTTATGGTGCATCTTGGGGAGATTATAATAACGATGGCTACCTTGATGTTTTTTTAAGCAATAGAGATGTTACAGGTGTAGTGCCAAATTATTTATATAAAAATAATGGAGATGGAACATTTGTAAATGTAAGTAATCTAGTAGGTATACTAGAAGTTAGTGATTTATCTTTTTGCTCTGCTTTTTTTGATTATGATAAAGATGGTTGGCAAGACATTTACGTGTCTAACGATAGAGTAGATAACCCAAATGTACTTTACAAAAACAATGGAGACGGTACTTTTACTAATGTTAGTGTTAACACAGGTACTAATCTTTACATCGATGCTATGTCTGTAACAGTAGATGATTATAATAACGATGGTTGGTTAGACATTTATGTAACAAATACACCAAGTGGAAATGTGTTGTTAAAGAATAATAATGGAGAGACGTTTACCAATGTAGCTTCAACAGCAGGAGTGCTTTTTAATAGTATAGGTTGGGGAGCTGTTTTTTTTGATGCTGAAAATGACATGGATTTAGACTTATATGTAAGTGGAGAATTTAATGGTTCAGTACCAGGCTTTTTATCAGCAGCTTTTTATGAAAATAATGGTAGCGGTTATTATAGTTTACCATCAAACACAGGGTTTATGAACGATACTAGACAAAGCTTTTCTAACGCAATAGGAGACGTTAATAATGATGGATTTCCTGAAATAGTCGTTAGTAATGCAGATAATGAGAATATTTTTGTTTGGAGTAATCAAACAGTTTCTACTAATAATTGGCTAAAAGTAAAGCTTCAAGGAACAGTTAGTAATAGAGATGGTATTGGTTCTTTAATAGAAATTTCAATTAATGGAGAAAAGCAATATAGATATACGCTGTGTGGAGAAGGTTATCTCTCTCAAAATTCAGGTGTCGAGATTTTTGGACTTGCAGACAATACAGTTGTGGATTATGTGAAAGTTACATGGTTAAGTGGTATTGTTGATGTTATTAATAATGTAAATGCAAATCAAGTTCTAGATATTATAGAAGGAGAAAATCAATTATCAATAAACGAAAACGAACAGACTACTTTTAGTTTTAATAACCCTGTGTCTGATGAGTTAATAATAAAATCTGCCCAAAATATAAAATGCGTAACATTATATAATGCTCTAGGTCAGGAGTTAATGCAAGATAAAGCTTTAGCTCGTGAAGTGAGGTTAAATCTTTCACATTTAGAAAAAGGATGTTATTTTATAAAAATGGTGATAAACGATAACCTAAAGTCTTTTAAGATTATTAAAAGCTAAATGAACTAGAATTAAGTGTAACTATTCACTTAACGAAAATACCTTGTTCTTTGTCGAATTTATTGTTAATAAAAGTTTGTCTTATCTTTTTTTAATACATTTATGTTGTTATTAATCAAATACCTAAATATACTATGAAGAAAATTACTTTATTGTTTTTTACATTTATGTTCTATGCTTTTAATGCATATGCTCAACATACATTTACTACTGTAACTGGTCCGGTAAATGTTGTTAATGGATCACCTGTTACTTTAAATATTAACGATGCAGTTAATTCAGCTGGAGTTCCTGTAGGTTCTTATTTATCTATTTCAGTTACAGCAGATTGGGTTGCTGGAGGAGGAAACCCTTGGTCAAATGAAACTTTAATAAATGTTTTAACATCTTCAGGAGCATCAGGCACTATGGCAGCGACTTCAGGAGCAACTAACAATGGAAACCCTACTACTCTAACATTTGAAGGAGATATGTCTGGGATTTATGACCCTTCTATAGATGGAACTTTGGATGTTGTTCTTTTCCAAAGTTACTCAGGCACAAGTGCCAATTGGTCTAATATTGTTGTAAGTATTGATGTTTTTGTTCCAACAACTCCTGCAACAGTTGCAACAATAAATATAAGTGAATCAGAATGTGGAATACAGCAAACTATCACACATAGTTATGATGCTTCAGTTTCTAGTGTTGATTGGGTTGAATTTATCTATGATGGTAATTGTTCGGCTATAACTTTTGACACTTTTGATTCAACATACCTTGATACCGAAATAGGTCTTTATGATTCTAGTGGATTTTTATTGGGTAATAATGATGACTCTCCTAGTGGAGGTTTACTGAGCGAGTTAAGTGTGTCTAGTTTGCCAGCAGGAACATATTATATAGCTATTGCAGGACTGGATGCAACTTTTGGAAGTACTAGTTTTATGGTGACTTCTACTGCTAATGCTTCAGGAAATATTAATGTTAATGTTTTAGCAGATGAACAATTATCATTAACTGACACACAAGTTAATAACGCTTTTACTTATTTCCCTAACCCAGTTAAAAATGAGTTGAATTTAAAAGCTCAAAGCACTATCCAAAATGTATCTATTTACAACATGTTAGGGCAAGAAGTTGTTAGAACTGCACCTAATAGTTTGCAAAGTGAAGTTAGCATGAGCAACTTAAGCAATGGTGCTTACATTGTAAAAGTTACTATCAATGATGTAACTGAAACTATCAGAATTATAAAGCAATAAAAATATAAAATATTGTATTTCAAAAGCCACCAATTAGGTGGCTTTTGTGTTTAGTTTAATTACCTTTGTGGTATATGAATGCACTTGATTTTTCATTTATAATACCAGTATTTAATAGGCCTGATGAGGTTAATGAGCTTTTAGAAAGCTTTACTTTGTTAGAAGGCGATATTAGCTTTGAAATAGTTATTGTAGAAGATGGCTCTAATATTGACTGTAAAGCAATAGTAGCATCTTATATTGACAGATTAAATATTTCTTATTACTTTAAACCTAATTCAGGACCTGGAGATTCTAGAAACTTCGGAATGAAAAAGGCAAAGGGAGATTACTATATCATATTAGATTCAGACTGTTTATTGCCTAAACATTACTTACAAACGGTTAAAAATAGTCTAGATAACGAATTTGTTGACTGTTTTGGAGGTCCTGATGCGGCTCACCATTCGTTTACATCACTACAAAAAGCTATAAACTTTGCTATGACTTCTTTTATTACTACTGGAGGGATAAGAGGAGGAAAGACAAAAGTAAATAAGTTTCAACCACGAAGTTTTAATATGGGATTGTCTAAGGCTGCATTTGAAGCTTCAGGAGGGTTTGGTGTAATTCATCCAGGTGAAGACCCTGATTTGTCAATACGGTTAATTAATTTAGGTTTTAAAACTAAATTGATTAATGAGGCATTTGTATATCACAAACGCCGAATTTCTTGGTCTAAATTTTACAAGCAAGTCAATAAGTTTGGGTTGGTTAGACCTATTTTAAACCAATGGCATCCTAAAACAGCAAAACTCGTTTATTGGCTACCAACATTGTTTTGCTTAGGTTTTTTAGCTTCAATAATTTTGTTTGGTTTAGGGATTGACTTAGGACTAAAATTATATGCTTTATATTTTATAGTAGCCTTTATTTTAGCATTAATTAGCTCCAAAAGTTTGGTTGTAGCTATACAAGCTATTATTGCAATAGTAATACAGTTTTTTGGTTATGGTTATGGGTTTTTAAAGTCTACATTAGCTTTAAAGTTTACTAAGAAAACTCCAGAGCAGGTATTTCCTCATTTATTTTTTATGCATGGTTAGTAAACTAAAACATAAACTGCTAAAGTCAATAAAGAGTAAAAAACTCAATGTGTTTGGGTTGTTTCTGCTTTTAGCATTTTTGTTTTTGGTAATTTCAAAACTATCCAGAGAGTATACTGAGTCGGTTAATTTTGCGATTAAATTTTCCAATGTTCCTGAGCATTATGTGTTAACAAAAAATGACTCAGCCAATGTAAATGTAGTGATGAACTCTCATGGGTTTAATTTAATGCCTTTATACTTTTCAGATCATTCTTTAAAAGTAGATTTTGAAAAAGATCTAAGCTTGGTTGACGACCATTATATTTGGGTGCCTAATACAACTGTCCATAATATAAAACCTCAGTTAGGAGATAAAGTTGAGGTTGTATCAATAAAACCAGATACTTTAAAGTTTTCGTTTCAAACGTTAGCAGTTAAAAAAGTACCTGTAGTTGTAGATTCTAAAATTTTATTCTCTTCAGGATACGATTTGCTGAACGGTTTAACGGTTTCTCCAGATTCAATAAACGTTATTGCGCCTCAAAATGTAATTGATAACATAGAGTTTATAAACACTAAATCTCTAACTTTAAAAGAGGTAAAATCTAATATCAACTCAACAGTTAATGTGGTTTTGCCAGAGGTTGATTATAACATCAAACTATCAGAAAATAAAGTCACAATAACTGGAGATGTTGAAAAGTTTACTGAAGGTACAATAGAAGTACCGTTGAACATAAATAATACGCCTAATAATGCCACAGTAAATTTTTTCCCTAAAACTGTATCTGTATTGTATTATTTACCTTTAAAAAACTTTAAAGAAATTAAATTACAAGATTTTAGGGTAGAATGTGATTACAATGAAGTTTCAGGAAGCAATCGTACGTTCTTAACGCCTAAAATTACTAGGTTGCCTAATGTGGTTAAAAATGCCAAAATAAAACAAAGCAAAGTAGATTTTATCTTAGTAGAATGAAAATTGTAGGACTTACAGGTGGTATTGGTAGTGGGAAAACAACAGTTGCTAAATTGTTTTCTGAATTAGGTGTGCCTATTTATATCGCTGATGTTGAAGCTAAAAAATTAATGAATAGGTCTAAGGTAATCCGCAGAAAGTTGATTGCGCTTTTTGGTGAAGAGGCTTACACTAACGAAGGCTTAAATAGACCTTATATTGCTTCAAAAATATTTAATAACAAAGAACTGCTTGAACAAATGAATGCTATTGTGCATCCAAAAGTAGGTGCGCACTTTAAGCGTTGGCTTAAAAAGCAGAATAGTGCATATGTTATTAAAGAAGCAGCTATCATTTTTGAAGAAGGTATGCAGTCACAATACGATTGTATCGTTTTGGTTACTGCAGATTTAGAAGAACGCATTAATCGTGTGTTACAACGCGATAATACTTCAAGAGAAAAAGTTTTGGCAATAGTCAATAACCAGTTAAGTGACGAAGAAAAAATTAAAAAATCTGATTTTGTGATAGTTAATAACTGTATTAAAGATACAAAAGCTCAGGTTTTAAAAATTCACAAATCATTGATAAAGTAAGTCAACAACTCAAATTTTAACATTTTTGTTAATGTAAGGTTAAAGGGTACAAAAACTAAATGTTAAAATCTTAAATTTGAACGATGGGCAAAAAGCTATTCATTTTAATGGTGGTTTTAATGAGTTTATCACTCATAGGGATTATTTTCGTTCAAGCATATTTTATTAATAATACGCTTATAAATGAAAAAAATCAGTTTACCTTAAACGTAAAACGTTCGTTAAGTTTTGTTTCAAAAGCAATTGAAGACAAAGAGTTCGCTGTTTTTGATAATAAACTTCAAGAGTTTATAGAAAAAGGAGGTAAGCCTGATACTACAGCACTGTCTGAAATAATCCTTAAGTATCAAGATAACGCTAATAACGAAACCGTAATTTTTAGAAACGGTATTTTAGAAGAAAGCTATAAAATCCCATCACTGTTCTTTGAAATAGGTTTAGATAGTATAAGTTTAAACAGGGTACAAAGCAATCAGGAAACAAAAGTATACAGCAATAATAATTTAACAGGAGAATTTAAGATTAGTCCTGAAAAATCATTTCAAAATATACAATCTATGTCGCCTTTGCAGCAAGCACATTTTATTGCAGCTACAAGAGAGCGTTTTAAAAATATTCCGGTTTATAAACGAATTACCAGCGAAGAGGTTTCAGGTTTTTTAAAAAAGCAACTTAAAAATAATGGTATTGATATCAATTTTGAGTTTGCTATTTATGATAAAGATTTGGCTACCAAAGTACAGTCTGATGATTTTGAAGTATCGAGTGCTACACTTGGTGTTCCCGTATTTTTAGATAATAATGGAGAAAGTGATTATAGACTTTATGTCGATTTTCCTGAGCGTAATAAGTTTTTGTTTTCAACCATTTTAAAAATGTTGTTGCTTTCAGTAATCTTTACAACAATTATTATTGTGGCATACTCAAGTGCTGTTTATCAGTTGATAAAGCAACGTAAAATATCACAGATAAAAACAGACTTTATCAATAACATGACACACGAATTTAAAACGCCAATAGCAACAATTAATTTGGCTTTAGATTCAATAAAAAACCCAAAAATAATTGGCGACCAAGAAAAGGTGATGCGCTATTTGGGAATGATAAAAGACGAAAACAAGCGTATGCATGCCCAAGTTGAAAACGTTTTACGTATATCTAAACTAGAAAAGAATGAACTTAACATTAGTAAGGATAGAGTGAAGTTGCACGACTTAGTAGAAGACGCAATTACACATGTAGAGTTGATAGTTGAAGATAGAAAAGGTTATGTAAAAACGCATTTAGAAGCTGCTAAATCATCTGTCTTAGCTAATGAAAGTCATTTTACCAATGTTATTGTAAATATTTTGGATAACGCTATAAAGTATAGTGACGATGCACCAAAAATAGATGTGTACACAGAAAATGTAGGCAATAACATACTATTAAAAATAGCCGACCAAGGTAACGGAATGTCAAAACAAGTTCAAAAACGTGTTTTTGAAAAGTTTTATAGAGAGCATACAGGAAATGTTCATAATGTAAAAGGTCATGGTTTAGGTTTGGCTTACGTAAAAAGAATAGTAGAAGACCATCAAGGTCATATATCAGTAGAAAGTGAAAAAGGAAAAGGTAGTGTATTTACAATTAAGCTGCCACTAATATCATAATTATGGAAGAACTAAATAAGAAAATTCTATTAGTAGAAGACGATCCAAATTTTGGAACTGTATTAAAGGATTACTTAACCATGAACGAATATACAGTTGTTCATGCTAAAAACGGAATGGAAGGTTTTGAGAAATTCAAAAAAGACGATTTCGATTTATGTATTCTTGATGTCATGATGCCTTATAAGGATGGATTTACACTTGCTAAAGAAATTCGCGAAAAAAACGCTGATGTTCCAATCATTTTCTTAACTGCTAAAGCTATGAAAGAAGATGTTTTAAAAGGATATAAAGTAGGAGCAGACGATTACCTAAACAAGCCTTTTGATAGTGAAGTATTGCTTATGAAAATTAAAGCAATCATGCAGCGTAAAGCAACTGACTCTGTAGCTGATAGCAAACAATTTGAATTTAAGATTGGTAAGTTTGACTTAAACTCTAAATTACGTTTCTTGAAATTTAATGGAGGAGAACCTGTTAAGCTTTCTCCAAAAGAAAACGAATTATTACGTTTATTGGCTTTACATGAAAACGATTTAATGCCAAGAGAATTAGCATTGACCAAGATATGGAGAGACGACAACTACTTTACTTCAAGAAGTATGGATGTTTACATTGCTAAACTACGTAAATACTTAAAACCTGACGAAAATGTTGAAATTTTAAACATACATGGAGAAGGGTTTAGGTTGGTTGTCAATCAAAACGCATAAATTATATAAGAAAGCCTATCGATTTTGATAGGCTTTTTTTATGATTTTATATTACGTTCAATTGTAGCTATGATCTCATTGACATTGGTTTTGTAGTCAAACCAAAAGGTGTCCTTATTCTTTTTAAACCAAGTTAATTGGCGTTTTGCAAAACGCCTTGTGTTCTTTTTTATTTCTGAAATGGCAAAGTCTAAAGTCCATTCGCCATTAAAATAATTGAAAAGCTCTTTATAGCCTACTGTGTTTAATGCGTTTAAATGCTGTTTTGGTATTAAAGCTTTAGCTTCTTCTAGAAGACCTTCTTTAACCATAATATCTACACGAGAGTTTATTCTATTATAAATTATCTCTCTGTCAGCAGTAAGTCCTATTGAAATGGTTTTAAACTGTCGCTGCTTTTTATTTTTGTTCAAAAAAGAAGAGTAGGGTTTGCCCGAACCAATGCAAACTTCTAAAGCTCTTATCACTCTATGTGGATTATCAAGGGCTATGGTGTTATATGCGTCAAGGTCTAATTCTTTTAATTGTTCTTGTAAGCTAATTAGTCCTTTAGTTTCTAGTGCTGTGTTAAGTTGTTCTCTAATTTCTGGTTTTACATTAGGAAACTCATCCAAACCTTTGGTAACAGCATCAACATAAAGACCAGAACCACCAACCATAATAACAACATCATGTGTTTGGTATAATTCAGAAAGTTTTGTAATAGCATCAACCTCAAAAGCACCTACATTATAGTTGTCTTCAATACTTTTATGATGAATAAAATGGTGTTTAGCTGCGCTCAATTCGTCTGCTGTTGGAGCAGCAGTACCTATATGCATTTCTTTAAAAAATTGTCTGGAATCAGCCGATACTATTTCGGTATTAAAATGTGTAGCTAGTTTAATACTTAAAGCGGTTTTGCCAATAGCAGTAGGACCAACAATGGAGATTAGATATTTACTCATGTTCTAGCTTATTGCCACAGTTGTAACAAAAATCGGCTTTTTGCTTATGGTCGTCAACACCACAATTAGGACAAGGATAATCTTTTTCTAAAGTAAATAATCCTTTTTTCTTTCTGTTTTGAGCAAATTCAGCAGTAACAATTCCTGTAGGAACAGCAATGATACCATAACCCAAAATCATGATTAGCGAAGCAATAACCTGACCTGTTGGAGTAACAGGATGTATATCTCCATAACCAACAGTTGTTAGTGTTACAATACACCAATAGATACTCACAGGAATACTTGTAAAACCATTAACCTCGCCTTCAATAACATACATTAATGAACCTAAAAGCACACAAACTACGAGTACAAAATAGATGAAAACAATTATTTTGGTTCTACTTGTTTTAATGGCTAAACGAAGCTCTGAGGCTTGACCTGTAAAGTGTACTAAGTTTAAAATTCTGAAAATACGTAAAAGCCTTAATGCTCTTACTACGGATAAAATTTGTGCACCACCAAAAAAGAATGATAGGTACATTGGTAGAATTGCTATAAAGTCGATAATTCCATAAAAACTAAAAATGTATTTAGATGGTGTTTTAATGGAAATAATTCTGAGGATATATTCAATAGTGAAAAATACCGTTATAACCCATTCACAAATTAAAAGCACGTTGTGATACCTTTCGTCAACGGAGTCAACGGTTTCTAGCATCACCATAAGAACACTTAGTAAAATTAGACCAAGCAGGACAATATCAAAAACTTTTCCTGCTACAGTATTGGTGCCATAAATTATGATGTGCACCTTTTGTCTAAAAATATCAAATTTTGATTTCACTTTTATTATCTATTGTCGCTGAATATCAAATCTACAAAATTATAGTTGAATGATTTTTAGGTTCTTGTTTTTTCGTAAGTAGTTTTGAATAATATGCTGAGAGTCTCTATTGTTTTCCATTGGAGTGATTAAAGACTCTAATACATCCATATTAGTAATTTGATAGTTTAAATTGAAGTGTCCTAAACCGTTGAACAATCCGTTTTTTATCAATACTACGCTACGTTCATCAACTTCTCGTCCTTTATCAATAATAAGCATATTTTTGTTTGTGTAACTGTTTTTATCAATTAATTGCTTTACACGATTGTTGTAGTCAGTAACATCTTCTTCTTGTATACAAGCTCCTGAGCATTGTTTTATAGTATAGTTAAAGCAATTACTTTTTGTTGGATATACACCAGAAAGCTTTTGACAAAGCTGGAATTCTTCAATAGCTTTAAAGATAAAATGCTTTGCACTTTGCTTATTGCTAAATGTGGTAATTGCATGTTTTCTACCATCGGCTTTGTCTATAGTTAAGTTAATATAACCATTGTCATCAGTAAAACTATATAACGCATAATTAAAAATGTGTCTGCGTAAAGCTCTATTAAATAAAGGCTTGTTCTTTTTTATTTCCTGAGATTCTTTTAGTAAGGCAATAAGTTCACTGCCAGTTTCTTCATAAGTTACAGCTGCTGTTTGTAGTTGAATTTTTTTAGACTTAGAGCTGGTGTTGGTAAAATGCTGGCTAATTCGGTTTTTTATGTTGTTGCTCTTGCCAATGTAAATGATTTCACCATCTTCATTGTGTATGTAATAGACTCCAGTACTGTTAGGAAGTTCGTCAATTATACGCTTTAAACTAGGTTTTAGTTTTGATTTAGCTTCAACTTGTATTGCATCTTGAACAATAAATTTTTCAAGGTCTTTGGTCAATAACATTTTAAACAACTTTACAGTTGCCATAGCATCACCAGCAGCTCTATGCCTGTCGCTTACAGGTATTCCCAATGATCTGGTAAGTTTGCCTAAGCTATACGACTCTTGACCAGGAATAAGCTTTTTAGATAACTCTACAGTACACAACGTTTTTCGCTTGTAACCAAAACCCAAACGCTTAAATTCGGTTTTTAAAATACGATAATCAAACTGCGAATTGTGCGCAACAATAATACAGTCTTCGGTAATTTCAACAATACGTTTAGCAACCTCATAAAACTTAGGAGCATTTTTGAGCATGTTGCTATTAATGCCTGTAAGGTTTACTACAAAAGGTTGAATTTCTCGCTCAGGATTTACAAGACTTATAAATTGATCAACTACTTTATGACCATCAAATTTGTAGATTGCAATTTCGGTTATACCTTCTTCATTGTACTTTCCACCAGTAGTTTCTATGTCGAGTATTGCGTAAATGAGTATGCTTGTAAAAAGTTGTTAATTATAATTTCTAGCTCCAAATATACTACTTCCAACTCTAATCATGGTACTTCCATTTTTAATAGCCAATTCGTGGTCACCACTCATTCCCATTGAGATGGTTTGTAGGTTATAATTTTCAGTTTGAAGCGACTTTAATGCTTCAAATGTAGTTTTTAGGTACTGAAACTCTTTTTCAATTTGATTGTTATCTTCAGTAAAAGTTGCCATACCCATTACTCCAGTAATACAAACGTTTTGTAGTGTTGAAAGTGCTTCAGAAGTTATTAATGCTTTAGCGTCGTTTGCAGACATACCAAATTTACTGTCTTCTTCAGCAATTTTAATTTGAAGTAAACAATTAATAGTTCTATTGTGTTTTTGAGCTTGTTTGTTTATTTCTTTAAGTAGCTTAAAGCTGTCTACACCATGAATGAGGTTAACAAAATCAGCCATATACTTTACTTTATTTCGCTGAACATGACCAATCATATGCCATTCAATATCTTTTGGCAATTGCTCGTATTTGTCAACCATTTCCTGAATTTTGTTTTCACCAAAAATGCGTTGACCGCAATTGTAAGCTTCCATAATAGCGCTTACAGGTTTGGTTTTTGAAACAGCTACCAAAGTAACATGCTCAGGAAGTTGAGATTTTAATGTGTTTAGATGTTCTGAAATTGTCATTATTGTTTCAATACTTTTTATAAAATGGTTTTAAAACTCATAAATAGTTACACCACTACGTATTTTAGGTTCTATAAACGTACTTTTTGGTGGCATTTTAAGTCCGTCGTCAGCAATTTGCTTCATGTCTTCAATATCCACAGGAATCATACCAAAACCAACAGCAAATTCACCATTGTCAATACAACTCTTTAAATTAACAATATCTTTTTTTCCGTTGATGTAGGTAATTCTGGAATCGTTACGTAAATCGTCAATCCCTAAAATAGGCTGTAGAATGGTTTTATATAAAATTTGAGTATCAAGCGCATCTAACGACGATTTAAAATCATAAAGCGATTTTCTAAGATACAGTGAGTAGAACTCACCATCTAGATACATGCTGAAATGATGTTTTTTAGACGGTTTGTAGGGCATAATACCTCTGTTTTCAATTCGGTAAATAGCATCTAACTGAATTAAAAACTCCTCTTTGGTCAATCCGTTAAGGTCTTTCACAACTCTGTTAAACTCATGAATTTGTAGTTCAGATTCAGGAATCAGGTAACTCATAAAATAATTATAAGTTTCAGAACCATTGTGGTTTGTGCTGTTTTCTTTTAAATCTTTATACAGCAAATAAGACGATGCAGACCTATGATGACCATCAGCAATATACACTGTAGGCATATTTTTAAACTCCTCTTGAATGGTGTTAATAGTGTCTTGGTTGTCAATCATCCAAAGATAATGTGTGTCTCTGTATGTTGTTGTAAATTCAAACTCAGCGCGTTGTTGCTGTATGTTTGAAATTAGGTTTTGAATTGTACTGTTATCAGGATAGGTGAGGAGTACAGGTTCTGCATTAAAACCAACCGTTTTTAAGTAGTCTTTAAACACATGCTCTCTGTGAACAATAGTGTCTTCGTGCTTTCGTATTACATTGTTTTCGTAATCTTCAGCACTTGCCGCAGCTACAATACCATTAAAAACCTGACCTTCTCGATTTACAATCTTATAAACGTAAAAGCAATTGGTTTGGTCTTGTACAAAAATGTTATCTTCCTTAAACTCTAAATAGCGATTTTTCACCAGTTTATAGCGTTCAATTCCAGAAATTTCCCTGTCGTATTTATACCCAGGATTTACAATATGTAAAAATGAAAACGGATTATAATCCAATCGTGCTTCCCTTTCAGCTTGTGTATAGGTTTGGTAAGAGCGAGATGCCACCAAACTCACTTTGTCTCTTGTAGGACGAACAGCTTTAAAAGGGATTATTTTTGCCATATTAAGCCTCTTGATTTATTAATTTACAAAACATTGAATAGTCATCATTAGAGTAAAAAATATCTTTGTTTACATGTAAAAATTCTCTTTTAGAAATATATAGCATCCAATATCCTTTTTCTGGTATTACTTTATCTATATTATTAAAGGGAATTTTTGATTCAAGACCAGCTCTTTTAATAACTATGTGAGACTCATTAAACTCTAGTTCTGCTTTTTCAAAAATTGGTTTATTGTCTTTTGATATAGCCCAAAAATAAAGCCATACAAATATTGCTAAAGGATACGTAAAAGCAAATATGACATAAAAAGTAGAGAAATTGTCTTGACCAAAATTTTTAATATGAAATAAAGCAGTGATTATAAGCAATGAATAAATCCACCAAGATTTTTTAAATCGTTTTTTAATTACGATTTTGGCATATTCCTTTTTTGATAAGCTATAAGGTTTTGTTTTAATCATAAAGAACGTTAAACAAACTGTTTCGCAACGGTTTCAGCTTTTCTGCTTTCTGAATAATCATAAAACCCTTCACCAGATTTCACGCCTAATTTTCCTGCTTGTACCATATTAACAAGTAATGGACAAGGTGCGTATTTTGGGTTTTTAAATCCATCATACATGACGTTTAAAATAGATAAGCACACGTCTAAACCAATAAAATCAGCTAATTGAAGTGGTCCCATAGGATGTGCCATACCTAATTTCATTACAGTATCTATTTCGGTTACACCAGCAACTCCGTTGTAAAGCGTTTCAATAGATTCGTTTATCATTGGCATTAAAATACGGTTAGCCACAAAACCAGGATAATCGTTAACCTCAACAGGAACTTTCCCTAAGGTTTTTGAAAGTTCCATAATAGTATTGGTAACGTCATCACTAGTATTATAACCTCTAATAATCTCAACCAATTTCATAATTGGTACAGGATTCATAAAGTGCATACCAATTACTTGTTCTGGTCTTGAGGTTACAGCAGCTATTTGCGTTATGGAAATTGATGATGTGTTTGTTGCTAGAATTGTGTCTTTAGGACAAGCTTCGTCTAGTTGCTTAAAAATATTAAGTTTTAAATCTACATTTTCGGTAGCAGCTTCAACTACTAAGCTCGTGTCTTTAACACCATCAGTAATGCTTGTAAATGTTGAAATATTGCCTAGAGTTTCTTCTTTTTGAGCTTCAGTAATTTTTTCTTTAGCGACCATTCGGTCTAAGTTTTTAGAGATGGTATCCATTCCTCTTTTAAGTGAAGCTTCACTAATGTCTATTAAGTTTACTTTAAAACCACTTTGAGCAAAAGTATGTGCAATACCATTTCCCATGGTTCCAGCTCCTATGACAGTGACATTTTTCATAAATAAAATTAATTTTTGTTCCTGCGAAAGCAGAAGTATTTGTTATCTGTTAGTTTAAAATAATTAAGAGTTCCATTTAAAACTGCTCAATAATCATTGTAGCTATTCGTAAGGCTTCAGTACCATCGTGTAAGGTTACAACTGGTGTTGTATTGGTAGTGATGGCATGAGCAAACGTTTCTAGTTCGTCTAGTATAGCATTGTTATTGGCAACTTCAGGATTGTCAAAATAGATTTGCTTTTTGATGCCTTCAGCGTTTTGAAGAATCATATCAAAATCACCTGGAGTTTCAGGTGCATCTTTCATTTTTACGACCTCACATTTTTTCTCTAAAAAGTCCACTGAAATATAAGCATCTTTTTGGAAAAAGCGTGTTTTACGCATGTTTTTAAGCGATATTCTACTTGCGGTTAGGTTTGCAACACAACCGTTTTCAAACTCTATTCTTGCATTGGCAATATCTGGAGTATCACTAATTACCGAAACTCCACTTGCCGAAATAGCTTTAACTTTAGATTTTACGACACTTAAAATAATATCAATATCATGAATCATTAAGTCCAATACCACAGGAACATCAGTTCCTCTAGGGTTAAACTCAGCCAAACGATGCGTTTCAATAAACATTGGGTTTTCCAGCTTGTCTTTAATAGCTGTAAACGCTGGATTAAAGCGCTCTACATGTCCAACTTGTCCGCGAATATCGTGTTGCGCTAACAACTCTCTTATATGTTCAGCTTCTTCTACAGTATTGGTAATAGGCTTTTCAATAAATATATGTTTGCCTTTAGCTATTGCTTTTTTTGCACAATCATAATGCGAAAGAGTTGGTGTAACAATATCTACCATATCAACCGCATCAATAAGCGCGTCAATAGAATTAAAATATTTATAACCAAACTCAGCTTCTACCTTTTTTGCGTTGGCTTCATCAGCATCATAAAACCCTACAAGGTCATATTTTTCAGATTGTTTGAGAAGTCTTAAATGAATTTTACCTAAGTGACCAGCACCAAGTACACCTGCTTTTAGCATTGTTTTTTACGTTTTTAACAAAAATAAGATTTTAGTTTTAGAAATTCTAGATTAGAAATTAGAAAAAATGGTTAAACTTCAACTTTTAGACTTTGAACTTTTTTGGGTTTGAATTACCTTAGCAACGAAAACCTGCCATACATTGAAAGATACATTTAAGCATCAAGGATTACGACAACAATTGGTTAATACCATTAAAGAAAAAGGTATTACAAACGACAACGTTTTAAAGGCTATTGGAAAAATACCAAGACATTTATTTATGGATTCTGGTTTTTTAGACCATGCCTATCAGGATAAAGCATTCCCAATTGCTGCAAACCAAACTATTTCGCAACCCTATACTGTAGCTTTTCAAACCGAATTACTACAAGTAGAAAAAGGACACAAAATACTTGAAATAGGCACAGGAAGTGGTTACCAAACTGCTGTATTGTGTTTGTTAGGAGCTACTGTATATAGTATTGAACGCCAATTAGAGTTGTTTAAAATTACTAGCAAGTTTTTACCTAAACTGGGTTACAGACCTAAAAAATTAATTTTTGGTGATGGTTATAAAGGCTTAAAAGAAGAAGCTCCTTTTGATAGTATTATTGTAACTGCTGGAGCACCAATGGTACCTAAAGCCTTGTTGGGTCAATTAAAAATTGGTGGACGTTTGGTGATTCCTGTAGGAGAGGATGTGCAAACCATGACCTTGTTTGTTAGAAAAGGACCAAAAGACTTTGAGCAAAGAGAGTTTGGTGAGTTTAGGTTTGTACCAATGCTTGAGGATAAAAATTAGTTGTAGCCAATTTAAGAAATGAAACCGAAATTTATAAAATTATTAATCTTAATTCCTACCCTGTTATTTACTTGGTATATGATTTTTGAATGGAATGAAATTGGAGGTATGAGCTATGAAGAAGCAGGAACAGATTTCACAAAGTCATTTAATTCTGAAAGAATAAAAATGAATCTACCAATAATCCCTGAAAACTGGACAAATACAAGCCCTTTGGATTATAAAATCCAGACTTGGGAAAATCCAAACAGAGAATTACCTTATCATTCTGAAAAAACTGTTGTAGCAACCTATGAGACTGCTGAATTCGAAAGAGAAATTGACCGATATAATTTAAAGGAATTAGGTAATAAATATTATCAAGTTGTAATTAAGTATTCAAAACAAGATGATAATTGGACTTGTACTTTGAGAAAAACTGAACCACCTGTTAAGGAAGGAAAAGCTAAAGGACTTAGAAGTGATGGAGAGATTATTGCGGAATTGACTTTAGACCAAGCGAATGACACATTAAATAAATATGGAATTAAACGACTGAATTATTAAAAAAAACTGGCTACAACAATAGCTATAAGTAATTGCTCGTTCTTGCCTACTTCTGAAAATCCGAGAGGATTTTCAGTGTCTTGTATGTACTTGCAAAGTTAAGTACTAAATTACGCAACGAAATCATACACGAGACCGTTAGTTTTAGACGATTAGACCATCAAAAAACATTAGTCTTGTAAATACATACTAGGTATAGGGTTTTTAGCAGTTTCTTTTGCCCAATATAAATTAATAATCCACCAACGTTTTCCGTCGTAAAGCAATTGTATACTATTAATACCTCTCATAAACGGTTTACTGTCTAACTTGCTATGATAGGCTTCATAAGTGCTAAAAACATGAGTAATGTTGCCAAAGATTTCGGTTTTTCTATGAATTTCTTTTTCAATAAAACCATTTTCAACCAACCATTTTGCTGATGACTTTATATAGTCTTGAGGCGACATATAGCGTACTCTGTAAATACTGTCTTTAGGCTTTGTGGACGCTATAAGTTTAGCTTCAGGTTTAAATAAATATTTAAAAAGGTACCAATTGCGCTCTTCTTCTTTTTCTCCTGAAATAACCTTGTATAAGGTCGTAACAATAGAGTCTAGCGATTTCACATTTTGAGTATAATCAGGAACTGTAGCGATGTCTTGTGCTTGTGTTGAAAACGCTATCAACACAAACAAAATGGTGCAAAATTTATTCATACTTCAAAAGTAATTAAAAAAACTTGAGACCAAACAAAATGGCATCACTTTGAAATCCGCTTTGGTAGGAGCGTAAATAATCTAGTCGTAAAAATCTAAACTTCCCAAAACCAATATTGTCTATACCAATGGTATATTCTTGATAAGGTTTGTTGTCTGGTGTTGCAAGGTTGTGTGCACCAATTATTAAATTGAAATTGAGCTTGTTTAATAACGGAATCTTACCAAGGATAAACCCATTAAAATCGTGTTCAGCATGCATTTCTAAGTACGAATCGTTTGTACTTGCAGTATAGTAAGGTAAATTATTAAAAACATTTAAGTACGAACCTTGTCCAATATGGGTTTGGTTACCATTAAAGTGTTGGTAATCCATAAACGCAATATCATCAGCATTAAAGAATTTACCTGCTTTTATGTTGTATTGAAATAGGCCTTTATCGGCAATATTAAAGCTTTGGGTAAGTCTTGCTTTTACTTGGTCAAAATTGTAATCATCTACTGAAGCCGAAAACCCTTTTTCATAGCCTAAGTAAAGCGTTGGTAACTTTCTGTTTGGGATATTGTATTTGCTATCAGGATAACTTAAGTAGTCTTGGTCAAAGTTTATTCTTGCATCAAGACTCGCTTTTATAATGTTGTGAGTTTCAAAAGGAGCAACGCCATAAGCTGTTGGATCTATAGGGTTGTTACTGGTGTAATCCCTGTCATCTTGCGGAGACCAAGCTTGGTCTGTGGTGTTAAACAATGCTTTTCGTCTTTGGTAGCTTAGGCTTGCGTTAAGTCTAAGTCCATTAAAAATTTCGTCAGAAAAGGCAACATTAACATAGCTTAAGTCATACAGTTTCATGTAATTCTTTTCTGCTAATAGCGAATATGCTGAATTGAGCAGATTAGAAATAGGTTCGCTAGAATTGAATTGCTGTACAACAACACCTCCAGAAACCGATAAAAATGGTCTGCTAACATCATTAAACTTATAAGTTGCGCTAAGCGTTCCTCTTAATCTGTCGTCACTAAAACCATAGTTTAGATTTCCGTTTATACTTAAATATCTTTTATAGTCATCATAGTTTTTTCTGAAATAACCACCAACATTTGCATTCCAACCTTGAACAGTATTAAAACTTATTTTTGATATTGGAGAAGTGATACCAGCACTCCAGTTTTCGTAAGTGTTTGAATAATTGTAACCTGAAAGAACATCACCTAATTTAAACTTGTTATTTACAGCATCTACTGAGTCTTTGTAGGTTTTGGAGTCTCTAACCACTTGAATGCTGTCTTTCTTTTGATAGTCTAAAACTTCTTCGTCAGTAAGCGGAACTGGTCTTAGTGTTTTCCAGTAGGTAGAATCTTTTTTATTGGCTTCGTCTTCAAAAGAGACTATTTCTCTGCCAAAATCTTTTTGGGTTAAATCCGTATTAAAACTGTAATTGCTGTAAACCGCAGTAAAACGACCATCTCCTTTTATCCCAAATAAACCATATTGAAAATCAATAACCTGAGAAATTTTTGCCCAAATAGCATAGTTTTGAGAGTAGGAGTAGTTTTGAGTGATGGTTATTTTGTCAGCAGCAGGAATTTTTGCTTGAATACCAGTAATATCCAATTCAATACCATAAACCGTCCATTGGTCTTCAACAATATAGATAAACCCTGAAAACACTGGGTCGTTGTCTCGTTTTGGTGTCGCTTTAATTTTATTAATGAGATTACCTTTGTCATCATAAAATACACCTTCTAGCTTGTAATTGTAGTACCCAAAAGCGTTGTTGGCAATAGGAGAAACAATTTGATTACCAAGTTCAATAGTATTATCATAAATTTCAAAATCTACATCAATAGCATTGTTAAAGCTAAAACCATTGTCGTCTCCACTAACTTTTGAAGCTATTATTTTTTCTTTTAACCTGTTAGGTCTTAAAAATTCTAGTTTTGAAACCGTTTCTGAAAGGTAAATAACACCACTTCTTGTAGAATCGAGTCCACCACCAAGATCACCGATTTCCTGTCCTAGTATTTTTTCAGGAGCGTTTTTAATTCTAATTAATCCACGTGAGTAAAAATCGGCTTTATAGCTTTGTATTTTTTCAAGATTTTCTTTTCGCTTAGCGATTGCTTGCCTAATGATTTTATTGGCAGGATTTTCTTCGGAATTAATAACCACTTCGTTAAGTGTTATTTCCTCGTCAATTAGTACTGCATCTAAAGTGTATGGAAAACTACTGATGTCAATCTTCTTTTTTAAAGTTTTATAGCCTAAAAATTGAAAAACAACAGTATGTGTTCCTGTTTTGGTCAGGTTTAGCTCGTAGTAACCTTCAGTATTGCTGGTGGTTCCTGTGTAAGTGTTTTCAATGTAAATGTTTACAAAAGGTAGTGCTTTGTTGTTTTTATCGGTAACTGTACCTTGTATTTGAGCGAATGAGGTGTAAGCGGTAAAAAGGCAAAGGGCAAGAAGTAATTTTTGTTTCATTAGGTTGTTGATTGATGGTTTCTATAATAATAGACGCACTTTTTTATAAAAAGGTTGCCTTAAGAACACCAAACATAGCTATAATTTTTAGCTGTAATTGTTAAACTATCCTAAATTACTTATAAATTTTCTTAATTCTATCAAGATTTCGCTTATTGTCTCTGTCTTTAATCGTATCGCGCTTGTCGTATAATTTTTTACCTTTTCCTAAAGCAATTTCTACTTTAGCTAAGCCTTTTTCGGTAATGAATACTCGCAAAGGAACAATAGTGTTTCCTTTTACATTTACTTCGCGTTCTAGTTTTTTAAGCTCTCTTTTGTTGAGTAATAATTTGCGTTCAGCCTTAGGTTTATGGTTGTAGTAGTTGCCATACACATACTCTTGTATGGTCATGTTAATAACAAAAAGCTCGCCTTTGTCATTAAATTCGCAAAAGCTTTCTGCAATTGATGCTTTACTATCTCTAATAGATTTTATTTCGGTACCAGTTAATACAATACCAGCAGTGTAAGTATCAAGAATTTCATACTCAAACTTGGCTCTTTTGTTTTTTATGTTTACTGGTTTTTGCATAGGAGCACAAAGCTACGCTTTTTTTGCATTTACCAAAAGAAACTAAGTTTACTCTATGGTTAATAATTGATGTGAAGCAACACCATTTGTAACTGTTACAATGAATAATGATGTGTAATTGCTTTCGTCTAGTTGCTTGTAAACCTCTTCACCAATAATTGTGTTTGCAAGCATAGGTGTTGTATTGCTGTGTCCTACAACCAATACGGTTTTGCCTTTGGTGTTTTCGATAAAAGCTTTTTTATCCATTTTAAAAGGATCGTAGGTTGTAATCTCCAAATTATGTTTTGAAGCAGAGGGTTGTGCGGTTTCTATTGTTCTGTGGTAGTTGGTAGAGTATACTGCATCTAATTTGATATTGGAAAGTACAGTACTCCATTTTACAGCTCTTGATTGACCTTCTTTGGTTAAATGCGGATTTCTATTACTAGAGTCGCTAGTGTCTTTTTCTGCATGTCTAATAAAATAGTAGGTTGTAATTTCAGAAGGGGAAGCGTCTTGAGCATTTACCATTGGTATTAAACCAAAAGTGAATACTAGGAGTAAAACATATTTCATACTAAATAAAAACAAATGATGATTACCAAAAATAGAGGGTAATCATCATTTGCTATAATAAATATATGTTAAAGTTTTGATTTGTAGCTGCTAGTAGTTGGCAGTTGCTAAGGAGCCATTAATTATATCAACTCCAGAGGATGTGCCTATTCTATCAGCACCTACATCAATATATTTTTTTGCAGTTTCGTAATCTCTAATGCCACCAGAGGCTTTAATTTTAGCATTATCGCGTACAGTCTTTTTTATGATTTTTACAGCAGTAAGTGTAGCTCCACTTTTTGTAAAACCAGAAGAGGTTTTAATAAAATCTACTTTAGCATCTAAGCAAATTTCACTGGCTTTAATAATCTCATTTTTTGAAAGTTCGCTAATTTCTATAATTACTTTTAAAGGTGTTCTTCCAATAGCAAGTTTAACATCGCTTATGTCTTTAAATACCGCAACATAGTTTTTGCTTTTTAGGTAACCAATATTAATTACCATATCAATTTCATCAGCTCCTTTTTCAATAGCGTCTTTAGCTTCAAACACTTTGGCTTCGGTACTCATTGCTCCTAGAGGAAATCCAATAACAGAGCAAATCTTTACACTGCTTCGTTCTAGTAATTGTTTTGCTAATGCTACGTAGCTGCTATTAATACATACAGAATAAAACTGATGTTCCTTGGCTTCATTGCATAAGTCGATAATATCCCTTTCAGAGGTATCGGATTTTAATAAAGTGTGGTCAATATATTTATTGATCTTCATGGATGTAGGTTAATAGTATTATTCACAGTTCTTCATAATCATGAGGGAACCTGTGAGTAAAGGTTAATAATACAGTTTATGTAAATTGAGGACTAATAGCAATTCAAATTTAGTAAAATAATCTTATATATTTTAATGCAAAAACCTAAAGTTTTATTGTGTTGACGTTAAAGTTTCCTAATGTTTTCAATAAAAAAACCTCTATGAAAGAGGTTTTGTATTGATAATGAGAATGTTGTTTTTTTACATTATAGGTTTTACTGTATAGCCTTTTTCTTGTAATAATTTTATCACTCCATTTTCTCCAGGTAAATGTCCTGCACCAACACCAAAAAAAGTAGGTTGCTGTTTAGCAAAGTCTTCTATTTTAGCAATCCAGTTTTTGTTTCTGTTATCTAACATAACATCTTTGTGCTTAGTAGTGGTAAGATTAACATCTTCTTCCATAAGTTTAGCAAGTCCTTCAATATCTTTTTCAACATAAAGCTCCATCATTTTTTGAAAAGCAGCTTTATCAAAACTCATATTGTCTTTAGCCGAACGTAATAAGTCCTGTGCTTGGTCTTTATAAGGAATTTGATCAAAAACTGCCATTTGTTCTTCTACAGTTTCTAGACCTAAAACCTCTTCTTCTTGTTCGTGAGCTATTTTCATAAGTTCGTTTTCAAACGATTGTACTGCTGCACAGTCTAAAAGTTTTGGATACATCATAGCTGTAATAAAAAACGGTTTGATGTTACCAATCATTTCAGCAGGCATTCCTGTTTGTGTTTTTAAAAAGTCACTAAGAATCGTGTAGTCTTCAGCACTCACTAAATCCTTAAGGGTTTTACCATCTTTCATATATATATCGTTTGCCATTTTCACTGCCATAGAAGGGTCGTCCATATCTAGTTCTAAAACTAGGAGAGATGTGTCGTCTAAGGCTTTTTTGATATTAGCATCTAAAGAAGCATCACAGGTCATGTGAATGGTTCCATACAGATAAGAAGGTTGTTCTAATCCGTTTCCAGAAATTTCCCAAAGTAAAGATTTTTCAAGGGTTTGAGCAGTACTAGTTGTTGAAAATAAACTAATCGCAAACAGTAAAAGAAAAGTAAAGTGTCTCATAATTGTGTTTTTTTAATTAGTGTATAGATGCTTAAAAATGTTACAAAAAAAAAAGCAACACTCCTCTAATTAAAGACTTGTGCTGCTTTCACTAACCAACCAATATAAAGACGTTTTAAAACTACATTTGTTACAGTGTTTAGTATTCTTCTGAAACTAAATCCCCTTGGTTTCTAAATACTAATTTATCATCAAAAGCATCTAGTAAAATAATACTGTCTGTAGATACTTTTCCAGATAGTATTTCTTTACTTAACTCGTTTAATACTTCTTTTTGTATCACACGTTTTACAGGTCTTGCACCATATTCTGGGTTATAACCTTTTTCAGCTAAATACTCAACAGCTTCAGGTGTTGCATCAAAAGTGATGCCTTGTTTTGCAATCATTTTAGTGATACCTTTTAGTTGTAAACCAACAATAGCTGTAATGTTTTCCTTACTTAAAGGCGTAAACATAATAGTGTCATCAATACGGTTTAAAAACTCTGGTCTTACCGATTGTTTTAATAAGGCTAACACATCTACTTTTGCGGCTTCCATAGCAGCATCAATATCTTTTGTAGCTTCAAAACGCTCTTGTATCACATGACTTCCCATATTTGAAGTCATAATGATTATCGTGTTTTTAAAATCTGCCAAACGTCCTTTGTTGTCTGTTAGATGTCCTTCGTCAAGTACTTGTAACAAGATGTTGAAGGTGTCTGGATGCGCTTTTTCAATTTCATCCAATAATACTACAGAATACGGTTTGCGTCTTACGGCTTCGGTCAATTGTCCGCCTTCGTCATAACCAACATATCCTGGAGGCGCACCAACCAATCTGCTTACTGCGTGACGCTCTTGGTATTCGCTCATATCTATACGTGTCATCGCGTTTTCATCATCAAACAGATATTCAGCCAAGGCTTTTGCTAATTCGGTTTTACCAACACCTGTGGTTCCTAAAAACAAGAAGGTTCCAATAGGTTTTTGCGGATTTTGTAAACCTGCACGACTACGTCTTACAGCATCACTTACAGCAGCAATGGCTTCTTCTTGTCCAACCACGCGCTTGTGTAATTCGTCTTCAAGCTTTAGTAGTTTTTCACGCTCGCTTTGTAGCATTTTGGTAACAGGAATTCCTGTCCATTTTGCAACCACTTCGGCAATATCATCATAAGTGACTTCTTCTTTGATCAACGAGTTTCCAGATTGATTCTCTTGAAGTTCTTTTTGAAGTTTATCTAACGATTCTTGGGCTTCCTTAATTTTTCCGTAGCGAATTTCAGCTACTTTACCATAATCGCCTTCGCGTTCGGCACGTTCAGCTTCTAGCTTGTAGTTTTCAATAGCCTGTTTGGTATTTTGAATATTGTCAACCACTTCTTTTTCACTTTTCCACTTGGCGTAAATTTCGTTACGTTCTTCTTTTAGGTTTGCTAAATCTGAACGTAAAGACTTTAATTTTGCTTCGTCTTTCTCACGTTTTATGGCTTCAATCTCAATTTCTAACTGCATGATTTTTCTGTCTAAAACATCCAGCTCTTCTGGTTTTGAGTTGATTTCCATGCGCAGTTTAGACGCAGCTTCATCCATTAAGTCAATGGCCTTGTCTGGAAGAAAACGGTTGGTGATATAACGCTCTGATAATTCAACAGCACCAATAATCGCTTCATCTTTAATACGTACTTTATGATGTGTTTCGTACTTTTCTTTAATACCACGAAGTATTGAAATAGCACTTTCGGTATCAGGTTCATCAACCATTACTTTTTGAAAACGTCTTTCAAGAGCTTTGTCTTTTTCAAAATACTTTTGGTATTCGTCTAACGTTGTAGCACCAATAGCACGTAACTCACCACGCGCTAACGTAGGTTTTAAAATGTTGGCAGCATCCATAGCGCCTTCGCCTTTTCCAGCACCAACAAGTGTGTGAATTTCGTCAATAAAAAGTACAATGTCGCCTTCGCTTGTAGTTACTTCTTTTACAACCGCTTTTAATCGCTCTTCAAACTCACCTTTGTATTTAGCACCAGCAATTAGTGCTCCCATATCCAAGGCAAATATTTGTTTATCAACTAGGTTTTCTGGGATATCACCATCTACAATTCTATGTGCTAAACCTTCAGCAATAGCCGTTTTACCAGTTCCTGGTTCACCAACAAGAATTGGGTTATTTTTGGTACGACGTGATAAAATTTGAAGAATTCTACGTATTTCTTCATCACGACCAATAACAGGATCCAATTTTCCGTCTTTGGCTAATTGGTTTAGGTTTTTAGCGTATTTGTTTAACGAGTTGTAAGTGTCTTCTTGACTTTGAGACGTTACACGATCACCTTGACGTAGCTCATCAATGGCTTTTACAAGATCTTTTTCAGTAACGCCTTGGTCTTTTAGCATTTGTGCAATCTTACTGTTTGATTTAAACACAGCAAGAATAAGATGCTCAACAGACACATAGTCGTCGTTCATTTTTTTAGCAATAATTGCTGCTTCGTTAAGGCTTTTTCCAGCTTCGCGAGAAAGCATAATGTCACCACCAGATACTTTAGGTAAACTTTCTAGTTGTTTATCTAAAACCTGTTGTAGGGTCTGAACGTTTACATTTAGCTTTTTTAAAATAAATGGTAAAACGTTTTCATCAACAAGTGTAATGGCTTTAAAAATATGCTCATTTTCTATTTGTTGATGTTGTAAGCTTTGGGCAAGCTGTTGCGCTTGCTGTATCGCTTCTTGTGATTTTATTGTATAATTATTAAAGTTCATGTGTTTAAATTTTTCCTTTCTTTGTAGTGTATAAGTCAATAATCTTACCAATACGTTTTGAGCGACAAAATGTCGTTTTGAAGCAGTTATAGCGTGACTTTTAGTCAGTTTGTAAGATTTTAAGTTTAGAACGACTTAGTAGTATAAGGTATGAATTCCGCATCGAGACGGAATGAAAAAAAAACAAATGTTATGGGATTTTTAAAAAACATATTTGGCTCGTCTGAGCCTAAAGACGAAAAGATATTGCCTTGGATATTTTTAGACGATATACAACAATTAGATTTTATTGAAGAAAAGTCTAAAACCAAACCACAACTTATTTTTAAGCACTCTACACGATGTGGTATTAGCCGAATGGTTATGCGACAGTTTGAAGCACAATATCCTTTTAATAGTGATAATGTAGATTTGTACTATTTAGATTTATTGACCTATCGAGACATTTCCAATACCATAGCACAACGTTTTGGTGTATTTCATGAATCTCCACAATTATTAGTAGTCAAAAATGGAGTAGTGGTAACTGCTGCTTCGTATGGTGCTATTAACGATTTAGAGTTAAGTACACTACTTTAATTTTTTAGTTGTTTAAAATAATATGGTTTTTATTAAAACCTTAACAATTTATTTCTAAACGATTGTTTAGATTTGTAGAGTAGTATACCGCTATAACTTTATAAAGTATTAGTTTTTGTTCAAAAAAGATGTCAAGCTCTAAATAAAATAAGCATAATGAGAAAATTTGAAAAAGCAATTATAGGAATCACTAGTTTATTAATGGGTTTAGTATTAGTAAGATTCACCATTTCTAAACTTGCAGGTTGGGAAATATCGGTAAACGCATTTATTGAAATGGCAAAACCATTAGGGATTAACCCTACTTTTTTTAGAGTTTTTACAGGAATTTTAATTCTACTAGTTGTTATCCTGTATTTTACAACAGTAGTGTTTGCTCTATTTGAAACTAAATTGCAATCTTATAAAAAACTGAACTTTATATCAGTTAGCACGTATTCAAATACTTTAGGCTTACTCACCATGGTAGGCGCTTTGCTTGCTGAATTTTATTTGCGTGTGCAACCTAAGTGGTTGCTAGTTTATATCGCAGCCGCTATTGTTATCTTTTCGGCTATAAACCTATTGATAATAAAAAAGCAACAAAAGCAATTAACACAAATTACTATATAAACACTTTCACCATGAACATTTTAAAAACACTAAGTCTATGCTTGGTAATGAGTTTAACGTTTTCTTGTAAAACAGAACAAAAAAAAGACGAAAAGTCAACAACAGAAACATCACAAGCCACTATGGAAGAACCAACACCTACGCAAACCGAAGCTCTTGAAGCTCGTAAATCAAATTTTAGTAAACAAGCAGATGATAAAACCAAAGCTATTTATAAAGACGGTTTAGATGCTGTATTAGAGTCGGGAATATTAGACAACGCAAAGCAAGTAGGCGATGCAGCACCTACTTTTACGCTTAAAAATGCAGTAGGCACTGAAGTAGCATTGCAAGATTATCTTGCTAAAGGACCAGTAGTATTGGTATGGTATAGAGGCGGATGGTGTCCTTACTGTAACATCAACTTGCGTTATTTGCAAGAAGAATTACCAAACATAAAAGCACAAGGAGCTAATCTGCTAGCTATTACACCAGAGTTACCAGACCAATCGATAAGCACAAGTGAAAAAAACCATTTAGAGTTTGAAGTCCTAAGCGATATAGGTAATGGTGTTGCGAAAGCGTATGGTGTGGTTTTTAAACTTACCGATGAAGTAGCAAAAATTTATAACCAAAAGTTTGACCTTAACAAACATAATGGTGACGACTCTAACGAGTTACCACTAGCAGCAACGTATATTATAGATACTGATGGAACTATACGCTATGCCTTTTTAGATTCTGACTATAGAAAACGCGCAGAACCTAGTGATCTTACTGCTTTTTTAAAGCAAATGAAACAATAGTTAATTATTACTTAAAGTATTAAAAACACCCTTATTGGGTGTTTTTTTTGCTCAAAAACTACGTAACGTTACGTATATTTTTTTTAATTTTTAAAGGTTAACTTCGCTTAGCGCTCACTACAGATTATAAAAAGCAATCTATATATTTTAAAGAGTTAGCAAATATTAGAACCAAGTCTATGAAAGGTATATACATAACAATCATACTTTTTATTTTTTTTAGTTGTTCTTCATCTAAAACGGCAATTAGGGAAGTGAAATGTCCAGAAATTTACAAGAATAAGTATACGGAAATTTTGAATGAAAAATATGTTGCTGTAAATGGTAAAGACACTACAGAAATTAATGAAATTAGATATGAGTGTGTATATTCTGCTTTTTACACTCATAAAGTGATGTATGATAAATTTGGGAAATGGGATAAGGAAATTTTTCCGAGTAACAGAAATCACCCAATACTAATGTGGAATAATATAGACCTTTTGTCAAACGGAAAAAAATATACAGTTTTTACAAACGGACTAGAGGAATGGAAACATATTTACGCATCTGTTATGATATTAGATGAAAATGAAAGAGACGTTTTGACGGAACAAACTGAAGAAAAAATCGCAATAACTAACCTTTTTGGAGAATTGATACAACACCACAATCCAGAAAAGAAAGATTTTTATGAAGTTTATTGGGAAATGGTTGACCGAAAGCGTTAGGACCTAATTAAGCAGTATCAAAAGAATATATAACGTTTGCTAAAAAAGATAATGTGTAGTAGTTTGTTATTACTTACTTTTTTTAAATTCTGTAATAGCTTTAATTTGAAGCTTTTGTTGGTTTGGGCTGCGTAAACATTATTAACAGGTTTTAATTTTTAAAGGTTAACTTCGCTTAACTGTTGATTTTAGATAATTGAAATTAACTTGTGGATAATTTGAAACAGTCACTTGAAATTGAAAAAAATATGAGTAAATACCTTGATGCAAGTCTTGAAGCAGGAAAAGAGTTCTATAAAAATTTCAAGGATAAAGGAAAAGTTGTGATGTTAAACTTGCTGAAATTTAAGGTGACTGCTGATTATTCAGGTATAGATAAATTAAAGCCTAACACTGAAATCAGCGGCGAAGAAGCCTATCAATTGTATATAAAAAGTACTCTACCTGAATTAGAGAAAGCGGGAAGTAGAATTGTCTATTTTGGAAGGAGCCGAAATTTCCTTATTGGACCCGAATCTGAAAAATGGGATGCAATTTTGCTAGTAGAACACGAATCTGTTTTGAAGTTTATGGAATTTGCTCAGAATCCGGATTACCTTAAAAACGCAGGACACCGAATAGCAGCATTGGAAGATTCTAGATTACTACCATCAAATGAAATAAAAAATTACATTTAGTAAACCTTGCAAAAACTGTTAACCAAAACATATCAAAACACCCAACAAGGGTGTTTTTTATTTTGAACTTTAATCGTTTAAAAATCATATCTTTATTGAGTAAATGTTAACTAAAAAAATAAATATGAAAATTTACCTAGTAGTTACTTTAACTTTTCTAACCTCAATAGTAGGGTTTTCTCAAACGTCTGAAACAGACTCCATTTCTAAAGCTAAAATAAAAGAATTACAATTTATGGTAGGAAACTGGAAAGGAACTGGTTGGATGATGGGAAGACATGGAAAATCAGAATTTGACCAAACTGAAAGAATAGAGTTTAAGTTAGACTCAACAGCTGTACTTATTGAAGGAAAAGGACTATCGAATGGGAAGGTTGTCCATAATGCTCTTGCTATTTTAACTTATGATAAAATTAAGGGTAATTATATATTTCGTTCATACTTACCAAGCGGACTGAATGCAGAGTTTAAGGCTGAAATAATTGAAAACAAATTGTATTGGTATCCTAATGAAAATACTCGATATATTATATGGCAAAATGAGAAAGAACAGTGGTACGAAACTGGAGAATATAAAATAGGACAAAACTGGAATCAATTTTTTGAAATGACTCTTGATCGAGAAAAATAACGACTAACACTATTTTTTTACCATAATTGTAAAAACTCAATCTAAATTAAAAATATAGTAACTTTTAAACCGTAATAGAAGGTTGTGTGAACCTGATAGGTAAATTACAAAGGATTTAGCTTTTGCTACATTTCATCAAAACCATTTAACAATTCAGCGATTATAAATTTTAATTCTTACCAAAGTAATAGACTTTTGCAAGTGTAAATAACTAACACTAACACATACTACTATGAGCAAAAAGAAAACCATAATACTAAGGGTCATTTTACTTGTTGGTACAGTAACCTCATTGTTTTTTGTGCCATGGCTTTTAGTAAAAGCTTGGATACTTCCATTACCAAATACGGTTCAAGAACAGCTAGACGAAGCCATAGGTCATGGCTTTGACGGAATGGTTGTGTATGTAGACCAAGTCAACAAGCCACCTCAGTATTTTGCTTCTGGTTGGCACAATAGAGATGCTAAAATACCAGCTAAACCCAATGCACTTTTTAAAATTGCCAGTATTAGCAAGTTGTATGATGCTGTGGCTGTCACTAAGTTGGTGAGTGATGGTAGGCTTTCATTGGACAAAACCATTGCAGATTACCTACCAGAACTTGTAGGACGAATTGAAAATGCCGATAAAATAACTTTACGATTAATGATTCAGCATCGAAGTGGGATTCCTAATTTTACTGATGCGCCAAACTTTTGGGGAAATCCTTCAACAAGCTATGAAGAAAGTTTAGCATTGATATTGGATACACCAGCCAATTTTAAACCAGGTGAGGACTATGAGTATTGCAACACCAATTATTTGTTAATCAATAAGATTATGGACGATGCTTTAGGGTACCCAAACTATCAATTTATAAAAGAGGAAATTTTAATACCATTAAAACTTAACAATACGTTTGGTTCGTTAAGCGAAGTCAATATTGATGATGTAATGAGTGGTTATCATGTTGGTTATCCTCATGATTTAAAAGAGGACGAACGTGGTATGGTAGCCACTGCAGAAGATGTAGGCACCTTTTTAAGAGCCCTAAACGATGGTTCCCTTTTTAAAGAAGGAGAGCAGGACATTTATAGTTCTATATATGAATACGAACACTCTGGTTGGGTTCCAGGATATCAAAGTTTTGCCAAATACTATAAAGATATTGATGCTGTGGTAGTACAGTTTTACAGTACAACCGATCCAAAACTCTACAACTGGAACCTATCGGAAATAGTGAACAGCAGAATTAAAAAAATAATAAGCAAAGACAAAACAGAATAGAGTAAGATAAGCATTAAAACAATTAGTGAAAACACCCAAGTAGGGTGTTTTTTTGGTTCAACTACGTAACGTTACGTATTGTCTGGTGTTTGGAGAGTATGTATATTGCTCTATTCTAGATGTATAAATCGAATAATTTAAAAACCTTAAGACATTAAAATACTATTTGTAGCCTATGCTATAAATGTTTCGTTGACGCTTTTTTTAACCAATCTGAAAGACACCCATTTTGGGTGTTTTTTATTGGTGTTGTTTTGTGATGTGTTGATTATGTGATTTTTAAGTGTTAAATTCGTTCGGTAATCTAAGTAGTGTAGTGTTAAATTTATAGTTTAAATCAATTGTAATCTTAATGTTTAATATCTAAAACGAAATCATGAGAACACCCATCTTATTCATTTGGACAGTAGTTTTAATATGTTGTGTAACAACTCAATTACAAGCCCAAGAATCGTGGATTGATACTTCTATTCATGATGGGTTAATAGAGTTGCAAACTAATTATTCTTTTAAAACTTTGGTTTCTAATGATTCCATTAATACTACAACAGAGACTTTAAGTCATTTAAACAACGCAAAGCTGTATTTTGATAAAATTTTTCAAACCGAATTAGATTTTGCTGTTCTGTTTATAGAAAATAAAAAGTGGAATAAACATGCATATTTTCCTCCACCAGGATTGCCACAAGCAGGAAAAGGAAATATAATACTAGGACTTGATAAGTCAATAGTTTCACAAGAAGTTGAAAAAATGATTACTCAATTGCCTAAACAGTATTGGGCTACATTAAAACTAGTTTATGGTGAAACTATTAATTTAGACCTATTTTATCGAGAAACTTTAGCAATACACGAGTTGGCTCACCTTTATCATTTTAAAGAAGGCACTAAGCCGCAAAGAAAGTGGCTGCAAGAACTGTTTGCTACAATGAGTATGTATTCATTTATAATCGAACAACAAAATTCTTTATTTGACTTAATGAATACCTATCCAGAATTTGTTTTGCAGTCTGGTGATAGAATGGCTGAATATAAAACTCTAAAAGATTTCGAAGAGAAATATGTTCAAAAACTCACGCCTCAAAATTATGAGTGGTATCAAATGCAACTTTATAAAGTAGCAAAGTCAATAATTGATTCAAAAGGTAGTGATATTTTAATACGCTTACATGATTTTTTAATTCGTACAGATTTAAGCAAAACTGAATTACTGACTGACTCAGAATTATCAAGGCGCTTATCGGCTGAAGTCGGAAAGGAAATAGCAGATATTTTAACAAACTGGATGTATAATTAATCAACTGTTCTAAACTGGTTTTAAAATATAATAAAGTTAAAATTGAAAGCAAGATGTAGCATGTAGTAAAAACGCTGGTTATAAGCTAATAAAACCTAATGATAATGGAAATTTTAGATGCAATTTTAAACGTTGATCCCAACTATATAATAATCGGTTTGTTGGCTTTTTTCTTTACGCTCGAACAGCTGTTAGACAACCCTTTTTCTTTCAAAAAACGCGGAACCCATTTAATACAGAACATTCTTTTTCAAATAGTATTTTTTGCAATTAACTTATTTTTCATTTCAATTTTAGTCTATTGTATTGAGTGGCTTAACGCTCATGAAATAGGACTTCTCTTTTTATTTGATATACCGTTTTGGATAAAACTAATTTTAAGTGTAATGTTTTTTGATTTTGCGACATATTGGTTGCATAGAGCGTCGCACAAAGTTCCTCTTTTATGGCGATTGCATAGAGTGCACCACAGTGATACAACTATGGACTCTTCAACAACATTTAGGTTTCATCCTATTGAGCTCGCAATTGTTTACCAAGGCGGTAATATTGTAGCAGCAGGAATTTTTGGATTAGATGTAACAGCATTGGCTTTTTACTACTTTATAGTTTACATTTTCTTCTTTTTAGAACATTCAAATTTAAATTACCCTAAATGGTTAAATACTACACTAGGCTTAATCTTTGTGATGCCAGATCATCATAGAGTGCATCACCACCAAGAACAATTTTATACAGACTCAAACTTTGCAGATATTTTTATCATTTGGGACCGAATTTTTGGAACGTTTAAACTAATTCCTACTGCACAAATGAGCTATGGCTTAGTTGAATTTGAAGAAGAAAAAAAACAGTCCTTTCTCTATTTAATGAAAAGTCCATTTATAAATATTAAAAGAAAATAAAACCGCGTTTTAATCTGATATTCTAATGGTGTTTTATGGGTTTTGATTTGTGATGTGTTGACTATGTGGTTTTTAAGTGTTAAATTGCTTAGTATAGACAATACATAGTCTTGAGACACTAACCAATCAATATAATAGTATGAACCGTAAAAAATTTTTAAAGTCTACAGCAGTTGGTATTGGAGCATTTTCAATGATACCTATGCTTAATGCTTGTAAAACAGAATCGACAAAAGAGGCTGAAAGCGAATCTTCAGAGGTTAAAGAAAAGCCTTCTTTAGAGCCTAAAATAGTTACTAATGATAATGGTGATACGTTGAATGTTTTGGGCGATAATCAAACTATTAAGCTAACAGGAAAAGACACTAATGGACAATTTACATTAATAGAACAAAACAATGACCCTGGAATTGGTATTCCGCCTCACGTTCATGAAAACGAAGATGAAGTATTTCAAGTACTGTCTGGTAAGGTTGAAATGAGCATAGACAATACCACTACTGTTTTGCAAGCTGGCGATTTAATTTTTTGCCCTAAAGGTGTACCACATTCTTGGAGAGTTGTAGGCGACGAAAAAGCTAAGGCAATGTTAAGTATTTTTCCAGCTGGATTAGAGGATATGTTTTCAGAATTATCTCAATTACCCAGTGGACCTCCTGACATGAAAAAGGTTACTGATATTTGTGCAAAGTATAAATTAAAATTTGTTTAAATCTAGTCCCTTTATCACTCTATAGTTGAGAGGTATTAGACAAAATAAACACATTAAAAAACACCCATCTTGGGTGTTTTTTTGTTAGTACAGTTACAAATTGATTTTATGCTTAAAAAAAATTAACTTCGTGATGTTACTATAAACAGATATAATTACTTGTAATAATGTAATTTAAAATAAAAACAATGAAACACATTAGAATAATTATTATAACGATATTGCTAAGCTCATTTAGTGTTCACAATTCACTTTTTGCTCAAAGTAGTAGTGAGCAAAGGTTTCAAACCAAATTAAATCAAACTCTTGAAAAAAACAAAAAAGGACTTATAGATTACGATACAACTTTTAAGGAAATATGGTCTCATTTACAATTTGTTTCAAAAGAAAAGGAAAAGTTAAATTGTGTCAATAATAACCGTAAAGCCTTGCAAGAAATTGATGTGCTTTATCCTATTTATAAAGCAATGCGTGAAGGTGGATATATACCAGTATATCACCCTATAACCGAAAAATGTAATGATTGTGAAATAAGCTTAGGCTTAGTAAAATATGCTGCTAATTCAGGTAATGCTGATGCTAATTGGTATTTAGGGTTGCTTTATGATTCGACCAGTAGGTTTCATAGAGATTTTAATTTTAAACCAGATTTCCAAAAGTTTCAAGATTATCTATCCAAAGCGCATCAGTTAGGTCATAACGAAGCTGCAATTGTACTAGCAAATGCCTTTAGTCACAAGCAAAAATATTCTAAAGCTGTCGAGTGGTATGTTAAAGTAAAAGGTCACTTACGCTCCCAAGCACTTACATCAATTAGTGTTATTTACAGAGAAGGAAAAGGTGATGTTGTTAAAGACCAAAAAACAGCTAACGATTATCTAGTGGCTGCAGTTAATGATAAAGGCAGTGACCCTTCAAGTAAAGAGTATGCTCAATTTCTCTATGCTAAGTATTTGTATCTTGGAATTGAAGGGTTTAATAAAGATATCCAAACAGCAAAAAAAATATTACAAGCCTTAAATTATAAAGAGGATTATAGTGCTGAAAAATTTATAAAAGAACACAACATAAAGTTTTAAAAGTTAATACACTTATATGCTCTGTGTTTTGTATCTAATTTTATACGCTCTATCTTAGCTTAAGATAAAAATGTAGTCATGAATAAATTTACACTGTTACTTTTAGTATTTACACTAACGTTAAGTTGCTCAAACAATGAGAAAACCAGTAAAACCCAAGAGGAGTTAAGCCAGTTGCAAACTGAACTAGACAGTATAAAGCAGTTGTACAAAGACAATATAAAAACTACAACCAACCAAATAGCTACATTTTTAACCTTTCAAAAGGGAGATGCCGAACAAGCCATGAACTTTTACATAACCTTGTTTGATAATTCTAAAATTGAAGATGTAAAACGTTGGGGAAAAGATGCTCCAGGACAGGAAGGAACAATAATGCATGCAACATTTAGTTTAAACGGAAAACAGTTTATGTGTAGCGATAGTCCTGCAATACACGATTGGGGATTTACTCCAGCAGTTTCTAATTTTGTAGAGTGTAAGAATAACAGTGAATTAGAAGAATTATTCACAAAACTATCAGAAAACGGAACAGTGATGATGCCATTAAACAACTACGGTTTCAGTCAGAAATTTGGATTTGTCGAAGACCAATTTGGTGTGTCTTGGCAACTCAATTTAAAATAAAAACGAGGGTAATCTTTTGTTGACACTTTTTAACTAACCCATCTTAAAACACCCAATTCGGGTGTTTTTTTATTGTAGCTACTTTTTACAATCCTCTAAACCCCATTCGTCTAATCCTCTTAAAATAGTTTCTAACGATTGTCCTCTTTCACTCAATCGATACTCAACTTTAGGAGGCACTACAGGATATACCTTTCTTGTAATAAGTCCATCGTGCTCTAACTCTCTCACAGTTTGGGTAAACATTTTATTAGAGATACCAGGAATTTTCTTTTGCAAAACACCTGAGCGTAATCCACCTTCTAGCAAATGAAATAATATTAAAGGTTTCCATTTTGTGCCTATTAAATTCATGGTGTAATTCAAAGGGCAGTGCAGTTCTTTATTCAAAATGTAAATTTTATTATATTGATAATTAGCATTTTACTCCTTTTGGTAACTATACTACTTTTTGGTAAGTTATTGCCTATAAGGCAAATATAAATTAATTTTGCCATTAAAAATAAAGTTTATGACATCTATTAAAAATTATCCAAAATCATTTTCGCATATAGGTATTACAGTACCTGATATTCATAAAGCTGCAAAGTTTTATTCTGAAGTAATGGGTTGGTATACCATTATGCCTCCTTCTGAAGTTAAAAAAGAAACCGATACTGCCATTGGGCAAATGTGTATTGATGTGTTTGGTAACGATTGGGACACTTTTGAAATTGCTCACTTAGCCACATCTGATGGAATAGGAGTGGAGCTTTTTAGTTTTCCACATGGTAAAAAAGAAGCACCAGAGTTTAATCCGTTTAACACTGGTTTATTTCATTTTTGTGTTCAAGATCCTGATATTGAAGGTTTAATTGAAAAAATAGTAGCTGCTGGCGGAAAACAACGAATGCCAATTAGAGAGTACTATCCAAACGATAAACCGTATAAAATGTGTTATGTCGAAGACCCTTTTGGGATTGTTTTTGAAGTTTACACACACAGTTACGAGTTAACCTATTCGTCTGGTGCTTATGCACATAAGCAATAAAACAATAAAACATCGTATTAAAAAAATGTGAGTATATAAGAAATAAGCCAAAAGTGTTAAAATAAACTAATCTTACAAAACTTAAACACCATAAAAACTCCCTACTTTGGGAGTTTTTTTATGAAAACTACGTAACGTTACGTATTGTGTGCTGTTTTAGGAGTTGGTATCTTGCTGTGTTTTGGGTGTGGATGATTAAAACTATTCATATCTTTATAAAATAGGCAATAATTATGAAAACCGAAATAAATGGATGATAAACTAATCAATTTTCATATTTATAGGTATCACCTTTTACCTATCGAAACAGTAAATAGACAAATTGACTTATTCGAAGATAAAAAATTCACAATTGATGAAATCAAACAAAAGAAAAACGAATTTTTTGGAAAGGTTTTAGATAGTCTAGTTGATTCCAAAAATAATAACCATCCATTGAAGCTTGAGCACAATGAAGATGACTGTTATCTGTTTAAGTTAGCTCAAAAAAAGACTACTACAATAACTCAAAATTTTGAAAATTTAGTTATCGATGACGAACCATATGTTTATGTCATATTTAATAATAAATCAGACGTTCAAAAAATCGCAATTAGCGATAATAATGATGCATTTAGCAACCCTGATGTTGTCAAAAATATTTTAAAAAAGGTGTTTAGAAAAGACCTAGAAAAATTCGGCCTTAACATCGAATTGGAGGCACTTTATGACAAAGTAGAGTTTTGGAGTTATGTTGGAAAACATCAAAAGGAAATTACTTATATCAATTTTGAATTTATTAAGCCAAATCTCGCAAATATTTCAAGTAGCTTACCCAAAGTATTTAAGAACTTTGCAGACAATACGAACAGTCACGAAAGTCACATTACAATAAAAGCACCAGAAAAAGGAACTTTAGAAAATATTACTAAAACTAATGAGGACATTAAAGGTTTAGTTGACTATACATCAGAAGGTGCAGGAAGTATAAAACTAAAAGTCAAAAACATCAGAAAACAATTAAATACAAAAGAAAATCCTGTTATATTACAAGTCAAAGAACTAGATATGGAAGGTCCAGCTGAACAAGTTATTAAATTGTATAAAACCATAGTTGAGTAATTGAATACTATAAAAAACATATCGTTTTACATTGTTCTAGGAATAATAATCACATTACTTGGAAAGTTTTTGGAGTCGGATTTTTTATTTAAATACCTCAAAGAAAACATAATTGGATTATTACTAACGCTTTTAGCTATCAATACAGCGACTTTAGGTTTAATAGCTTCTAAAATTCAAGATATTGTAGTTGATTATCCAAAATTTGACTTTTCATCGACAATTAAGGAAATGAAAACATCGCTTTTGGAACAGATAATTTTAATCTGTACGAGTGTAATTACTCTTTTACTTTTAGACAGCAACAAAATTGATTTTGTATATAAAACAGATATTGGAAACATAATTCTGACAACAGTTCTTATTTATTCAGTTATCATACTTTGGGATACAGGAAAAGCTGTTTTCGTTGTGATAGAGGAATTACAAAATATGAATAAAAATAAAAAATAACTATTGCCAACAATGGCTATAAACAATTGCTATTACAGGCTTATCCTGAAAATTCCTGCGGAATTTTCAGCTTGTTGCGTGCTTGCAAGAGTCCGTGCCAAACCACGCAACTGTTCATAGCCAAGAACCGTTAAGCGAAACATAAAAAAACTCCCAATTTGGAAGTTTTTTTATGAAAACTACGTAACGTTACGTATTGTATGTTGTTTTAGGAGTTGGTATCTTGCTGTGTTTTGGGTAGGGAAGATTAAAACTATCCATAGCTCATAAAGTTAGCTATAATATCTGAATGAAAAAAGGCAATTTAAAAAATTGGAAAATTGATGGAACTGAAGAGCTAGATTTATTCTTTGCTCAAAGAATGAATGAATTACTATTTGACTATACTCTTGATTCTTATAAATATTATGCATTAAACATCTATTTACTTCTTTTTGAAGCAAGAAGTAGATTAAATAAGATTAAGGATGATTTAACTAATGATGTCAACTTAAAAGATATTGTTGACGAGATTAATCTCAAAGCTAAGACAGATATTGTCACCAAAAGTATTTTAGGTCCGAAATATCAAATATACTTTCCTTTAAAAATTGAAAATGATAAATCGAAATTTAGAGTCGATTTAGAAATTTTATCTAATAAGCTTTCCTTAAATCAACTCATACCAAAATTATTCAAACTTATTGAAAAAGAATTAGATTCTGGTTCAAAAATTAAGCTTAACATATTGGCCAGCCAATTGGTTACGGCTTTAATTAATGTTGGATTTCATCAAAGTTATATTTATCATCAGGTTAATTTTTATTTTTTCAAAGGAAGATTGCCTCAAAATAGAGGTATATCACACTTCTTTAAATATTTTGAACCTGAAAGGAAAGAGTTCATTGTTTATATAAAGGTCTCAGATAGCTTTAATGAAATAAAAGAACTTTGCTCAAAATATAATCTAGAAATACTTAGCGAACTCGATTTAAAGACGATTAATGAAAAAATTAAAGAATTCATTTCTTCAAAAAATGAAAATGAAGTATTTGCTAAATGTTTAAAAATAAGAGCTTTTGATTCTCAGTCAGCAAGACTAAAGGCGATAAAACTATTGAATACATTAGCTAGTTTCTTTTCATATTTTCATCATAAAAATCCACCTACAATAGATAGGTCAGCTATAATGAGTCAAGAAAATAAACACTTTTTAATCGAGCCAACAACTTCACCAATGGCTAAAGGAGAGGATATGTCACATAAAGCAGCTGCTGAAATGTTAGAAGCATTCTTGAAAAAATTTACACCTAATGATACAACAAGATTAAAATTTAATCGTGCGGTTAACCTTCATAGTCTTGCAATTCAATCTGACTCAAACGAAAATAGATTATTAAATTTATGGATTACATATGAGACTTTGTTTGGAACAGGAAAAACTACGACAGTAGTTCATATAATAAATTCATTAGGGCATATTACCTCGTTAAAATATTTTAAAAGAATATTTGATGAATTATCTGTATCTATATACAATTGGAACAAAACTGAATTTGATGAAATAAAGAAAATTACTGGTGAAAGTTCTGATAATGATGCAGTTTGCTCATTTTGCTTGTCAGCTGAATTTGATAATGAAAGAAAGTCTTTATATGGTAAGCTAAATGATTTTCCTTTATTACGATATAGGATTGATGATTTAAATAAAAATCTTAATTCTACTAAAAACATATTATCTTATCTAGAAAAGCATAATCAGAGGATTAGATGGCATATAAAACGAATTTATAGAATTAGGAATAACATTGTCCACGATGGTAGAAATTCTAGAAACTTAGATATTCTAGTTGAGAATGCGCATTCTTATTTTGATATTTTTATGGATGAATTTATTACTGATAATATTTTGTCTAACTCATTAAATAGTATACCACAAGCAGTAAATCATTATAAAACACTCAATGAGAATTGGATTAGAATATTAAAAGACGATACAATAATTACTAAAGACAACTTTAAAAAATATCTACTGTACAAAGAATACTGTAGCTAACAACGTATATAAAAAATAGCGTTTAATAGCCTAATTGAAACACAAAAAAAACTCCCAATCTGGGAGTTTTTTTGTTTAGTTATTAAAATCGCTAATAATATCTTTTAGCTGTAGTTTAAGGTCTTCACCAGTATCGTACACCATTTGTTCGTTACTAGGAAATGGCACTCTACGGTTGTTTACTAGGTCTAGGTCTTCGCGTGTTAAGGCACGTTTGTCACCTCTAAAGGTTGCAAACAGGTTTTCAAACACAAACCCACTATCAATAGGAAACGCATCTAGCGTAGTGTTGTTTTTTAAATCGGTATACACCACATTGGCAACTACCTGTGAGCTTTTACGTTGCAATACTTCAAACAGTCTTGCTTTTACAGTCACAATTTTATCTACTTTAATATCGTTACCAAGGCTATCCTTCATCACATTACCATTGCTATCAAGCTGGTATTTCCAACCATCAACAATTTGCTTTTCGCGTAGTAATTGACGCTCTGTAATTTTTTCAGGTGTAATATTAATACGCTTTAACTGTAACTGCATTGCAAAGTCATAATCAATCTCATGACTTGGATTAGCATGGTAAGCGGTCCAAAACTGGTCTAAACCATAAGTGTCAAAATTGAGTAACTCATTTTCCAAACGTTTAGGAATAACCTGATTGGTTTGGTTTTGTATGGTTACAATTACATAATGAATTCCACGTTCGTGCGCTTCTTGCAGTAAAGCTCTGGTATCTTCATAGTTTGGGTTAATCTTTTCAATATATTGATAGATACTATACGCTTCACGAATGTTGTACTTGTCTTCAGTTTCTAAAAGCGCTAAGCCTTTTTCATATAAATAATCTGACGCAAACTCTCTGGCTTCAATAATATCGTTGGTATAATCATTAAACTTAAAGTTTATGGTTTTACCATCAACTACCAAAGGCAGTACAGGTTTTACTGCTTCCTGACGTGCATTAAGCGCAAGGTACAACTCATAAATGTTAGTGTACAGTTCTGGGTTGTTATCCTTTTTAAGATGTTTTATGTTGTTTAAATCGCGCTCATTAGCTTTGTAGTAAGCGTCTTGAAGCATAAGCGCATAATCTTGTTTACGTTTGCTGTTTTTATTGGTTTCAAGCTTTTTTAAGGCATCATAAATCGCTTGGTTGTAATTACCAGTGTTTATGGCTTTTTCAACTTGTTTTCTTCCACTACAGGAAACTAATACTGAAAGTAATACCGAAAGGAGTAGTAATCTTCTCATAAGTCTGTAATTTTAGGGTTATAGAAAAGTGTTTTCAATTTTGATGCCAAAAAAGAACCCTCATTACTGAGGGACTTAAAATTAGTTGGTTGATTATTTAACTTTTTTGGGTTTGAAAACAGGCAGCAATTGCGTGGAGACTTCTCCAAAGCCAATGCGAGTGCCATCTTTTTCGCAATACCCTCTCATGATAACCGTATCGTAATCGTTAATGAATTTTCGTTCGCTACCATCTTTCATTTTTAATGGTTTTTCACCTCTCCATGTCAATTCAAGCATAGAACCATAAGAGTCAGGAGTAGGACCAGAAATGGTACCACTTCCCATCATATCACCAGAGTTTACAGGACAACCGTTAATAGTGTGGTGTGCCAACTGTTGTACCATATTCCAGTACATGTATTTAAAGTTGGATTTACTCACTATGGTTTCTTTAGCGGTTTTAGGTTTTATAGATACTTCTAAGTTAATGTCATAGCTCTTTTTACCCTTGTACTGCAAGTAAGGTAATTGTGGTTTTAAAGGCTTAGGACTTTCCACTCTGTAAGGCTCAAGCGCATCTAAGGTTACAATCCATGGTGAAATGGATGATGCAAAGTTTTTAGCTAAAAAAGGACCAAGTGGCACGTATTCCCATTTTTGGATATCGCGTGCAGACCAATCGTTAAACAATACCAAACCAAAGATATATTCTTCAGCTTCTTCAATTGGAATAGGTTCACCAAGGTCGTTAGCATCAGTAGTAATAAAAGCCATTTCTAGCTCAAAATCTACCAACTTAGAAGGACCAAACACAGGCGTATCGCTACCTGCAGGTAAGGTTTGCCCTTGTGGACGATGCACAGGAATACCAGAAGGGATGATAGAAGAACTTCTACCATGATACCCAACAGGAATGTGCAACCAGTTAGGCATTAAAGCGTTTTCTGGATCACGAAACATGGTTCCTACATTGGTAGCATGCTCAATGCTTGAGTAAAAATCGGTATAGTCACCAATTTGAACAGGTAATTGCATTTCAATTTCGTCTAAACGAAAGAGAACAATTTCTTTATGTTTTTTGTTGTTTTTTAAAGAGGTGTTGTTGCTGTCAAAAATTTGGGCAATTCTATTTCTTACAGCTCTCCAAGTTTTTCTTCCATCAGCAATAAAATCGTTTAAAGTATCTTGAAGAAAAATATCATCTGTTAACGGAATACCATCAAAGTAACCTAGTTGGTGCAATGCTCCCAAGTCAATGGCAGTGTCTCCAATACGAGTACCAATAGTAATGATATCGTCTCTAGTAAGGAAAACGCCAAAAGGGATGTTTTGGATAGGAAAATCAGAATTCTTTCCAACGTGCAACCACGAAGTTCTATCAGGATTATTTGCAGATAATGGCATAGGCTATTGTTAATTATAAGTTTTATAAAATCTATTCAAACCTACATAATTTTTTTAATCTTTTTGAATAAAAACCATAAAAAGTAGGTTGGTTTTATATAGTTGATAAATTGTTGAAAATACAATAGTAAATATATAGGTTTTGGTGTATTTAACAGATTGTATTTATTATTTTTGATAAATTTTTTAATCAAACCCAATATTATGCAACGCGATCAAGAGATATTTGACCTAATACAAGAGGAAAAAGAAAGACAACTACATGGTTTGGAGCTTATTGCTTCAGAGAATTTTGTTAGTGAGCAGGTTATGGAAGCTGCTGGCTCAGTATTAACCAATAAATATGCTGAAGGGTATCCAGGAAAGCGTTATTATGGTGGTTGTGAAGTGGTTGATGTTGTTGAGCAAATTGCTATTGACAGAGCTAAAACCTTATTTGGTGCTGCTTATGCTAATGTACAACCACACTCAGGAAGTCAAGCAAATACAGCGGTTTTTGCTGCGTGCTTAAAACCAGGAGATAAAATATTAGGTTTTGATTTGTCTCATGGAGGACATTTAACTCATGGTTCGCCAGTAAACTTTTCTGGTAAGTTATACAATCCTGTGTTTTATGGTGTAGAAGAGGAGACAGGAGTATTAAACTATGATAAAATACAAGACATAGCTACTAAAGAACAACCACAACTTATTATAGCAGGAGCTTCGGCATACTCTAGAGATATCGACTTTAAGCGTTTTAGAGCTATTGCTGATAGCGTTGGCGCAATTCTTATGGCAGATATATCGCATCCTGCAGGTTTAATTGCTAAAGGTATTCTTAACGACCCAATTCCTCATTGCCATGTGGTGACAACAACTACGCATAAAACCTTAAGAGGACCAAGAGGAGGAATGATTTTAATGGGTGAGGATTTTGACAATCCGTTTGGTTTAAAATTGAAAAATGGTAACCTACGTAAAATGTCGTCGTTGTTTGATTCGGCAGTTTTCCCAGGAAATCAAGGTGGACCATTAGAACATATTATTGCTGCTAAAGCAATTGCTTTTGGCGAAGCTTTAACTGACGAGTTTATGCATTACATACTCCAAGTAAAGAAAAATGCAGCAGCTATGGCAAAAGCGTTTGTTGATAGAGATTACCATATTATTTCTGGTGGAACCGATAATCATATGATGCTTATTGACCTTAGAAATAAAGACGTTTCTGGTAAAGATGCTGAACAAGCTTTAGTAAAAGCCGAAATAACCGTTAATAAAAACATGGTGCCTTTTGATGATAAGTCGCCTTTTGTAACTTCAGGAATACGTGTTGGAACAGCAGCAATTACTACTAGAGGATTAAAAGAAACTGATATGGAGTATATTGTTGAATTGATTGATGAGGTTATCAAAAATCATGATAACGAAAGTACTTTAGAGGCTGTTGGAGAAAAAGTTAACGCGTTAATGCAAGATAGACCATTATTTTCTTAGATTTATGAAATGAAGTTGAACAAAGACATATTAGTATTTTTCATTAATGCTATTGTTTTAGTAGTTCAACCAGTACATTCACAAATTTTTTTTGAAGAACAAGCCAATGCACTCGGAATTAATATTTCAGGAGGAACTTCTTTCTTATTAGGAGGAGTAAGTTTTTTTGATTATGATAACGATGGTTGGGATGATTTAACTTTTGGAACTAAAGGAGTTGATCCTGTTCGGTTTTTTAAAAACAATAATGGCACTTTTGTAGAAGAAACCTTTAATGTTGCTATCAATGGTTACTCCAAACAAGTTATTTGGGTTGATTATGATAATGATGGTGATAACGATTTATTTGTTGCCAGATTAGATGCAAACAATAAGCTGTTTCAAAATGATGGTAACTTCAATTTTACCGATGTTACAGCAATGGCAGGCTTTCCTAATGAAGTATTGAGTAGTTATGGTGCTTCTTTTGGCGACTATGACAATGATGGTTTTTTAGATGTGTTTATCTCCAACATTGACGATGCGGCTTCAGTTCCTAATCGGTTATATCATAATAATGGAGACGGTACATTTACTGATGTTTCAGTCTCAGCAGGAATCAGCACTGAAGGACACATGTCGTTTTGCTCTGCCTTTTTTGATTATGATAAGGATGGTTATTTAGACATTTACATTTCAAATGACCGAATGAACAATCCTAATATAATGTACCATAACAATGGAGATGGTACCTTTACTGATACTAGTGCTGCAACAGGAACTAATATTATCGCTAATGCTATGTCTACAACTATTGGCGATTATAATTACGATGGTTGGTTGGATATATATGTAACCAATACTTCTGAAGGTAACTTTTTACTTAAGAATAATGGAGACGGTACCTTTACTGATATGGCAAACTACACAGGAACCTTGTTTCACAGTATAGGTTGGGGAGCAATTTTTTTGGATGCTGATAATGATATGGATTTAGATATGTATGTATCAGGAATGATTAACAATCCAAATATTGGTGTGTTGACTTCTGCATTCTATGAGAGTGTTCCTGGTTATATATTTCAAATTCCTTCTAATGCTGGATTTGCAAATGATAACTACCGAAGCTTTGCCAATGCTATTGGTGATGTTGATAATAATGGTTATCCTGATTTTATTGTAATGAACGAATCGCCAGATAACCATACCTTATGGCAAAACTCAGGAGGTACTAATAACTGGTTAAAAGTTAAGCTCGAAGGTGTTATTAGTAATAAAAATGGAATTGGTTCGTGGATTGAAATTATGGCTAACGGACAAGTGATGTATAGGTATACTTTATGTGGAGAAGGGTTTTTAAGTCAGAATTCTGCTAGTGAGTTTTTTGGATTAGGAACAGCAACCACTATAGATTATATAAAGGTAAATTGGTTGAGTGGAGTGGAAGACATGTACTACAATGTAAATCCAAACCAAACCCTAACATTAGTTGAAGGTGAAACCTTGTCTACTAACGAGTTTTCTCAAGCTAATTTTCATTTAACACCAAATCCTACTACAGGAACCATACAAGTGTTTAATGTAACCCAACCTACAAAAACTGTAGTGTATGATGTTGCAGGACGCTTAATAGACGAAATGACATTAACTTCTGTAAATCATACTATCAACCTTAAAGCACAAGCTAAAGGCATGTACTTTGTTACCTTAGAGCAAGGTGGACGTAAAGTTGTTAAAAAAGTAGTATTGCAATAAGTTTTATTGCATTAATCTTCTTCAAATACAATATGCTGATATGCTCCTAAATCAGGACTAGTGGTTCTGTTAGTGTTTAAAATATCAACAGGCACTTGAGCAGCAAAAAAGTCGTATAAGTCATTACCTAAGTTATTTGCTCCAGAATCTTCACCAATTCTTAAATCGTTTTCAAAAGGAAGTTTAAAATCAGGATCACTATTGAAGATGCAATTATCATAAAGCTCACCATTGTTTAAATTATAGTTGTCACCAGGAAAGTTATTGTTGTTATCTTGGAATCGTATTAAGCAATTGGTGAATTTAAAACCAAAATCGGCTCCATCATTTTCGTCTAAAATAATCTCAGGATTATCATTTCCGTAAATGATACAGTTGTTAAAATTAGCGTCTAACACATTAGGCGTAGCATTTTCGTTTTCATCTAACAAATAGTTGTTTAAAAACACCGAAGGAAATTGTCTAAAACTACTATCCCAATAGTTGGCAATGGTACAGTGCGTAAAACTGTAAGTTCCTCCAAAAGTTCCAGCAAATGACGACTGACCAGAGTTGTTAATTACAAGATTTTCTCCTGTTATAGCACTAGCTCTCGCCAAAATACCAAAGTTACTAGAGTTGTAAATTTTAGAGTTAGTGATGTTTAATTTGTTAGGATCGTTTTGGTTGCCTTCGGTTAAAACACCTACAGTTGCATTTTTAATAGTCGCAAAATCAATGCTGTTGTTTGTGCTACCACTATATAGCCAAATGGTTCCCCATTGTCCAGGAATGTCTTCATAAAGTGGTTCTAAACGGTCTCCTTGTATAATGACTTCGTTTTCTAAAATATCTTGGTCAGTACTTAATGCACCATTAATTTGTAAAGACGCAGTATTAGTAATTAAAAGCCCAGAGTTAGCATGAAAATGGACTCTTGCTCCAGCTTCCATTGTAAGGGTTTCACCTTCGTTTACAGCAGCATAACCATAAATAACATAAGGTTTTTCGTTGGTGAAAGTGAGTTCGTCATTTTCTAAAAAGCGACCTTGAATTTCGGTCTGGTCTGGTGTACCATCACCATCTACATCAAAAGCCAATGTTTCAATAACACCATTAGCATCTTTGCTTGGGTAAATAAATACAGCATCTTTAACTAAGGTTACCAAGTCCACTTTTTGATAATTACTACCAGAATCGAACTCAATGACATCTGTATATAAAAACTGATTGTCACTAGCTGCAAGCGCTTCAATATCTATTGTGGTTTCAATGAACACGTACATGCTATCTTTTGCCAATAGCTCGATGTTTTGAAATTCCTTTCCTGCCATTCCATCGACATTTAAACGGTAGTTAGAAGCTTCGCCTTGTCCAAGTCTAAGCGTTGGGATTACAATGTCATCATTACTTCGGTTATACACTTTAAGGTTGTAAGTACTTGAGCCAATATTAGTAAACACAGTGTCTAGATATACAGTGTCTTTAGAGAACTCAAGGTTACCAGTACTTGGAGAAAAATCGAAATCCTCACGACAAGAACTCCAAAATACGAGAACAAAAAGTGTGAATACGAAGTATAGAATTTTTTTCATGTTAATGTCTTTATCTGTAGCAATATGCCAAAAATATAACTTTTGAAGTCATATTTTTATTATAAAGACGAAAAATTATTTGTTCATTTTTTGAGGTTAAAAGACTTTGTAGTTAATGCTTTAATCTTGCTGTTGTTCTTTTAGCATCAAATTAAATTCTTTACTCAAGGTGTTTAGTCTATCTAAAAGCGGAAGTTCTTGGTTGGTGTCAATTAATGCTTTGTTGATGTTTTTAGCACTACAAAAGTCAAAGAACAGTTGATGATATTCATTAGGAATTTTGAGCTCTTTGGTGAGCATTCGTGAGTTAAAAAACGAATGTGTTTCAAACAGGTGAATAAAATCTTCAGTTTCTGCATAAACTATTTCTGGAGTTTTGTTTTTCTTTTTAAAGAGTTTGCCAATTAGCTTTGCAATGGCAACAAAGTCCATATTGCCACTAGGAGGTGGTTGGTATAAATAAGGTCTTTCTTTATAGTCGTTGTTGATTTGTGTGCTAAATTCTTCGATATATACTATAGAATCGAACTTTTTTTCTTTGGCTTTTAAAATTTCAACTTCATCGAGTTCATTAGTGATTTTTTTAAGTTCTATAACAGTGTCTTCTTTAAAATGTTCAGAGGTTACAACAATTGTTTTTTCATGATGAAAGAGTGAACTAAACACTAAAGTGTCATTGGGTTGAGCACTGATATTAAAAACACCTTCGTCGTTAGTGTAGGAAAGTATGTGTTGTGTACTATTAATGATTTTTGCGCCTTTTACTGTAGCTTCAGCGTCGTAAACAATACCTTTTAGTTGTTGCGCATTTAAAGACAATGAGACTAAAAGAAAGAGAGTGATTGATAATGATTTCAATTGTAATAGCTTAGTTGGTTATTTCAAATAAAGAGAAATAACCGCATAGCTAATTCAGGATTAAGAAACTTTAACAACGGTTTTAGGCAATTTTTAACTAAAGAGTGTCGCAATTTCTGTAGTAATGCGTGTTGGTCGATGTGTTGTTTTAGACATCAAGCACCATTCAGTTTCTGAGGTAGTTAGTAATTTATTGGTTTGTTGGTTGTAGATTTCTACAACTCTAGTAGATTTAACACCTTCGGCTTTGGTTACAAATGTTTTGAGAGTGATTACATCGTTTAAAATTGCTTCACCTTTATAGTGTATGTGATGACTTAACATTACCCAGTAATATGTATCAAGTATTTCAGGTGTTGCTCTCGCGTTCCAATGTTGCTCAGCTATATCTTGAACCCATTGTACATACTGCACATTGTTTACATGGTTGAGCATATCTAGATGCTGATTGGAAACAGTAATTTGGTTTTCAAAAGTTTGCATGCTATTGCTCGATAATTTCAACCTCAAAAAGCTTATCCCAACGTTTTCCTGTTACAAATAAAGTATTGGTATCAGGATTGTAGGCAATACCATTAAGTACGTCTAGTCCTTGATGTTGTGTAACTAGTTTGCGTAATGGTGAAAAGTCGATAACCGCTTCCATAGCACCATTTTTTGGATTAATGATAGCTACACCATTAAACTGATATAGGTTAGAGTATATTTTTCCATTAACCCATTCCAGTTCGTTTAGACCAACAACTTTTCCTTTTTCTCTATACACTTGTATGGTTTCTTCTTCGGCAAGAGTTTCAGGGTTTAGCAACCAGATATTCTCTGTACCATCACTTTTAAAAATGCGAGTACCATCGTTACAAAGTCCCCAACCTTCGTTGCTTTTTCCGTAGGTGAAACTGCTCAACTTCTCAAAACTGTTGACATCGTAAACAAAGCCTGTGTTTTCTCTCCATGTTAATTGATAGATTTTATCGTTTAAAACGGTTAAACCTTCACCAAAATATTGGCTCTGTAAGTTGATGTTCTTTAAAACTTCGGCAGTTTTATAATCTACTTTTCTCAGTTTAGATTCTCTGTATTGTCCTGTGCTTTCATACAATTCACCATTGTAAAACTCAAGACCTTGTGTGTAAGATGTAATGTCATGAGGATAGGTGTTTACAATTTTATAAGTGTAAATCTTAGGCTTGGTATTATTTAAAACAGTAATTTTTGTAGACACATCAGCAGTGGTATTGTCATAGCTAATAGTTGCTGTTAGCGTTTGAACACCTAATTTTAAATCGTTTGTTGCAAAAGATTCAGAAACCTGTTTGTCATTAATTTTATAAGACACAGCAGTTATAGTTTCATTTTTTGGGTTCTTTATAGAAAGATTTAGGGTTTCACCTAAGGTTATAATGTTGTTTTTAGCATTAGTTTGAAGCGAAAAGTTATGTTTTTTAGTTTCGGTATTACTTCCGCAAGTAAATAGAGATAAGGCTAAAAGTGTGATTGATAATAGTTTAAAGCTGTTGTTCATGCCTATAAATTTTGAAGCAATTTATTTAATAAAATTCAGTTTAAAAAACTATTGCAAAAGTATTAAAAGGTTGTATCTTTGCAGTCGGCAAGTCCTACACAACCAGCTCCTGTTTAATCCTCCAGGGCGGGAACGCAGCAAAGGTACGCGGTCGTAGCGGTGTGATGTAGGTAGCTTGCCTTTTTTTGTACCCAAAACTCAAATCTTTTTCACTTTTTCTTCTGAATGAATATTACATTGTTAATTTTACAGTATTAATTATAGTTTATGTCTAAAGTTGTTTTAATCACAGGAGGTTCTTCAGGTATAGGGAAATCTATTGGAGAGTTTCTTTTAGAAAAAGGATTTGTTGTTTATGGAACCAGCAGAAATCCTGAGCGATATTCTGAAAGCAAGTTAAACCTTTTAGCTTTAGATGTTTCAAATACCCAAACTATTACCAAAGCTGTTCAAACTATTATAGACAAAGAAGGTCGACTAGATGTCTTGGTTAATAATGCAGGAGCAGGAATTACTGGACCTATTGAAGAAATTCCAGACGAGGAGATAAAACGTAATTTTGAAACTAATTTTTTTGGACCTATCAATGTAATAAAAGCGGTATTGCCACAAATGCGTAAGCAAAAAAGTGGACTAATTATTAATATCACCTCTATTGCTGGATACATGGGATTGCCATATAGAGGCGTTTACAGTGCAAGTAAAGGTGCGTTGGAATTAATTACCGAAGCCTTTAGAATGGAGATAAAAGATTTTAATATTGAAATGACCAATATTGCTCCAGGAGATTTTGCTACTAATATTGCTGCTGGTCGTTACCATGCTCCAGTACAAGAACAGTCGCCTTATAAAACACCTTATGGGAACACGTTAAAACTAATGGATGCGCATGTTGATAGTGGAAAAGACCCATTGTTAATGGCAAAAGCAGTTTATAAAGTGATAAATACTAAAAATCCAAAAGCGCACTATAAGGTAGGTGAGTTTATGCAAAAGTTTTCTATTGTTTTAAAGCGCATTTTACCTGACAAGGTGTATGAAAAAATGCTGATGAAACATTATAAGCTGTAATAGTAATCCATTTCGTTTTTTACTGCCATAGATTGTTAATATTATTTCATAATATTTCTAATTAAAACCTGCATATAAATTGTAATTTTGCAACTTAAATAACACAACAAATAAATTAAATACATGAAATTTTTTATTGATACAGCTAACCTAGATCAAATCAAAGAAGCTCAAGATATGGGTATTTTAGATGGTGTAACTACAAACCCATCTTTAATGGCTAAAGAAGGTATTACAGGAACAAACAACATTTTAAAACATTATGTTGATATCTGCAACATTGTAGATGGTGATGTAAGTGCTGAGGTTATTTCTACTGACTTTGAAGGTATGGTTAGAGAAGGTGAAGCACTAGCTGAATTACACGATCAAATAGTTATTAAATTACCTATGATTAAAGATGGTGTAAAAGCATGTAAATACTTTAGTGATAGAGGTATAAAAACCAACGTAACTTTAGTGTTTTCTCCAGGACAAGCCTTATTAGCTGCAAAAGCAGGAGCAACGTATGTGTCACCATTTATTGGGCGTTTAGATGATATTTCAACTGATGGATTAAACCTTATTGCTGAAATTCGTCAAATCTATGATAACTATGGGTTTGATACTGAAATTTTAGCAGCTTCTGTGCGTCATACAATGCACGTAATTGATTGTGCTAAACTAGGAGCAGATGTAATGACAGGACCTTTAAGTTCAATTACAGGGTTATTAAAACACCCACTTACTGACATAGGATTAGAGAAGTTTTTAGCCGATTATAAAAAGGGTAACTAAGAATTAGATAATTATATAGAAAAAGAAAACTCCTGAATTATTCAGGAGTTTTTTTATTGGGTTTATCTGCTAACGAGCGTTTGTATCTCGTTTTCAAAATCTTTATTAAAGAGGCTTCCTCTAGAGGTCACTATTTTACCGTCATCATCAACTAAAATTACAGTGTAAATTGAGTTGATAGCCAAAACATTTGACATGCTTTTATCTTTAAATCGATATTCGTTTTGGGTTGGAAATTTTGAGTTTTGTAGCGTGCTTTTCCAGTATTTTTTGTCGTCGTTGTTAATATTAATAGCAATAAACTCTACCTCAGGAAACTTAGCTTTTAGGCGTTTGGTTCGGTAGTGGCTATTCTTAAAAATTAAATCGTTGTTTGAAGACCAGAAATAAATAACAGTTGGTTTTGATATTAAGCTATTCAGCATAACATCTTCATCATTAAAACCTACAAGTTCTGCATTTGGTAAATTTTTTCCTGGTTTTAAATTATTTAAAATAGTTAATAGCTTATTTATATCTTTTTTGTCATTATCGTCAGTTGCTTTTTCTAAGTAAGAGTTTAAAACTTGAGAAATTTCATCAGAGTCTGTACTGTTGTAAACAAACTCTCTGGTGTTAATTTTCAACAGGTAGTTTTTAACTTTATTAGAGGTTACTAAACTATCTATTAATCGTAATTTTTCTAGATTATAGTTAAGCGATTGTTTGTCAAAAGCTTCATGGTAAGCTACGTTGTCATAATAATCAGTTAATGCCAAATTATTAAAGTGAGCTAGCATAAATTGATTGTAGCTTGGATATTCACTTAAATGGTCTAATCCATAATCTATCTCTTTTCTGTAATCATAAAAATCTTGAGGCAAATCTTTGTAATGAGCTAGTTGATGATTACCATAGTAACCAAAAGGGTAAATTTCTTTATAGTAGTAGTAGTTGTAGTCAATATTGGCTTCAGCAATAGACTTAAATAAGTCAGAAAAAGGTTTCTTGTCTAAAAAACTATTTAATTCTTCAAGCTTTATTTTTTTGGTAGAGTCTAAATACGATTCAAGCTCTTCAGGCGACATTCGGCAAAACGTATTACGTTTTTTTATTTCAATTTCATTTTCTAAAAATGTTTTAATCAGGTAATTGTTCTTTTTTGAACCAAGACCTGTAAATACTAAAGACTCGTCAAAATCTATAGTGTTTAGTCTAAGCATAATACTATCACTAGGCTCTAAAAGTACCAATTGGTATTCGCCTCCATGCATAAATGAAAATAAACCAGGTTTAAAAGTTTCTAGCTTTTTTAAAAAACGATTCTGCTTATCAAGAAACAAAGTATCGTATCCAGTTTCTGGACTGTATAATGTAACGTGATTATTTTTAGGGTTAATAATTTCACCGCCAAAATAGGTGTAATCACTGTTTTCAGTTGAAATATCTTTGCATCCAAAAACCAATACAGATGCTAAAAAACTTATGATGTAAAACTTCATATATATTACTATAACGTAGGCTAAATATGCATATCACACAAAAATAAAATTTGAAACGTATATGTGTTGTTAATACGCTGTTAAAACTTGAGTTGCAAGCTTTTTTAATACATTGAAAAAACAGCTTTAAGTTTCTTCTTTGTGGATTCATTTTTCTACTTTTGCAAAAAATTAAAATAGACACTATGTTAACAGTATCTAATCTTTCGGTTCAATTTGGTAAGCGTATTTTGTTTGATGAGGTAAATACCACATTTAATCAAGGTAATTGCTATGGTATTATTGGAGCTAATGGAGCAGGAAAATCTACTTTTTTAAAGATTTTATCAGGAAAAATGGATCCTACGTCTGGTCACGTTCACCTAGAGCAAGGTAAGCGTATGTCAGTTTTAGAGCAGGAGCACAATTTATATGACGAGCATACTGTGTTAGAAACTGTAATAATGGGAAATAAACCATTATTTAAGTTAAAAACAGAAATAGATGCGCTTTATGCAGATTATACTGATGAAAACGCTGAAAAAATTGGAGAGCTGCAAGTGCAGTTTGAAGAAATGAACGGTTGGAATGCCGATAGCGATGCTGCAGCAATGTTGTCTAACTTAGGTATCAAAGAAGATCTTCATTATACCTTAATGAAAGATTTAGATGGTAAGCAAAAAGTAAGAGTGTTATTGGCACAAGCCTTATTTGGAAATCCAGATGTACTTATCATGGATGAGCCTACCAACGACTTGGATTATGAAACAATTTCATGGTTAGAAAATTTCCTAGCCAATTATAACAACTGCGTTATTGTGGTGTCTCACGACCGTCACTTTTTAGATGCAGTATGTACACATATTTCTGATATTGATTTCGGAAAAATCAATCACTTCTCAGGTAACTACACGTTTTGGTACGAGTCTTCACAATTAGCTGCAAGACAAAGAGCACAACAAAACAAAAAAGCTGAAGAAAAGAAAAAGGAGCTTGAAGAGTTTATTAGACGTTTTTCTGCCAATGTTGCAAAATCTAAGCAAGCTACCAGTAGAAAGAAAATGATTGATAAGCTTAATATTTCTGAAATTAAGCCATCGAGCAGACGTTATCCTGCAATTATTTTTGAACGAGAAAGAGAAGCAGGAGATCAAATTTTAAACGTTGAAAACTTATCAGCTTCAATTGATGGTGAAGTACTATTTCAAAATGTAGATATCAACTTAGCTAAAGGAGATAAGGTAGTAGTGTATTCTAAGGACTCTAGAGCAACTACCGCGTTTTATCAAATTATTAACGGAAAAGAAAAAGCTGATTCTGGTAAGTATGCTTGGGGAGTTACAACCTCTCAATCGTATTTGCCACTTGATAACAGCGAGTATTTTGAAAACAAACTTACGCTTGTAGATTGGTTACGTCAATGGGCAACTACCGAAGAAGAACGCGAAGAGGTTTATATTAGAGGTTTTCTTGGGAAAATGATTTTTAGTGGTGAAGAAGCCTTAAAAACTGCAGATGTATTATCTGGAGGTGAAAAAGTGCGTTGTATGTTGAGTAGAATGATGATGATGAGAGCTAACGTAGTGATGTTGGATGAACCAACAAACCACCTTGATCTTGAAAGTATTACAGCATTCAACAACTCGTTAAAAAACTTTAAAGGAACAGTCTTGTTTACAACACATGACCACGAGTTTGCTCAAACGGTTGCAAATAGAGTAATAGAACTAACTCCTAACGGAATTATTGATAGATATATGACTTTTGATGAGTATATGGATGATAAAAAGATAAAGGAGCAAAGAGAAAAAATGTATGCTGTAACAGCATCTTAAAACTAAAATCCTGATGAAATTCATCAGGATTTTTTTTATACTTTAAGTTCAGATTTTACTGACTCTACAATGGGTAGAGCGTTGTCCAATTCGTCTTTGTTAACAAAGAGTTCTTGAAATCCTTGAATGGATGACCCAAAACCAGCAAGCCTACCAGATTCTGATTCGTCTTTAATAATAGCATTAATGCCAATGCTTTGTAATCTGTCCAATACCAATTGCACAATAATAAAATTACCTGAAAACACTTTTATATAATTAACATCCTCCATAATAATTCGCTTTAAATTCTTTCTATAAGATACAAAAAAAGTACCATAGAATTTCAAAATAAAACAAAAATTTAACAAGGTAACAAAGCATGACTAGTTTGATGAATTACTGAGGACTTTTATTTTTTTTAAAAACCGCTTGATGAGTTTTTTCGTTTATATACCAAACAATTATAAACTTAAATCTAAAGTATTATGAAAAAGATTAAATTATTCAGTTCAATTATTTTGTTAGCAACATTTACTATAGGCACAAATACTATAGCACAAAGCAAAATGAAGAAAGAGGATACCAAAATGGTAGGTGGAGCTGCAATGTACCCAAGTAAAAATATTGTAGAAAATGCTGTAAACTCTAAAGACCACACTACACTAGTTGCAGCAGTTAAAGCAGCAGGATTAGTTGACGTGTTAATGAGCGAGGGACCTTTTACAGTTTTTGCACCTACAAATGATGCTTTTGGTAAGTTGCCAAAGGGTACAGTTGAAAACCTATTAAAGGAAGAAAATATTACTACACTGCAAACAGTATTAAAATATCATGTGGTTGCAGGAAAATGGAGTGCTAGTGACGTTATGGGAATGATAAAGAAAGGAGATGGAAAAGCAAAAATAGAAACTGTAAGTGGTGCATGGTTAACAGCATGGACCAAAGGAGGAGATGTTTACATTACTGATGAAAATGGTAACACAGCTAAAGTTACAATAGCAGATGTTAACCAATCCAATGGAGTTATACACGTTGTTGATACAGTGCTTCTCCCAAAATCATAATAAAGTTGTATTAGTCATTAATAAAGGTCTCAATTGAGACCTTTTTTTTGTTTTAATTATTGTTTGTTATTGAAATTTTATTTTCTATAAGTTTTATCAATAATAATATTATTTATAAAAATGTAATTTTTAATCTTTTAGGATGCATTTTTCTTAATTTTATAGAATATAGAATCATAAAAAAACAATAAAAATGGAAAACAATAATCATTCTAACAATTCAGACCCAAACAAGTGTCCTTTTTTAAGTGGAAAGCAAAATACTGTTGGTGGAGGTGGAGTAAAGAATAGAGATTGGTGGCCAAATGAATTAAAATTAAATATTTTAAGACAACATGCTGCAAAATCGAATCCACTAGGAGAAAATTTTAATTATGCTGAAGCATTTAATAGCATAGACTTTGCAGAATTAAAACAAGATGTTTTAAATCTTATGACCGACTCGCAAGATTGGTGGCCTGCAGATTATGGTCATTATGGAGGTTTTATGATTCGTATGGCATGGCATAGTGCAGGTACTTATAGAGTTGGAGATGGTCGTGGAGGAGCAGGTACAGGTAATCAGCGTTTTGCACCAATAAATAGCTGGCCAGATAACGGAAACTTAGATAAAGCAAGATTATTATTGTGGCCAATAAAAAAGAAGTACGGTAATAAAATCTCGTGGGCAGATTTAATGATTCTTGCAGGGAACTGTGCGTTAGAGTCTATGGGATTCCCAACCTTTGGTTTTGCTGGTGGACGAGAAGATATTTGGGAACCTGAGCAAGATGTATATTGGGGAAGCGAAACAGAATGGGGAGCAAACGAAGAGCGTTATGGAAATAGTGATAACTACAATGAAAGAGATTTAGAAGATCCTCTTGCTGCTGTTATGATGGGATGGATTTACGTAAACCCTGAAGGTCCAGATGGAAAACCAGACCCAATGGGTTCTGCAAAAGATGTAAGAGAAACTTTTGGTCGTATGGCAATGAATGATGAAGAAACAGTTGCTCTTGTTGCTGGTGGTCATACTTTTGGTAAAGCACATGGAGCTGCAGATCCTGGTCAATATGTAGGTGCTGAACCACATGGTGCACCAATAGAACAAATGAGTACTGGTTGGAAAAACACTTATAAAAGTGGTGTGTTAGACGATACAATTACTAGTGGAATTGAAGGGGCTTGGACACCAAACCCAACACAATGGGATGCCGATTATTTTGATGTGTTATTAAATTATGATTGGGAATTAACCAAAAGTCCTGCAGGAGCACATCAATGGACGCCAACAGCAGCGTCTAAAGCACGTATGGCTCCAAAAGCAGGTGACCCAAATGGGAAGCAAGCCTTAATGATGACTACAGCAGATATTGCTTTAAAAACAGATCCTGAATATTTAAAAATCTCACAACGCTTTCATAAAGACCACAAAGCTTTTGAAGATGCTTTCGCTAGAGCTTGGTATAAGTTAACACACAGAGACATGGGACCAATTGATCGTTACTTAGGGCCAGATGTTCCTAGTGAGCAATTAATTTGGCAAGATCCTGTTCCTAAAGTGGATTATAAACTAAGCGACAGTGACATTACCTCATTAAAGAAAATGATTTTAGCGTCAGGTTTATCAATTTCTGAATTGGTAAGAACAGCTTGGGCTTCGGCTTCAACGTATAGAGATTCTGATAAGCGAGGTGGAGCAAATGGAGCACGATTAAGATTAGAGCCACAACGCAGTTGGAAAGTAAACAATCCAGAAGAATTAAATAAAGTTTTGGGCGTTTATGAAGACATTCAAAACCAATTTAACGGAACAATTTCTATGGCAGATTTAATTGTACTAGGAGGTGTTGCGGCTATAGAAGAAGCTGCTAGTAATGCAGGTCATACTATTTCAGTGCCTTTTGCTCAAGGTAGAGGAGATGCTACTCAAGAGCAAACTGATGTTGAGCAATTCAACTATTTAAAACCACTAGGCGATGGATTTAGAAATTATATGAATCCTAATGTTAAGGTTGCTGCTGAAGATTTATTAGTAGATAAAGCTAATCTTATGGCATTGTCTATTCCTGAAATGTCAGTATTAGTAGCAGGTCTAAGAGTTTTAGGTGCTAACTATGATGGTTCTAAGCATGGAGTATTTACTGATAATGTAGGGCATCTTACCAATGACTTTTTCAAGAATTTAGTAGATATGACCTACACATGGAGTGCAACTTCTAGTGATGACCAATTATTTGAAGGAAGAGATAGAAGAACTGGTGAAGTGAAGTTTACAGGTACTCGTGCCGATTTAATTTTTGGTTCAAATACTGAATTAAGAGCTGTTGCTGAAGTATATGCAGCCGATGATGCTGAAGAGAAATTTGTTAAAGATTTTGTGGCAGCTTGGACTAAAGTGATGAATGCTGATAGATTTGATTTGAAATAATTGATAAATAGTACCTCTAAAAAGGAATGCATTAGTTATGTAATGTGTTCCTTTTTTTATTGAATACATAGATATGAACGAAAACGAATTATTTTTTAGAACCATACAGTCTGGTAATACCGAAAATATAAAACTACAACTTGATAGAAACCCTAAATTAGTTAGTATAACTGATGCAAGAGGTTTTACGCCTTTAATTTTTGCTAGTTACTTTGATAAAGAAGGTATTGCTAAAGTGTTATTAGAGCATCATGCAGATGTTAATGGAAAGGATGCTTCTGGTAATACAGCCTTAATAGGAGTGAGTTTTAAAGGAAATCTTGCATTAGTTGAGATGTTGCTAAAACATAATGCTAATGTAAATGCGCAAAACAATAATGGTACAACCGCTTTAATGTATGCAACACAATATAACCAAGAGGCAGTTGTAGATGTGCTTTTAGCTCATAATGCTGATAAATCACTTAAAGATTTAGAAGGTAAAACAGCTTTGGATTATGCTAAAGAAAAAGAACTAAAGATAATAGCAGAGAAATTATAAAACATAAAAAAACCACTTCAAATGAAGTGGTTTTTTTATTCTTCTTTTTCAATTAATGCTATTATTTATCAATAGATCCAAGAACACGAGACATAAAAGTATTTAAAGCTTCCTTTTTTGGTGTGCCATCTTTTACCATTTTGTGTACTTCAATTGCACCATACATATTAGAAATTAATTCACCTATAACATCTAACTCTTCATCTTTTAATGATGGTACTTCGGTTAGGTTTTCTAAGGTTTCAATAGTCTCTAATACGAAGTCTTCGTCATTATCTTCGATAAACTGGGTTAATTGTTTTATTACTGGTAACTTCATAATTAAATAACTTCATCAACAAGTTCTTTTAAAACATCGAACTTATTAGTTTGTACTTGATTTTTGAATTCACCATTTTTAAAAGTAGCAAACGTAGGTAAGTTGTCTACAGTTGCTAATTTTCTACTCTCAGGAAATTTTTCAGCATCAGCAATAACGAAAGTAATATTTTCGTTTTCTGTTGCTAATTTCTTGAATTTTGGCTTCATTATACGACAGTTTCCACACCAAGTTGCTGAGTATTGCACAACAACTGTATCGTTTTCAGAAACTATACTTTGTAAATTGTCTTGATCTAATTCTTGAACCATACTAATACTTAGTTTAAGTGTGCTTTTAAATACTCTTTAGTACCTTGAGCATTTGCTTGCATTGCATCTTTACCTTCTTCCCAGTTAGCAGGACAAACTTCACCTTTTTCTTGTACGTGAGTTAAAGCATCGATGATTCTTAAATATTCATTTACATTTCTACCAAGTGGCATGTTGTTGATACTCTCGTGTTGTACGATACCTTCTTCATCAATGATGTAAGTAGCTCTGTAAGTTACGTTATCGCCATCTACAGTTACAACTCCAGTTTCTTCGTTGTAAGTTTCGTTAGAGATATCTAAAATACCAAGAGTTGATGCTAAGTTTCTGTTAGAATCAGCTAAAAGAGGGTAAGTTACACCTTCAATTCCACCATTATCTTTAGCAGTACTTAACCAAGCAAAATGAACTTCAGCAGTATCACAAGAAGCTCCAATTACTATAGTGTTACGTTTTTCAAACTCACCTAAAGCAGCTTGAAAAGCGTGTAATTCAGTAGGACATACGAAAGTGAAATCTTTCGGGTACCAAAATAATACTACTTTTTTGTTATTGTTTTTTGCTTCTTCAAGAACGTTTAATTTAAAGGTGTCACCCATTTCGTTCATTGCGTTTACATTTAAATCTGGAAATTGTTTTCCTACGAATGCCATGTTTATTTATTTTTTAAGTGATTATTAATTTCACTACAAACATAAGGACTTAAACAGCGTGTTTTGATAGAAATAAATAATATAAAATTATATACAAATAGTATTAGAATATGGCATCAAAATAAGGTGTTGATTTTTGTTAAATTAGCAATTATTGACACTCTAAAATATCAACTTGGTAAAATGAGTTTAAAATGATTGAATTAATAATTATTTCTTAGCAGATAATTGTTTGATTTTAATCGAAAACGCAGCAAAAGTTAAGGTCATAAAAGGGCTTAACCAGTTAAATATGGCGAAAAAGAAATAATCTACAACAGGTACTCCAAGCACACCACTTTGGTAGGCTCCACAAGTATTCCATGGTACTAAAACAGAAGTTACAGTACCAGAATCTTCAAGAGCTCTACTTAGGTTTTCTGGAGCTAACCCTTTATCTTCATAAGCTTTTTTAAACATTTTTCCAGGTACAACTAATGCTAAGTATTGGTCTGATGCTGTAATATTTAAAGCTAAACAACTAGCCACTGTACTTGCAAAAAGACCAAATGTGGTTGTTGCTAAACTTAGTAGTGCTTGACTAATTCTTGTTAATGCTCCAATGGCATCCATAACACCACCAAAAACCATTGCACAAAGAATTAACCAAATGGTTCCTAACATACCATACATTCCTTTTCCTGAAGCAGAAAATAAATCTTGTAGTGTTTCATTGTCAGTAGCTATTGTAGTTTTTACTGTAATAGCATCCATAACACCTTTGTAAGCAGAAGTTAATGTTAAAGAGTCAGTTCCTGCAATTTGTGTAACTATGTGCGGTTGAAATAGCAATGCAAAAATTCCTCCTAATAAAGTTCCTATTAAAAGCGCAACAAGTGGAGGTGTTTTTTTTATGATGAGTACAATAACAATTATTGGAACTAAAAACAGCCAACCATTAATATTAAAAGTACTATCAATATCATTAAGCAGTAAAGAGGTATCAGCATTTCCTGTTGCGTCTTGCGTAAATCCTAAAATGATAAATACTATTAATGTGATTACAATTGTAGGCACTGTGGTTAAAGCCATATACTTTATATGTGTAAATAATTCACTTCCTGCCATAGCTGGAGCAAGGTTTGTAGTATCACTTAACGGAGACATTTTATCTCCAAAATAAGCACCAGATAAAACCGCACCTGCTGTCATTCCTAAAGAAACACCAAGCGCTTCGCCAATACCAACTAAGGCAATACCAACGGTTGCTGAAGTTGTCCATGAACTTCCTGTAGCTACTGATATGATTGCACATATAATTACACAAGCAGCTAAAAATATGGTAGGATTTAGTATTTGTAAACCATAATATATCATCGCTGGAATAATACCGCTAATAAGCCATGTTCCTGCTAAAGCACCAACCATGAGTAGAATTAAAATAGCTCCTGTGGTTGATTTTACATTCTCAGCCACTTCATCAATCATTTGGCTAAACGTTACTTTGTTATAAAAGCCAACAACAGCGGCAACAGCAGCGCCTAAAAGTAAGATAAACTGATTGCTACCACTAAGTGCATTATCACCATAAACAAATACATTAAAAGCTAGCATACCAACCAAAGCAATAACAGGTATTAAAGCTTCCCATATATTTAATTGTTTGTTTTCAACAATATGTTCATCTTGTGGTTGTCTAGGCTTTATATCTTGGCTTTCCATAGGTGTTAGTTAGAAGTTTTATAGATGTAATGTTACGATAATGTTGTCTATAAAGCAAATGCAGATGTTTAACTGTTTTTAAATACTTGAATTATAATGATTTTGTAAAATAAAAAAGACGCTTTCGGTTTATGAAAGCGTCTTTAGTGTATTAATTATGGCAAAAAAATTAAACTAAGCTAGCTTCACTTTTTTTATCTAAGATGTTTAAAGATTCCATGCATTCACGCATCATATTGTATGTGCGTTCAATATCAGCGTCTAGTCCAATAGAAAAACGAATAAGACCATCGCTTAATCCCATTTCTTTTTGCTCATCTTCTGGTATTTCAGAAGATGTTGAAGAACCTGGAGCCGAGAATAATGTTTTATAAAACCCTAAACTCACTGCAAGATACCCAAGGTTTTTTTCTTGCATTAGTTCCATAAGTGCATTGGCCTTATCAAGTGAGCCAACATCTATGGTAAGCATACCTCCAAAACCATATTTTTCGTTCATCATGCTTTTAAATAACTCATGTGAAGGATGCGATTCTAATCCTGGATATACCGTTTTTAAACCATCTGCTTCAAATTTTTGAGCTAAATATGTAGCGTTATGGCTATGTTGTTGCATTCTTATGTGTAGTGTTCTTAAGTTTTTTAAAACAGAAGCAGAGCGTAAACTATCCATTGTGCTTCCTAATAACATGCAAGCACCATCATTAACGTTTCTTAAGGCGTCAATAAATTCTTGAGTTCCACACACAACACCACCAACAGTATCGCTAGAGCCATTAATAAATTTTGTTAAACTGTGTATTACAATGTCAGCACCTAATTTAACAGGTGATATTGATAATGGCGAAAACGTATTGTCTACTACAAGTTTTAAATTGTGTTTCTTTGCTATAGCAGCGAGACCCTTTATGTCTGCAACTTCTAATAAAGGATTACTAACCGACTCGCAGTATAAAACTTTAGTGTTTTCGGTAATTGCAGCTTCAACAACATTTAGTTTAGTAATATCAACAAATGAGGTACTAATATTAAGTTTTGGTGTGAAGTTTTTAAGAAACGCATAAGTACCACCATAAATAGTTCTACTAGATACCACATGATCTCCAGCGCCACAAAGTTGTAAAATTACAGGTGTAATAGCTCCCATACCTGATGCAGTTACATTAGCAGTTTCAGTACCTTCCATAGCAGCAAGAGCTTCACCTAAATAAAGGTTAGAAGGCGATGAGTGACGAGAATACAGGTAGCAACCATCTGCATTACCTTCAAACGTATCAAACATAGTTTTAGCTGATAAAAAGGTGTAAGTAGATGAATCAGAAATAGAAGGGTTAACACCTCCAAACTCACCAAAATATTGTAAGTCTTGTATATTATTTGCGGGTTTAAACGACATAGTAAAGTTATATTTAGTTAATACATCAAAAATCCGAATAAATAGATGTATTATCAATATATATGTATAATTTTAGATTATTAATCTGTTATTTGCTACTTTTATAAAAATATTTTACGAAATGAATCTGCTAACATGTTAGTTTGAAGAAAAATTTTCAATATGATTTTTGATGATATAGATAAAAAGCTTCTGCATTTGCTTCAGCAGGATAGTAAGCAAACCAATAAAGAGTTGTCGTTAAAGTTGAATTTGTCGGTAACTGCTGTTTACGAGCGTATCAAAAAATTAGAACGCGAAGGCGTTATCAATAAATATGTAGCGCTAATTAAGAAAGAAAAGATTGATAAATCGTTTATTGCTTTCTGCCATATAAAACTTATTCAGCACACTCAAGAATATGTGGTTAAATTTGAAAAAGATGTTGCTAACTTAGAAGAAGTGGTAGAGTGTTTTCATATTAGTGGTGATTATGATTACCTTTTAAAAGTTATAGTAAGCGATATGGAAGCCTTTAGAGAGTTTATGGTTAATAAATTAACCTCTATAAATCATATTGGTAGTACACATAGTATGTTTGTAATTAACGAAGTAAAACACACAACAGCAATACGCGTTTAGTTATGAAATCTAACACTTATAAACTCATAGAGTTTTTCATTATTTTCATTCTAATACCAATAAGTTTTGCGTTGGATTATTCACCATTTATTAAGTTGGGTGTTGGGTTTGTAGGATTCTTGTATGTCATATATTTATTGCTAAAAGTTGAGCAGAAACAATTTAAAGTAGCCAAAGGTTTAAATTGGAAACAATTTTGGAGAGAGACTTTGATAAAATTAGCCATTATAGCTGTTTTAACCACGCTTTTTGTTTGGTTTACTGATAATGCTCGTTTATTTGAAGTATTGTTAAACAAGCCCTTACTATGGTTGACTATTTTGTTTGTTTACAGTGTGTTTTCGGTATATCCTCAAGAACTTACTTACAGAACGCTTTTTTTTGAAAGATATGCAGTATTGTTTCAAAGCACCTCTTTTGCAATAGTTTTAAATGCAGTGGTTTTTTCATTAGCACACATCATGTTTAAAAGTACTTTGGTGCTTGTTTTAACCTTTCTTGGCGGACTCTTGTTTGCGCTAACCTATACCAAAACAAAATCAACACTTTTGGTCTCCATTGAGCATGCTATTTATGGTTCTTGGTTGTTTACAGTAGGCATGGGAACTATGCTAGGTTTTCCTTCTTAAAGCGAAATGAGTTTTTAGAGATTTACAAATCGTAATACTCAAGTAAATTATAGCTTTAAAATTAGTGAACTCTCATTCGTAAATAAAAATACAATGTTGTATTTTTGTAATAGTTTTAAATAAAATCTGACAAAAAACAATCTTATGAATTCATACGATGTAGCCGTTATAGGCTCTGGTCCTGGTGGATATGTAGCAGCCATTCGTTGCGCCCAACTAGGAATGAAAACTGCAATCATTGAAAAATATTCAACTTTAGGAGGAACTTGCCTTAACGTTGGTTGTATACCAAGTAAAGCACTTTTAGACTCGTCTCACCATTATGAAGATGCTATTAAGCATTTTGAAGAGCATGGAATTGATATTTCTGGAGAGGTTAAGGTAAACTTAGAAAAAATGATTGCTCGTAAGCAATCTGTAGTAGATCAAACTACAGGTGGAATTGATTTCTTAATGAAGAAGAATAAGATTGATGTATATGAAGGTTTAGGAAGCTTTAAAGATGCTACTCATATCCTCATCAAAGGAGAAAAAGAAGAAGAGATTGAAGCTAAAAACACCATAATAGCAACAGGTTCTAAGCCATCTAGCTTACCATTTATTAATATTGATAAAGAACGTGTAATCACTTCTACTGAAGCGTTAAAACTTAAAGAAGTTCCTAAACATTTAATTGTAATTGGAGGTGGAGTTATTGGTCTTGAACTAGGTCAAGTATACAAGCGTTTAGGTGCTGAGGTTTCTGTTGTGGAGTATGCAGATAGAATTTTACCAACAATGGATGCAGGTGTTTCTAAGGAGTTGAATAAAGTATTGAAAAAACAAAAATTCAACATCAATGCCTCTCATAAAGTAAAATCGGTAGAGCGTGTTGGAGATGAAGTTATCGTTAAAGCTGATAATAAAAAAGGTGAAGAAGTAGAATTTAAAGGCGATTACTGTTTAGTATCAGTAGGTCGTCGTCCTTATACTGATGGTTTAAATGCTGAAGCTGCTGGAGTAAAAATAAACGACAGAGGTCAAGTTGAAGTAAATGACCATTTACAAACAAGCGCTTCAAACATTTATGCAATAGGTGATGTTATTAAAGGCGCAATGTTAGCGCATAAAGCTGAAGAAGAAGGTGTGTTTGTTGCTGAAACCTTAGCGGGACAAAAACCACATATAGATTATAACTTAATTCCTGGTGTAGTTTACACTTGGCCAGAAGTTGCAGCTGTTGGTAAAACCGAAGAGCAACTTAAAGAAGCTGGAATAGAGTATAAGGTAGGACAATTTCCAATGCGTGCTTTAGGACGTAGTAGAGCAAGTATGGATCTTGATGGATTTGTAAAAGTTTTAGCAGATAAAACTACCGATGAAATTTTAGGAGTACACATGGTTGGTGCTCGAGCTGCTGATATGATTGCAGAAGCAGTTGTAGCTATGGAGTATAGAGCAAGTGCTGAAGATGTATCTCGTATGTCTCATGCACATCCAACATTTACTGAAGCTATTAAAGAAGCAGCTTTAGCTGCAACTGGAGATAGAGCTTTACATGTGTAGATTTATAATATTGTTATTTTGAATTAAATTCAGAATCTAAAAAAAGCGAGCCATAAGGTTCGCTTTTTTTTGTTTTAGATAGAATGAAAGACAAAGGAAAGCGTAAGAAAATACTCAAAATGAGTATATAAACATATTCATATAATCTTTAGATTTGTTAAAATGTAAGTTATTTCTTAACCCTAAAATCTGAAATCATGAAAAACAGTCTATTAATGATTACATTATTTATTTCTATTAATACTATTACAGCGCAAACACTAGAAGAAATAAACCAAGCCTCTATAAAAATGTGTGAGTTTTTTGATGCCGATAAATCAAATAAAACAAGGAAAGAGATCCTTGAAGAATTTTGGAAAACCGAAACCAGACCATATCTCCTACAGTCAACTAATTTTCAACATTATGAGTTGTATCAAATTTTAGAGACTAGACTGTTTTTTAATTGTAAAGCGTATCATGACCTAACTATCTCTGACCCTGAACCCATTATAGGTCCAGATACTTCATATGAACGCATAAAATCTGAGGTGTCTAAATCAAGTGTGGAAAAGTTTTTAAAGCAAAAGCAATTTTATTACGAGATGGCTTTTGTAGGTAAAACCTATTTTGAAATAGCTGATGGCATTTGGAAAATACATAAAGATAAAACAGATGATTATACATTATATAAGTACAAACAACTTAATGACACACAATTTGAGCTAGAATTTATAGAAAGTAATGACAGTGAAAATAAATACCTTAAAGGCGACAAGCTAATTATTGAAATAATCTCCTTTGATCGCAAAGACAAGCAATTTAAACTTTCTAAAAGCATAAAGGGAACGTCTATTTATGAGTTTGAATATTATTACTATGACTAGAAGTCTTCCTTTTTTAAAATCAAAATAGCTACTATGAAAAAAACCTATACATATTACTTATTAGTCTTGTTTGTAGCATTAAATACAGCATCTGTTTTTAGTCAAAATGATAATACACCTACAAAACTTGGAGCAGATGTTATGTTTACAGTTTTTGAAGCTACAGGTGGTGGACCAAAAATGGTTCTGCTTATACAGAAAAAAGATGGTACTGAAGTAACCTTAGAAGAATTTGATAGTTTTTCATATCAAGATAAACCAGGAGTTCCTGAAGGTTTTAAAGAGTTAAAACTAGAAGACGGAAACTACACGTTTGATAATTTTTTTCAGAGCGCAGACTTCGAGTATCATGGTTTTATTTATAAAGGCAGATGTGTGTTGTTTTTCCATCCAACTACGGTAATTCTTGATGTAAAATTCCGTCAAATAGTAAGTAAATCTTGGTATGAATTTTCAGAAACTGATTTAAAAATAGAGTCTGAAGAATATTTTGACAATGGAAAAATATCCGCCAAAGGATTTATAGAAAAGGACGGTAGTAAAACAGGAGAATGGAAGCATTATGATAAAGAAGATGGTCACCTAACTATGTCAGGAACTTATGAAAATGATAATAGAGTTGGAGTGTGGAAAAGTTATGACAGCAAAGGAAAGGTAAAGGAAGAAGTAAACTTCAGTAAAAAAAGTGAAGGCAATGCTTTCGAGTATTTTTCTAAACAACAAAAAAACTAAATGTTATAACCATGAAAAAAAACCTACTACTAATTACAACATTACTCTTTACGAGTATAGTTTCTGCACAATGGACAGAGTTAGTCGAAATGGCAGAAGAGAGAAACAAACCAGAAGAATACTATGAGTATTATGACAATGGAAATATAGCTTTTAAATCATTTAAGGATAAAGATGGAAATTTAAATGGCATGACTATAATTTATTATGAAAATGGAAACATCAAAGTCAAAGGTAACTTTGTAAAAGATAGTTTTGATGGAGATGTATATTTTTATAATGAAGAGGGAGTATTAACTGAATTAAAAAACTTTACTTTAGGAGATATAAAAACTTCTAAACAATATTATCAAAATGGTCAACTTGAAAGTGAGGAATATTACATGTATGGTATTAAGTTGAGAGTAAAAGGGTATTATAGTAATGGTAATTTGTTTTATGAACAGCAATCAACTAATCATCCAACTAATACAATATATTACGAAAATGGAGAAAAAAAAGCTCAAGGCAGTTTTAAAATGGATGGAAAAGGAGAATTTATAACTGATGAAAATGAAAAATTAATAAAAATAGGAGAATGGAAATATTATGATGAAAACGGAAATTTAACCCTAAAAGAAACTTATAAATTTGGTAAATTGGTTTCTTCAGAAAAGGTCGAAGAAAAGCGTGATGATTATGACGATATGTTTTATTGGTCAGACTCCTATTCTTCATCTAATGAGGATATTGATAAAGCCTTTAAAGAGTTAACATCAGTTAGAAATTTACAGTTAGTAAGTATAGATGAAATAAAAAATAATTCAGGTTATTTTGGAAGCAATAACTCTACCACACATAGTTTTAAAATTAATACAGATGAGAGCACTAGAAAATTATTTGCCTCAATAAGGTATGAAGCAGATAAGGTGTATTATAATGGACGTTATTATTATGATGTATTGTATGATGTGCAAATAATATTTGATGATGTTTATGAAGTGTATCAAAATGGTGATAAAATTGAATTTGTTTTTTATAAAGATTATGGGTTTTTAAGAAGAGCAAAACCACAAGGTGAAAATTGGTCTGAATATGTTAAAAATGAATTTAACTTTTCAATTACTATTTATGACGATGACATTAGAGAAGAAACATTAAAGAATTTTAAGTACTTAGTCGAAAACCCAATTATGAAACGTGAATAATAAACATAAACAGATAAAACAAACTATTGGTGTGAAAAAAACAGCTTTTATTATTTCACTTTTTTTATTTTCTAGCTTTGTTATAGCCCAAGATATATCAGACAAACAAATCCTAAAACATATTAAAGGAAAAGAGATAGAGTGGATTTCAGGTGAAAATAATTTGGCTAAAGTAAAGATGAAGTCTACCAAAAAATGGGGAGTTTACAATATTGATGCCTATTATGATTTAGATGAAGTAATCATCGATTTTGATGAGGTAGTAGTTCCAAAATTCGATTCTATTGGCTGGTTTAAAAATAGGGAACCTTTTACTATTGTAAAAATCAAAAAAAAATACGGTATTCTTTTAAATCCTTATGAAATACATGATGCAGCGGAGAGAGCCAACTGCATTTATGATGCTATAAAAATGAAGGAAGTAGATGGTAGGTATTATGCGCTTGTAAAGCAAAATGAAAAATGGGGATTAGTAGATTGGTTTGAAGATGTGGTTTTAGTAGATCCCACTTTCGATAATCCTGAAGATGTACCTTTAGTTTGGATAGAAGGTTGGGCAAAAGATATGTTTGTGTCATCCAAGAAAAAATTAAAAGCCGATATTCTTATTTTTGATGAAGGTAATGGTGATGGTGTGTTCAAAGCACGAAACAAAGCCACTAAAAAATGGGGTATGTATCAATCATTAGGCGAAAATGATTTAACAACACTTATACCTGCAAAATACGATAGTATTCGTTTTTTTGGATACAACTCAAAATATACAGCAGTTTACAACAAAGGAAAAGTAGGTATGCATTTGTCTTATTGGAGTTATAATGAAAACACAAAACTGTCAGTACCTTGTATTTACGAAGAGTATAAAAATTTTGATGCTGATGGTGTACTAAAACTAGCAATGAAAAAAGATGGAAAATGGGGTTGGGTAAACTGGTTAACAGGCAAAGAAGAATCAGAATTTAAATACGAAACACTCGACGATTTACCCTATCCTTATTATAAACAAGCCATTTGGATTGAGGACTAAATAAAGCTTACATTAGTAATTTTTGAAAATGAACCTTCAACCCTTAAAAATACCAGCAGGTTGGTCAGTTGAGTGGAATTTGTTAACAGATACAGATCCAACAGAAGACACCATACATGAGTTTACAGGCAGTTCTCTATTGCTTATCAGTTCACACACACGATTAAAAGCGATTGATGTATCATGGCAACCAGAAGGTGACATTAATGGTGCGTACCAATTGCAGGTTATTTATTTACTGCCAAAATTCAATACTAAAACCAATACATTAGACTATGAAGGCGTTTGGGAAGCGCCAGAATTAGAGTTTTCTACCAAAAACCGGTTAGAACTGGTCGATAAACTAAATCATTTACTCTTTTATTTAAAACCTTATACAGATACACGTATTTTGCTACAACCTGGTGTTGTAGATGAACCTCATGAAGCTATAAGACAAGAGTTGTTAACTAACGATTTAACGGAAGAACTCGTCAAAAAAATAATGGCATCTAACCATAAAAAACTTCAGGAGTTACTATTGGATCACAAAGCTGTTTCCTATGCTGATGTAGAAAAATTATCAAAAGAAGGTGCTACTAAAGGCGTAAAAAATAAGGCGAAGCAACTGCTAAACAGTAAGCAGTTTAGAAATCTGAAATCTGAAGTATCATCAAACGTTGATAAGACTAAACTCATTTCATCAATTACAAATAAGATGGAAGCTGTTCTTGCAGAATTACAGCAGCTAAAACCAGAAAAAGAATTCACGCTTAAAACTCATGAGTCCAATGGCTATTGGAGTTTCCATTGGAAAAGCACCAAGCTTTGGAAAACTGAACATTATTTAAAAGAATGGTTTACTGTTAGTTTATACGGTAATAGTGATGCGTTCTCATTAAGTGGCTCACATAGTATTAAAGATGTTTTTGAACAACTTGAAGAGGGACATTTTCTATATAAAGGAAAAACAATAGAAACGCTTTTTAAAATGCTTGATACCATTGAAAAGCAAACAAGAGATGCAGTTTTAAAAGCTATAGATCAACAATTTGACTCAAGTTTCTAAAAAATAGTAAATATTGCGTAAGTAATTATAACTAAGACAATCATTGATTATGATAAAATGCAACCTAATAACTTATGTGCTTTCTATACTTTCAATAGTATTATTTTTAGGCTGTGATGATGCTAAGAATAAAGCAAAAAACGAACTTTTAATAACAAAAGAAATTATTAAAAAGTTTACTGATAATCCGTCAAATGACTTTTATACTAATTGTATATTTCAAGAAGGACTTCCTATTGTATTTAATAAAAAAGAAAATCTAGAATTAGTAAAGACAACATTAAACCTCAATGATGATTTTGAGACTAAAGTAAAAAATGCAGAAGGTTTTACTATTCCAGACACTTTACTACCTAAACTAAATATCATCACTCAAAAGCAAATAGATAGTTTAGAAGCTATAGAACATACTAAAGACAGAAGAACAATTTATGAGGAGTTAGGTTGTTCAGATGGTTTGTTAAGTATTACCAAACCAATTTACAACTACGAAAAAACAAAAGCTTATATAAGTCTGTATTTTCATTGCTCAGGAATTTGTGAAAAAAAGGGTATGTTTATTTTGAACTTAGAAAACAATTTGTGGTCAATAGAGAAAACCTTAGTTGACTAAAATCATTCTAATACTTCTTCCTTCGCTTTTTTTATTTTTTTGTTGTCTCTGGTTTTAATTTTCATAATTCTTTTAACTAAAAGATATTTCTTACCGCTTGATTGCGTTTATAGCACACTTTAAATTGCACATTCTTCAACTTAAATAAATCTGTTTTTCAAGAAGATTTAGTAAATTAAAAAAAAGTTATACAAAAATGTGACTTTAATTAGATGTAGGTGTCTAAATATAAAACCATATTTAAAATTATTCCCTAGCTATTGGAAACCATTAATAACATTAATGCAGTATCTGATGAGGATTTGGTAAGAAAAATTGTCAAAACCAACGATACATTGCTTTTTGAAGTGCTATATGACAGGTATGCCACTATGGTGTATAATAAGTGCTACGGTTTCGCAAAGGATGAAGATGAGGCAAAAGATTTGACTCAAGATGTGTTTTTAAAGCTCTTTGTTAAATTGGCTAGTTTTAAAGAAAAATCAAAATTTTCTACTTGGCTTTATGCATTTACATACAACCATTGTGTAAACTATGTTACTAGGAACACAGCAAAAAAAATAGAAAAGAACGCAGTAGATTATCAAGATATTGAGAACATTTCTTTTGAAGAAGATGATAAAGATTTCCTTCAAATGAAAGTTCATAATTTAAAAGAAGCCCTGAACCTAATTTCTCCTGAGGAGAAAATGATTTTATTACTAAAATACCAAGATTACCTTTCTATAAAGGAAATTGAAAGTGTTTTAGGTATTGGAGAAAGCGCAGTGAAGATGAGAATTAAGCGCGCCAAGGACAAACTTATTAATGAGTATAAAAACAACTTTGAGTAATGGAAAATCCGTTTAAGCAAATAGACAAGCCTTTAAAAGAGGTGCCTGATGAATTGAAGGCAAAAGTCATGAATGATATTGCCATTGCTAAATTACTTATGGAACTAGCTAGTCTGTTTTCAGTAGACGTGGCAAAAATTATTGAAGCAACAATTAAAGAAAGGAACAAATAAAAATCAACTAAAAAAGCAATACATGGAAAAAATAACTGAATGGAACGAAGACGTGATGAACTCTTTGTCTGTTATGACTACCGAAATAGGTAAGGTAATACCCAACATAATTGGTGCTATTGTAGTATTAATAATTGGATGGATACTTACAAAAGTAGTTGTTGGTATTATCAAAAAAGCATTAAAGTTTGCTAAAGCAGATAAGCTTGATGATAAGATTAATGAAATAGAAATTTTTGAAGGTAAAAAGTTAAACTTCAATATTATAAAAATTATCTCAAAGTTTGTAAAATGGGTAATGTATATCATGTTAATTATTGTGGTTTCTGATATACTAAACTTAACAATGGTTTCTGAAGAGATAAGCAACTTACTTCGTTATTTACCTCAATTATTTACAGCTTTAGTCATTTTTACAGTTGGATTGTTATTAGCAAACTTTGTAAAAAAGTCGATTAGATCATTTTTTGAATCTATGGAGCTTTCAGGTGCAAAAATTATAAGTCAAATAGTGTTTTTGTTAATTCTAGTGTTTGTATCAGTTACAGCTTTAAACCAAGCAGGAGTTGACACTGATATTATCACTAGCAATATCACTATGATAATGGCTGCCTTTTTACTAGCGTTTGCTTTGGCATTTGGTTTTGGAGCAAAGGTAGTAGTAGGAGATATTTTAAGAACCTATTACGCAAGAAGAACCTATGAGATAGGACAAATCATAGAGTACAATGGTAAAACGTATGAGGTTTTAGCTATTGAAAACATATCAGTAATATTAAAAACTGATACAGGAAAACTTATTGTGCCAATTAAAGATATATCCGAAAGTCACATTAAGGTACAAGGTTAACTATAGTTAGGGTTATAGTAATTTAAATTTGGTTAATATTTAAAAAACCTTGATACCTTGTGGCTTTCTTAAACCCTTTTCATTAATTTGAAGAGGGTTTTTTATTTCCTTTTCTTTTTTTTGTTGTAGTTTTTGTCGCCTCTAGTTTTAGGCTTCTTATATTTTTTGGCTATTTCTCTTCGGTACGAACCGCCTTGGTTTGTTTTCTTGTTTTTTTCTTTCTTTTCATGAAAAGCAGCACCAGGTTCATAATCGTCTTTGTTACGTTTTAAAGGGTTGTAATGCTCCTTTATTTGCGGTCGTTCTTCTTCAATTAATTCCGTAGAAACAGTTACTTCCTCAGGAAATTCAATTAAAGCTATTTTTAAATTCATGTAGTTTTCAATAGCTTCAATGTAATCCTGCTCGTCTTCGGTAGAAAATACAATACTGGTTCCTGAGTTTTCAGCTCTACCAGTTCTACCTATTCTATGCATATAGTTTTCAGGATATTTTGGTGTGTCAAAATTTATTACATGACTTACATTATCAATATCCAAACCACGAGCCATAACATCTGTAGCTATTAAAATACGATGTTCGCCACTTTCAAAAGCTTCAATACTACGTAGTCTGTAGTTTTGTGTTTTGTTGGAGTGAATCACACAACAATTGCCAGGAAAGATGTCTTCTAGCTTTTCAAACAAGCGGTCAGCCATTTTTTTATTAGACACAAAAATCAGCACTTTATTAAAAGTTGCTTTATCAAATAGTACATGTTCTAATAGGTTAACCTTTGTGTAAAAGTTCTTTACCTCGTAGCGTTGTTGTATAATGTTTTCAAGAGGTGTTCCTGTAACAGCAACAGTAACGCGTTGTGGATTGATGAAAAAGTTTGTGATTAATTCATCTACATCTTCGGTCATAGTTGCTGAAAACATAATGTTTTGTCTGCGTTCAGGTAAAATATCGAAAATGTTCATGAGCTGATGTCTAAACCCAAGGTCTAACATAACATCAACTTCATCAATAACCAGTTTTTGAATAGACTTAAGCTGTAATACTCTACTCATGGCAAGGTCGTATAATCTACCTGGAGTAGCAACTATAATGTCGGTTCCTTGAGCAACAGCTTGTTTTTGAGTGTTGATGTTTGTACCACCATAAACACCTAAAATTCTATTGTTGATGTATTTAGAAAGTTTTTCAATTTCCTCAACAACTTGTACAACCAATTCTCGAGTTGGTACCAAAACCAATACACGTGGGTTTTCTTGTCTAGAATATTTTAGGTTTCTAAGTATAGGAAGTATGTAGGCAAAGGTTTTACCAGTACCTGTTTGTGCAATTCCTACTACATCTTTACCAGATGCTACAACATTAAATGCTTCCGATTGTATAGGAGTTGGTTTTACAAATCCTAAATCGTCAATGGCATTGTAAAGTGGTGTGTTAAGGTTTAAGTCCTGAAAAGTAACATCGTGTTCCATGTTGCAAAAATAGGCTTAATCCATTAAACTTAGTAGCCATATTCTATTAAACTTGGAATAAGGTTTTTGGTTTGTGTTTTCCAGTCCTTTTCAACGCTATCCCATTCAGTATAACATTTGTACCTTTCGTATGTTGTTTTTTGAGAGATTTCTTTTATTGGACCTACAATTGCTAAATACTCTTCACCTTCAGCTTCTTCGTATTCATATCCAAAAGAAATAGCATAGTATTCGTCACCTTCATTTTTAATTTTCCCTACTACAGTCATAGTGTCAGGATAACCTTCATCTTCGCCAACATAATTGTAAAGTGCAAGTTTTGCAAACTCTTCAGGCTTAATATATTTTTTAGGAACTTTATTAAACTGATTAGTTTTGTGGTAAGCTTCCATGATTTCGTATCTAGAAAACAAACTATCCATTTGTGTTTCAATAACAGCGTTGTCAAGTGGGTAGTTGTTAACAATTCGTGCTGTTGTTGCTTGTAAGCTAAACCATTGGTTGTCTTTTTCTTTTGCTAGAGTAGAGGTGAAAGTGTCGGTGAATTCATTCTTGTATGAAGACTTATTTAAAAAGTTTAAATACGAATAGATTAATGAGTTCATTGAATAGTCGTACTCGTCTTTATCTTTTTCTTCTAAATATTTTTGAAGATCAGACACCATGTACTGAAACAGTTTTTCCATATTGTCACTTACCAAACTACTGTGACCTGTACTGTCTTGAAGGATGTTTAATGATACATCTAACACATCTGAACGGTATTTTTCATGCTTGATTAAGGTTGAAAAATCTTTGTAGTTTTCAATAGCATAATTAAGTGAATCGGTAAATGGTGACACTACTCCCCAAGTGTAATTTTCAGTATTTACAGGTGGATTATTAAGAAATAAATCTTTGTAAACACTCAAAGCATCATCATTTTCTAAATCTGGAATAATTGTTAAGATTGTTGCTTTTAAATCATCGTTTGTACTTTCATTGGTATACAGATTTTTTAAAACGTCTAAAGTTTTACTATCGCTAACCAATGAAAATTGTTCAGCTATTTTGTCTTTTATAAGATTGGTTTTTTCTTGAGAATCGTAGCTGTAGTTTAAAGCTTCGTAGAGTTTAGGAAGATCGGTTGTTTCAAACTCATAATAATCAAAAGCACCAAGTGCATTATTGTATACAATTGAATCTTTTGAGCGTAAGTCGTTAAAAATTGCATCAGTTTTTGAGCTGAATACATCAAACTCAGGTTCTTTTGAAATGACTTTAAAGGAGTTGAATATAGAGTCAGTTAGTTTGCTGTCGCGTTCTTCGTCGCTTAAATAACCTGTCATTAAAAACAAGCGTTTGTTTTGAAGCCATAATTGATGTTTTGTAATCACCTTTGTGCCTTCATTTTGAATATGAAATTCAACACCATCTTCATTACCAACTTTGATGTTTTTTTGTTTTATAATACTGTCATTCCAAGATTTAAGAGCGTCAATATTGGTTTCAAAAAACTCATCTTTAGATGCTATTTTGAAATAATCTTTCAAATCGCTGTATCCAAACTGATACGTTCCTCCAGACATTTCATTGAGTGCAAAATAGTCGTTGGAGTTTTTAAGATAGGTACTTTCATAACCAACAGTGTCAATAACTCTTTTAAGGTCGTCAAAAAACAGAACTTCAAAGTTTGTGCCTCTTGGTTGTAAGGTTGTAAGCTCAGGAGTTTTGTAAGGTTCAAACTTAAAACTATTAAAAAAAGTATCGTCAGTAGTCGCTTTTTCTTTCTCGTTTAGTTTTTGCTTTAGTAAAAGGTAGGCTCTGTTTCCTCTTAAATAAATTCTGCAGATAGTATGAAATTTACCATCAAGCAATAATTCATATTCTCGTCCTTCATTACCATCTAAAAATATAGTTTTAGGAGGTGATAATAGTTCAGCTCTTGCTGTTAATGTCTCTTGCATAGACTCAAACCCACCAGCAGGATCTTCCATAAAATATCCAAGCGGTTGGTCGTTATATCTAAATAGGTAATTATCGTCGTTTTTATAGTCTGGTGCAGAATAAAGGTATAAATAGTAAGGTTCACCATCTTCTTCTAACGGATTTGGATATTCGCGCGACAAGTCAGTAGGTTCTTCTGGGATAGTGATAGAAAATGCACCTTTTTCACTCACAAAATCCAGCCATTCTTTAACTTCCATAGGTTTAGCGCTTGTAACTTTAAGTGAATTAAAGAAGCGTTTGGTATTGTTGTTGTCAACACTGTCTTTTAAATCTTCAACCGATAAGTAGTACAGTATATTATTTTGTAAAGTAAACTGAGCACTCATTAGTTTTTCTTCATTAATCTTTACAAGTATCTTGTATTGGAGTCCATCACTGTATTTTATTTCCTTTTTGTCTAGCAGCTCTCCATTAAGATTGTTGACGATGTTGTTTGTGAAATTATCAACAATTTCACTCGGTTTACTGTCTTGATTTCGATCTCTTAAGTCTAAAGCAAAAAAGGAATACACGCGCTTTGAATTCGTGTCATTGTAGGAATAGATGATAAAACTATCATAATCATCTTGATAGTTTGGTTCATTAGGTAACTCTAATGAGTAACCCAAATCGGTATTTGTATACGTATACCAATCCCAAAGGGTTAAATTTGAAAAACTAAGGTTAGAAACCAAAACAAAACATACTGTAAGAAGTATGTTGATTGAAAAAGAGCGCTTTAAGTTCATGTGCAAAAAGTAGATTTTTGTTTAGTATTAAGTAAAGTCTTTTATATTATTCTAAATTGATAGTTTCTTAATAAATTTGGAAACTTATAAGAATTACCCTTTTGAGAACAATATCCAAGCAAAACATTAGTAACGTTGAGCAATATAAACAAAAATTATTGCATTGGAGCCAACAGTTTCGCGAAGTTGTTTGGTTAGATACAAATGCTTTCAACACCCAATATTCTACATTTGATGCAGTTTTAGCAGTAGATGCTATAACGAGTATTCAAACCGATTATGAAAATGCATTTAAAGCATTAAAAGACTATCAAACCCAAACAAACGATTGGATTTTTGGGTATTTAACTTACGATTTAAAAAACGATGTTGAGCACTTGACTTCAAGAAATTTTGACGGTTTGCAGTTTCCTGAATTGTTCTTTTTTCAACCCAAAAAATTATTCCTTTTTAAAGATGATGTGGTTGAAGTTCGGTATTTAAATTTTGTTAGCGATGAGCTTGATGTCGATTTAAAAACTATAGATGCTATAGATGTTTTAAATACCATTGAAGAGCCACAAACCGAAAACATTAAAATAAAGCTTCGCATCCACAAAGATGACTATTTTAACAAGGTAAATACCATGTTAAAACACATTCATAGAGGAGATATTTATGAAGCTAATTTTTGTCAGGAGTTTTATGCTGAAGACACTTTAATTCAGCCCTTAAACATTTATAACAAGCTTAATACTATTTCCAAACCGCCTTTTGCAACGTTTTTAAAATTAGACGATAAGTATTTACTTTCAGCATCACCAGAGCGTTACCTAAAAAAAGAAGGAACTACAATTGTGTCGCAACCTATTAAAGGGACAGCTAAACGTTCAAAAGATAAAGACGAAGATGACAGGCTTAAAACAGAGCTTGCTAAAGACGAAAAAGAACGAAGTGAAAACATCATGATAGTGGATTTGGTAAGAAACGATTTGTCTCAAACTGCCACTAAAGGCAGTGTAGAGGTGAAAGAACTTTGTAAAGTCTACAGTTTTGAACAAGTACACCAAATGATTTCAACCGTAACATCTCAAATTGAATCCACGACACATCCAGTTGATGTAATAGCAACAACATTTCCAATGGGAAGTATGACAGGAGCTCCAAAAATTTCGGCAATGAAAATTATTGAAACTTTAGAAGAAACCAAACGTGGGTTATACTCTGGAGCTGTTGGGTATTTTACACCTCAAGGCGATTTCGATTTTAATGTAGTGATACGCAGTATTTTGTATAATCAAAGCAATCAATATGTGTCCTATTCGGTTGGAGGTGCAATTACCGAAAAAAGCGACCCTTTAAAAGAGTATGAAGAATGCTTGATTAAAGCTAAAGCTATGCGAGAGGTGTTGGAGAGTTGAAAATTTCCGCTTAAAGTTTTATGTTAAAGTTTTCAAGTTGTTATATTTGAAATAGGTATTAAAAACTAATGCTAGAAAGATTCAACAAACATATCATCCAAAATCTTCCTTTTCTAAAAGAAAGCAAGCTACTTATTGCAATTTCAGGCGGAATTGATAGTGTGGTGTTAATGCACTTATGTCGTGCTGCTAATTTTAAGTTTGCTTTAGCGCATTGTAATTTTAATTTAAGAGGAAAAGAAAGCGATGCAGATGAAGATTTTATCGTTCAGCTTGCTGATGATTTAGAAATTGAAGTGTTTGTGCAGAATTTTGAAACCGAAACCTATGCCAAAACGCACAAACTATCTACGCAAATGGCAGCAAGGGAGTTGCGCTACAACTGGTTTAATGACTTAGCAACACAACTTAAGTTTGACTACATTTTAACTGCTCATCATGCAGATGATGATTTGGAAACCTTTTTAATCAACCTCACAAGAGGAACAGGTTTAGAGGGTTTTACTGGAATTCCCATTATAAATAACAATACGGTTAGACCATTATTGCCATTTTCACGTTTGGAAATTGAAGCATATGCCAACGACAATAATTTAAAATGGAGAGAAGATAGTACAAACGCATCCACAAAATATTTGCGCAATAAAATACGTCATGAGGTTATTCCTGTGTTGAAAGATATTAATCCACAATTATTGCAAACCTTTAGTCAAACTCAAGCTTTTTTAAAAGACTCAAAAGCAATCATTGACGATAGGATAGATGATGTTTCTGATAAGGTTATAAAAGACATTACAGAGTTTGAAATTCAATTTGACATTTCAGAAATTAAGCAACTCAGTCATCCAAAAGCCTATTTGTATGAGTTGTTAAAAGTATATGGTTTTACTGAGTGGAACGATGTGTTTAATTTGTTAGATGCGCAATCAGGTAAACAAGTGTTTTCTGAAACCCATCGTTTAATAAAAGATAGAGATTACTTGCTGTTGAGTGATTTAAATACAGAAGATAAGCAGCAAGTAATAACAATTTCTGAATGTGACGATAAAATTAAAACCACTGCTGGAGTTCTCTTTTTTGATGAAGCTGATGCACTATTTGGAAAAGACGCTAATCGTATTTTTGTAGATAAGAAAAAGCTCAAATTTCCTTTAACAGTAAGACATTGGCAAGAAGGCGATTATTTTCATCCGTTAGGAATGAAAGGAAAAAAGAAATTAAGCAAATACTTTAAAGACGAGAAGATGTCGCTCTTAGACAAAGAAAACACACTTTTGTTATGCTCTGGAGATTACATTATTTGGGTTATTGGTAAACGTGCCGACAGTCGTTTTAAAGTTACTGACAAGACTAAGAAAATTATTAAAATAGAATTAAAATAACTTGATTTTACAAGGACAAATTGTCGATATTCTTAATCGACGCATCTTTAAAGGTGAAATTACTATTAAAGATGGAAAAATAGCAGCTATTGAAGAAAAAGCACATAACGTAAACCAGTATATACTACCTGGTTTTGTAGATGCTCACATACATATTGAAAGTTCTATGCTAGTGCCAAGTGAGTTTGCACGAATTGCTGTAACTCATGGTACAGTGGCAACGGTTTCTGATCCTCATGAAATAGCCAATGTGCTTGGAGTAGAAGGTGTGGAGTTTATGATTGAAAACGGAAAACAAACACCTTTTAAATTCAATTTTGGTGCGCCTTCATGCGTTCCTGCTACTACTTTTGAATCGGCTGGAGCTGTTATAGATTCTGACGGAATTAAGCAATTGATGGCAAATCCAGAGATTAAGTATTTAGCAGAACTTATGAATTATCCTGGTGTGCTTAATGACGATCCAGAGGTTCTAAAAAAAATAGAATGGGCAAAACACTTTAATAAGCCCATTGATGGTCATGCTCCAGGTTTGAGAGGTGAAGCAATTTCAAAATACATCAACGCAGGTATTTCAACCGACCACGAATGTTTTACGTTTGAAGAAGGTTTGGAAAAGCTCCAAAAAGGCATGAAAGTCTTAATACGCGAAGGTAGTGCAGCTAAAAACTTCGATGCTCTAATCGATTTGTTACCAGAACATTTTGAAAACATGATGTTTTGTAGTGATGATAAGCACCCAGACGATTTAATACTTGGTCACATCAATACGTTGTGTGCAAGAGCTGTAGCAAAAGGTATAGATGTATTTAAAGTACTGCAAGTAGCTTGCATAAACCCTGTAGAGCATTATAATTTAGACGTAGGTTTGCTTAAAGTTGGCGATGCGGCAGATTTTGTTATTGTCAATGATTTAAAGGATTTTAAAACCCTTCAAACCTATATTAATGGTGAGTTGGTTTATGATAAAGGTGAATCTAAAATTCAATCAACTCCTTTTGAAGTATTGAATAATTTTAATACTGAAAAAAAGCAAGTTGAAGACTTTAAGTTTAAAACAACTTCTAAACAAATACGCATTATTGAAGCGCTAGAAGGACAATTGGTGACAAATGAAATTATTGTTGATAGCTTACTTGAAGATGGAAATTTGATATCAAATATTGAAAACGATATCTTAAAGATGACTGTCGTGAACCGTTATCAAAATCAAAGTCCAGCTATTGGATTTATAAAAAACTTCGGACTTAAGGAAGGAGCTATAGCAAGTTCGGTAGGTCATGATTCGCATAATATTATTGCTGTTGGAGTGGATGATGAAGCGATTTGTAAAGCGGTTAATCTGGTTATTGAACATAAAGGTGGTATTTGTGCGATTTCCAATTCCGAAGAAAAAATAGTACCACTTCCTGTTGCAGGAATTATGAGCGATAAAGATGGTGTTGCCATTGGAAAAGACTATGCAGCCTTAGATGCTATGGCAAAACAATTAGGTAGCACGTTAAATGCGCCATATATGACTTTGAGTTTTATGGCGTTGTTAGTGATTCCGTCGTTAAAGTTGAGTGATAAAGGGTTGTTTAATGGTAGTACATTTACGTTTACACCAGTAGAAGTGAGTTAATAATGCCAATAGTAGAGTCAAAGTACAAAGCGCCTTATTTTTTTAGAAACGGATTTGTGTCAACAGTGTATTCTGGTTTGGTACGACGCGTTAAAGATGTTGTTCAAGAACGAGAACGAATCCAGTTGCCAGATGGCGATTTTCTGGATTTAGACTGGAGTTTTTCAAAAGAAAAAACCAATAAACTTATAGTGTTGTTGCATGGGTTAGAAGGTCATGCGCAACGACCATACATTACAGGAACTGCAAAACTGTTTAATACAAACAACATAGATGCTGTAGCAGTTAATTTTAGGGGATGTAGTGGGACGCCAAACTTAAAATTTCGTTCGTATCATTCTGGTGCTACCGAAGATTTAGAAGCTGTCATTCAACATGTTTTAGAGCAAAAATCATATACGCATATATACATAAAAGGCATCAGTTTAGGAGGTAATATGGTTTTGAAATATATAGGAGAACGCGATGATGTACCTAATCAAATTAAAGCTGTAATTGCTGTTTCGGTACCTTGTAGTTTAAAAGGGTCTTCGGGTGAATTACATAAAATGAATAATATTTTATTTCACAATAATTTCAAAAAGCATTTGCTAAAAAACTTGAAAGAGAAGCAAGTACAACATTCTGATAAATTGAGTGATAAGGAATTTAATTCAATTAAAACTTTAAAAGATTTTGATGATGTTTATACCTCCAAAGCGCATGGATTTAAAGATGCTTTTGACTATTATGAGAAGAGTAGTAGTCTTCAGTTTTTATCAAATATAAAAATACCAACCTTACTTATTAATGCCTTAAACGATTCGTTTCTATCACCAGAATGTTTCCCTGTTAAAGAGGCTAAACATAATCCTAATTTACATTTAGAAATGCCTAAGTATGGAGGTCATGTTGGGTTTATCGATAGGAAGAACATTTATTACAACGAAAAACGAGCCTTGGAGTTTATAGCTTCTGTTAATTAGCTTTTAAACTTTCAGGAAAGCCATTAACAGCAATATCCCAAAGTAAAGGCAGCATAAAATACACAAACAAGGTTAAAATGACTATTGATATAACATTCATTATAATGCCTTTGCGAACCATATCAGGAATTCTCAAATAACCAGAACCAAAAACTACAGCGTTTGGAGGTGTTGCAACAGGAAGCATAAAAGCGCAAGATGCAGCCACTGCTGCACCAACCATAAGGATATAAGGATGCATGTCTACAGCTATTGCCATTGATGCTAAAACAGGTAATAGCATAGCTGTGGTTGCTAAGTTGGAAGTGATTTCGGTTAAAAAGTTTACAGCAGCAATAAGTAATAACACGATTAGTATTGATGAAATTCCTACTAAGGTTGTCATTTGATTGCCAATCCATTGTGCTAATCCGCTTGTTTCAAATCCCTTTGCTAAAGCCATTCCTCCTCCAAAAAGTAAAATAATTCCCCAAGGTAATTTTACAGCATCTTCCCAAGTCATGAGTTGCTCTTTTTTATCTTTGGAAGGAATAAAAAATAAGACTATAGCAAAAATAATTGCTATGATGGTATCATCGAGTTGTGGTAATATTGTATTGAATAAAAAGGAGCGTGTAATCCATAAAAATGCTGTTGTAGCAAAAACAATGGCTACAGCTTTCTCTTCGTAACTCAGTTTTCCTAAGTTTTTTAAAAGTCTTTTAATTTCTTGTTTTCCACCAGGAAATTCTTTCTGTTTAAAAGTGAAAGCAAAATTGGTGAGGTATTTCCAACAGATAAAAAGTAATAAGATTGAAATAGGAAACCCAAACATAAACCACTGTAAAAATGTAATTTCATAGTTGTAAGTGTCTAGAACAACTCCAGCTAAGACAAGATTTGGAGGAGTGCCAATTAAAGTTGCAATGCCACCAATAGAGGCGCTGTAAGCTATGGCAAGCATTAAAGCTTTACCAAAAATTAGGTTTTCGTCTTCAATTGTGTCAGGATTATCTTTTAATTGAGAGACGATAGCAATACCAATGGGTAGCATCATTACAGAAGTAGCTGTATTGGAAATCCACATCGATAAAAACGCTGTAGCAACCATAAACCCAAGAATTATATTTTTAACGTTTGAGCCAATAATGTTAATAATGTTTAAGGCAATGCGCTTGTGTAAATTCCATTTCTCAATAGCAATTGCAATAATAAAACCACCTAAATATAAAAACACAAACTTATGACCAAACGCACTTGTGGTGTCACTTAAACTCAAACCGTTTGATAAGGGAAACAAAGCTATAGGAAGTAGTGCAGTTGCTGCAATAGGAATAGCTTCAGTAATCCACCAAACAGCAATCCATGATGTAGATGCTAATATAGCATTGGCTTCGCTTGATAAGCCTTCTGGATGAAAAAAAAGTTTGATGATAATAAATAAAACAGGTCCTAAAATAAAACCGATACGTTTGGAGGTGTTCATAGTCTATTAATGCAAATATGCAGTAATGATAGTAAATTTTAATCAATTTATTATTTGTCTTTTTTTATTACATTTAAGGAAACCAATCTTTTATGCTTAAAAAAGTCTTCGGAAGCGCAGTTTTTGGTGTTGAAGCAACAACCATTACTGTTGAGGTAAATGTCGATAATGGAGTGGGTTATCATTTGGTAGGTCTTCCTGATAACGCGATTAAAGAAAGCAATTATCGTATTGCGGCTGCACTTCAAAATAACGGTTATCGAATTCCTGGAAAAAAAATAATTATCAATATGTCGCCTGCCGATTTGCGTAAGGAAGGTTCTGCTTATGATTTAACATTGGCAATCGGAATTTTAGCGGCTTCTAATCAAATAAAAGCTGAAAACCTAGAAGACTATCTCATAATGGGAGAGTTGTCTTTAGATGGAACATTACAGCCTATTAAAGGTGCATTGCCTATTGCTGTTAAAGCTAGAGAAGAAGGTTTTAAAGGGTTTATTCTGCCAAGTCAAAATGCAAAAGAAGCTGCAATTGTTAATGATTTAAAAGTTTTTGGAGTTGATAACATCAAACAGGTCATAAACTACTTTGATAAAGATGAAGCTTTAGAACAGACTATTATAAACACAAGGGAAGAGTTTTATAAAAATCTCGATTTTCCTGAATTTGATTTTGCCGATGTAAAAGGTCAGGAAGGAATAAAACGCTGTATGGAAATTGCTGCAGCAGGTGGTCATAATATTATTTTAATAGGACCTCCAGGAGCAGGAAAAACAATGTTAGCAAAACGATTACCAAGTATTTTACCTCCAATGACATTGAGTGAAGCGTTAGAAACCACAAAAATCCATTCGGTAGTTGGTAGGGTAAAAGAGCATACAGGATTGATGTCGCAACGACCATTTAGAAGTCCTCATCATACTATTAGCAATGTTGCGCTAGTTGGTGGAGGAAGCTACCCTCAACCAGGAGAAATCTCTTTATCTCACAATGGTGTGCTATTTTTAGATGAATTACCTGAGTTTAAAAGAGAGGTTTTAGAAGTAATGCGTCAACCTTTAGAAGATAGAGAGGTAACGATTTCTAGAGCTAAATTTACAGTAACCTATCCATCGTCGTTTATGTTGGTGGCAAGTATGAATCCGAGTCCTGGAGGATATTTTAACGATCCTGATGCTCCTGTAACTTCGTCTCCTGCTGAAATGCAACGGTATTTAAGTAAAATTTCTGGGCCATTATTGGATAGAATTGATATTCATATTGAAGTGACGCCTGTGCCTTTTGAAAAACTATCTGATGACAGAAAAGGTGAATCTTCGGTTGATATAAGAAAGCGCGTTACTGCTGCTCGAGAATTTCAAACTAAGCGATTTAAAGAGTTTGATAATGTGCATTATAATGCGCAAATGAATACAAAACAGATTAGAAAATTTTGTGTCTTGGATGATAATTCAAAGCAATTGCTTAAAACAGCAATGGAGCGTTTAAATCTCTCTGCTAGAGCTTATGATAGAATTTTGAAAGTAGCACGTACTATTGCAGATTTAGAGGCTAGTGAAGCGGTAAATGGAGCGCATATTTCTGAGGCTATTCAATATAGAAGTTTAGATAGAGAAGGTTGGTTAGGCTAATGAAAGCATGGTTTAAAAATATAGGTCCAGGACCATTGGTTGCAGCAGCTTTTATTGGACCTGGAACAGTAACAGTTTGTACGCTTGCAGGGGTTGGGTTTGGTTATGCGTTGCTTTGGGCTATGTTGTTTTCGGTGTTCGCTACAATAGTATTGCAAGAAATGTCAGCACGATTAGGAGTAATTACTCAAAAAGGCCTTTCGGAAGTTATAAGAACTGAAATTAAAAATCCTGTTTTTAAGACTGTTGTAATTGTTTTAATGTTGTCAGCGATAGTTGTTGGTAATGCAGCTTATGAAGCAGGAAACATTAGTGGAGGTGTGCTGGGTTTGGAAACGCTATTTGGTAATCCGAGTGTTGAAATTGGTGTGTTTGATGTGAATGTTTTTAGTTTAATCATCGGTTTGGTTGCGTTTTTTATTTTAACTATTGGAAATTATAAAACACTAGAAAGAATATTAGTAGCTATGGTTATGGTAATGAGTGTTGCTTTTTTAGTGACAGCAATACTAACAAAGCCTAACTTAATGGAGGTTTTTAAAGGCTTGTTTGGTTTTAAAATGCCTAAAGAAAGTGTGTTGACTGTTGTTGGTTTAATAGGAACTACTGTAGTGCCTTATAATTTGTTTTTACATGCAGCGTTGGTTAAAGAAAAGTGGCGTGCTGAAAGTGATTTGCAGTATGCTAGAAAAGATACTATAGTTGCTGTTGTGTTGGGGGGAGTGGTGTCAATGTGCATTATTATTTCTGCTTCAGCGATTCAGACTAAAACAATTAGCAATGCTGCGGATTTAGCTTTAGGGTTAGAGCCTTTGTTTGGTAGTTTTTCAAAGTATTTTATGGCTATCGGACTGTTTTCGGCAGGCATTACAAGTGCAATTACTGCACCTTTGGCGGCTGCTTATGTTGCTAGTGGATGCTTGGGTTGGAGTACCAATTTAAAATCTAAGGCCTTTAAAGGTGTTTGGTTGTTTGTTCTAGTTTTAGGAGTTGTATTTTCTTCTTTAGGAATAAAATCTATAGAGCTAATCAAGTTTGCACAAGTAGCTAATGGATTGCTGTTGCCTCTAGTTGCTGTGTTTTTGATTTGGGTTATGAATAAATCTGAATTGCTGGGTAAATATAAAAACAGCTTATTGCAGAATGTTGTGGGAATAGTGATTCTTTTAGTGGCTATTTTCTTAGGTTTAAAAAGTGTTTTAAAAGTGTTTAATGTGTTATGATGAATGGATATACTGTAGATATTAATGTTGATGTTGGAGAAGGTTTAGGTAACGAAGCTAGGTTGTTGCCTTATGTGTCTTCGTGTAATATAGCTTGTGGAGGACACGCTGGAAATGAGGAAACAATGGTTGCTGTTGCTAAACTAGCTAAAGAGTTTAGTGTAAAAATTGGTGCGCATCCTTCATTTCCTGATATAGAGAACTTTGGGAGAAAGCCAATGGAGATGTCTTGTGCTGATTTATATACTTCAATAAAGCAGCAGGTTAGAGGGTTTATGAATGTGTTGCGTACCGAACATCTTGCATTGCATCATATTAAACCTCATGGCGCATTGTATAATCTGGCGATGAAGGATGAAAAGACTGCTAGTGTGATTATTGAGGTGATAAAAAGTATAGCGCTACCTGTAAAATTGTATGTGCCTTATGGTTCTGTGATAGCAAATTTAGCTTTGGAAGAACAAATTCCTGTAATGTACGAAGCGTTTGCAGATAGGAGTTATAATGAAGATTTAAGCTTAGTATCAAGAGATAAAAGCAATGCTGTTTTAAATCATTCTGAAGCAGTTTTTGAGCATGTTTTTAATATGATTTCAAGGCAGAAAGTAAAAACAATAAGTGGAGTAGAAGTAGATATAAAAGCAGATACTTTTTGCGTGCATGGAGACTCTCCAAACGTTGAAAAAACATTGCAATATCTTACCGAAAAATTAAAAGAACTTCATGTTAAAATAGCCTAATATTTTGATGGATTTTAATCTAAAATATAAAGCTTATGGTGAGCGTTCAATTTTAATAGAATGGCCTAATGAAATAAATGAAATTATTCTTGAAGATGTTCTGATTTTTAAAAATAGTATAGCTGATAATTATGTTAAAGAAATAGTTGAGATAAACAATGCATATAACTCGATATTAATTATTTGTAAATTTACTATTGATAATATCAATGATGAAATTTTAGCATTGAAATCGATTTATTTTAATCGTAAAATGGCTGGACGTAGAAGCCAAGTATTGTGGAAAATACCTGTGTGCTATGATGCGTTTTTTGGTATTGATTTAGAAGAAATTTCTGCTCAAAAAAAGCTGTCAAAATCAGCAATTATAAAACTACATTCGCAAGCTATTTATACTGTTTTTTTTGTTGGCTTTTTACCTGGTTTTTTATACTTGGGAGGTTTAGAAAATCAACTGCATTTTCCTAGAAAATCTTCCCCTAGAATGGAAGTGAAAAAAGGAGCTGTTGCCATTGGAGAATACCAAACAGGAATATACCCAAATGTGAGTCCTGGAGGCTGGAATATTATAGGTAATTCGCCAATTGATTTTTTTGATGTTTCAAAAGACGAACCTTGCTTTGCAAAGAGTGGAGATAAAATTCAGTTTTACCCAATATCTTTAAATGAACATAAAGCTATTTCAGAATTAGTAGTATATGGGAATTATGAATTAGAAAGTGAGGTAATAAATGGTTGAGGTTTTAAAATCAGGATTATTTTCAACTATTCAGGATTTAGGTCGGTTTGGTTTTCAGCGTTATGGAATACCTTTTTCTGGAGCAATGGATACCTATAGCTCAAAAATTGCAAACACAATTTTAGGAAACAACGAAAATGCTGCTGTTTTGGAGATGATAATGACAGGGTCAACGCTTCTTTTTGAAGCAGAAACAGTGATTTGTTTAACAGGAGCAGACTTATCTCCAAAATTAAATGACGTATCAATTAGTTTAAATAAAGCGATAAAAGTGAAATCTGGAGATTTGCTTTCATTTGGTAAACTAAATTATGGTTACAGGTGTTATTTAGCGGTTTTGGGAGGTTTTCAGTCTGAAAGTGTAATGGAGAGTAAAAGTATGTTTTCAAACGTGACTAAAGCAGATAAAATAGCTGTGGGAGACTCTTTAAAGATTAATGCAGCTTCCGTTTTTAATTTAGAACATAATGCAACACTTAAAGTTAATACCAATCATTTTAAAAGTAAAACTATAGAAGTATTTGAGGGACCTGAGTTTGAAAGCTTAAACGATAGTCAAAAAGCATTACTTTTCAACCAAGAGTTTTCAGTGTCTCAACTCAATAACCGTATGGCTTATCAACTTAATGAAAAGTTAGAGAATAACTTAGCGCCAATAATAACCTCAATAGTTTTACCAGGAACTATTCAGTTGACACCTTCAGGTAGGCTAATTGTTTTAATGCGAGATTGTCAAACAACAGGTGGGTATCCTAGAGTTTTACATTTAAACGAATTGTCTATTAGTAGATTAGCACAAAAAAAGGCTAATGAAAAGATAAGATTAAAATTGTTAAAGCAGTAAAACAATAAAAAATACTTTATAGTATTGAAAGATTTCAATATTTTAGAACCAACTATTAATTCAAAACTTATGAAAAAACTAATTTTACTTTTGTTAGGATTTGCTTTAGGAGCAGTATTGACTTACTTTTTTTGTTGTAAACAATCTGAAACAGGAATGGAGAACTTAACACCTCCTAAAGGGTTGATAACACCTCAAGAAGCTAAAGCTTTGGATACGGCTTACAATCCAAGGTATCAATTAATCAGTGACTCTATTGTGACGCGAAGAGGAGGAGATAACCGATCATCTTGGTATTCACTTGAAGATATGAGAGTTTATTTAAGTTATGCAGAAAGAGAAGCGGATTCGTTGGGTTACACTATGGATGGAATTAGAGTTTATTTAGGTGCATACCCAGATGTTAAAGACACACCTGGTTATACAACGATGTTTTTTGTGCCAACAGGCTATCTAAAAAGTGCAACCAATACTTCTGATGGTAGTATGAACTTCCTTAGCTATTATATTCAAGTAGGTGGAGGTGATATACCTGGAGGTAGTGGATTTAATGAAGGTGGTAATGGGCATCCTCCTGGAGCTAATTATCCTCAATAAATTATAGTCTACTTTTGGTCAAGTTTATAAATGATTATGCAAGCTACCTCTACTTAGTGGTAGAAATAATAGCAGCTGTAACGGGTTTAATCTTATATAAAAGATACCGTCATACAGCTGCTAAATACTTTATTTACTTTTTAATTTATGTGGTAGTGTTTGGTGTTATAGGACGCTATACTTTTTGGGTTAGAGATGGAATTTTTAGCTTTTTACAAGGTACTTTGTTAGAAAAAAACTATTGGTGGTATACAATATGTTGGAGTTTAGGGGCAATTGTGTTTTTTGTATGGTATTATCTCAAGATTCTCACTAATCAAAGGGCTAAAAGTACTTTGAAAATAGCGCTTACTTTATTTTTAATTGCTTCACTTTGTATTATCATTTTGACTCTACCTGATTTTTTCAAAACTTCTATTCCTTCAATTAGTGTTTTAGGAGCAATAATAATTATGCTTTGTGTGTTTTATTATTTTTTTGAAATGCTACAAAGTGATAAAATTTTAAAATTTTATAAATCACTGAATTTTTATATCAGTTGCACTATTCTTGTCTTTTGGTTAGTAAAAACACCTTTGGCTTTTTTTGAGCCTTATTTTAGAGTAGCAGATATGGATTATGTTAATTTAAGAGGGTATATTAACTTGTTTGCAATTTCATTAATGTATTTGACTTTTACTGTAGGTCTTATAGTTTCAAACCCTGATTATGACTAATTTTTTAATGCTTTTTTTACAAGAACAACAACCAATATCAACTTCTGCTGAAAGGAATTTGTTGATTTATATGGTGTTTGTGCTTTTTATTTTATGCGGATTTATCGTTGTCTTTTTTATAGTGTTTCAAAAACGAAAAAATAAACTCTTACTAGACAAAATAGCACAACAGCAGGCGTTTGATGAAGAAATTGCAACAGCTCAAACCGAAATACAAGAGCAAACCTTAAAGCATGTAGGTTGGGAGTTGCATGATAATGTCGGTCAATTGTTGTCTTATGCTAATATGCAACTGAATATGCTAGGAGCATTAGTTCCTGAAAACATAAAGGGGAAAGTTGATGAGACCTCAAACATCGTTAAAGATAGTCTTAAAGAAGTTAGAGCGCTTTCAAAGTCTTTAAACAACGAAGTATTACTAAATATGGGTTTTGAAGATTCTGTAAGTAATGAACTTAACCGACTAAAGCGGATGAAATTTTCATCAACTGAATTGGAAGTTAAAGGAGAAAGAAAAGAGTTTAGCGATAAAAAGCATGAAATAATTGTATTTAGAATTCTACAAGAGTTTTTTTCAAACACAGTTAAATATTCCGAAGCTCAAAACTTAAAAGTAACGCTCAACTATCAACCTGAAGAACTAATTATAACAGCAACTGATGACGGTAAAGGTTTTGATATGAAATCTGCTGAAAAAGGCTCTGGACTGATAAATATGAAAAGTAGAGCAGAATTAATTAATGCTAAGTTTGATATATATTCAAAACCTAATGAAGGGGTTACTTTAACCTTAACTTACCCTTTAGTTTAGAGACAAGCGTCCCAAATAGTATCTTTTGGTAAAGGCGCGATAACCGAAATGGCTTCTTTTTTTACAGGATGAGTAAATTCTAGTTGTCTAGCATGCAAACTAATGCTTGCATCAGGATTACTTCTTTTAAAACCATATTTTAAGTCACCTTTTATAGGGCAACCAATACTTGCTAATTGACAACGTATTTGATGATGTCTACCTGTTTCTAGTTCAATTTCCAACAAGAAATAATTGTCAAGTTGCTTCAAGATTTTATAATGTAAGATAGCTTTTTTACTATCTGAAGTTTCTTTTATAAAAGCAGTAGACTTATTGTTTTTAGGATTTTTACGTAGCCAATGAATTAACGTATCTTGTTGTTTAGGTGGTTGGTTTTTTACTAAAGCCCAATAAGTTTTATTAGTTTTTTTCTCAGCAAATAGCTTGTTAAGTCTTGGGAGTGCTTTACTGGTTTTTGAAAACAATACAATTCCTGTTGTGGGTCTGTCTAAACGATGTACAACACCTAAATACACATTTCCAGGTTTGTTGTATTTATCTTTAATATAGCTTTTTACAACATCGCTTAAAGGCTTGTCGCCAGTTTTATCGCCTTGTACAATATCACCTGCACGTTTATTAACCACAATAATGTGATTGTCTTCATAAAGTACCTGAAGATTGTTTTTATTGGAAAGAAGTTTCTCAGCCACTAATACACGAATATTTTTGCTTACTGCTTACTGCTTACTGCTTACTGCTTACTGAAGACTTAATACTGCTCAGAGTCATTAGGAAAATTAACCGATTTTACATCATCTACATATTGCGAAATAGATGTTGTCATCTCTTCGTATAAATTCATATAGCGACGTAAAAAACGTGGGTGGAACTCATGAGTCATTCCTAACATATCATGAACCACTAGTACTTGACCATCAACACCATTTCCAGCTCCAATACCAATTACAGGAATACTAACACTTTCAGCAACTTCTTTTGCTAATTTTGCAGGTATTTTTTCTAACACAATGGCGAAACAACCTGCTTTTTCAAGCATTAAAGCGTCTTCTTTTAATTTTTTTGCTTCTTCTTCTTCTTTAGCTCTTACTGTGTAAGTTCCAAATTTGTATATAGATTGAGGTGTTAAACCTAAATGTCCCATAACAGGAATTCCAGCATTCAGTATACGCTTTATAGATTCTTTAATTTCTTTACCACCTTCTAATTTTACGGCATGACCTCCTGATTCTTTCATTATTCTAATAGCAGATCGCAACGCTTCTTTAGGATCACTTTGATAACTCCCAAAAGGTAAGTCTACAACCACTAAAGCTCTGCTTATAGCTCTAATTACCGAAGAAGCGTGGTATATCATTTGATCTAAAGTAATTGGCAGTGTAGTTTCATGTCCTGCCATAACATTACTAGCAGAATCACCAACCAAAATAACATCAACGCCTGCGCCATCAACAATTTTTGCCATGGTATAATCATAAGCAGTAAGCATGGAGATTTTTTCTCCGTTTTGTTTCATCTCTATTAAAGACTTTACGGTAATTCTTTTGTATTCTTTTTTAGCTACTGACATAAGATTATAGTTTGTTTATTTCTGTAAAAATAATGAGTTTTAATGAATTTTTATCAATGGAGCAGTCTACAAATAAGGAAAGATTAACAATCCACTAAATTTACACCAACTGCTAAACCGCCTTCACTGGTTTCTTTGTATTTGGAATTCATGTCTTTAGCGGTTTCCCACATCGTGTTTACTACTTTGTCAAGCGGAACTTTTACATTGTTAGGATCAGTGTCTAAAGCTAATTCAGCAGCATTAATTGCTTTTATAGCTCCCATAGAGTTGCGTTCTATGCATGGGACTTGTACCAAACCACCAATTGGGTCGCAGGTTAGTCCTAAATGGTGTTCCATAGCGATTTCGGCAGCAACCAGAACTTGCTCAGGAGTTCCACCTAGCAATTCGCACAATGCTCCAGCAGCCATTGCTGATGATACTCCAATTTCGGCTTGACAGCCTCCCATTGCAGCGCTTATAGTGGCTCCTTTTTTAAAGATACTTCCAATTTCTCCTGCAACTAGTAAAAATCGTTTGATGTGCTCAAAATCGGCTTCATGGTTTTCAATTACCATATAATACATCAATACAGCAGGTATTACACCAGCACTACCATTGGTTGGTGCAGTAACAACACGACCTAATGAGGCATTTACTTCATTTACAGCAAGTGCAAAGCAGCTTACCCATTTTAATATTTGTCGAAACTTTACTTCGGTTTTTCTAATAACTTGTAGCCATTCTTCAGGAGATTGATAAGGTAAATCACCTTTAAGCTTTTGGTGCATATCATAAGCGCGACGTCGCACATTTAATCCTCCAGGAAGATTTCCTTCTGTATGACAACCTACATACATGCATTCTAGCATAGTGTTCCATATTCTTCTTAACTCTGAATCGATATGGTTTTCATCATTAATAGACTTTTCATTTTCCAATACCACTCCAGAAATAGGTAGACTTAAGTCTTTACAAAACTTAAGTAAATCAACTCCTGTTTCAGTAGGATAAGGAAATGTGCAATAAAATATGATTTTATTGGCTTTGGCTGTTTTTCGTTCTTCCTGTACAACAAATCCGCCTCCAATAGAGTAGTATGTAGATTTATAATTTCTACCATTTATAGTAGCCGTAAACGTTAAAGCATTGGCATGAAAGGGTAAAAACTTTCTGTTGAAAGTAATCTCAGTTTTTGGGTTGAATTCTAAAGGTTTTTCATTGTTGAATAAAAGGGTGTTGGTGTTTTTTATTGATGCAATAATGACATCAATGGTGTCAACAGGAATACGTTCAGGATCAGCACCACTTAAACCTAGCATAACCGCATAGTCAGTAGCATGTCCTTTTCCTGTTAAGGATAAAGAACCATACAAGTCAACAGCAATTTTTTCAACTTTATCAAACCTGTTTTTGTCTTTTAATTCTTTAATCCAGCGTTCAGCTGCGCGCCAAGGACCTAAAGTATGAGAGCTTGAAGGACCAACGCCTATTTTTAGCATATCAAATACCGAAATACACTCCATTCACGAAATCGTTTTAGTGCGCCAAATATACTTACATTTGGAGCATTCCCAATATAATAATGTGTAAAATTAAAGTTATAAAAAGTGACATCGTGTCATATTTTTTGTCATGGCACAATCATTGACTTATACAAACCGAATTAAAATTAGAACACAACATTTCTGCGAAAGCGGAAATCTTAAAAACAAATAAAAACAAATTATGAGTAAAATTATTGGAATCGATTTAGGTACAACAAACTCTTGTGTTTCTGTAATGGAAGGTAATGAGCCAGTTGTAATTCCTAACGCAGAAGGTAAGCGTACAACACCATCTGTAATCGCTTTCGTAGAAGGTGGTGAAATTAAAGTTGGTGACCCAGCAAAACGTCAAGCAGTAACAAACCCAACAAAAACGGTTTATTCTATCAAGCGTTTTATGGGTAACAAATATTCTGAATCAAAAAATGAAGCAGAACGCGTACCTTATAAAGTAGTAAAAGGTGATAACGATACACCAAGAGTTGATATTGATGGTCGTTTATATACACCTCAAGAATTATCAGCAATGATTCTTCAAAAAATGAAGAAAACTGCTGAAGATTATTTAGGTCAAGATGTAAGTGAAGCTGTAATTACAGTTCCTGCATACTTTAATGACTCACAACGTCAAGCAACAAAAGAAGCTGGTGAAATCGCAGGATTAAAAGTTCGTAGAATTATAAACGAACCAACTGCTGCAGCTTTAGCTTACGGATTAGATAAAAAAGGACAAGATCAAAAAATCGTAGTATTTGACTTTGGTGGTGGTACACATGACGTGTCTATCCTTGAATTAGGAGATGGCGTTTTTGAAGTATTATCAACAGATGGAGATACGCATTTAGGTGGTGATGATGTTGATGAAAAAATCATTAACTGGTTAGCTGATGAATTTAATGCTGAAGAAGGAATGGACTTACGTAAAGACCCAATGGCTTTACAACGTCTTAAAGAAGCTGCTGAAAAAGCAAAGATTGAATTATCATCATCTGCACAAACAGAAATCAACTTACCTTACGTAACAGCTACAGCTAGTGGACCAAAGCACTTGGTACGTACATTAACACGTTCTAAATTTGAGCAATTAATTGATGATTTAGTAAAACGTACTATTGAGCCATGTGAGTCTGCATTAAAAGCAGCAGGTTTAAGTAAAAGTGATATTGACGAAGTTATTTTAGTTGGTGGTTCTACACGTATTCCTGCAGTACAAGAAGCTGTAGAAAAATTCTTTGGTAAAAAACCTAGTAAAGGTGTAAACCCAGACGAAGTTGTATCATTAGGAGCTGGAATCCAAGGTGGTGTATTAACAGGTGATGTAAAAGACGTACTTTTATTAGACGTAACACCATTATCTCTTGGTATCGAAACTATGGGTAACGTAATGACCAAGTTAATTGAAGCGAATACAACTATTCCAACAAAGAAAAGTCAAGTATTCTCAACAGCTGCAGATAATCAGCCATCAGTAGAAATTCACGTATTACAAGGTGAGCGTCCTATGGCAGCAGACAACAAAACAATTGGTCGTTTCCATTTAGATGGTATTCCACCAGCACAAAGAGGTGTTCCACAAATTGAAGTAACGTTTGATATTGATGCTAACGGTATCATTAAAGTATCTGCGACTGATAAAGCAACTGGTAAATCTCAAGATATCAGAATTGAAGCGTCTTCAGGATTAACAGAAGATGAAATCCAAAAGATGAAGCAAGAAGCAGAAGCAAATGCTGAAGCTGATGCTAAAGCAAAAGAAACTGCTGATAAATTAAACAGTGCTGACGCTATGATTTTCCAAACTGAAAGTCAGTTAAAAGAATTTGGTGACAAATTATCTGATGATAAAAAGAAACCAATTGAAGAAGCACTTGAAGAATTGAAGAAAGCTTACGAAACAAAAGATATCGCAGTAATTGATCCAGCTTTAGAAAAAATAAACGAAGCTTGGAAAGTAGCTAGCGAAGAAATGTACAAAGCACAAGCTGAAGCACAACAAGGTGCAGCAGGAGCAGAGCAACCTCAAGGTGATGCAGGAGCATCTAACGAAGGTAGCGATGTAGAAGACGTAGACTTCGAAGAAGTCAAGTAGCCTGTCTTGAGCGGAGTCGAAAGATAGACTTCGAAGAAGTGAAATAAGTTCGAAGCTGTCATGCTGAACTTGATTCAGCATCTCAAAAATTTTTACATAACATTTGAAAAAGCGCAATCAGTAATGGTTGTGCTTTTTTTATACCTAACAATTTTAAATTTAATAATAAGGTAAGGTATTAATAAAAATAATAATGTTATTTTGGTGATAAATAAATTATAGCGCATGAAAAAAATTTACTTTCTTTTTGGTTTTTTAATAATCTCAACCGTTTCGTTTTCACAAGAACCTTTTATTACTACTTGGGAAATATCAGGCAATTTAACAGTGAATATTCTAATCAGTAATGATGCGAATAATTTTAGTTATGATTACACTATTGATTTTGGGGATGGTACTGTTCAGTCAAATGTTACAGGCTCGATTACGCATCAATATCTAAACCCAGGTATATATACAATAACTATTTCAGGTAGCTTTCCTAAATTTAGTACAGCCATACCAAATAATTTATTGAGTATAGAGCAGTGGGGAGATATTATTTGGCAGGATATGACCTCTGCTTTTTATAATTGTAATAATTTAATTATAAATGCAACGGATGCCCCTAACTTGACTCAAGTTACTAGTTTAAGTAGAATGTTTAACTCCTGTGATAATTTTGATTCATCAATAAATCATTGGGACGTTTCTAACATAACAGATATGTCGTTAATGTTTGCTACTACTTATTTCAATCAACCGTTGAATAATTGGGATGTTTCTAATGTTACCAATATGCAAGGTATGTTTGCGGGATGCCATTTTTTTAATCAATCATTAGAATCTTGGAACGTTTCAAGTGTAATTAATATGAATAGTATGTTTACTTCATGTACTTCTTTTAATCAGCCATTAGATAACTGGGATGTTTCAAATGTAACTGATATGAAAAAGATGTTTCAATACACAGATGAATTTAATCAACCATTGAATAATTGGGATGTTTCAAATGTAACCGATATGAATCGTATGTTTTTTGATTCAAATTCATTTGACAATCCTCTAAATAATTGGGATGTTTCAAATGTGATTGATATGAATGCTATGTTTGCTTCAGCTCCATTTTTTAATCGACCGCTGAATAATTGGAATGTATCTAATGTATCTAATTTCGGAAGTATGTTTAGCGGTGCTACTAATTTCAACCAAGATATTAGTAATTGGGACATTTCAAACGTTCAAACTATGTCTGCGTTTTTAAATAACACTAATTTAGATGTTTCATATTATGACTCTTTTTTGGCAAATCTTGCTAATTATAATATTACTAATATTTCTTTAGGGGCTAATAATTTAAATTATTGTAATTCAAGCGCTAGAGATTATCTAATTAATAATTTAGAATGGAATATTGTTGGGGATACTTTATCATCTGATTGCAATATAATTAATGGTTCTGTGTTTTATGATCAAAATAATGATGGCTGTAATAATAATGATATTTTATCTGAAGGCTTTTTTACTTATGCAAACAATGGAGATTTTAATTCATTTGGATTAGTTAGTAATGGTGTCTATTCTATTTCTGTTGTTGGAAACAGTTTCTCATTATCACTAGTCAATGTTCCTAATTATTTCACAGCTTCTCCAGAATCTGTAACAGTCAATTTCACATCTTCTTCAACAGAGCAAGTAGATTTCTGTTTAACGGCTAACCAAGTTGTAGAAGATTTAAATATTACTATTTTACCTTTAGATGATGCTAGACCTGGTTTTGAGTCTAATTACAAATTAGTTGTTCAAAATGTAGGTACAGAAACTTTAAATGTAGTGACAGCAAATGTCGTATTTGATGATACCAAGCAATCTTTTGTATCTGCAAATCCTACTGCAACAAGTGCAACTGCAAATACTTTAAATTTTAATATTGGTACAATACAACCTTTTGGAAGTGTAGAGATAGAGTTTGTTATGCAAACATTAACACCACCAACAGTTAATGGAGGTGATGTTTTGAATTTTGTGGCAACTGTTTTACCAAACACGTCTGATTATACACCAAATGATAATACGTTTACTTTTGATCAAATAGTTGTAAATTCTTTTGACCCTAATGACAAAAGAGTTTTGCAAGGCGATTTTATAACTACAGATGAAACAGATGACTATTTAGACTACATCATCAGGTTTCAAAACACAGGAAGTGCTAATGCTACTTTTGTAAGAATAGAAGATGTTTTAGACCCAGAATTAGATTGGAATACGCTTAAAATTACAAGTGCAAGTCATGCATATGATGTAAAAATTACTAACGGTAATGAAGTTGAGTTTTTATTTGACAATATTAATTTACCTTATGAAGCGGCAGATGAACCAAACAGCCATGGTTATATCGCCTATAAAATAAAACCAAAACCAACAGTACAATTAGGTGATGTGTTTAGTGGTAATGCAAGTATTTATTTTGATTATAACTTGCCCATTATAACAAACACAGTATCTACAACTGTAGTAGAAAGCTTAGGAGTTAATGAATATGAAAAAGATACAGTTTCAATTTACCCAAATCCATTTAATGATATTATTTACATTAATTCAAAAAATGGAGTAGAGGTTAATACAATTAAAATAATTGATATGCATGGAAAAGTCTTAATTAAGAGTGATGATGGAGCAGATAAAATTAAGACAGATCAATTATCGTCAGGTATTTATTTACTATCTATTAAAAACAGCTCAGGAATGTTTATTTCTAAGATTATTAAAAATTAAGATTGATTTATGAATAAAAGAAAAACGCAATCAGTAATGGTTGCGTTTTTTTATTCGCCTAATGTCGTATAAAACCCATACTTTTGAAACAGATAATTGTTCTATGTTATTTTCAAATAAAATTCAATCAACATATCAACCTAAACGATTAGCTGTAAAACTCACAGCAAAAGGCGAGCAGTTTGTTTTAAACGCACATCCTTGGGTGTTTTCTAACAGTATTGTTAAGATAAATGACGATGCAAAATCAGGTGATTTGGCAATTGTTTTCAATAAGAATAAAAATAAAGTTATAGGTTTAGGCTTGTACGATGCGTCATCACCAATTCGTATTAAAATGCTACATAGTGGCATGGAAAAAGCTGAAATTAATGCAGCGTTTTTTAAACAAAAGATTGATACCGCTTTTGAAAAACGATTAGATTTATTACAAACCAATACCAATAGTTACCGTTTATTATTTGGAGAAAATGACGGTTTCCCAGGTTTAATTGCAGATGTGTATGCATCTGTTTTGGTCGTTAAACTATATTCTGAAATTTGGTTACCCTATTTAGCAACCCTATTACCAATGCTTCAAGAAACAGCACAAGCCAAAACGGTTGTCATTAGATTAAGTCGTGGATTACAAAACTCCAAAGCACACCAACTAAAAGATGGCGATGTAGTTTTTGGAACGTTAGAAAATGAAGTCATTAAGTTTGTTGAACATGGCGTAAATTTTTCGGCAAACGTTATTAAAGGTCATAAAACAGGTTATTTTTTAGATCATCGTGAAAACCGAAAACGCGTAGGAGCGTTAAGTCAAGGAAAAACAGTGTTAGACGTATTTTCATATGCTGGCGGATTTTCGGTGCATGCTTTGGCTAATGATGCTACAGAAGTGACAAGTTTAGATATTAGCGAGCAAGCCCTAGAAATAGCTGTTGAAAACGGAAGACTAAACACCTATTCTGGGATTCATAAAACCATTACTGGCGATGCTTTTCACGAAATGCAAAAACTGATTAATGTAGGTAAAACCTTTGATGTAGTAGTGATAGATCCTCCAAGTTTTGCTAAACAAGCATCTGAAATAACATTAGCCAAGAAAAAGTATGCGCAATTAGCTGTGTTGGGAGAACAGTTAACAGCTAAAAATGGCATGTTAGTGTTAGCTTCTTGTTCGTCAAGAGTGCAGTATCAAGCCTTTTTTGATATTAATTCACAAGCTTTAAAACAAACTGGCAGACCATTTCAATTACAATTAAAAACACTACACGATAGTGACCATCCAATTGGGTTTCCAGAAGGTGCTTACTTAAAATGTGGTTATTATCGTTTTTTAGAGTAGAATATAATACACAAGAAATTAGTATTGTTTATATACTAGCTCTCAGTAAGATTTTTCAACAATAAAGGTAGGATTTTTCGTTGTAAAACGGTTTTAATATTAGTTAATCAATATTTTTATCATGAAATTCAACAAATTATTTAATGTTATCTTACTGTTTATTTCATTGCAATTATCAGCTCAGTCTTGGCAATGGGGAAAACAAGGTGGGAGTTGGACCGAATTATCAGGAAGTGAAGAAGAAAGTGTTATTTCAATCGTAACAGATAAATTTAACAATAGTTACATTTTATCTATTGTTGGTTATCAAAATCTTAATATCGATGGCGTGCCTAAAACAGTGTATGAAAACAATAATGGAGATCTTGTTATAGCTAGTTTTGATTGTAATGGTAATTACAGATGGTCTCGTATTATTGGAGGAAGTGGATATGATAAGATAAACAGACTACATATTGATGCAGATAATAACATATATGCTTTTGGAAAGCTTTCTCGCCTAAATGGAGAGGCCTATTTTAGAAACGAAACAGGTATCGACATTACATTGCCTTCCTACAATGGAAATATTCCGGATCAAAATTTACAAACCCTTTTTGCTGTTAAGTATAGTTCTAATGGAGAGTTACTTTGGTTGCGAATGCCGCAAGCTGAAGATGTAACATTAATAGATGCAATATCAAATAGTCATTCGTTAGATTTTCATGTGGATAGCGAAGGAAATAGCTCTTGGTTATGTTTACTTCCTGCAGGTTCGTATGGAAATGGTAGTTTTGTTAATACCCAAGAAGGAAGAAACCTATTTATATTAAAGTATGATAGTGGTGGTAATTTTATTGAAGGTCATCCAATAGATCTTCATGGGTTTTTATTTTATCCTCGATTAATATTAGAAAAACATCCTATTAATGGAAATTATTATATAACTGCTGCTCTTTATAATACAGGAGGTTCATCTGAACCTTTTACTATAAATAATGAGCCCGTAGAATATTCAATGGTTTTAGCAGCTTTTGACGAAACAGGAAACTACTTATGGCATAAAGAGAGTGATGAACCTCAATTCGGTTCAATCTCAAATATGGTTATAGATGAATCAGGTTACATTTATCTTACAGGAAAAGCGATAGAAAATACTATGTTTGATAATCTTGATTTAACACTAAATGTTCCTGAAGCGGGTCATTATCCATTTCTAATGAAGCTTTTACCTAATGGAGATCGTTTGTGGAAACAGCGCACAGAATCCAATGCAGGCTATCCTTCTACAGCAATTACGGTTAGTGGCAACGAAGTTGCAATTTCTGGTTACGAAAATGGATTACAATGGGACGATTTCTCTTTTGAGACTGTAAATAATAGAGGCACTGATGTCTATTTTACGCGTTTTAATAAATATACAGGCGAAGTATTGGGTGTTGAAAAATTAATTAATACACCTGACGCTACATCACTTTTTGATTATTCATTCGCCATAAGTTCAAGTCAATATAGAGACTATTATCTTACAGGTCGGTTTGAAACGCGTTTAGAAGTTGGTGATGATGTATTAACTGAAAATTCACCTGATTCTGATTTCTTTATAGCAAAATTCGGACAGTCAAATTGTAATTGTACCTTACCTGACCCTAATTTTATCATAAATGAAATAGATCAACAAACTATTGAACTACAATACACAGGAAGTTCAGCTTATAATACTATTCACTGGGATTTTGGCAATGGAGATTATACCACACAAGAAAATCCAGTTTATACATATGTAGAAGGTGGTGACTTTGTAGTTACAGTTACTGTAGAGAATGATTGTGGATATGCTCAATATAGTATGCAGCAAACATTGCATATTGAGGATTATGATTTCGAGTTAATAAAAGTTTATCCCAATCCAGCAGAAGACTATTTATATTTTGATAATAAAATTGAAGAGTACCATTATACCATTACAAACATTTTGGGTCAAAAACTAAAAGAAGGTTACGCAAACACTAATAGTTTGTATGTTGGAGATCTTTTAGAGCAAGTCTATATGTTAAACATTACTACACAATCAGGAAAGACCCATGGTTTTAAGTTTGTAAAAAAATGATATTTACAGGCTGTTTATTTTTTTAATTAATGTTATATTTTTTTGACATATAAAATATTATGCGTGCATAACAAAAATATAGTATATTTGTTATACAAAATATACAAACAATGAGCACAAAGCTAACAGAGTTATTAGATATAAAACACCCTATTATTATGGCGCCAATGTTTTTGGTGTCTAATGTAGCAATGGTTAAAGAAGCCATGAAATGCGGTATTGCAGGTTGTATTCCAGCATTAAACTACAGAACTTTAGAGGAGTTACGTGCTGCAATTAAAGAATTAAAAGCAGCAAAAGTAGAAGGCGGTTCGTTTGGTTTTAATTTGATAGTGAATAAATCCAATCCGAAAGCTAAAGACCAACTTCGCGTATTGTGCGAAGAAGGTTGCGATTTTATTTTAACCTCATTAGGAAGTCCTGAAGAAACCATCAATCAAGCACATGCTGTAGGAATTAAAGTTTTTTGTGATATAACCGATTTAAAATTCGGTCAAAAAGTGGAAAGTTTAGGTGCTGATGCTGTTGTGGCTGTAAATAATCAAGCTGGTGGACATCGCGGAAATATAGACCCACAAGTGCTTATAAAAACGTTAAACGATAATTTATCTATTCCTGTTATTTCAGCAGGTGGAGTAGGAACTAAAGCCGATGTTGACACTATGTTAGCTTATGGAGCTGCAGGTGTTTCAGTTGGTAGTCCGTTTATTGCTTCAGAAGAAGCAGGAGTTACTAATGAGTACAAACAAGCTTGTGTAGATTATGGTGCTGATGATATTGTTATGACCGAACGTATTTCAGGAACACCTTGTACAGTAATTAATACACCTTATGTAAAAAAGATAGGCACCAAATCACCTTGGTTAGAACGTATGCTTAACAAAAACCGAAAGCTTAAAAAATGGGTGAAAATGGTCCGTTTTTATATGGGTATGAAAGCCACTGAAAAAGCAGCACAACAAGCCACTTATAAAACGGTTTGGGTTGCAGGACCAAGTATAGAACATACTAATGCTATTTTGCCTGTTAAAGACATTGTAAGTAAATTAATTTAGAAGTATTGAAACGGTTAAGCTTTCTAGTTCTCATTTTAAGTGTTGTTTTTGCGTGTAGTGATTCAAACAAAATACAATCAGGAGATATTGTTTTTAGAAGCGCAACAAGTAGTTCGCTCTCTGAAGCAATTAATAATGTAACACAAACTCAAAAAGCAACAAACTATAGCCACATTGGCGTTTGTGATGTGGTAGAGGGTACAGTTTACATCTATCATTCCGATTTAGGTAAAGGTGTCGTTCACGAGCCTCTTGAAGCCTTTATGAGTGCAACTGATAGTGTAAAATATGTTGCTGATTTTTACAGAATTAAAAACATAACTTTAAATCAGGTTGAAAATGCGCTCAATCGTGCCAAAACATTTTTGGGTCAACCTTATAACACCACATATATTTTAGAAGACAACGGACTCTATTGTTCAGAATATATCTACGAAGTGTTTAAAGAAGATACTATTTTTGAGCTAGAGCCTATGACTTTTAAAAACCCTGAAACCAAAGTATTTCACGAAGGTTGGATTAAGCATTATAAAGAACTAGGTATTGAAATCCCTGAAGGAAAACTAGGTTGTAATCCTAATGGAATGGCAAACAGCAAACATTTAGAGTTTGTAAAAAGTTTAACAACCAATTAATAACAAAAGTTTTGTAGCTTTAAAGTATGGAAATCACTCTAAAGCATACAGACGCTTCACATTCAGACTTTATAACATTAGTCAGTCATTTAGATGCCGACTTAAAAATTCGTGATGGCGACGACCACGAGTTTTACAATCAGTTTAATGGTATTGAAGCCTTAAAACATTGCATTGTAGCTTATCATGGCAATCATGCAGTAGGTTGTGGCGCCATAAAACCTTTAGATGATACCTCAATGGAAGTAAAACGAATGTTTGTATTTCCTGAACAACGTGGTAAAGGGATTGCTACTACAATTTTAAAAGCTTTAGAACAATGGACCAAAACATTGGGTTACACCTCTTGTAAACTAGAAACAGGAATTAAGCAACCAGAAGCCATTGCACTCTACAAACGCAACGGTTATAACATCATTTCTAATTACGGTCAATACGCAGGAGTAGAAAATAGCGTGTGTTTTGAGAAGCAAGTATAACACTAATTATGCTCGAAACCTGCAAAAGCTTAAGATGGATTAAAGCTATTTTTTATAGCACTTTTGTTAATAACTGTTTATAAGTTAAAAGTCTAAGGCGTTGGTTTTAAGGCGATAAAAAATTAACTTCGCTTAACGGTAGATATGGATTATTGTAATTATCTATATCTTTTTTAAGTTGGCAAAAATTTACGAAATGAAAAAGAGCATTACTCTAATTTTTCTATTTATTAGTATTAGTCTATTCTGTCAAACAAATGACACAATATTAAATACTGAAAATAAAGGACAAAACATTGAAAAATTAAATACTGATAGTATTTATGAAATTTTATACAACCAAACTGAAAAAGAAAATTCAAGAATACAAGAAATTTTTCTTTGGTCAATGGGAAGCATAATTATAATTATAATAGCAATTTTTGGTAGTAATATATTCTTCAACTTTCGTTTTAATAAAAAAGAATTAGAAAATTTAACTCAACAAATTGATTTGAAAATTCAAAAAATAACAGAAGAATCAATAGAATCACTAAAAGCGAGTCAAAATAACTATCAAGAAAAAATTGAAAATAATTTAAAAGAAACTGAAAAAGAATTTCAAAACTTATTAAAAAGCTTTAATGAAAATTATTCCCAACAAATCAACAATTTGAATGGAAATACAGCAAAACAAATTGAAACTCTTCAAGATAGTTTTAATAAACAGTTATCTCTTACAGCACAAAACACAATAGAAAATTTCATTTCAGTTAAAAAAGAGATAAACCAAGGAATCAAATCAAATAATTTAGAAATTTCAAAATTAGAAAATAAAATAAAAAGAGATTTAGCCAGAGTTCAAGCACACTTATGGGATGGAAGAGAGGTATTTAGCAATTCTCTAACATCTAGGATGGACGAATTAGAAATCTTAATAAAGAACAAGCACAATCTTGATTTTTATTTAAATGACTTAATCGAAAATTTAGAGAAAGTAAGGAAACTAAGTAAATATGATCATAAAAAACTATTAAGTTTAATTGATAAGATAGACTCAGAAACATATAAAGAAAAGGTGGAGAAAATAAAACTGATTTCTGAAAACAAACTTGAATAAAAACAGTTGCTAACAAGATTTATAGCTCATTTCGACTAAACTTTTTTTAAATTAAAAGACTATTAACAACAAACAGCAACAATTTTAAATAGATATAGATATTGATTATTAAAGCAATCTATATTTTTATAAAGTTGATTTTAATATGAAAAAACTAATAATCATATTATTTCTGGGACTTCTTTCATGTAAAACAGAAAAAAATATTTCATCTAAAAAATGTTATGAAAGTGAACAACGGGATGTTTTGGAGAATTCAGTTCGATTGTTTGAACTTAAATTAAAAAAACAATATCCTGAGCTTTCCAATGAAGCAGCTTATTTTGAATTTATTTCTGATTGGAGTGACAAAAAACTGTCAGTAGATTTTTTTAAAGATTCACTGGAGTTAAAAATCCGTAATCTGAATTTGTGGACAGAGTCCAATCGCTCGGGAAAAGACATGGAGATGGAAAAGAGGTTATTCAATGTTGATTCAATGAATCCAATTAGGATTAAATTGAACGAACAATTTTCTAAATGTATTGCATTTTCAACAAAAGCAGAAGTGATTAGAAATTTTTTAATAGTAAATACTAAGTATCGATATAGTCCAAAACTTGCCAAGAAAAGTTTATTACATACAAGTGAATATGATTTAAAAGAATTTGATAATAGATTAGCAATAGTTCTTGGTGTATATTATCAGACAATGTTTAACATAAAAGTACTTTAGACAGCAACTTTTATAGCTTATTGCGGCTAAACTTTTTTTAAACTAAAAAGACAATTAACTGAAAATGACAAAATTAATAATTTTCGTTATTCTTCTCTCGACCATCCTGACTACTTGTAATGGTCAGCGAGTGGAGAATGAATCAATCAATAGAAACACTGAAAAAAATATGAATAACGATAAACTTTTAAAAACGGTAAACGAGATTAAAAATTCAGACATTTATGAGAATTCTGAAAATTGGGAAGCTCGTGGACTTAACTCTTCAGACCAGCAAGTAATTGATGTACTCAGAAAAGCAACTAATAACTTTCTCGATAGACTTGTCAAAATTGACAATTCAAATGAATCATCTGAAACAAAATTGAAACAGATTTCTAATCTCGTTGACGAATTGCCTTGGGACGAACTTGACACAGAAGAAAAAGAGTTTATGGCAGACACTCTAGCACCTGCAATTGAAGCGGCTGGATTCAACCCATGGAAGATATTTTAAAAAACCATTCCTTCTTATCAATTTGGCACACAGCTTGTTTGTAACAAAACACAATAGTTTACTACTTATAAGTAAACACGTTTAACCTTAAAAAATATAGTTATGATACATAAAGGTGCAATAGTACTAGGCGTACTTATAGGAGCAGGAGTAGGAGTGTTGCTAGCTCCAGAAAAAGGCAAAGTAACCAGAGATAAGCTTAAAAAAGAAGGTAAGGACATAAAAGACCAAATAGTAAATGACTTTACCGAAGTAAAAGACGATGTGTCTAAAGCGGCACAATCTGGCAAAGAAAAGTTTAAAGCAGAGGCAAAGGATTTTGCATCTAAAGCCAGTTACAAAACCGAAAAAGCCATTACTTTTTTAGAAAAACAATTGGCAGTGCTTAAAGAAAAAAATAAAACCTTACAGCAAACCAGTTAATCGTTTTTTAATGTTTTGGTGACTACTCTTTACCAAAAAAAGTGTAACTTCAAGATTAATAAAAACACATCTAAAACATGAAAAAACTATCTTTTGTACTACTGCTGTTAGTATTAGTGACAGCTTGTAATTCTTCAAAATCTTCAAGCGAAGATGCGTTGTATAACACACAATGGGAACTGGAGCATTTATCTGGTCCACGAATCGCTTTTGAAGGGCTTTTTCCTGATAAGAAACCACAAATAACATTTAATAAAGAAGACCAAAAAGTCACTGGTAACAGTGGTTGTAATGGGTATTCGGCTGGTGTTACTATTGATGGTAATAGTATTTCTTTTGGCGAACCAGGACCTGCAACTATGATGTATTGTGGCGAAGGCGAAAACCATTTTAAAAATACCATTAAAAAAGTAAATGCCTATACAATTGATGAGGAAGGTAAACTGCATTTATTGATAGACGATGTCACAATGATGCGATTTAAAAGCGTAACACCTTAACTTATTAAGCAATGAAACAAATCGTTTTAATAGTATGTGCTATACTAACCTTAAGTAGCTGTAAAGACAATAAAGACACTACAAAAGAGGTAATACACGATGTTAAAGAGGTTATTGCAAACGAAGAAACACTAACCGCTTTGGTGGAATTGGGTTGCTTTGAGTATAGTAAAGACAATAACAAGGTAAGGTTTAAAATCACCAATATTTTAGAAGATAGTATTACAGGAACTTTAAGTTATACCTATGCTGAAAAAGATGCAAACCAAGGTGTGTTTAAAGGAACTCTAAACCATGATAAACTTATAGGAACTTATACATTTACTTCAGAAGGTGTTGAAAGTAAGCGTGAAGTTGCTTTTAGGGTAAATGATTCTGTTTTAATTGAAGGCTATGGAGAATTAAACGACTCTGGAACAGCGTTTAAAGACAGAGCAACTATTAAGTACACGTCTACAATGCCATTGGTAAGAACTACGTGTGAGTAATACAACTTTAATTAAACTCTTTAAAAATGGTCAACTTTATAGTTGGCCATTCGTCTTTTAAAATACCATAGCAGCAGGTATTACGTCGAAATCCATCTTTTAAAACCACATCGCGTCTAAGAATACCTTCAAGCGTAGCACCAAGTTTTTCTACAGCTTTCCTAGAACGTATGTTGCGCTCATCTATCCTGAATTCTACTTTTTCAAACGCTAAAGTTTCAAACGCATATTGCAGCATTAAAAACTTCATGTTGGTATTGAGTCCGCTACCTTGAAACTCGCGTCCTATCCAAGTCCAACCAATATGCAGTGTTTTATTGTCCCAGTTGATGTGACCAATGCGTGTGCTACCAGCAAATTTCTGTTTCTGTTTATCGTAGATAATAAACGGAATAATGGTTTTATGGTAAAATCCATCAACAGCAGTTTGCACGTAGTTTTTTAGCTTTTCAGGAGAAGAAATATCGCTAGGCGAATAGGCAATTAAGTCTTTTTCGTTAGCGACCTCTTGTAACTTTTTATAATTGCTTAAACCGAGTAAGGTTAAGCTAACACGATCGTTTTCAATTGGAGGAATATTCATGTTCTTAGTGTCTTGTGGTAACAGGTAAATGTTTCACTATAAAGATACTAGTTTTATCAATTGAATGTTATAATACACGCATAAGTATTAAATAAAAGTTAATGTGTTTTTTTAATTCTAACCGATTGTTTAGTTTTGTAAGGTAATTCAGATGTTTATTTAGTTACATGGCAAGAAAAAAAGAATATAACGAAGATGTAGTCGTTGAAAAAGCTATGAATGTGTTTTGGCGCAATGGCTATGAAGCTACATCTATGCAAATGCTAGAAAAAGAAATGGGAATTAACAAATTTTCTATTTACTCTAGCTTTGGCAATAAACACGGTCTTTTCTTAAAAAGTTTGCAATGCTATAAAAACAAGGTAAGTGTCATTTTTGAGAAGTTTAAAAACGCTACCAATGGCGTAGATGATATTAAACAGTTTTTTTATGATTCAGTTGATTTGGAGATTAAGAATACGACTCAAAAAGGCTGTTTAGTAACGAATACTTATAATGAGTTTTGTAATAGTGAAGATGCATTGATAAAATCACAAATGGATGATTTTATGTCTAACCTCAAAGCAATTATCATTGAAAAGTTACAAACAGACACTAGCAAGTCTGAAGACACTATTTTAAAACAAGCTAATTACTTGTTATTAGCAAAGCATGGACTTGCAGCTGCAGCAAGAGTAAACACAGATCAAGAGATTAAAGATTATATAGAAATGACCTTTAGCAATCTATAATCCTTTTTTTTGGACTAAAACTAAACGAACGTTTAGAAATAATTAACATAAAAATTAAAATCTATTATTATGACAACATTAAAAATTCATAACATTGAAACTGCTCCAGAAGCGAGTAAAGCATTATTAGAAAACTCACAAAAAGCTTACGGAATGATTCCTGGTTTACATGGTGTATTGGCAGCAGCTCCTCAAGCTTTAGAGGCGTATCAAAAAATACACGAATTGTTTACACAAACGTCGTTTAATGAAGAAGAGTTAACTGTGGTATGGCAAACTATAAATGTAGAGCACGAATGTCATTACTGTGTGCCAGCACATACAGGAATTGCAAAAATGATGAAAGTAGACGATGCTATTACTGAAGCTTTACGTAACGAAACACCTTTGGCTGATTCAAAACTAGAAGCCTTACGTACTATGACACTAACCATTGTTAGAAATAGAGGTAATGTTACTCAAGCAGATTTAGATGCGTTTTATGCAGCAGGTTATGGTGAAACACAAGTACTAGAAATTATTTTAGGACTGTCGCAAAAAACCATAAGTAACTATGTAAACCATATTGCAAACACACCAGTTGATGCAAGTTTTAAAAAGTATGAATGGGCTAAAGAAACTGTAAATTCATAATTAGCAAAACCAATAGCAACTGTATGAAAAAGAATAGGAGAGACTTTATTAAAAATATGGGTTTAATGGGAACAACAGGTCTTTTAATGCCCAATATAGTATTAGCAAACACAAAAGAGAACACACAAAGTATGATACAAAAAGAGCGACCAAAAGTTTTGTTTTTTGATGTAAATGAAACGCTTTTAGATTTAACTGATATGAAAAAGCAAGTAGGAGACGCTTTAAACGGTCGCGAAGACTTACTATCGCTTTGGTTTACAACAATGCTTCAATATTCATTAGTAACAACAGCATCTAATCAATATGAGCATTTTGGATACATTGGAGCATCAGCATTACAAATGGTTGCTGCAAATAATAATATTAGTCTGTCGCAAGATGAAGCCAGAAATATTATTGTAAAGTCTTTACGTGGTTTGCCTGCGCATCCTGAAGTAAAAGAGAGTTTAGCGCAACTAAAAGAAGCAGGTTATAAATTGGTGTCGTTTACTAATTCTTCAAACGAAGGTGTTAAAAAGCAATTTGAAAGTGCAGGATTAACTCATTTTTTTGATGAACGATTGAGTGTGGAAGACATCGGGAAGTTTAAACCGTTTACTGATACCTATACTTGGGGAGCGCGTAAAATGGGCATAAAACCAGAAGAATGTATGCTAGTAGCAGCTCATGGTTGGGATGTTGCTGGAGCACTTTGGGCAGGTTGGAGAGCTGCTTTTATTAGCAGACCAGGACAACAACTGTTTCCGTTGGCACCTAAAACAGAAATCTCTGAACCTGATTTAAAAAAGATTGCTGATATTTTAGTGACTTACAAGTAATTCTTAATTCTTTACATACAAAAAAGGCCATCATTACAGATGGTCTTTTTTTATGCTAAGCGTTTAATTAAATCAGTATTTACAACATGTTTACCTTCAAAAGGATGAATGCTTACAGTATCTCCAAAAAGGGACTTTGCACGTTGTATTTCAGAGGCAATACGTTCTTCGTTTAAATATTCGTCTTCAGTACCATAAATTAGAGACACTTTAGTGTTTAAATAACTAAAATCTTCAGGAGTTAATTCTTTAGGAATTCCACCAGAATGAATATATAAATGAGAGCATTGTAGTTTGCGTTTTGCAAGATAGCGCATTGCTACACTAACACCTTGCGAGTAACCTAGCACAACAAAATTGAGCTTGTTGGGTATATTTTCAGCCTCTAAAACCGCATCAAAATAACGCATGACATTTTCGGTTTCTTTCACAGTGTTTTCTTTGGTAAGCCAACTTGCACCAACATATTTAGATTTTGGCGGAATATAATATTTACTTTGCGCTTGTGGTGCAATAAAATAGTTTTCATTAGCATCAAATTGCTTAAAATAGTTTAGAAAATACCGACTTAAATAACCCATGCCATGACACACAAACCATACAGTTTTAGTGCTTTTGGTTAACGTGTTTAAAGTGGAGTATGAGTTTGTAGTAGTATAGCTTATTTCCTTTTCAACTTGAGTCATATTTTGCTCTTTGTTTTTGTATTTTTGTTAGCGACATTAAAAATACAGTATTTATGCCATTAACTAAAGAAGAGATATTAAAACAAGCAAACGCAATTAGTAAGAATACCTTAATGGAAACCTTACAAATTGAAATGATTGATTATGGAGATGATTTTCTAGTTGCAAAAATGCCTGTAAACTCTAGAGTGTACCAACCAGATGGAGTATTACATGGTGGAGCAACAGCTGCTTTGGCTGAAAGTGTTGGTAGTTTTGCTTCAAATATATTTTCAAACTTAGAAGAGGTTTTTGTGCGTGGTATTGAGATTACTGCTAACCATGTAAAAAGTGTTACCGAAGGTCATGTGTACGCTAAAGCTACTTTTTTACATAAAGGAAGAACAACGCAGTTATTAGACATTCGTGTTACTGATGATAACGATAACTTAGTCTCTATTTGTAGATTGTCTACTATTAGTTTGCCTAAAAAGAAATAATGGAGTTTCAGTCTTTAATAGCGCGATTATCTCAGCAATATAATAATCAATTGCCTTTTGTGGTTTACAGATCACCAAACCAGTCAAGGCTAAACGCTTATTTGCAATTAAATGATATCTTGTTTTCGGTTGAAAATTTCTCAGAAAGAGGTTTTGTTTTTGCACCTTTTAATTCTGAAGCTAAAACAGTTTTAATTCCGCAAGCAGCTTCAAAACATATTGTTAGTGATTATAAATCTACTAATACCAAAGTTGAGGTTGAGGTTTCTGTTGAAGAGCAAGAAGATGAAAAGCAGCAACATATTCAACTTATAACGCAAGGTGTTGAGGCCATTGTTTCTGGGGAATTTGAAAAGGTTGTATTGTCTAGAAAAGAGACTGTAAATATAAAGTCTAAAACCATATTTCAATTGTTTGAAGATGTCTTGAAAAATTATCCTACTGCGTTTGTGTACCTATGGTACCACCCAAAAGTTGGGTTGTGGATAGGTGCGACACCTGAAACATTGTTATCGGTAGAGAATAATAGATTTTCAACAATGGCACTGGCAGGAACCCAAGAATATAAAGGAAATATGGATGTGGTTTGGGGACTAAAGGAACAACAAGAGCAGCAAATAGTAACTGATTTTATTGTTGACGGATTGTCTAAAACTGTAAAAAGTATAAGCATTGGTGAGGTCAATACAGTAAAAGCAGGAAATTTATTGCACCTTAAAACAAAAATAACAGGCTTACTTAAAGACGATTTACAGCATGTGATAGAAATTTTGCATCCAACACCAGCTGTATGTGGTTTGCCTAAAGAGGCAGCCAAGACCTTTATTTTAAAACACGAAAACTATCAAAGAACCTTTTACTCAGGGTTTTTAGGAACTCTTAATTTACAAGACAGTAAAACCAGAAATCGCAATCGACGAAATGTTGAAAACAATGCGTATGCAACGGTAAAAACTACCACAAATTTGTATGTGAATTTACGTTGTATGGAAATTGTAGATGACACTGCTACTATTTTTGTAGGAGGAGGGATTACAAAAGACTCCAATCCTGAAGCTGAATGGTTAGAAACGGTTGCAAAAGCCAAAGTAATGAAAAAAGTACTTTGTTAATTACCATTTTGAGGTTTATATCAGAGCTTGATGTGTTAATACGATAAGTTTTTGTCTTCCATTTAAGTAAAATTAGGGTAGTATTAAAATTCGTTAAGTCGTGCATATTAAGTAATTTTGTAAGACTATTTTATAGAATTGTATGTCATACCCAAAAATTCCGCTAGCACAAACAGTTATTCAGCTTTGTAAAGCTAAAAATATTAAGCATATTGTATTGTCTCCAGGTAGCAGAAATGCACCTTTAACTATAGGTTTTACTCACGATCCATTTTTTACTTGCTACAGCATAGTAGATGAGCGTAGTGCTGCTTTTTTTGCTTTAGGAATCGCTCAAAATACTCAGCATCCTACTGCATTAGTATGTACTTCAGGAAGTGCATTATTAAACTATTATCCAGCTGTTGCTGAAGCATTTTATAGCGATGTTCCCTTAGTGGTGATTTCCGCAGATAGACCTAAGCACCTAGTTGGTATTGGAGATGGACAAACCATCAATCAAAAAGACGTTTATAAAAATCATATTTTATATTCAGCCAATTTAAAGCTCGATATTAAAAACTTACCAAAAACAAGTGGAGACGATGATGAGCCTGCTATAATAAAGAGTATTGAAAATAAACTGGAACGCTTTTTAGGAATTAAGCAAGCTCTACAAGAAGAAAACGAAGAAGAAATAAATCTTGCACTGAATACTGCAATTCACAAATTAGGACCTGTGCATATCAATGTTCCGTTTGATGAACCTTTGTATGAAACGGTTAAGGAATTGTCAGTTAACCCAAAAGTAATTACAGTAGATGCTTCACCGAAAAAAGTTGATAGTGTCGATTTAAAGCTGTGTTTAGAAGATTGGAGTGATGCTTCTAAAAAAATGATTTTGGTAGGTGTTAATCCTCCAAACGAGATTGAGCAAAAATGGTTAGATGAATTGGCAAACGACAATAGTGTTATTGTGTTTACTGAAACCACATCTAATTTGCATCACAAGGAGTTTTTTCCAAGTATCGATAAAATAATTGCACCACTTACTGATGCTGAGTTTACTGAGTTGCAACCTGATATTTTGTTAACTTTTGGAGGTATGGTAGTGTCTAAAAAAGTGAAAGCTTTTTTAAGAAACCACAAACCTAAACAGCATTGGCATATTGACAGTAAAAAAGCAAACGATACCTTTTTTTGTTTAGAAAAGCATATTGAGACTACTCCTAATGAGTTTTTCTCTGAGTTTCTTCCAAAAATAACACACTTTAAAAAGAGTAACTACAAGTCAGTTTGGAAAGCAGTAAAACAAAAACGAAACGATTTACATAAAGCGTATTTAGCAGAAATTCCTTTTAGTGATTTTAAAGTTTTTGATACTGTTTTTAAAACATTACCTAAGCAAACAGCATTACAAATAGGTAATAGTTCAGCCATTAGATATTCGCAATTGTTTAATATTAGCAAATCTTTGCAGGTATTTTGCAACAGAGGAACAAGTGGTATTGATGGAAGTACAAGTACAGCTATAGGTTTTGCAGTTGCCAATAAAACCCAAACAACCTTTGTTACTGGTGATTTGAGTTTTTTATATGATAACAATGCCTTGTGGAATAACTATATTCCTAAAGATTTCAGGATTATTGTTATTAACAATGGAGGAGGAGGTATTTTCCGTATTCTTCCAGGACATAAAAACACCGAAAACTTTGATCAGTATTTTGAAACCAAACACAACCTTACAGCAAAGCAGTTGTGCGAAATGCATGGTTTAGATTATAAAACAGCTCATGATCAAACGCAGTTGAACGAGCAGTTATCGACGTTCTTTAATGCATCAAAACAACCAATGTTGCTTGAGGTGTTTACACCTTCAACAGTAAATGACGAAATATTGCTTAACTACTTCAGTTACATTAAGTAATCGTTAAAAAGTGACTTTTTGACTTTATAGGTGTCTAAAAAATAGCTATATTTAATAACGATTAATTTTTTAAAAACTAAAATTTTACAAAATGAGCAAAAGAGACGAACTAATTGCAAAATATGCAGCTGATTTAAAAGACAAAGTTGGTGTAACACCAGATATGGACTTATTAACAAAAGTAACTATTGGTTGTGGACCATCAATATATAATGCTGATGCATCTACTGTATCAGGTTCTGATGAGTCAGAGTTGGCTACTGTAAAAAACAACTTCTTAATCAAGAAATTAGGATTAAAAGACAGTCCAGATTTAGATAAAGGTATTGCTAAAGTAATGGAGCAATATGGTCAGTCAAACAGAAATAAATACAGAGCTGTTGTATATTATTTATTGACTAAGCATTTTAAGAAAGAATCGGCTTACTAAAAGTCTGTTTTAAAACAATATATAAGCGTTACAAACTTGTAGCGCTTTTTTTATATCCATAAACTAATATCATTACCTTTGCAACATGATAAATATAGGAGAATACAATACATTAGAAATCCTTAGAGAAACCGATCCAGGATTGTTCTTAGGAGATGATGAAGGTAATGAAGTTTTATTGCCTAATCGTTACGTACCTGAGTCTTTTGAAATTGAAGACAAACTAGAAGTATTTGTTTATCTTGATAACGAAGAACGTCTTGTTGCGGTTACTGACAAACCCTACATTAAAAAAGGCGATTTCGCAGTATTAAGATGTAATCAGGTTACTAAGTTTGGTGCTTTTTTAGATTGGGGAATGGTAAAAGAACTGTTTTGTCCATTTAAAGAACAAGCGTTTAAAATGAGAACAGGTGGTTGGTATTTGGTGTATTGCTATTTAGATGAAGAAACAGAACGTCTTGTAGCTTCAAGTAAAACCAACAGGTTTTTAGATAATAAAGAATTAACTGTATCACAGTTTGAAGAAGTTGATATCATTGTGTCTCATCCTTCTGAAATAGGAATGAATGTAATTGTCAATAAAAAGCATTCAGGACTTATTTTTAACGAAGACATTTTTAAAGATATTAGCATAGGAGACCAACTTAAAGGTTATGTGAAAAAAATACGTCATAACAACAAGTTAGATATTGTTTTAGAACAAATAGGTTACAGAAGTATCGAGCCAAATGCTGAACTCATTTTAAAAGAACTTGAAGATAACTCAGGTTATTTAAATCTTAATGACAAGTCTGATCCTGACACCATTAAAGACCAGCTTCAAATGAGTAAAAAGAGCTTTAAAAAAGCAATTGGTACATTATACAAGCAAAAACGTATTGAAATTAAGGAAGACGGAATTTACCTTAAATAGTCACATTAGAGTTATTTAACTCTTTTCTCATCCATTTTTCACTTTCTAGTAGGCAAGTAAAGTCTTTTCTTTTTATATGACAAAAGTAGCTTTCTAGTTTAGAAATATCTGTAGTACGATTAGAATAAGCAACAACAGCTTTGGCTATAGCGTTTGGAAATCTCTGTTTAAATTTTTCAGAATCTAAAATATTTATGGAGTAAGAATTTACTCTGTTTGAGATAATACCAAAAGGCTTTTGAGTACCAAAATGTAAATCGATAAGAGAAATTAAGTCTTTAGAATTTTCAAAATCACTAAAAACACCTTCACTTGTTTCAATAACAACAAAGTTTTCAAAAAAATGAGCGATACCATTTTTTAAGTTGTAGGTTTTTAGGATTTTAGATTTTAATTGGGACTCTGTTAATCGCATTAAATAGGCTGTTTTTAAAAAAATCAGCGGCAAAGATACAGTGTAACAAGAGGTCTTAAGTGTAATCCATTGCACTTTAACGTTTTTAGTGTTAATTTTATAACAGTTAATATGTTTTACTAAGAAGTTTTTAAAGTTTTGCTATTGAGTTTAATTGGTTTGCAAACAGTTGATTGATAATTGTTTAAGTATTGTTTTAGCGAAAACGATTGCGTTTGTTTATAAGTGATACAAAACGTCAAACAAAGCTTGTTTTAATGATTTTCTTTAACGCTTTGAGTAGCTAAAACTACTTTTTTGTTCACCCAATTAAAAGCATCAATGAACGCGTTAAACCTTTTTCTTTTTAAATTGAAATAGTGGTCTTCCACTACAAGCATTCGTTTTGAATTATGGCTATAAGTAACTATAGCATAAGCGTGCAATAGTTTAAGTTTTTTTCGATGCTCTTGTGCATCAACTAGGTTTATGGAATAAGAATTAACTCTGTTAGAGATAAAGCCAAAAGGCGTATTATTAAAAATATCAAGACATAGTTCATAAGCTTCTTTATAATCTTCAAAAGAAACATAAGCGCCTTGTTTAAATTCAGCAACTACAAGATTTTTGAAAAAATGAAAATCACCAACCTCAATGCAATACGTAGCCTCGACCTGATTTGCTATAGGAGAATCTAAAACCTTCATTTATCAATCGTCTTTTGTGCAAAATTAGTGACGCGTCAAAGTCCGACCAAAAAAATGAATTTAAATTAGATGTAAATATGTATTTTTACGCTGAAAACAATTCTTATGAGTAAAATTGATTGGCAAACAGCCAAAGAATATACAGATATTACCTACAAAAAGTGTAATGGAGTTGCTAGGATAGCCTTTAACAGACCTGATATTAGAAACGCTTTTAGACCAAAAACAACAAGCGAACTTTACGATGCATTTTACGATGCAAATGAAGATACAAGTATTGGTGTAGTGCTACTTTCTGCCGAAGGACCTTCAAGCAAAGATGGAATTTGGAGTTTTTGTAGTGGAGGAGACCAAAAAGCTAGAGGACATCAAGGGTATGTTGGTGAAGATGGTTACCACAGACTTAATATTCTTGAAGTACAACGTTTAATTCGTTTTATGCCAAAAGCGGTTATTGCTGTAGTTCCTGGTTGGGCAGTTGGTGGAGGACATAGTTTACACGTTGTTTGCGATTTAACACTTGCAAGTAAAGAACATGCTATTTTTAAACAAACAGATGCTGATGTTACCAGTTTTGATGGTGGTTATGGATCGGCTTATTTAGCTAAAATGGTAGGTCAAAAGAAAGCACGTGAAATCTTTTTCTTAGGAAGAAACTACTCTGCACAAGAAGCCTTTGAAATGGGAATGGTAAACGCTGTAATTCCTCACGACGAGCTTGAAGATACAGCCTATGAGTGGGCTCAAGAGATATTGGCAAAATCACCAACCTCTATAAAAATGCTTAAATTTGCTATGAACCTAACCGATGATGGTATGGTAGGACAGCAAGTATTTGCTGGTGAAGCAACACGTTTGGCTTATATGACTGATGAAGCTAAAGAAGGTAGAGATGCCTTTTTAGAAAAGAGAAAGCCAAATTTTGATAAAAAGTGGATTCCTTGATTTAGCCATAAAAATTATTTGAATGAGTAAACTTAAACCTTGGTTGTCTGCTTTTCGACTAAGAACACTTCCTTTATCTGTTTCTGGAATTATTATTGGAACCTGTTTCGCTTTTTATAGCGGAAACTATAATACAGCCATTTTTGTACTTGCTATTTTAACTACTGTAGCGTTACAAATTCTATCAAACCTTGCTAACGATTATGGCGATGGTGTTAAAGGTACTGACAACAATGAACGACAAGGACCAGAACGTGCAATACAAAGCGGAAGCATTACTCCAGCTCAAATGCTGGAAGCCATTAAGGTAAATATACTTATAGTTATTGTATTGTCTCTTTTACTTATTTACATGTCTTTTGGGCAAGGTAATCTATTGTATTCTCTATTGTTTATTGTGTTGGCAGGACTTAGTATTTATGCAGCAATCAACTACACCATGGGTTCAAAAGCCTATGGTTATAGAGGGTTAGGAGATGTTTTTGTGTTTATCTTTTTTGGACTTGTAAGTGTAATGGGTAGCTACTTTTTATATGCTAATAAGATAGACCACAATGTGGTTTTACCTTCAATTTCATTAGGGTTATTAAGTGTTGGTGTACTCAATTTAAACAATATGCGAGATATCGATTCTGATATATTGTCAAACAAGATTACACTTGCCGTAAAACTAGGTAAGCAACGTTCTAAAACGTATCATCTAGTATTAATTTTTGGAGCTATATTAGTCTCGCTGGTGTTTACTATTTTGTATTACACTTCACCACTAAACTTTTTGTTTTTTGTGGCTTACATTCCGTTGATAATTCATGCCAAAAAAATAAGTAAAGCTAAAACTGCTTCAGACTTCGATTCGCAGTTAAAAGTATTGGCACTTACTACATTTTTATTTTCTGTACTTTTAGGTGTAGGGTATATCTTATAAAAAAATATTTTCATAAATACTTGTAAATCAATAAATTAATTTATATATTTAATTCGAAAATTTTGTAGGTCAGCATATTTTGCTACAGTGTTGGCAATGAAATTTGGGGCTTTAAAACTCAGACATATGTATTTCAATGTGTCTGAGTTTTTTTGTACTTTTCTTCCTTAAATTAACAATAAAACACTTACATGAAAAAACTCGCCCTAATTGTAATGCTTTTGGCATTACATTTTACTACAGCCCAAGAAAGTACTACTAAACTAACTGTTACCGAAAGTGAAGAATACAAAGACAAAGTTAAAGCCAACGATATCCTTTCAATTCATACTACAGAGTCTGGACTTACAGGTATAGTGCGTAATAGTAAAAGAGATATTCTGTTTGATATTTTTGACGCTAATCTTAAAAAAGTATTTAATGAGGTTGTAGAGAGCGATAAAAAAGAAACGTTTGTAGGTGAGTTATTTTATGACAACGAGATTAAATTTTTTACTGTTTATGCGCCAAAAAAGACTGAGCGTATTGTGTACTGCCATATTTTTGACATTGCAGCTAAAACTCATAAAAAGGTCAAACTTTTTGAAACTACAGTAGAGAAGAAGCAGTTGTTGTTTTCAGGACAAAACAAGCGTCAAACCAGTTTTGCCATTTCACCAAACGGAAACTATTTTGCCATAACTACTGATAATATTAAAAAGAACAGTAACTCTTACACTATTAGAGTGTTTAATTCTAACAATTTAAGCCTGCTTTACGAAAAGGCGTACCAAGAACACGAAAAGCGTTTTTATGAGCACAACGATTTATCTATTGACGATAACGCAACGGTTTACGGACTAGGAAAATTGTTTATTAAAGGACGTTCGTTAAAACGAAAAGGAGATGCTAATTATGAGTTTGTACTTAACAAGGTCACACAGTCTGGTACAAATGATATTACAATTTCTTTAGGCGAAGATGAGCACATCCAGTCGCTTAATATTTCAATCATTCAAGATGAATTGCACTTGCTAGGGTTCTATTCTGAAAAAAATGTATTTAAGATTAAAGGTGGTTGCAATTTTGTAATTGATACTAATGCGCTTGCTGTAAAACGTAAACGTTCTTATGAGCTGCCAATTGAAGTGTATAAAGATTTGTATGGTGAAAACAGAGCAGACCGAAAAAAATCTAAAGGAAAAGAGATTTCTAACTTTTATGTAGATTATGTATTGCAAGATAATAATGGCAATACTTACATTTTAGCCGAAGAGTTTTATATTACACAAACCTATGTGTCAACAGGAACTACAGGAGGTTATTGGGTAACAACCTACCATTATGACGATATTTTAATTATGAAGTTTGATGCCTCAGGGGAATTAAGTTGGGGACGAAGCATATTTAAAAAAGCAACAGCACCTTCGTATAATGCCTTTTTAAAAGACGACCAATTACACGTTATTTTAAATTCTGGTAAGCGACTTACCGAAAAGAATGATGGAAGAACCAAAGTGTCAAAAGGCTTCCTAGAATCTACTGCGTTATTTGATTTTGTATATTCAGCTGATGGAAAAGTGTCTTATGACAAAATACAAGACAATAAAGGCAATACCTACTACACACCATACTTTGGTACCTTTGAAAACAACACCTTTATTATGGCTAGTGATGGTAGAAAGAAAAAACAATTTATGATTTTAAAATAAAACAGTAATCCTATGAAAATTACATTTTATGGTCATGCCGCTTTAGGCATTGAAGTTAACGACGTACATATTTTGGTAGACCCTTTTATTACTGCCAATGACAAGGCAAAACATATAGACATCAACAATTTAAAAGCCGATTATATTTTGATTACGCATGCGCATCAAGATCATATTTTAGATGTCGAAGCCATTGCAAAACACACCAATGCAGTTATTGTATCTAATTTTGAAATTACCTCGTATTATGAAGCCCAAGGCTTTGAAGTACACCCAATGAATCATGGTGGTTCGTGGGATTTTGAATTTGGTATGGTAAAATACGTTAACGCTATTCATACCTCGTCGTTTCCTGATGGAAGCTATGGTGGGCAACCAGGAGGTTTTGTGATTGAAGGCGAACACAAAAACATTTACATAGCTGGTGATACAGCCTTAACTATGGATATGAAGCTGATACCATTGCGTACTAAACTAGACTTAGCCATTTTACCAATAGGTGACAACTTTACCATGGGAATTGAAGATGCCATTACAGCGAGCGATTTTGTGCAATGCGATAAAGTATTGGGTTACCACTTTGATACCTTTGGATATATAGAAATTGACCACGAAGAAGCCAAACGTCAATTTTTTGACAAAAACAAAGACTTAATGTTGCTAGAAATAGGAGAGAGTATTGAGCTGTAGTTGTTGATAAAAATGTATAACTAACTATTTGTATTTTAGTTTTTTAAAGTAATTTGGTTGGACGAAAAAATGCTTAACTAAAGGTGTGGGTTGTTAAAGCAATCCATATCTTTTTGAAGTTATATAATATTTTATGAGTGAATATAAAAAAACAAATTGGAAGACGACTGACAAAAGATTTGTTGCATTTCTTGATATATTAGGATTTAAAGATAGTGTGATGAGGAATACACACGATGAAATATATAACAAACTGACTTCAATAAACAAGTTAAAAAAATCTATAGAGAAAAGTAATTATAGTAAAAGCTTAGCGGAATATTACAATGATTCTGAAGTGTACATTGTAAATTTTTCTGATTCTATTGTGATGTTTTCAAAGAACAATAGCGTTTTTAATTTTGAGTATTTCCTCGTTACAGTTAGGTTTTTATTTGGACAATGTATTTCGAAGGGAATACCAATAAAAGGAGGAATTGCATATGGAGAAGTTAGTGTGAATAAGTCGGAACAGATTTATTTTGGACAACCTATTATAGACGCTTATATATTAGAAGAAGATGTCAATCATTTTGGAATTGCTTTTCACAATTCAGTAGACAACTATGTAATGAATCATAAAGAGGAAATTGACGACTTGAAATACTATGATAGAGCTGTGTTTTCAACTAAAGTCCCTCTTAAATATGGGAAAATTAATCATACTTGCATTGATTGGTTTAAAATACTCGTCGACTCAAAAGAATCTGATGATTTTGATTTAAAGAAAAATGAAGTATTAAAAAAGCTTAATCATTTTAATATAACTTGTTCTGGAAATCCAAGAAAATATGTTGATAATACAATTGGATTATTTGAAGAGTTACTCGATAAATCTTTGACTAATTTAGACAAGAAAAACATTACATAGCAACGACTTTAAACAATTGCTAAATCACACAACACACCATACACAAACACGTTAAACGATATAGTTCAAAAAAAATCTACTAGTAACTAGTAGATTTTTTTTATGTTTTAAAACGACGCTTCATTAAAAATAATGAGAGGTACTTTAGCGTGGTGACTTATAGATTTACTCTGGCTTTTATTAAATAGCTTTTCAAAGAAATTGTGTTTTTTAGCAATGACACACATCATGTCTAATTGTCTACTTTCACTAAAAATACGAGTTCCTTTTGCTACTGAGACATCAGTTAATTGATAAAAATGAGTTGGTACTGGTTTTAAAAACGCAATAAGTTTCTCTTTACTAGATGCTTTTTCAGGCGTTAATGCTTTATCTTTTAAAATATGAACCACAGAAACTTGTGCTTCAAAATGTTCAGCTAGCGCTTTTAATAGGCTTAAACCATTGGTATAAGAATTTATAGAGTAGTCTACAGCAAAACCAATTTCGTTAATGTCATTAAATACAACATTAGAAGGTACTGCAATTATTGGGCAAGTGAGTTTACCAATTAAACCAGCAGTGTTGCTACCCAACGTTACTTCTTTTAAACCACTAGCACCTTTGGTTCCTAAAATTACTGCATCAATACTGTGCTCTTTTACTTTTGCCTTTACAGCACTTGTAAAATAGTCGTTAATTATAGAGGTTTTAAACGTGTGATTTTCGTTTTTAGGTAAGGCATCTATCTGTTTTTTTAAGCGGTTTAGTTCAGAGATAGCTTCGTTTTTCATAGACTCCATAATTATAGAGTTGGCACGTTTAGAGGTAACTGCTGTTGATGGAGCAGCAACTTGTGGCTCGTACGAATGCATTAAGTAAAATGTACATTCAGCATCTTTAAGCAGCTCTAAAGCGTATGAAATCGCTTTCCATGAATTATCAGAAAAATCGGTAGGTAATAGTATATTCTTCATTTTTTTGCTTTGAAATAATTACACTATAAAATTAAAGGTTTTTTGGCAAACAGTATATGATAAATATCAGTAGTTTTTATCTGCATTACCAGACTTTAACCATTCTTCTCGTAAATCGTCACTAAGTTTTCCTGTACCATCGTGTTTCCAACCTGGTGGCTTGGTAAGGTAATGCCAACGGTCTTTTAACGATTTTTTTCCTGAAAACGCATCTTTAAGCATATTGTACCATTCAACAAAAGCAATCTTTACAGGATTGTATGTGTTGATATTAGTTACCAAACCATAACGTACTTTTTCCTCGCTAAGTTCGGGTTGAAATGTACCAAACATTTTATCCCAAATAATAAGGATGCCAGCATGATTTCTATCTAAATAAATAGGATTACTACCATGATGTACTCTGTGGTGCGAAGGTGTGTTCATAACAGCTTCAAACCACTTTGGCATTTTATGGATAGCTTCGGTATGAATCCAAAATTGGTACAGTAAGCTAATAGACATTTGCAATAAAATCATAGCAGGATGAAAGCCCAAAAGCGGTAACCATAACCAAAAAATAAACGAGTAAAAGCCACCAGACCACGTTTGTCTTAATGCTGTACTTAAATTGTAATGTTGCGACGAATGGTGCACCACATGAGATGCCCAAAACAAACGACACTCATGCGAAATACGATGAAACCAATAGTAAGAGAAATCATCAGCAAAGAAAATTAAAATAAAACTCCACCAAGCCACAGGAATGGTAAAGAGCCTAAAGTTTTCATAAATCACTACAAAAGCTCCAAGCACAATAGCTTTACTAAAAAAGCCTAAAAACACATTGCCTAAACCCATAGCAATAGAGGCAAAGGCATCTTTGGGTTCGTAACCTTTAGTTTCTTTAAATTTTTCGCGTGTGGTAACATATAATTCCAGTGCCATTGATAAGATGAAAAAAGGAATGGCAAAGTGGATGATATTTGGAAATTCAGGCATTAAGTAAGATATTTGTGTTTCTAAATTTAATACTTTTTTTATTATCCTAAATCAGGATTAAAACAATCCAAAAATATAAATGCTATGACCAAAACAGCTCGTGTTTTATTATTATTTTCCATTTTAACAGTATCATTTACGCAATCCACTAAAGCCCAAAACCCAGACCAAATGGGAGCGTGGTACATGTATTTTTTTGATACTCAGTTTAAAGAGAGCAAATTTGGGTTGCAAGGTGATGTACAGTACAGAAACTGGAACATCATGGGAGATTTAGAGCAGTTGCTTATACGTTCTGGTGTTACGTACAGACCAAAAAATACGTCAGTAAAATTAACCTTAGGATATGCGCATATTACATCTGGAGCCTTAGGTGAAAGCGATGATACTTCGGTTGAAAGTAGAATTTACCAAGAAGCACTTTTACCACAAAAAATAGGAGGTCGTGTGTATTTAACGCATCGTTTTAGATATGAGCAACGTTTTGTTGAAGACCAAGATTTTAGAACGCGTTATCGTTATAACCTGTTTATGAATATTCCGTTTAATAAAAAAACGTTCGAGAAAAATACCATTTATGCAGCCCTATACAACGAATTATTTATCAACGGACAACAAGATATAGGTGATGATAGAACGGTTGAGTTTTTTGATAGAAACCGTACGTATTTAGGATTGGGTTATGTGTTGAACTCAAAAATTAAGTTTCAATTGGGTTGGATGAACCAAAAAACCAACGCACAAGGAAAAGGGCAACTACAAGTGAGTATGCACCATAAATTTTAATAGTCTTGTCATTTCGTGCTACGACACGGAATACAATATTTTTTTACTCAAAAGATTCCAAACCAGCACTTCGACAAGCTCAGTGAGACAATTTGGAAAGACAAAATTGTAGATTCTTGAAGTTTATAATATACATTTGATAATCCAATTAAAGCTAACTGTCACATCGAGCGCAGTCGAGATGTTGATTGATTTTTTACATGAAAGCCATATACCACAAGTACATTCTTAATTTTAAACAACCTAGTGGAACATCTAGAGGGATTCTTAAAACCAAAGAAACTTGGTTTATTAGTATAGAAGCCAATGGACAACAAGGTATAGGCGAATGTGGGATTTTACGTGGTTTAAGTGCAGACGACAGACCAGATTATGAAGAAAAACTAAAATGGACTTGCAATAACATTCATTTAGGTTTAGAGGAGCTGTATAGTGAGCTTGTTGAATTTCCTAGTATTCAATTTGGGTTAGAAATGGCTTTTAAATCTCTTGAGAGTGCATCATCGTTTCAATTATTTCCTTCAGAATTTACTAACGGAACTGACGCTATTTCAATTAATGGATTGATATGGATGGGAACCGAAGCTTTTATGAAGCAACAGATAAAAGAGAAAATTGAAGCAGGTTTTTCATGTATTAAAATGAAAATTGGAGCTATCGATTTTCAAACAGAATACAATCTGCTTAAAACTATAAGAAAAGAGTTTTCAAAAAGCGATATCGAGCTTAGGGTTGACGCCAATGGTGCATTTTCGGTTGCTGATGCTTTAGATAAATTGAACTATTTAAGCGAGCTCGATTTACATTCTATTGAGCAACCTATTAAGCAAGGGAATTGGTATGAAATGGCAAGTTTGTGTGAAGATACACCATTACCAATTGCTTTGGATGAAGAACTTATAGGTGTTTTTGACGCCTCTGAAAAGCAAAAACTATTACAAATCATTAATCCGCAATACATTATTTTAAAACCAAGCTTTATAGGTGGTTTTAAAGGAAGCAAAGTGTGGATTGACTTAGCTGAAGAACGAAGTATAGGTTGGTGGATTACCAGCGCATTAGAGAGTAATGTTGGGTTAAATGCCATTGCACAATGGACGTATACTTTACAAAATACAATGCCACAAGGCTTAGGCACAGGCAGTTTGTTTACTAATAATTTTGATAGTCCGTTATTGGTAAAAAATGGTAAATTGCACTTCAATAAAAATTTAGATTGGAACTTTAACTTACTTAGATGATGAATTATATACAACAAGCGTTTAAAGGAAGCATTGGCTTTTGGAAATACATATTGATTCCTTTAGGTTTTTTTGGACTTATGGTACTTCAATATATTGCCATTAAAGCTTTTAATTTAGATATGGACGCTATTATTAAGAGTGAAGTAGAAAAAAAGGGAGAGAATAGGTTTTTAATAGAGACATTGTTGCCTCTTGCAATAGGTCTTTTTATATTATTAGCTTGGGTTAAATATATACATAAACAATCCATTACTTCTTTGACAACTTCTCGCCCAAAAGTAGATTGGAAACGTATTTGGTTTTCCTTTTTTCTTTGGGGAACCATAACAACTGTAAGTACCTTACTTGGTTATTTTTTAGCTCCTGATGATTATGTGCTAAATTTCAATCTAGTGCCATTTTTGATTTTAGCTGTTATTGCAATTTTGTTAGTGCCATTACAAACTAGTTTTGAAGAATATTTATTCAGAGGCTATTTAATGCAAGGAATAGGAGCTTTTACTAAGTCTAGAGCAATACCTTTATTTTTCACATCTATAATGTTTGGATTAATGCATATAGCTAACCCAGAAGTAGAAAAGGTTGGTTACACAATTATGATTCATTATATAGGAACTGGTTTTCTTTTAGGAATCATGACTTTAATGGATGAAGGATTGGAATTAGCTTTAGGGTTTCATGCGGCAAATAATCTGTTTGGTGCATTGTTAATTACAGCGGACTGGACAGTTTTTCAAACACCATCTATATTTAAGAGTGTAGCAGATCCTCAAGATTCTGGAGTAATAGAAATTATTATACCAGTGTTTGTGATGTTTCCAATATTGTTATTTATCTTTTCTAAAAAGTACAAATGGACGAATTGGAAGGATAAATTATTTGGTACTGTACAAGAGCCACCAAAAGAAGATTATAAAATATTAGAATAAAAAAAGCGACCATTTGGTCGCTTTTTTGTTGTCTTGTTTTTGCTTTCTATTCTATAGGTTTAAATAGAATAGCTGCTTTGTTAAAATCTGACGCTGCATTAATTACATTTCTGAATTCTTCGTAACGGTCTAAATCATATTCTAACGTCTTATAAAACTCTTGAATGGTAATTACTAATGTATTGCCATCTAACTTATAACCAGATTCAAATTTACATATTTTGTTGCCTTTGCTGTCTTTGTAGCTTTCGTCAATGTTTAAACTGCTTAAACCTTCAACAGTATATCCTTCAGGAATATTAACTGTAATAGTGTAGTTGTATTCATTAGGATAGGTCATTTCAATTGGGTTAACTCTTTCGGTTTCCTGGTACAGTTCGCTTTGTGTACCAATAATTAATCCAGCTTGAAAAATATAACTGTCACCAGCATCTTCAATTAAGGATTCTGAAGACACCTTAGATTCAACTATAAAAGGTAGGTTATATTCTGTTTGGTTAATTTCCCCATTTTTAGTTTCAAAACTTAAGCTTTCTTTGTCTTCAATACCAGAAGCTGTAAGATAGTCTTTAAACTCTTTTACACCTTGTTCTGACGATAAGTTAAGAACAGCTCTGTTAGTAACAGACCAATGTCCTGTGAACTCTTGGTGCATGTCGATAATAGTGCTTTCAAAATCTTCGGTAAACGTAATGTCTGTAATACGATTCACTTGACTATAATCGGGATCAGCCTGAGAGATTTTAGAGAAATAGTGGCTAAAATCACTTTTAATAAACAATCCGTAGTTGCCTAAAATATTGAAAGGTGCTTCACCAACTCTGTATTCAATTCTGTCTGGAGCGATGTATTTTTTCTCAGTAGGTAAGTAGATTAAGAAATCTCTAAGCATATTAGGAATAAAGAAGTCTGGATCAAACTTATACTGAAATCTATTGGCAGTAATAACAACTTCGTATTCAATATCTAAAGCTTTTAAAAAGTTTGCATATACTTTTATGATACCAAAATCACTTGCTGAACGGTTTTTAAGAATATAGTCTAAATCAGACAACTCGTCATTGTTGTTTTTGATAACATTAAAGTTACTTTTAATAAAGTTGTCTACTCTAGATGCTTTTTCAAATACCGAAAGGTCAGTTTTTCCTTCGATTATGGTAGCTAAATCTGCATCAATTTTACTGGTTGCAGTTTCAGGGAAAAATCTTCCGCCAACATTATTGGAAACGTTAGTCCAAAACATGTCTTGTGTAATGTCTTGACCTTGCGGAAAACATTGATATACTACTGTAATTTTATTGGCATCTGGTGTAGCATATTCTTCTTCAACCATTGCAGGAATGTTTTTTAAAGTCAACGATTTGGCATTGTCACCATCAATTGTAACGTCTTTAAATGTAGAGTCAGTTCTATATGCTTTAACATTGGAATTAAGTTTACCTGTGATAAAAATAAACTGTGCTTCGTTGATTTTGTAGTTACTCTGCATAGTTTCTGAACCATACATATCAAACTCTTTTTCAACTGTGTAAAGCACTTCTATTTCTGAACCTTTTTCAACACCTTCAATAGCAAAAATCTTGAAGTCTCCATATTCGTCAACATTTTTAACCTCTTTAATATTGTCTTGGTTAAGCACAGTAACTTTTCCTTTGGCGTTAATGGTTCTTGCTTTTATGTCTACAACCTTTTTCACTTCGTACATTGGGATGTAAACTGTGTTGTGTCTTGCAATACCTTTATCATCGTTTACTCGTGTAATGGTATGTTCGGTCTCATAGCGTTTGGGCTCTGGAGACATCATACTAGACGCGTATTCAACAATATGCTTTTTTAAAATACCTATTGAGGATTCTTTTTCATCTTCAGCAGATAGTTTATGAAGTTTAGGCTTTTCGGTCCAATCGTAGGTTCTAAAATGTTGGGAAAAACTACTACTTGTACTTACAAATAGTAATACAATCAATGCTTTTTTTATCATTATATCTTTTCTATTATTATACTTTTTTTGTAGGCTTTTATAAGGCTTTTGATAAAGCTGTTCCAAGTTTCAAAATCTTTGTTTTGAATGCTTAGTGTTTTTACATAAATAGATTTGTTTTGAGTAATGGTATCTCCATCTACAGCGTAAGAAATGCTGTAACCATACTCTGGGTTATCAAACGTAAGGTCTTTAGGAACATAATTTACTTTATAGCCTTCAGGAACTTTAAACGTTGTGGTGAAGCTTTTTATAAACTCATGGTCAATTTTCTTGCTGTATTTTCGGTCTTCTAAATCAATACTGCTGTTTGATAACGATCTGTCTATGTTTAGGTTAATATACGTTTTATTGCCAATAGTTTTAGCATAACTATCAATACTAAGGTCGTAACCTAATTGTAATGGAGTACTTTTGTTATCAAAATTCTCCAGAGTAATGTTGGAGTAGTTGGTCTTGTTGTTTCCAAGAGATAACGTAGTGTTTAGGAATTCCTCTTCGGTTTTATCATCTTTTTTATAGGTATAATCTGAAATGAAATTCACTTTTTCATAACCTTTAAGCGCTCTTTTTTCAGAGACTTTTACAATACCATCTTCTAATGAAAAATGACTGGTAATGGTAGATGTGTTTTTATCTGCATTTTGAACAGGTACTTTGATAACTTTGAAATTATCAGCGTCAATACCTAAAAGCGCTTCTTTGGTTTGTGTAAACTCACTTGGCATTCCAAAAGGCACATAACTATCAGTCGCATCTAAAAATATAGTGTCGTTTTCTACCATAGCAGTTGTTATCATGTGGTTGTCTACCATTGGAGTAGGTACTTCAAAATAAGAATAGTGTCTGTCTCTAGTTCCAATCCAAGTTCTGTACGATTCAATACCTACATGATTAAGCATTTCGTAAAGCAAGTTTGCCATGTCTTTACAATCGCCATAACGCTTGTCGCAAACACTTGCAGCACCACGAGGAATAAATCCTCCAAGACCATCTTCAAAAGCAACATAAGTAATATTGTCTTGTACCCAATTAAAAATGGTTTCGGCTTTTTCTCTATCAGTAGTAAGGTCTTTTGTGATGTCTTCAGCAATAGCATATACTTTTTGTAAAGAAGACGTATCTATTTGATCAACCAAAGAGCTGTACCATTTGTATAAATCATTTACATCGTTTAATACATTGTGGACTTTACCGTCTTCTTCATAGTTTTTGATGTAAACGATAATGTGTGGTAAATAATATAAAATAGCTTCACTGTCTTCTTCACCTTGGTAGCCTTTAATATTATCTACAGTCCAAGTGTAAGTGTAACCGTTTTTGGTGTCTTCTTTTTTGAAATCTAAGTTTATGTTTTCGGTATTAAAATCGATGTATCCAATATTTACATTTTTAGGAAACTCAATAGAGAGTTGCGCACTTTTAGTAGGCACATAAGTTCCAAATCTGAATAGTCCTAAAAAATGAGGGTCTTTAATAATTTCTTTATAGCTTAAATTAGTAATTGCACCTTTAGTAACAGCAGGAAAAATAAAGTTTTTAGACTCTTGGTCGCTGTAAAACACACCATTGTCAAAAGCACGTTTGGTTTCGATATAATCTACTTTTACTTTTTTATCTTGACTAGGAATGTAGGTGTAAGCATCAATATCTTCTATTGAAGTAAAGCTGTCAAAGTGCATAGATTCGTTAGCAAAATAAAGTTTGTTAGAAGTTAAAAATTCAGCTTGTTCTGATATGTTTTTGGCAATATCAAACTTGTGATTTTTTAAACCAATTTTTATGTGTTCGTGACGTTTTAAATAAATATAATCCTCGTTCGAAAAATCTTGAGCAAATAGAAAAAGAGGACATAACAATAGGATTAACAGGGACTTCTTCATAATTCGTGCTTTATTGTCAAATATATATTTTTTTAATTTTAAATTTTTAGTACAATTCGTTAAAAATACTATAATTTTAACACATCTAATATCATACCAAAAATGATTCCTACTTTTGACAAGATACATTTAAAATTTAAGCTTAATAGCACTAGTTATAACCATGAGGAGCTTAAAGAAGTCTCGTATAGTTTAATAAAAGAAGGTGAAGCTTATGAAAAAATTATAGGCAATTTTCTTTTAGATTGGTTAGACGAAAAGGATTTTCTGTATGTGAAAACCTCAGGTTCTACAGGTAACCCTAAGCTTATAAAAGTAAGCAAGCAAGCTATGGTAAATTCTGCAATAGCAACAGGGAATAGGTTTAAGCTATCTCCAGGAGATACAGCATTACATTGTTTGCCTACAAACTTTATTGCAGGTAAGATGATGCTAGTGAGAGCAATGATTTTAGGTTTAGAACTAGATATTGTTGAACCAAGTACACTACCAGCTTATGACGACGAAAAGCCGTATAAATTTTGTGCTATGGTACCAATGCAAGTACAAAAATCATTGAAAAGATTACAAAATATAAATACATTAATTGTTGGAGGAGCTGCAGTTTCAAAATCATTATTAAAAGATATTGAGCCATTAAAAACAAAAGTATTTGCTACTTATGGTATGGCAGAAACCTTAAGCCATATTGCTATAAAACCATTAAACAATTACAAAGGAGAAGCACATTTTAAGCTATTAAAAGACGTTAAAATATCACAAGACGATAGAGACTGTTTAGTGGTTGAAGCGCCAAAGCTTACAGACAAAACTATTGTAACCAACGATATTGTAAAATTATATTCTAAAACAGAATTTGAGGTTATAGGTCGTTATGATAATATGATTAACTCAGGTGGTGTTAAATTATTTCCTGAGCAAATTGAAGCAAAGCTAGACGGAAAAATAAACCAACGTTTTTTTGTGGCTTCTCAACCAGATGACACTTTGGGAGAACGTGTGGTATTGGTTTTAGAAGGACAATCAACTGAATTAGATACAGCTATTTTTTCTGATTTAGAAAAATACGAAGTGCCAAAACAAATACTTTCAGTAGAACAATTTGCAGAGACGTCATCGAAAAAAATCCAGAGGGCTAAAACGCTAAGTAAATTAAACTAATTTGTTTCTAGTTTTTTTAATTCATTAGTAAATGCATTTGAAGCATTAATACTAAAATGACTTGTTTTAAATAGGTATACACCCATGCTATTGATGGTTAACATAAAATCACAGGTTTCATAACCTCTGTCAAAAAGTGATGAAATAATTTTTTTTTCATCATGTAAGCTGTAAAAAGAGTTATAACCTGAATCATAATGAGCTATTAATAAATCGGAATTCATTTTTGTTTTCAATTTATTTAATAAGTCTTTGTTACTATCACTACTTATATTTTGATAATTATCGTACCAACATTTATTCTTGGACTTTAAATATGATATGGTTAAATACTTTAAACTATCTAAATCTTTATTGAAAGTTTCTTTTAAATATTTTTTTAAATCAACAATTTCTTGCTTTTTTAGTTCTCCAACTTCTATTGATGACGCACTTGTTTTTATATCTGAAAGGGTGTAGTCTTTCGTATTCTTTTCAGTATTGTTTTTAGTAGACTTACAGGAAAAGGCAAATAAAACGAATAAAATCAAAAATAAATTTTTCATAAGAAAGCAAAGTACATTAAATTAAACCTGCAACACACCCAAATTAAAAGGTTTTTCAATAGGAGCGTGGTTAGCGGCTTCAATACCCATACTAATCCAAGTTCTGGTATCTAAAGGATCAATAACCGCATCGGTCCATAATCTTGCAGCAGCGTAGTAAGGAGATACCTGGTTATCGTAACGCGCTTTTATTTTGTTGTAAAGTTCGTCTTCTTTCTCTTTGGTGAATTTTTCACCTTGTTTTTCTAAAGAGGCTTTCTCTATTTGTAATAATACTTTAGCAGCACTATTTCCACTCATTACAGCCAGTTCAGCACTAGGCCATGCAAAAATAAGTCTTGGGTCGTAAGCCTTACCACACATAGCATAATTACCAGCACCATAACTATTACCAACTACAACGGTAAATTTTGGTACCACACTATTACTTACAGCGTTTACCATTTTAGCGCCATCTTTTATGATTCCAGAATGTTCACTCTTACTACCTACCATAAAACCAGTAACATCCTGTAAAAATACTAACGGAATCTTCTTCTGATTACAATTGGCAATAAAACGTGTGGCTTTATCGGCAGAATCATTGTAAATCACACCACCAAACTGCATTTCGGCAGGTTTGGTTTTAGACCCAGTAGTTTTTACAATATGACGCTGATTTGCAACAATACCAACTGCCCAACCATCAATTCTGGCATAACATGTAATAATGGTTTGTCCGTAACCCGCTTTGTATTCTTCAAACTCACTATTATCTACAAGACGTTTTATAATCTCATACATATCGTATTGATCGGCACGACTTTTTGGTAAAATACCATAAATATCTTGAGGATTTTCTTTAGGTTTTTTCGCAGCAGTTCGATTAAAACCAGCCTTGTCAAAATCACCTATTTTGTCAACTATGTTTTTTATTTTATCCAACGCATCTTTATCATCTTTAGCCTTGTAGTCCGTAACACCACTAATTTCGCTATGTGTTGTTGCACCACCAAGCGTTTCGTTGTCAATACTTTCTCCAATAGCTGCTTTTACCAAATAACTACCAGCAAGAAAGATACTTCCAGTTTTGTCCACAATAAGCGCTTCGTCACTCATAATAGGTAAGTAAGCACCACCAGCAACACAACTACCCATTACAGCAGCAATTTGTGTAATGCCCATACTACTCATTACAGCATTGTTTCTAAAAATGCGACCAAAATGCTCCTTATCAGGGAAAATTTCGTCTTGCATTGGCAAATACACACCTGCCGAATCCACAAGGTAAATAATTGGTAATTTGTTTTCAATCGCAAGCTCTTGTGCGCGCAAATTCTTTTTTCCAGTTATAGGAAACCACGCACCAGCTTTCACAGTCGCGTCATTTGCCACTACAATACATTGTTTCCCTTTTATGTAGCCAATTTTCACTACAACACCACCAGACGGACAACCACCATGTTCCTTATACATATCGTCACCTGCAAAAGCACCAATTTCAATACTTTTGGCTTTATTATCAAGTAAATAATCAATACGTTCTCTAGCAGTCATTTTTCCTTTAGCGTGATGTTTTTCAATACGTTTTTCGCCACCACCAAGTTTTACTTTTGCAAGTCGTTTCTTAAGTTCAGAAACCAATAATTTATTATGATCTTCGTTTTTGTTGAAGTTTAAATCCATCAGATGTTATATAGTTAATTAGGGCGTTCCCACGCAATAGCGTGGTCGGGTTTTTCGCTATATCTCCCTAAAAATAGGGAGGATGCCGCTGCAACCCCTAACGCAAGTTGTTAATGCAGGCTAAAAATACAAAACTTAACCTTGCTACGAAAACGTTGTAATGTAAAAGCTATGTTAAAAATATTACCATGTAAATAGTTTCCTTGGAAAATAAAATATTTTATCATATATTTGCCATGGAAAATAAACACAATTATACATGAAACATATTATAGCATTCGCAGGAAGTAACAGTACAACATCAATCAACAAACAATTGGCAACATTCGCTTCAGGGTTAGTAGAAGGAGCCAAAGCAGAAGTATTAGACTTAAATGATTTTGATGTACCGCTATTTAGTACAGATTTAGAAAAAAGCATGGGCGGACAACCAGAAAACGCTCACAAGCTATTCAATAAAATAAAGGAAGCCGATGGTATGGTTATTTCATTAGCAGAACACAATGGCGCTTATGCTTCAGTTTTTAAAAACCTATTTGATTGGATATCTCGTATAGAAGCTAAAACATTTTTAGGAAAACCTATGTTGCTTATGGCAACATCACCAGGAGCAAGAGGCGGACAATCGGTATTAACCATTGCTCAAGACCGTTTTCCAAGACATGAAGCAGATATTGTAGGCGTGTTTTCTTTACCGCAATTTGGAAATAATTTTTCTGAAGGTAAGATTACTAATAAGGAATTAAACGACCAATTATTAGTTGAAGTAGATAAATTTCAAAACGCAATATAGTTATGAACATCCAGCAAGAAGACAATACTAAAAAAGGTGCTTTTTACATAGAGCAAGATGCGAAACGAATAGCTGAAATGACTTACGTTTATGCAGGAGAACAAAAAATTATTATTGATCATACCGAAGTAGATGCGAGTTTAAAAGGTCAAGGCGTTGGTTACAAACTAGTAGAAGAAGCTGTAGCATTTGCAAGAAAAAAATCATTAAAAATTTTACCGCTTTGTTCATATGTGGCAGCTGTTTTTAAAAAGAAAGCTGATGATTATAATGATGTAAAAGCCTAACAACTATGGGAGATATTTCAAAAGACGTTAATTCCTCGTTTAAGGATAAACGTACAAAAGCGCTGATTAATATTTTGTATACAGCCAGTTGGATTACCGGAAAACAAAATACATTTTTTGCAAAATTTGGGCTGTCACCACAACAATACAATATTTTACGCATTTTACGTGGTGCAGATAAACCATTGACGATGCAAGATGTAAAATCAAGAATGATAGACAGAGCGCCAAATGCTACACGATTGGCAGACAAACTTTGTGCAAAACAACTCATTGAGCGCATTCCCTCTGATACAGATAGGCGCGTGGTACAAGTTGCTATCACCAGCGAAGGATTAAAACTTTTAGAAGATATATCAGACAATTTTAATGACGATTGGTTAAAAAATATCACAGAAAAAGAAGCATCACAATTAAGTGATTTATTAGATAAATTAAGATAAAAGGGGAAACCCAGAAAGGATAATAAAATGAAAACAATAGTTCACAAAGCAGGTACAAGAGGATTTGCAAATCACGGATGGTTACAAGCCAATCATTCATTTAGCTTTGCAGGTTGGTTTAATCCAGAGCGCATTCATTTTGGAGCGTTACGCGTATTGAATGATGATGTTATTGCACCAAAAATGGGTTTTGGAACACATCCGCATGATAATATGGAAATCATTACCATTCCTTTAAATGGAGAGCTTAAACATCGTGATTCTATGCACAACGAATGGCAATCTGTATTACCAGGTGAAGTGCAAGTCATGAGTGCGGGAACTGGTGTGCAACATTCCGAAATTAATGGTTCGGTAGATTCGCATTTAAGTTTGTTTCAAATATGGATAATACCTAACAAACAAGGTGTTTCACCACGTTATGACCAAAAAGCGTTTAGTGATTCTGACAGGAAAAGTAAACTACAAACCTTGGTGACATCTATTGATGATAATCATGAAGGAAGTTTAAAAATTCATCAAGATGCTAAACTATCTCGCATTGATTTAAGTCAAGGTGAAACGTTTACCTATAACCTAAAAAGTAGTATCCATGGTGTTTACGTAATGACTATTTATGGAGACATTATTATAGGTGATCAAAACCTTGAAACAAGAGACGCTATAGGTGTTTCAGAAACAGACAGCTTTTCAATAGAAACAAAACAAGATTCTGAATTGTTATTTATTGAAGTTCCTATGATAACTTTGTAAAATAGGTAACAATTATCATATAAAAAGCACTTATGAAAATGAGTGCTTTTTTACTTTTTTGGCTTGTCTATTTTTTAAAGTAAATAGTATTAAAGCAATAAAAATACCACAACCAGCCATAGCAGCACCAACCCAATCAGCAGCTGTATATCCATAACCCATAGCAATAGGAAGTCCTGCAAAATAAGCTCCTGATGCATTACCAACATTAAAAGCACTTTGATTTAACGAAGAACCTAATGTTTCAGAGCCTTTAGCCGATTTTATAATAAGCATTTGTATAGGTGTTGATATAGAAAAAGAAACAATACCTATTATAAAAGTCATGACTAATACAAGTACTTTATCTGATGCTAAAAATGTATTAAGAGAAAGGCATAAAACCATCATGCAAAGCACAATTGTTACGGTGTTTAATGGAGAGAACTTTTCAGTAAGTTTTGCACCTAAAAAATTACCAATTACCATTCCTAATCCAGCTAAAATCATGGCATAAGACACAACACTTTCAGGATGTCCAGCAACATCAGTAATCAATGGAGCTATATAACTATACCAAGCAAAAAATCCGCCTGTACCAATGGTTGTTAGTAGTATTATCAACCATAACTCCAAACGTTTAAAAACCTTAAATTCACTTAAAAAATTTGTGTTGTTTGATTGTCTTATTTTTGGCATCCAAAACTTTACGCCAAGAACAGCTAGAACACCAACAAATCCAACCATTAAAAATGAAATACTCCAACTAAAGTTTTTACCTAAATAGGTTCCTAAAGGCACGCCCAAAAGGTTTGCAACAGTTAATCCGCTAAACATAATAGCAATTCCTTGTGCTTCTTTACCCTCTTTAGATAGTTTTCCTGCAACTACAGCACCAATACCAAAGAAAGCACCATGTGGTAAGCCAGATAAAAAGCGTAAAATCATAAATGAATTGTAGCCAGTAGCAAAAGCAGAAAGTGTATTAAAAACTGTAAACCAAAGCATAAGTATTAATAACACTTTATTTGCAGGCCATTTACTTCCTAAACCTGTAAGAATAGGAGCACCAATTACAACACCTAAAGCGTAGGCTGAAATAAAATGTCCAGCATCAGGAATGCTAATACTAAAAGCATTTGCAACATCAGGTAAAATACCCATAATAACAAACTCTGTGAGTCCTATTCCAAATCCTCCAATGGCTAATGATAGTAAGGCTTTATTCATGTTTTTATACGTAGGTTTTTCAAAAAGAAATAAACAACAAAATTAGTTCTATTATAAGTAATCGACGTATAAAAAATGATAAGAAAAAGTTAATTGAGAAATTAAGAAAAAAGGGTTGTTATAATTAAGAATTTCAAAATTTATTGTGATATATATAGCGTATTTGTGAGGCTAAATTTACAGCTTGAAAAACATATTTTCTTAAAGAAAAATTAAAAGCACCTTACTTTGGTTGAATTTTGTGAGTTAAAACACGATATTTGTATTTGCTAACTAAAAATAAAGATTAAGAAATGGCAATGAATAAAAATACAGTGTTGGCTTGGGCCACATGGATTATGATTTTTGTAGGATTAGGTTTAATAGGACTAGGAGCTTTTCGCTATGACGATGTTGCAGGTTGGGGATTTGCTGCTGTTGGTTTTGGCTTTTTCTGTATTGCTTGGGTGTTTAATGCATTAAAAGGAAGAGTATAATTATGAGCGACGATAAAAAAGTAATTTTTTCAATGTCTGGTGTAACCAAGACATTTCAATCAGCTAATACGCCAGTGCTTAAAAACATTTATTTAAGCTTCTTTTACGGAGCTAAAATTGGTATTTTAGGTCTTAACGGTTCTGGTAAATCTACATTATTAAAGATTATTGCAGGTGTAGATAAAAACTATCAAGGCGATGTGGTTTTTTCACCAGGATATTCTGTTGGTTATCTAGAGCAAGAACCACAACTAGATGATGAAAAAACAGTGATGGAAGTAGTGCGAGAAGGTGCTGCCGAAACTGTAGCTATTCTAGATGAATACAACAAAATAAACGATATGTTTGGTTTGGAAGAAGTGTATAGCAATCCTGAAAAAATGGAAAAGCTTATGAACCGTCAAGCCGAATTACAAGATCAAATAGATGCTTCCAATGCTTGGGAATTGGATACCAAATTAGAAATTGCCATGGATGCGTTGCGTACTCCTGATGGCGATAAAAAAATAGGTGTACTTTCTGGTGGTGAGCGTCGTCGTGTAGCTTTATGTCGTTTATTACTACAAGAACCAGATGTATTACTTCTTGATGAGCCTACCAACCACCTGGATGCAGAATCGGTACATTGGTTAGAGCATCATTTAGCGCAGTATAAAGGAACCGTTATCGCTGTAACGCACGATAGATATTTCTTGGATAACGTTGCAGGTTGGATTTTAGAGTTGGATAGAGGAGAAGGTATTCCTTGGAAAGGGAATTATTCTTCATGGTTAGACCAAAAGTCTAAACGTATGGCTCAAGAAGGAAAAGCAGCTTCAAAACGTCAAAAAACATTAGAACGTGAGTTAGAATGGGTACGTCAAGGTGCAAAAGGACGTCAAACCAAGCAAAAGGCGCGTTTAAAGAACTACGATAAATTAATGAGTCAAGATCAAAAACAACTTGACGAAAAGCTTGAAATTTACATACCAAACGGTCCGCGTTTAGGAACCAATGTTATTGAAGCAAAAGGTGTAAGTAAAGGTTATGGCGATAAGTTATTGTATGAAGATTTAAACTTCAATCTACCTCAAGCAGGAATTGTAGGTGTTATAGGGCCAAATGGTGCAGGTAAAACCACAATTTTCAGAATGATAATGGGCGAAGAAACACCAGACAAAGGAGAGTTTGTAGTAGGTGATACTTCAAAAATTGCTTATGTAGACCAAAGTCATTCTAATATAGATCCAGAAAAAACCATTTGGCAAAACTTTAGTGATGAGCAAGAATTGGTAATGATGGGAGGAAAGCAAGTCAATTCTCGTGCGTATTTAAGTCGTTTTAATTTCTCTGGAAGTGAACAAAACAAAAAAGTAAAATTACTATCTGGAGGAGAGCGTAACCGTTTGCATTTAGCAATGACACTAAAAGAAGAAGGAAACGTATTGCTTTTAGATGAGCCTACAAACGACCTTGATGTAAATACGTTGCGTGCGCTAGAAGAAGGTTTAGAAAACTTTGCTGGTTGTGCTGTGGTTATTTCTCACGACCGTTGGTTTTTAGATCGTATATGTACGCACATATTAGCTTTTGAAGGCGATAGCCAAGTCTACTTCTTTGAAGGTAGTTTTAGTGATTACGAAGAGAACAAGAAAAAGCGTTTGGGTGGCGACTTAATGCCGAAACGAATTAAGTATAAAAAATTAGTTAGATAGATAAAAAAAGCCTGCATTTTGCAGGCTTTTTTATTTAAGTGATTTTAATTTATTCATACAAATGGCCATTTGTAAAATCTTTATAGCTCTCCTCAACGTCATTTTTTAAAGATTCCATTTCAATAAGCTTCTTATTTTCAGCCTTTAACTTTCTCATTTTTATTACTGCAACCACAATAAAAAACATAAATACTGCTGCTGTAATAATGAGTACAACCGTAAGCTGAGTAGTGCTTACAAGTAACTTTGGAATTGAATATAAAGCATTCATAATTAGGTTGATAGTTGGGGTTAATCAAGCCAAATATACAATTTTAATTAAAACCGTAACTATTTCATTATAAATTTGTTAATAAAAAATGGAGTAATCACTATTTGTACCAATCTAATTGAACGACTTCAATAGCATCATTTTTATCATTCACAATGGTTTTAAATTTTTCTACATCGCTAAGTCCACCTTGTCCTCTGTAATGATATGGATATACTTGCTTTGGTTTAAAATCTAGAACAGCACTTGCAGCACTTTCAACAGTCATAGTGTATGGTAAGTTCATACATACAAAGGCCATATCTATATCTTTTAAGTTACGCATTTCAGGAATGTCTTCAGTATCACCTGAAATATAAATTCGTTTTCCTCCCATGGTTAAAATGTAACCATTACCACGTCCTTTTTCATGGAATTTTAAAGCCTCTTCTCTTAAGTTGTACATTGGTACAGCTTCAATATTAATTTCAACACCATCAAAAGTGTAGTCTCTATTTTGCGAATTATTAAGAACCAATGTGCGATCTCTTAGAGGTTTTGGTAGCAATTCAGCTACTGCACCAGGAGCTATAATCTTAACAGCATTTCCTAATATTCCTGACAAGGTTTCTTCATTAAAATGATCACCATGAATGTCAGTAACCAAAATAATACTAGGTGGTTTTTGTTCGGTAAATTTTTCTGCTCCTCCAACAGGATCAACATACACTACAACATTTTTATACTCCAAGACCATAGTAGCATGTTCAATAGGAGTAATTTTTATTTCAGAAGAAGTATCAGAAGTTGTTGTTTCAACATCAACATTGTTTTCAATAATTGTCTCAGTGGTTGCTGGTTCTTTTTTATCTGTTTTACAGCTTATAAAACACAATGCTAAAATAGCGGTAATAAAAATTGAATTTCTCATAATAGAAGTATTTGAGTACTAAAGATAATGATTGCGTTACATTTTTTTAAGCCTGTAACATTTTTAATTTTTTTACTACTGATATTTTAAGAGCATTAGTTTTGAAAATGATATTTTTTAACGAAATTGCTTATCCAAAAATTGTTCAACTATAAAAACACTACACAATATGTCTGATGATTTTGATTTATTAGAAACCAATTCCAATGAAAAACAGGAAAAAGTAGATGTTAATTGGGGAAAAGCCATTGACACTATGAAATCTAAATTGGCACAGGAAGATGATCCTGAAGTGCGTCAAAAAATACTTAATGCAACATTGGACGATGTAGTGCATATGGCAGAAAAAGATAGAACGTCATTACTAGATGCCATTAAAGACTTAACTGATTATCAAGACGAAGTTGGGATTATTTTTGAAGATTTCTCTAGCTTAAATGCTGATGAGCAAAAAATCATTGACAATGCCATAAAACGTCTAGAACGCGCAAGAGTTGAACTAGAAGATGCCGAAGCTAAACCAGATACTTGGTGGAACAACCTTTGGGGAAGAAAAAGCAAAATCAAAAAAGCACAAGACGAACTTACCGCTGCCCAAAAATCTCGTGACGAAGCTGATAACAAAGCTAAAGCGATGTTTCAGCAACGTATAGAATCGGCAGATGTACAAACTTTATTAAATGAGCTGTCGTTTAAAAGTCAAGCTGCTGTAAAGCGTTTAAAAGATCGTGAAGTAGAAATTAAAGAAGTTGAAGACAAACTTCAAGATGCGATTGTTGAAGCTACAAAAAACCATACAAAAGCTTTAGAGAAGAAGAAAGAAGTAGAAGCAAAGCTTGAAGAAAACTATGCTTTATTAAAGCAAGCACGTCAAGAGTTAGAAGAAATTGTAGATAAGCAATCTGCTGAATATGCTGAAGCTGTTGGTAAAGTAACCACTTTAGAGCAAAAAGTAGAAGAACTTGAAGGACTTAAAAACGCCTATACAACACTTGCTGCAAGTAAGGACAGCTTTGTGCATAAGCATAATTTAACCATCAAGGTATTAACCTCTTTACGTAGTAATTTACAAACACATCGTGCAAAATTAAAGAGTGATACCGAAGAGCGTTTAAAATATTATGACGGTTACGTTGTGGCTTTAAAAGCACGAACTGACCAAGAATTTGCAGCAATTTTAGAGCATTTAGGAGTAAAGACTGATGAGCATATTGGAGAAACTCTTGCATCAATGCATACAGCAAGTGCTAAAGCACGTCAAGAAATGATGGATAACATTCCTGTGCATGAAAAAGTAATGCAAGGTGTTTACAGCAGTTATGCTGAAGCGTTACAGGAAATTCGTACCAAAGATTCTGAAATTCAAAAGAATTTTGCTGAGCGTTATGGTATTGATATGAAAGAAATTTTTGAAGATTACTATAAGGCAGATGCTAATAAACCTTCAGGTGAAGGAGAGCCAACTGGCGACAAGAAGCCTGAAAATAATGATGACTTATTATCTTAAAAAGTAATTGGTATTCAGTTTGCAGTTAGCAGTATTTTTATAATTGACTGCAAACCGAATACTGTTCACTGCAAGCTTAAAACATGATTGTAACTCCCTTAGATTCCGCTACACTAGACTCCAAAGCGCAATATGTATTCTATCATAAAATGGTAGACTTTGCTCTAAAGGAACTCATTGTAAGTGTTCAAAATCAAGGATTATGTAGTGCACAAGAAGTTGTTTATTTTAAGCAGTTTTGTGATTTGTTATTGTATTCAGTCGAAGCTATGCGTATTAAATATATGTACGACGATGAAGACAATATGAAAGTGGATTTAACCGATTCAGGTTTTCCTAACTATTTGGAGTTTAGGTATCTTTTTAATGATTTATCCTTAAAAGAAGACTACATTTCTAAACTCAAAGATGTTAGTCAATTACAAGATGAGTTTTTGCATGAGTTACTTCATAAAAAACAACCCATAAAACGAGAAAAACTGTTTCAAGCGGCTTCAATAGTTTATTACACCTCAGTAGAGCAAAAGTATATTTTTAATCGTTTTGTACAAGGTCGCATTATGGAAACACCTAAAGACGTTTCGCCTGAGTTTATGACCAGTTGGAGTTTTTATGATGTAGCACATAATAGGCCATTTATATGCTTCATGTACTTTGATTATAGTGGAGGACGAAATCCGTTAAAAGACAGAGATAAAATTTATGAAGTCTTAAAGACCACTGCAGACAGAGATATGGATTTAGACACTATGGCTTATGGAATAGACAGAAAGCTGCCTGAAGTACATCCAAAACACATTAAACGAATAGATTTAGGTCCTTTTCATAATGTATTTGCAAAAGATGAAAATGAAATTACACATGCCATTTTAGAAGGTATAGCCAAAAAAGAATTAAGTCTAGAGTCGTATGCGTTGTCGCTGAGTATTGACGAAGTATTCTCAGGAAGTGAGTTTAAAGAAGGTAGCTTTTTCAATAAGCAAACCTTACAAAAGTGGAGCGAACCTATACACCAAAAATATGTATTTGCACCACATCGTATTATACAAATGCTGTATAACAAAACACCTGAAATCATGAATAGACTAGCTAAACCGCCTATTCAGGTTTCTGAATTAAAAATTAAAAAAACAACGTCATAACGAGGAACAAAGTGACGTGGTTATCTTTTAAACAAGAGATTGCTTCATTTTATTCGCAATGACGACAAAATAGAAACATGGAACACAACTCAACATTTCCTATAAAGCAAACCGAACTTGATATGCTTCGTGATGAAGCAACATCCTATTTAAAAAGTGTACAGTGGGAGCAAGGTCAACGTGCAAAAAACAAAGACAAAGACACTAAAGATGAATCTATTTTACTGTATTTGTCGCGTGCCAATAATGGAAGCAATGTTGAGCTGACTTCAGTTTCAAAAACTATATTAGCTTTAAAAAAGCGCTTATTACCAGACTCTGTTGCAATTCCAATTCACTTAAACCAAACCTTATTTGCAGTTCAAGAAGGTATTACTTTGGGTATTTGGATTAAGGACAGCTACTACGATGCTTCAGGACTATCAAGTTTAAACGAGCGAAAATCTGCTTTAGATACTTCAGGAAAACGAGAGTACGAAAGCAAAATGCAAACCGCAACAGCCTTTATGTTATATGCTACAGCTTACAATATTTTGCACAACCTTAAAACCATTGCTTCAGATGATTTAAGCGTTATGAAGCAAAAATTTGCAGGTCTGCTAGAAGTATCTTTGCTATCACCATTAAAAGGAATTTCGTGTTGTCTTTACTATTACGACAAGTATTTGTCGCATCCTGATATTATAAAAAGCGATAAAGACGTTACCGATTTTACGGTTGTGTATTTTGAAGCCTTAATAGACGAAATCCAAATGCGTAAAAGCACGTTGGAGTACACCGAAACTATTTTAGATAGAACCTATAAATTAGAAAAATCGGACTTTGCTGTATCTGGTTGGGACAATGTATTTGCTGGAGCTGCTAAAAGTGTAGAGTTTAACAAAATTCAATTTGAACAAATAGTAGGTAACAGAGATGCAAAACACTTTGCACGACGTTTAACCGAGCGTATGTTAAGCTACGATTTTACAGCAAAAAAGAATCCGTTTCAGGAGTTAGGAGGTTTTATGCCAGTGTTTATGGGTTATGGAATTCCAGGAACAGGAAAAAGTATGCTTATTGCAGCTATTGCAACACGCTTAAAAGAACATTGTGACAATCTCGATATTCCATTTTTATTCCATCCAATGCCTGATACGTTGATATCAACATTTCAAGGTGGATCTGCCGAAAAAATGGTAGAGTGGATGAAACCAATGCAAGATTCTTCAAAACTTATTTTTGCTCCAATTGATGATGCCGAAAATAATCTTCAAGAGCGAACTGCACAAGGTGTTTCGGCAGGTGTAAAAGAAGTCATAGGTGTGTTTTTAAGATATACCGAAGGTGCTTATGCTGTTAATTACGGTAATAGCTCAATAGGGTTATTTACCAACCTTCCTGAAATGTTGGATAAAGCAGTAATTTCACGTGTTCAAGGACGTTTTAAAATTGATGGAGCGCGTACTGAACACGACTTTTTAGATCAAGATCATTTGTGGTGGCGAAAATTACAACACACAATGCCTGATTTTGTAAACATGAACAATCCAGAGGCTTACACCTATTTAAGCGATCAAGGTTTGGCTAAAAACATGGGAGACATTTTAAAAGCTGTTGAAAAACCTTCAGAAGAGCGTGTTATGGAAACTTTTGAAAAAGTAGAAAAAATGCATCGCTTTGAGGACCACATGTTTTATGCATCGTTATATACCGAAATCCAAAAGATATTTCCATTCTTTTCATCGCGTGATGTTCGTAATATACAATCGGCAATTTCATTGCGTTTAACTGACTTTGACTTAGAACAAGATTGGTTTGACAATCCTGAAATCTATTTCAAAAAAGATTATGATACTAAATTTGGAATGCTTCAGGAACTCATGCGAGCTAATATGAAAGGGCTTGATTTTTCTGATATAAGAAAACAAGAAGTTATTAGATACCTAGATAATGTAGCAACTATTGCAGATACCGATTTTAAACGAAAAGTTGATGCAAGAGTTAATCAGCTTAATATTGAATTGGAAGCAAGAACTCAGTTTGACAAAAAGTAATTTTACTGTCATTCCGCACTTGATGCGGAATCTAAAAAATGAACGTGAAAGAAGTTTTTATTAAATATTATTTACCTGTTTTAGCATTTACTATAGCATTTAGTGTTCCAACATTTATTGTAAACTATGATGGAAGCAAACTAATTGAGTTTTTAGTAGCATTTATCAGTTTAAATGTGATAATTACATTTGTTTTTGGAACTCTATATTTGAAATTTGGAAAAAATTGGAAATCTAAATTTAGACGTAAAGTTTTAAATAAGAAGGCGTTAAAATCATTTGAAGCATTAGGTTTTGTTAGGCAAGAGGAAATGTTATATGGCTATATTAATGACTATTTTGTAATGATACAACCTGAAATGGATGCTTTGGGTCAGAGAAAATGGTTAGATATAAAAGTGTTTTTCAATCCTAAAATTCAAAATCAGTTTATACCAGAATATCTTTTGAAAAAATTAAATGACAATAAGTTGAAACAAACTTTTTTCAATAAAAATTGCGTAGTAATTGAACAGGCTTTTGCTCCATTAGTACCTTTAAATTTTGACCGAATGAAGGCTAAATTAAAAGAAGTAGTTTCGTTATTGAAAAATCATAATATAATGCCAATTTCAATGACTGATTTAATAGAGCAAGAAACAGATTTATTAAAGCATCATCAACAAATTCAGTCATTGCATAAATGAATCAAAAATGAATCTTTTGTCATTCCGTACTTGATGCAGAATCTAAAAGAGAATTAGATAAAAATAAGATTCCCACTTTCGTGGGAAATAATTATGAATAAACTAAAAGCAGCAAATCTATATCAAAGCGAACTACTTCCTGTAAGTGGTAAGTTGGTTGAGCGTTATAATGAGTGCTTAAAAACATTAGGGTTTTCGCCAACAGAGCTTACTAGTTTTTCAATTGATGGTATAGGTTGGAGCCCTGAAATTGCTGAAGAAAAAAAGGAATTACTTTACTTAAACCATGGCGAAGCCAATGCACATGCCATTATTATTTCTCCGTTGCAAAAAGGAAAACCTGTCTATTTGCCTACACATACGTTTGACAGGGAATTAATGAAATTGGTTTTTAAAACCTATGGTAGTAAAATAAACGATATAACTCGAGACTCGGCAATTTGTCTCGATTTTGATCAAGGTATCGATGCGTTTTATGGACCTATGGATGTTTTAAAATACAAAACTATAAACATTCATTTTAGGTTAATAAACAACCTTAATAAAGCACAAAAAAAACAACACGAACTTATTGAGCAGTTTAAAGAAGGTAATAATTTTATTGATGAAACCTTACACGAAAAATTATTGCAATCGGCAAATACCTATGGAGATTTGCGTAACAGGGATTTAGAATTACCAGAACTTCAATACAGTGTGAGTTCGTTTTATACAAGAGCTTTTGGAGGTGTGTATGTGTTACGTGATTTTATTTCGGATATTATCGTGTTTGAAGATGAAAAATGGTACAAAGAAGCTATTAATGATACTACACATGATGTGTTGATGTACCATATCAATCATGATGAATTAATTGAAAAACTACGAAATCATTTAATTGCTGAATGCGATTTGGATGAAGTGGTTAAAACTCCAAGATACGATCGTGTAAAAAAATATGAACTCTCTCAAGAACTTAAAGAGACTCAACACTCTCTAAAAGAAATATTTGAGAGTAAAATTTTATATAAGAGTTATTTAAATAAAATTGATATCAATGCACTTAAAAAAATCAATAGTGTAGAATTATATTTAGAACGCTTAGAGGTTAGCAACGAGTATAAATTAAAAGATATGGTTGATGTTGACCTATACCATGCATTACACCAACCTCATTCATCTTTAGAGCCAATGCATCAAGATTTAATATGGAAGCTTTTAATTAATGTTTCTCCAAAGGATGTGTTGTTTCTGTATTGGTATGATAAAGAGCAGTTTTATAAAACCTATGAGACTTGGGACGATTCGTTTAAAGATTGGGTAATTGACACAATACGTAACAATATTTAAATAAAATAGACTAATTTTATAAAGCATTCACTTAAAAAACAAACACATGGGACTAGATCTTGTAATTTTTATAGCTGCTATACTTTTTGGCATTTTCTTGTATTGGAGAGAGTCTAATGGTAATGGAGCATATCGTTTTGTGAATAAAATTGTAAACAGTAAAGAGCTACAAATGAAGCCTGATAGTAAAAAAGGATTCATTTATAAGCAAACCTTTATACCTAGATTAATTTTTGTTGTAGCCTTATTTTTGGTTGTAGCTGTGGCTGTTCAATTTTTAACTCCGTTTCAAATCTTTGGAAGCTATAATGGTGTTTCAGCTTTTGCTTCAGTTATTGTTGGTACACTTGTAGGCACTTACATTGCAAATTTTGTAATTAAATCAACTAAAATAATTGAAGAGAAAAGTGATTCTTTAGAAGATGAGTTTGATGACGCTGTTGAAAAAGGAAAAGACTTTATTGAAGACTTAAGAACTAAAGACAGCGATGTCAGTTCGAGCGTAGTCGAGAACAAAATCGAACCTGAAGTTGAAGCACCAAAACCTAACGAAAAAAGTGCTCGTGAACGCTTGAAGGATAAAGGATTGATGTAATTCACTAACAACTAAAAACTAAACATGAGATTATTCTGGAAAAACGGAAAGCCTGCAATTTTAACTTACATTTTATTAGTGTTGGCATTATTCTTCTTTAGGGACGATTATCAACCAGTTTTATTATTTCTTAGAAAATACATTTTCATTATTCTGTTAAGTGGTATAGTCTTGTTTTTTGGATTACGAAAGTTTAGAAAAACAGCAAGTACAGGTGGTCGATTAGGTATTTTAGGTATTTTGCTTGTGTTTTTTGGTTTGCTCTATATGGTTGGATGGCATTTTAAAATGTACGATTACATGAAGACCTACAATGTCTTTAATCATTTAAATAAAGTTGAAATCAATGAGCTTCCTCTAACTCAAAATGAGCGTATACAACCACTTCGTAATATTTTCTCAATGGCAAACGAAAGTGTAGGAGAGACCAAAGACGTGTCGTTACCTCACTTAGTTCGTGTAGATGGCGAAAACAAATGGACTATGGCCATTCAACCTTCAGAAAAATATACATTACAGCAAATAAGCGATAATACCGAAGAGGTTTTTTCAGTCTCTAGTACAACACCATTTCCTAGGTTTTCAAGTGAAAATCGTATTCCTGTAGTGTTTTCAATAGGTGAGTCTTTAAAATTTAGTAGAAACACTTACAACGCAGTAGTGCAACGTTTCAACCCTTGGATGTTGTTTAATTATGAACCTGGAGATGTATTTTATATGAAAAACGATTCCGGAAAATGGGTAGAAGTAGTGAGTTTGATAAAATGGAAAGGGTTCTTGTTTCCTTATCCAACTTTTGGAGGCGTTATGGTTATTGATAATGGCGAACACGATATTAACGATTATTTTGAGCGTGTTTTAATAGGAAAAGGTACCTATATAAGTCCTGATGAAATGAACAACCATCCGTATTTAACACGTCAAAATACATTGTCTGAAAAAGTATCTCGCATACAAGCAGAATCTTTAAAATTCCTTGGAGGGTTTAGCGACCCACTACCTTGGAACATGGAAACAGCAGTGAAGATACCAGATTTACCAGACGATCAAAACGAACAGCCTTTTGTAACTGATTTTGATTTTTCTGACACAGATACCAATGCTTATAGCGGATTGTACCATTGGTTTGGTTTAGAACCAGTTGGTGATGAGCGCACAAGTTTAACATTTAGTGTTTTTATTCCTGCAGATGGAACTGATATGCTGTATTATTATGATCATGCAGCTAAAAAACAAGGTTATGCAGGTGTTTCGGCAATGCCTTTAAAAGTTATAGAGTCTCGTAAAGAGTTTGACTGGACAGTTAATAAACCAGTTGAATTTAGACCTTATATAAAGGATATTGCAGGAAGAAAACGTATGTTCTTTTTAGGAACTATTTCGGCAATTCGTGAAGGTTCAGACAATTTTGATGGCTCTGCAACACCAGATTTAGCCTTAATTGATGCTGAATATAGAGATGTTATTTGGATTGATGTAAAACACCCAAGTCAATGGGATAAAACAGTTTATGACCAATTAAATGAAGCTTGGAGATCAAGTGAAGGTATTGGGTATTATTTTGTTGAAGAAACAAAAGATATTGATATTGTTGAACAAGCTATAGACTCGGTTTTGGCAATCCCTAGAGTAGATAAAAATGCTGAAGAAATTGAACGCTTACAACGTCAAATAGACTCTTTAAAATCTATTGAGAATTAAGGTTAATATTTTACTCTATATTATATAAATAAGAAAATTTATATTCTTTTAGTTGGATTGGATTCCACATCAAGTGCGGAATGACAAGTAGTTATTATCTCATCTTACTAACTAAGTGTAACTTTTATTGAATTTCAATGACTTATTAGGTAAAGGATATTTATGGGTTACATGGGTTTTGGTATGCAAAGTTGGATTTATAAACAACGTCCAAGAAAAGCTTTTGAAATAAAAAGAAAACCTTTATTTACAGAAGTCCCAAAATATCAAAGAGAATTTAAAATCCAGCCTTCTAAAACTTCAAATAGATTATATGTAGTCGTAAGTATTGTTTTGATAAGCTTGTTTTTTGGAATTATCCAATTGAATAAGTCAAAAATCTTGCAACATTCATCTGAAATTAATAATGCAACTAAACAACGTCTTGAAAGTGAAAACCTTGAAGCATTCAACTTATTGAAGCGTTCTGGTAAATCAAGATTAAAAAACAATAATCTTCAAGGAGCTCTCTCTGAGTTTAAACTTGCTTATGCTATTAAATCTACAGATGAGGAATTAAATCAGTTGTTATTTGAGACATTATCTATTCTTTGTGCTGAAAATCAAAAGTTTTGTAATGAGCTAGATGAAAAGTTTTAAAGCTCTAAAATCATCTTTATATCACTACGTTTATAAGGAGAGTTTTTTTCAATAGGAATTTCTATAAAACCATATTTTCGGTATATATAAATAGCGTTTTCCAACTTGGTGTTAGAGTACAACATCAAAGCTTTAAACTGATGTTGTTTTGCGAATTCTATACAATATTGCATAAGCTGCTGCCCAATTTTATAACCACGATGTTTTGGTGAAACTGCCATTTTAGTGAGTTCAAACACATTTTTAGTGCTAGTAGGCATTAATGCAACAGTTCCAAGAATAGTTTCATTAAGTTTAGCAAAAAAGATAAAACCGCCTTTATTAATGATATATTCTTCAGGTTTACTTAAGACTTCTTCATCGTAAGGTTCTACATAAAAATAGGTTTTAAGCCATTCAATATTCAAATTATAAAAATGTTGAGAATATCTACTATCAAAAGGTATGATTTCAATTTGCATGAGCTTTAATAAAATCGGTAATCAAATAGGTGATTAATTTTCCAACTTGGGTTTCGGTTTCTGGGGTAGGAGCAGCTTCGCAAATATGCAAATATTTTGCATTTTCATGCGCACCAAAAAAGGTGGCGAACTGTCGTGCTTTGTTAGTACTAAAACCACTTGGTGTCATTGCACTGCTTGGAATATTCAATATGGCATCGCAATCTATTTCAACTCCAAAAGCAGTACCAGAAACATGCTCTAAAGCACGTTGCATTTCTGCTTTAAACTTAAGCTCTTTTCTAATTTGTATAGCTTCAAAAGTATTATATGCCACAGATTTTACTTTATCTAAAGTTTTAAATGTAGTTGAAGATGTATAGTTTTCGTGTAGTCCAAACACAAAATAGTTTTTCAAAAAGCCTTCAGCGTAAGCATAACTAAATCCATTGCCACTGTGTCGGCCTTCTTCAGCTCTAAAGTCACTATGCGCATCAAAGTTTACAGCGTTAATTGTTGAGTTTAATGCTAGCGAAGTTCCTTTTATATTTCCGTAGGCATTATTGTGTCCTCCACCAATAACAATTGGTGTTTTACCTGCTTTAACTATTTGATGGATTAAATGTGAAACTTGTTTGTCAATTTTAGCTACTTTTCGACGTGCTTTAGCAATATCCTTTTTGTTGGTTTTATCTAAGTTTTGAAGTTTTTGTAGCGATTTAGAATAGTCTAAATGACCTAGGATAACTACTTTACTAGCGTTTAAAAACGCGTTACTTTGTATATTTGTTAAAATTTTTATTGTTGCATCCCATGCTTTTGAAGTCCCTGTGTTTCCTAGGTTTCCAAAGACTCCAATATCTTCAGAAATACCAAAAATTACATAGTCAACATCTAAATTTACTAATTCATCGTATATATTAGTGGAGTTAGGAAGTAAAATAACTTGTTCTCCAAACTTGGTTTCGCCTGAGCGTTTTTTTAAGATGGTTTTTAAAGTATCTTTATCAAAAAGTATAAGGTTGTCCATATTGGAAATGTTATTAAAAAATAATAATTAAAAATACAGTTTTATTTATTTTCAAGCTTAAAATTAAATTTAATTAAAAGATTAAAAACAAGAATTAACGTTTAAATAATTTAAAAAGAAAAAACAATGGAGAATTCAAACAGTAAAAGTACAGGATTAAAAGTTGCTTTAGGTATTTTGTTGGCTCTTTTCTTAGGAACAGGATTTTATACCTCTAAACTTTATAATGACAAGAAAGAAACCGAAGCGGTTTTAACTAAAGAAAAAGAACAGGTAATGGCAGACCTAAATAACATGGCTAAGCAATATGATATTGCTATTGGCGAGAATGAAGTTGCCAATCAAAATTTAGTTGAGGCTAGAGCACGTATTGAAGGCTTAATGGACTCACTAAAAATATCTCAAAACAGTGTTAACAGTTTGTGGAGATACAAAAAACAATTTTTAGCATTACAAGAAGAAATGGATGTATTGCTAGCTGAAAATGACAAGCTAAAAGTAGAAAACTCTTTATTAGCAACATCATTAGATAGTACTCAGTTACAATTAGCAGAACGTACAATGTTTACTGATTCATTATTAGTACAAAATACTGAGTTAGCAACAGTAGTTGAAAATGCTGCAGTATTACAAACAGTTGGACTTAAAGCGTACGGAGTTATTGAGAGAACTTCAGGTAAATTAATACCAACAGAGCGTTCTAGAAGAAGTGATAAAATTAGAGTTTGCTATACTGTTGCTAAAAACACATTAGTAGGTGCAGGTGATAAGGAATTATATGTTCAGGTATTAGATCCTAATGATAATGTACTTGGTGCTAACGAGCAAATACAGTTTGAAGATAAAATATTAAACTATAGCTTGGTGAGTAAATTTAACTACGAAAATAGAAGTTTAAACATTTGCGAATTTGTAGCTCCTAATAACGATAAGTTTGAAGAAGGACGTTATACAGTAAATGTTTTCAATGAAAAAGAATTAATCTCATCAACTGAGTTTACATTGAAATAAGCAAATTAATTGATTGATTGTAAAAAGCCGAATGAAAATTTTCATTCGGCTTTTTTATTTTAATCTAATCTGATACCATTGATAATAACTTCATCAATTAAGTTTTCTCCAAACGCATAAGGAATAAACTGGTAATTAGGAATCTCTTTTGTAATAATTACATTTGCTTTTTTGCCTCTACAAATACTGCCATACATATTGCTTAATCCCATAGCATAAGCACCATTTATGGTTGCAGCATTTATAGCTTCTTCAGGAGTCATTTTCATTTTTATACATGCAGTACTCACTACAAAATTCATATTTCCACTAGGTGTTGAACCTGGATTATAATCGGTTGCTAATGCTAGAGGTAAGCCTGCGTCAATCATTTGTCTTGCAGGTGTATAAGAAATACTTAAAAAATAGGAGCAAGAGGGTAGAGCAACAGGCATTGTATTACTGTTTTTAAGTGCTTCAATATCTTCTTTATTCATTTCTTCTAAATGATCTACTGAAAGCGCATCATATTTCACTCCTAAAGCTACACCTCCAAAAGCATTAAATTGGTTTACATGTATTTTAGGTTTTAAACCATAAGCGACACCTGCTTTAAGGATTCTTTCTGTATCGTCTAAGTCAAAATAGCCTTTTTCACAAAATACATCAATGTATTCGGCTAGGTGCTCTTCAGTAGCTTTTGGTATAAGTTCGTTTACTACCAAATCTACATAAGCACTTTTATTATTACTGTATTCTTTAGGAACAGCATGAGCACCTAATAGTGTAGGTTTAATAAAAGCAAGCGATTCGCGTTTTAATCGTTTTATCACTCGCAACATTTTTAGTTCTGCGTCAACGGTTAAGCCGTAACCCGATTTTATTTCGACAGTACCAGTACCTAGTTTTATGACTTCATTAAGACGTTTTAGTGATTGTTGGTAAAGTTCTTCTTCGGAAGTATTTTGAAGTTTTTCAGCAGAATTTAAAATACCGCCACCATTATTGGCAATTTCTTCGTAGGACAAGCCATTAATTCTATCTACAAATTCTCTAACTCTATTTCCTGCGTATACAATGTGTGTATGAGAGTCGCACCAAGAAGGCATCACCACTTTTCCTGTGGCATCAATAACTTCATCAGCATCAATATCTTGGTAGTCGTCCATTGAGCCATACTCAACTATAGTGTCATGCTCAATAAATAAGTAAGCGTTTTTTATTACAGGAAGTGTTTTCATGTCACTGCCTTTTACAATGGTAACATTGGTATCACGAACTTGAATAAGTTCTTTTATGTTGGTTATTAGTATTGACATAGCTAAGGGTAAAATCATAAAATTAACAAAATTACTTCTGTTATCAGGAAATGGCATCGAAAATTTTTCTAAATACGATGTATAAAAAAAGCGCTGACTGTTTGTCAACGCTTTCTATAAGATGTATTTAAAAGTTTATTCTTTAACAAACTTAAAAGTTTTATTATACCCTTCAAATTTGATAATGTAAATTCCATTGTATAGAGATGATACATCTAAAGGGTTATTTGGTGAAATATTTGAATTAACAACGTTTTTTCCTAAAATATCATAAACTGATACATTGTAACTTTCATTATTAGGAGACTTAACATAAAGCTTATTTTTAACTGGGTTAGGGTAGATGTTAAAAGTGTTTTGAGTTAAATCATTAATTCCTAAAGTATATAACTCGTTTTCAAACCAATTAACATCAAAGTTTTGATAGTCAACAGTTGCTATATCTAAGTCGCCATCATTATCAAAATCATCAATAGCTAATGTGAAAATTTGGGCTTGAGTAGCATCAATAACAGATTCGCTATTAAATCCACCAATATCCGTACTTTCAAACCAAATTAAATCATTACCAGCAGTTCCTCCATTTGTAATGACAAGATCATTATAACCATCATCATCCATATCAGCAGATTCAACAGTTCCTGGATTAGCCATGGAAATCGAAATTATATTTTTAGTATACGTGCCATCTAATTCCTTATTGAACCAAGCTAAGTCACCAAAACTATCAGAAACTAAAATATCAATATTTCCATCGTCATTTACATCAGCGAAATCTACATCAAACAAATAAACGTTTCCTGAATCAGTTACAGGATTTGCATCAACTGTAAAAGCTACTGATCCACCAGGGATTAAATCGTTATAGTATACATCAACTCTTCCGTTTGCTGCATATTCAGCAGTAGAAATAACTATATCTAAATCACCATCATCATCAAAATCTATCATATCAATATCTCCTGGTTGGTTTAATCCAGAAACTATCGTGTTTTCACCTCCAGGGAAGTTACCAGTTCCATCATTTGCGTACCAAACTACTTTATCATCTCCATTAACAGAAACAATCACATCAACAAAAGTGTCATTATTTACATCAGCAGTATGTATACCAGCAGCATCAGTTACGCTACTTGAAATTACATTTTCAGTTCCAAAACCACCAGAACCATTGTTAGCAAACCAAACTGCTTTATTATCGGCATAAGAAGCAGCAACAATGTCTAAGCCATTAATCCCATCAATATCAGCTAATGATATACCTCCAACTTGAGATAGAGTAGATGAAATTTTCACAGGAGCAGCAAAAGATCCATCTGTATTATTGATATATAATTTAATGGTACTAGCGTTATAAGCGGATACAACTAAATCAGGATATGCATCATTATTTATTAGCCCAGACACAACAACATAAGGGTTTGTTCCTGCATTAGTATCAATAGGCATTTTTGTCGAGAATGTAGTTTGAGATGTTGAAGTTGACAGTATAACAACTCCAAAAAGTAAAGTAAGTAGTGTTCTTTTCATAAATGTAGTAAATTGAATTAGTTACTAATATATTGATTTATTTCATGTTACCAATCATATCTTCTGGTTTTACCCATTCGTCATATTCTTCAGCTGTAACATAGCCTAAATTAATTGCTTCTTCTTTTAATGTAGTTCCATTTTTATGAGCTGTATTAGCAATTTCAGCAGCTTTGTAATATCCTATTTTAGTATTTAATGCTGTTACAAGCATTAACGAATTGTTTAGTAGTTGCTTTATTACTGAATGATTAGGTTCAATACCACTAGCGCAGTTTTCTTCAAAGCTTACACAAGCATCTCCTATAAGTTGGGCAGATTCTAAAATATTTGCAGCCATCATAGGCTTAAATACATTTAATTCATAATGTCCTTGAGTGCCACCAACAGTAATAGCAACGTCGTTACCCATAACTTGCGCACAAACCATTGTAAGAGCTTCACATTGCGTTGGGTTAACTTTTCCAGGCATAATTGAGCTACCAGGTTCGTTAGCAGGAATTATGATTTCTCCAATACCAGAACGAGGTCCAGAAGCCATCATTCTAATATCATTTGCTATTTTATTTAATGAAACCGCAAGTTGCTTTAAAGCACCATGCGTTTCAACAATTGCATCGTGAGCAGCTAGAGCTTCAAACTTATTTTCAGCAGATACAAATGGAAGGTTTGTAAATTTAGCAATGTATTGTGCTACCAGTTCAGCATAACCCTCAGGAGTATTAAGACCAGTTCCAACAGCTGTTCCTCCTAAAGCTAACTCAGCAAGGTGAGGTAAAGTGTTTTCAAGTGCTTTTAAACCATGGTCTAATTGTGAAACATAACCTGAAAACTCTTGCCCTAAAGTTAAAGGCGTTGCATCCATAAGGTGTGTTCTTCCAATTTTTACACAGTCTTTAAACTCAATAGATTTTGTGTGTAAAGTGTTTCTAAGTTTTATAACTCCTGGAATTGTAGTCTCTACAACTTTTTTATAAGCTGCAATATGCATTCCAGTAGGGAAGGTATCGTTTGATGATTGTGATTTGTTAACATCGTCATTAGGTTGGATGGTTTTATCGCCTTCACCAATAACTTTACCAGCAAGTTGATGTGCTCTATTGGCAATAACCTCATTTACGTTCATGTTGCTTTGTGTTCCTGAACCTGTTTGCCAGATTACTAACGGAAACTGATCGTCGTGTTTGCCTTCTAAAATTTCATCACAAACTTGAGCAATTAAATCGCGTTTTTCGTCTTCTAAAACACCTAACTCATTATTAGTATAAGCAGCAGCTTTTTTTAAATATGCAAAACCATATACTATTTCTAAAGGCATAGAAGCTGGTGCACCAATTTTAAAATTATTTCTTGAGCGCTCAGTTTGCGCTCCCCAAAGTTTATCTGATGGGACTTTTACTTCTCCCATCGTGTCTTTTTCTATTCTATAAGTCATGATGTTTGTTTTATTAGATGCACAAATTTAACATTTTTCATCGTTCTTTTAGGTTTTAAAAGCATGAAGTTATGTGCTTAAATATTAAAAAAAACTTAAATACTTTTAATTCCTACTAGTTTAGTAGATTAATGAGTATCTTTATACTTTAATTTTTAAAATCATAAACATGGCAACAATTAGATTAGGAGATGTAGCACCAAACTTTACTGCACAATCTTCAGAAGGACAGATTAATTTTCATGACTGGTTAAGTGATGGATGGGGAATCTTGTTTTCGCATCCTGCCGATTATACTCCAGTTTGTACTACAGAGCTTGGTACTGTAGCTAAATATAAATCAGAATTTGATAAACGAAATGTTAAAGTAGTAGCGTTAAGTGTTGATGGAGTAGAGTCTCATAAAGGATGGATTAACGATATTAATGAAACGCAAAACACAACAGTAAACTTTCCAATAATTGCTGATGAAGATCGAAAAGTATCAGAACTTTATGATATGATACATCCTAATGCAGATAGTAAATTAACTGTTCGTTCTGTATTCGTGATTGATCCTGATAAAAAAGTAAAACTTATTATTACTTATCCAGCTTCAACAGGTAGAAATTTTGATGAGTTATTACGAGTTATCGATTCGTTACAGCTTACAGCTTATCATAAAGTAGCTACACCTGCTAACTGGAATAATGGAGATGACTGTGTTATCGTTCCTGCGGTTGCAGATAAAGATATTCCTGAGCTTTTCCCTAAAGGACACAAAGTTGTAAAGCCTTATTTGCGAACAACTCCACAACCTAATTTAGATTAGGATCAACAATTAAAAAGATTAAAAAACATCATGTAGTCAATTCATGGTGTTTTTTTATATTTATAAATCAAAAATGGTTTATATATGAAGCAAGTTATAGCAGTCCTTTTTTTAGTTTTTACAGTTTCTTTTTCTTTTTCGCAAACCGAAGTTAAATCAAAACCATTAACGATAGGAGAGGTAAAAACTATTCATTCAAAGGTTTTAAATGAAAACCGAACACTGAATGTGTATTTACCATCAACTTATGATGCAGCTAAAGCATATCCTGTTATATATGTTTTAGATGGCTCAATCAATGAAGATTTTATTCATGTCGTTGGCTTGGTGCAGTTTTTTAATTTACAGTTTAAAATGCCTGATGTTATTGTTGTAGGTATTGCTAATGTAGATAGAAAACGCGATTTCACATTTCATACAAATTTAAAATCTCTGAAAAAAAATTATCCAACAACAGGACACTCTAAATCGTTTATCACTTTTTTAGAAACCGAATTGCAACCTTATATTGAGAAAACGTATAAAACTACTAATGAGAAATATTTAATTGGCCAATCATTAGGAGGTTTGTTAGCCACTGAGGTTTTATTGAAAAAACAGTCATTATTTACGCATTACTTAATTGTTAGTCCTAGTTTATGGTGGGATGATGAAAGTATGCTTAACGAAGCTAATATGTTGTTTAGTCACCAACCAGATGTTGAAACGTATGTGTATGTTTCAGTAGGGAAGGAAGAAGACCCAATTATGCAAAGAGAAGCTAGTGCAATTGCTGAAGTTTTAAAATCCTCAGGTAAAGAACATTTAACAGTTGATTATTTACTAATGGACAATGAAAATCATGCTACTATTTTACATAGAAGTTTGTATGAAGGTTTCTTAAAATTGTTTCCATACAAAGATTAGTGAAAAAGAGTAGTGAATAAGCTGTTAATAAATTTTAGTTTCGTATTGTAAAACAAAACACTTTGTTTTATCTTTGCATCAACAACAAAAAAATAGCACATGTTTGAATTTGATCAATACTTAGGATTTTTAGCATTTTTAACCATTTTAACAATTGGATTTTGGTTAATGATATTTTTATTGACTTTCGTAATCCCTTACTGGATTTTTGGTGCTTCAATTGAAAGACTTAAAGAAATTAGAGCTGAAAAGAAAGCTCAAAGATTACAACAATAATTTTTTACTATATACTATAAAAAAGGACGCAATTGCGTCCTTTTTTAGTTTTATACATTTTAGGTTTACCCTTCAAACTCAAAGTCGTCTCCACCACCATTACCATCGCCACCTCTTTGACGTTGGTTGTTTCTGTTTTGTTGGTTAAATCTATAAGTGAACGATAAGTTAAAAGTACGTTGTCTCCATTGAAACTCACTATGACTAATAAACGTATCGGTTGTAGAGTCAGAAATTCTTTTTCTGCTGTTAAATACATCACTCACATTAAAAGCTATTGAAGCATTTTCATTTAAGATATCTTTACTAAAAGCAACATCGGTTGAAAACATTCCCTTTGTTTTATTTTGAGCATCTTCACTTGGTCCTCTATAAAATAAACGTGTTTGCCAATCGATTTTTCCTGGTAAAGTATATTTATTGTTTAATCGTGCAAACCAACTAATGTTTTCAGCGCCAAAATCGGTTCCGTTATAAAAACCTTCGGTTTTAGATTGGAATAAGTTGAAGTTTCCGTTTAAGTTCCATTTTTTTGATGGTCTGTAGGTTACGGTAAACTCAAAACCAAAACGGTCGTTTGTTGCTAAGTTAATAGGAACACGTCTTATTACTGGTACTTCAGTTCCTCCAACAGTAACTGTTTGTCCTGTATCTTCTGTAATGAAAGTAAATACATCAGTAGCATGTTGAAAGTAAATAGAAGAGTTTAAAGTTACTTTTCCAAATTTGTTTAAGTATCCAATGTCAACAGTATTTGAGTAACTTGGGTCAATATCAGGATTTCCTTGAAACAGGTTAGTTGCACTACTTCTTGATGGAAATGGATTTATAAAACGAGAACGTGGTCTTCTAATTCTTCGGTTATAACCAAATGTGATACTTTGGTTTTCAGTAATTTCATACCCTAAATTTACAGTTGGGAAAAAACCAACATAGTTTTTCTTGTCGAAATCACCACTTGTAACTTGGTCAATAGTTATACGTGTAGATTCCATACGTAAACCTAATAAATAAGAAAATTTGTCTTTTATTTTACTACCAAATTGAGAGTACACAGCGTTAATATATTCTCTGTAAACTAAGTTATTACTTACATCAGTATCTAAAACATAATCATTACCATCATAAAACTCTAACGCATAATCGGTATCTAATTCGTTAAAGTTACCTCTATACCCAAATTCAAATTGACCTTTTTCACCAATAGGCATTACGTAGTCACTTTGTAATAAAATTTGATCTTGTTCTTCAAGAGTTGTTACTCTTTCAGAAGCATCTCCATCTTGCTGAATTAAAGAAAACTCATCCTCGTTACTATTTTCATATTGAAAATCGAACGTAAATCTGTGCTCACTGTTTCCATTAAATTGCTTGTCGAAATTAACAGAGTACTGTAAGTTTTTGTCGCCTTCTTTTTCAAGTTCAAGTCTTGGAGATTCATTAATTAATGCTCCAGTTGCATCAACCTCTCTAATAGTGTTAGTAGTTTCATCATCATCATCACTTTTTCTGTATACAACCGAAGCTGTTAACGAAGCAGTGTCATTAATGTACCATTCAACACCTGTATTAGTTGTAATTCCTTTTCGCTGTCTGTCAAAATCTCTGTATTCGTTTAAGAATGTGTTAGGGTCGTCACCATTAAAATATTCAGTTTCAGTAAGTGAATTACCAGGAGATTCTCTGTAATTATATCCAGTAGTATTGAAAAAGTTGAAATCTCCAGTTCTGTAGTTAATATTCCCAGAAATTCCAGCTTGTGTTGGGTGTCCTGCATTTACAGTAACAGCTCCATTTAATCCTTGTAATTTACTACGTCTTAAAATAATGTTTAAAATACCTGCAGTTCCTTCGGCATCATAACGAGCAGAAGGAGAGGTGATTACTTCAACACGCTCAATAGATTCAGCAGGTAGTTGTCGTAAAGCATCGGTTGAATTTAAACCTACCAATCCTGAAGGTTTACCGTTAATTAAAATACGTACGTTGTCTTGACCTCTTAAAGATACATTTCCTTCAACATCAACAGAAACCGAAGGAACGTTGTCTAGTACATCACTTACTGTACCACCACGAACCGTAAGGTCTTTACCAACATTATATATTTTCTTGTCTAGTTTTATTTCAACAGTAGTACGCTCTGCAATAACTTCAACCTCTCCAAGAGCTTCAACATCTAAAGCTAAACCTACAGTACCAAGATTTATATCGCTAGTTAATGATTTATCATAATAGGTTTTCTTTTCGTAAGAAATGTATTCAACTGATATGTCATAAGTTCCTGCAGGTACATTTATAGAGAATTTACCTTCGCTATCTGTAATGCCTCCAGTAACTATTTTATTCTCTTTTTTACTAAAAAAAGCAACAGTTGCATACTCTAATGGTAAGTTTACCTCACTGTCCATTACTATACCAGAAACGGTTATTTCGTTAGGTGTTTGCGCAACAATTGAGTTGAAGCTTAAAAGTAGAATAAGTGTTTTAAATAGATGTTTCATGAATTGATTTTGGTTGGGTTAATTTTTGTTTTTCTTTTTTCTCTTGTTCTTTTTTTTATTTTTTTTGTCAGATGATTCATACTCACCTTTGATAACTTGATCAATTTTTTGCATTGTTTCTTTAGAGACGATGTCTTTAAGGTCTAAAAAATGAGTTCTATCTAACTCTTCAAGTATTTCTTTACGTTTATAGCTTTCTATTTCAGCAGTTAATATCAACTTTTTTTCTTCAAAATAGGAGTGGAGTCTTTGTGTAATGATTTCTTTTTGAAATGCGTCTACATTTAAATCATTAACAAAATTGTTGATGTATTCTTCTTGTTTTTTTTCAAGCTCTTTTTGGTAGCGCTCCATTCGAGCTTTAGCTCTATCGTCCCTTTGTGCATAAGAAATAGCACTTCCAGCAACAAAGAAAATGAGAATAAAGAATAATTTTTGCATGCCTAGTTTTTTAGTTAGACAGCAAAAATATGGTAAGGTTTAGTGGGTTTTGGTTAAAGTTGTGTTAAAGAAATAAACCTTATTAAGGCTAAATAATTTCTAAAATTTTGGTAGCAGGTCTACCAATAACAGCTTTTTTACCATTAATGGCTATTGGTCTTTCAATAAGTTTTGGGTTTTCAGTCATAGCTTTTATAATTTGATCGTCAGTAAGGTCTTTACCTTTAAATTCTGATTTCCAAATAGCTTCATTTTTACGCACTAATTCAATAGGTTGAATTCCTAATAAATTAATGATGTCTTTTAGTTCTTTTTCAGAAGGAACGTCTTCTAAATATTTAATGACTTTAAATGGTTTTCCATAAGTTTCAAGAACTTCAATACCTTGTCTTGATTTACTACATCTAGGGTTGTGGTAAATTTTAAGCATAATAATTTTTTATAGTGTTTGTTGTGTGTCTTCTTTTTGTCCCATCATCATTAAATAGGCTTTTAAAAATGGCTCAATATCTCCATCCATAACAGCGTCTACATTACCTGTTTCATGACCAGACCTTACATCTTTTACTAGTTTATATGGGTGCATAACGTAATTACGTATTTGACTTCCCCATTCAATCTTCATTTTTTCGGCTTCAATATCATCTCTTTGAGCCAATTGTTTTTGCAATTCTATTTCGTATAACTGCGATTTAAGCATTTGCATTGCTCTTGCTCTGTTATCATGTTGCGATCGTGTTTCGGAACAAGAAATTTGAATTCCTGTAGGCTTGTGAGTAAGCTGTACTTTGGTTTCAACTTTATTTACATTTTGTCCACCAGCACCACTTGAACGCGCTGTTGTGATTTCAATATCGGCAGGATTGATTTCTATTTCAATAGTATCATCTACCAAAGGATAAACATATACCGAAACAAAGCTTGTGTGTCGTTTGGCATTACTGTCAAATGGTGAAATACGTACCAAACGATGCACACCATTTTCTCCTTTTAGCCACCCAAAAGCAAAATCGCCTTCAATCTCTAAAGTTACCGTTTTTATACCTGCAACATCTCCTTCTTGAAAGTTAAGTTCTTTAACTTTAAAGCCATTTTTTTCAGCATACATAAGGTACATACGCATAAGCATACTTGCCCAATCGCAGCTTTCGGTTCCACCAGCTCCAGCAGTAATTTGAAGAACAGCACTAAGGCTGTCTCCTTCATCTGAAAGCATGTTTTTAAACTCTAATTTTTCAATTTGAGTTACAGCTTTTTCAAATCGGTCATCAACATCTTCAGCAGTAGCTTCATCTTCTTTATGAAACTCATAAATAACTTCTAAGTCTTCTACAAGTGCTTTTGCAGTGTTATAGTCTTCAACCCATTTTTTCTTTTCTCTTAGCGACTTCATTATGGCTTCAGCAGCTTTGGAGTCGTTCCAAAAGTTTGGGTCAAACGTTTTTTCTTCTTCGTTAGCTATTTCGATTAATTTGGCATCTACGTCAAAGATATTGTCTAAGCGAACCTAGACGGGAATTAAGATCTTTTATTTGATCTGATGTAGTCATAAAATTGTAAATTTTGACAAATTTAAAATTAAAACCTGCATCGTAAAAGATTTGCAAGGATATTTTTAAAGGAATTTGTTTAGTTTTATGCCTTAATACTCAATTATGAAAACGCTTTTTTTACATTTATTTTTACTTTTATGTATTTCTACTTCCTTTGCCCAAGGATTAACAGGAAAAGATTTAAAAAATTACGAAGGATATTTTAATTTCTTTTATGAAGAAGCTCAAGATAAAATCTATCTAGAAGTTACTCAGTTAGATGAGGAGTTTTTATATGTAAACTCACTAGCAACAGGAGTTGGTTCTAATGATATTGGTTTAGATAGAGGACAACTTGGAGATAACAGAATTGTAAAATTTGTTAAAGCAGGAAACAAATTACTTTTAGTACAACCTAATCAAAATTACAGAGCAATAACCGATAACGAGTTAGAAAAGAAAAGTATTGAACAAGCTTTTGCAAAATCGGTGTTATTTGGGTTTAAAATAGAAGAGGAGTCCAACGGAAAATACATTATCGATATTACTCCGTTTTTAATGCAAGATGCTCATGGAGTAGCTGATAGACTGCAAAGTCAAAATGAAGGACGCTACAGTTTAGATATGAGTAAAAGTGCATTGTCACTAGAGCGTACAAAGGCATTCCCAAAAAATGTTGAGTTTGAAGCATTGTTAACTTTTAGTGGAGACCCAAAAGGCCGAAACATAAGAAGTGTAACACCAACAGCTTCTTTAGTGAGTGTTATTCAGCATCATTCATTTGTAGAATTACCAGACGATAATTATAAAAAGCGTGAGTTTGATGTGCGTAGTGGAGCCATTTCCATTTCGTATATGGATTATGCAACTCCTGTACAGGAGCAAATAAAGAAGCATTATATTATTCGTCATCGTTTAGAAAAAAAGAACCCAAACGATTCCATTAGTGAAGCAGTTGAACCTATTATTTATTATTTAGATTCTGGTACTCCTGAACCTATTCGTTCTGCTTTATTAGATGGAGCGCGTTGGTGGAATGAAGCCTACGAAGCTATTGGTTTTAAAAATGCTTTTCAAGTTGAAGTATTGCCTGAAGATGTAGATCCTATGGATTGCAGATACAATGTTATTCAATGGGTACATCGTTCAACAAGAGGTTGGAGCTATGGTGGAAGTGTTATAGATCCAAGAACAGGAGAGATTATTAAAGGACATGTTAGCCTTGGTAGTTTACGTATTAGACAAGATTTCATGATTGCTCAGGCGTTATTAAATAAGCCATTTGCTGAACGTGATGACAACTATCAACCTATGTTACAAATGGCCTTGGCAAGAATACGTCAGTTGAGCGCGCACGAAGTAGGACATACTATTGGCTTTGCACATAATTTTGCAGCAAGTACTAATAATAGAGCTTCGGTTATGGATTATCCGCATCCAAAAGTAAAACTTACAAATGGCGAAGTTGATTTAAGCGATGCTTATGATGTTGGTATTGGTGATTGGGATAAAGTTACTGTGGCTTATAGTTATTCTCAATTTAAAGACACTGAAAATGAAACAGAAGCACTAAATAACATTTTAAAAGAAGCAACTAATTCTGGTCTTCGATTTATAACTGATAGTGATGCACGAGCACAAAATGGTGCTCATGCCTATGCTCACCTTTGGGATAACGGTAAAAGTGCTTCTGAGGAGTTAGAAAATGTGCTTAAAGTGAGAGCTAAAGCGATTTCAAATTTTTCAAAAGATAACATTAAGACAGGAGAACCATATTCGGTTTTAGAAGATGTGTTTGTGCCTTTATATTTCTTTCATCGTTATCAAACCGAAGCAGCTACTAAGCTTGTAGGTGGATTGGATTATAACTACGCGGTAAAAGGCGATGGTCAAATGATTACAAAAGCTATCGATGCTAAAACTCAAAAAGAAGCACTACAAGCTATACTTAAAACTCTTTCGGCAGAGACATTGGCTATTCCACAAGATAAGTTAGGGTTGTTTCCTCCAAGAGCATTTCAGTATTGGCGAACAAGAGAATCATTTCGTGGTAATACAGGAGTCGCTTTTGACCCTTTTGCACCTGTAGAAACGTCAAGCGATATGACTTTGGGATTATTATTAAATCCTGAACGAATGAACAGAGTGTATCAACAAAAGGTTTTAGATAAATCGCAATTAGGTTTAAAAGAATTTTTAGAAATCTTGATAGATGCCACTATAAAAAAGAAAACAGAAAACAGTTACCAAGGCGAAGTACAGCAGGTTATCAATCTTTCGGTTTTAAATAATATTATGGCGTTATCAGCTAGCGAAAAATTAATGCCACAAGCTCAGGCTTTAGTAAATTTTGAAGTGATGAAACTAAAAGTGAAGTTACAAGAGCGAAGAGTTGACCCAATGGCAATGTTTATGGTGAAAGAGATAGATAAATTTTTAGGAAATCCTAAAGGGTTTAAAGCACCAAGTTCACCAAAAATTCCTGATGGTTCTCCAATAGGAAGTGATGCTTGTTTTTATCATTCAAACTAAACATAACAGAAAAATAGTTTAAAAATTCCCATTTCTTAAAAAATAGATATGATTATAGATTTAAGAAGCGATACAGTTACAAAGCCAACAAAAGACATGTTGGAAGCAATGATGCAAGCGCAAGTTGGCGATGATGTTTTTGATGAAGATGTTACTGTAAAAATGCTAGAGAGCACACTAGCAGCTCAATTTGGAAAATCACACGCCTTATTTTTTCCTAGCGGAAGTATGGCAAACCAAACAGCTTTAAAACTGCATACGCAACCAGGAGAGCAGGTAATTTGTGATAAAACAGCTCATATCTATAATTACGAAGCTGGTGGAGCGTCGTTTAATAGTGGTATTTCGTGTAAGTTGGTTGATGGTAATAGAGGAATGTTTACAGCACAACAAGTGGAAGAAGCTATTAATCCTGATGCGTTTTATTATGCTAAAACAACTTTAGTAGAAGTTGAAAATACAGCAAATAGAGGAGGAGGTTCTTGTTGGGAATTTGAAGAGTTGAAAAAAATACGAGAGGTTTGTGATACACACAAATTAGGGTATCATCTTGATGGTGCTCGATTATGGAATGCGCTTGTTGAAAAAGACGAAACCACAATGCAGTATGGAAAACTGTTTGATACTATTTCGGTGTGTTTGAGTAAAGGTTTAGGTTGTCCTATAGGTTCTGTTTTAATTGGTGATGAAGCGCTTATGAAAAACGCAGTGAGAATTAGAAAAGTATTTGGTGGAAATATGCGTCAAGTAGGATATTTAGCTGCTGCTGGATTATATGCTTTAGAAAACAATATCAACAGACTAAAAGACGATCACAGTAAAGCTAAAGACATTGAAACGGTTTTAAAAACATTGCCTTTTATACAATCGGTTGAACCAGTAGAGACCAACATTATCATTTTTGAGCTACAGAAAGGAATTAACGAATCTGCATTTGTACAAAAGCTAGATGATAATGGCATTAAGATTATTGGTATGGGAAGTGGAAAGTTACGTATTGTAACTCATCTTGATTATACCAATGTAATGCACGATAAGTTTTTGAGCGTATTGAGAAAGCTTGAGTTTTAGTATGAAACTTTAAATACTACTATTAATAAATACAGTTTGTATAACTCCAATTAGCTAACCAAACTAACCCTAAAATTAGATTTAGGGTTATTTGTTTCTTTTTATAATGAATTTTCATTTTAAGGGATTTACATCAACACGCTAAAAAATCACTTAAACATATCCAAACCAGGAATGTTTGGCATACCGTCTTTTGCAACTGCAGCAATTTCGGTTTCATTTACAGTTGTAGCTCGCTCAATAGCTTTGTTTAGGGTTAAAACAAGGTAATCTTCGAGCATATCTTTGTCTTCAAGCAATGCATCATCAATTGCAATGTTTTTAATGGTTCTGTTTGCAGTAATAGTTACTTTAAGTTTATTATCAGTACTACTTTCATCAATTAAAACAGTGTTTAAACGAGCTTTAGTGTCTTCAACTTTTTTTTGGGTTTCTTTCAATTTATTCATCATACCCATCATATCTCCAAACATAATTTTTTCTTTTTATTAGGTTAAGTCACAAAATTACTAAAATCATTAGTAATGCATTAACAGTTCAATTCTAATTTTAATTCTATTTTTGCATACTTCTTAAACTAATTTTTAATGATAAAAGAAAGGGTTGTACCTCCTGTAGCTAAAAGAGTTCCTAAAACTTTAAGCATTCACAACGATACCAGAATTGACGATTATTTTTGGCTCAACCAAAGAGAAGACCAAGATGTTTTGGATTATTTAAACGCTGAAAATGCCTACTTTGAAGAAATGACAGCGCATACCAAAGCTTTTGAAGACAACTTGTTTAAAGAAATGAAAGCAAGGATTAAGGAAGATGATGAGTCGGTTCCTTATAAGTACAATGGGTATTGGTATATTGTGAAGTATGAAACAGGAAAAGATTATCCAATTTATATAAGAAGAAAAGACACTTTAGATGCTCCTGATGAGTTGATGTTTGATTGTAACGAAATGGCAAAAGGACACGACTATTTTAAACTAGTAGGTATAAGCATAAGCCCTGATAATACCAAAGTAGCGTATGGTTTAGATACAGTTGGAAGGCGTCAGTACACTATTAATTTTAAAAGTTTAGTTGATAATGAACCAATTACTGATACTATAGAAAACACTACAGGTTCAGCGTCTTGGGCTAACGATAACGCGACTTTATTTTACACTAAAAAAGATGAAGAAACGCTGAGGTCTGATAAAGTGTTTAAACACAAATTAGGGACTAATGAAAGTGAAGATAAATTGGTTTTTCACGAAACCGACGACACATTTGGAGTAGCAGTTTACAAGTCAAAATCTAGAAAATATATCATTGTTGCTTGTTACAGTACTTTAACTAATGAGTATCACATTTTAGATGCCAACACACCTAATGCTGGTTTTAAGGTGTTTCAAGAGCGTATAAGAGGGTTGGAGTACAGTATTTCGCATTTTGAAGACCATTTTTATATGGTTACCAATAAAGATGAGGCTACTAACTTTAAGCTAATGAAAACCGATGAAACCAAAACAGAAGTTTCAAATTGGGTTGAGGTTATTCCGCATCGAGAAGATGTGTTACTTGAGGATATTGATATTTTCAAAGACTTTTTAGTTATTAGTGAGCGTAGTAATGGTTTAAACCAAATACGAATTACACGTTGGGACGAAACCGATGATTACTACTTACCTTTTGATAGTGAAACCTATACGGCCTATACAGGCACTAATGTCGATTTTGATACTGAAGTGTTAAGGTATAGTTACAATTCGCTAACCAATCCTGCGTCAACCATTGACTTTAATATGGTAACTAAAACCAAAACCATAAAAAAGGAGCAGCAGGTTTTAGGAGGTACATTTGATAAAAACAATTATCAATCTGAGCGCTTATGGGCAACTGCTGATGATGGTACCAAAATACCAATGTCTGTAGTATATAAAAAAGGTGTTAAAAAGGATGGCAACAGTCCAGTGCTACAATATGCTTATGGCTCTTACGGTTCAACTATAGATCCTTATTTTTCTAGCATACGTTTAAGCTTGTTAGATAGAGGCTTTATTTATGTAATTGCTCATGTAAGAGGAGGAGAGTATTTGGGTAGAAATTGGTATGAGCAAGGTAAACTACTTCAAAAGAAAAACACCTTTACCGATTTTATTGCGTGTTCAAAATTTTTAATAGAAAACAATTACACCTCTCCTAAGCATCTATACGCTTTAGGCGGAAGTGCAGGAGGACTATTAATAGGTGCTGTAATTAATATGGCACCACAGTTATATCATGGCGTTATTGCTGCTGTACCTTTTGTAGATGTGGTAACCACAATGCTAGACGATAGTATTCCGCTAACAACAGGAGAATATGACGAATGGGGAAACCCAAATACCTTAGAGTATTATAACTACATGAAATCCTATTCGCCATACGATAATGTAAAAGCGCAAGACTATCCACATATTTTAGTAACTACAGGACTTCATGACTCTCAAGTACAATATTGGGAGCCAGCAAAATGGGTTGCAAAAATGAGATTTCTAAAAACTGATACTAATAAATTGTTTTTAAAAACCAACATGAATGCAGGTCATGGTGGCGCTTCAGGACGTTTTGAAGCCTTAAAAGAAGATGCCGAAGAGTATGCGTTTTTATTAGACTTAGAGAATATTACTAGTTAATTAAAAAAAAACTCTTATTTTTGCGAGGTTTTAGGTTACTTTTTTTAATTTGTGACTGATAAATAGCATTTATGAAAGACAACTTACAAGTGTTTGATAACGTGTTGGATCTTATAGGAAAAACACCTCTAATCAAATTAAATAAGCTAACTGCAAGTTTTGATGGTGATTTCTACGCTAAGGTAGAAGCCTTTAATCCAGGACACTCTTCAAAAGATAGAATAGCACTTCATATTATAGAAGAAGCTGAAAGACAAGGAATTTTAACTCCAGGAGATACAATTATTGAAACCACATCTGGTAATACAGGATTTAGTATTGCTATGGTAAGTATCATTAAAGGATACGAGTGTATTTTGGCTGTGAGCTCAAAGTCGTCAGCTGATAAAATAGATATGCTTAAAGCCATGGGAGCAACAGTGTATGTGTGTCCTGCTCATGTAAGTGCTGATGACCCAAGGTCGTATTATCAAGTTGCAAAACGCTTACATGAAGAACGAAAAGGTTCAATCTATATCAATCAGTATTTTAATCAATTAAATATTGATGCACATTATAACACTACAGGTCCTGAAATTTGGAAACAAACAGAAGGAAAAATTACACATCTAATTGCTTGTAGTGGAACAGGAGGAACAATTTCAGGAACTTCTAAGTTTTTGAAAGAGCAAAATCCAAACGTTAAAATAATAGGAGTAGACGCTTATGGTTCGGTATTAAAAAAATACCACGAAACCAGAGAGTTTGACGAAAACGAAATCTACCCATACAGAATTGAAGGCTTAGGAAAAAACTTAATTCCTACAGCAACAGATTTTGACCTTATTGACAAGTTTGTAAAAGTAACCGACGAAGACAGTGCACACACTGCAAGAGAAATTTCTAGAACCGAAGGTTTATTTGTTGGTTATACAAGTGGAGCAGCAATGCAAGCCATAAAACAACTTAGTGAAGAAGGAGAATTTAAAAAAGGAGACAAAATTGTTGTGATTTTCCCAGACCATGGTTCAAGATACATGAGTAAAGTGTATAGTGACAAGTGGATGGAAAGTCAAGGTTTCTTTGACAGTAAAAATGTCACTTCCGAAACAATTCAGTACATAAAGTAAATACATTACCTATCCTATTTCACCCTAATAGTATGATAGGTTTTTTGTGTCTTATTAGGTTATGAACACAAGTTTATAAATTAATTATGTTGTCATAATATAATTAATTAATTTTGCCTCTCAAACTAGACTAATTTAGCTTAAATGAAAGATTTATTTGAAAAGATATACAAGGATAAAGGTCCTTTAGGAAAATGGGCGTCTCAAGCAGAAGGATATTTTGTGTTTCCTAAACTTGAAGGTCAAATATCCAACAGAATGAAGTTCCAAGGAAAAGATGTAATTACCTGGAGTATTAATGATTATCTTGGTTTAGCTAACCATCCTGAAGTAAGAAAAACCGATGCTGAAGCTGGTGCAGCTTATGGATCGGCTTACCCAATGGGAGCTCGTATGATGTCTGGTCACACAGATTTACACGAAAAACTTCAAAATGAGTTGGCTTCATTTGTAAGTAAAGAAGCAGCTTACCTTTTAAACTTTGGCTATCAAGGAATGGTATCTACTATAGATGCTTTGGTATCTAAAGATGATATTATCGTTTACGATGTTGATGCACACGCTTGTATTATAGATGGAGTACGTTTACACATGGGTAAACGTTTTACTTACAAGCACAACGATGTTGAAAGTTTAGAAAAAAACCTTGAGCGTGCTACCAAAATGGCAGAACAAACAGGAGGTGGAATTTTAGTAATTTCAGAAGGTGTGTTTGGAATGCGTGGTGAGCAAGGTCGTTTAAAAGAAATCGTAGCGCTTAAAGAAAAATATAATTTCAGATTTTTAGTTGATGATGCTCACGGTTTTGGAACCTTAGGAAAAACAGGAGCTGGAGCAGGTGAAGAGCAAGGTGTACAAGACGGAATAGATGTATATTTTGCAACTTTTGCTAAGTCTTTAGCAAGTACAGGTGCATTTATTGCTGCAGATCAAGAAATTATTGATTATTTAAAATATAATTTACGTTCTCAAATGTTTGCTAAATCATTGCAAATGCAATTGGTTGTTGGTGCGTTAAAACGTTTAGAGATGTTAAAGACAATGCCAGAGCTTAAAGCAAAACTTTGGGAGAATGTAAACGCATTACAAAAAGGTTTAAAAGAACGTGGTTTTGATATTGGTACAACACAAAGTTGTGTAACACCAGTCTATTTAAAAGGAAGTATTCCTGAAGCTATGGCTTTAGTGAAAGACTTACGCGAAAACTATGGTATTTTCTGTTCAATAGTAGTGTATCCAGTAATCCCTAAAGGGTTAATATTATTGCGTTTAATACCTACTGCTACACACACGCTAGAAGATGTTAATGAAACTTTAGATGCGTTTGATGGTATTAGAAGTAGATTAGAAAACGGAACTTACAAACGTTTATCTGCTGCAGTTGCTGCTGCAATGGGAGAGTAAACGATAGTTAAATATATCAACAAAAAAGCCGATGATTTTTCATCGGCTTTTTTATTAAAGATCTTTTCTAAGTGTAAAACGTCTTTTGTTGGTTTTAGGATTAAAATGTTTCCAAATTTGATGAATAGCTTTATTATCTGCTAATTCAGGTGTTCTAATACAGTTTTGAATGCCTTTTTCCTTGAACACCTTATAGTATTCATTAAATATAATTGCTGTAACTCCTTTGTTTTGATATTCTGGTAAAACACCAATTAAGTAGAATACTACATCCTTACTTTCTTTTTTAGCTTTTAGTAACTTAAGAAACCCAAACGGAAATAGTTTTCCTTTTGCTTCCTGTAAAGCTCTAGCAAATGATGGCATTACTATTGAAAACGCAATTAATTCATCGTTTTTATCAACAACAAACTTGATGTATTCAGGGTTTACAAAGCTTATAAACTTCTTTTTAAAGTATGCCTTTTGAATATCGGTAATCTCAACAAACGATGATAACGACGAATAACTCTTATTGAACAAGTCAAACATTTTATCAGCATAAGGCATTACCTCTTCTGTTTTGGTAAAAGCTAATGAACGTAACTGATATCTTCTTTTTATAAGGTCTTGCACTTTAGCAAAGAACTCAGGTTTTACATTTTTAAAAGGGAAAAAGTTCTCGATGTATTCTTTTTCCTCAGTATACCCATGAGATTTGTAATGGTTGATGTAGTATGGATGGTTATACCATGTAATCATAGTGCTAAGTTGGTCAAAACCTTCGGTAAGCACACCTACTTTGTCTAAATTTGAGAAGCCAACAGGACCTTCGCAATACTCAAGGTTATTTTCTTTACCAATTTCTTCTACTTTTTCAAGAAGCGCTTTAGAAACTTCTAAATCGTCAATAAAATCAAACCATCCAAATCGCATTTTCTTTTGGTCTTGCTTTTTTACTTCAAGCCAATTGATAATTGCAGCGACTCTACCTACAATTTCATTATTCTTATATGCTAAAAAGAAACGAGCTTCAGCATCTTTAAATATTGGGTTAACATCTTTGTTAAAGGTTTCTAACTCTTGTTTTATAATAGGAGGAACCCAATACTTGGAGTCTTTATAAATTTTAAACGGAAACTTTACAAATTCCTTAAGCTCATTTTTAGAGCTAATTTCTTTAACTGTAATCATAAAATAGTTGGCTTAGTTGCCATTATCGTCATTAAAATCGGTTTCAGCTCTTCTGCTTTTTTTACCTCTTGATTTTCGTTTAGCTTCTTCATCGGCAGAATTACCATTGTCAATTTTATCCTTATGGAAATCAAACCTGTAAGATGCTCCAAAATTAACGCTGAATACCGAAGGTGTGTCTTTAGTGTTCAAGGTTAAAGCTGTGTCTAACTGTAAGTCTTTGCTTAAGAGGTAAGCACCTCCAAATCTAAATAAATTGTCGGCATAAAAGTCACTCTTAATACCATGGGCTTCTCCAAAAATCACCCATTTTGGATTGAAAGAATGCGTTAGTGTGAGGATATATTGAAAATCAGAAAAGTCACTACCAATTCTGTCTTTAATTAAATTCATAACAAGTACCCAACCACCAGCAAAGTTGTTTTGTGTTGCAACCATTACTTTAGGACTAAAACCTTCAACGTCTGGAGCAGTGTAAGGGTTATTTTTAGAATCGTAATTTGCACCTAAATACACAGCAACAGCAGGAATTAAGGATTTCCATTTAAAAGCTCTATTGGCATGGTAGCTATAAATATTTGGCTTGTCTTCTTCTGCATTTTTATAAGGATCGTAAACTAAATATTTAGCGCCAAGAGTAAAATTTTTAAAATTTGAGCGTTTATCTTCAGTTGAGAATGTTGAGCGATTATCGGTAAACGTATCGTTTTGGTAAGTACCTTCAAGGTTGATTTCCAATTCTTCAAATAGTAGTCCGTAACGCGCAGCAAAATCTACTCCAAAACCAGACACTTCATACATTAAAGGCGTGTGTTTTTCTTTAACAATGTAAGGGCCAACCTCTAATTGAGCTACATTGGTTCCCACAGAAAAAGCACTTCTAGAAACTCCAGGTCTATTGGAATTTATAACTTCGGTATATTGCGAAAATGTATTGAAAGACACTGCAAAACACACCAATAACATATACTGTTTAATAGATTTCATCTGTTTGTGTTTTAGTTTTTTATTTGTCAAACGGAATGCCTTTTTCATTTTATATTCTGATGTAAAAATTAGCTTTGTAGGCATTTCATAGGTGATTTGTTAAATTCAAATATAGAGATTTTATACTTTTTTTAAGTATTTATAACTTATTTTAAAGTATGATAATTGTATTTTTGAAAAAAATATCTTTTTAATGGTACAAACGGCTTCTTTTATTGGTTTTTTAAGAACCATTTTAATCATACTATTAGTGTATTATGGTATAAAGCTACTTATGCGAATTTTTGCTCCATACCTTATGCGCTATATGTCTAAAAAGATGCAAGAACGTTTTGGAGGTCAATTTCAACAATACCAAAATAACCAACAAACACAACAAAGAGAAGGCGAGACTGTAATTGATAAAATGCCTGAGCGTCAGAAGTCTTCAAATAAAACTGTTGGAGAGTACGTGGATTACGAAGAAATTGATTAATTTTCACAATCATTCTTTAAAACATATTCATGCAGTTTTCAATCAAAAGAATTCTTCCTCATCTTTTAATTTTAGTAGGGTTTATTATTGTTTCATTAGCATATTTTAACCCAGTCTTAAAAGGCAAAAAGATTTTCCAAAGTGATATTAAGCACTACATTGGAATGTCTCAACAGCAAAATGACTTTAGAGCAGCCACAGGTGAGGAAACCTACTGGACTAATAGTGCGTTTGGAGGTATGCCCACGTATCAGTTAGGTGCAAAATACCCTCATAATTATATTAAAAAACTAGACCTTTCACTACGTTTTTTACCACGACCAGCCGATTATTTATTTCTTTATTTCCTAGGGTTTTATGTGTTGTTACTTGTGCTAAAAGTAGATTTTAAACTCGCTGCACTTGGTGCATTGGCCTTTGGTTTTTCTACCTATCTCATTATTATATTAGGTGTAGGACATAATAGTAAAGCGCATGCTATTGCCTATATGCCTTTGGTGCTTAGCGGTATTCTACTCACGTTTAGAAAACATTACATTGGTGGCTTTTTACTAACCACAGTAGCTATGGCTTTAGAGATATGTACTAACCATTTTCAAATGACTTATTATTTGATGCTGTTAGTTGTGATTTTAGGAATAGCTTATTTAATAGACGCTTACCGAAAAAAGGTATTGCCACATTTTTTCAAATCGGTTGGGATGCTAGTTGTTGCAGTACTATTAGCTGTAGGGTTAAACGCCAGTAATATTATGGCAACTAAAGAGTATGTTAATGAAAGTACTCGAGGAAAAAGTGAACTTACTATAAATCCTGATGGCTCTCCTAAAGCAGTAACTACTGGATTGGATAAAGATTATATTACAGAATATAGCTATGGCATTGCGGAAAGTCTTAACTTGTTTATTCCAAGGCTTTTTGGTGGTGGAAGTCATGAAGATGTTGGCGTTGATTCTGAAACGTTTAAATTTTATAGAAATATTGGAGCGTCGCCTGTTGAAGCTACTCGCGAAGTTAAAACTACACCTACTTATTGGGGAGCACAAACCATTGTTGAAGCACCAGCGTATGTTGGAGCAGTAGTTATTTTCTTGTTTGTATTTGCTTTGTTTTTGGTTAAAGGCAGACTCAAATGGTGGCTAGTTGGTGGTACTGTACTATCATTATTGCTGTCTTACGGAAAGCATTTAGGGTTTTTAACCGATTTCTTTATAGACTTTGTACCTATGTACAACAAGTTTAGAGCAGTAAGTTCTATTCAGGTAATTTTAGAACTCTGCATACCTGTATTGGCTATTTTTGGTTTGGTACGTTTATTCAATGATTTTGATAACAAAGACGAAAAGCTAAAAGCATTAAAATATTCTGCGATAATTACAGGAGGACTTGCAATTTTACTATTGCTTATAAAGTCGTCATTTGATTTTGTTGGTGTAAACGATGGGTATTACAGACAAGCCTATGGCGAGTATGGACAAAGCTTTGTTGATGCACTAAGAGCAGATAGACAAACCTTCTTTACACAAGACACATTAAGAACTTTGCTTTTAGTAGTGCTTGCAGCAGCAACAATTTTTGGCTTCTTAAAACAAAAGCTATCAGAAGGAAAAGTAATTATTGTATTTGCTGCTTTAATTTTATTTGATTTGGTTGGTGTAGACAGACGCTACGTTAATAACGATAATTTTGTGTCTGCAATTCAAGTTGAAAAACCTTATAAAGCTAATGCTGCAGATAAAGAGATATTAAAAGACAAGACACATTTTAGAGTTTTAGATTTATCTAGTGAAGGCTCTAGAAATCCAGGAAAAGCAGCTTATTTTCATAATTCGTTAAGTGGTTATCATGCGGCAAAACTTGGACGATTTGATGAACTGTATGATTTTCATATTTCAAAAAACAATATGGAAGTCATTAATATGTTGAATACCAAATATTTTATTGCAGAAGACGATAAGGGTAATGTATTTCCTTATAACAATGAAGATGCCAATGGAAATGCTTGGTTTGTTTCGTCATTACAACAGGTTAGTTCTGCTAATGAAGAAATAGTTGCTTTAGACAGTTTAAATACTAAAACAAAAGCGATTACATCAATGCCATTGGAGTCAAGAACCTATACTTTAGACTCTTTATCTACAATTAAATTAGTAGCACATCAACCAAACTATTTAAAGTACGAATCTAACAACAGTAACGATGGTTTTGCTGTGTTTTCTGAAGTGTATTATGGTCATGGTTGGGTAGCAACAATTGATGGAGCCGAAACACCTATTCAGCGTGTTAATTATGTGTTGAGAGGACTTGAAATTCCTAAAGGAAACCATACTATTGAGTTTAAATTTGAACCTCAAGTAGTAAAAACAGGAAGTACTATTGCGTTATCTAGTTCAATTATACTAGCATTATTGCTTCTAGGAGGCCTATTGTATTCGTTTAAAAAAGACCAAGCTAGTGCGTAAAAAAGCACTTATAATAACATACTATTGGCCACCTGCAGGAGGACCAGGTGTACAGCGTTGGTTGAAATTTGTAAAATACTTGCCAGAATTTGGTGTAGACCCTGTTGTTTATTGTCCTGAGAATCCTAGTTATCCAATTACAGACTTGCAGTTGGAAGATGAAGCGTCTAATACTGTAACTGTTTTAAAACAACCTATAAACGAACCTTATAAGTTTGCTAATTTACTTTCGAAAAAGAGTTCTAAAACGATAAGTTCAGGCATTATTCCAAAGAAAAAAAAGCAATCTCTTATTGAGCGTTTGTTATTGTATGTAAGAGGAAATTTCTTTATTCCTGATGCGAGAAAAGGTTGGGTAAAACCTTCGGTAGCTTATCTTTCAGAATATATAAAAAAAGAAAGTATTGAAACGATTATCACTACTGGACCACCACATAGTTTACACCTTATAGGTTTGCAGTTAAAAGCGCAATTGAATGTAAAATGGATAGCCGATTTTAGAGATCCTTGGACAACTATAGGTTACCATAAAGATTTAAAACTCACCAAAAGCTCTAGACAAAAACACGAATTGTTAGAGCAAAATGTTTTACAATCTGCCGACCAAATTATAGTTACGAGCACAGTTACAAAACAAGAGTTTGCGCTTAAAACCCAACAACCTATAACTGTTATTACCAATGGTTACGACACATATGCTATTGAACGACCAGAGAAGGACCAACGTTTTACAATAGCTCATATTGGCTCATTACTTTCTGAACGTAACCCAACTCAATTATGGGACGCATTACGTGAGTTGATAGCTGAAAACGAAGCTTTTAAAACTGCGTTTCAGTTGAACTTAATAGGTGTTGTGAGCGATGATGTGTTGCAGACTTTGTCGAGTTATCAACTAGATGATTATGTAAATGTTGTTGGTTATGTCAACCATGAAGAAGCGATGCAGTTTCAAATGCAATCGCAAGTGTTGTTGTTAATTGAAATAGACTCACAAGTAAGTAAAGCTATTATTCCTGGGAAGTTGTTTGAATATATGGTTTCTAGTACGCCAATACTAGCTATAGGACCACAAGAGTCTGATGTTGAAGATATCATTAAAACTACAAATACAGGACATTATTTTTATTACAATGAAAAGCAGCAGATAAAATCTCAAATTTTATTGTATTTTAATGCCTATAAAACCAATTCGCTGCAAACGCAACCTATAGGATTGCAAAAATACAGTAGAAGGGAACTAACAAAAACTCTAGCGCAACTTGTATAAATGGGAATTGTAGTTAAACAATCCTTTAAAAACACTATTAGTACCTATTTAGGGTTTGGTATAGGAGCAATTAATACATTGTTTCTGTACACTAATTTTATTACAGATGAGTACTATGGCTTAATTGCCTTTGTGCTGTCTACAGCAAATATTATGATGCCTTTAATGGCTTTTGGAGTTCATAATACACTTATAAAGTTCTATTCTACATTTAAAACCAAAAATTCACTTAACAGCTTTTTAACCTTAATGCTAATACTACCTATGTTTGTAGTAGTTCCTGTAGCATTGATTGGCTATTTTGGTTATGACGTTATAAGTGATTTGTTATCACAAAGAAATGCTATAGTAAAAGACTATGTGTGGCATATTATTATTGCTGCTATTTCTATGGGTTATTTTGAAGTGTTTTTTGCTTGGGCAAAAACCCAAATGCAGACTGTTTTTGGCAACTTTATGAAAGAGGTGTTTCATAGAATAGGGATAATGGTACTGCTATTTTGTGTGTATTTGGGATATCTTAATGTGCATGAGTTTATCAATGCAATTATTATAGTATATGTATTGCGTATGGTTATAATGAAACTCTACGCATTTATTATTCGTTGGCCAGTACTTAAGTTTAATAGAATAGAGAGCTTTAGGGCTATTATTAAATACTCATCGCTTATTATACTTGCAGGTTCGGTAGCGACACTTATTTTAGATATAGATAAGTTTATGCTTGGACAATATATTGATATAGAGGAAGTCGCTTACTATAGTGTTGCAATTTATATCGCATCGGTAATTTCGGTTCCACAACGGTCTATGCATCAAATATTAATGCCTATTACTGCTAATTATTTAAATGAAAAAAATAAGGTTGCTTTAAAGGATTTATACCAGCGTTCGTCACTTAGCCTTTTTATTATTAGTGGCTTGATATTTTTACTGATTGTGCTTAATATTAATCAGTTGTATTTAATTATCCCTGAAGAATTTAGTTATGGACTAACCGTTGTGTTTTTAATAAGCTTAGCAAAACTCTACGACACGCTTTTAGGAAATAATAATGCTATTTTATTCAATAGTGATTATTATAGAGTGGTACTACTTTTTGGAGTGTTACTTACGGTATTGATAGTTATTTTAAATATGGTATTTATTCCGTTATTAGGAATTGATGGAGCAGCAGTTGCAACTTTTATAGCTATTTTTATTTACAATACAGCTAAAATTTACTTTGTAAACCGAAAGTTTAAAATGCTTCCTTTTACAAAAGACTCTTTAAAAGTAGGAATATTGATTTTAGTAAGTGTTGCTGTGTTTTATTTTTGGGAATTTCCTTTTCATCCTATAGTTAATATAGCATTTAAGTCTTTACTGATAGGATGTGTGTATGTCTTTGCAGTTTATAAGATGAATGTCTCTAAAGACATTACAGGAATATTAAAAAAGTACTTACCAATTAAATAGTTTTTGCTGTGTTACTAGCCTAAAACGGGAAAATCCCACAAGGTGCTTTGAGGCATACGACTTGCAGGACTTTCCAACTAACCAACCAAAAAATTATGTATCGTTATATTATCTTCTAGATATTGTACTGTTTTGTGAACTTCTAGATTTAGTCGCATTTGACGACTTTGTTCTATTATTTTGAGTTACACGCTGAGTACTTTTGTTTTGTCTTGTATTATATTTACGTATTTGAGACGTATTTGGTTTTCTTACCGTTGAATTTTTTTTAGTGTTCACTTTATTAGACACAGTAGTTCTTGTTTTGGTCACATTTCTTTTGGTAGCAACCGAACTATTTTTAGGCCTATTAGTATTAATAGTAGCTCTAGACGATGTGTTTCTTCTATTAGTAGAACTTGATACTCTAGGAGTGGTAGTTCTTGTTCTAGTAGGAGCTGTTACAGCACTATTATTACGTCTTGTGGTATTGCTTCTATCTACAGAAGTACTTCTTCTAGGTGTAGCATCTTGTCTATATCTATCACTTATACGTGTTTGTTGTGCGTTTGAACGCCTTCCGTTGTTAGCTACAGTATTACGACGACTGTTTATGTTAACAGGCTGACGGTAATTGTTTCTGTATGGTCTGTAATAGTGATGTCTAATAGGAGTGTAATACTGTCTATAAGGTCTAGTGTTTACAATACAGAAGTTTACTGAAGGTACAGCATAATATCTGTGCCATGGACGGTACACATAGTATCTATTATAAACGTTTATAAACCCTGTGTAGTGAGAAAATACTCTGTTACGATAGTGAATGTATAAACCACCTACACGAGCTACACGTCCAAAACTGTTATAGTGAATGTTTACATTTCCTGCTCTTGTAATTCTTCCGTAGAAGTCATAATAAATAGGTGTGTTTTCTATTTGAACAATAGCACCAAAATCGTCATATTGTACATAAGGGTTGTAATCATAACCAGTGTTAAAGCTTATGGATACATTAGGAGTACTAAAGCCAACATTTACGTTTGGACCATAATTAGGGATGTAAAAGTCGAACTGACCATCAGGAAATACCGAAAATTCAATACCATTCTCTACAAATATGAAAGAGTTGCCATAACCATTAGCATAAGTGTTAAAAGTATTTACTGAATTTGTGCTGGTGGTTGTTGCGTTTACAGATACGCTTCCTAAGAGTATTGCTGTAAAAAAATAAATAATTCGTTTCATAATTGTAAGGGTTTTAATTATACAACTAATAGTAAACAAACAGCGTGCCAAAAAACAGAAACAACATTTAACGTATTGATTTTAAGCGGTTTGTGTTTATTTGGGTTTTTTGTAGGAAAAACCGCGTTTTGCATACACTATCCATACACTATCCATGGACTAGCTATGGAGTAGCTATGACCTAGGTATAGAGAAGCCATTTGTGAGTGGTTTTTAAGGAAAATATAACTACAATTTACTATCTTTCAATTGTAACAAGCATATCAAAAGTTGATATTTGATTAAGTTTTATAAGTATGAGATATAGAAGATTATCTAAATACTGTTTGTTTTATTTTTTATTTATAATACAAACATTAGCAGTATCACAAACCAATCCTTTTACTGATTTAGTTTATGATACTGTTGTTGCTTATGAATTTAAAGGTGATGGAGAAACTTTGATAGATTATTGTCTTAAAAATGCTAAAGAGAGAATAAACAAAGAATCCGTTTTAAGCTCCGAACAAGTGAAAGATTTTGAGACTATTATAACCAGTAAAACAGCTCATGGTAGTACAACAGCCTTTTGTTTTGATCCTCATTTTGCAGTTGTTTATTTTTTAAAAGGAAAACCTGTTGAGACAATTGATGTTTGCCTTAGTTGTAATTACTTAGTGTCAAGGACTAAAATACCTTCAACAACATTAAAGTATATAAAAATATCAGATGATTATTCTTATCCAGCTAATGGTTTTAGTTCAACTGCTAGAAAACAAATTTATCAGTTTATAAAGGATTTAGGATTTACAAAATATTTACAGCCTTTGAACTCAATATATGATAATCAACCATGATTCATATCTTTAAGTTAATGTAAGTGCAATTTACTATCTTTCCATACCAAAATTAACACATTCAGTACTATGAGTATTACCACACCAGAACACGATGAACGTATTGCAAAAATGACTTTTGCCTCGGTATACCCACATTATGTTACTAAAGTTGAGAAAAAGAATCGTACCAAAGCCGAGTTACACCAAGTTATTGAATGGTTAACAGGCTTTGACGACAATAAGTTGCAACAACTTATAGACGATAAGGTAACTTTTAAAACGTTTTTTGAGCAAGCAACCATTCACCCAAATGCACACTTAATTAAGGGTGTAATATGTGGTTACAGGATAGAAGATATTACTACCACGTTAACCCAACAGACCAGATATTTAGATAAGTTGGTTGATGAGTTAGCAAAAGGTAGAAAAATGGAAAAGATACTTAGAGAAGGATAAGCTTTTTATAGTTAGTATTGATGCTCTATAAAAAGACAATCCCGAAGTACTTGGGGATGTACAACGGGATTATCAATTAACTAACCAATCAAAAAATCTATTTATACTTTTATTTTAATCTTTTTTTGTTTTTTCACTTCACCACCTTGTCTGTAGTAATAGTAATCATCAGCATCATCAAAATCACTATAATAACCATATCCAAAATTACCTGAAGTGTTGTTACTGTATACATAACCTGAATTGTTATGGTTTACTACACCAGAAGCATGAACAATTTCTCCCCAAGCGTTGTAGTTTACACGTAAACCACCAACTTGTTTTAATCTTCCATTACCTCTTTGGTAACTCATATATACAGTTCCAGTTCTTTTAATTCTACCTTGTCTGTCATAATTTAAGTACACATTGCCAATTCTTCTAATTTTACCATCACTATCATGTTGAATAAATACACCTTGATTAGATCTTGGAGTAGAATAGTGTACTCTACTAACAGTACCTGGAGCTCCATAAGTAACGTTTACCGAGCTTCTACCAGTAGTTGTTGATCTGTAGTACACATTACCTGTTTGGTAGGTGTTTTCAATATTAGTATTGAAATCGAAACTTCCGTCAGGAAAAATCATAAACTCTACACCACGCTCTACAAACATTATTGGTTGTGCATAACGATAGCGTGTATTGTTTAAACCTTCACCTTGTGCTGTTGCTGTTGCAGATGTTAAACCTAGTAACATCGATGCTAATATGAATACAAATTTTTTCATAATAATAGGGTTTTAGATTATGCCTACTCATTTAGCTTTTCGGCTTACGCTATTTGTTATGTTAGTTTTCAATTTGCGTGCCAAAAATGTAAGTATTTAACTATTAATGTGTTATTGGTTGTTGAGGACGTTTGTGAAAAACACTTTACATGAGCGTTCAATTTTTTTTATACTTTTATATAGCCAATCAATTATTATGGGAAAAACTCAGGTTAACTGTCCAAATTGCGAAAAGCAATTTGAAGAAGGGTTTCAATTTTGTCCGCACTGTGGGCAAAAAGCAAAAGACGATCTTACTCTTGGTGTGTTGTTTTACAACACTATTAGCAACTACTTTTCTTTTGATGCTCGTTTTTTTAAGAGCTTTATCCCTTTAATGATACAACCGGGTTATTTGGCTAGACGTTTTGTAGAAGGAAAACGCTTATTGTATTTGCATCCAGCTCAGATGTACCTGTTTATTTCGGTAGTATTTTTCTTTTTATTCTCTTTTATTGCAAGACAAACTACGCAAAGCGTTGATGAGGCTATGAAACGCGAACTAGAACGTTCAAAAACGGTTATAGACTCTTTGAGAAATAAACCTTTAGATTCGGCTCAAATAGCTCAAATAATGCAGCCTCTTGAGGCAAATAAAGAGAAACTAGGATTAAAAGATAAAGAGTTTAAAGAGCTTGATTCTATTATAAAGCAAGAAGCTACTAAAGAATCTAAAATGAATACTAATTTTAGTTTTAGCCGAAGTGAGATTGATTCTTTAATTGAAGCAGGAGCAAGTGAGGATGAGATCTATAAGGCTATGGGAATGGATGACGATGATGGCTATTTTACCAGAAGACTATACGCACAAGCCTTAAAGTTTTTTAAGAATAGGAGTGGAGGTTCAATATTGCAAGCGTTTTATGATAGTATCCCAATAGCAATGTTTATACTCTTGCCAATATTTGCATTTATTTTAAAGTTGTTATACTATAGAAAAGGACGTTTTGCACATCATTTGGTGTTTAGCTTTTATTTCTTTTCGTTTTTGTTTACAGTTTTTAGCGTGCTTATGTTGTGTAATTTTATTTGGGATAATTTTCCAGGTTGGATTATGACATTGGTTATGCTATCAACTTTCTTTTACCTCTTTATAGCTGTAAAACGATTTTATGGACAAGGTTGGTTTTTAAGCTTCTTTAAAAGTAGTGTGACAACTTTTGTGTTTTTAATGTTTGTAATACCATTTGCTACTGGTATTATGGCACTTATGGCGTTGTTGACTTATTGAACATTGTGTGTTCTTGCATGCCATATTGGGATGTTTAAAAAATCACTTAGGATATGTGCATCGTTGATTATGGATTTTAGATTTCCGTGATCCACTACATTTTTTCTAGAATAGTCATTTAATACTAGATTAAGTTCAAAACTTCCATAAGAACCATCATCACTAGTTATGCGTTCTCCAATGATTTGAATAGCTATAATTGATTTTAAAGGAATTTGTTTTTTGAAGTGTTTTTATCTCTATTAAAATCAACTTTATAAGCTTTATAGTAAAGACCAAGTTGTTTATCGAAAACTCTAGGCATGTAAGACCAATACGTCAGTAAAGCTCCAACAGTGGCAAAAATAACTCCTATAAGTAGCATGAACCAACTTACAGGTTTTACTGTTGAAAAAACACCAATAATATTAAGTAGGCAAGCTATTGTAATTATAAGTCCAATACTGAGAAACAAAATAGAAAATGCAGCTCCACCTACTGAAGGTTGATAGGCATATTTTGAAGACGATTTTTTTACTAAAGAGTGTGTTTTAAAATTTGCACCTCCAGGTTTTAAAGGTGTAACAGCTATATTAACGTTTTTTGGAGTATTTGTAGAAAAATCAATAGACTCAATAGAATGAAGTTCATCCTTATTGTTGTCTGTGTTTTCTGAGAGCTTCACAACTATAGTTTTTCCTTTAAGTAGCTACCAGTAACCGAGTTTTTATCGGCTACAATGTCTTCGGGAGTACCATGAGCTACAAGATGTCCACCTTGTTCACCTCCATCAGGACCTAAATCAATAATGTAATCGGCACATTTGATAAGCTCTAAATTGTGTTCAATCACAATTATAGAATGTCCTTTAGCAATTAAAGCCTGAAAAGAGGTTAGTAGTTTTTGAATATCATGAAAATGTAAACCTGTTGTAGGCTCATCAAAAATAAATAGTGCATTATCACTTTTACTTCCTTTACCTAAAAACGATGCTAGTTTAATACGTTGCGCTTCACCACCAGACAAGGTTGAAGAGCTTTGACCTAAAGTAACGTAGCCTAAACCAACATCTTGAAGCGGTTGTAACTTGCCTTGAATTTTAGATTGGTTATGCTTGCTAAAAAACGCAATAGCATCATCAATAGTAAGGTTTAAGATGTCATCAATAGTCTTATCTTCAAAGGTAACTTCAAGTACTTCTTTTTTAAAGCGTTTACCATTACAAGTTTCGCAAGTAAGATGAACATCTGCCATAAACTGCATTTCTATGGTTACTTCACCTTCTCCTTTACAAGTTTCGCAACGTCCACCATCCACATTAAACGAAAAATGTTTTGCTTGGTAGTTTCTTATTTTGCTCAGCTTTTGATTAGCAAATAAAGCTCTTATATCGTCATAGGCTTTAATGTAAGTCACAGGATTTGAGCGCGAAGAACGACCTATTGGATTTTGGTCAACAAACTCAACATGTTTAATATTACTAAAGTTGCCTTTTATTTCTGTAAACTGTCCAGGTTTATCGCCAAAATCAGTTAGTTTTTTCTGTATGGCAGGAAATAGTATTTTTTTAACCAAAGTACTCTTTCCACTTCCAGATACTCCAGTAATAACGGTTAACATCTCCAAAGGAAACGTAACATCAATGTTTTTTAAGTTGTTTTCGCGAGCTCCAATAACATCAATATGATATTTTGTAGTGCGCCTTTTTTTAGGAACTTCAATAGATAGATTTCCGTTTAGGTATTTAGCGGTTAACGAATCTGAAGCTAAAATAGTGTTATAGCTACCAGTTGCTACAACATGTCCTCCAAAAGTACCAGCTTCAGGACCAATATCTATAATTTCATCAGCAGCTTGCATAATATCTTCGTCATGCTCAACTACAATTACTGTGTTACCTAAATCGCGTAAGGCTTCTAAAACTTTAATTAGTTTTTGAGTGTCTTTAGGATGTAAACCAATACTAGGTTCATCTAAAATATACATTGAGCCTACTAAGCTGCTTCCTAGTGAAGTCGCTAGGTTAATACGTTGACTTTCACCACCAGATAAGGTGTTTGAACGACGGTTAAGCGTTAAATAATCTAAACCAACATTTGATAAAAACGACAAACGATTATTGATTTCTTTTAATAGTCTGCTAGCGATTTGGGTGTCATAATCATTTAACTCTAACTCTTTAAAAAACTGAGTGAGTTTTTTAAGAGGCATTTCAACCAAGTCAGTTATTGTGGTTTGTCCAACTTTTACATAGTTAGCTTCAGGACGTAAGCGTTTTCCTTTACAAGCACTACATTTTGTTTTTCCTCTGTAACGCGAGAGCATTACACGGTTTTGAATTTTATAAGCTTTAGCTTCAAGTTCTTCAAAGAAACTGTTTAACCCTTCGAAATATTCGTTACCATCCCAAATGAGTTGTTTTTGTTCATTAGACAGTTCAAAATAGGGTTTGTGTATTGGGAAATCGAATTTATGCGAATTATTGACTAGCATATCTCTATACCAACTCATGCTTTCTCCACGCCAAGCGAAAATTGCATTTTCGTAAACCGATAAACTAGTATTTGGGATTACTAAGTCTTCATCAATTCCTATAATATCTCCATAACCCTCACATTTAGGACAAGCTCCATACGGATTATTAAAACTAAAAAGATGAACATTAGGCTCTAAAAAAGACATGCCATCCAGTTCGAACTTATTATTGAAAGCATGTAGTTTTTTTGTGGATAGCGATTCAATAATACAAGCGCCTTTACCTTCAAAAAAAGCAGTTTCGATGGCATCAGCAAGTCGGTTGTAAAAATCCTCTTCGTGTTTAACCACAATTCTATCCACCACTAAAAAGACGTCTTTGGCTAGTTTTTTATCGATAGCATCATCAATACGCAATATGTCATCACCAGATTTTATTCTTGCATACCCTTGTTGAAGTAGCACTTTAAGTTTATCTGCCATAGTACGTCCTTCTTCTAAAATAATAGGAGCAAGGAGTAATAGTTTTTCTTTCTCTTCAAATTGTTTTACCAACTCTAGTACATCTTTTGTGGTGTGTTTTTTTACCAATTCACCAGAAATAGGAGAGTAGGTTTTACCAATTCGCGCAAAAAGAAGTTTTAAGTAGTCGTAAATTTCGGTAGTTGTACCTACAGTAGAGCGTGGGTTTGTTGAGTTCACTTTTTGCTCAATAGCAATAGCAGGAGCAATACCTTTAATGAAATCTACTTTTGGTTTATTTAATCGTCCTAAAAATTGACGCGCGTAACTAGATAAACTTTCAACGTAACGACGCTGACCTTCAGCATAAAGCGTGTCGAATGCTAAACTGGATTTACCAGAACCTGATAAACCTGTTATAACCACAAGCTTGTTTCTTGGTATAACAACATCAATATTTTTTAAATTATGAAGTTTAGCACCTTTTATGATGATATTTTGCTTTTGATTAACTTCAGAAATATTAACGCTCATATTGAAAATTATGCTTTAGAATTCGCAAAGATACTACAACTATCTCAGCCTTGAAAATGGATTTTTGTTGATTAAAATGTTAAATTTTAGTCTGTTTTTTTGGAATTTCGGAATGATTGTTGTTATATTTGAGACATAAACAGTTAAAAACCATTCGCCTATAGTGTAACATTACTTTAGAAATTAACCCCAAGCTAAGAAGTAAATTCTTTGCCCTTAAAGTAATGATTATGAAACACGAACTTATCACTGACGCTGTTTTAGTAAAAAACTACATTCAAGGAGACGAAAGCGCTCTTTCGGTTTTAATCCACAGACACAAACAAAAGATTTACAGTTTTATCTATTCAAAAGTATTTGATAAAGATATTACTGAAGATATTTTCCAAGACACTTTTATTAAGGTTATTAAAACACTTAAGCTTGGAAAATACAACGAAGAAGGTAAATTTTTACCTTGGGTTATGCGTATTGCGCATAATTTAGTTATTGATCATTTTAGAAAAAGCAACAGAATGCCAAAGTTTGATAACTCTGGTGAGTTCAGTATTTTTTCGGTATTAGGAGATTCTGCCTTAAATGCTGAAAAACAGCTTATCAAAGAACAGGTAGAGTGTGATTTAAGACGACTTATTGAAGAGTTGCCAGACGACCAAAAAGACGTTTTAGTAATGCGTATGTACAAGGATATGAGTTTTAAAGAAATAAGCGATAGTACTGGTGTTAGCATCAATACAGCTTTGGGTAGAATGCGTTATGCATTGATAAATTTGAGGAAGGTAATCGAAAAAAATAATATAGTTTTAACAAATTGATATAATAAATAGAGTTTTACTGCGTTATTGAAATTGTACTAACTTAAAATTCCGATAATGGCAAAACTTTACTCTAATTATCCTCAAACAAAAAACAACCTGAACCCTAAAAAAGAAACTGTAGATTTTCTTTTAAATTACTCTAAGGCTTTAAGTGTTATACATTGTAATAAATTGAAGTTTGAAGCACTTCTAAATTAAATTTGAAAAGTCCTGATCAGTTAGTCGTCAGGACTTTTTTGATTTGTAATAGTCTTTTATTACAGATGCCCTACCAATAGTTTTGGTGATGATGTCTTTTTCTAAATTCCAACCTCTAGCAGGAGAGTATTCTCTACCATACCAAATAATTTGCAAATGAAGATCATTCCATAATTCCTCAGGAAATAATCGTTTTGCATCTTTTTCGGTTTGTACAACATTTTTACCATTACTAAAACCCCAACGATACATTAATCGATGTATGTGTGTATCTACAGGAAAAGCAGGAATACCAAACGCTTGCGATAATACAACTGCTGCAGTTTTATGCCCAACAGCAGGGAGTTTTTCTAGGTCTTCGTAGGTTTGAGGGACTTCTCCGTTGTGTTCCTCAATAAGTATTTTTGAAAGCCCATGTATACCTTTACTTTTCATAGGAGATAGTCCAACAGGCTTAATAATTTCGCGAATTTCTTCAACCGTAAGTTTTATCATGTCATAAGGGTTATCAGCCTTTTCAAAAAGTAAAGGTGTAATTTGATTTACCCTAACATCTGTACTTTGTGCAGACATAAGTACAGCTATTAACAATGTATAAGGGTCTTTATGGTCTAAAGGAATAGGAATGGTTGGATAAATAGATTTTAAGGTATTTATAACAAAATCTACCTTTTCTTGCTTAGTCATTAATTGTATTTTTACATAAAATTCAAAGTTAATAAATATGACTAAATTAAAAGCAGGAGATAAAGCTCCAGATTTTACAGCAAAAGACGAACAAGGAAACACAGTATCGCTTTCAGACTATAAAGGGAAAAAGCTTGTGATTTTCTTTTATCCTAAAGCCAATACACCTACTTGTACTGTAGAAGCTTGTAATTTAAGAGATAATTACAGTGAGCTTACTGATAAAGGCTACGAAATTTTAGGTGTGAGTGCTGATACTGAAAAACGACAAACTAACTTTAAAAATAAGTTTAGTTTTCCTTATCCATTATTAGCAGACGTTGATAAAGAAGTAATTAATGCGTTTGGTGTTTGGGGATCAAAAAAGTTCATGGGACGAACATTTGACGGTATTCATAGAGCAACTTTTGTTATTAATGAAGACGGTATAATTGAAAAAGTTATAGACAAGGTTAAGGCTAAAATACACTCAGAGCAAATATTAGAATAGCAATATTTTTCATAAAAAACACATAGGTTATTTAAGAAAATGTTAAAAATTAGATCAAAAAGTTTATTTTAGCTGTATAACTAACTAATACTTTAGATTATGATAAAGAACTTTTTAACAATTATTTTTTTTGTAACATGTTGTTTAGGAGCATATGCTCAAGAAGAACAACCAGAAGAAGAAACTGTAGATCCTTATGAATTTAGAGCTGCATTTAGTGTAGGAGGTACTGTAGGAGGAGATTATGCTAATGAAGTTTTCTCAACCAATGCAGCGTTTGACGTTACGTATTTGTACAATTTAACTAAGGATTTAAAAGTAGGAGGAACGCTTGGAGCAATGTATGCATTTCAAAACAACTCTAGCAACACTCTTATAAAAGAAGGTGACGGGAAGTTTGTATCGTTTGCAGGAACGTTTAGATTTCATACTGATAATGATAAGTTTCACATAGGTGGAGACGCAGGTTATGCTTATGGATTAGATGAAGGCGGTTTCTTGTATAGACTTAGGCTTGGTATGCAAGTTTCAAAATGTTCAGGTATTGTAGCTTCATACACAGAAGTTATGGATACCTACAGTTATTCTGCAGTTAATATAGGATATGAGTTTACATTTTAAGTAAAGCTTACCCTCTTAACCATAAATAAAAAAAGCGACCATTTGGTCGCTTTTTTTATTCTTTATGAAATATTTCTTCCGATTCACATCCGAAGAGGCTTTTTTCTTTAATTAATTTAGAAACACCTTCAGGTAGCATAGTTTCCCATCCATCTTCCCCTTTGGCAATCATTTTAAGTACTTTTCTTGAGAAAATAGCTAAAGTAGAAGGGTCAAAATCGGTAATGTCTACTACTTTTCCGTTGTATTTGAAGAACTTGTAAAGTTCTTTCATTCTAGGATGTACTTTAAGATTTTCACTATTAGTTAGCGTACCATCTTCATTTTGCATTGGATATAAGTAAACTCTTAAATCTTTAAAGAATAACTTACCAAAAGCTTCTAGAATACCTCCACTTAAGTGTCTGTAGTATTTTTCATCAAAAATATCTACTAAGTTGTTGACACCCATTGATAAGCCCATTCTGTTTTTAGAGTATTGAGAAAAATATTCAACAAGTTTATAATACTCCTGAAAGTTTGAGATAAGAACTGTTTGCCCTAAAGAACATAATAGTTTTGCTCTATCCATGAAATCTTGCTCATCAATTTCACCTTCAGCACGAAGGTTAGATAATGTAATTTCAAAGATGACTTGAGTTTTATCGACATCAACTTTATTTTCTTTAATGAACATGTCATAAGACTTTTGAAACATGTCCATATTTACTTTGGTTACAGGTCTAAAACTACCACGTAACGCTAGTATATTCTTTTTGTATAAAACCCTTGCTGGTAATACGTTGTTTCCGTCAGGAGCAAACATTACGGCATCAGTCATACCGTTTTTAACTAGTTGTAAGCTCATTAAACGGTTATCAATGTCTTTAAACACAGGTCCAGAGAAGTTAATCGTGTCGATTTCTAACTGGTCTTTATCTAAATGGTCGTATAAGTAACGCAATAATTTTTTAGGTTCATTGTACTTATAAAACGCACCATAAATTAAATTTGTACCTAAAACCCCAAGTGTTTCTTGTTGTAAACGCGCATCAGTTTCTTTAAACCTGATATGAATAATGATGTCATTATACTCTTGATCTGGTTCTATTTGGTATTTAATGCCTACCCAACCATGTCCTTTATAGTTTTTAGCAAAATCTATTGTAGCAACAGTATTTGCATAAGAGAAAAACAATTTATTAGGATGTTTGTCTCTAGGTAGTCTTTTTTCAATTAAGTTAACCTCATGATTTAGCATTTTTCTTAAACGCGCTTCAGTAACATAACGTTTGTCATCTTCTATACCATAAATAGCGTCGCTAAAATCCTTGTCATAAGCAGACATTGCTTTTGCGATTGTACCCGAAGCACCACCAGCTCTAAAAAACTGACGTACAGTTTCTTGTCCAGCTCCAATTTCGGCAAAAGTACCGTAGATATTTTCATTAAGGTTAATTCGAAGTGCCTTAGTTTTTAACGAAGGTACGTCATCAAATTCTCTGTCTCCCTTTAAGGTTATTTCCATCTTTTAAATCCGGGTTTTAGTATTGCACAAAGGTATTAAAATAGCATGGTAAACAAAAAAATAACATTATTTTTGTTTCAAACTTCTAGAATTGAAAATAACATTTTTGGGTACAGGCACATCGCAAGGAATTCCAGTTATAGGAAGCACACACCCAGTATGTTTAAGTGATAATCCAAAAGATAAGCGACTTAGAGTTTCTGTGTTAATTGAATGGGACAATTATGCTTACGTTATTGATTGTGGTCCTGATTTTAGACAGCAAATGCTTATTACTAATTGTAATAAAATTGATGGTATTTTGTTTACTCATGAGCATGCAGATCATACAGCAGGATTGGACGATATTAGACCTTTTAATTTTAGGCAAGGTGACATACCTATTTATGCTCATAAAAGAGTTGTAAAAGCTTTGCAACAGCGATTTGCGTATGTTTTTGAAACTAAAAATAAATATCCAGGAGCTCCTGGAGTTGATATACGCGAGATTGAGAATACACCTTTTAAATTAGGAGATACTACTGTAGTACCAATAAACCTGATGCATGGTAACTTGCAGGTGTTTGGGTTTAGAGTTAATGATTTTGCTTATTTAACAGACATGAAAACCATTGCAGAAGCGGAAATGGAAAAATTAAAGCATTTAAAAGTTTTGGTTATAAATGCCTTAAGAGAAGAACCTCATCACTCACATTTAAATTTAGAGGAAGCCTTAGCATTTATTGACAAAGTAAAACCAGAAAAAGCATACCTTACTCATATTAGTCATTTATTAGGTTTTCATGATGAAGTTGAACAAAAATTGCCAAAACATGTATTTTTGGCTTATGATAATCTACAAATAACACTTTAAAATTATGAAGAGCAGAATATTTATGTACTTGTTTATTTTTTCAGTACTACTAATCATTTTTCAGTATGTAAACTCAAAGAATATACTTGATGTTTATGAAAAGGATATAAATATCTTGAAGGAAAAGGTTGATAAATACGAAGCTGAAATATCAAGCTTAACAGAAAAAAATTCTGAACTCATGCATTTTAATATCGACAACGATGATGATGCACTTACCTATTTTGAAGATAGAGGTTATGATACTGAAACCTTAATTCCGTTTATAAAAGATGAATTGTATAAGTTAAACGTTTATGAAGGTGATGACCATCCAATTGTACCTTATGCATCAATGACAGACTCTAAAATGTCAATAAACACAGTAAAAGTGCTTAATCATAAATGGATTTTAGCCGATTTTACTGATGGAAAACATTGGGGACAAATGTTCTTAACCTATGAAATTGTTGGTCAGGAAGAACTTAAGTTTAAGCTGGTAGAATATTTTTTATACAGACCTAGTTACTAGAGCTTGTCGTTTAACCAAGTTCTAAACTCATAAAAATTTTGTGGTGCAACACCATGGCCTACAGGAAATTCAGAATACTTGTGTTTAATGTTTAAAGCCTCTAAAAACTTAGGTGTTTTTCTTGCCCATTCAACAGGAATAACTTGATCTACACTACCATGAGAGCAGTAAAAATCTAGTTTGGTGTAATCATTAGGGTTTAAGTTTTCAGGCAAAATGTCTTCACTTACATAACCGCTAAGTGCTATAATATTATTTACCTTGTTAGGGTAGGTAAGTGCAACAGCGTAGCTTAAAATACTCCCTTGACTAAAACCTAATAATGTAATATTGTCCTTGTTTACAGGGTAAGTATCGCAAGCCTCGTCAATAAATTGAGCAATTAAATCTCTTGATGCTGTGGCTTGTTCATTGTCGTTCCATTTGTTGTGTTCTGCATCAAAATTAATAGCATACCAAGCATTGCCAAAAGGTTGAATTGGATATGGAGCTCTCAAGGAAATGATAAACAATTCTTCAGGAAGTTCAGATGCAAATGAAAACAAATCGTTTTCGTCACTACCATAACCATGAAGCATGATTAATAGTGGAGCATTTTCTTTTATAGTAGAAGGTCTTGTGATGTGGTGTATACTTAATTCAGCCATTAGTTATTAGTTAATTTTTCTAAACCAATCTTGAAATAATTCACCAACTACAGGAATTGGCTTTTTTTCTCCTGTAAAGGCATTGTATAAACCGTATAGCCAGCAAACAAAAGTGATAATCCATAAAACTGTACCAAACCAGCTATTTATATATTTTTCTGAAACGTTAGAAACCAATAGCATTATAATGAGTCCTAACATTTGCCTTATATGGAAAAACGTAAACGGATTGCGTTTTTCTAAATTCATAATAATGGCTATAATTAAACCTATAAAGGTCATGTAGCTTACTATAGCTAAGGTTTTTCCTTCTTTTATAATATTTTCTGTCATTATTTTAAAACAAGTTGGTTGTTAGCGTAAATACCGTAAACAATTCCTTTTAAGTCATGGTTTTCAAAGCAACTGTTTTTGGAGTTTGAAACCATATTATCTTTTGTAAACGTATAGCTCTGGTTTGGGTTAAAAAGTGTGATGTTTGCCTTTTCACCTTGTTGTATTGAGCTTGATTGAAGTTCAAAGCGTTCTTTTCCTTTTGTAAGTAAGTCTATAGTTTTCTTAAGTGTGAAAACAGTTTGCAACGCACCAAATGCACTTTCTAAACCTATTGTACCATACATTGCGTGGTCAAACTCAACTTTTTTGTGTTCAATATCAATAGGGTTGTGGTCACTAGTAACCATATCAATTGTACCATTTTTTACGCCTTCTATTAAAGCATCTATATCAGATTGCGAACGTAATGGAGGTAACACTTTATAATTGGTATTGAAATTTACCAGATCTTTATCGGTTAGTATCAGGTTGTGTATAGCTACACTACAGGTAACATTAAGCTTTTTCTGTTTTGCAGCTCGTATAAGCTCAACAGATTTTGCTGTTGAAATTGTTGGAATATGAAGTTTTCCTTCAGTGTATTCTAAGATAAACAAATCTCTTGCTATTTGTAGTTCTTCAGCTAAGGAAGGGTTTCCTTTAAGTCCTAAAGACGTACTTGTGACATGTTCGTGCATGACACCAAGACCCGAAATTTTTGATTCTTGAGGAAAAGACATCACTAAACCATCAAAATTGCTAGCATATTGAAGTGCAATCTTTATAAGATTTGGGTTGCTTATGGGTTTTTGGTAGTCATAAAAGGCAACGGCTCCAGCGCTTTTCATGTCAAACAGTTCAGCTAAATCAACACCTTTACTTTCTTTGGTTAAAGCACCTAAAGGATGTAAGTCTACAGCATTTCCATTGGCTTTTGCTTTTAAAAACGAAACATCAGCATTAGTATCAATTACTGGATGTGTATTAGAATTTAATACAACAGATGTAAATCCTGATAATGCAGCAGTTTTTAAGCCGTTTTCAATGGTTTCGCGTTCTTCATAACCTGGTTCTCCAAAACTCACACTACTATCAAACCAACCTTTTGAAACATGAAGATTGTCTAGCTTAATTTCTTTGTAGTTTTTTGGATTGCTAATACGTTTTGAAATCTGCGAAATGACTCCTTTTTCAATTAAAATATCAACAGTTTGATTGTGAAAATCGTTTTTTGGGTCAACTATTGTCGCAGATTTTAGGAGTACGTTCATTTAAAATATTTTAAGATGAGCATTTCAATGATTAAAAAAGCTAATGCAAAAATAACAAACCATTTCCATAGCTCATTAACATTTGTAGCACTTTTTATATCGTTAATTGCCGAAGCGACACTTTTAGTTACGTTTAAACCTTCAATACTTTCTAAATCATGATAGTATAAATTACTTTCAGTTCTATTGTAATTAAAACTTAATTGTTTTAATACTTCATCCTTGTTCATTACAGGAATAATAGCAGCTTTTTCAGGATATTCATTAGTAATTAACTCCACTTTATTGGTAAAGGTTTGTTGTAAAGGAATACTTGCGTTTTCTTCGTTTCCTAGTTTTAATATATCGTCTTGTTGTAGCTTGGTGTTTATGTCTATTTTGTTTTCCTTTCCAATAGTATAGTACAATTGAGACAGTTTAAGACTTTGCTTCCCAATATTATACAACACAGGAACAATTAAAGGTGAATTTTTGAAGTTTGAATTGTCTTCATTTAAAGCTGATGTAAAAGTGTATAGGTTTTCGTTTTGGGTTAAAAAAGGAGTACTGTCTTCAAAGTTTAAAACCGAAGCACCACTTGGTCCTGAAAACACATATCTTTTATTGGTTTTTGGGTATTGAAAATTGCTGATTTTTTTATCAAAAACATTAGTCAATAAAGGATGAGAAAACTGAATAGAAGTTATTTTTTTCTCCTCTGGTGTTGTAGCGTTTAATGTTGAAATGTTGTAGTTTCTAAATAATTGATTATAAGAACTTAATTCAGAATTACCTGAAGGTATAATTAATAGCGTTCCTCCGTCATCAGTAAATGCTTTTAAAGCAGTTGTTAGTGAATTTGGAATGTTTTTTATCTCGTTTAAAACAATTAAATTTTGAGATGAAATGGTATTGTAATCTAGCTCGTTTAGCTTGTATGATATGTAACTGAATTCATCGTCAGTATATATCTTTTTTAAGAAGGCGTCATCAGCTTCATTTATGGATAGTACCTTTATAGTTTCACTTTTATCTAAGTTAAAAAATAAGGTGTTGTCATAAGTTAAACCAGCATCTTCAATACTTAGTTTACCATTAAACATTTGATTAAAAGGAAGTGTGAAAACCACAGAGCCATTTTCAGTACTACTTACTGAACTTTTAGCTACTAAATTGTCGTCATTGTATAATGATACAGGTAAGTTATCAATAGGATTACCAGAGTTTTTTATGGTAACGCTCAACTCAATGTTTTCAGCATTTGTTTTTGAAACATAAGCACTATCAATAGCTACATTGTAGTTATTGACAGGTTTTAGCTGTACCAATTTTAACTGTATAGAAGAATCAGTAGTAGTATTGAATGCGTTGTTGTGCTTTTGAAAATCGGAAATCAGCACCAAATTTTTAAGCGTACTTTTATCTTTAGAAAAGGCATTTTTTCCTTTTAATAGTGCAGCATCATAAGTAATTTGATTTGGCGAATTTGATAGTTGAATCAATTCGTTCTTTATAGCTTTAACTGTTGTGTTGGGTTTGTAACTGTTGTTAGTAAAAAACGTAATCTTTTCGTTTTCATCAATATGTTCAATAATATCTTGTATAGCACTGTTTAAAAGCGTTCCGTTGCTTCCTTTGGCTTGCATACTAAAGGAATTATCTAAGTAAATTACAGTTTCGCTTTTGGTTTTATAACTGCTAGATTTAGAAATGTAAGGTTGTGCAAATGCAATTATCGCAAAAGCTAAAAGTAGTAAACGAGTAAGTAGTGTTAACCACTTTTTTAGTTGGGAACTTTTACGAGTTTGTAAAGTGATGTTTTTTAAAAACTGAACATTTGTAAATTCAACCTTTTTAAATCTACGTAGCTGAAATAAATGAACAATTATAGGAATGATAAGCAGGAGTAAGGCGTAAAGAAGTTCTGGGTGTTTAAACTGCATTCCTATTGATTAATTGTACTAGCTTTCAAATATAGAAAATGATGAGCGATTATTGCGGTTGGGTTTTGAGAAATTTAACGTTTTGTCTGGTAATTGAAATCTAGCAAAAGAAAAAATAATCAATCATTGGTTTCATTTGTTGTCGTTTAAAATAAGATGTAATCTCTTGTTGTGCTTGCTCATTGGCAACTGTAACAATGCTTTGCGGTTGGTGTAACTGTTTTGTATGTTCAAAGTTATACAGTTTAACACCATAAATGCTTTTGCCTATTTTTTTGGGGTTGTCGCAAATCCAAACAAAAGGTATTTGTTTAGCTTTAAGTTGTTTGGCAATGCTTTTTCCTTTGGCACCTGCTCCCCAAACTGTAAGTGTTCTATTAGAATTGTAATCTAGCTCTAAAAAATAATGAAGTTTTAATTCTAAAAATGTGTTTTCGGCATAATGCTCGTGAGTTCGTGAGCTACGATAACTGTAGTCTCTCCAATGATGCAATACTGTATCACAAGGAATACACTTGTAATTATGCTTGTAAAACCTAAAGGTTAAATCGTAGTCTTCAGGGTATCTATTTGGGTTAAAAGCATCACAAGCAATAAAATCTTCTCTGTGAATTAACCAGCAAGGTGAAGGAATGACACATTCTTTATAGATTTCAGAATAGTTACTGCCAGTTTTCGTAAGGTTATTCAGCCAAGTTTCATAACGTGCATAACCATCGCTAATTCCTACATCACTAAAATACTTTACCTTGCCAACAGCTACATGTTTTTTACCATAATCCAATAAGCTATTGAGCATGAGTTGTAATCGGTTTACATGCATAATATCGTCACTATCCATTCTTGTGACATAACTCCCTTTACTTTCTTTAAAAGCTAGTTGTAATGCATCAATAATACCACTTCCAGAATTTGTAAATAGTTTTATTCTGGGATCTTGCTTCGAAAAAGCGTTAACAATTTCAAAGCTATTATCGGTTGAGTGATCGTCAATTATCAAGAGTTCCCAGTGTGTATAACTCTGATTAATAATAGAGTTTATGCAGTCTGGTAAAAAGGCTGCTGTGTTTTTAAAAGGCGTAAAAATACTTATCAAAGGTTTAGGCATGCTGCTAAGATAGTGATTCATCATTTTAACAAAATATTGGCTCGCAAAAATGTAACATAATCCTAAATTTGTTGACCCTTAAAAGAAAATAATAGCATGAAGAATATACTTGCCCTAATTGGGATTAGCGTTTTGTTAACTTCTTGTGGTTCTGCATTTAAGTCAGTTGACGATTTAGCAGTAAGCAACCCAATTAATACCTCTATCGATATTACAGCTGTTAATAACGATAAATTACCTGTAACTATAAATCCAGGACGTTTTACTCAAGATTCAGTAATTTATAGATTACCAAAAATAGTTCAAGGTACTTATGAAATAAGTAATTTTGGGGCTTTTATTGATGATTTTGTAGCTAAAGATTATGATGGTAATGTATTACCTTCAAAAAAAATAGATGAAAACTCTTGGGTTATTACCAACGCACAGCAACTTGACGTTATCACTTATTGGGTGAATGATAGCTATGATGTTGAAAGTGATCCTAATTATCCTAGTTTGTTTTCGCCACAAGGAACAAATATTGAGCCAGATAATTATGTCCTGAATTTGCATGGTTTTATTGGGTATTTTGATAGTTTAAAAAATGCACAATACAATTTAGATGTTACTGCACCTGCAACTTTTGAGCGTACTTCGGCATTACAAAATGTAGGAATAAAATCTAGTAGCGATGGTACTAAAATAACGACAAGCTATTTTGCTCCACGATATTTTGATATTACTGATAACCCAATGATGTATGGAAAACTTGATGTAGAGGAGTTTATGGTAGGGGATATTAAAATTGTACTTAGCGTTTATTCTCCAAACAAAAAGCATACAGCAGCAAGTTTAAAAGAAACAATGTTTACTATGATGGAAGCCCAAAAGAACTACTTGGGAGACATTAACAGTACAGCACGTTATGATATTTATTTATACCTATCTGATGGTTCAGATAAAGCACCTAAAGGGTTTGGAGCTCTAGAACATCATACCTCAACAGTTGTGGTTTTACGTGAATGGGCTTCAGCAGAGTATTTAGCAAAGTCCATGGTTGACGTGGTGTCGCATGAGTTTTTTCATATCGTAACACCACTTTCAGTGCATTCTGAAGATGTGCATTATTTTGATTATAATGATCCAACATTTTCAAAACATTTATGGATGTACGAAGGTGTAACAGAGTTTTTTGCACAACACTTTCAAGTGTATGAAGGATTAGTAACACCTAAAGAGTACTACAGAACAATTCAAAATCAAATAACAAGATCAAAATATTATGACGACAGCATGAGTTTCACTGAAATGAGTGAGAATGTTATTGAAGATCCTTATGCTAAAAACTATACTAACGTTTATCAAAAAGGCGCTTTAATAGGAATGTGTATTGATATTTTAATGCGAGAAGAAAGTAATGGAAACAGAAGTATGTTGTCTTTAATGAAAGAACTTTCGGCTAAATATGGAGTGCATAAACCGTTTGATGACGATACTATTATTGAAGAAATTACTAAAATGACCTATCCATCAATTGGGGAATTTTTACAAACACATGTGGTTGAAGGTGTGCCAATTGACTATGGAGCGTTTTTTGAAAAAGTAGGTTTAATGTATGAGTTAACACAAACAGAAACCAATTATGTACAATCAGGAATGGGCTTTGTTTTTGATGCCAATGAAGAAGACGATTACGTGTTCTTTTCTAGTAACGTATCAGAAAACACTTTTTGGGAATCGCAAGGTGTAAGAGAAAACGACATTATTACTTCGGTTAATGGAACAGATGTTAAACTTAACAATCTTAGAATGGTTATGGGACAAATGTTTAGATGGAAAGAAGGAGACGAAATTGAAGTAAAATTGTTAAGAAATGGAGAAGAAAAAGTTATTAAAACTAAGTTAACTCCAGCATTTACAAAAATTAAATCAATAGTAGAAAACTTAGAGGCTACCAAGTTTCAGGTAAAACTAAGAAATGCTTGGTTAAACCAAAGTGATACTTTGTAATTAATTACATATAAAAAATAGAAAAGCGAATTAAAAAATTTTAATTCGCTTTTTCTTTTTCGGTAGTGTTATCTATAAAATCTGAAAACTTTTTAATGGTTTTAAAAAAGTCTTTTTTATCTCTTTCAGGATTAAGCTCTAATTGAAAACTTATTGAAGTATTGATAAAATTGTAATTACAGTCTATCGGATTAAGATAACTGTCAAGGTCGTTAAAAACTAAAATGTTTGTGATCGCATTCTCAACATCAGACTTATTTTCAATAGAAACCGATTTTATATCTAATTTCTCAGTAAAAACAGTCTTTATTTGAGATTTTTTCAATCTAAAAGAGTGCTTCATTTTTTTGGTTAGTTAAATTAGGGTAATATGGAGCAAATATATAAAATTAAAAGCTTTCAAATACACCAAGTCCAAAAAGTGCAAAATCGTATTTTACTGGGTCTTTAGGGTCTAATTCCCTTAAGTTAGTATCAAGTTCAAACAATGCTTTTGCATCATTTTGTTTACGTGTTAAAAGCCCTAATTTTCTAGCTACATTTCCTGAGTGTACGTCTAAAGGGCAGGAGAGTTGACTAGGTGAAATGGTATTCCAAATCCCAAAATCTACTCCAGTATTATCATTTCTAACCATCCAACGTAAATACATGTTGATTCGTTTCGCAGCTGAATTTTTTAAAGGATCACTAACGTGTTTTTGAGTTCTTGGTAAATGCTCAATTTCAAAAAAGTGAGTTTTAAATTGACTTATTGCTGTTTGAAGGGATTCGTTTTTTGCTGTTTTACTAAACACCGTTTCTAATCCTCCATGATTGTTATAAATGTGTTTTAGTGCTTTTACAAAAGTGATTAAATCGGTTCCATTAAATGTTCGATGTACAAAATGCAATAAAGGTTCTAGGTCTTTTTCCTTATGGTTTAGCACAAAATCATAAGGTGAGTTATCTAACAAAACCATCATTTTAGATGCATTGTTGATAATGCTTTTTCGGTTTCCCCAAGCAATGGTAGCCGTTAAAAATGCTGCAATTTCAATATCTTCTTTTTCTGAAAAGCGATGTGGTATTTGTATTGGGTCGCTTTCAATAAACTTAGGGTTGTTGTATTGTTCAACTTTACTGTCTAAAAACTCTTTAAGCTCTGATTTATTAATGAATTTCACTTTTACTGTATTAGTGATAAAGTGCAAAAGTAATCATTAAAACAGTTTTGAAATGTATTTAAGGTTATTCAGCAGTAATAGTTGTAGTTACTGTAGAGCGCTCAATAAATTCTCCATTTTCTAAGGAGACACTAATTTTGAATGACGCATTAACATCTTCATTAATTGGATTAGCTAAAACGAATTGATAAAAATCGCCATAGTAATAAATGTCTTGGTTTATGTAATCCAAAATATTATCTACCGTTTTAAGTGTTCCATTGTGGTTTAGATAGAATAATTCATTCAATGAATTTCCTGCCTCTATATTTTGAAAAGTAACGTCAGAAGTAATTTCAACTTGAGTTGCTTTATTTCTAGCAAGTAGTTATTTTACAATCTTCCCATCAACCATAGTGAGTTTACGGTCAGCCATATTAGCGAGTTCTTCGTTGTGCGTAACAATTACAAAGGTTTGACCAAACTCATCTCTTAGTTTAAAAAATAGGTTGTGAAGGTTTTCAGCACTTTCGCTATCAAGGTTTCCTGAAGGTTCATCGGCAAAGATTAATCCTGGATTATTTATCAAAGCTCTAGCTACTGCAACACGTTGTTGCTCACCACCTGAAAGTTCGTTAGGTTTATGATTGTAGCGTTCTTTAAGGCCTAAAAAATCCAATAATTCTTTTGCGCGTTTTTCGGCTTCAGCTTTAGGAGTGTTTTTTATAAAAGCTGGTAGGCACACATTTTCTAAAGCTGTAAATTCTGGCAACAATTGATGAAATTGAAAGATGAACCCAATGTGCTCATTTCTAAATTTAGCTAAAGCCTTGTCTTTTAATTGCAGTACATCAACATCATTAATTAATAACTGACTTTCGTTGTTTCTACTGACTTTGTCTAAAGTACCAAGAATTTGCAGTAAAGTGGTTTTTCCAGCACCAGAAGCACCAACTATAGAGACTACTTCACCTTTAGAAATAGTAATATCAACACCTTTTAAAACGTGTAAATCGTTATAGTATTTATGAATATTTTTGGCTTTAATCATGCTTTAGAAAATAATAACGTAAACATACTATTTTAAGCTGTGATGCACAATTTAAGAGTTGGTTTTGTTTTTCTTCTTAAAGACATTTTTTAAGTCGCTGTAATTTAAAAAGTATTGTAAGCGTAATGAAAATGTATGTTGGATAGGTTGGTCAAAGAGTCTGTCCAGGCTTTGTCTGTAAGTCTCAGTAGCTGCAGTATCAGAGTTAAATAATTGATTTCTGTATAACGCAGTTAGGAAACTCCCAGGCGCAAATTGCCACGAGTAATTTAAATCCAAATTCCATGTGCTGAAATTGATATTTGGGTTGTTTTCTAAATCACCAACCATAAATCCTGAGTCTTTTGTAAGTCTACCATTATCTCTTAACGTAAACAATTCATCTTGATAAATAACGGTTGACCAATAGTTTCTAAACGTTAAACCCAAAGAGTGGAAGGAGTTAAAGTTATAAGTTCCAGAAATACTGTTTACCAATATCTTTCTGTCTCTTTCTCCAAAAATGATATCATCATCTGAAAGCGTTGTAAATCCTCTATCCTTGAAAATTTTATTGTAGTCAAAAGAATACACGACTAAAAACTTATCATTAAATCGTACTCTGGGGTTTAACCCAAACCAATATTCGTTAGTGTCTCTATTATCTTCAAAATAAGTTGCTCCACCAAGATTAGCATCTATAGCAAAGGTGTTGTTGTAATTTGAAGAAATCCAAACGTTTGAATTTATTCGGTTTTCATAGATAAAATAACGTCCTTCAACACGTGGTTCAAAGTAATCAAACTGTTTACCAACTTGGAAGTTTATGTTTCCACCAAAGTTGTGAAGTGTTTTAGTTACTGCGTCAAAGTTTACGCCAAAGCTGCTTCCTGTGTACTCTCCAGGATTAGCTAAACGTGTATAATTAACATAAGTACCAATAAAGTAGTTGTTAAGCTTTTTGGTAGGTTCAAAAATTCGATAGGTAAGGTCCACACCAAAGTTGTTGTAATTGTTTCTTGAGATAAATCCTAAATCATTAATATCATACTTAGTGTCAGCATAACTATGGTCAAAACTATATCTTAATTTTCCATGTGATTTTCCTGCAAAAAAGAAAGTGCTGTAACCAGTTTGGTTTCCGTCAGCTAAGTTTAGATTACTCATTTTAGCTTCACCATAAAGATTATAGGTATTTCGTTTGTTTGAAATATCAAACAGTAAACCAGTAACATTGGCATCTCTAAAATTACCATCTCTGGTTACGTTGGTGTTAATTAAACTTACTGATGAGTTTTGATTAAATTGTTGGTCAAGTACCAAAATGTTATAGTTAGCAAGAGGCTCGACAACTTCTTCTCTTACTTCACCAGTTTCATTATCTCTAATTTTAGCTTTGGTTTTTTCGGTAATAGCATTAAAAACACCAATTCCTAATCCTTTTTTAGTTCGACCAGAAACTTTAGCAGCATTAAGTACTTTAACTGTGTTAGGACGATCAATAATTTCCTCGTTTTCATTGAGCTCAACATTACCTATTGGTCTACTACCTACGCGTCTTGAGAAAAATAAATTACCTTTATTAAACAAATCAACACCTTCGGTGAAAAACTGGCGTTGTTCAGAAAAGGTTTGCTCAAAAGGTCCAAGGTTTAGCACCAAATTATCAAATCCTGCTTGACTAAAATCAGGTATTAAAGTCATGTCTAACGTAAAGTTTTCGGTAATTCCGTATTTGATGTCTAAGCCTAAGTTAAAATCGGTATCGGTTTCACCATCATAAGTGTTTAAAAGCCCTGAAGTAAAAGGGTAGAAGCTAAGCCTTACAGGAGGCTCAATATTTTCAATGCCTTTTAATTCACCATGATACAATCCTATGTTACCTTTGGTTCTGTCTATTGGATTCCACGAATATTGCGCTCTAGTGGTTCTAAAATGTCTGTGGAATTGCAATCCCCAAGTTTGAATATCTTGGTTTGAAAATCGTAAATTAAAGTATGGAATTTTCATTTCAACAACCCAACCATCATCTACAATTTTCACAGCGCTTTCCCAAACAGCATTCCAACCAAAATCTTCCCCAATACTAGGTGAAGCAATAGCATCTGCTTGATTTCCTGACGGAAAAATAAAAAACTCAGTATCGTTTTGAGCGTCGTTGTTAGGGTTGAAGATAACGCCAAAAAAATCTTGTTGACCAAAATTATCTCTGCTGTTAAACTGCTTCATGATTTCCTCTGGCTTATCATAGAGATATGCGCCAACATATATAGCATCGTCGTCATAAGTAATTTTCACAACCGTTTTTTGATAATCGGTTTCAGGAACACCCATTTCAGGTCTAAATTGAGTAAAGTCTTTTGCTTCATCAGCATTTTGCCAAACAGCATCATTTAATACTCCATCAATTTTAGGAGGTGTAGTCGTTCTGGTAATAGTTAAGGTTTTTTTATCCTGAGCTTGAATTGTAGAAAAACAAAAAAGCGCAGAGAGAAAGATGGTTAAGCGGAAAAACATTTTAATGATTGATGATTTAATTAATTTCTAAAAGAAAGACATTAATTAATTTAATTTGTTACAGTTAGTGATACAAATCTATTAGTTGAAACCGTTTTTTCTCTTAAATAAAAGTTAAATGAGCTTTTTGTGCTACTAGGGTTTCAATTGAATTTTACGTATTTTTATGTATCAAAAAAAAATTGAATATGCCTTATAACAAATTTGAAGAGTATAATATTAATATCACAGACGACACTAAAAATCGCTTTAAAGACATTATTAAAGATATAGGTGAAGATGTGGAAAGAGATGGTTTGCTCAAAACGCCTGAGCGCGCTTCAAAAGCGATGAAATTTTTAACACAAGGCTATCATCAAGATGCAGCTGAGATTCTTAAAAGTGCAATGTTTAAAGAGTCTTACAATGAAATGGTAATCGTAAAAGACATTGAGCTTTACTCGTTATGCGAACACCACATGTTACCATTTTTTGGAAAAGCGCATATTGCCTATATACCAAACGGACAAATTGTAGGGCTTAGCAAAATACCAAGAATTGTAGATGTTTTTGCGCGACGATTACAAGTACAAGAGCGCTTAACAGAGCAAATATTAGACTGTATTAATGATACTTTAAAACCACAAGGAGTAGCAGTTGTAATTGAAGCCTCTCATATGTGTATGATGATGCGTGGTGTGCAAAAGCAAAACTCTGTAACTACAACATCAGGGTTTAGAGGTCAATTTGAAAAAATTGAAACGCGAAATGAGTTTTTAAAGCTCATAAGCGAAAAATTGTCATAATACTATTTTGGTATGTTTCTTGTTATAATATAAAGTATAACAACACATTATAAATTATGAATTTAGAAGGATTAAGCAAATACAAAAAACTAGCATTAAGTATTCTTTTTGATGCTATTGGTTTTATTACCATTATAGATATTATTTGGGCACCACTTTCAGGAGTTTTGATGGCTAAAATGTATAGTGGAAACAAAGGTAAGGTTGCTGGTGTTATATCTTTTATAGAAGAGATTATACCAGGACTAGATATTATACCAACTTTTACAATTATGTGGTTTTATACCTATGTATTCAGTAAAGAGAAAGAAACAGTTATAGAAATTAAATAAAAAAAAAGCGTTCATTTAGAACGCTTTTTTTATAACTGTATTACAAGGCTTAATTTATTGAACTGTTATAGGGAAAGTAACCTCTACATCAGTACTTCCTCCAGCAGCAGCAGCTGTTCCATCGTTAGGTTTTGTTGGCTCATGCTTTAAGATGATAGTTAAAGATCCTGTACCAGCAGCTCCTGTAGTTAATGTAGACTCAATTCCAATTGGGTTGTTGTTTACATCCATGTCATCTTTAGTAATAGTGATGTCATTAATTGTTGAAGAAAAGAAAAACTCGTGTTCATCGCCTTCTTCTTCAACTTCTAAAGTAATGTTATCAGCAGGACTTTCAGTTTCATTTAAAAGTTGTAATGTACCTGTGTAAGTTGTGCTTGCTGCTAAAGGACCAGAAACAGTAGTAGTTCCGTCTTCACCACCTTCACCATCTAAATCTTGAAAAGTTAATGTAACTACGTTTGTACCATCACTTAAAGTGTAAGTTACAGTAGTGATTAATTCTTCTTCGTGGTCGTGGTCATCGTGATCGCCATCATCGTCACTTGAACAGCTTACAAGTGCTAAACTTGAAACAAAGAATAAAGCTAAGAGTTTTATTGTTTTAATAGATTTTAAATTTTTCATGATTTTTGTTGTTTTAGTAATTTATTTTAATTTTTAAATTGAAGTTCCTACCCAATTCATCAGCAAAGTACCTTAATCTGTTAAGATGTTCTCTGTAAGATGTATTAAATAGGTTTTCTATATTAAATTCTAGTTTTAAGTTCCCTTTTTTAAACGCCTTAAAGTTCATTGAACTGTTAAAACCAAATAGGGAATAGGCAGATGGCGTAGAGCTAATGTCTACATATACATCTTCTTGCGAAATAGGGTTGAAGGTGTAAAAATTGTAATCAGGATATCTGTTTTGTTGTAATACAGTTTTGTGACTTAAACCAATAGTTAACTGGTTTAGGTCTTCGTTATAATAAGATATTCTGTTTGAAAAATTAGTAGCAGGCATAAGTATTAAAGGAATGTCATCAGATTTGTTATCACCTTTTAATAGACTTATGCTTCCGTTATAATTAAATGAGTTGCTAATTTTTTTATTCACATCTATATCAACACCAAATATTTGCGCGTTAATTTGATTGTATTCCCAAACAGGAAAAGCACCTCTTATTGTGGTGGTAATTCCAACAGGAATGAGTTGTATATAATCATTTATATACTTGTAATACGGACTAATTGAAAATCCGAAATTTTCATTATTACGTTCAAAAGAAGCCACAAATTTATGGGCAACTTCTTTATTTAGTGTTAACAAACCTGTTTCTATTCTTGCTGCACTATGGTGTAAACCGTCACTAAACAATTCTGACGGATTAGGAACTCTTGTTGCTAATCCGTAATTAAGATATATTGACATATCGTTATTAAATTGTTTTGAATACCCAAGATTAGTAGATATGTTATGGTATGAAAACTCAGGATAAGTCAATATTTGAGAATTATCAGTTGTGTTTGATTCAAACTGAGGGAATAACTCATCATAGTTATTGTCTTCCCAGTCAGAAATATTATACCATTTTGTAGCTTCTATTCTCGAGTAATCGTAACGTATTCCTGCGCTTAACTCAGCAGTATCACTTAAGTCATAGTTTCCTATAGCATAAATACTTGCATCGTATTTGTCAAAATCAGGAATTAAAGGACTTGCTCCAGTACCTGAAACAGCATCGTTTTGTTGATAACGCACCATGATACCTGTGTCAATTTTAAGGTCATCTATATAATCAATATGCAAATTAGATTGTAAAGCGTTTGTAAATAATCTAAGGTCAATAACTGGTGTGTTAGCCAAATCACCTCTTCTTAAATCAAACTCTTTACGTCTATTAATTTGTAAATCATATTGAACAGACAGTTTTCCTAAACCCTTAAAACGTTTGTAAGCTTCAATTTTTCCTAAATGATGTAGAATTTCTTGTTTTGGATAATCTATATCATAAGAAAAGTCTTCAATAACTCTAGGCTCTTTACTGTTAATAGCTGTAACCAAATCGTTTACATTACCAATGTGTGACGATTGTAGAATAGCTATTTCATTGCTTACTACAGTGTAATAAGTATCAAAACCTTTTTCAAAGCTATTGTAACCAGCTGATAAAGAAGCGTTGAAATTTTTAAGTCCACTATTTGTTAAATAGTAATCAGGTGCTTTAAAATCTCCAAACTGCTTGTAGCTAGACTGTAGTTTAGCATAATAACCCGATTTAAACGTTTTTACGAGTTCGGTATTGATATTACCTCCACGACCATTTGAGTTTAATGATAGCATTGTGCTTCCAAATAAACTATCTACAGGAGAGTATTTTTTAGGCTTTACTAAAATTAATCCACCAACGGCATCACTACCATATTTTAAGGTGTTTGCGCCTTTAACAACTTCTATTTTGTTGCTAGAGTTAATATCAATATTTGGAGCATGTTCATCTCCCCATTCTTGGTCAAATAAACGTACATTATTATTGATAATTAATAGTCTGCTACTGTGTAAACCATGAATCATTGGTTTTACAATAGTGTTTCCAGTATTTAAAGACGAAACTCCACTTAATGAGTTTAGTGCATCACCAAGAGATTTGTCGGTGTAATTTTCAATGATTTCTTTATTAAGGGATTGCTCTATGCTAGTGTTTTCTGTTTTAAGATTAGAATTCACAACAACTTCAGTTAACTCTTCTAAATGGTGTTCTAAATAAATTTCTTTAAACACATCATTATTAACTTGATATGAAACTGTTTTTGTTTCACAACCTATGTGAGAAATAGTTAATGTTATTGTACCAGAGCATAGGTTTTCTATTTTAAACTTTCCATCAAAATCTGAAACTATATACTTGTCTTGTTCGTTTATATAGATAGTTGCAGAAGGGATGGAAGATTTATCATGGAAATCCTTAACTTCTCCTAAAAAAGTGTAATTGCAATCTTGACCATATGTATAGCAGCTTAAAGCTATAAATAAGCCAAAAAATAATCTTGTCATTGTAATTGTTTTGTTTGTAATAATAGAAAATGAAGTTCTAAACAAACAAGGGAGGACCTCTTAAGGAAAAATGTAAGCGTTGATAATCACTTAAAAAGAAGTATTGAGATACTATTATTTCGTGGTTGTCTCTTATTTCAGGGATTTCGAAATTAAACTCAGGAAGAGTGTAGGAATTATTAAGCTTAAATTTATAAAAACTACAATCTACATCTAGAGTATGAAGGTGAGTTTCGATTTCTCCATGACAAACTTCATGCTTATGATGATTGAATGCGTGTGCAAACTTTTCAGCTTCAGGTGCAAACAACCCAAGCACTAATAAAAGTGCTGATAATTTTATAAAAATATGTCGTTTTGTTTGCTGCATCAATCAATAAACCGTTTTAAACCAAATCTACGAAGCATCTTTTTTTCAAATTCCCAAAAGAAATTGAACTGACCAAAGAGCCATCCAAAAAACACCAAAAGCAGTTGGTAAAAAATGAGCCCAATAATAATAAATAAAACCCAATAAACTATAGGGTTTAAGTTTTCTTTAGTAATTCCAAGCAATGAAAAAATAGGCTTGCCTATATATGCCGAAGTTGATCCAGTTATAGCAAATACAATAAAAACCCTAATCATTTCCCACTTGTATTGTAATATCCATTTCTTTTCCAGTTTTTTAAAAAGAAATAAAAAGAACTTAAGCAACGCATAAAAAACAGGGACACTTACTAATACTATTAACCAAACTGTATCTATAAACAAAGATGAAAGTTTATAGGAAGAGTAGAGTAAAGCAACTATACCTATAATTGGAAAGAGTAGTTGCCAATTATGTTGTATTTCCCAGTTTTCTTTAAATTTTTTCATAGCAATTTTTGCTATGCAAATATAGTTTAAATTCTAGGAACGAAGCCTGCTAATTTTTGTTTGTAAGTGAGTTGGAAATAGATAAAGTAGTTGTACAGTTTATAATTTACCTCATAGCCATAATCAATTCCATTTTGATAGTCAATTTGCATAGCGTAAAGATCTGGATTGAATTGTTGAGGCTGCATAACACGTTGGTTCCAAGCTATAACGTATTGTAAGTTTCTGTTTTCTAAAAAATCTTGAGAGTAGTAGCCTTCAGGTCTAGCAACACTTTGTAACCAAGTATTAAAACCTGGTTCAATAATAATGATTTCATACTCTAGTTCATCATTAGCTATTCTAACTGTGTCTTCTTCTGAAATTGTTTTAGGAACAGAATTTTCAGTAGCAGTTTTTGTGCTATTGCAACTAAAGACAAAAAGGGCTAACAGTATTGTGTAAACAAAGGCTTTCATAGCTAAACGTTTCTGTTAAATGTACAAAAATTATGCCTTAAATTATTGGTTTTTAACTCATTTAACACTACAGAAAAAGCCAAACATTTCGTTTGGCTTTTAGTATTTATGATTTAGAAAAATTTATTTGTTTCCAAATAAGCCTCCTAGAAGTCCTTCTAATCCACTTTTCTTTTTGTTTCCTCCAAGAACCATTCCTGCAACATCATCAATTACACTTCCGTCGCCATCAGCATCAAGTATCGATTCTAAAAAGCTTTGTTCTTGTTGTGGAGAGTTTCCTTTAATTAAACCTCCTAAAAGGCCTTCAAGTCCTGATTGACTAGATACATTGCTTTGTCTACTTTCTTTACCTAAAACACCCATTAAAATAGGAGCAGCTACTTTAAGTATTTGTGCTACAGAAGCAGCATCCATACCAGATTTAGCTCCTAAGGTATTAGCTACATTTTGTTGTTTGTTACCAAGAACATGTCCTAAAATTTTGCTTCCATCGTCTAGCACACTAGAGTCAACACCACCACTAAATAATCCACCAAGATTATCTAAGATACTTCCATCGTGTTTAGAGTTGTTTAATGCGCCTAATAATCCTTCAGCTCCTTGAGGAGTAGAAGCATTACGTTTCATAGCTTGCATTAAAACAGGCAAAGCCATTGTTAATACACTACTTGTTTTGTCTTCTGGTTGATTGGTTTGCCCAGAAACTCCACTAATGATAGTTTTTCCTAGGTCGCTGTTTAATAAGTCTAGTATACCTGACATGATTTTTAATTGTTATTTGGTTAATAAAATGACTATACAATTTACAAAAAAAGTCCTAATTGTATTAATTAGGACTCACTTTTAATGATTTGGTCACATTATTATTTTAGCAACTCTATAATTTGAGTGGCTAATTCGGTTCCAATTCTATCTTGTGCTTCGTTTGTTGCAGCTCCTGTATGAGGTGTAAGCGATAACGAAGGATTCATTAATAATTGAATTTCTGGTTTAGGTTCTTTTTCAAAAACGTCTAACGCAGCACTTGCAACTTTACCTGATGTAATGGCTTCTACTAAGGCTACTTCATTAATGACACCACCACGAGCAGCATTAGCTAAAATTACACCATCTTTCATAGTGTCAAACTCAGCTTTGTCAATAACGTAGTCTTTTTGAGCAGGTACATGAAGTGTAATAAAATCTGATTGTTTTAAAACGTCTTCTTTTGAAATGGTTTTGATTTCAAAACTTAATTTTTGACCATCAAAAAACTCTAACTCTAAATCGGTTTTCTCAATAAAAGGGTCAAATGCAAGTACTTTCATGCCAAGTCCTAAAGCTACTTTTGCTGTAGCTTGACCAATTCGTCCAAAACCAATTACACCTATTGTTTTTCCTTTTAATTCAGTTCCTTTAGAATAGTTTTTCTTAAGACCTTTAAAATTACTATCACCTTCTAAAGGCATATCTCTATTAGATTGATGTAAAAATCTTGAAAGACCTAATAGGTGAGCAAAAACAAGTTCAGCAACCGAATGTGAAGAAGCTGCTGGAGTGTTTATAACGTGAATGCCTTTGCTGCGAGCATAGTCAACATCAATATTATCCATACCAACACCACCACGACCAATGATTTTTAAATTTGGACAATTGTCGATAATGTCTTTTCTAACTTTAGTTGCACTACGCACTAAAAGTACATCTATTTGATTGTCGTTTAAATAATTTGCCAATTGCTCTTGAGCAACTGTTGTAGTGTTTACTTCAAAACCTGCATTTTCTAAAGCATCAATACCACTTTGAGAAACACCATCGTTTGCTAATACTTTCATTATTTAAGTTAAAAGTTAAAAGTTATGGACTAAAAGCTGTGAAACAATTAGCTTAAACTTTTAGGGTTAATTATTTTTTAAAATTTGAGTAAAACTAACTGCATACTGCAATTGGTTTACTGATTTTTGAATTATGCTTTTCGTTCTAATTCGCTCATAACTTCAACAAGAACAGCAACACTTTCTAATGGAAGTGCATTATACATTGAAGCTCTGTAGCCACCAACACTTCTATGACCATTTAAACCATTAATTCCTGCATCTTTTACCATAGTATCAAATGTTTCTTTAAGGTCTTCGTTTTCAAGAGTAAACGTAGCATTCATATTTGAACGGTCTGCTTTAGTAGCGAATCCTTTAAAGAGTGGGTTTAGGTCAATTTCAGAATAAATTAGCTGTGCTTTTTTCTCGTTTTCTTTTTCAATAGCTTCAATACCTCCTAGGTTTTTTAACCATTCTAGAGTAAGCATTGATGTGTATACTGCAAAAACAGGAGGTGTATTAAACATACTACTTTTATCAATATGCACTTTATAATCCATCATTGAAGGGATTTTACGAGATACTTTTCCTAGTACATCTTCTTTAACAACAACTAGAGTAGTACCTGCTGGACCCATATTTTTTTGAGCTCCTGCATATATAATGTCAAATTTTGAGAAATCTAGTTGACGAGAAAAAATATCACTACTCATGTCACATACCATAGGAATTGGACAATCAGGAAATTCTTTTATCTGTGTTCCAAAAATGGTGTTGTTTGATGTACAGTGAAAATAATCGTAATCAGTTGGGATATCATATCCTTTCGGAATATAGTTATAGTTAGCATCTTTAGAAGACGCTACTTCGTAAATGTCGTCATAAATTTGAGCTTCTTTAATGGCTTTAGCACTCCAAGTGCCTGTGTTAAGGTAACCAGCTCTTTTTTCTAACATGTTAAGCGCAACCATTAAAAACTGAGTACTTGCTCCACCTTGAAGAAATAATGCTTTGTAGCCTTTACCTTCTAGACCTAAAAGTTCAAGAGCTAATGCTCTGGCGTTTTCCATAACGTCTACAAACGCTTTACTACGATGGGATATTTCTATTAGCGATAAACCGTTGTCGTAATCTAAAACTGCTTGAGCAGATTTTTCAATAACTTCTCTTGGTAATACGCAAGGTCCTGCGCTAAAATTGTGTCTTTTCATTCTTGTAAATGTTTAAATGTAGTCTTGACAAAGGTGGTAAATTCTATTAAAAAAGTCGTTAAATAATCTATAATTTATCAACTATATTTTTAACAAAAATTCAATGGTATCTACATTATCTGCATAATCCCAAAGATTTGGTTTTTGAGTGTTGCCAAAAGCAATTTCAGATTCAAAAATACCATCAGAAACAATACATTGAATTTTGTCAGAATCTCCAGTTAGTGTTTCTTTAAGTGTGTCAATGCTATCATAGTACTCATAAAATACAGTTGCTATTGGCGAAGCGTAGCTTTTATCTTCTTTAATCATTAAAAACCCGTTCTCAAGCATATCAAATTCACTCATTAAATACACTGCTTTGTTGTAGTCGTAATTGTTAGCGTATTTAGCTTGATTGATAATAGGGTTCCATTTATACATGGCCTTAAAGAACTTATCAAAATCATAACCTTTTGGTACAAATAACTTAGAAACACTCCTACAACCCAAGCCATAGTATCTAAAAATATCTTCAGATAAACTATCTAGCTGCTCTTCAGTTTCATTTCCTGTGAGTATAGCAACCGAATTTCTATTTTTTCTAATTATAGAAGGTTTGTCTTTAAAGTAATATTCAAAATAGCGTGCAGTATTATCACTTCCAGTAGCTATTACAGCGTCAAAATTGTTAAGTTTTTCTTCTGTAAAACTAATTTTACCTTTAAAACCAGGTTCAACATACTCTATATATTTAGCTAAAAAAGGAAGTAAACTCTTATCGTTTGATGATTGCTTAACTAACACATCATGACCAGACATTAAGACAGATAAAAAATCATGAAAGCCAACTAAAGGAATATTTCCTGCCATTATAATGGCTATTTTTTTAGGATTTACTGTGTTAAAGTTATAGTTCTTAATCCATTCTTTAATGTTTTCTATTTCAAGTGATTTACTCCAACCTTCTAAAGCAAATAAAACATTACTTTCAGTAAACCAACCATTTTGCTCTTCGGAAATTTTAATTTGATGTTTAAAGCCATCAAAAAATAATTCGTTGTGAGGAATAGTGTCTTTTTTTGAGTAACCTTCTGTAGTAAATTGACTTAAAAACTCGCCTAATTTTACGAATGCATTAATTCTTTGTTCTAAATTCATTCTTAGTTTGGTTATGAATTGTTTTGGCTTTATTTTTGTTGTGCAAAGTTAGAAAAATGAAAGTGAACCTGAGTTTTATTTTATGGATTAAATAAAATTCAAAAAACCAAGAACAACCTATGGCAATAATTATAACAGACGAATGTATAAACTGTGGTGCTTGCGAACCAGAATGCCCAAATACAGCAATTTATGAAGGTGCTGACGATTGGAGATATAATGATGGAACCAGTTTATCTGGTTCGGTAGTGTTACCAAACGGAAAGCAAGTAGATGCTGATGAGGCACAAGAACCTATTAATGATGAAATTTATTATATAGTTCCCGATAAATGTACTGAGTGTAAAGGGTTTCATGAAGAGCCACAATGCGCTGCAGTATGTCCTGTGGATTGTTGTGTGCCTGATGACGACCATGTTGAAACAGATGAAGAGTTGTTAGGAAAACAAGCATTTATGCATCCTGAGGATTAAAAAAACATTTTTAAGTATTAAAATTTAAAAAACCTCAAGTTTAACTTGGGGTTTTTTGTTAGCTATATCTTATTTTAGTAAAAAAATATAATGCGTTATATAAGTGTAATTTGTGTTTTAGCTCTTTTTCTGTTTTCGTGTAATGAAACAAAAAATAATGTAGATGATTTGCCACAGTCGGTAAATTGGAACGAAAGAAAAGCAACAACGGTAAATGATTCATTATTAAAAAATAGTGGAAGTACTTACTTGTCAGTCTACTCGCAAATTTATAGTTTAACCGAACATAGAACACATAATCTTACAGCTACAATAAGTATGCGAAATGTGAGTAGAACAGATACTATTTATCTTAAAGCGGCAGATTTGTATGATACTCATGGTGATTTGGTAAAAAAATATATTGATTTTCCTGTGTTTTTAAAACCGTTGGAAACATTGGAGATTGTAATAAAAGAATCTGACAGAAGTGGAGGCACAGGAGGTAATTTTGTTTTTGATTGGGTAACTCCAATCAATGCTCCTGAACCCTTATTTGAAGCTATAATGATTTCTACTATGGGACAACAAGGCTTGTCGTTTAGCACACAAGGTAAGCGGATTAAATAAAAAAGATTGAAAGCTCCTTAAATGACTAATGAATGAAACAGATTAAAAGTTTTTTAAAACAAATTAAGCCTTTGTATTACTTGGTTAAAGGGAGAAATTTTTTAAACGACTCATTTTATATTGATGGTCAATTAAAAACAAAAAAAGAACAACAAAATGGTCCTTCTAGAACTACCATTATTAATTACATACTTTCTAAGTTTAATCGTGAAACAGTTTATTTAGAGATTGGTGTTCGTAATCCTAAAACTAATTTTAATAAAATTAATTCTCATGTAAAGTTCGGAGTAGATCCTGGTTATGCTTTTAAAGAAAACCCAGTTGATTTTAAGATGACAAGTGATGAGTTTTTTAATCAGTTAGAACAAGGTAACGTTTTGAATTCTAACATAAAGTTTGATGTTATATTTATTGATGGCTCTCATTTGGCTGAACAAGTAGATAAAGACATTGAAAATGCTTTAAAATATATAAAAGAAGATGGGTTTATCGTGATGCATGATTGTAATCCACCTACGCAATGGCACGCTCGTGAAGAAATTGATTATACATTTTCTCCAGCAGGAACCAGTTGGAACGGAACTACATGGAAAGCTTTTGTAAAATGGAGGTCTAGCGAAGATGTTACATCTTGTTGTATTGATGCAGATTGGGGAATTGGGGTCTTGTCACCTAATAAATCTGTAGGGAATACTATTAAATTCACTAATGTTTTTTTTGAGTACAATACCTTTTCAAAAGACAGAAAACGAATACTTAACTTAATAGATTTTAACGACTTTAAATCCTTAGTTTAGACTTAGTATTTAGTAGTAATTATTTTGTTGTTGATTATAACTAAATGTCTACCTTTGCACACGCTAAACCAAACACTTGGTTTTATACATTAAATTTAATTGCCAAATAAATTATGAAAGCAGGAATTGTAGGATTGCCAAACGTAGGTAAATCAACATTGTTCAATTGTTTGTCTAATGCTAAAGCGCAAAGTGCAAACTTTCCGTTTTGTACTATCGAGCCTAACGTAGGAGTGGTAAATGTACCAGACCCAAGACTCGAAAAACTTGAAGAATTAGTAAAACCTGAGCGTGTTATTCCTGCAACTGTTGAGATTGTTGATATTGCTGGTTTAGTTAAAGGAGCAAGTAAAGGAGAAGGTTTAGGAAATCAATTTTTAGCAAACATTAGAGAAACTGATGCAATTCTACATGTGTTACGTTGCTTTGATAATGATAATATTGTACATGTTGATGGAAATGTAAATCCTATAAGAGATAAAGAAACCATTGATATGGAACTTCAGCTAAAAGATTTAGAAACTGTTGAAAAGAAACTTGACAAAGTTAAGCGTGCTGCAAAAACAGGAAACAAAGAAGCACAAAAAGAGGAAGAAGTTTTAAGTAAGATAAAAACAGGCTTAGAGTCTGGAGTTTCTGTGAGAGCTGTTGAAGTTTCTGAAGATGATTATTTAGAATTCGTTAAGCCACTACAATTTATAACAGATAAACCAGTAATGTATGTTTGTAATGTTGATGAAGGTTCTGCTGTTTCAGGTAATGCTTATGTTGAAAAAGTAAGAGAAGCTGTAAAAGATGAAAATGCCGAAGTATTGGTGTTAGCTGTAGGTACTGAAGCAGATATTAATGAGCTAGATGATTATGAAGAACGCCAAATGTTTTTACAAGACATAGGTCTAGAAGAACCTGGTTCATCAAAATTAATTAGAGCTGCTTATAAGCTGTTAAGTCTTCAAACGTATTTTACTGCTGGTGTTAAAGAGGTTAGAGCATGGACAGTAAATATTGGAGCAACTGCACCACAAGCTGCAGGAGTAATTCATACCGATTTTGAAAAAGGTTTCATTCGTGCTGAAGTAATTGCTTACAGTGATTACACAAGCTATGGTAGCGAAGCAAAAGTTAAAGAAGCAGGAAAGATGCGAGTTGAAGGTAAAAACTACATTGTAAAAGATGGTGATGTTATGCATTTCCTATTTAATGTGTAATGTTATTTTTTTATGTGACGTTGTTAATATGTTGTGTCTAAACTTTAAAAGCAAAGACTAAGTCTTGTGATCTAATAAGTTAGCTAAACATATGCCCTCTATAAAAACAGAAACTTTAATCAATGCGAATATAAAATTGTGCTTTGATTTAGCTCGAGATGTAGCTATTCATGAACAATCCCTAGACAGAGCCTCATTGAGAGCTGTATCTGGTAAAACTTCAGGAATATTAGAATTAGGTGAATGGGTGAGTTGGGAAGAAGAGCACTTTGGGTTTCTTCAACATTTAACATTGAAAATTTCAGAACTTGAAAAACCTAATTATTTTGTAGAAGAAATGGTTGAAGGTATTTTTGAGTCCTTTCGTAATGAATTTCACTTTAAAGCTTACGGAGAAAAAACGTTACTTGTAAATGTTCTTAGTTTTGAATTGCCTTATGGATTTTTAGGAAAAATGACTAAGAAGGTTATTATGAAAAATTATGCCAAAAGTTTACTTAAAAGTAGGGTTGAATATTTAAAATCAGCTATTGAAGATTCAGCTAAAAAATAGATTTGCTCCTCATTAGCAAATTTTTAACCTCTTAGCCTACGTTATCAACGACATAGGCTTTTTTATTGTTAATTACTTTATGGGTTGTGTATTTCATTTTTTAAAGTGATATATTATATTAGCATCCTATCACTAAATTCACTCAATTCTATGTCAGAACAAACCAATTATACCGAAGATAATATACGCTCACTCGACTGGAAAGAACATATTAGAATGCGTCCTGGAATGTATATTGGTAAACTTGGTGATGGCTCATCTCCAGACGATGGTATTTACATTCTTTTAAAAGAAGTATTAGATAACTCCATTGACGAGTATGTCATGGGAGCAGGAAAAACCATTGAAATTTCCATACAAGGAAACAAGGTTATAGTTCGCGATTACGGACGTGGTATTCCACTAGGTAAAGTTGTAGATGTTGTGTCTAAAATGAATACAGGAGGTAAGTATGATTCTAGAGCGTTTAAAAAATCGGTAGGACTTAATGGTGTTGGTACAAAAGCTGTAAACGCATTATCAAACTATTTTAGAGTAGAATCTACACGTGATGGAAAATCAGCTTCAGCAGAGTTTGAACAAGGAAATCTTACAAACCAAGAAACTTTAGACGATACGTCAAGACGAAAAGGAACCAAAGTATCTTTTATTCCTGATGAAACCATATTTAAAAACTATAAATATAGAAATGAGTATGTAGAAAAAATGCTCAAAAACTATGTGTACTTAAATCCTGGATTAACCATTGTCTTTAATGGAGAAAAGTATTATAGTGAAAATGGTCTTAAAGATTTATTGTCAGAAAACATTAGTGAGACTGATGTGCTATATCCAATTGTGCATCTAAAAGGAGATGATATTGAAATAGCTTTAACTCACAGTAAAACGCAGTATAGCGAGCAATATCATTCTTTTGTTAACGGACAAAACACCACTCAAGGAGGTACGCACTTAGCGGCTTTTAGAGAAGCTTTGGTGAAGACCATTCGTGAATTTTACGGTAAAAACTATGAAGCTTCAGATGTTAGAAAATCTATAGTTGCTGCTATTTCAATAAAAGTAATGGAGCCTGTTTTTGAAAGTCAAACAAAAACAAAATTAGGTTCAACTGATATGGGAGGCGATTTGCCCACTGTAAGAACTTATGTAAATGACTTTATAAAAACATACTTAGACAACTTTTTACATAAAAACCCTGATACTGCTGAGAAAATTCAACGTAAAATTTTACAGGCAGAACGCGAGCGTAAAGAATTGTCAGGAATTAGAAAGCTTGCAAAAGACAGAGCTAAAAAGGCAAGTCTTCACAATAAAAAATTAAGAGACTGTCGTGTTCATTTTGGTGATACCAAAAACGAAAGAAACTTAGAAACTACCTTATTTATTACTGAGGGAGATTCTGCATCGGGAAGTATTACAAAGTCTAGAGACGTGAATACTCAAGCGGTTTTCAGCTTAAAAGGAAAGCCTTTAAACTGCTACGGACTAAGTAAGAAAATTGTATACGAAAACGAAGAGTTCAACCTATTACAAGCAGCTTTAAATATTGAAGAGTCGTTAGAAGACTTACGTTATAACAATGTGGTTATTGCTACTGATGCCGATGTTGATGGTATGCATATTAGATTGTTGTTGATTACGTTTTTCCTACAGTTTTTCCCAGAAGTTATAAAAGAAGGTCATTTATATATATTACAAACACCTTTATTTAGGGTTCGTAATAAGAAAAAAACCATTTATTGCTATACAGACGAAGAACGTCTAAATGCTATAGAAGAATTAAAGCCAAAACCAGAAATCACACGATTTAAAGGTCTTGGTGAGATTTCACCAGATGAGTTTAAACACTTTATTGGAGAAGATATTCGTTTAGATCCTGTAATGTTAGACAAAGACATGTCTATTGAAGAATTACTGTCGTTTTACATGGGTAAAAACACACCAGACAGACAAGAATTTATCATTAATAACCTTAAAGTTGAGTTAGATATCGTTGAGGAGAGTGTATGAGAACCAACAACTCAAAAGTTAGAAATGTGATAATATCGGTATATTTTATACTGATAGTGCTTGCCATATTTTTTGCAACCGTTTTTAGCGCATTCAAGGATTTAACTAGTAATCCGTTACTTACGTTTGTCATTATAGCTTTAAGTTTTGCGTTTTTGTTCTTTGTGGTGCATAGTATTTCTAAATATTTTGAGTATGATAGTGATGGACTTAAAGTAGTAGTGTCTAATAAAGGCTTATTGCTTTCAGATCATTTTAACTATCGTGAGCATACTGTAGAGTTTGAAAAAGAAAATCTCACAGGATATAAGTTTGTGAATTTTATAATTTATAAAGGCTTAATACTTTATATTAAAGATAGAAGAGGACACACAAAAAAAGAACGTTTTAATGTAACTTTGGTTTCTAAAAAAAAGCGCAAGTATATAAGACAGTCATTGAGTAAAATGATTAAATTAAACCGAAAACAACACTAATTAATGAGCGAAGAAAAAGACGATTTGTTGAATGAACATGATGATAATCAGGAAACAATTACCAGAGTTACTGGTATGTATAAAGACTGGTTTTTGGATTACGCATCGTATGTAATTCTAGAACGTGCTGTACCAGCAATTGAAGATGGTTTTAAACCAGTTCAACGACGTATTATGCACTCTATGAAAGACTTAGATGATGGTCGTTATAACAAAGTGGCTAATATAGTTGGTCATACTATGCAGTACCATCCTCATGGAGATGCAAGTATTGCTGATGCCATGGTACAAATTGGTCAAAAAGATTTACTCATTGATACCCAAGGAAACTGGGGAAATATTCTTACAGGAGATAGTGCTGCAGCATCGCGTTATATTGAAGCACGCTTGTCTAAATTTGCTTTAGATGTGGTGTATAACCCAAAAATTACTGAGTGGCAAGCTAGTTATGACGGTCGTCGTAAAGAGCCTGTAAACCTTCCTGTGATGTTTCCGTTATTATTAGCTCAAGGTGGAGAAGGTATTGCAGTTGGACTGTCAACTAAAATTTTACCTCACAACTTTATTGAGTTAATTGATGCTTCTGTTAAACACTTAAAAGGAAAGCGCTTTACAATATATCCAGATTTCCCTACTGCAGGAATCGCTGATTTTACGAACTATAATGATGGAAACAGAGGAGGTAAAGTTCGTGTTAGAGCAAAAATTTCTCAGTTAGATAAAAATACTTTAGTAATTACCGAAATTCCTTTTGGTACTAACACCTCTTCATTAATTGATTCTATCCTTAAGGCGAATGAAAAAGGAAAAATCAAGATTAAAAAGATTGAAGACAATACTGCAGCAGAGGTAGAAATACTTGTGCATTTACCTAATGGAATTTCGCCTGATAAAACCATTGATGCACTTTATGCATTTACCAATTGTGAGACCTCAATTTCTCCATTAGGTTGTGTTATTGAAGATAACAAACCCTTATTTATTGGTGTCTCTGAAATGCTACGTCGTTCTACAGACAATACAGTTCAACTTTTAAAAAGTGAATTAGAAATAAAGCTAGGAGAGTTTGAAGAGCAGTGGCATTTTGCATCTTTAGAGCGTATTTTCATTGAAAACAGAATTTATCGTGATATTGAAGAAGAAGAAACTTGGGAAGGTGTTATAAAAGCTATCGACAAAGGACTTCAGCCACATATTAAACATCTAAAACGCGCAATTACTGAAGACGATATTGTTAGATTAACCGAAATACGAATTAAGCGTATTTCAAAATTTGATATTGAAAAAGCACAACAAAAAATAGATGCTCTTGAAGAACAAATCGCCGAAGTAAAACACCATTTAGATAACCTTATCGACTATGCTATTGCTTATTTTGAGCGATTGAAAAAAGACTATGGTGAAGGTAAGGAGCGAATGACTGAAATTCGTGTGTTTGATGATGTTGATGCTACAAAAGTGGTAATTAGAAATACAAAACTTTATGTGAATAGAGAAGAAGGTTTTGTAGGTACTTCGCTCAAAAGAGACGAGTATGTTTGCGATTGTAGTGATATTGATGACATTATAGTATTTACACGAGAAGGTAAAATGATGGTTACCAAAGTGGATTCAAAAACATTTATTGGTAAAGATATCATTCACGTAGCTGTATTTAAGAAAAAGGACAAGCGTACCATCTATAATATGATTTATAGAGATGGAAAAGGAGGTCCAACGTATGTAAAACGTTTTGCCGTAACTTCAATAACTCGAGATAGAGAGTACGATTTAACTAATGGCTCGAAGAGTTCTTTAGTGTATTATTTCTCTGCTAATCCTAATGGCGAAGCAGAAGTGGTAACCGTTTTGTTACGTCAAGTAGGTAGCATTAAAAAACTAAAATGGGATTTGGATTTTGCCGATGTACTTATAAAAGGTCGAGCTTCTAAAGGAAACCTGGTTACTAAATACTCTGTAAAACGCATTGAACTTAAAGAAAAAGGAGTTTCGACTTTAAAACCAAGGAAAATCTGGTTTGATGATACTGTACAACGATTAAATGTTGATGGTAGAGGAGAACTGGTTGGTGAGTTTAGAGGAGAAGATCGTATTTTAATCATAACTCAATCTGGTATAGTAAAGACTATTATTCCTGAAATTACCACGCATTTTGATGACGATATGATTGTCATGGAAAAATGGGTGCCTAAAAAGCCTATTTCAGCTATTTATTATAATGGCGAAAAAGAGTTGTACTATGTCAAGCGCTTTTTAATTGAGAATGAAGGAAAGGAAGAAGTTTTTATCTCGGAACATCCTGAGTCTCGTTTAGAAATTGTTTCAACCGATTGGAAGCCTGTTGCCGAAATTGAATTCACCAAAGAAAGAGGTAAAGACCGTAAACCTAATTTAGAAATTAATCTTGAAGAGTTTATTGCTATAAAAGGAATTACAGCTTTAGGGAATCAACTAACAAAAGATAAAATAAACCAAGTAAGCTTACTTGAGCCATTGCCTTATGAAGCTCCAGAGGAAGTGCCTGCTGATGATATAGAGGTTGTTGACGAAACTGAAGTTAGTAATGATGACAATGCTCCTAAGGCATCAAGCGACAATAAGCAAGAGTCGAATTCATCAAACAGTTCAACTAATAATGACGACAACAATTTTGAAACTGATGAAGAAGGACAAATTACACTGTTTTAAGCTTTAATTAGCTAAGAACAAAATTTACTTGTTCTTGTTTTTTGTAACTCTGTAATTTAAAAATTCTACAAACAATGAAAATGCTATAGCAAAGTACAAATATCCTTTTGGTATAGCTCCAACAGTTTGTCCAAAAACAGAAGTGTGAGATAAATGCGCAGCTTCAGTAATAAGCATAAAACCAATAAGTATTAGAAACGCTAATCCTAATATTTGCATACTTGGATGAGTGTCTATAAATTTTCTAATTGGGTTTGCAAAACCTATCATAATTATTATTGAAATAACTACAGCAATAATCATAAGTACTAAAGCGTAATTGTGGTTTGGGTGTAAGCCATTGGTCATTCCTACTGCAGTTAAAATAGAGTCTACCGAAAAGATAAAGTCAATAATTAAAATTTGAGTGATGGCTTGCGATAACGAGGTAATTTTTTTTTGTTTTACATTATTTTCGTCATGGCTTGGAGTTTCAACTTTTTCTCTAATCTCAGAAGTGCTTTTATAGATAAGAAAAAGTCCACCAGCAAATAAAATAATAGCTTGCCAACTAATGCCAACATGTAGCCAAGAGTTATCTATCGTATAAAAAGGCTCTTTAAGTCCAATTAAAAAGGAAACGAAAAACAACAAAATAATACGCTGTAACATAGCTAGTAGTAAACCAATGTTTGTGGCTTTGCTACGTTGGTGTTCAGGTAGCTTGTTGGCAGCAATAGATATGAAAACGATATTGTCTATTCCTAAGATGATTTCAAGGAATGTCAATGTTAACAATGCCATTATAGCATCTGGTGTAAGTAAAAACTCTAACATTTTTTAATCGATTTTAGTGGCAACTCCTTTTTCAACACGATTAGATCTATTTTGTTCTTTTACAGCATAGGTATACTCAAACGTATATGAATTGTCAGTTGTATTTAGAATTTTCATGTGTATAGCTTTTGCCTCTTGTGTAGACTTAGGGTGTAGTTTTTTTAAAATAAACTCGCAGTCGTTTATCCATCGTACAGAAGACGAATCAGCTTTTCCTTCAATAAAATCAATACTATAATCTTCCGTTCTGGTAAATTTTGCAGTTTTCTCTACACCATTGTCGAGATAAGAAAATTCAAAAGTTCCTGTTTTGTAATCACTACAATTACGTTCAGTTTGAAAACAGCTCGAAAACAAGGCTAAAAAGCAAATACAAATAAGTAGTCTCATAAAAGTTAATTGTAATACAAAATTACGAAAAGAAACCTACCAATTTGTTTGTTGCTATTATAAAAAGAATGTGAGTAAAACTATTTAACAAAATCTTCAAAAGTACCATCGTCATAAAAAATTACAATTCTATTTATTTTCTTTTCAGATGAATTTGAAGTAGGAGAAGGTGATTGGGTTATTGTTTCAATAGTTTTAATTTCGGGTTGAACAATTTTTTGCTTTTCGGTAGCAGGAAATTCTCCCTTACCATTCATTAACCAATACAATTCAACTTCGGGATAGGAGTGTAGCACTTTCAAAACAAAATCTAAACTAGGCTTATTTCGTCCTGAAAGTATATGCGAAATACTAGAGCGTTGCACACCAATTTTTTCTGCAAAAGACGATGCACTTTCACCATAAAAATCGATGACTTTTTGTAGTCGGATAATGAATTCTTCGTTGTTTATCATTGTAAACACACAAATTTAAGATTTGGTGTTACAAATGTAACAAATAATATAATATGTAGATTGTTTTTGTTTTATATTTAATAATTTTATATATATCTTAACTTTAATTAAATTGCATTAAATAACTGATAAATAATAATTTATATAAATAAAAATGTAATTGTTAAAAATAAGATGTTTAAATAAATTGTTTTAAGTTTAAAAATTAAACTTTCTGTTTACAAGTGTATTTATTCTATTAATTTTTCATGTTTACAATTGTAAATTTACAATTGTATACCTTTGTAACATTAAAGAAAATCTATGGATACTGAATTGATTAAAAACGCCTATAGTTTTAGTAAGGAAAAGTCATTGCATCATCGATATATTTGTAATGATCATATTGTTTCTTTGCTTAATAATTTACCATCAAATTTTAGGGTTGATGTCATTGGAGAATCGGTTAATGGAGAAGATATTTTTTCTATTACTGTTGGTAAAGGTGAAAAACGTTTATTGTTATGGTCGCAAATGCACGGTAATGAAAGCACAACTACCAAAGCGCTTTTTGATGTGTTTAACTTCCTTACATCCAATAATAGTTATGCTAAGGCTATTTTAAATAACTGTACTTTAAAAATCATTCCTATACTTAATCCTGATGGTGCTAGAGCATATACACGAGTTAATGCAAATGAGGTTGACCTAAATAGAGATGCTCAAAACCTTACTCAGCCAGAAAGTTTAGTTCTTAAAGCGTGTTTTGAAGACTTTAAGCCAGACTATTGTTATAATTTACATGGTCAACGTACAATTTTTAGTGCAGGAAAGTCCAATAACTCAGCCATAGTATCTTTTTTGTCTCCAGCGCAAGATGAAGCTCGTAGTCTTTCTAAAAATAGAAAAATAGCTATGGAAGTGATTTCGGTTATGAATAACGCATTGCAACAAGTTATACCTAATAAAGTTGGTATTTATGATGATGCGTTTAATATAAATTGTGTAGGGGACACGTTTCAGTATAAAGGTGTGCCTACTATTTTGTTTGAAGCTGGACATTTCCCAGATGATTATGCTAGAGAGGAAACTAGAGCGCTTATTTTTAATTCGCTATTAACATCTTTCAATTATATTTCAAGTAATAATGTTGAAGGAGAAGGTTATGAGTCTTATTTTGATATTCCAGCAAATGAGAAGCTGTTTTTCGATATTATTATTAGAAATGCAGATGTAAATGGCGAAATTTTGGACATTGCGATTCAATATGAAGAGCGATTGAAAGAAAATTCCATCATTTTTGTGCCGAAAATTCAAAAAATTTCAAAATTAGAAAACTTTTATGCTCACAGGGAAATAAACGCCAACAATAGCAAGGTTTTAGATGCTAAAAATGGTACTCTAAAAGTGGAAAGCGAAAACGATTTCGTTTTGATAAATAATCAAAAAACTTCATTATATCTTTAAAAAAATCACTTTTCCTTGTATTATCTTCAATAGAAATCTACTATTTTTGCTTTAAATTTAAAGAAAATTAAAAATGGCAAAATTCAAATTAGACGATATAGATCACCAAATTCTAGATATGTTGATCGATAATACAAGAGTTCCTTTTACAGATATTGCAAAAAAATTAGTTATTTCTGCAGGTACTGTACATGTGAGAGTGAAAAAAATGGAGGAAGCTGGTATTATACAAGGTTCGTCTTTGACACTCGACTATAAAAAGTTGGGATATTCTTTTATAGCTTATGTTGGTATATTTTTACAAAACACCTCTCAGACTAAGTTTGTTTTAGAGCGTATTAATGAAATACCTTTTGTTACTGTAGCTCATATTACTACAGGAAAATTCAATATTTTCTGTAAAATTAGAGCAAGAAATACTGACCATGCTAAGGATGTCATTTTTAAACTAGACGATATTGATGGTGTTTATAGAACAGAAACTATGATTTCTCTTGAGGAAAGCATTAACGATAAAAAACGTTTAATGCACACTATTTTTAATGATATGTAACCATCACTAACTAATAAACATAACAAGAAGCCCTTTGCTCTAGAGTAAAGGGTTTATTTTTTGTAGTATTCAAAGGCTTCAATTATAAGTTCGTTGTCCACTAAACAATCAATTTTTGGTGTTCCTATGGCTTCTAGTAGCACAAAATTGATGTTTCCGTGTTCGTTTTTCTTATCGTGTTTTAGGAGTTCAATTATCTCAGGGTAATCATTATCATCAAAATCTACTTGAGCAAATACATTTAAAATCACTTTTTTCACTTCTTCCAAATCTGCTTCAGGGAAATTGAATAGTCTTGACGAGATATAAGTTTCTAAAATCATACCAATAGCTATAGCTTCACCATGAAGTAAATCGGTTTTATTCGGATTACTTAAAAAGTAAGACTCTATAGCATGACCAAGTGTGTGACCATAATTAAGTGTTTTTCTGACGCTATTTTCAAAAGGATCTTTAGTAACAATAGTGTTTTTTATAATAACAGATTCGTGGATAAGTGCATCTAAATCGTCAAGGTTGAGTTTTGATAAGTCGGTCATTTTATCCCAATAATTTCTATCGTAGATTAAACCATGCTTTAGCATTTCAGCTAACCCTGATTTTAAATGACTTTGAGGTAAAGTGGAAAGAAAGTTAGTGTCAATTAACACCATATCTCCAGAGTCAATAACACCTATTTGATTTTTTAAGCTCCCTAAGTCAACTCCAGTTTTTCCTCCCACAGAGGCATCTACCATAGCTAAAAGAGAAGTAGGAATGTTTATGTATTTAATTCCGCGTTTAAAAGTGCAAGCAACAAAACCACCTAAATCGGTTACGACACCTCCACCAAGGTTTAGTATTAAGCTTTTTCGGTCTCCACCAAGCTCAGAAAGCGCATTCCAAACACCAACACAAGTCTCAATAGTTTTATGAGTTTCTCCTGGTTCAATTTCGATAATTTCAATAGTGACATCAGTTTCTAGGCGTGATAAAAACCCAGGTAAGCAATTTGTATTCGTGTTAGAATCGGTAATTATAAAAATTTTAGAAAACCTATTAGAAGCCAAATACTCATTAATGGCAGTGTAACAGTTTGAATTAAAATGAATTGTGCTGTCTTTGGTTGTAATGGAATTCATAAAATGCATCTATATTTTAAATAGGGTGTGAAAATAAGTAGATTTTGATTAAAAATAGATGATGAATAAATATATTTGCTATTATTTTGTTCAGATAATGATAGATAAAAATTTATTTGAAAACACTGAGGTTGCTTTTCAGTTAAAAAGTGACTCAGAGTTAGAGCGTGCTTATTTTTTGTTTAAAATGATTTCTCACGAGCCTTTAGTGAGAATAGGAACTGCGGCTACAAACTTTGCGCTAAAAGCACATTTACCTGTTGAAGGTTTAATTAGGTCAACTGTTTTTGATCACTTTTGTGGTGGTGTAAGTGAAGATGATTGTCTTAATGTAATTGATAAGATGTATGAAAAGGGAGTGTGTTCGGTTTTAGATTATTCGGTTGAAGGAAAAGAGGTTGAATCACATTTTGATGATGCTATGGAGAAAACCTTGAAGATCATAAGGTTTTCAGATGAAAAGGATGCGATGCCTATTGCTGTATTTAAGCCAACGGGTTTTGGTAGATTTCACTTATATCAAAAAAAAGGCGAAGGAAAAGCATTTACCAGTGAGGAGCAAGATGAGTGGAATAGAGTAGTAGAACGATTTCATGCAGTATGTAAATTGGCAAAAGAACGCGATGTTGAATTGCTTGTTGATGCTGAAGAGAGTTGGATGCAAGATGCAGCTGATGATCTAATTGAAGAAATGATGTCTATTTACAATAAAGAAAAACCTATTGTTTACAATACACTGCAAACGTATCGTTGGGATAGATTAGATTATTTAAAGAATTTACACACTAGAGCTAAAGAAAAAGGGTTTACAATAGGTGTGAAAATTGTTAGAGGTGCATATATGGAGAAAGAACGTGAGCGTGCTGAAAAGAAAGGTTACGAATCTCCTATCTGTGAAAATAAGCTAGCTACTGACAATTGTTTTAATGATACGCTTACTTATGCTTTAGAGCATTTAAAGGATATTTCGGTTTTTATAGGTACTCATAATGAATACAGTTGTTATCTAGCTATGGACTTGATGGAGCAGCTTAAAATAGAGAAAGAAGATAACAGAGTGTGGTTTGGTCAACTTTATGGAATGAGTGATCATATTAGTTTTAATCTAGCTGATAATGGCTATAATGTTGCAAAATATGTTCCATTTGGACCAGTTAAAGATGTAATGCCATATTTGATAAGAAGAGCAGAAGAGAATACATCTGTTGCAGGACAAACGAGTAGAGAGCTTAGTTTATTAAAAACTGAAAAGAAAAGAAGAAAGCTATAAAAAAAACTCCAATCGATTGATTGGAGTTTTTTGTTTATTTAAACTGATACCATTTTTTCTTTCTGTTTGGGTTGTTGCCATAACCGTATCCATAACCTCTTTTGTGTAATGTGCCATTAAGTAAAACAGCCATATTAGGTAAACGCTTTTCAGTGTACATGGTTTGAGCAATGTGTAATTGACGTTTGTCAATGTTATTAGCACTAATAACATAAATAAACATATCTGCAAACTTGCTAATCAATAAAGTATCAGTGACTAAACCTACTGCAGCTGTGTCTACAATAATATAATCATATTTTTTCTTTACGGTATCAAATAAGTGCTTTAGTCTGTCGCTCATTAACAATTCAGCAGGATTTGGAGGGATAGCTCCAGAAGGAATGACATCAAGAAAAGGGTTGTCTTTTACTTTTATAGTAACATCTTCAACTTTGAGTGACTTGTCGGAAATATAATTGGTTAATCCTACGTCGCCTTTAATGTTTAAATAGTCATTAACTCTAGGTACTCTAATATCAGTTTCAACAATTAGGGTTTTCTTTTCTGAAAAAGAAAAAGACGAAGCTAAGTTTATTGAGGTATGTGATTTCCCTTCTTGACTAGTGGTTGATGTTACAAAAATAGTCTTGCACTCAGTTTCAATATCCTGAAGTAAAAAATGAGCATTTGTTCTTATTATTCTAAATGCTTCAGCTTTAGGAGAGTAATCTATTTTTTTGATTAGTTTTGATTTAGTGTTTGATTTTGGAATATCACCAATAAAAGGAGCACTTACTGCTTTTAAAACATCGTCTTTGTCTTGTATCGTATTGTTAAGTAGATCTCTAGTATAGATTACAGAAAAAGGGACTAGAAGACCTAATAAAATAGCTGCTAGATAAATTACTTTTGGTTTTGGAGATATTGGACTATCAAGAGTATATGCATAATCTATAATTTTAGCATTAGGTGAAGACATGCCAAGAGTAATAGCTGTTTCTTCACGTTTTTCTAGCAAGTATAGGTATAGCGACTCTTTAATGTCTTGCTGACGTTTAATATCTCTAAACTGTCGTTCTTTACCTGGAGCAGAGTATATTTGCCCACGTATTCTTGAATCCTCTTGATTAAGGTTATCTAAAGTTATCTTATTGGCAGACCTGATGTTGCTTAAACTTTGTTGAAGATTAGCTTTAAGTGCCATAATCTCATTGTTTAAGTTGATAACAACAGGGTTTTTTTCACTTGAATTTTTTAGAATTCTATTTCTCTTCAATACGAGCTCATTGTGAATTTTTGTTATTTGAGAAACATCACTATCAGTAATTCCTACATCAGGAGGTAGTAAATCAGAATTGCTATTGTTTTCTGATAGGTGATCGCTCATATAATCAATAAGCTGTATTTGGTTTGAAGTGTTGATTATTTTTTCTTCGTTAATTTTTTCACTTTCCAGAAAGATATTTGCTTGAGAGGATAAAGCTGTTAGCCTATTGTTTTTTTGAAGGTTTTCAGCAGTGAAATCTACTTGTTCGAGTTCGTTGGATACTACGTTTAGTCTGTTGTTAATGAAGTCAGAAGTTGCTTTTACAATTTGTTCTTTATCATTGATAACATCTTCATTGTATTTTTCGATAAGCTTGTTAAGAATTAATCTAGCTTTTTCTTTGTTTGCTTCTGTTAATGATAGTTTTACAACATTAGAGGTTGGGTCAGAAGCAAGTTTGATTTTTCCAAGATAAGATTCAACAACGCTATGCACTGGTCTTATGTGTATTTCAACTAAAGAACCAGGAGTAGAACCGTAAGTGTTTGTATTGGGTGTTAGAATAAAATCACCAAAACTACTGGTTACTTTTTCTCCAAAGTTGTGGCTAGTAGTAACACCACTATCAAACTCTAAAACTTTCATAGTGTTAGTGGTTGACATTTCAAATTTTTCTGAAGAAATTATCTTTATGTAAAGATTTGTGTTTATGTGGTTTATAATAGAGTCTTCAACAAAAAAATTAATATTTACAGGAGGGTTTAGGTAGACTTCCTCTTCTTTGACTTTACCACTTACATAATAACTTATGTTTAGGTTTAAATCTTGTACTACTTGAGAAATAATAGATCTAGATTTAATAATTTCAATTTCGTCTGTAACATTAGTAAAGTTGTTTGAAAACAAACCATAATTTTGAAGACTTGAAATTTCTGATAATTTTTGAGAATTCTCATCTTCCTTTATTTTTATAGTGGCATTTGCTTGGTATTCAAACGTACTGTATCTAACTTTTATGTAAGCAATACCAACTGCTATAATTAAGCAAAGTAAAATAAACTTCCACTTAGATAAATATAGCTCAACTGCTTTTATAATGCTTTCTTTTGTGTTTTGAGTGTTTTGTGGCATTTTTGAAAGGTTAGTTCTAACGAATTAATATAGCAGCTATGGTTGCTAAGGTTGAAATTGCTGAGATAATTACAGCTGTGTTTGGGTTGTAAGTAGATGATTTTACTTTAGCATCATTAGGTTCAACATATATCACATCGTTTTGAGCAAGGTAGTATAAAGGAGAGCTAGTTATGCTAATTGATGTTAAATCTAGTTTCGCAAAACGTTTTTCACCATTTATTTCTCGTATTAAAAAAATGTTATTCCTTTTTCCTGTATTAGTTAAATCACCTGCTAAACCAAGAGCTTCAGGGATAGATACTCTCTCATCTTGTATTGTATATGTTCCAGGTTTGTTAACATCTCCTATAACAGTTATTGTAAAATTCACCAACCTAATGTTTACTATTGGGTCTTTAACATATTCAGAGAGTTTCTCTTTCATCATTTCTGTTGCTTGCTCTCTAGTTAGTCCTCCAATTTTTATTGTTCCTAAAGTAGGAAATTGAATGTTGCCACTATTGTCAACTAGGTATGTTCTCATTGTGAGTGTACCTTGAACTGTTAATGCGCTTTCACTGTAGCTAACTGCAGGTAGGTTAAATGGTTTTACAACTTCTGGATCTAATGCTGCTACATCTATTGTTAATAAATCGTTTGGTTGATAAGTTATATCAACAATGTTGCTTAAAGTGGAAGATTCAATAGCTGGTTCGTCTTGAAAATATACATACTCTTTTCTTGAAGCACAAGAAGATAGTGTTATTAACATTAAGACAGCTAGTTTAAAGAGTATTTTGTTATTCATGATAAATTTATTTGTTAGGGATTTTATTTTTTCGAGTCTAAAACTTCAAATTTTGAATTGTTAGAAATGTACTCAGGGATAATTTCTTTTATTAAAGACACTATTTCTAGTGTTTGTGTTTTTGAGTTTATATTGCAAAGATTGAGTATTCTTGACTCTGTATCTTCAGCTATATTTACTTGCTTTGTTTTTGCAATCATTATCTTTTCATGATAGGTTGGTATTGTGTTTTCACCATCAGCGAGCAGTTCTTCAAATATTTTCTCACCAGGTCTAAGTCCGGTTATTTTTATATCAACATCCTCAGGGTATTGTAGGCCTGAAAGAATAATCATGTTTTTTGCAAGGTCAAATATTTTGATTGATTTACCCATATCGAATACAAAAATTTCACCTCCATTTCCCATTGTAGCTGCCTCCAAAACTAATTGGCAAGCCTCTGAGATGGTCATAAAATAACGAGTGATTTCTTTATGGGTAACTGTAAGAGGTCCTCCGGCTTCAATTTGTCTTTTAAATAAAGGGATTACTGATCCATTTGAGCCTAAAACGTTGCCAAAACGAGTAGTTATAAATTTTGTTTGACCTTTTCCTTTAAGACAGTTAACATAAAGCTCTGCAATGCGTTTTGATGCACCCATTACATTGGTTGGGTTAACTGCTTTATCGGTAGAAATTAGTACAAATTTTGCTATGCTGTGCCTAACAGCTAAACTAGCAATGTTTTTTGTGCCTCTAATATTTACACTTACAGCTTCGTATGGATTGTTTTCCATTAGAGGAACATGTTTATATGCTGCAGCATGGAAAACAATTTTTGGTTTGTAAACATTAAATAAATATTCCATTCTACCATAATCTCTAACATCAGCCACTATTGCTATGAAGTTTTTGATTCCATTCTGGATAAACTCTTGCTGTAAATCGTACAATGCAGACTCAGCGGAATCTATTAAGATGAGCTTTTTGTAACTGTAATTATTGATTTTCCTAGCAATTTCACTTCCAATAGAGCCAGCAGCTCCTGTTATTAAGATAACTTGATTTTCATATTCGTTATTAAGGCTAGGGTTAATGATGTTTATAGGCTCTCTACCTAATAAATCTTCAATTTTAACGTCTTTAATTTGTCCAACACTCAAGTCTCCATCAATCCATTGTTGAACAGGAGGAACAATTTTAACTTTAAGACCTAATTCGAATAATTGAGCTGTAATTTGTAATAAGCGAGTAGAGTCAACACTTTGAATAGAGATGATAACTTCTTCAATGTTGTTTTTTTCTATGAAATTCTTGGTTATTTTATCTAGACCATAAACAATTAGTAAGTTTATTTTCTTTCCTATTTTACTAGGATTGTCATCAATAAACCCAACAACTTCATATCCTCTTTTAGGGTCGTTAGAAATAGCATCATATGTTATAAGTCCTGAGTTTCCAGCTCCATAAATAAGTACATTGGTGAAAGTTTTGTAGTCTTGCTGCAAGTTGTTGTAAATGGACTTAATGACTAATTTAGAGCCTACTAGCAATAATATGTTAAGTAGTAGGTGTATATATATAATTGTTCCAGAAATGTTGAAAGTACTATCAAAATTAAATTTTCTACTGAAAAAAGTAGATATAATTAATATAGTAGCTAATATGTTAACACCAATTATTATATTGATAACATCTTTATATCCTGTAAATCTAACTACTCCTTTGTGGGACCCAACAGCCAAAAAACTAATTAAAGCAGCTAATACAACAAAAGGCAGTTGTTTGAGCATTAATGTGAGGTTAAAAACGAGGCTGAAATTAAATCTAATTAAGTAAGCAATAAAAAAAGTGAAAACTACAATACATAAATCAAAGATGAGCACCAACCATTTTGATGCATATCTGTTTGAAATTTTATGTAAAAGTTCCATTAACATATTCAAAAATAGGCTTTTATTGTTGAAATTACTCTATTTAGTTCATTGTCAGTTAAATTTGAACCACTTGGTAAGCATAAACCACGTTCAAATAATCCATCAGAAATCCCGTTAAGATATTTAGGAGTATCTTTAAATACAGGTTGCTGGTGCATTGGTTTCCATAATGGACGCGTTTCAATGTTTTCTTTTTCTAGCTTAAGCCTGATGTTTTCTCTTGTTTTAAAATCGGGTGTTAATATGCAACTTAACCATCTATTTGAAAAACAATCTTCAGGTTCATCTAAAAACTCAATAGCATCAATTTTATTTAATTGGTTGTAGTAAAACTCAAAGTTTTGTCTTCTTTTAATTACATACTGGTCTAAAACAGTCATTTGACCACGACCAATACCTGCTAAAACATTAGACATTCTGTAATTATATCCTATGTTTGAGTGTAGATATGAAGGGTCTTTATCACGAGCTTGGGTAGCTAAAAAAACAGCTTTATCTTTTATGTTATTATCTTTTGTTACAAGAGCTCCACCTCCAGAAGTGGTAATTATCTTATTTCCGTTAAAGGATAGAATAGAGATATTAGCTAAAGTTCCACATTTTTTGTTTTTATAAACACTGCCTAAAGCTTCTGCGCTGTCTTCGATTACTGGTATGTTATAAGTATTAGCAATACTGTTTATTTGGTCAGCTTTATAAGGCATTCCGTATAGGTGTACAGCAATAATGGCTTTTGGTTTTTTACCTTTCTTAATTCTGTCTTTTATAGCAATTTCAAGTAATTCAGGACACATGTTCCAAGTGTCTTTCTCACTGTCAATAAAAATTGGTTGAGCGCCTTGATAAATTATTGGGTTTGCAGATGCAGCAAAAGTAAAACTTTGGCATATAACTTCATCACCAGAGGAAACTCCTAGTAAAACAAGAGCTAAGTGTATTGCGGCAGTTCCAGAGCTTAATGCAGCTACGTAACTATTGCTTTTAAGGTAACTTTCTAAATCAGATTCAAAACCGGATACATTAGGACCTAAAGGTGCAATCCAATTTGATGCAAAGGCTTCACTGATAAAAGATTGCTCTTTACCAGACATGTGAGGAGAAGAAAGCCAAATTTTAGGATTCATAGGTTAATGTTTGAGTAATAAAACTAATGCTAAAAATATTTTTTTTAGGGCTCGAGTTAAAAATAGCTTAATTGTATCAAACTATTTATTGTATTTCTTGTTAAATATCATTCAAATAGAGAGGACTAAGCAAATAAACACGATAAAAAACAATTTTTTACGTTGATGAAGGGTAATTGTTGAGTAAAGTGTTTAGTTTATTGTGTTAATCATTGATAATCAGTTTTGTTGTTAGGATTTAGTAATTCTTTTAAAGATGAAGGAAGACTAAAAATGGTTAATACATCATCATCTTTTTTTTTATTGCAAAAAGCGACAGATGCAATGTAATTTTCATTTAACGCAAAGCTTAACACTTTTAAATTTTTAAACTTATTTAAAGAGTTAAGGTTTGTAGTATGTCTTCCATCAATTGAAGGGATTTGACTTAAGTTGTCATTAATTCCTTGTCCAGAAAATTTTGCAATAGCCTCTTTTCTTGTCCAGTATTTATAAAATGTATCTATTTGATTTTTAGAGTTTAAAACATGTTTTGTTTCAGCTTCACTATAAGAGTGGTTTGTTATTTCAAGAAAATCGAATTCATTATTTTTATATTCTAAATCAACTCCAACATTAGAATTGCTTATAGCTATAATAGCACTGTCTTCACTGTGGGAAAGGTTGAAATTTATAGAGTTATTAGAAACTAAATAAGGTTTTTGGTTAGTATCTTTTTTAAGTTTTATATCCAAAATATCTTGCTCTGTGTACTGAGCTAGTATAATTTTTAATATGCTTCGGCAAATTATAAACCTGTTTTTGTCTTTTTCGAAATGATAACGTTCAGCTCTGCTTGTTTCGGTTTCGTCTAGAATCGCTTTAAGAGTTGTGATGTCTTTATAATAGTTGAGTATATCAATATGAAATAAAAATAAACCGGATTTATCAATTGGTTTAACTTTATAACTTTGATTCAATACTTTAACATTTTCACAATACACATTAGTCATAATGCTCTAAGTTATAGTTGTCTAAAACATTTTGGAGTTTATTGGCAAAGTCCTTAACGTGAGGTTTTTCAAACATATCTACATGATTGCCTGCGACCATTTGTTTTCTAATACCCTTGAGAGCCATTTTTTTCCAGCCCAAATATTTATGATCATGTACTAAATTGACTTCTTCAGAAGCTCTAAAAAGATATATAACAATATCTTGTGGTGTAATTGTATACTTGCTAGTTGCTTTATTGTGGTAATCAAGGAGTTTTATAGGTATATTAAACTGCATTTCATATTGTTTAGCTCTTCCATGTCGTAATCTAAGATAATAGCCTTTAAATAACAGCTTGAGTAACTCATAACGCCTTACAAAATTCTTCTTGCTGCTAAACATGTTTAGTATTAAATACCCTATTTTTCCTATAACATAAAGTATGGAAATTGCTTTTTTTATTATAGGGCTTTTATAGTAATATTGAGGAAACACATAGGTGTCAAACTGAGCAAGAATGGTGACTTTTTTTCCTTGAGCTCTTAATTGTCTTGCCATTTCATAGGCTACTATTCCTCCATAGGAAAAACCTGCTAGCGCATAAGGACCTTTTGGATTTGATGCTACAATTTCTTTAATATAATCAGCAGCCATTTGATCAATAGAATCATGAGGTTCATCAATACCATTTAAACCTCTTGATTGAAGTCCATAAACAGGTTGATCTTTATCCATGAAATGCGCTAATGCATCAAAAATTAATACTTGGTGGTTTGCTCCATGTATAATGTATAAAGGAGGTTTTGTACCATTAGTTTTTAGCGGTACTAATGAGTTCCAAGTATAGAATTCGTTATCCATGTAGGTAGAAAGAGACCTTATGGTTGGGTGTTTGAGTAAGCTAACTAAGGGTAATCGCTTACCGGTTTCTTTTTCAAGTTTGGCCATGACCTTTACACCAATTATAGAATGTCCACCAATTTGAAAGAAGTCGCTATCTATATCAATATTATCTAGACCAAGTACTTCTTTCCAAATTTTAGAAATTATTTTTTCTGAAGTAGTAGTAGGCAAAGAATTACTTTTTTTTGATGCTTGGTCTGTTGGTAGTTTTAATAAAGCCTTTCTGTCTATTTTTCCATTAAGTGTTGTAGGAAATTCCTCAATATGGTAAAACTCCGTTGGTACCATATGGGAAGGGAGTAGCTTTAAAAGTTCAATTTTCCAGTTTTCAACCTTAACTTTATTATGAACTTTGTGCGTGTTTGATTTTAAATAAGCAGTTAGTTTTTCATTTTTTACAACCACAACCGATTGTTGTATATCGTCTAAAGCATCCAATGCCTGTTCGATTTCTTCTAACTCTATACGATGACCTCTTAGTTTAATTTGATGGTCAATTCTACCAAGGCATTGCAATTCGCCATTAGATAATAACAGTCCTAAATCACCTGTTTTATATAACTTAGTGCTTGATTTTTCATCAAAAGAATTGGCTATGAATTTATTAGCGGTCAAGTCTGGTTGTTTCCAATAACCATTAGAAACACCATTTCCACCAATAACAATTTCACCTGTTTTTCCTGGAGGCATTAATACGCTAGATTCGTTTACAATATATATTTGCGTATTTGCAATAGGATGACCAATTGTGATAATGTCTTCATCGCTATGTATTTGTTTTATTGTAGACCAAATAGTGGTTTCAGTTGGTCCATACATATTCCAAAGTTCATTTACCTTAGGTAATAACTTTTTAGCTAAGTTTAGAGGTAATGGTTCTCCTCCACAAAGAGCTTTTATGGGTAAGTGCTTTTCCCAGCCAATTTCTAATAACATTTGCCATGTGGTAGGAGTTGCTTGCAGCATAGTAATGTTTTCTTGGTTTAGAATATCTAATAATTCTCTACCATCTTTAGCCGAATTTTCACTAGTAAGAACCAAAGTAGCTCCTGAAATTAAAGGAAGAAACAGTTCTAACCCAGCAATATCAAATGATATAGTTGTAATTGATAGCAGTTTGTCAAATTCAGTTATACCTGGTTTTTCTAGCATGCTGTATAGAAAATTAACTAGGTTTTTATGAGTTACAACTACGCCTTTAGGGTTGCCTGTTGAACCTGAGGTATATAAAATATAAACGGGATTTTCGGTAAAAACTTGTTCTAAAATAGGGGTTGAGGGAAAACTACTAAGGTTAGCGAATAATTCATCCATTAACAATATTGAAGCTTCACTTTGTAATTGACTTGTAACTTCTTTAGTACTAATTAAAAATTTAGCACCAGAATCTTTCAACATATAATTTAATCGTTGACTAGGATAGTTTGGGTCTAAAGGAATATAAATAGCTCCACATTGCATTAACGCATTTAGAACCACTACAAGTTCAATAGAGCGATAAATACATACGCCTATACAATCACCTGGTTTTATACCTTTAGATACTAGTTGATTTGCTAATTTATTAGACTTATTTATAAATTGGTTGTACGTTATGGTATTGTTTCCAAACTGTAAAGCTATTTTGTTAGGTGTTTTTTTAGCTTGCTTTGCTAATACTTCATGTAATGGTAAATTCGGATAAGTTGAAGTGGTATCATTCAAAATGCTATAGGCTGATTGATCAAACTCAATGATATTGCCTAGTTGAATGTTTGGGTTTTTAATTGTTTTTTTTAGAATTTTTTCAAAAGTGAGCATCATTCCTTTAATAGTTGATGCTTTAAATAATGTTGTATTATATGACCATTCTAAAACAAAACTATCTTCTGATCCACTTGCATTCAGAAAAATTTCAAACGTTTCAAAAGCTCTTGGGTTGCTTAGCAATTTAAAGGTTAAGCCTTCAAAATTAACATTACTGTCCATACCCATATCAATATTGAAAACTACAGGGATTAAAGGTACTCTCGAAGGGTCTCTTTGAATTTTCAACTCTTGAAGTAATTCTCCAAAGCTTAATTGTTGATGATCATATGCATCAAAAACAGCTAGTTTGCGCGCCTTTAAATAATCACTGAAAGACTGTTCTGCGTTTATTTGACTTCTTAAAGGAAGTAAATTTACACAATGTCCTATTAAATGCTGTTGACCTGTGGCTGCTTGTCCTGCAGAGGGTAACCCAATAACAATATCGTCTTGTCCTGTTTGTACGTAGAGTAGTATTTCAAAAGCTGCCATTAACGCAGTTACAAAACTACAACCAGATTTAACACCAACTTTCTTAAAATTAGCAACTAATTCCCTGTTCATGTGAAAGTCAAGACGTGCACTGTCGTGAGTTCTTAGTTCTGGTCTAGGATAATCAATAGGTAAGTTCAACTGCGGAACAGATTGCTTGTATTGATCTAACCAAAATTGTACTGTTTTCTTGTGTTCAATACTGTCAGTATACAATGTTAACTCATCTGCAAAAACACTAAAACTATCAGCTTCAGGAAGTGCATGTGCTGTTTTATTGATTTGAGCAGAATATAATATACCTAATTCATATAAAATAGTACCTAATGACCAACCATCACAAATAATGTGGTGTCCAGTTATGACAAGATGATGCTCAGTAGCCTTTGTTTTTAGTAATCCCATTTTTAGTAATGGACCGTTAACCAAATCAAAAACATAGTTGGCTTCAGCTTTCAGGTAATTTGATATTGATGATTTTTGTTCTAACTCAGTTTGATTTGAAATATCTAAATGCTCTAGTTTGAACGGTTCATATTCTAGAATACTCATAAAACGACCATTAGCACTAAATATAGATCTAATTGCTTCATGTCGTTGTACCAATTGTTGAATAGCAGTATCTAAAGCTTTATAATGCAATTGACCATTAAAAACTAGAGAGATAGACTCATTATAAGCTCTATTGGCGTCGTCACCACCAAGAGTGCAAGAAATCCAGATTTCAGCTTGTGGCTGAGTAATAGGTACTACCTTTTCAATTTGAGGTCCTTTAAATGGATTAAAACTGATTATGTTCTTTGAAGAGTTCATCAAATTAATTCGAAAAATAAGATGAATATAATAATTTAAAAAGTTAGAATGGTTTAATTATCAGTGATACTGGTTTTTATTTAATTATGGGCTTTACAACAGAAAGATATACACTAACCATTTTAGCTAGTATTTTATTTCTTTTAGAAACTTTTGTTACAACTTCATTTTTAAATCTTTTCCAATTAGAATTGTTTAAAGAATCTAAAGCCACTGAAAGTGTAATACTTAATGAGTGTGCTGTATGCCACCATCCATTAGGAATAAACAAGGTTTCACCAGGACCAACAGTAAAGGTGACAGGTGTAATGTTTTTACATAGAGGAAATTTATCTAAATCTATGTTTTTAATGTCTGGTACTTCAGAAACCCATGGGTCATTGGGTTTAGGGTAAACATATTCAGTTTGTTCAGGAGGGATTACCGTAAATTCTTTTACACCATGTAGTTGAGTGATAAAAGCGTGTAATCCCATATAATCATAATGTACATATGGGAATTGACCTCCAGGACTTCCTAGAAAAACCTCATAAGTATCAGCACTGCCAAGGAGTGGTTCTATAAGTTTGTTGTGACACCAATCTGGTTCTGAAAATTTAAACCTAGGGGAAATATCTGGTAAAAGCTCTGGGTAGTCCCTATCTAGTTGTAGCTTGCATGGATAAGGTGCTGGATTTTCAATTGAAGACTTTTCCATTAAATCAATAAAATCTTTCAAAAGATAGTCTTTACCTTCAACTGTAACCTTTCGGTCTCCGTATTCAGATTTAAAGAAATCTGGTGTAAATTTATCTTTTGCTTTCCAGTCTTTACAAGCATCACCTATTACAACAGGTTTACACGCAAAAAGATGGTCTTTGGCAAATTCTTCGTAGGTCATGCCATATTTCTTCTCTACTACAAGATTTCCATTGTTTACTAACTCAATAACTTTTGTCGCCATAATTTTTTGTTATAAATCTATTTGTAAATATTCTCCAACATTATCTTTGTCAGCAACAAACCAAGCTGGATTGCCTTCTCTGTCAATCCCTAAACGTGCTCCAGAAACTGGAGGTTGATTTAAGTCTTTTGTTGTAGTCTTATTGCTATTGTTTGAATTCGTTGAAGAAATTGTTTCAGGTTGAAGAATGCCAACTTCAGAAAGTAATTCTACACACTCAATAGAAGTGTTAATTAAGCGTGTGATATCATCTTCTGTGTATGCTGTTGTAACATAACAAGGAAAACCATCCCAAACATGAATACCACGTTCTCTCATTAACACAAAGAATAATTCAGCGTAAGGTACATCTTCAAGCATTACTAGTTTCCAAAGCGAACGATAGTATACAATTTCCATTGGAAGTTTGTGTGATTTTAAATAATTATTTACTTCGGTAGCAAAGCGTTCTGTTTTTCTAGCTAATTCATCTTGAAGCGCAACACCTTGTTCTTTCATGTGTAAAAGAGAAGCTTTACAAGTAGCTAAGGCTAGTGGATGGCGTACAAAAGTTCCTGCAAAATAGGTAACGCCTGCTTCAGGAATAGAGTCATCTCCAAAAGACCAGAAACCACCATCAAGTGCGTCCATACATCTTTTACTCCCAACAATTGCACCAATAGAGATACCACCACCTATAACTTTTCCATAGGTTCCTAAATCGGCTTTTACACCAAATAGAGCTTGGGTGCCACCAGGATGCATTCTAAATCCAGTAATGATTTCATCAAATATTAGTACAGATTCTGATGCTTCGGTTATTTTTCTAACTTCCTTAAGGAATTCTATTGGTCTAAAGTTTGGTCTTCTACTTTGTACTGGTTCTACTAATACCGCTGCAATTTCATCAGCACGTTCTCTAATGATGTTTAAACTCTCTTCAGTGCCATAATCTAATATGAGCATATTTTTTACAGCTTCAGGTAAAATACCCGAGGCTGCAGGGAATGATTTTAATTTTTTAGACCCTCTAACAATAACCTCATCATTAATACCATGGTATGATCTTGAAAAGGCTACAATTAATGAGCGTCCAGTTACTGTTCTTGCGATACGCATAGCCCCTAAAACAGCTTCAGATCCTGTGTTGCATAACGCAGCACGATCTTGATTGGTAAACTCACATAATAATTCACAAACTTCTCCTGCTAATGGATGTTGAGGACCTACTTCAAAACCACGTTCTACTTGGTCATTAATAGCTTTTTTAATGAAGTCTGGTTGATGACCAAATAAACAAGCTCCAAAACTGTTTAACACATCTAGGTATTCATTGCCATCAATGTCCCAAAGACGACTACCAGAGGATTTATCTACCACAAGAGGATACACTAACTCCTTGGTTTCAGGTTTAAAACCTGTAACCACTCTTGGGTCTGACATATGAGCTCTGTGTTTTTGCGTATAGGCTTTACTGCTAGCAGTTTTTTTATTGTAACTAGCAATTAAATCGTTTAAAAATGCTTGTTGTTCTTTATTTAGCCCTGTAGATTGCTTTTGAATTTTTGGAGATGCACCAAACGGTTTTTCATGCTCTTTCTTTTCGTCTTCATCTAAATCATCATTTGATGTTGTGCTTATATTGTTGGCTAAAGGCGTTGGTGTAGTTTGAGGAGTAGTATGATTAATAGAAGGAGAAGCAATAGGTTGGCTTGTGCCTTGCATTAATTGTATTTGTTGACCTAACAATTGGATTTGCTGTGCAATAAGACTTAATGCTGTATTAGGGTCTCCAGTGCCAATATTGGCCATGGGTTGCGACAATGGAATTTGTTGGTTTGAGCTATTGGTAGTTGAAATGGTATGACTAGCTTGGGCTATTGGAGCAGGAGCTAGCTCTTCTTTAGGTAGTATCTTATCAATGTGTGTTGCTAATAAGTCGGGTGAACCTAATTCACCATTTAATTGTCTAAAAGTTATTGGTGTATTAAATTCATTTTTCAGATTGATTGCCATTTGAGTAAGTACTAACGAATCTAACCCAAGTTCTAAAAAGCTCAGATTATACTCACTTGCTTCTATTTCGATTCCAGAATTATCTTCTACAATTTCAGCTATTTTATCAAGAATTATGGGTTTTCTCATAATTTGAGTGTTTTGGTTTGGTATAGGTTCTACAGATTGTTCTTGTGGTATTGCTGTAGTAATATTATTAGGTGTTGAATTTATAGTTGTTGATTGATTTGTAGGTGGGTTGATCCAACATGGTTTACGATCAAAAACATATGATGGTAACCAAACACGTTGTTGGCTTTGGTGTTTGTAAAACGCATTCCAGTTTATGTCAACGCCATTTAACCAAAGTTCACCAAGAGCAGACAAAACAGTATGGTACGCGGTTTCATCTTCATCAGGAATAGTTAAAGTAGAAATCGATGCAAGTGCTTTTAACCCTTTTTTCTGCTTGGATAAGGTTGTTAAAGCACGACCTGGTCCAATTTCTAAAAGTATAGTGTCCTCAAGGTTTAAAATTGTTTCCATAGCTCCAGAAAAATTCACTGTAGCTCTTAAATGGTTAGCCCAATATTTTGGGTCTATAGCTTCTTCGTCCTTTATCCAATCGCCAGTAACTGTTGATACTAATGGAAGACGAGGAACATTTAATGTTACTTTTTTAACTTCTGCTTCAAATGTATCTAAAACAGGATCCATCATGGTAGAATGAAATGCATGACTTGTAAACAATAATCGGTTTGCAATACCTTTATCATCTAACTGTTTTGCAAAGTCTGCTATAGATTCATCTGGTCCAGAAACCACAATTAGTTGATCAGAATTAATCGCAGCAATAGAAAGATGATCAGGAATTAAGTGTTTGACATCTTCTAAACTTTTTCGAATCGACAACATACTTCCTTTAGGGAGTTCGCTAACTAGTTTTCCGCGTCGCGTGATTAAGTGTAAAGCATCTTCTAAAGAAAATATACCAGCCAAATGCGCAGCAACAAATTCGCCAATACTGTGACCGCATACTAAAGTGGGTTTAATTCCCCAACTCATCCAAAGTTGAGCAAGTGCGTATTCAATAACAAATAGAGCAGGTTGAGTATATTGTGTGTCTTTAAGTTGTTCTTCAGTTTTTTCAGAATGTTCTTTTGGATAAATAATATCTCTAATGTCTAGTTTTAATTCTGATTTTAAGAGTTTAGCACAAGTGTCCACAGCAGTTTTAAATACGGTTTCATGTTCATAAAGTGCTTTACCCATTTGAAGATATTGCGACCCTTGACCTGGAAATAAAAATGCTAATTCATCTGGTTCAGATGATAAGGTCTTAGATTTGATTGTATTGGTTTCTAATGTTGCTAATTGCTGCTTAGCTTGTAATGTTGAGCTAGCTATTAAAAAGCGTCGTTCTGCAAAAGTAGCTCTTGTAGTATTTAAACTATATGATACATCAGCTAGTTCAATAGACTTAGAAGTGTTTAAATAACTGTTTAATGCGTGTTGGTAACCATTTAAACTGTTTTTTGTCTTTGCAGACCAAGTTAATAGTTGTAAAGGTCGACTAGGGTTTGATGTGTTGGTTTTTTGTTCATATTCTTCAAGAATGATATGTACGTTTGTGCCTCCAACACCAAAGGAACTTACACCTGCTTTACGTTTGTTTTTAGCATTCCATGGAGTTAAAGTACTATTGACATAAAATGGGCTATTATCAAAATCGATTGATGGGTTAGGTTGTTCGTAACCTAAAGATGCTGGAATCTCACGATGTTTTAATGCTAATATCGTTTTGATAACACCAGCAACTCCAGCAGCACCAGTAAGGTGCCCCATATTACTCTTTATAGAGCCAATAGCGCAAAATCCTTTTTGTTCTTGTTCTCCAAAAGCAATTTTAAGGCCTTCAATTTCTATTGGGTCACCAACCGGAGTTGCAGTTCCATGGGTTTCTATATAGCTTATTTCAGAAGGGTTGGTGTTGGCATCTTGAAGTGACCTAACAATAGCATTGGCTTGCCCTTCAGTGCTAGGAGCTGTAAAACTTCCTTTATTTCCACCATCATTATTAACTCCAACACCTTTTATTACAGCATGAATAGTATCTCCATCACGTTCGGCATCTTCCAGTCGTTTTAATAAAACAACTGCAGCACCATCACTAAAAATAGTTCCTTTGGCATTTGCATCAAATGGTCGGCATCTACCATCTGGACTCATAATTGACCCTTCTTGGTATAAATGACCAGTATGAATTGGAGCAGTTACACTTGAGCCACCAGCTATAGCAGCGTCACATTGTCCGCTTCTAATAGCTTCAACAGCTTGAGCAATAGCTAACGATGAAGTGGAGCAAGCAGATTGTACACTTACTGCTGGTCCTTTTAAATTAAGTTGATATGCTGTTCGAGACGCGATGTAATCTTTTTCATTAAACGTATCGGCAAGGAAACTTCCTATTCTTCCCATTACTGTTGTATTGGGAAGAATATTGTTTTTGTAATAGGTATTCATTCCAGTTCCTGCGTAAACTCCAATGGTACCACTGTAATGCTCTGGTAAATGACCTGATTGTTCTAAAACTTCCCAAGCAATTTCTAAAAAGATACGCTGTTGCGGATCCATAGCTTCTGCTACTTTTGGATTGAGTCCGAAAAAAGCAGCATCAAATTCTTTAGCAGAAGGAACAATGCCACGAGCAGGAACATATAGAGGGTCGTTTTTAATTGCATCAGGAATTGAAGGATCTAATTCTTCAGGAGAGAAGAACGTAATCGTGTCTTTGCCTTCTCTTAATACATTCCACAATTCTTGAATTGTATTAGCTCCAGGAAAACGACCTGCCATTCCAATTACTGCAACATCTGAAGTGTCTTGATTTCGTTTTTTGCTTTTTTTATACTGAATTCCAGTATTTTTTTTAGGCTCTAAGAAATTTGCTAACTCAGCAATGGTTGGATGTTGATATAATTTTATAATAGGTACTTCATATTGATAATTAAGACGTAAAGCAGAAACCGTTTTTTGGGCTAGAAGAGAAGTTCCTCCCATTTCAAAAAAGTTATCTGCAATACCAATTTTTGGAATACGAAGAATATCAGACCAAATTTTTGCAATATGCTTTTGTACTTCAGTTTTTGGTTTCTTGTAGATAGGTGCATTACTTGGACGCTTATATTCAGGAACAGGTAGAGCTTTTTTGTTAACTTTTCCGCTAGATGTTTTTGGAAATTCATTGACCCAAACATAATAGTTAGGAAGCATGTATTCAGGCAATACAGAACTTACTTTTTCTCTAAAACTAGTATCGTTTTTTAAAGTAATATTATCGGTCTGTATATAGGCGATTAACTGTGGTTGCGAAGAAAAATGTGTGCTTGCAACAACTACTGCCTGCTTTATATGAGGTAGTTTGCTAATAGCAATTTCGACTTCTCCTAATTCAATACGATGTCCACTAATTTTTACCTGTTCGTCTTCACGACCTAAAAATTCAATATTACCATCAGGTAAAAACTTTGCAATATCACCTGTACGATACATTCTAGTTTTTGTTCCATCTGGAAGTGTTAATGTTGTAAAGCGTTCATTGGTTAATGTCTCATTGCCTAAATACCCTTCAGCAAGACAATCTCCTGTGATGCATAATTCTCCAACTTCACCGTTAGGAAGGATGTTTTGGTTTTTATCTAAAATATAGATAGTTGTATTATTTATAGCTTTTCCAATATTGGGTAACCCAGGCCATTCTTTAGGCTGTCCTTCAAGCTTCAATTCAGTAACTACATGACACTCAGTAGGACCATATTGGTTGTAAAGCGTGCAGTGGTTTAGTTTTGTGAAAAATGTTCTTAATTCTTTAGTGATTTTAAGCTGCTCACCTGCGGTCATAATTTCATTTAGACTATCAGGATATTTGTCTAAGCTTACAGCTGTTTCTGCAAGTGCTTGTAATGCAACAAACGGAAGGAATAACCGATTGACTTGATGTTTGTTTATTCTTTCTAACAACTGCACCACATCCAGTCTTTGTTCTTCGTTAATTAGAACAAGACATCCACCATTTGTAAGTGTTGTCATTATTTCTTGAAAAGACACATCGAAACTTAAAGGAGCAAATTGAATAGTTCTAGTTCCTTGAGTTGCTTTAGAGTTTTTATACTGCCAGTTAATTAGATTAACTGCTGCGGTATTTCCCATACAAACTCCTTTTGGTTCTCCTGTTGACCCTGAAGTATATAAAATATAAGTGCTATTATCAGCCATAGAAGACTGTTGTAATAGATGTTTTGGGGCTTTAAAATTATCATTAGATAATACAGATAAGCCCATTTCTTCAGCAAGTGTGGATTCCTTAAGGTTAGTTAAACAGAAATTGAGATTTGAGTTCTTTGTGATTTTAAGAATTCGGTCTTTAGGGTACTTAAAATCTATTGGTAAATATGCTTTTTTAGCTTTTAAAATAGCAAGCATAAACACAATTTGATCTATGCCTCGTGTTGTAGATAATCCTATTATTTTTTCATCATTGGCATGTTCAATAATTAAATTGAATACACTTAGTATTTTATCGTTTAATTGATTGTAGGTTATAGCTTTGTCTCCTTCGATTAAACAATCATCATTAGGATATAATTTTACTGCTTTTTCAAATAGTGAATATGTTGCAGTTGAAACCATAATTTAAATTATTATAAGATATTTTAAATCTAAATATTTTATTTCATTAAGCTATTAATCAAAATTAAAGGGGATATAAAGAAATTTTAAAGGGTAATTAAAAGTAAACTCAAAATAATTTTTACTAAAAAAAAATAGTTATACAGCACTTTAATTCGTTTTAGCACAAACCTTAAAGATTTATTAGTCTAATTTTTAGCGCCAATAAAAGTTTGTTTACTTTCTCCTTCTAGTTGTATCTGTGAAAAATGCCATAAAGTAAAACCTGCATTTTTAAATAGTTTTGGGTAATTGTGTGAAAAAGAAGGTTCATCACCATAAAGCTGAGTATTTGGGTCTTTATCAAAATCGTGACTAGCTCCATTGGGCTCTATGGATACAAAAAAAATGTTTTTTAACTTATTTATTTCTATTAAAAGCTCTTGTAATTGCTGTTCTAAAAAGTATTCTAAAACACCATTGTAAGTAACAAAAACAGTATTTTTTTTACCATTTTTTTTAACCCAATCATAGGCGTCACTTGTTACGAACTCAAGTTTAGTGTTTTGTTTATATTTTTTTTTGTTTATCTCAATTTGATTGGCGCTTAAATCAATTCCGATAAACTTTTTAAAATTTGGAAACTCATTACTTAAGTGGTTAAGAATATTGCCGTTTCCAGTGCCTATTTCTACCAGTGTGTCAATTTCTTGATCTTGATTTGAAATTTCTTGTTTTAACAAATCAAAAATAAAAGTACAATGCGGAATGAAAAATGTATTAATTGAATCTTTAGTTTCGGTAAACAACTCTGTAGCGCTTTCATTTATCCAAAAAGTTTTGTTTTGTTCGGCTATTTTATTGTGATCGTCTAATGTTTCTAGGTTTTGTACTAGCGCAAAACGCATTAAACGTTCTTGAAAGCTTAAATTATTTTTGTTTTTATGAATTAGTGTAATTCTGTTTTCTGAAAGTTCTTGAGCTTTTTTAGGTCTTAAAAACACAAGTACATTACCGATATGTTTTGCAATAGTTCGTGTGAAGTTTGATTTCATGTTATCGAACATAATAATTTTTAGGCAGTTGAATAACGTAAAGTTATGTTTTATTGTTAATTATTAAATGAAAAACACTAAATATTAGTTTATTATACAGTTTTATACTTTGAAATGAAGTTTAGCTGTTAAATTCTAGTTGAGTATTGCTTCTTTAGCATTAAATATTTTACCCATGATAACTTTATAGACTTTAACCAATGATGCTAGTTTTGGATAATTTTTTTTAGCTGAAAGGTAGTATTCATCCATAAAAAAGTTCCAGTTAAAAGAGTTTACATGGTCTATGGCATAGGTTAAATTAAAATTATGAATATATGTTGTATGCCACCAACCAGCTGGTATAAATAAGGTTTCTCCTAGTTTTAGTGTGGTTTTTATAGCTACTGCGTTTTTGAACAACGGATATTTTTCTAAATCAGGTTCAAAAATATTTACTGGACTTTGGTTTCTTCTTATTTTATCAGGATAAAAGCATGGTGCCTGATCAGGAGAGTATAAATAAAAGTCTTTATCTCCAATTATTTGTGTTAATTGCGTGTGAACACCAAGGTAATCTATATGTAACGTTGGAAATGAACAGTCTTTTCCTCCAAAAAATAATTCTCTTTTGTTGGTGTATTTAGCAATAAATTTTGGTAGCATTTTGCTTTGTAGTCTATTTGATTTTCCATACAATAACTCTGGTATTTCATTAAGTAATTCGGGAAAATCTCTTTTGACATCATAAATGTTAGGGTAGGGAGCTTTATTCTCTTTTGTAGATTTCTTACAAAGTTCTATAATTTCAGATAAAGAATAACTTTTACCGTTAACAGTTCGTGTTAAATGATTAATGATTATAGTGTGATTTTAGGTAGTCAGTTGAAAACTTGTCAGACGAAACCCATTCACCTTTATCGGTCAATACAACTGGTAAAGATTTTTTTACGTAAGAATTGTAAAATTCTTTTTTAGACAGTCCTTCTCGTCTGTCAATTTCAAAAGCATTAGTCATGGTGTCCCATTTTATTTTGAATTACTTATGCTATTAATAAGGAGATGAACTTGTTTTAAGTTGTTTAAATTTAGCTAATTAAGTGTTAACTACTTTGGGAGGTTGGTTAAAATCGGTAAAATATACTCTTTAAACGATTATTTGTCTGTAAAATATTGATAATTAATTTGTTGTAGTGTTTTTCTTGTTAAAAAAGATTTGATAAAGCCAATAAAATCTATTTTGAACGATAAGCAGGAAAGTAATTGGTGTTTGTTACTTCGTTTTTAGATGATAATTTATTGTAAGCATCTACATCAACAATATATTTCCATAGACTAAATGTTTCTAGTTCTTTTGAAAAAGATTTCTTAAAGCGTAATAATGAGTCTTCTTTACTGCCAAGACCACCACCAAGGTTTAAGTATTTATAACCTTTGTTTGTAGCTAATATTCTCATTTCGTCAATCAGCATTTTTACAGGCATAATATTAAGGAAGTCTGTTTTAGTTCCAGATAAGTGATATTGCACAATTTGGTTTGTTTTAACGAACATTACACCTGATATGTATTGATTGGTTTCATTATCAATAGCTAATAACAGGTCAGTTTCAAAATCATTACATTTTAGAAAGTTGAAAAAATAATCTTTGTCAAAATAATAAGAATCTTCGGCATCTACACGATTCATGTTTTCATAATAAATGTCAATAAATGCTTCAATTTCTTCTTGTGTTTGGGCTTTTTTAATAGTGCACAATCGCCTCGATTTATTGATATGTGATTTGATTCTACGTTGATATCCTTGACGCTGTACTTCAATATCATTAGTGAGATCGATAAACACAACAGAACTTAAGTCTTCACAGTCTCCTAAATTTTTTAAAATGTCTTTTTGATGATTGATAAATGGGTTTAATCTACTAAATACAGAAACAATCTTTTTATTAAAGAGGTATTCTTTAAATTCAGTTATAAATTGTGTGTTGTTAAAACTGTAAGATATGTTTTTAGAAACAGGACCAGAATAACCGTAAACAGAAGTGATATCGAAATAATCAGTCCCTTTAATTGGTCTTATAATTAAAGGTATGGCTATTAGGTAATTGTCTTTTTCAAATTGTAAGAGTACACATTCTTCATCTTCTTGTTTGGATATTATATGATAGTCATAAGTGTGATAAAAGTCGTAAGTATCAACTTTACTGAGAACATTATCCCATTCTTGCTTTGAAGTTATTTCTTTTATCATTTTCTAAAATCGATTAAGACTTTTTTAAATAGTTTTTATACTGACTTAGTTGTTGTATAGTGTTTACGCTTATTATAGAGGTTTTTACGCTTTTGTGTTTATACACATAATCTAAACAATCACTAATTATGCTTTCAGAGGAGTTAGAAGAATCATTAAAAAATTTTCCTGCAAAAAATGGTCTTATGGCTATAAAAGGTACTGAATTTGCAAAGTGGGAATAATCAGTTTCAGATTTATTGAGATAAGAAATAATTCCATCTACAGATTTTAGTTTTATGACCTCATGTGCAAAGTTTACAGAGTAGGGGAAAGCAAACACGTGTTTGATTTTGCCTTTTTCTTTTAAGTTTGATAAACTTGCTTCTATGGCTTCTTTTTGATGGAGTAGAACTGATAGTCTGTCGTTGTCATTAATAGGTTCTGATCTTACTAGCCATTGCAAAACATCAATACAGTCGACTTTTAAATGTTTTAACTCATTATCAATAAGTTTTTCTAGCTTTTCAGCTGAAAATTTTGACTCTCCAAAATGAGGAGAAGATAGTTTAACAATGTGTTTGATGTGAGGCTTGCAACTGCTTTTATTTAAGGCGTTTGAGTATAAGGAATAAGAATTGTATTCAAATGAAGAATGGTGAGTATTAATGCCTAGATTAAAACTCTCTTCAATAAGTTTTACTGTTTCCTTTATACTGAGGTTTTTATCAACGAAACGCATTGTTCCTAAAGTGATTTTTCCCAGATTTAAAGTATTCATCATCCTACCCACTTAAAGCCGGTTTTCCAGATGTAGCGGTCGTTGGTTTTTTTTGCCTCATAAGATGTACGACCATGTAATACATATTGATCCCACCATAAAACAGATTCTCCAGGATTAAGATATACCCTTTCTACTAAATGTGAGTGAGCTATGTATTCTTGTAAAAATGTAAAAAACTCTTTATTAAGCTTTTTATTTTCTTCGGTTTCATTTGGGTCAATACAATAGTAGTTAAAGTTTAAGGTAATTTTACCATTGTCTTGAATGTCTATAATTTTTTCGGTTCGTGCTTCATCTGCTTTTCTGTAGCATATAGATTTTGATGTTAAGTCATCCAACATAATTGGCGCATTTTTTTTCATATAATCTACAAGAACTTGTCCATCAATAAAAGTTGTGGCTCCACCAGCAGGTGCTTTATTAACGCAGTAAAACAGCATTATATCAGCAGGATTTGTTAGGTAAGACTCATCAGTATGTAATGGCTGCGCATTTTTACTGTGCCTGTATGCAGCAAGATCAGGAATGTCGTCATCATATCTAATTTCTAACCAACGTTCACCAGTTAAAACGCCTCCTTTTGTAAAATCTTCACCACCATTTACTACAGGACCTAAATAATCTACAAGCTTATCGTAGAAAAGACGCAAATCACCTAAATACCACTCAGGAGTAACTTTGAGTACTTTTGTGTTTTTTAGAGTTTCTTTTATCATTTCAGCACTTTCAACTGGGTCGTTAGTGCGTAAGTTTAGATTGTTGTAGAAATTCATATCTTTAGTTTTTACCATTAAATTTTTCGGCAGTTACTTCTAAATTACCATCCTGATTTACATCTAACGTGCTGAAAATCTTAATCAAAGTTAAAAAAAGTATTTTAATATCTAGCTTAAAACTTAGGTTGTTTATATACCAAATATCTAAGTCAAATTTTTTATTAAATGTTAAGTTGTTTCTACCATTTATTTGCGCCCAACCTGTTATTCCTGGTTTTACATTTAAACGTTGTATTTGATGGTCATTGTAAATTGATAGGTACTCAGCAAGCATAGGTCTTGGACCAATAAGGCTCATGTCACCTTTTATTATGTTTATTAGTTGAGGTATTTCGTCTAAAGAAGTGTTTCTAACAAAGTTTCCAATTTTCGTTAGTCTTTGCTTATCAGGAAGTAAATTTCCATTTGCATCCTTTTTGTCGTTCATGGTTTTAAACTTTATTATCTTAAAAACGGTTTTGTTTTTACCACCACGTTCTTGAATGAAAAAGGGTTTGCCTTTATTAGCTATAGTTAATAGTAGAGTTGTTAATATGAAAATTGGAGATATAACTATTAACCCAAGTATAGCGCTTAGCTTGTCGAGTAATGGTTTGAAAAAATGTTGGTACATCTTCATTCTTCCAGTGTTTTATAAAGAGATAGTAATTCTTTCCAAACGATATCCTGATTGTATAAATCTGTAATTGTGTTTCTAGATATACGAGACATTTCTTTCACTTTTTGTGGGTTGTTTAAACAAAACGCCATTGCGTTTTTTAGTGATTTGGTGTCTTTTGGAGGAATTATTATCCCATTAATTTCATTTTTTATAATTTCATTACAACCATTAATATTTGAGGCAATACAAGGCACTTGCATTGCACATGCTTGTAGTACTGCGTTTGGAAAACCTTCTCTGTAACTAGGAAAAGTTAAAACATTTGAAATTGATAAATAAGGTCTAATATCGGTTTGAAAACCTAGTTCTATAATGTTTTTATTTTCTTTTAGAGCTTTTAGAGATTTTTTGGATATTGGGTCTAAGTGACTTTCTTTATGACCCAACAGAAGTAGCTTTATAGTACTGTATTCTTTGTTTAATGAGTTAAAAGCTTTAATTAACTCATTGATACCTTTGTCTCCAACTATACGTCCTACGAATATGAACACAAAATCATTGGGTTGAATACCAAACTTTAGTCTTAATTTTTCTTTTTGTGATTCAGATATTGCCTCAGGATTGAAGTGCTCAACATTAATGCCATTAGAACTTCCATTACCTATAACCTTTAATTTAGATTGATTTGCAAATTTTAAATCAATAATAATTTGTTTAAGACCAAAAGAGTTAGGTAGTACTAGGCTAGAGCAGTTGTAAGTGCATTTTTCAACAATGTCTAACAGCTTTCTTTTTAAGCCTTTACTTTCTAATAGAGGTAACCCAGCAACAGTGTGTAAACGATGTGGTACTTTGGCTAATTTGGCAGCAAGCATACCTGCTATACCTGCTTTAGGAGTATGCGTGTGTACAATAAAGGGTTTTTCTTTTTTAAATAATTTATAAAGAGAATAGGTAGCGGCTAAATCTCTAATAGGAGTAATTTTTCGAGTCATTTCTACAGCATAAGTAGGAATGCCCTCTTCCTCACCAATACTTTTGAGTCTTCCACCTTCATCGCTTGACACGGCTAAGATGTTGTAATGTTGACTCATGAAGCCTAATTGACCTTTTAAAAGTGAATTTATTGACCCAGGCATTGTTGTTACTCGAATTATTTTTTTCATTTAATTTTTTTAAGATGTAAGTTATTGTTGAACATCTTTTTATCACTAAAAACTACTAGCCGAAGATATCAAATATTTAAATTGTAATAAATGATAAAAGGATTAATTAGTTGTAAGGAAAGGTTTATAGGATGAAGGTAAAAACAACTTAAATGATTGTTTGAGATTTAAGTTATTGCAATAATTTTTTTAATAAACTTGTCAATGTCTCTATCGCTAAGGTAATTGTCAAATTTACTTCTGTTACTTGTACTGTTTGATGTAGAAAGTGCTTTCTCAATAGCAATTTTTAAGCTTTCAGCATCATTTGGTTTTGATAAGTAGATACCTTCGATTTTATCAATTCCACCAGCACATGTTGTAGATGCTACATTGTTGTTTTGCGACATCATTTGCAAAAGAACATTAGGAAAACCTTCGATTCTTGACGATACAACACATAGTTTTGCAGACTTAAAATAGGATAACACATTATTTACATGACCAGGTAATATTATATCGTTGTCCAAACTTAAAGATTTAATTTGCGCTACTAAATCAGGTTTTAATTCGCCATCACCAAGAAGGATCAATTTTAAATTTGGGTAGGATATCTTAACATGGTAAAAGGCATTAATTAATAAATCGAACCCTTTTTCTGGAATGAATCTACCAGCTGAAACGATATATTCAAAAGGAAGATTTACGCCTTCTTTTACACGTTCATTAAGTAAATATTCAAAATTTAATGGATTAGGGATGGTTACTATTTTTGTTTTCTTTTCAATGCTTTTAAAATGTTGTATTAATTGGTTTTTCATCAATTCAGTCTGACAAATCAATAAGTCTATTTTTTTATACCCAATTTTATATGCTAGTTTATATAAAAATAGTTTTAATCCTTTGTACCTAAGGAAAATTGAGGTTGATTCTCTTGCGATAAACTTTTTAGTTTTTAAAATTTTAAGTTTTAGTAGTATTCCTACTAAAGCGTTAATATAGATATGAGATGTAAAAACGTAATCATACTCTTTTTTTTGTTTTTGACTTAGAGAAAGAAATTTTAAAATACCCAAAAATTTATTGCTAGTAGAGCAGAAGTGTTGATTAGTGTTATTTTTTATATCGTCCCAAAGCTTTGTGTCATAGGCTGTGATAAAATAAATATCTACAGTTGCTTCTTTAAAGTAGGATGCAACCATTTTTAAGTATTGTTCTGCACCACCAAGTGCATCGTTTGGAATGATTATTAGTACTTTCATGGTTTTGATTTAGATGAAAGACTATTAAACAAAGTTTCATACTTTTCTAAAATTAACTCTTTATTGTATTTTTTTGTAACTGAAGCATTGATGCGTTTAGGATCCCAATCTTTTTGAACCATCATATTCAACGTTTCAATAAATTGAGTGGTGTTTTCTACAATATAGCCATTAATACTCTTTTCAATAATTTCTTTGGTTCCACCAGGAGCATTAAAAGCTATTACAGGAGTACCAACCACACAACTTTCTAGTAAAGCATTTGGAAAACCTTCTACGTATGAGCCTTGGATAAAAATATCGCTGTTAGATAAATATTGGGCTACAGTATTGGTATGCGGAATAATTTTTATATTATCAATAATTCCTAAATGTTTTGCATGCTGTATAATTGCATCTTTTTCATCTCCAGTTCCAATAATTGTATAATTATATTCAAAGCTTAATTTAGAAATTGCTTCTAAAATTCTGATATGACCTTTTTCTTTACTTAATCGTCCTATTGTGATAAATTCTTTTACTGCAGTGATAGGCTTAGAAGATTTAATAGGTAAATAACCAGATATAGGATTGTTGATTATGTGTATTTTTTCTTTGGAAAATGAATTGTTTGATATTAGGTCATTAGCCATGTCAAAAGACTGACAAATTACAGCGTCTAAATACTTGTGGTAGTTTTTAAAAAAAGGAAAGTGAAAAACACTTTTTTTTGTGTTGAAACTATTCATAATACTTAATACACTGGCTTCTCTACCAACAAATTTAGTGTTAAAGAAAAAGATAGATAACATAGCTAGCACTCTGTTAACATGAGCAATAGACCCAACAACTATATCAGGATTTTTTATTAGTATATGTTTAAATAATTTAGGTATTGCATTTAAGACTCTTCGTTTATTAAGAAAAAGAACCTCAATACCTTCAGTGTTGTATATAGCATCTTTTTTTTGACCAACAACAATTAGCGTGCATGTAAATTTATTTGGGTTTAAATTACTAGCAATAAAAGAAATAACTCTTTCGGCACCACCAGCCTTTAATGATGGTAAAACAAAAAGTATATTTATTTTAGACTTAGACATAAGTTAGCTTATACTTATTCCTTTTCCATTAGTACTTAACCATTGTTTTAATACTAATAAAGACCATATTAAAGGGTATCTATTCCAGGTGCCATCCATATGTTGGTTAATCATAAACTGCACTTTTTTGGCGTCAATACAAGGTAGCGATTTTAAAGTGTCTTCATTTAATTCACTTAAAACATAGTCTTTTAAATCTTCTCTAAACCATTCAGAGAAAGGCATAGTAAAGCCTGCTTTTGGCCTATTAAATATGTGCTTTGGAACTGATTCGTACAACACATCTTTTAGAATGCGTTTCATTTCTTTTTTATGAAATTTAAAAGATGTTGGTAGCGAATTTGCAAACTCAACTATTTGATGGTCTAGCAATGGAGCTCTAACTTCTAGTGAAAAAGCCATCGAAGCCCTATCTACTTTAGTGTTTATATCCCAATTAAGATAGGTTTTAGTGTCAAAATCACTAATACGTTCAAATAGGTTTTTATTATTGTGCATTAAGTATTTTGATTCGTCAACTAGTCTAGTGTTATAGTCTGTGTTTATATGAGATAAATCTACACCAGTCATAGCGCCTAAGTAAACTTCATTTACGTCTTTAAACTGTAAAGCTTTAGCAATAACATTTAGTCTATAGTGAGGTAATAGAGATAAGACTCCTGCACCAAGTTTTCTGATAGGTAATGGTAGTTTGTAATAAACTCCTCCTTTTTTTGCCCAATTGTATCTGTGATATCCAATAAAACTTTCGTCACCACCATCACCAGAAAGAGCTACTGTTACATGTTTTTTGGTATGTTTAGCCAAAAGCATTGATGGGATTGCTGAAGAATCAGAAAAAGGCTCATCGTAATAATGGCAAAAATTCTTAATTAAATCAATGCCTTCGTTGTAATTACATTCAATTACATGATGATCTGTTTGTAGGTGGTCAGCAACTTGCTGTGCATAATGACTTTCATCAAAGCCTTTTTCGTTAAATTTAACCGAAAATGTTTTAACCTTAGCGCTAGATGTTTGTGTTGCAGTAGCAGCAACTAATGAAGAGTCTACTCCTCCAGATAGGAATACACCAACAGGAACATCTGCAAATAACCTGCTTTTTACAGCGTCATTTAAAATTGTTTTAAGTTCTTGTTTAGCATCTTCATAACTTCCTTTATAAGGGTTTTTATTTGTGTAATCAATATCCCAATAGGGTTGTGATTTGAACTCACCAGAACTAAGGTTAAATGTAAACTTATGTCCTGCTTTAAGTTTTTTAACTTGACTGAAAATAGATTGAGGATCTGGTACATTTCCCCAAGATAAATAATAGGCTATTGCGCGTTCAGAAATTGTGAGGTTGTTGGAGTGTAATTGAATTGAGGATATTTGACTAGCAAATTCAAAATCTTTACCATTGTGGTAATAATAAAACGGTTTTTTACCTAGTCTATCTCTTGCTCCAAAGAGTATGTTGTTTTTTTCATCGTAAATTACAAATGAAAACATTCCAACAAAGTAATCTACACATTTTTCACCATACTCTAAATATGCAGCACAAAGTACTTCGGTATCACTAGTTGTTTTAAAACTATATCCTTTTTTACTAAGTGTTTCTTTAATTGTTTTGAAATTGTAAACTTCTCCGTTAAAAACAATATGAATTGTATCGTAATAAGTAAATGGTTGATTTGATCTAGGGTCTAAATCTATTATTGAAAGTCTATTATGACCAAAAATGATTTGTCTATTATCTTTTTTATAAAACTGCCAACCCATTTGATCAGGACCTCTAAAAGCTGTTCGCTTGAGTTTGTCCTTAACTTGCTGTTCGTTATAATTTAATGTTGTTCCGTAAATACCGCACATAGTATGACTTGAGTTTACTTTTATAAAGTTATTTCATTTTCTTGAGAGTTATTTGTACTCACTTTATTAAATAACCATATAGTTATAAATAGTATTAGGTAGTAATTAAAATAATTATGCATTGTTAATAAAATAGCGCTTAATGATATGGCTAGAAGTAATTTGTCAGTGTTGGTTTTGTAGCCGTAAATAGTTTTTCTAATTAAATACAAATAAAGACCTATAATAATTAAAAAGGGGATGATACCTGCTTCACCTAAAACCATTAAGTAGGTGTTGTGCACACCTTGTTTAACATTATCTATACCGCTAAAGCTTTTATAACCATTTCCAAAAATTGGCTTATCTAAAATATCATTGTAATAGGTAGACCATCTGCTCATTCGGCTATCTTCAGTTAGTCGTTCTGTTTGTGCATTATTATTTAATAACCCAATTAAAAGAGAAAATCGAGTAGTGTTAACTTGTAATATTGTGGCAAAACTTATTAATAGAGCCAATGTGCCAATACCAATTCCAAATAATTGCAAGTTTTTTTTGTTACTTATTGCAGAAAGCAAGGTTATTAGAAACCACATTAAAAAAAAGAACCTTGAAAAGGTTAAAATACCTGCAAAAGTAAAAATGAATGTAAATAAATACTTTGTAGTTTTATTACTAATGTTAAATGTTAAGCAGTAGCCTATTAGGCATACAAAAGCTGCTCCATTAGGATTTAAATAAAAGCCACTATACCTACCATAGTTATCAGCAAAAAATAAAGAATGAATTAATACACTTGTTGCTCCAATTAAAAGAAAAAGTAGTAACTCTTTTGAAGATGTGTCTCTAGCTACTTCAGCACCACAAATAATTAGAATACCGTATTTGATAAACTCATTGATGTAAACTTCATAATTATCAATATATGTTAGACCTGAAATTATAAAATAACTAACCCCTAGGATGGCTAAAGGGATAATTACAGGACGCTTTCTTGCAAAGAAATAATACCCAAGTAATAGTATAAAAGTAAGATGACTAACATAACCACCTATGGTTTCTCCAAACACAAAAAATGAGAAGCTATCAATACCCCAAAGAATTAAAATTAGAATTATGTATTTTAGGATTTTCATATTAAGTTCTTACTAATTTTAATGGAATATTCAACATAAATATCACAAAGCATGTAAGTTTTTTTACAAAAGACAAGCGATTGGTTCTCCGTTTTAAATATAGGTTAGATTTTATGTATTGAAATGCATAAAACCTATAAAATTTGTATTTTATAATATCATTTAAGGATACGTTTTCTAACTCAATCAAAGCACTGTTGTAATAGACTTTGGCTTTTCTTTCTTTACTTGTTTTTGTAGCAATAAGCCCATCGCTAGAATGGAAATAAATTCTATGGGCAATATTTATGCATAAAAAATCAAATGATCTATTAATATGGTTCCAAGTGTGACTTTCGCCAATATGACATTCATCGCTTAAAATCATTTTGTTAGATTTTAAAACATTAGTTTTCCAGCAATGCCATTTTTCGCCTTCAATGTTATGTTTGAGAACTCTAGTCTTAAAATCTACTTTCCAATAATCTTCAGGAAACTTATCTCCAATAATTTGACCGCTTTCATCCTTAGTGAGTGTCCAAATAGCTCCAATGTTATTATCAGTATTGTTAGTCCAAATATCTTTTAAATCTGATATTGTTTCTGGAACAAAAGTATCATCGCTATCTGCAATTATGGTGTATTTTTCTTTACACAAATCTATTGCAACGTTTACAGCATTAGATTTTCCTTTATTAATATTTAGTTTATGGTAAGTAATTTTAAATTCGGTAGTGTTTTTTATCCATTCACTAATTAGTTGATATGTGTTATCAGTACTACCATCATCAACAATAATCCATTCAAATGTTTTGGTGGTTTGTTGTATTAAAGATTTGTATACTCTAGGTAATGTATGCGCTCTATTATATGTTGGTGTAATTATATTAAACATAGGAACTGTTTAATTTGTTTATATAGACATATAAAATGATACTATTAACTATGGAAACTAGCGATGTAGCTAATGCTAACCCATAAACTCCCATTACATCTATTAAAATAAAATTGAACACAATATTTAGAATTAAACTTACTAAAGAAGTTAATACCATAAAATTATTTTTATTTATTGATGTTAAAAACTTAACCATCACTAAGCCACTAATATAAGAAGGTATTTGTAAAATATACATTTGTTGTATTTTTGATACAATTACAGTGTCTGAACTTGTAAAAGCATTTCTCTCAAAAACAAGCCATATAATTGGAGAAGAGAGAAGAACTAGTATAATTACTATAATAGAACTACTAATTATAAGGTATTTAAGTATTAGTTTTAGTTTTTTAAAAGTAGCTTCTTTATTATCAACAGCATTTTTAGAAAAATAGGGCAGAAGTACATTACCAACTGCAATACCTACAATTGAGATCGCAAAAGCAGGAATTTTGATTCCATAATTTAGAGCAGCTATTGAACCAACAATTAATTGAGCTGAAAAGTATTGGTCTATAAGTGGGTTAATACCACTTAGCAAGCTAGATGACACCTTAGCAGGTATTTGCTTAAATAATACTTTAATGTTAACCGAAATAAAATCAGGTGTTTGTAATGTGATAATTTTTCGATTAAGTGCTACTATCAACAAAAACAAGAAGTTTAGGATGCTTCCAAATAATGTACCTAAAGCAAGTACCAAACTTCCAAGAGCCTCTTTAAAAAAAACAAGACATATAATAATTGATATAGGCGTAAAAATACTTGCAATTGAAGAAAATTTAAACTCGTCATCAATGTTTAATAATCCACTTATTAAAGAAGAAAGTCCCCAAAATAAAATACAAGGAGCTACATAATAAAATTGTGTTTTAATTAAACTATAGTATTGTGTAGTGTGACCTTTAAAAAATGTTTCTAAATAAGTGTCAGTAAAAAGTATAGCAATAAGTAAAAACACTAAGGATATTACAATTGTCACAATAAAACTGGTGCTTTGAAATGCTCCTATGTTTTTTCCTGTTTTTAATTCGCTAACATAGTTTGGTATAAAAACGCTTTTAAACGAATCTAGAAAAACACCACTTATAAATGTGGGAAACAATATAGCTATGTAAAAAGTGTCGAGTAATTCCGAAAGACCAAAGCTATTAGCTACAACTATTTCTTTAAAAAAACCAAGCCCACTTACAATTAAAGTAGTTACTCCAACGGTAATTACATTAGTAACCGTTGAGTTTTTAAGTAAGTTACTTATAAAAGATTTTAAATCGAATTTTGAATTCAATTGTACTGGTATTGGTTAAGTCTATTTTAGAAATCTTCTAATTGGCCATAATAGTACAAAGAAAAACTTGATAATAGGTGAATCAATAGATGTTGTGTAGTTTTTTAGGTTGAAATCTAAATAATTAGATAATCTTAGTAAAAAGTATAAGCTTTTTATAAAGTATGTTGGTGCTTTTAAAAAGTTCTCTTTAAAGAACCAATTATAGTTAGCAATGAGTTGTGTAGCAGATCCTAAAGCAGTTTTTTCAATGTTAGAACTAGATATTGAGTTTTCAATGTTAGTATGATAAATACGTAATGCCTTATTAATATACACAGTTATAAAATCTTTTTTAGCTAATAGATTCCAAATAAGTCCTTCAGGCATAAAACCGTTGCTAATAAACGCTTTGTTGTAAACTATATTCCTTAAAATATTAGTTTTAGTAAAACCCCATTTTTCACCTAAAATTCTCTTAACAGTATATGATTCAAAGGTATTACTAAAATATGGACTCGTAGGATAAGAGTCACCTACCTGATCACCATTTTGATCAATGCATAAAGCTGTAATAGCACCAATAGTGTTTTTTTTCTCAACAGGTATACTGTTGTAAGTATTATTAAACACCTCTAAAGCGTTATCAACGCATTCATCATCAGCATCAAATGTTAAAAAAAAATCACCATCGGCTAATTTAATGGCTTGCATAAAACAGCTCATCTTATGCTTGTTTTTGGTGTTATGTATATACTTAATGTCTAAAGGAGACTTTTTTATAATGCTTGAAATGATGTTGTGAGAACTATCGGTAGAGCCATCATTAATGATTAACCATTCAAAATCCTTAAAACTTTGTTTAACTAAACAGTCGTGAACACGTTCAATTGTTTTTTCACAATTATATACAGGTGTAAAAACAGTAAATTTATACTTAAATGCCTTAGTTGGTTGTTCAATGTATTTTGGAATTAAATCTCTAAACATTATATAAGTTTAATTATGAGTTCGTTCCATTTTTCTGCAACTTGACTTACTTCGTATGCCTTAGCGGTTTTAAAAGCTTCCTTTCCTAGTGAATCTCTAAGGGTATTATTATCGATTAGTTCTATAAGTCTGCTTTCTAATTGTGATTGATTGTTGACTTCAATTAGGAAGCCATTTTTGGTGTTTTCAATAATGTCTGAAGGTCCTGTCGGACAATCTGTTGATATGCATGCCATTTCAAAATACATAGCTTCTATTAAAGCATTAGGAAAACCTTCAGACTTTGATGTAAAAGCAAAAATACTAGCTGTATTGTAATAATTTTGAACATCGTTAATATTGCCTGTAAATATAACGTTGTTGGCTATATGTAACTTTTTAGTGAGTTTTTCATAGTCTTTTCGTAATTCACCATCGCCAATTAAAACAAGTTTCCAGTCCTTTTTATTTATGCTCGCAAATGCTTTTAATAATACATCTTGAGCTTTATTGCTGTCTAACCGTCCAACATTAATTATAGTAGGTGTTCTTTTTTTAGAAATATTTTTTTGAGAACTTAATGTTTCAGAAATAGGATTAGGAAGGATTAAAACTTTATTGCTCTTAACAAAAGTTTGATAATAATTTTTAATCAAGTTTGATTGAACTACTAAGAAGTTCGCTTTAGGGTAGGTGTATCTCACAAGTTTATCCCAAAAAGAATTGTTTGTGTATATGTATGGGTTACTTCTTTCTGAAATTATGCATGGTATTTTTAACGATTTTGAAGCAATTAAACTCAATACATTTGATGTGGTCATAAAACTTAATACTAAGTCAATATTTTCACTCTTTAAATGTTTTTTTATTGTTTTAATGAGCTTTGTGTTATTCTTTAAAGCACTAACTAAGTTTTTACTATTGTTAATCTTATCGACACAAGACTTCAATGTAATTTCTTTATTTATGGTATAAAAAGGCGTTGTATTAACAATTGTTATTATGGTAACATTGTATTGTAATGCAAAATAATTGGCTAATGTAGTTACTACGCGTTCTGCACCTCCAGAGTTCAAACTATACACAACAAAAGCAATATTTTTTTTGGGCTTCAAATTCTAATAATTTATGTAAATGTAGTTAATTTAATAGTTCTTTGTTCATTATCAATTATGTAGGAATTTACTTTTAAACGTTAAAATTGTGTAGTTAGTCGACTTTTTTTACATTCTGAACGTATATTTGTTGACGCTATAATAACTATTCTATCCTGAAAAATCTTTATTTGTAAGAAAAAGATTTCATTTTTTTTCTGTTTGTCGAATATTAATGCGTTAAAACGTATTTTTAAATATTATTTATATAGATTGCCAGTATAATAGCAAGCCCCAAAGATTAATAGTAGATGAAGCCCCTAAATTTTGGTTGCCATAATTATGGCCTATTGTGTTTTAAAAAAGCACTGTGTTTAATTTTATTTGTATCGTATTATAGTATAGCTCAAGTTTACCCACCTGATGTTAATGTTAATTCAGTTGATTGGGGAACTTATCAAGTACCAACTAGTGTGCCTGATTATTTAGCTACGTTTACGGACCCATTAACAGGTAACAATGTTACTCGAATAAGTGATGAGAATGTATTTGGTTGTGATTGTTCTCAATTACGACATATTTATGCCAAAAAGCAACCTTGGAATGCTGATGGCACTAAAATTATGACTGCGGGTTGGCCATCAAAAATTTTAGATGGTAATACTTATGAGGTGTTAACTACTGCTTATTGTCGTTCATTATGGAGTAATGTTGAACCAGACATTACGTATGATTCACACGAGAACCAATTATTCAGAAGAAATATAGTTACACAAAATGAAACTGTTTTAAAAACCTTTTCAGGGTATTCATCTGTAAGTGTTGGAGATGGAGAAGGTAATTTGTCCAATGATGATCGTTATGTGGCTTTAATAGCAACTAGTGGATCACAAAAAACGATATTAGTTTACGATATATTTAATGATGAAATTCTGGGAACAAAGTCTCTAGGAACTGCTAATATTGATTGGGTGTCTGTATCACAATCTGGTGAATATGTAGTAATGAGTGGATACTCTGATGGTTCAGGACCATTGCAAGGTATTAAAGCTTACGATAAGTACATGAATAATGAAATACACTTATATAGCGGAAGACCTCATGGAGATATAGGATACGATGCTCAAGGAAATGAAGTTTATGTGGCATACCAAGGTGTTAGTGGTTATAGTTTGTCTTATGCAAGATTAGATAATGGAGCAAAACAAGGAATTTTTCCATTCTCAGGAGGATCAGGTGATAGTGGCCTTTGGGGAGGACATATTAGTACTAGAAATTTAAACAGACCAGGATGGGCTTATGTAAGTGAACAAGGGCATCCATCTAATGTAAATAATTATGAAGCAACAAGAGAGATTTTTGCTATTAAGTTAGATAATTCTCAAACTATAGAAAGATTTACCAAGCATAATACTAATTTAAATTCAGGATATAGCCATCAAGCTCATGCAGTACCAAATAGAGATGGTTCTAAGGTGATATTCGCAAGTAATTGGGATAACGCTAGCTTAGAAAACAATTCTTATCCCTTGTTGTGGGTTGTAGAAGCACCACAAGATCCAACAGGAATAACAGCAAATGCAGGAGAAGATATATCGATTTGTGAAGGCGAAGAGGTGGTTTTAGCAGCTACAGGAGGAGCAACGTATGAGTGGAGTACAGGTGAAACTACACAAAGTATTACAGTAAGTCCAACAGAAACAACAACCTATATTGTTACTGCTTATGATGAATCTGGAAGTAATTCAGATCAAGATGATGTAATAGTTACTGTTAATGCAATACCCGAAGCTAATGCAGGAGAAGACGTGTCTGTTTGTTTTGGTAACTCTATTACGCTAATAGCCTCAGGAGGAAGTACATATTTATGGAGTACAGGAGAAACTACAGAAAGTATAACTGTATCTCCAAGTGAAACAACAATATATTCAGTTGAAGTTTTTGAAAACGATTGTTCTAGTAGTGATGAAGTGCTAGTAACTGTTAGTGAGCTTCCTGTAATTAATGCAGGAGAAGATGTAACAATTAATCTTGGAGAAAGCACTACGCTTACAGCTACAGGAGCAGATACTTATTTATGGAGTACAGGAGAAACTACCCAAAGTATAACAGTAAGTCCTGTAGAGACTACAACTTATTCAGTTACAGGATTTACAAATGGATGTGAAAACACGAACACTGTTACTGTTTTTTTGCAAGGTAGTACTGTAGTTGCTGATGCAGGAGAAGATGTGTCGATTTGCGAAGGCGAAGAGGTGGTTTTAATAGCTACAGGAGGAGTAACGTATGAGTGGAGTACAGGTGAAACCACACAAAGTATTACAGTAAGTCCAACTGAAACAACAATCTACACTGTTACAGTTTTTGATGAATCTGGAAGTAATTCAGATCAAGATGATGTTACTGTAACAGTAAATGCACTTCCCATAGCTAATGCAGGAGAAGATGTGTCTGTTTGTTTAGGTAACTCTATTACGCTAACAGCTTCAGGAGGAAGTACATATTTATGGAGTACAGGAGAAACTACAGAAAGTATAATTGTATCACCAAGTGAAACAACAACATATTCAGTTGAAGTTTTTGAAAACAATTGTTCAAGTACTGATCAAGTGATGGTTACTATAAATGAATTACCAATTGTTGATGCAGGTTCTGATGTTACAATAAATGTAGGAGAAAGCACTACGCTTACAGCTACAGGAGCAGATACCTATTTATGGAGTACAGGAGAAACTACCCAAAGTATAACAGTAAGTCCAACAGAGACTACAACTTATTCAGTTACAGGATTTACAAATGGCTGTGAAGCATCAGATTCTGTTTTAGTGTCAGTTGAAGACCTAGTAATTGCCAATGCAGGAGATGATGTTAGTATTTGTCAAGGTTACGAAACTGTTTTGACAGCTTCTGGAGGAGAAAGTTATCTATGGAGTACAGGAGCTACTACACAAAGTATAACAGTAAGTCCTAGTTCAACCTCAACCTATTCGGTTATTGCTTATGTAGGTGATCAACAAGATGAAGATGAAGTCACAGTTACTGTTAATCCTAATCCAAATGTTATTATTCAAAATGGAGATGAAGTTATGATATTGCAAGGTGATTATGTCACTTTATCAGCAACAGGAGCTAATAGTTACCAATGGAGCAATGGTGCAACTCAACCCAATATAGCTGTTAATCCTAGTGTTACAACAACATATTCAGTTACAGGATTTATAAACAATTGTGAAGATGAGAAGCAAATAACAGTTAATGTATTAGAAGAAGTTACAGCAGTTGTTGATGTTGAGCAAAATGAAATTTGTTTAGGAGAGACTGTTACACTTACAGCTTCAGGTGGAGATGAGTATTTATGGAGTACAGGAGATACAACTGAAAGCATAACTGTATCGCCTGAAGAGAGTTTAGAATATTCGGTAACAGTGTTTAATGCGTTAGATTTTGATGAGACCTCAGTAATTGTCTCAGTGGTTGATTGTTCATCAATAGAAACTCCTGATGAGCCTGAAGAGTTTGGTTTTCTTGTATATCAAGACCCACAAACAGATGTGTTAAAAGTACGTGTATCAGGTTATCAAAGCGTTAATGTGAATAACATGTCTATATTTGATATTACTGGAAAACACGTGTTTTCTATTGATTTTGAGGAAGAAGATGAGTCAACTGTGATAAAAGAAATAGATACAAGCTCATTTTCTAGAGGAATCTATATCATTAGGTTGATATATGATGATAAAGCACTCGTTAAAAAAATTCCTATTCGATAAAAAAAGAAAAGACTTGGTTATCCAAGTCTTTTTTATTTAAAATCTATTGAAAGAACAGTAGCTACTGAATCACAGTTTTTGATATGAAGTGCAATGTCACTTTTATTTAACTTGTTTTCAATTACATAAGTTTTACAATCTTCAGACTTTGTGTCACTTTCTTGAAAGTTAACATCTCCAGTTAAAATTAAATTAGTGATAGTAGTAGTGTCTATATCATGAGTATTCATAATTGCTTTCGTTTCATCAGAGAGCAATCGTTTTTTAATTGAAATGTTTTTAATGGTTCTTGCGTTTGGACCATAATCACACGAAGTATTTTTTCCTCTTAAAAAAAAGGCTAAAAGTATTAAGCCTATTGAAAATCCTCCTAAGTAGTAACCTATACGTTGTATTAATTTCATTAGTTAAATTGAAAATTTTCTGTAAAAATACAACCCTTTTTAACCTTAGCAAAACTCCAACTTAGTAAAGATGAATTGGACTAAAAAATAAGTAAGTTTACGTCATTATAGTTAAGACCAAACCAATCAGCTACCGACTTATTAGTTAAAACACCATGATATAAGTATAAACCATTTTTTAAACCTCTATCAAACCTGATAGCATCTTCAATACCACCATCTTCAGCAATTTTTAGTAGATAAGGTGTAAAAATATTACTGATAGAAACTGATGCAGATCTAGAGTAACGAGCGGGAATATTAGGTACACAATAGTGAGTAACTCCATTGACTTCAAAAGTTGGATGGTCATGATTTGTAATTTCACTAGTTTCAAAACAGCCTCCCATATCAATACTAACATCTATTACAACAGCTCCATTTTTCATGCTGCAAACCATTTCTTCAGTAACAACAATAGGAGCTCTATTGGTTCCTCTTACAGCTCCAATAGCAACATCACAGCGTTTTAGGGCTTTAATTAAGTTTTTTGGTTGAATGGTTGAGGTGTATATTGTTCTTCCTAAGTTAGACTGTAAACAACGTAATTTGGTAATAGAGTTGTCAAAAACTTTTACATTGGCTCCAAGCCCAATAGCTGAACGTGCAGCAAATTCACCAACAGTACCAGCACCTATTATTACAACTTCAGTAGGAGGAACACCACTAATATTACCAAACATTAATCCGTTACCACCATTAACATTAGATAGTAATTCTGAAGCAATTAAAATTGAAGCTGTTCCAGCAATTTCACTAAGTGATCGTACAGCAGGATATGCACCATCTTCATCTTTAATAAATTCAAAAGCTAAAGCTGTAATTCGTTTAGAAGCAAGAGCTTCAAAGTATTTTTTGCTTTGAGTTTTTAACTGTAATGCAGAAATAAGAAGCGTTTGTGGATTAATAAGTTTTATTTCGTCAAGAGAAGGTGGTTCTACTTTTAGAATAATAGGGTTAGAGTAGACCTTAGCTGTATCTTTGGTAACTTCGGCACCTGCTTCACTGTAGTTTTTGTCTTTAAAGTTAGCACCTTCGCCAGCTCCAGATTCTATCATTACTCTATGTCCATTTGACACTAAAGCAGATACTGCATCAGGAGTTAAACAAACTCTTTTCTCTTGAAAATAAGTTTCTTTTGGAATACCAATGTATAGATTGCCTTTTTTTCTTAAAACTTCTAGTTTTTCTTCTTGAGGCAAAAGTTGAGCCCTTGTAAAAGGAGATAAAGATTTACTCATTTGTGATTGAAATAATATTCAAATTACAAATAATAATTTGAATTTTAAAAGTAATCTTTAAACTTTCCTAAAATACCTTTTGGTTTAATTTTAAACTCGTCTTCAAGCTCCTGCATAGTTTTATCGGCATCATTTATTTTATTGAAAATCCTTACTCTAATGAGGTATATTGAAGGAACCACAATAGCCATTACGGGTAATAAGTAAATAAATTGGTATTCATCAATATTTTGAGTGTCGCCATTATAAGTACCTACAATTTGAAAGATATACATCACTATTGGAACCAATAGTGCATGATACCACCAGTGTCTGCAAGTAACAAACCATATAATTAAAAGGATAAGAGGTATAAACTTACCAGTAAAAACCCACATAGCATAATTGGCATCTTCCCAAAGGTTGCTATCGTATGTAAACAAAAAAGTGTCCCAAACTTTAGTTTGAGGGACACTTTCATGTAACGAAAATAAGAAAGGAGTGATTGCTATTAAGGTTGCAATAATACTACCAACAACAACACTCTTGTTAATCTTATTAGCAGTTTTTAATAAGCTTTCTTGGTCCTTTTTCGATTTCTGATTTTGTTTGATCATTTAAGTCAATTAAATTTGTAGCCTGAGCTGCAAATAACATTCCACCGAAAAGCGCGATCGCTAATACGTACTTTTTTGTTTTCATAATTCAAGGGATTTAATTAATTAATTACTTCAAATTTAGAATCAACAAGGTGTAAATTCTGTTAAAGAAATGTTAAAATAATTTTCAGAAATCGCTTGAACGTTACGGTTTTTCCGTACTTTGCAACTATGCTCTATTGGTGTGATGCCACTTTTTTTACAAAAAATTTTGCTGCTCCATAGGTTTTTTTTTGGTTAATTTTATGTTTTGGTCAAATTTGAGGGTTCTTTTACCATTTTCATCAGAAACAATTGTTACAATTTCTGCGTCATCTGGGATTAAATTTGGAATTTTTTCTGGCCATTCTACAAGTTTCCATGCACTAGAGTAGAAGTAATCTTCAATACCAAAATTTAATGCTTCTTCCTCGTTTTCAATTCTATAAAAATCAAAATGAAAAATCGTATCAGAAGGAGATGAATATTCATTAACAAGTGCGAATGTTGGACTACTTACCAAATCATTACTACCAAGATGTTCAACAATCGCTTTTATGAGTGTAGTTTTGCCAACACCCATTTTTCCGTAAAACAAAATTGTTCTAGAAGATGCATGTTTTATAACTGCTTCAGCAATTGAATGAATATCAGATATTTGATAAGTTGTTTCCAAAATTGTACTTGCTAAGTATAAAATTCAGCACAAGTATAAGAATAAAATTCGAGAAAAACCAATAAAAAGTGTATTTCGTCGGATTTTTTTGCATTACATAGATTGTTTTGGACTCATGACAACAAACGGAATAATCATTTCTTCTAGTGACACTCCACCATGTTGATAAGTGTTTCTATAGTAGCTTACATAATGGTTATAATTGTTTGGGTAAGCTAAAAATACATCGCCTTTTGCGAAAATATAGGAGCTGCTCATCGTGATTGAAGGCAAATGTATGGTCTTTGGGTCTTTAGCTGCAAGTACATCTTTATTTTCATAAGTTAGGCTACGTCCAGTTTTGTATCTTAAATTTAAGCTGGTATCTCTATCACCAATTACTCTTGATGGGTTTTTTACATTAATGGTTCCATGGTCTGTGGTTAAAATAAGCTTAAAGCCAAGAAGCTGTGCTTGTTGGATCATCTCTAATAATGGAGAGTTTTTAAACCAGCTTTGTGTTAAAGATCTGTAGGCCTTATCGTTTGAAGCTAGCTCTTTTACAACTTCCATTTCGGTTTTAGCGTGAGAAAGCATATCTACAAAATTGTAAACCACTACAGTAAGGTCGTTGTCTTTTAAAGCTTTAAAGTTTTCAACTAGTTTCTTTCCAGACTTTAAGTTTGTGATTTTGTGATACTCATGTTTTAAGTGTGATAACCCTAAGCGTTTTAATTGTGCTTCAAGAAACTCAGCTTCGTGTAAATTTTTACCACCATCATCAGTGTCGTTTTTCCAAAGGTCTGGATGTAGCTTTTCCATATCACTTGGCATTAAACCAGAAAAAATAGCATTTCTTGCATATTGCGTAGCTGTAGGGAGAATACTGTAAAACGGCTCTTCGTATGTTTTTTTGTAGTAGTTGTTTACAATAGGCTCAAATGCTTTCCATTGGTCGTAACGTAAATTATCTATAACAACAAAAAGAGTTGGTTGTTTGTCGCTTAATTCAGGAACAACCTTTTCTTTAAATAAGGTATGCGACATTATTGGTGCTTCGGTATTGTGGTCAAACCAACTAGGGTAGTTCTTGTCTATAAACTTTCCAAACTGCTGGTTAGCTTCACTTTTTTGAGATTCTAAAATTTCGGTCATACCAACATCTTCAATGTCTTCAAGTTGTAATTCCCAATAAATTAATTTTTGATAGAGTTCTTCCCATTCTTCAAAAGAGTTAACCATAGATAAGTCCATAGCTATTTTTCTAAACTCTTGTTGGTAGTTAGAAGTTGTCTTTTCTGAAACTAACCTAGAATGATCCAAATTCTTTTTTAAACTCAGTAGTATTTGATTTGGGTTTACAGGTTTTATAAGGTAATCGGCTATTTTACTACCTATAGCTTCTTCCATAATATACTCTTCTTCACTTTTAGTAATCATAACTACAGGAAGGTTAGCACGCTTTTCTTTAATCTCATTTAAGGTTTCCAATCCTGTAAGTCCTGGCATGTTTTCATCTAAAAAAACAATATCAAAGTTAGTATCGTTAATAATTTCGATGGCTTCAGTACCACTTTTGCATGTAGTAACCTTATATTGCTTTTGTTCTAAAAAGAGAATATGCGGTTTAAGTAAATCAATTTCATCGTCAACCCAAAGAATATTTATATTGTTCATGTATATTTGTTTAAATTTAAAGTAAAAATTGAAGTTTGAATAAGGTAAACAAACTTAAGATATTTAACGACCCAATTTACGGATTTATTACTATTCCAAATTCGTTAATTTTTGATTTAATTGAACACAGATACTTTCAACGCCTAAGACGAATAACCCAAATGGGAATGTCTTATCTGGTTTATCCAGGCGCACACCATACTAGATTTCATCATGCAATTGGTTGTATGCATCTAATGCAAAAAGCGGTGAATGTGCTTCGTTTTAAAGGAGTTGCCATTTCTGAAGAAGAAGAAAATGCGCTCTATATTGCCATTTTATTACATGATATTGGTCATGGTCCGTTCTCGCATGCTATGGAACATAGTATTGTTAATGGAGTCTCACACGAGGATATTTCAATGCTTTTTATGGAGCAGTTGAATAAAGAATTTAACTCAAGTTTAACGCTTGCTATAGCTATTTTTAAAGGTAACTATTCCAGAAAGTTTTTATGTCAATTAATATCTGGTCAATTAGATATGGATCGATCAGATTATTTAAAGCGTGATAGTTTTTACACAGGAGTTGCTGAGGGAAATATTAACAGTGAGCGATTAATAACTATGCTTAACGTAATTGATGATGTGTTGGTTGTTGAAGAAAAAGGTATTTATAGTGTTGAAAAGTTTTTGGTAGCAAGACGTTTTATGTATTGGCAAGTGTATTTGCATAAAACTAGTTTAGCTGCTGAACAGTTGTTAATGAGAGTGTTGAGTAGAGCTAAGGAACTGACCAATAAAGGAGTTCATTTGCAAGCAAGTGAACCTTTGCAGTATTTTCTTAAGAATGAAATCTCTCTAGATGATTTTAATAAAGAAACTCTAGAAGCCTTTTCACGATTAGACGATTATGATATTGTTTCAGCAATGAAAACATGGCAGTTTCATGAAGATTTTGTACTGAGAAATCTTTGCGAAATGATTATCAATAGAGATTTACTTAAAATTAAAATAAAGAACAAAAGGATAAAGAAAGATGTTTTGCAAAAACACACTCAACACCTAATGAACAAGCATTCAATATCTAAAGAAGAAGCTGAGTATTTTGTGTTTTATGGTGAAATTTCTAATCAGGCTTACAATGCCAAAAAGCAAGGGATTAATATTCTTCAAAAAAATGGAAAGATAGTAGACATCGCTAAAGTATCAGACCAGTTCAACATCAAGTCCCTTTCAAAACAAGTGACTAAATATTATATATGTTATCCTAAGGATAAAATGTGATACATTTTTTCTATTTTTGCGATTAATGAAATTCACAGCAACACAAATAGCAGGAATTTTAGAAGGTGATATTATTGGAAATCCCGATGTTGAAGTTTCTAAGCTTTCCAAAATAGAAGAAGGAACCGAAGGGTCATTAACCTTTTTGGCTAATCCTAAATACAAGCCTTATATTTATTCTACAAAGGCATCAATTACAATAGTTAATAAAACTTTTGAAGCAGAAAACGACATCACTACAACTTTAATAAAAGTTGAAGATGCTTATAAATCGTTCTCAAAATTGTTGGAGTATTACAATCAGGTAAAACTTAATAAAAGCGGAGTTGAACAACCCTCGTTTATTTCAGAAACAGCAAGCTATGGAGAAAACGTTTATGTAGGCGCATTCACTTATATTGGTGATAAGGTAAAAATAGGAGATAATGTAAAAATATTTCCAAGTGCTTACATAGGAGACAATGTTACAATTGGTGATAATACCATAGTGTTTTCTGGAGCTAAAATTTATTCTGAAAGTTGCATTGGCTCAAACTGTGTGATTAATTCAGGAGCTATAATTGGAGCTGATGGCTTTGGTTTTGCACCTAATGAAAAAGGAGAATATAGCAAAGTGCCACAAACCGGAAATGTAATTATTGAAGATTATGTAGATATTGGTGCTGCTACTACTATTGATAGAGCAACGTTAGGCTCAACAATTATTAGAAAAGGAGTTAAGCTTGATAACCAAATACAAATTGCACATAATGTTGAAGTTGGTAAAAACACAGTTATTGCTGCTCAAACAGGTGTAGCAGGATCTACTAAAATTGGTGAAAACTGTATTATAGGTGGTCAAGTTGGTATAGTAGGACATATAACAATAGGAAATAATGTAAAAATCCAAGCACAATCAGGAATTGGACGAAACATTAAGGATAATGAAGTGTTACAAGGTTCGCCAGCATTAAGTTATGGTGATTTTAATAAGTCCTATGTATACTTTAAAAATCTTCCTAAGATTGTAAAAGATATTAATGAAATAGAAAAAAAAGTAAATGGCAATAATTAAAACAGACGTTAAGCAAAAAACCATTCAAAAAGAAGTTTCGCTTACAGGTGTTGGGTTGCATACAGGAAAAAATGTAACACTTACTTTTAAACCTGCTTCGGTAAATAATGGTTACTCTTTTAAAAGAATTGATTTAGAAGGTAATCCAGTAATCGAAGCTGATGCAAACTATGTTACCAACACACAACGAGGTACATGTTTAGAAAAAAATGGAGTTGTTATTCAAACCTCTGAACATGTTTTGGCTGCTTTGGTTGGAATGGATATTGACAACGTTATTATTGAGCTAAACGCTTCAGAACCTCCAATTATGGATGGGTCTTCAAAATTCTTTGTTGAAGCATTAGAAAATGCAGGAATCGAAGAGCAAGATGACTTTAGAGAAGAATATGTAGTGTCTGATGTTGTGTCGTATTCTGATGAAGAAACAGGTAGCGAAATTATTGTTATGCCTGCTAAAGAATATCAAATTACAACAATGGTTGACTTTGGTACAAAAGTATTAGGTACTCAAAATGCAACTTTAAATCATATTTCCGATTTTAAAGATGATATTTCAGACTCTAGAACCTTTAGTTTCTTACATGAGCTAGAAATGCTTTTAGAGCATGGTCTTATTAAAGGAGGCGACTTAAACAATGCAATAGTTTATGTTGATAAGGAATTGTCAAAAGAAACTACCGAAAAACTTAAAGTAGCTTTTAATAAAGAGACTTTAGCAATAAAACCAAACGGAATTTTAGATAATCTTACGTTACATCATCCTAACGAAGCGGCTAGACATAAACTGTTAGATGTAATAGGAGATTTAGCTTTAGTAGGAACTCGTATTAGAGGGAAAATTATAGCTAACAAGCCTGGGCATTATATCAATACGCAGTTTGCTAAAAAAATGTCTAAAATCATTAAAAATGAAAGACGTAACAATGTTCCTAGTGTAGATTTAAACCAAGAACCATTAATGGATGTCAATCAAATTATGGCAATGTTGCCTCACAGACAACCATTTTTGCTTATTGACAAAATATTTGAATTGACTGATAGTGGTGTTATAGGTATGAAAAACGTCACTATGAATGAGCCTTTCTTTGCAGGTCATTTCCCAGGAGCTCCAGTAATGCCAGGAGTTTTAATAGTTGAAGCTATGGCACAAACAGGAGGTATTCTGGTGTTAAGTACAGTGCCAGATCCTGAAAACTATTTAACCTTCTTTATGAAAATAGATAATGTTAAGTTTAAGCAAAAAGTAGTTCCTGGTGACACATTGATATTTAAGTGTGATTTAATTACACCTATTCGTCGTGGTATATGCCACATGCAAGGATATGCTTATGCAAACGGAAAGTTATGTGCTGAAGCAGAACTTATGGCTCAAATATCTAAAGTGAAATAAACATGAACCAGACAGAAACTTATATTTTAAGTGCTTTGGTCAATCAAATAGGCGAATACATTTTCACCTATTCATTTAAATTAAAATTACAAAAATGAACCAACCATTAGCATACGTACATCCTGGAGCAAAAATCGCGAAGAATGTCGTAATAGAACCTTTTACAACAATCAACAATAATGTAACTATTGGTGAAGGCACTTGGATTGGAAGTAATGTTACCATTATGGAAGGTGCAAGAATAGGAAAAAACTGTAATATTTTCCCTGGTGCTGTAATTTCTGCAGTTCCTCAAGACTTAAAATACAAAGACGAAGACACGCTTACAATTATTGGAGATAATGTAACTATAAGAGAGTGTGTTACCATTAACAGAGGTACAACTGATAAGATGAAAACGGTTGTAGGTGACAATTGTTTAATTATGGCGTATTGCCATATTGCTCACGATTGTATTGTAGGTAATAATTGTATTTTTTCAAACAACTCAACATTAGCAGGTCATATTACTGTTGGTGATTATGTTGTACTTGCTGGTATGACTGCTGTACACCAGTTTTGTTCAATTGGTAATCATGCTTTTGTTACAGGAGGATCTTTGGTAAGAAAAGATGTACCTCCATATGTAAAAGCAGCAAGAGAGCCTTTGTCTTATGTTGGTATTAATTCTGTAGGACTAAGACGAAGAGGGTTTTCAACCGAAAAAATTAGAGAAATTCAAGATATATACAGAATTCTGTATCAAAAAAATTATAACAATACCCAAGCTGCTGAGATTATTGAAGCTGAAATGGAAGCGACTTCAGAACGCGATGAAATACTTCAATTTATCAAAGACTCTCAACGAGGTATTATGAAAGGATATTTTAAATCAAATTAATTTATGGCAACTACAAGTGATATTAGAAACGGATTGTGTATTAGATACAATCATGATATTTATAAAATTATAGAATTTTTACACGTAAAACCTGGTAAAGGTCCAGCGTTTGTTCGTACAAAATTAAAAAGTGTAACTACAGGAAAAGTTATAGATAACACCTTTTCTGCAGGACATAAAATTGAAGACGTTAGAGTAGAAACTCACAAATTCCAGTTTTTATATAACGATGGAGAATTTTACCATTTTATGAATACTGAAGACTATACTCAAATTCGTTTATTAGAAGCTGCATTAGACAGACCAGAATTAATGAAAGAAGGAGAAGTAGTAACTGTGCTTATCAATACAGAAGATAATTTACCTTTATCTGTTGAAATGCCTGCAAGCGTTATTCTTGAAGTTACTGCAACTGAACCTGGAGTAAAAGGAAACACAGCAACTAATGCAACAAAACCTGCAACTGTTGAGACAGGAGCAGAGGTTAATGTTCCTTTGTTTATTAATGAAGGGGACAAGATTAAGATTGAAACTGAAAAAGGAACTTACAAAGAAAGAATTAAAGAATAACTTTAATTGAAATTTTCAAAACCACATACTTTAAAAGAAATAGCTAGCATAATTAAATGTGATTATGTTGGAGAAGAGACCTTTCCTGTTTTGGGCATGAATGAAATTCATGTGGTTGAACCAGGAGACATTGTGTTTGTTGATCATCCTAAGTATTATGATAAGGCATTACAATCTGCTGCAACCATAATATTAATTAATAAAGAGGTAGAATGTCCTAAAGGAAAAGCACTATTAATTAGTGATGACCCTTTTAGAGATTTTAATAAACTCACGCAACATTTTAAACCGTTTCAAGCTTCTGATATTGCAATATCAAAGACTGCAAAAGTTGGAAAAAACACAGTTATTCAACCCAATTGTTTTATTGGTAATAATGTTATAATAGGTGACAATTGTGTTATCCATTCCAATGTAAGTATTTATGATGATGCTGTTATTGGTGATAATGTTACAATACATTCAGGTACTGTATTAGGAGCAAATGCGTTTTACTACAAAAAAAGACCAACTGGTTTTGATCGTTTACTTTCTGGAGGTCGAGTAGTTATTCAAGATAATGTTGATATAGGAGCTTCTTGTACAATAGATAAAGGTGTTACAGGAGATACGACCATTGGAGAAGGCTCTAAGCTAGATAATTTAATTCAAATAGGGCATGATACTGTTATTGGTAAAAAATGTCTCATTGCATCGCAAGTAGGTATTGCAGGTTGTGTAGTAATTGAAGATGAAGTAACTATTTGGGGACAAGTTGGTATTACCAGCGGAATTACCATAGGTTCAAAAGCAGTTATTTCTGCACAATCAGGAGTAAGTAAATCTCTTGAAGGTAACAATAGCTATTTTGGGACACCAGCAGACGATTTTAGATCTAAATATAAAGAAATAGCTTCTATCAAGAAGATTCCTGAAATTTTAGAACAATTAAAAAATAAATCATGACTCCAAAAGAATATGTAAAACGTTTTTATGAATCAGATTTTGCCAATGATACAACTGTAATTGATAATTATCTACATAAAGATTGTTTATTGCATTGGAGTAGTAGTAAAGGGTTTTCTGTTTTAAAGTTTAATGATATTAAAGATTTATTCTTAGATGTCAGTAGAACGTATGAGTCGTTTAGAGTTGAAATCAGTCATCTGTTAGCCGATGAAAATTTTGTGACTACGAGATATACTGTCTATGTAAGAACAATTGAAGATCCTGATGAAGAACAACCAATGGCACATTTTATAACTATCTGGGAGTTAAAAGACAATAAACTCTATCGTGGTTACGAAATAAGCCAGCAAGCAGATTTAAGTTTAGAGAGTCTTAAATCATTTTCAAAAATAAAAGTATAAAACACTTTTTTATAGGTGTTAAAACAGTATTTTTGTAACGTTTTTTAAAATAAAAATCAAAATATAGATGAGCGTTTTAGTAAATAAGAATTCAAAAATTATAGTACAAGGTTTTACAGGTAGTGAAGGTACTTTTCACGCTGGACAAATGATTGAGTATGGAACCAATGTTGTTGGAGGTGTTACACCAGGAAAAGGTGGTCAAACTCATTTAGATAAACCAGTTTTTAACACTGTAAAAGAAGCTGTTGATTCAGTAGGAGCAGATACAACTATTATATTTGTACCACCAGCGTTTGCTGCTGATGCAATTATGGAAGCTGCTGATGCTGGTATTAAAGTAATTATCACAATTACTGAAGGTATTCCAGTTGCTGATATGATTACGGCTTCAAACTATATTAAAGATAAAGATTGTCGTTTAATAGGTCCTAACTGTCCTGGAGTAATCACTCCTGGTGAAGCTAAAGTAGGTATTATGCCTGGTTTCGTTTTCAAAAAAGGAAAAGTAGGGATTGTTTCAAAATCAGGAACATTAACTTATGAAGCGGCTGACCAAGTAGTAAAACAAGGTTTAGGAATTACTACAGCAATTGGTATTGGTGGTGACCCAATTATTGGAACAACGACTAAAGAAGCTGTTGAGTTGTTAATCAACGATTCAGAAACTGAAGCTGTGGTTATGATTGGTGAAATTGGTGGCCAATTAGAAGCCGATGCTGCTAAATGGTATAAAAACAGCGGAAGCAAAAAACCTATTATTGGGTTTATAGCTGGTGAAACTGCGCCTGCAGGACGTACAATGGGTCATGCTGGAGCAATAGTAGGTGGTAGTGACGATACTGCTCAAGCTAAAAAAGCAATTATGAGAGATTGTGGAATTCATGTAGTTGATTCACCTGCTGAAATAGGAAAAAAAGTAGCAGAAGTTTTATCATAACTTTTTGTTAAAATATATATAAAAATATCTCGTTATCATTCCGTTGGCTGTATCTTAGTCAACGGAATTTTTTTATCAATTAACAAAACAACAAATGAAACAATTTAAATTACTTTACTTGTGTTTATCACTGTTTGTAGTGTTTAGCTGCAAAACTGATAAAGGCAATGACACTTTGGCTTATGCTGTTGAAACCCATAAAGATGCTAGTGGGTTTTCTTATGAAACTGTTGAAAACGACCCAACAGGTTTACGTTTGTATACTCTAGATAATGGTTTAAAGGTATACTTAAGCAAAAACAACGACGAGCCAAAAATTCAAACTTACATAGCAGTTAGAGCTGGTTCTAACTACGATCCTAAAGAATCTACTGGATTAGCACACTACTTGGAGCACATGGTGTTTAAAGGTACTGATGAGATTAGTGCGTTAGACTGGGAAAAAGAAAAAGAGTATTTAAAGCAAATTTCTGATTTGTACGAAGAGCATAAAGCTGAAACTGATCCTGAAAAGAAAAAAGCGCTTTATAAGAAGATAGATGAAGTATCGCTAGAGGCTTCAAACTATTGTGTAGCTAACGAGTATGATAAAATGGTTAGCTCTCTTGGAGCTACAGGAACAAATGCACATACTTGGTTTGAGGAAACAGTTTACAAAAACAAAATTCCTGCTAACGAGTTAGATAAATGGTTAAAATTAGAAAGTGAGCGTTTTAGCCAGTTAGTATTACGTTTATTCCATACTGAACTTGAAGCTGTTTTTGAAGAGTTTAACAGAGGTCAGGATAACGATTTTAGAAAATCATACGCAGCAATGTTAGACGGTTTATTTCCAAACCATCCTTACGGACAACAAACTACTATTGGTACAGGAGAGCACTTAAAAAACCCTTCAATGGTAGCAATTCATAATTATTTCGATAAATATTATGTGCCAAATAATATGGCAATGGTATTAGTTGGTGATTTGGATTTTGATGCTACAATAAAAAAAGTGAATGAAACTTTTGGAAAATTAGAACGTAAAGAAGTTACTCATCCTACGCTTCCAGTTGAAGAACCAATAACTGCTCCAATTGTAAAAGAGGTGTTTGGACCAACATCAGAAAGTGTATCTATAGCTTTCCGTTCCAAAGGTGTAAATACCGATGAAGAAAAATTAATGACGCTTGCCGATATGATTTTAGCTAATGGTAAAGCAGGTTTAATTGATTTAAATTTAAATCAGCAACAAGTTGTACAAAATGCAGGTTGTTCGCCTACATTTTTAAATGATTATGGATACCATACATTTAATGGTTCTCCTAAAGAAGGTCAAACACTAGATGAAGTTAAAGATTTACTATTAGCTCAAATAGATAAGCTTAAAAAAGGAGAATTTGAAGATTGGATGCTAGACGCAGTTATTAACGACCTTAAGCTTAGCGAAACTAGACAGTACGAAAACAGTACCGCTTTAGCTTCAATGTATTATAATGCTTTTATTCACCACGAAGATTGGCAAAGAAAAGTGAAGTTTTTAGATGATTTAAAGAAAATCACTAAACAAGAATTAGTAGATTTTGCTAATGGTTTTTATAAAGACAATTATGTAGTAACCTACAAGCGTCAAGGAGAAGATAACTCAATCGTAAAGGTTGAAAATCCTGGTATTACTCCTGTAAATCTTAACAGAGATAAGAGCTCTGAGTACCTAACAAACTTTAATGCTATTGAAGCTGCTGAATTACAGCCACAATACGTTGATTACAAAACAGCGATTAAAGAATCTAAAACCGATAATGGAATTCAAGTATCTTATATTGAAAATGAATTGAACGATCTTTTCGACTTAAATATCATTTTTGATATGGGAAGTGATAACGATAAAAAGTTAGGATTAGCTGTTGGATATTTAGAGTACTTAGGAACTGATAAATATTCAGCTGAAGATCTTAAGAAAGAATTTTACAAATTAGGTATCGATTATTATGTAAGTGCAGGTTCAGAGAAGTCTTATGTAGGTTTAAGTGGTTTAAAAGAAAACTTGCCTAAAGGGCTAGAGCTATTAGAGCATTTATGGGCTAATGCTGTTCCAGACCAAGAAGCTTATGATAAGTATGTTGATCAAATCATAAAAGGAAGACAAGACGGTAAAACTCAAAAAGGAAATATTCTTTTTAACGGATTAATGAACTATGGTAAGTATGGTGAAAATTCAAGATTAAGAAACATTATGCAAGCTAGTGAACTAGCAACTGTAAATCCACAAGAGTTAGTAGACTTAGTTAAAGACATGAAAAACTACAAACAACGTGTATTCTATTATGGTAAAGATGTTGATGCAGCTATTGCAGCATTAAATACACATCACATTTTACCTGCCGAGTTAAAAGAATACCCTGAAGCTACAGCTTATGTTGAAAAAGAAACAGGAGGTAATGTGTACTTTGTAGATTACGATATGGTACAGTCTGAAATGTTATTTTTAGCAAAAGGAGAGCCTTTTAAAGCTGAAAACATGGCAGCTTCTACTTTATTTAACACGTATTTTGGTAGTGGTTTATCTTCAATAGTATTCCAAGAAATTAGAGAGTCTAAATCGTTAGCTTACTCAGCGTTTTCTAGCTATAGTAATGCAAGTGATAAAGACGAGTCTAACTATGTAATGGCTTACATTGGTACTCAAGCAAACAAGATGCCACAAGCAGTAGATGCAATGATGGAGCTTATGACTAATATGCCTGAAGCTGAAGAGCAATTTAATGCTGCTAAAGAAGCTACATTAAAAAAGATTGCTGCACAACGTATTACAAAATCTAATATCTTCTGGACTTATGAAGGACTTCAAAAAAGAGGTATAGATAATGATAATAGAGAAGAAATCTATAACACTATAAAAGATATGACTATTGAAGATTTAAGAAACTTCTTCAATACAAATATTAAGGGTGAAAACTATAACGTAATGGTTATTGGTAACAAAAATGAAATAGACTTTAAAGCGTTAAGTAAGTTAGGTGAAGTACAAGAAATGGATGTTGATCATTTGTTCAACTACGAAAAGCCTGAAGACGTAAAGCTGTAATTGAAATTATCATTCTGAAACTTGTTTCGGAATCTCAATAACAATGTTAAAAACCTCACAAGAATTTGTGAGGTTTTTTTATTTCGTGCAACTTGTATTTGCTATATTTGAACATCAACTAATATTAAAACTAACAATGAAAATTTTAGAAGGAAAAACAGCTATTATAACAGGTGCAAGTAGAGGTATTGGAAAAGGAATTGCTGAAGTTTTTGCACAACATGGAGCCAATGTGGCTTTTACTTATAGCTCTTCTGTAGAAGCTGCTAATCAATTAGAAAATGAATTAAACGCACTTGGTGTTAAAGCTAAAGGCTATCAAAGTAATGCTGCAGATTTTAATCAAGCTCAAGAATTGGCTGATGACGTTGTAAAAGAATTTGGAAGCATTGATATATTAGTAAACAACGCAGGTATTACAAAAGACAACCTGTTAATGCGTATTACTGAAGAAGATTTTGACAAGGTTATTGAAGTTAACCTTAAATCTGTTTTTAATATGACAAAAGCAGTACAACGAACTATGCTAAAACAACGTAAAGGATCTATCATTAATATGAGTTCTGTTGTTGGTGTTAAAGGAAATGCAGGACAAACTAATTATGCAGCATCAAAAGCTGGTATAATAGGATTTTCAAAATCGGTTGCATTAGAACTAGGTTCAAGAAACATTAGAAGTAACGTGATTGCTCCTGGGTTTATAGAAACTGAAATGACTGCAAAGCTAGATGAAGATACAGTAAAAGGATGGAGAGATGCAATACCTTTAAAACGTGGTGGTACACCAGAAGATATTGCAAACGTATGTGTGTTTTTAGCTAGTGACATGAGTGCTTATGTTACTGGTCAAACCCTAAACGTTGACGGAGGAATGCTAACCTAATCAATATACTATTTCAAATCTTATGAAAAAACTCTCTTATTTAATTGCAATTTGTTGTTTATTATCTGTTAAGGCAATAGCCCAAGATTGGCAAAAGTACAAGTACGAAGATTTAGCTTTTATAGCATATTTTCCTGAAGCGCCTAAGCGTACTGTACAACAAGTAGAAACAGCAGTAGGAACACTAGACATGCATATGGTTATGTGTACTCCTCAACAAGACGATAATGTTGTGTATAGTACAATAAAATCTGATTATCCTGAAGAACAATTTATAGATGCAGATGATAAGTATAATACTACTGTTTTAGATGGAGCAGTTAAAGGAGCAGTAAGTAATGTAAACGGCACTTTAATATTTGATAAAAAAATCACCTTCAATGGCTATCCAGGAAGAGATGTAAAAATTGAAATTCAAGGCGGTTTTATATACATACGTGTTGCCTTAGTTACAAACTCAATGTACATTTCTCAAGTAATTTGTACGCCTGAAAATGATAATAATAGTAAAATAGAACGTTTTTTAGACGGTTTTGAAATTATAAAAGTTAAACAATAGTGCAAGAAAGCACCATTATATATATAATACTATCTGGAATCATAGCGCTTTTATTAGCGCTTTTTCAGTATATATATAAATCAAAAAGTAAGAGCAATAGTCACAAGTTTTTAGCTGTTTTAAGATTTGTGACTTTGTTTGCTATTTTGCTTTTACTTATCAATCCAAAATTTGAGCAAACCACTTATTACAATGAAAAACCAACACTTGTTGTAGCTATTGATAATTCAGAATCTGTTAGGTATTTAAACCAAAGTAATAATACCAATGAGTTGATTGAACGCTTAAAAGCCAACGACTCTTTAAATGAAAATTTTAATCTAGAGTTTTATACCTTCGGAAAAACCTTATCTAAAACAGATTTGTTATCCTATTCTGATAGACAATCTAATATGGCTTTAGCATTTGACCGCTTATCAGAAATTTATAGTAATTCTGTAGCTCCTACACTCTTAATAACCGATGGAAACCAAACCTACGGTAACGATTATGAGTTTTCTACAAACAAGTATAAGCAGCCTATTTACCCAATAATTTTAGGAGATACTACACAATTTATTGATTTAAAAATTCAGCAGTTGAATGTCAATAAATATGCATACTTAAAAAATAGATTTCCTATTGAAGCTATTCTTGTTTACAGTGGAGAAGGTTCGGTGTCAACCACTTTCAATATCACTTCAGGAAACACAGTTGTGTATTCGCAAAATATCAATTTTACAGCAACAAGCACTTCAAAAGTCATTAATTTAACTTTACCAGCTAATAGAGCAGGAGTGTCGAGTTATAAAGCTGAAATTGTTCCGATAGAGAACGAAAAAAACACAGTAAACAATATCAAAAACTTTGCTGTAGAAGTTATAGACCAAAAAACAAACGTAGCTATAGTTTCTGATATTTTGCATCCTGATATTGGAGCCTTAAAAAAGAGTATTGAAAGCAACGAACAGCGTCAAGCAACACTTGTAACACCTGAAGAGTTTGTTTCCAACGCAGGCGACTATCAGCTAGCAATAGTGTATCAACCTAATATGAAGTTTAAACAAGCGTTTGATGAAATCAATCGTTTAAAAATTAATAAATGGGTAATTGCTGGTACAAAAACAAGTTGGAATGCACTTAACGCGCTACAAAGTAATTACAAGCAAACAATAACCAATCAAACCGAAGATTTTTTACCAGAGTTAAACTTAAATTACACACCTTTTATTATTGAAAATGTCAGTTTTGGTGAGTTTCCTCCTTTGCGTTCAGAATATGGCGAAACCGAATTTAACTTACCAATTCAAACCATTTGCTATAAAACTGTAAATGGAATAGCTATAGGAGAACCTTTGCTAGCTACTTTTGAAATTAATGAAACACGAGAAGCCTTACTTAATGGTGAAGGTATTTGGAAATGGCGAGCACAAAGTTTTCTTGAACAAAAATCTTTTGAACCGTTTGATAATTTTATCGGTAAGATGGTTCAATATTTAAGTTCTAAACAAAGACGTACAAGACTAAACGTTGAATACGAATCTTTTTACAACGGAAATGAAGACTTAAAAATTAATGCTCAATATTTTAATAAAAACTATGAGTTTGACACTAGTGGTAATTTAAACATCACTTTAAAAGATAAAGAAACTAACAACTCCAGAACACTTCCTTTTGTACTAAAAAATAATGGTTATCAGGTAGATTTAAGTGGAATTCCTGCTGGTGAATACAGTTTTACGGTATCAGTTACTGGTGAAAATGTATCTCAATCTGGCGAACTGAAAATTTTAGACTATAATGTAGAACAACAGTTTCTTAATGCAGATGTCGCTAAGTTAGAAAGACTTGCAGCATCCACTAAAGGAAACTCTTTTTTCATCGATAATACCAGCAACCTAGTACAAACGTTAACGAGCGATACTAGGTTTGCAACACTACAAAAAAGCAGCAAAAATGTTGTACCTTTAATCGATTGGAAATACTTACTCGCTGTCATAGTTTTAAGTTTGACTGCTGAGTGGTTTATCAGAAAATATAACGGATTAATTTAAAAACTAACAAAAATGGATAAGTTACCAAAGATAGGACTACCCATCATAATTGGAGTAGTACTTTTAATAATTGTATTAGCTAAATCTGCAGTAACCATTGGTTCTGGTGAAGCAGGTGTATTATATAAAACTTTTGGAGGAGGTGTAGTGACTGATAAGCCACCTTTAGGTGAAGGTTTTCATATTGTAGCGCCTTGGAACAAAGTGCATGTTTATGAGGTTAGAAGACAAGAAATTTTTGAAAAAATGAAGGTGCTTTCCTCTAATGGATTAGACATACAACTAGATGCTTCTGCTTGGTACAAACCAGATTATGATAACCTTGGAAAACTTCACCAGGAAATTGGTGAAAATTATCTACAAAGAATCATTTTACCTACCATTAGATCTGCTGCGCGTAGTGTAGTTGGTCGTTACACGCCAGAGCAATTATATTCTAGCAAACGTGATGCAATTCAGCGTGAAATCTTTGAAGAAACTAAAAAAATTGTTGATGACCAATATATTGTTTTAGATGAAATCTTAGTTAGAGATGTAACTTTGCCACCAACAATTAAAGATGCTATTGAGCGTAAACTAAAGCAAGAACAAGAGTCTTTAGAGTACGAGTTTAGGTTGGTTACTGCAGAAAAAGAGGCTGAAAGACAAATCATTGAAGCTCAAGGTAAAGCAGATGCAAATAAAATTTTAAGTGCTTCCTTAACCGATAAAATTCTTCAAGACAAAGGTATTGAAGCAACTATTAAACTATCAGAGTCGCCAAATAGTAAAGTAATTGTTATTGGTTCAGGAGATTCTGGAATGCCAATTATTTTAGGAAATCAGTAAGTCTTTTAAATGAGAAGTTTTATTCTTTTTCTATTGTGTAGTTTCACGCTATTTGCTCAAGATAATGACCAAACGCATTATCTAGAGTTTGTTGAATCCTATTATGATAAAGAATCAAAGCAACCAATATACATTTATGACGATATTGACGGTAAAATAGTTGACACCTTATATAATAACGAATCAAAATATTCTTGGTACAAAATAGCAATTATTGAAAGTAGCTACGGTTGGTTTAAAATCAAAAACATACAACGTTTACCTGATGCTTACAAAAATTACGACTATGAAAACCATTGGGTTAAAAGTTCAGGATTTTTAGTTTCTGTTGATGTCTATGAAGATGGTAACAAAGTTTATCTTTATGATTTAGCCTCTAAAACGTCCAATAAAATCCATAAAATAAGCAATTTTCAAAAAGTCAATATTATAGAAATTAGCGATTTATGGGCTAAAGTGAGTTTTAATGTTGGCAAAAAATCAGTGTCTGGTTGGTTAAGTTTTAAGGACCAATGTGCTTATCCTTGGACAACATGCCCTAAATATGATTAATTCGCATTTTAGACTTAAAATACTAACAAAATCATAAAACCTCTTATAAGATTTGGATTTTTAAATTTTTATTTTAAATCTTTGTACAGACAAAAACAACAAATGAATTTTATTCAATTACATCATCATCATTTTCATACTTGCACTCAAGCGAGCTGAAAATGTATTGAATAAAAACAAGATATTTTTAAAACCGTTTGAGTAAATCAAGCGGTTTTTTGTTTTTACAAGCGTAAAAATATCTCCCAAAAAAGATTTACTCAAACACATTAAAACCAAAATGAGTAAATTAAAAATTGCAGTTCAAAAATCGGGTCGGTTACACGACGATTCTATGAAAATCCTTAAAGACGTTGGGATTTCTATAGATAATGGCAAAGACCAATTAAAAGCTTCGGCTAGAAACTTTCCTTTAGAGGTCTTTTATTTAAGAAATGGTGATATCCCCCAATACCTTAGAGATGGTGTGGTTGATGTTGCTATTATAGGAGAAAACGTATTGGTTGAAAAAGGTAAAGATATTTCCATAGTTGAAAAACTAGGGTTTTCTACCTGTAAAGTTTCGGTAGCTGTACCAAAGTCTACCAAATATTCAACAATTCAGGATTTAGAAGGCAAGCGTATTGCAACATCTTATCCAAACACTGTTAATGGGTTTTTACAATCAAACAATGTAAATGCTGAATTACATATAATAAACGGTTCGGTTGAAATTGCACCAAACATAGGACTTGCCGATGCTATTGTGGATATCGTTTCCAGTGGAAGCACCTTGTTTAAAAATAACCTAAAAGAAGTTGAAGTGCTTTTAAAGTCAGAAGCTGTTTTAGCAGTGTCTCCAAGCATTAGTGAAGATAAACAACAGGTATTAGAGAAACTACAATTCAGAATTAAATCGGTTTTAAAAGGAAGACAAAACAAGTATGTCTTACTAAATGCTCCTAACAAAAACTTAGAAAGTATTATTAATATTCTTCCAGGAATGAATAGTCCTACAGTGATGCCTTTAGCAAAAGAAGGTTGGAGTTCATTACACTCAGTAATCAATAAAAACGACTTTTGGGAAATTATAGATGAACTTAAAGCTAATGGAGCTGAAGGCATCCTTGTTTGTCCAATAGAAAATATGGTAGTATAGTATGGAAACAATCATAAATCCAAGTAAAGTACAATGGTCAGAAATTTTACAACGACCAACAAAAACCATTGACGACATTGAAAACACTGTAACGCAAATTTTTGATGATGTTAAGCGTAATGGAGATAAAGCTGTTAGTAAATATACTTCCCTTTTTGATGGAGTAGATTTAAAAAGTAGCTTGGTTACAAGCTCAGAAATTCAAAAAGCAGTTGAAAGTGTACCTTCAGAATTAAAACAAGCCATTCAATTAGCTAAAGCTAACATTGAAGCATTTCACGCAGCTCAAAAAACCCAAAATGTAGACGTAGAAACTACAAAAGGAGTTCGTTGTTGGCAAGAAAAACGTGCTATTCAAAAAATAGGCTTATACATTCCAGGAGGAACAGCGCCATTGTTTTCAACGGTTTTAATGCTTGCAGTTCCTGCTAAAATTGCTGGTTGCACAGAAATCATTTTATGTTCACCACCAAATAAAAATGGACAAATTGCTAATGAAATTTTATATACAGCTCAGTTGTGTGGTGTAACTAAAATTTATAAAGTTGGAGGTATTCAAGCAATAGCGAGTTTAACATTTGGAACCGAAACTATTCCGCAAGTTTATAAAATATTCGGACCAGGAAATCAATTTGTTACTGTTGCAAAACAACTAGCTACCAAATATGGTGTTGCAATTGATATGCCTGCAGGACCAAGTGAATTATTAGTGTTTGCTGATGATTCTGCTAATGCAGCTTTTGTGGCTTCAGATCTATTGAGTCAAGCAGAGCATGGTACAGATAGTCAAGTTATTTTAGTGACAACTTCAAAGGCAATGGCTTCACAAGTAGAGGACGAAGTTAAAAAGCAGTTGGAAATTCTACCAAGAAAATCAGTTGCAGAACAGTCTATTTCAAATTCAAAAATTGTTTACCTGAATTCTAATACTGAAGCTTTAGAGTTAATTAATGAATATGCACCAGAACATTTTATTGTGTGTGCAAAGGACGAAGCCTTTTTTATTGATGGGATTATAAATGCAGGCTCTGTATTTATTGGTAATTACACACCTGAAAGTGCTGGAGATTATGCTTCAGGAACAAACCATACTTTGCCAACAAATGGATTTAGTAAATCCTATTCAGGAGTTAATTTAGATAGTTTTACTAAGAGCATTACGTTTCAAAAAATTAGTGAAGAAGGTATAAAAAATATAGGACAAAGCATTGAGCTAATGGCAGAGGCTGAAGGTTTACAAGCTCACAAAAATGCAGTTACCATTAGACTTAATACATTGAAGTTATGAAGCAAGTATTTGATATAGATGCATTGGTAAGACCGTCGGTTAAGGCTTTAAAACCATATTCTTCAGCAAGAGATGAGTTTAAAGAGTTCAATAAAGACATGATGTTTCTAGATGCTAATGAAAATCCTTTTAACAACGGATTAAATAGGTATCCTGATCCTCAACAAAGCAGCTTAAAAGAAAAATTATCAGAAATTAAAGAGGTTAAAAGTTCACAGATTTTATTAGGAAATGGAAGTGACGAGATACTCGATTTGATTTTTAGAGCATTTTGTGAACCAACTAAAGATGAAGTCATTGTTTTACCTCCAACTTACGGCATGTACGAAGTGTTGGCAAATACCAATGCTGTAAAGGTTATTGAAATTAATTTGGATGAAACATTTCAACCTAAGGTAAAACCTATCTTAGAGAGTCAAAAAGAAAATACCAAACTGTTGTTTTTGTGCTCACCTAACAATCCTACTGCTAATAGTTTCAATGCGAAAAATATTGAAGAGTTAATTAAATGGTTTAATGGTATTGTGGTTATAGATGAAGCGTATATCGATTTTTCAAATCAAGAGAGTTGGTTGAGTAAACTAGAGGATTTTCCTAATTTAATTATTACTCAAACACTTTCAAAAGCTTACGGATTAGCAGGTATAAGATTAGGTGTGTGTTATGCTTCAGAAGCTATAATTTCGATATTAAACAAAATAAAACCGCCTTATAATGTCAATGCATTAACACAACAAAAAGCTCTTGAACGATTATTAGAAATTAATAAAGTGAAGCAAGAGGTAAAGACTTTAATTTCAGAAAGAGAAGTATTGATAAAAGCACTTGGTGATTTGAAATTTATAGGAAAAATTTACCCTTCTGATGCAAATTTTATCTTGATGAAAGTAGATGATGCCAATTTAAGGTATAGGCAATTAATTGCAGAAGGAATTGTAGTTCGTAATAGAACTAATCAACCATTATGTGAAAACTGTTTAAGGATAACAGTTGGAACACCTGATGAAAACAAAAAATTAATTAAGACATTAAAATATTTAGACCAATGAAAAAAGTATTGTTTATAGATAGAGATGGAACGTTGGTGCTTGAGCCTCCTGTAGATTATCAATTGGACAGTTTAGAGAAATTGGAATTCTATCCAAAGGTGTTTCAGTATATGAATAAAATAGCTAATGAACTCGATTACGAATTGGTTATGGTTACCAATCAAGATGGTTTGGGCACTAATTCATTTCCTGAAGATACGTTTTGGCCAGCTCAAAACAAGATAATTAATGCATTTGCTAATGAAGGTGTTGTTTTTTCTGAAGTTTATATTGATAAAACATTTCCTGAAGAAAACGCTAACACTCGTAAACCTAGAACAGGCTTACTGACTAAGTATTTTTCTGATGCGTATGACCTAGAAAATTCGTTTGTTATTGGAGACAGAATTACTGACATGGAACTTGCAAAAAACTTGGGAGCTAAAGGTATTTATTTGTCTCAAGACCCAAATTTAGGCGCCAATGAAATTGAAACATCTTTACAGAGTATTACAGATTGTATCTCAATAACAACGACAGATTGGAAAGCAATTTATCAATACTTAAAAGTTAAAGATCGTTCGGCTAGTATTGAAAGAAATACTAAAGAAACCCAAATAGCAATCAATCTTAATGTTGACGGAACTGGTAAAAGTAATATTGATACAGGAATTGCATTTTTTGACCATATGCTAGACCAAATTGCAAGACATGGTCAGCTTGATTTAGATATTAAAGTCAATGGTGATTTAGAAGTTGATGAACACCACACTATTGAAGATACAGCAATTGCTTTAGGCGAAGTGTTTTCAAAAGCATTAAGCAATAAGTTAGGAATGGAGCGTTACGGATTTTGTTTGCCAATGGATGACTGTTTAGCTCAAGCTGCGATTGACTTTGGAGGACGAAATTGGTTGGTTTGGGATGCTGATTTTAAAAGAGAAATGATAGGTAAAATGCCAACTGAAATGTTCTTTCACTTTTTTAAATCGTTTACTGATGGTGCCAAATGCAATCTCAATATAAAAGCTGAAGGCACTAACGAACATCATAAAATTGAAGCCATTTTTAAAGCATTTGCTAAAGCTATTAAAATGGCAGTAAAACGAGATGTAGAAAAAATGATTTTACCATCAACTAAAGGAGTTTTGTAAATGTCACTTCGAGTGATTTTGTACAACAAAAATTATATCGATAAGAAATGAAAGTAACTATTATAGATTATGGAGCAGGAAACATTAAGAGTATTCAGTTTGCTTTTAATAGGTTAGGAGTAGAAGCGATATTGACAAATAATTCTGAAGAAATTAAATCAGCAGACAGAGTAATTTTTCCAGGAGTAGGAGAAGCATCATCAGCAATGAATATGTTGAAGAGATCAAAACTTAATCTTTTAATTCCAGAGTTAAAGCAACCTGTTTTAGGGATTTGTTTAGGGATGCAATTGCTTTGTAATTTTACCGAAGAAGGTAACACTCAAGGTTTAGGTGTGTTTGATGTTAGTGTAAAACGGTTTTCTGATGCTTTAAAAGTACCTCAAATGGGATGGAATTCCATTACCGATTTGAAGTCACCTTTATTTAAAAACAATAATGAGCAAGATTATATGTATTTGGTGCATAGCTACTTTGCGGAAGTATGTAATCAAACCATTGCTAAAACTAATTATGGGTTAACATATTCTTCTGCATTACAAAATAAAAACTTTTATGGAGTACAATTTCACCCAGAAAAAAGTAGTACAGCAGGAGAACAAATTTTAAAGAATTTTATAGAACTATAATATTATGCTGAATCAGTTTCAGCATCTCAAAATAAATTATTAATTAAAAAAGAGTCCTGCTTTTGCAGGAAAGAAATCATGAGGATAATTCCAGCAATAGATATCATAGACGGTAAATGTGTGCGCTTAACCAAAGGCGATTACAATACCAAAAAAATATATAATGAAAACCCTTTAGAAGTTGCAAAACAGTTTGAAGGCGCAGGCATTGAGTATTTGCATTTAGTTGATTTAGATGGTGCAAAAGCAAAACATATAGTAAACTATAAAGTTTTGGAACTTATTGCTTCTAAAACTAGTCTTAAAATAGATTTTGGAGGTGGTTTAAAATCTGATGAAGACTTGCATATCGCTTTCAATTCTGGAGCAAAACAAATTACAGGAGGAAGTATAGCTGTAAAAGACAGTGTAACTTTTGAAACATGGATTGAAAAATATGGAGGAGCAAAAATCATATTAGGAGCCGATTGTGAAAACGAAAAAGTAGCTATCAATGGTTGGCAGGAGCAAAGTAGTTTAGAAATAATTCCCTTTATCAAAACATACCAAAAGAAAGGAATACAATACGTTGTTTGTACTGATATTGCTAAAGATGGCATGTTAGAAGGTCCTTCGTTTGATTTGTATAAAAAAATTATTGACAACTGTTCTAATAGTGAAAGTCAATCTATTAAACTAATCGCCTCAGGTGGTGTAACCTCAATTGATGATATTAATAAACTCGAAGATTTAGGTTGTGAAGCAGTTATTATAGGAAAAGCACTTTATGAAGGCGCTATAAACTTAAAGGACTTAGAAAAACAGTTTTAAAATGCTAACAAAAAGAATCGTACCTTGTTTAGACATCAAAAACGGTAGAACTGTAAAAGGTGTCAATTTTGTCAACCTTATTGATGCAGGAGATCCAGTTGAGTTAGCTAAAGAATATGCTACTCATGGAGCTGATGAATTAGTATTTCTAGACATTTCAGCAACTCAAGAAGCGAGAAAAACCACTAAAGACATGGTGCTTAAAGTAGCTGAACAAGTTAATATTCCGTTTACGGTAGGTGGAGGTATTTCGTCCATTGAAGATGTAAGTATATTATTGAAAAATGGAGCAGATAAAGTTTCGGTAAATTCTTCTGCGGTTAAGCGACCACAACTTATTAACGAGCTTTCTGAAAAGTTTGGTAGCCAATGTATAGTTGTTGCAATTGATGCGAAGCAAGTAAATGATGAATGGAAAGTACACCTAGCAGGAGGCACAATTGAAACAGAATTGAATTTGTTTGATTGGGCACAAGAAGTAGAACAACGAGGTGCTGGTGAAATTTTGTTTACTTCTATGGATCATGACGGAACAAAAAACGGTTTTGCAAATGAGGCTTTAGCAAGATTATCCAACATGGTAAACATTCCAATAATAGCTTCTGGAGGAGCAGGAAGTATTCAACACTTTTCTGATGCATTTACTAAAGGAAAAGCTGATGCTGCTTTGGCTGCAAGCGTATTTCATTTTGGTGAAATTGAAATAAAAAATTTAAAAGAAAAATTAATGCAGGAAGGTATTTCTGTAAGATTATAACTTGTCATTCCGCACTTGATGCGGAATCCAAAAAAATAATTAACAATTAAATAGATTCCTGCCTGCGCAGGAATGATAGAAAAAAATGAACATAAATTTCAATAAAAACAACGACGGATTAATACCAGCTATTATTCAAGATGTAACAACTAAAACAGTATTAATGTTGGGTTATATGAATGAAGAAGCGTATAAAAAAACAATCGATACAAAGCGAGTAACATTTTTTAGTAGAAGTAAGCAGCGTCTTTGGACAAAAGGAGAAGAAAGTGGAAATATACTTGTTTTAAAAGACATAAAAGTAGATTGTGATAATGATACATTGCTTGTAAAAGTTGAGCCATTGGGTCCTACTTGCCATAAAGGAACTGATACTTGTTGGGATGAAGATAACTCACAAACTTATGGGTTTTTGTCTAGTTTAGAACATATTATTTCTGATAGGAAGCATAATTCCAAATCTAATGAATCTTATGTTGCTGCACTTTTTGAAAAAGGAATAAATAAAATTGCTCAAAAAGTAGGTGAGGAAGCTGTTGAAGTTGTCATAGAAGCAAAGGACGATAATGACAATTTATTTTTAAATGAAAGTGCAGATTTGTTGTTTCACTATTTAATTCTCCTTCAGGCTAAAGGGTTTAAGTTAGAAGATATTGTATCTATTCTTAAACAAAGACACTAAGCTTTAAATCATCGATTAAACGTAAATATTTTCGATAAAGAGTTGTTTTTTTGTGAAAAAGTGTATATTGCAACCCCAAAACCATAAACTAGATTTCATGAAAAACTTTACTATTTATGTTGTAATGGTAGTGTTTTCTTTGTTTAGCTATTCTACTTTTGCTCAGCAATGTGCATTTGATACTCAAAGAGAATTATTATTACAAGACCCTAACTATGTTCAACAAGAGCAACTTGCTGAACAGAAAATTCAAAACTTTATTTCAAACAATACGTTAACTCAACGAAATGGAACAGTATATACTATTCCTGTTGTTGTGCATGTATTGCATCTTGGAGAAACAGAAGGTACAGGATCTAATATTTCTGATGCTCAAATTTTAAGTAGTATAAACAACCTAAACGATTTTTACAGAGGTCTAACTCCTAATAGTTCTATTGATTTTGAAATAGAATTTGCTTTAGCACAAAGAGACCCGAACTGTAACGCTACAACAGGTATTAATAGAATTAATGCTTCTAGTTTACCAGGTTACTCACAATATGGTGTTAATGTTGCTGATTCAAATGGAGCTAGTTACAATGATATTAAGACTTTAATTAGCTGGCCGCAAACTGATTATTTTAATGTTTGGGTTGTAACTGAATTAGACGATAATAATGGTGGCTATGGTTATCAAGGATATGCATATTTCTATAGCGAAAGTTCTAGTAGCCATGGATCGGTAATGATGTCAACCGTTTTTGGTTACGATCCAGGAAATACTAATGGTTGGGGATTAAACTCCAATGGAGACAATAGTACTGTAGTGCATGAAGTTGGTCACTATTTCCATTTATATCACACGTTTCAAGGAGATGATACTGACAGTGATGGAGTTGGTGATACTTGTCCTGCCGATGCTACTGTAGGTGTAGATAGTGATGGTTGTGCAGATACTGTTCCTCACTTAAGAGAAACAAGTACTTGTCCAGCAAATAACACATGTACAGGTAGTCCTTGGGTTGATAACAATACTGTTAATAATATAATGAGTTATTATTATTGTACTGATAGATTAACCGAAGACCAAAAAACAAGAGCAAGAGCAGCAATGACTGATACTGGAATTGTAGCTTCTAAAGGAGATGAAGCTCCATCACCAGGATTTACAGCTCCTGCAGCAGTATGTTTAGCAAATTCACCTGCTGGAAACAATTACTCAGGTGTGATGAGTGTTGAATTAAACAATACAACTTATACAACATCTACTACAGGAATTGATGGAGGTAATATTGACAGAAGTGTTAATTGTACTGGTCTTTTCAATATTGATGCAGCAAATTCTTATACAATGAATGTTGAAGTTGCACCTGGTAACTTTCATCAGTTAGGTGTGTGGATAGATTGGAATAATGATGGTGATTTTGATGACGATGCTGAAACGCAAAGTTTCACTCAAGATATAGATGGAGGTGCAGTTGTCCCAGTAACAATAGCATATCCTGCGAGCATTCCTTATGATAGTTATGTGAGATTAAGATTGATGACTGATGTTGATGATAGATTTGGAGGAGTTAATTTAATAGACTCAGCGTGTTACACCGCTTTAGTATATGGACAAACTGAGGACTATACAATTTATGTTGAACCATCTGGGACGCTATCAATTGGTGAAGCTAATGCTAGTGAATTGAATATCTTTTCTGATAATACCAATAATGAATTAATTGTAAAAGGACAGTTGTTTGGTGAATCAACAGTTAACTTATACGATATTCAAGGTCGTTTAGTTAAAACTAAAATGTTAGATACTTCTGCAACAAGAAACAGTATTGATGTATCAGTTTTAAACAGTGGTGTTTACATTGTAAAAGTTTCAAACCAATCTCAACTAAAAGTTAAGAAAGTAGTTATAGATTAATAATTAGTTAGTAATTTTTTAAAAGGCTGTCAAGCTTCGTGCTTGATGGTCTTTTTTTATAAATATTAGACTTTGGATTGTTCAATAAAATAACGTTCTTGCCATTATGTTTGATAAGCGCTATTACTACCTCATAAAAATTCAATATTTAGGCTATAGGTTTCATGGTTGGCAAAAACAACCCAACTTAAAAACCCTTCACCTTATGGTGGATCGTACATTTAATTACATACTTGAAGGCAAATATTTTAAAACCTTAGTTGCAGGTAGAACTGATGCAATGGTGTCAGCAAATGAAACAGCTATAGAGCTATTTTTAAAGCATGAAATTGACGATAAAGACTATTTCTTAAAATGGTTTAACTACAACTTACCACAAGATGTTAGAGCATTATCCATTGAAGAAGTCGATAAGGAGTTTAATATCATTCAACATCCAAAAGTTAAAGAGTACATTTACTTGTTTGCTCATGGCGAAAAATGCCATCCGTTTTGTGCACCAATACTCACAACTATTTTAGATGAACTGGATATAGATGTAATGATTAAAGGCGCTAAACTTTTTCAAGGTGAGCACAATTTTAAAAGTTATTGCTATAAAGCAACAGGAAATGGATTATACACTAGAACCATTGAAAGCTGCGAGCTTATAGAAAACAAAGAATACACAGCAAGTTTCTTTCCTAAAAACACATACATGCTAAGGGTTAGAGGAGAAGGTTTTGGCAGAAATCAAATAAGGTTAATGATGGGAGCTTTGATAAAACTAGGAAAAGGCGAAATAACCTTAGATGATATCACTGCGAGTTTGCAAGAAGATAGTGATACAGCAATTGACTACATTGCACCAGCTTCCGGTTTAATCCTTAACAAGATGTTGTTTAAATAAAAAAGCACCTTATAAATAAGATGCTTTTGATTTTTATTAACTTATAATAGCATTAAGATATCCAACCTTTAGCTATAGACTTGTTAGAAAACATAATAAGATATAGCGCAATAATCAATATAATTATAGGCATAATTAATCCTTTAGTACCATAAACGTCTAAGGCATCGCTTACAAAAAGATTGTAAGAAGTCTGTATCAATACACCTATTAACGAAATAATAAATAGGCTTTTAGCCCATTTTTTTCTTAAAAGTAAAAGTAAGCATCCTAACGCACCTCCAAAAACACCAATAGCAAATGCCGCAGTTGCCCAAGCAGGTACATTGGTATAAAGAGCTTGTTCGGCTTCAGGTAAAGCGCTTAAATCAGCATCAGACATATAGGCTTGACCCAAGTAGGCCATAACACCCATTAAATTCCATATTAATGCAATAACACTAATAATCCAAAACCAAATTGGTGGTTTTGTTCTAGTTGAATGATTCATAAATTGTTTTGTTTAGTTAGTAAAATTTTAAAACAATTTATGAAAATAATCTAAAAGTATATCTAAATAATTGCGAAATGAATAAAAAAAGTATAAGAAGTTAATCTTCCATAACGTGTAAAACAGGTTCTTTATTAACCCATTTTCCGTTTTTAGATTCTCCTAAAATAATAACTTCTTTGGCTTGTTCATACTCCTTAATTGTTCTAAGCATTTGAGCCTTAGTGTCTCTGTAAAGTTTAATTCCTGTTTTTGACCCTTTGTTTCTAATTTCTAAATAAAAACCATCTTTGAGTTTCTTAGGTTTTGTCGCTGGTCTTCCCATATATTCTATTTGAAGGATTTAATTTGCATAATAATAAAAATTTATCCAAAATGCAAGTCGAATTCCAATTATTCAAAAATAGCTGGTTTTAACTTTTTTACAGTCAAATTTCAATTGTTATTAGTTATTCTTAAATTGATGTGTTCAATTGCTCTAAGTTTTATACTTTTAGTCTCCAAGTTATTTTAATGATGAAAATCAAAAAACGTAGAAAACCCAACAAAGCATCCAACCTTCCACCAGGAACTATTTCCTATAAAGGGAAAAAGTTTTCTGATGTTACTACTGTTGAAATTATCAATTACAGTGTAGATTCTTACACAAAGTTAGATTCTAAAAATGTTGAGGACGCCTTTAATTTTAAAGAGACCAATCAGGTAACTTGGATTAATGTAAATGGGTTAAACGCTACAGGAAACATTGAAAAACTTGGTTTGCATTATCACTTACATCCATTAACACTCGAAGATGTAGTTGATACCACACATCGTCCTAAAATTGATGAGTTTGAAGATTACTTATTTATCGTTTTTAAAATGCTTTATTTTAAAGATGATGGTGTGTTAAATTATGAACAGGTGAGTATGGTAGTTGGTGAAAGCTACGTACTTACGTTTCAAGAAGCCGATGGTGATGTTTTTGATGAATTGCGAGAGCGTATCTCTAACGCTAAAGGTCGTATTAGGTCTCAAGGTTCCGATTATTTAATGTATGCAATTTTAGATGCTGTTGTGGATAACTATATGTCGGTTATTGAAGATTTTGGCGATAGGATAGAGGATTTGGAGACAGATGTTTTTGCTTCGGAATCAAATGGAAGTACACCAAGTCAAATACAAGGGTTAAAACGAGAAATTCTAAAAATTAGACGGTCTATATTTCCGTTTAGGGAAATCATTAACCGTTTAGAAAAATCGGAATGTAAAATCATAGACATTAAAACCCGAAGCTACCTTAGAGATTTGTATGACCATACCATTCAGGTGAGTGAAACCATTGATTTGTATCGCGAAATGATATGGAGTATTATGGATATGTACATGACGCTTATTAGCAATAAGATGAACGAAGTTATGAAAGTGCTTACCATTATTGCTACTATCTTTATTCCGTTAACCTTTATAGCTGGTGTGTATGGTATGAATTTCAATAATATGCCAGAACTACATTACAAATATGGCTACTATGTAGTGTGGGCTGTTATGATTGTTCTGTTTATTTTAATGTTAATTTATTTTAGAAGAAAACGTTGGCTTTAACATAATTTGTGTTAAATGTGTCTCTATTCAGTTAACATCTGTTAAAAACTATGGTAATTCGCTCACTGTTTGTAATTTAGAGGTAAATGCTGTTGGTGTTATCCGCTTAGCTAACAGTAATTACTTATTCAAGTATTTTCCCCTTTTAAGCTTTATTTTACGTATTTAAAATCTCTAAACGTTAGAGTGGCTTTTTGTATTCACAAAGCTTTTAGTGTAATCATAAAACAATAAAATTATGTTACGTTGGACAATTGCCTTTATTATTATTGCGCTTATCGCTGGATTCTTAGGATTTGGCGGAATTGCAGGTGCATCAGCTGGAATAGCTAAAATATGTTTCTTTATCTTTTTAATACTCTTTGTAGTATCACTACTTAGAGGGCTTATGAAGAAAAGCTAACCACTACCAAAACAATAAAACAATTAATAACCATTAAAAACCATATCATGAAAAAAATAGTTTTAGCATTAACATTAATGTTCGCATTATCTACAGTATTCACAAGCTGTAGAGAAAAGAAATCAGCAGACGAAACCGTTGAAGAGGCCATTGAGGATGTAGGAGACGAGGTAGAAGATGCTGTTGACGAAGTAACTGATGATAATTAATAACTAAATTGAATTCTCTTATGATCAGTTCAATTAAAGTCCTGCGTTATGCAGGACTTTTTTTGTACTTTTAAATAAAATTTAAGCAATACTAATGAGTTCGATTTCCAAAGACACTTTCGATTTTTTAAACAGATTAGAGCAAAACAATAATAGAGACTGGTTTAACGACCATAAAAAAGAATTCAAAACCATTGAAGCCAATACCAAAAAGGTGTACAACGAATTGTTTGAAGCTTTAAAAACACATGATGAAATTGACCGTCTTAAACTGTTTCGTATTTATCGCGATGTACGTTTTTCAAAAAATAAAACTCCTTACAAAACGCATTTTGGTGGGTCTTTCCATAGAAAAAAGCCTGAGCTACGTGGTGGTTATTATTTGCATATTGCACCAAACAACCAATCGTTTATTGCTACAGGATTTTGGGAACCTAATAAAGAAGACTTATTGCGTATTAGAAAAGAGTTTGAGGCTGACGATACCGAAATTCGCGAAATCATAAATAACAAGTCTTTTAAAGCAGTTTGGGGAGATTTTGTTGGTGACGAACTTAAAACTGCGCCTAAAGGCTTTGATAAAGAGCATCCTGCAATAGACTTAATACGAAAAAAGCAATACATCTTCACCAAAAACTACACTGATAAAGAGGTGTTAAGCAATAACTTTATAGAGGAAGTCAATACAGCTTTTAAAGCCATAAGACCTTATTTTGATTATATGAGCGATGTGTTAACAACAAACATAAATGGAGAGTCTATTATTTAAAAGCAATTGTAAACCTAAAAGTTTAGAAAAATATAGTAGTATTATGGTTATACTGTATTATTTAAAACCTTTCAATTAGGCACAACTTTATTGCTATTGCTTATACATTTTGTTATAGGTAGTTGTTTTGTCAACTTGGGCTATTATTTTCTATTACAGTAATTAGACTTTTAATTATGTGATTAACATCATTATAAATATTTACTAAAATGTTTAAATTTAATTTATTGTTAGGATAGTCTATTGCTAAGTCGATGTCAACACTGAATTTCATTTCCATTTTTTCTATTTTTTCCAAAGTTTTAAATTCAAATACTTTAGAATTGGGTTTTATTGGGTAGAATTTAAAGAATCCATTTTCTTCGTCAACTATTTCTGTGAAATCTTCATTATCAAATTCAATGTTACCATCAAATTTGATTTCGTTAATATTAGCAACCATCACTACAGGTACTCGGTGTTTATCAATGTTGTTTAAATTATGGACAATTGATAGGGTATAGAGATTTGAATCTATATCAAATTTATCAGACATATAGAAAGGCTGGTATTTTGTTATTTCATTTTTTAATATTTCTGGAATTTGATTGAAAATATCTCTTGTTTTGGAGTTAAATTGAGTTTCATCAAAAAATATCGGAAAAGACAATTTCTTGGGTTTAATTGGAGGGTCGACTTGCATTCTCGCAAATCCGAATATAATATTATCAAGAGCACTTCTTAAGTTATGAATGTATTCTCCTGTCCTTAGACTAATATCTTCTAGTATATTATCATTTGTAAAGTCATTAGTGAAAAATTCATAACCTTTTTTATCCTCACAAATTTTAGGTTTTATTTGAATTCTATTCTCTTTAAAAGACTCTTTTTTGAAAAGTATAATTTCATTTAACTGCTCTTTAGACCTTTCTAGTTTTAAAACTACTTGTCTTAGATATTCATGATTATAATTCATTTTAAAGTTTGATTCTTAGGTCTAAGAGATTGTTAAATACAACTTACATAAAGGTTATTTTAATAATCTATATCGACCGTTAAGCGAAGTTAAAGTTTTCAATTGAACTAAGAAACTTTTTGGAGTTGCGCTTAACAGTTAGTATGTGACTCGTTTTGTGAAAGATAGTAAATAAGATTTAATTCATCTTAGGTTTAAACTAGTTGTTATAAGATGTTATTCTTTCTTTTTATCTACTATAACATAAGTGTTAGATATTTGATCGTGCCAACCTCTATCTGAAAACAAGAATGACAATGGATCAAAAGGAATAAGTCTAGCTGTATTTCGTCCAAGAATATTCATAAATGAAGGCTTGCTTCCGTCATTTTTTACAACTTTAGTTTTCGTTATAAATTTACCAGGTGTTTTTCCGAAAAAATGTTCAAATAAGGCATGATACATCACATATAGAAAAAAGAAATAAAACACAAACCAATCTGAACCTCCTTCTGGTATAATCCCTAACCATTCATCTAATACCATTGCATGTAAGAATACAATAAAATAAAATCCGATAGTGTCAATTATATTATGTCCAAACCTTGTTGCTTTTTCGGCTAAAATTAGTTTTTGACTTTCATTTGGTTGATTATTGTGCATTTAGTTTGTTTTTAATGTGTTATGATTTTTTTGTGTAATGGGTTATGAAAAGAGACAAATTCACTTTCTCAAATATCAACTAACCTCAGTAATAGTATATGTGGTTCCGTTAAAGCTAATAACATCGCCTTTGGTTTTTCCCATCAAGAGTTCACCAATAGGTGAAGACTTAGAAATCACAAAAAAGCTATCATTGGCAAGTTCAACCTTACCAACGCTTACAGCAATGAAAAAAGAAGTGCTATTGGTTTTTACCAAGCTACCTAAAACCACATAGTCATTTACCGTTTTTGGGTTAATAAGTTTTAAGGTGTCTAGCATTTTGGTAGCATCACTAAGGTACTGAGCGTTTTTTTCTAAGTCGTTAAAAAGCTTTCCGTTACCTGAGTCGTCATCCTCATCATTGCTTTTGTCATTATTTTCAATAGACTCTTTTATGGTCTCTATCTCGTCTTTATAACTCGATATACGCTTGTTAACGTAGCTAAAACAAGCGTCTAGTAATTCGTGTTTAATCATTATATAGCCTTAGCAATAGGATGCTGAAAAAGTTGAATATTATTTATAAAACCTTCTTTTACAATGTTCATCATGCGTTTGTTTAAAGCTGAAGAGTTTTGAATATAAATACGGTACTCTTCAATTGTAAACTGTCCTATAATCATACCTTTTAAGGAGTTTCTAAACTTCATATCCTTGTGTATGGCATTTTCTATATAGTCCAATTGTTTGGTATGCGATAAATCGTAAAACACATTTTTGTGTTTTGAAACATAGTTTTTAAACACTTCAATAAACAAGTCACTTTGCAATTTTATTACAGGTCGTAACGTGTTGTTTTGGAAGCGTTCATCGCTACTCATATTATCATGTACTAAAGCCGAAGAAATAACAGGACGAATCTGTTCTAATTGTGTAGATCTGTTTGACATGGAACTTTTGTTTTATTAAAAATATAAATTAAGACTCTGCCTTGGAGTGTCTCTGAAATATGTTGTTAACTGCGTTATTAACAATATTGATTCTACTGATGATAATATAAGTCTTTGATATGGATTGCAATAAGTGGTATGACTGCTTTTGCGTATCTTTGAGTGCATTTAAAAAATGAGTTCAAAATGAAATTTGGAAGTGTTAGCAACCCTCAAGATATAGACTTTACCTTTCCTAATGACCACATAGATACACTAAGAGTATTAAACGCAGTAAAGGATGATAATTTCCCAAGTGTTTATGTAGGTTGTGCAAAATGGAATAGAGCAGACCTTAAAGGTTTTTACCCAAGAGGTACAAAAGATGAACTGGCGTATTATTCTACACAGTTTAACTCTATAGAGCTTAATGCAACATTCTATCGTATTTTTCCTGCGGAACAGTTTGAAACTTGGTATGGAAAAACACCTGAAAATTTTAAATTCTTTCCAAAACTAAATCAGGAAATTAGCCATTGGAAACGCTTAAACGAGGTTAAAGCGGTTGTAGAAAACTACCTGTATAATGCTTCTAACTTAAAAGAGAAGTTAGGAACTATCTTTTTACAAATGCATAATAATTTTGCACCAAAGGATTTTGACCGAGTAGTTCATTTTGTTGAAAGTTGGCCTAAAGAAGTCCCTTTGGCTATTGAGTTTAGACATACCAATTGGTACAACGACGAAGTAGTGGCAAATCAGTTATACGATTTGTTGGAATCCAATAATATTTCAAATGTTATTGTCGATACTGCTGGTCGACGCGATCTTATGCACATGCGATTAACCAATGCTACAGCTTTTGTACGTTATGTAGGAGCCAACCATGAAAGCGATTACACACGATTGGACGATTGGGTAAAACGTCTCAACGAATGGAAAGCACAAGGGATTAAGGAAATAGACTTTTTTGTGCATCAAAACATTGAAAAAGCATCACCTTTATTATCAGCATATTTTATAAAACAATTAAACGCCACATTAGGAACCGATTTAGTCGTTCCGCAAATGGGTAATCAAAGTACAAACACATTATTTTAATAGATGAGATTTCACACACGCAAATGGGTAAAACCCGAAGACCTAAACCCAAACCAAACCTTATTTGGAGGACAGTTACTAGCTTGGATTGACGAAGAAGCTGCATTGTATACTATCATTCAGTTAGAAAACTCTAAAATTGTAACTAAATACATTTCTGAAATCAATTTTATGTCATCAGCAAAACAAGGTGATATTATCGAAATTGGTATCGAAGTCCTAAAATTTGGTAGAACTTCTTTAACAATGAAATGCGAAGTGCGTAACAAAATGACTAGAGAAACCATTTTAACGGTTGATAACATCATTATGGTAAACCTTGGTGAAGACGGTAAACCTGCTCCTCATGGTAAAACCAAAGTAGAGTTTGTAAAAGATAGGCTAGAAGAGTAGCGTTTACTCGTTAATAATCCCTGTTGTTAGTTCAAACAGTTCTAAGTCAAAATAAGGTACAGCTGCTAAAGCATGGTCAAAAATATCAGACATGATATACTCATAGTTTTGCCAGCGTTTATCACTACTAAAACAATAGATTTCTAATGGTAAACCTTGTGGTGTTGGTGCTAATTGGCGTACCATAATAAACATGTCTTTATTAATTGCCGAGTGACCTTCAATATACGATTGTAAATACTTTCTAAATACACCTAGGTTTGTTAAGTTTCTACCATTAATTAAAACCGATTTATCTGCTCCACGTTCTTCATTAGATTTTAAAATATCATTTTGACGCTGGTTTAGGTACTCGGTAATCAATTGTATTTTTTTAAAACGTTCTATTTGCTCATCAGTAAGATAGCTAACGCTTTTTCCTTTTAGTAGTATAGAACGCTTTATACGTCTACCACCTGAAGCTTGCATACCTCTCCAGTTTTTAAACGAATCAGAGATTAGTGCATAGGTTGGAATGTTGGTAATAGTCATGTCAAAGTTCTGTACTTGTACAGTAGACAGGTTAATTTCAATCACATCACCATCAGCGCCATATTTTTCCATGGTAATCCAGTCACCAATACGTACAGTATCGTTTATGGCTACTTGTATACTAGCTACAAAACCTAAAATAGTATCCTTAAAAATTAAAAGCAATACTGCCGAAGCTGCTCCTAATGTGGTAAAGAACTTAATAAACGACAGGTTGATTAATATTGCAAGAATAGAAGCTACACCTATAATCCAAATAAATAACATGGCTACTTGTATGTAGCTGTCAATAGGCTTGTCTTTTAGTCGTGGTAAGGTTTTAAAGTATGATTCAAAAGTTTTTAATACACTTCTTATAATCCAGATGGTAAGTAAAATACCATACACCTTAAGAATCATTATGATGTATTTTTCAAAATGTGGAAAATCTTGAAAAACAATTGGAAACAAATTAATGGTAAGCACTAACGGAACAAGGTGCGCAATACGTCTTGGTGCACGATGGCTTACTAAAAGGTTGTCAAAATCGGTTTTAGTTCTTTCTGAAAAAGCAGTAGAAAACCGAATAATAATTCTGCGTGCTATTCTATCAGCAATAAAGAGGAGTATTGATAATATAACCAATAAACATAACATGTTTAAATACTTAGCAGCAGTTTCTGAAACTCCAGAGGCTACAAAAAGATCATAAAAAAAGCACTGAATGTCTTGCATTACTTAGCAGTCTTTAAATATTTTTTTTCAATGTAAAAAGTACCAAATGGTATAATTGAAGCTACAAGTACTATTGCTGATGTTTTCTTGCTCCAGTTCATTTCACTTCCTACCATTATCGCTAGGATAATATAAGCAATAAATAATAAACCATGAGGCATACCCAATAGTTTTACATACTGTGGGTCGTCAGTAAGATACTTTATAGGAGTTGCAATAAATAGTAATAAAATGTAAGAAAGACCTTCTAAAAAGGCGACTATTCTAAAGGTGTTAAACAATGAAAACATAAGGTACTTAATTTTAATACAAAAGTACCTTATGTAAAGTGTTTTATCTAGTTTTTAACAATTTTTTTAACGTCTACAATGTGGTTGTTGGCATCAATAAACTTTGCTACATACACACCAGTTGATAAATTGTTTAAGGATAGGGAAGTACGACCATTATTAGTAACGGTAGTATCTAGTATTTGCTTACCATCTAAGCTATACAGTGACAACTGTAAAGTGCTTCCAAAATTGTGAGATACGTGTAATTCCTCTTTAAAAGGAACAGGATAAAGCTTAATACTACTAGTCTCAAATTCTTGCTCTTGCGTGTTAAGTGTTCCGTTAAAATACTGAGTAGCTAAATTGTAAGCTTCTACGCCAATTTTATTACCTATAATTCGTCCTCTAATATCATCAATAGGTGGATGAATTCCACCCCAAATACGAGACAAACTACATTGGTCTGATGCATCTTTATAGGTTGCCCACTGTAGCTCAATGTTTTGCGACGGTCCTTCTTCGAACACTAAAAATTGGTTTTGGTCAGCATCAAAAATTCCCATTCCTCCAGGAAAATAAGCGTCACCAGTAAATAAAGTCAAAGTTTCTGCTGCAGCTCTTGAAAATGTGGAGTGACCAGATAAATACCCAGCAAATGGAGGAGATACAAAACTAGGTCTTTGGTAGGGCCACCAACGTGTACCTAATATCCAATCTACATGTGCAATATCAGTTTCAGGATCACTAATATAATCAGGTCCTTTCCAAGCATATATTTTAATCTTTCCTACGTTCTCATCTCCCGAACCAGCTAGCGGATCTCCAGCTTCAATAAGTTCAATGCGTCCAGGTATTAATGGTAAGCCATGTGGATCGTAACTTGGTAACGACATATCACTACTTTGTCCTTTCCAAGCCATATAACGAATAGCAGATACTGGTCGTACATAGTCGTAATAACCTTTAATTCCCCAAATATTTACTGCGCAATCGTGTACTGAACCACCAAGAGCTAAATAACTCTTTACATCCCATTCTAGGTCATCTACAATTGAGCCTACACCTCCTATACGTTTTTCTAATTCAGGATGGTCACTTACATAATTTAATATTGTAAACCAGTGTCCTGGTGGTGTTTCAGAGTCTGGTCCATCTGCCCAAAACTCAGCAAGTACACGTCCATAATCACCTCGTTTTACCATTTGTGGTGTATATGGTAATCCTGTTGACGGATTTACGGTATATCCTGGGCTTGGGTCACCACCTTCCATAAAGTCATAAAATACTTTATATTCTTCAAACGTAGTTGGTAAGCTTGCAAAATCAATATTACCTATAGATGCTGGTGATATATCAATTAGTGTTGGGTCGTCTGGGTCTAAATGTGAAGACCATGAAGCTACTAATGAAAAGTTCCATTTGTAAGGGTCATCAAATCCATCTTCATTAGAATTTTGAATATAAGCTGGTGGTCCTGGGTCGTTATATACATAACAATCAAAACCATCGTTTAAAATATCAAGATCGGTTGGTTTTAAGCAAAACGGTGTAACTGCTCCCCATTCAGGGCTTAAAAACGAAGGTGTATCTACAGGATACACATTGCCACTTTGGTCTATAAACGTGTCAAACGATAAGGGTTGCCAGCGGTTTGGGTCTTGCATATCGTTCATGTCATCATAATAACCAGACTGCATAATTAATGGTGTGTTGCTAGGTGTGTAATATACATTTGCATAGCCACCTTGTTCATTGGCACCATCTTGCAACCCAAAAGCTATAAGTTCTTGTGCTAAATAATTACCAAGTGCAGCATAAGAACCTGTTGAATAGTCAGTAGAAGTAAAGCTGCTATCGTAGCCTAAACTAGAGAAATGATCATCAAACAATTGTTGTGTTGTTCCTGGGTTAGGCGAATTGGCAAATCTATGGGTTAACAATCGGTACATAGCATAACTCATCATTTCATGGCGTGCAGCAGCAACGTCTGTTGGTGTAGTTGTGCCATTAAAAGCACAGTTATAGCCACCAAAGACTTTTCCTAAAAATACTGTTTCAGCAGTAGTGTCAAAAATAGCCCAAGAGTCATACATAGCTATTGAAGTATGAAATAAGTTACGAGCATGTACAGTAGGTCTTGCAAAATCTAGTCGTATAGCACTAAGTAAAGTCTCGTTCCATTCTCTAGCAACAGATTCTTGAGCACGAGTTGTGCTAAATGATAATACAAAAACTAATAAGAGTAAAGTAATGTTCTTCATAAGCAAATACGTTAGGGTTTGGTAATCAAAGTAAACCAAATGTAAAAAGTTTTTTTAACAAAACCCTAACATTTAAGGAGAACAAACAAAAAAGACCGTTAAACTAATAACGGTCCTTTAATTAAATGGAATAATTAACGTGGTTAAGTTTTAATATGGTTTGAGCTATTAGTTGCTAGCCATAAGTGCAAAAAACTTATCTAGATTAGGTAAAATCACAATACGTGTTCTACGGTTTTTAGCTCTATTTTCTTTGGTGTCGTTAGCAGCAATAGGCTGGTAAAAACTTCTACCTGCAGCAATAAGCTTCTCAGGTGCAATGTTAAAGTCGTTTTGTAATTTTTTTACTACCGATGTAGCACGCAATACACTCAAGTCCCAATTGTCTTTTACCGATGCGTTTTGTACCATTGCTTTATCATCGGTATGTCCTTCAACCATAACGTCTAAGCTCTCTTCAGAGTTTATTACATCAGCAATCTGTTGTAAAATAGCATCAGCTTTATCGCTAACTTTATAACTTCCCGATTTAAATAACATCTTGTCCGAAATAGAAATCATCACTACAGTTTCTTCTATATTAATGGCAATGTCATCACTTTCATCAATAGTATCTACCGAGTTTTTAAGGTTATAGGATATTGCAGCATTCATAGAGTCCTTTAAAGTTTTTGAGCCCATTAAGTAAGCAGGAGGGACGCTCTTTAAGGTTTCGCGCATTTGCGCTTTAGTGTTTTCAGACATTACTACGCCATCTACATTCACTAGTTTAGAGTCGTTGTCTTTGGTAAGGGAGTTTATTTTTGAGTTATACTGGTCTACACGTGCTTGTATTGCTGCAAACTTTGCTTCCAGTTCTTCATTCTCTACTTTGGTTTTGGTCAGTTCGCTTTTTAGTTCGCCATTGTCTTGCTCTAGAGCTAAATATTTTTTCTTTGATACACAAGAAGCTAATACTAAAGCGCTAAAACAAATAATTGCTGTTTTTTTCATAATTGAATTGTTTATCGTTTTTGGTTTATATGTATATGTACGCACAAACACAGGATATAGACTTTAGGCATCCCAATTTTATATTTTTATGAAGATAATTTGTGTGTCCTAGTGTACGAAAATTAGTTAACAAAAAAGCTGTTAATTGCTTGATAAATATGAAGTTGATAAAATGAAAATCTGTTACTACAAATAGTTTTCGCGTAAGGCTTCGTCTTTAAGCGCCTTAGTGTTTGTTAAAAACTTGGTAAGTAAGTATAATGACAATGAATGACAAATAATAATCAATACTGTAAACGTGGAGTCGAAATAAAGAAATTCATTAATAATACTTAGTGCTACTTGAAATAAAGAAAAAATACCTGAAGCTAACAGTATTGTACCTGTATCATAGTAATCACTCAAATAAATTTTACCAATAGGAAATAAAAATAAAAGCATACTTAGCTCACATAAAACAGCAAAATACACTTCTATGCCATACACTTCAGTAATGATTAAATTAAAAACAGTATATAAAATGTAAACAACAAAAGCTATACTTATAAATACTGAAATAGTCATCGAAGCTCTTGTTTTTCCATATTTTACATAAGGCTTTAATACTAGTGCAGAGCATATTAAAAAAAATGTATTAAGTAACGAAATCCATAAAAGATAATCTTTAAAAGAAGTAAAGACCAACACATCAGAAACAAGAATACACAATAATGCAATTAAAAACAAGACCTTAAACTTCTGTTTAGTTTCATAGATATATTTCCCTATTATGCTTAATACAACAAGCGGCATAGTGTATATTAAATCTTGCATTTCTGCTACTATACCAATAACAACCGATACAACAAGTAGCAATAAAAAAAGCAGGTCAAAAAGCTTCAACCTGCTTGCGAAATGTGTATGTTCTTTGGTGTTTTTCATATACAAAACTACATGCATATAAATGTAGGAAAAATTTTATAAAATTACCTAATAATTACTTCTATTCATAGTCATTATAAATACGAAAATAGCAATTCTAAAGTTCTGTAATTCTGAATATAACATAACATTTATCTCTATTATAATAGGTCTTGTCACTTAGAGCTTGTTGAAGAGTTGAAAAAGTAACAAGTATTATTAAAAATTCTAAAAACGATCTATATAAAGAGGCGAGTGGTCTGAAAGAATGTCATAATAGTAAAACAGTAAGACTAACCTAAGCAATAACTTCACCTTTTTCAGCAACTACATAAGTTCCCCATTCAGCAATAGCAAGTAAAACAGGTCTTAAACTTTCACCAAAGGCAGTCAATTCATATTCTACACGCAATGGAGGTTTCTTTGTATACACTTTTCTAACAATAAGTCCATCCTTTTCAAGTTGTTTTAACTGTAAACTTAATGTGCGCTCAGTAATTGTTGATATAAGTTTATACAACTCATTGTAGCGTTTCTTTCCGTTGAGCAAATAAATAAGAATCACACTTTTCCATTTACCTCCAATAAGTTCCATAGCAACACTTGTAGAGCAGGAGTACTCTTTTTCGTTAAACTTAATCAGGCGTTTTTTATACTCAATTTCCATAGTAATAGTAATTATTAGTGCAAAAATACTATACTATCATAAATTATACAACTATACTTTTTATAGTAATTTTAACATTTAACTAAGTGTTTGATTGTTAAAAGTTTAACTAGTTGTGATCTTAATTATTTGTTACTATCATTTTTGACCGTTATTGCAAAAAACACAAACTACTAATACTTTTGTCACTATACTTTTGATAGTTAAAATTAAAAACATAATAAAATCAATTAAAAATGAATTTAAAAGAAGTACTTAACTGGAGATACACAACTAAAGAATTTGATCCAACCAAAAAAATATCTAAAGAAGATATGGATCAAGTAAAAAGCTTGTTAAGAATGAGCGCTTCAAGTGTAAACTTACAACCTTGGCATTTTATTATTGCTGACACTGAAGAAGGAAAAGCACGTATAGCAAAAGGAACACAAGGTTTTTTCCATTTTAACGAACCTAAAGTAACTAATGCTTCAGCTGTAGTGCTTTTTTGTGCAAAAACAGATGCAGATGAAGACTATTACAAACATATTGCAGATGTAGATGATAAAAATGGACGATTCCCAAATGAAGACATAAAAAATGGATTTATAGGTGCTGTTAAAACATTTGCAGACATACATAAATATGATTTAAAAGATTTAAATCATTGGATGGAAAAGCAAGTATATCTTAACATAGGTAGCTTTTTGTTGGGTGTTTCAACTTTAGGAATCGATGCCACACCAATGGAAGGAATTGATGTAAAAGCTTTAGATGAAGAATTCGGATTAAGAGAAAAAGGCTTCACTGCTTTAGTTGCCGTTTCTATAGGTTATAGAGCCGATTCTGATTTTAATTCTACAGATAAAACACCAAAATCTAGATTACCGGAAAGTGAAATCTTCACTGAAATATAGATCATATTAAAACCATAGTGATGAAAAAATTTATAATGGTTGTTTTGGTATTGGTGGCGACTAAAGTATTGGCCCAAACACCAACAACAGATGCTAGAAAATCTATAAACGAAGTTGTTACTGCAGATAATGTAGAATGGGGTTGGTTAAATCCATTACGAGGCGATAAAAGTCCGGCAGCAGGAAAACTTTGGGGCGACCGCACAAAAAATGAACCTGCTGGATTTTTAGTGAAATTTAAAAAAGGATTTTCATCACCACCACATATTCACAACATAACGTATCGTGGTATGGTAATAAAAGGATTGTTACATAATGATGATGAAAATGCCGAAAAACAATGGTTGCCAGCCGGATCATATTGGCAACAGCCTGCTGGAGAGGCACATATTACAGCTGCAGATGCCGAAGATAATATGGCGTTTTTAGATATTCAAGAAGGACCATATTTGGTAAAACCAACATCAGAAGCGTTTGATAATGGCGAAAAACCAGTAAACGTAGATAAAACCAATTTGGTTTGGTTAAATGCTAATGATATTGAATGGTTTTCAGAAAAAAGTAATGTAGAAACTGCTTTTTTATGGGGAAGTCACGAAAAAAATCAACTTCGTGCTACTCTTTTAAAATTACCAGCTGGTTTTAAGGGTAAAATTAAAAACTTAAGTCCAAATTTTAGAGCTGTTGTTATTTCTGGTAAAGTAACGCATCAATTTTCTAAAAAAGATGACGTAAACGTGTTGGAACCAGGCTCTTATTTTGGTGCAGCAGAAAAAGCTTCACCACGTTTAAAAACTGATGTTGAAACCGTTATTTACATTCGTTCCAATGGTAAATTCAAAATAAAATAGCAATGAAATTCATTAAGAATATGCTTGTTTGTTTTAGTTTATTTCAATTAAATACCCAAGCTCAAGAAGCAGAAGTATTTGCAACAACAAATCAAGCAGTTGGTAATATTACATTTACCAATAATGGCGATTTAGTATACAGTCACCATCCATTTTTTGCACCAGATAATCGCGTGATGATAATGGATGCAAAAACTAAAGAAAGCAAACCGTTTCCAAATAAATCGTGGAACACGCCAAGAGGTACAGACGATAACTATTTAAGTAACGTTTTAGGAATCCGAAACGACGAAAATGGCATTATCTGGATGATAGATATGGCGCAACGTAATAACGTAACACCAAAAATTGTGGGCTGGAATACTAAAACCGACGAATTAGAGCGTATTTATTACTTGCCAAAATCGTCAGTTCCAAAGATTGCACAGCCCAACGATATGGTCGTAGATACCAAACACGGTTATTTTATCATTGCAGACGAAGGTATTGGTAATGGTGGCGATGGAAGTCAAGCTGCTTTCATCATCGTTAATATGAAAACTGGAAAAACACGTCGTATTTTGGAAGGTACACGTACTACAAAACCAGAAAATACACCAACAGTTATTAATGGTAAACATCTGGCAGTAAACGGAAACGATTTGTTGGTTGGTAACGATGGAATTACAGCAGATAAAGATTTTGAATACATCTACTACGGACCGTTAAACGGAACAAAAATCTACAGAATTAAAACGCTTGATTTGGTGAATGAAGCTTTTTCAAATGAAGATTTAGATGCTAAAATTGAAACCTATTCTGAAAAACCTAACAATGGCGGAATGAGTATTGATAGGGATGGAAACATTTATCTAACAGCGCTTGAAACGCAAAGTGTGGCAGTAGTTTTAGCCAAAGATAAATCTGTAAAAACAATGGCTCAAGACAAAAATATGGTATGGCCAGATGGCGTAAGTTACAATCACGTCGATGGTTATATGTATGTTTCTGCAGCACAAGTAAACAATGGCGCTGTATTTAATAACGGAAAAGACAAATCATCAACACCATTTTACATATTTAGGTTTAAACCTTTAGTAAAAGGTGTTCCTTATAGGTAGTTTTTAAGTTTAGCTTGATTGATTAATAGCAGAAAAAGCCACCAAATGTAAAATACATTCTGTGTGGCTTTTTTTTATAACACTATCAAATTAATATGATGTCAGAACGTCATAAAAACCAATCAGGCACATATTTTGACAACGACAAAGGAAGTTACAATAATGCGCATCCAGATGCGTATGATAACGATAAAATTAAATTATTACTAACTTTAACGGAAAGCATAATTAGCAACTAAAGTTTAAAAGTCAACCAAAATCGCCAATGAAAAAAGTACTCATTCTTTTCGCACATCCTAAATTTGAAAAATCAAGAGTCAATGCTACGCTTATCGATAGATTAAAAGATAAAGCGCACGTTACGTTTCACGATTTGTACGAGCAGTATCCAAACTTTCATATCAATGTGCAACGTGAACAAGAGTTACTGCTTCAGCACGACATTGTTATTTGGCATCATCCGCTGTATTGGTACAGTAGTCCCGCTATTTTAAAGCAATGGAAGGATTTAGTTTTAGAGTTTAATTGGGCGTATGGACCAAACGGAAAGGTGCTGCATAATAAAACTGTTTTTAACGTAATAACTACTGGTGGATCGCGAGAAGTGTACTGTTCTGAAGGTTATAATACATACACCATCAATGAATTTTTAAGACCATTTGAACAAACTGCAAAATTATGCGGCATGAACTTTTTACCACCTTTTGCCGTCATGGGAACACATCATTTATCAGATGAAGATTTACTGAATTACACCAACCAATACGAACAGTTAATTGATTTGCTTCAAGGCGATTTTAACGCAACGCAATTATCGAATTGCTTTTTTCTTAATGATTTAGAAATTTTAAACGCTTAATTATGTCTGGAAGTTTATTATTTGAAGCAATTGTTTTTCTTGCTGGTGCCATTACTTGTGTATCAATAGCAAAGCGATTGGGATTAAGTTCGGTAATTGGATACTTATTAGCTGGTGTTCTTATTGGGCCTTATGTTTTAGGATTTATAGGTGAAGAAGGTGAAGATATTTTACACTTTGCAGAGTTTGGTGTTGTAGTAATGCTGTTTTTAATTGGTCTAGAAATTGAACCAAAAAATTTCTGGAACATGCGAAAATCCATACTTGGTATGGGTGGAATACAGGTAGCATTAACCGTTGGTTTGACATATGTATTCTTTGCTTTTTTAGGTTACGAATGGCAGGTTGCACTTGCTATTGGTATGACTGTAGCGCTATCATCTACAGCAATTGCGTTGCAAACCATTAAAGAAAAAGGCTTAATGAACACGACGTTTGGTTCAAGTGCTTTTTCAATCTTATTGTTTCAGGATATCATTGTGATATTTATGATTGGTGCATTACCATTATTAAGTAATTCTGAAGAACATGCAAATAGTACAGATACACATTCAACAGAAACTTTAATAGAAAGTTTACCTATAGGTTTACAAACCTTAGCGATTATACTTTCGGTGGTTTTAATTGTATTAGCGGGACGATTTGTTGTGGTGCCAATGCTTAGAAAAGTAGCAAAAACAGGTGTTAGAGAATTATTGATTGCAGCTGCGTTTTTAATTGTATTCGGAATTTCATACTTAATGGAATTTGTAGGCTTAAGTCCTGCATTAGGAGCCTTTTTAGGAGGTGTTGTTCTTTCTACAAGTGAATTTAAACACGAGTTAGAAAGCACGCTAGAACCTTTTAAAAATCTACTACTCGGACTCTTTTTTATGGCGGTTGGTGCTTCTATTAATTTTGTAGTTATTGCCAATAGTCCGTTAACAATTGGTGGTATTTTAATCGCTATTATTGCTATAAAAGCATTGGTACTTTTCATTACTGGACGTATTTTCAAATTAAAACTCGATCAAAATGTGCTGTTAACTTTTAGTTTAGCTCAAGTAGGTGAGTTTGCATTTGTATTGTTATCGTTCGCCTTTCAGCTTAATATTTTAGAGCAAGAACAAATGGATATGATGCTAGTAATTACAGCAGTGTCTATGTCGTTAACACCAATTTTAGCAGTAATCAATGAGCGGCTAATTCTTCCGAAAATAGGAACTAAAGAATCTATTAAACGACCAATGGATCACATCGCAAAATCACAAAAAGTAATTTTAGTTGGTTTTGGACATTTTGGTAGTACGGTCGGTCGCTTTCTGCGTTCTCATGGCGTAGAAGCTACCATTTTAGATTTCGATTCTAACCGTGTCGATTTTCTTCGTAAAATGGGATTTGAAGTATATTATGGTGATGCAACACGCGAAGATTTGTTAGAATCTGCCGGAATTGCAGAAGCTAAATTACTCATTTGCGCCACAAATAAAGTTTCTGTAGCTAAGGCTATTAGTAAAATTGTAAAAGAAAAATATCCACACGTTGAGATGTTGGTTCGTACAAAAAACCGTTACGATGCTTACGAGTTATTAAATCTTGATGTTACTAATATTTACCGTGAAACTTTAGATACATCTTTAGCGTTGGCGAGTGATGCACTTAATAAATTAGGCTTTAGAAAATATACGTTGAATCGTCAAGTTCAAAATTTTATTAAGTATGATGAAGCCAGTTTAAGGCGATTAGCTTCTGAACCTAAGCGGGAAGAAGACTATGTGTTTATGGCGAGAAAAGAAATAGAACAGCAAGAAAAATTACTTGAAGATGACTTTAAACGCGGTATTGTAGCCTACGATAATCATTGGGATAGCGAACATATTAGAAAGCAATTAGAAAAATCTGAAGAAGGAAATAATTGATGCAAAAAGACATCCCAAATATTGAGTTTAATGCCAAAAAGCCAAACAATTCTGGTGTAGAAATTCTTACCATTGAAAGTTTAGCCACTCGTAAAGATTTGGTGAAAGACCATCATCCAGAAAAAGCGCATCAAGTAGCATTTAATATGATTGTGTACTATACCAAAGGTGAAAGCCAGCAACTGGTAGATTTTGTATGGCATCCTGTGAAAAAAAATACTATTATTCATATTTCAAAAGGCCAAATAAATGCTTTTAAATTTACAAAAGGTTTAAAAGGGTATATTTTATTATTTACGGCAGCATACCTTCAAAATCAAATAAATGTATTGCCAAAAAATGAAATTATAAGGTTGTTTAATGCGCATTTGTTTTCACCCATCATTCAAGTTCCTAAAGATTCAAATGTGTTGCAGTATTTTAATTTATTTTATGAAGAATATGCCAATTCAAATGAGGATTACAATCAAGAAAACACCTATAAAGCCTTACATTCAATCATTTTTTCAAAATTAGAACGCTTAAAGCAATATCAAACATTTCATCTTAAACAATCTGAAAAGCTTCAAACGTTTTTACAATTCAAATCATTATTAGAAAAGCATTACAAATTAAGTAGAAATGCTGATTTTTATGCCGAAAAACTGAACATTACCTATAAACACCTTAATGCCATTTGTAAATCTACTATTAGCCTTACAGCCAAACAGTTTATTGATCAGTTTTTGGTATTAGAAGCTAAACGTTTGCTTATTAATTCTGAAATTAAAAGTACCGAATTAGCTTATAATTTAGGTTTTGAAGAGCCTACAAACTTTGTAAAATATTTTAAAAAACATACAGGATTTACCCCAAATTCATTCAAAAAAGAATACATCTAGCATTTAGGTTCGATATTTACCATTTTTCTTCTGAAATCTATCTTAATAGAAGTGAAGTTCCATAATAATTTTGCAGTGTAATTATAACACAAACCAAAATGAAACATTTAGTAACAGCATTATCGCTAGCATTAGTTATAGCATCATGCAAATCTGAAAAACAAAGCAAAAACACGCAAAAAGAAGAAAAAAACGCTATGGAAACACAAGTTAAAATATCAAACAAAGATAAAGTTGTAGCACTGTTAAAAAGTATGGAAACTGGAGATAAAACACCAGCAAGCTACATTAATCCAGAAAAATACATTCAGCATAACCTAGCTGTAGCCGATGGTTTAGCAGGATTTGGAGCAGTATTACAACATGCACCAGAAGGCGGTTTTAAAGTAAATACTATAAGAGCTTTTGAAGATGGTGACTATATATTTACACAAACAGATTATGATTTTTTTGGACCAAAAATTGGCTTCGACGTTTTTAGATTCGAAAATGGTTTAATTGTAGAACATTGGGATAATTTAACTGAAAAACAAGCCAAAAACGCAAGTGGTCACACACAAATTGATGGTACAACAACTATTACCGATTTAGATAAAACCGAAGCTAACAAAACATTAGTATCAAACTTTGTGAACGACATTTTAGTAGAAGGAAAGATGGATAAACTACAAAGTTACTTTAATGGTAATAATTACATACAACACAACCCAAATATTACTGATGGTTTATCGGGTTTAGGGCAAGCGTTAGAAGCTATGGCAAAACAAGGTATTCATATGGAATTTGATACCGTTCATAAAGTATTAGGTCAAGGTAATTTTGTATTAACCATTAGCGAAGGTCGTTTTGCAGGTAAACCAACCTCATACTATGATTTATTTAGAGTTGAAGACGGTAAAATTGCAGAACACTGGGACGTAATGGAAACCATTTTACCAGAAACAGATAGAAAAAACACAAATGGTAAGTTTAATTTCCCTAACTAGTTAAACAAACCTTTGTTGCTTGATTGATAGCAGAAAAGGCTATTATTTAAATAGCCTTTTCTATTTTAAAAAATTAAAACATATAAGATGTCAGATGTAAGAACATGCCCAACCTGTGGCGCAAAAGCAAAATATAAAGAAAAAGAAGGTATAGAAACTTTTACAGCAGTGCAAGATGAAGAGGCCTTTAAAAAAATTGGACAGATGAAAAAAGCTATGGAAAATTTTAAAGCCAAAGCAGAAGCTTTAGAGAAAGAGTTGGAAAAGTTAAAACAGAACAGTTAAAAAAGGCTACTAATTATTAGTAGCCTTTCGTGTATAAATTAAATACTTATAAGGTAATTTTTCTTAAAAACTTTTTCGTAAATATCTTTACTAAACATATAGAGTTTGGCGGGTTTTTTTGAAACACCAAATTGTTTTTCGTCTAGAGGGATAATATATTTTTTATTTATTAATTTTCTTCTAAAATTTCGATTATCTATTTCAATCCCTAAAATAGACTGATATGCATCTTGCACATCGTTTATTGTAAATTTATCTGGAAGCAATTCAAAAATGATAGGTTCAGACAAACACTTTGTTTTTAAATCCTCTAATGCTTCTTTGATTATTTTTTCGTGATCAAAACCTAATTTCGGTAAGTTTTTTGTTGGAAACCATTTCGCATCATACTTATTGTTTTTTAAATCTACATCTTCTGTTTTAAGTAAAAAGTAATAAGCAATCGTAACAGTGCGCTGATCAAATTTTTGGTCTTTAATCCAAATTAAATCTGTTTCATTCGTTAAACGATCAGGATTTCCAAATGCTTTAAATTGTTTTTTATAAAGATTTGTAAGACCTGTCAATTCTTTAAGTACTCTAGTTGCAGATTGATCTAAAGTTTCATTTTCTAATACATGATAACCTGTTAATACATGGTCGTTTACTAATATTTGTTTTTTATCTTCAGATTCTAGATATCGTTTTATTAAAAGTACGTTTAACGCTTTTGTATTTAGATCATATCCAAATACTACACAATCTACAGATATATTTAAAATTTCTTTTGAAGTCATATTTTTATTTTAAACGTCATTTAAACACTTAATGAGTATATGGTTTTTTTAGTCTTGTTCTGTTGTTAAATATCAATATTACATATATAAATGCTAAAATAATACATTTTTTTTCAATTTATTGTAAAAAATTAAAAATCAATTCATACATTTGAAAAATAAACGTAATAATGACGTTTAATATTTTTCACTAATATTTTATATTATGACTATTTTGGCGATAACTCATAATGAATCATTTAAGACTTTATGTAAAAGAGAAGTATTCAACCTTTTGTTTACAAAAACTCTAAAGGCGATTGTTTTAACAATTGCAATAAGTAGCATTATGTTGTTTTCAACTGATGCTAATGCTCAGAATAGTGAAGTTGATAATGTTTACAAGCCTTTCTCTATTAATGCACATCTTAAAAACATGCATATCTGGCATGGATTTGTAGTACATCCTAGTGCTTTATTTGCAACAAGTTTAGAATATAATACAAGAAATAAGAAGTTTACATTTGGATTTTGGGGAGGCGCAAGTTTCTCTGGTGTAGATGTAGAGCACAAAGAAACAGGTGAGCTTGTAAGTGCTAGTTACAAAGAGTTTTCAATATATACTAAATATCAGTTTAACAATCGTTTTTTTATTGAAGCCGTAACACACAATAATTATACAGGTGTAGAAGAACGAGGAGATAAACTAAGCTATTGGAGTTACGATAAAACTCAAGGTTATAATTTTGTAGATGTTAATTTGGGTTATTATGTAACACCAAAAACGCTATTGTATTTAGCGACCATTATTGGTGGTGGATCAGGAGATTACGAAATACAAAACGATGGTAGTTTAAAAGATTCTTGGACTCATTATTTTGAAGTAAAACATAAAATTTGGGAAAACGATACTTCTCATTTTTCTGCTTTTGTTGGTGGAGCTTGGTCTTTTATAACAGACAAAACGTTTTATACTGAAAGTGCAGGAAATGTAATTAATGTTGGAGTTGCCTATAACAAATCGATTTCTATTTCTAATCATAATATTCCTGTAGAAGTTACAGCTATGTGGAATCCCGAACAAGAAAAAACAGTACTGCAACTCGATATACAACTTTTTTAAAATCTAGATATAATATTTATATGTACTAAAGAGCTAATAACTAACTAATAAATAATCAAAAGAAAATGAATACTAACACTAATTTTCAGCAGTTTGAAGCACTAGAGGTAGATCAGCTGCCAATTGCAAAAAACAAATTGCATAACTGGAATCATTTTGCAGGTTTATATGCTGCAGAGCATGTAGCTGCTACCGAATTTGTTATTGGAGCAACATTTGTAGCCTTAGGCGCATCAACAAAAGATATTTTATTAGGCCTTTTAATAGGTAATATTTTAGCAGTTTTAAGTTGGACACTTATCACATCACCAATAGCTGTAGAAACACGTCTTAGTTTGTACACTTATCTTAATAAAATTGCTGGAGATTCCATGACAAAGTTATACAACTGGGCTAACGTTGTCATTTTTACAGTTATATCTGCTGCTATGATTACGGTTTCTGCAACTGCTGTTAGATTTGCTTTTGACATACCACCACAATTAAACTGGTATCCTACAAATTTTTGGTTTGTAATTATTGTGCTTATTGTTGGGTTAGTAGTTGTTGGTATTGCAATTTATGGTTTTAAAGCAGTTTCAGAGTTTTCTAGTATTTGCGCACCATGGTTGTTTGTAATGTTTACAAGTGGAGCTTTTGTGTTATTGCCGGAATTGTCCTTAGAGGTTCTTGGTACTACAATCCCAAAAAATTGGTCAGAAATTATCAGTCTAGGAGATCAATCTATTTGGACAGGTCTTAATAGTGAAGGTGAAAAAGGTATTGGTCTAGCAGAAGTTATTGGCTTTGCTTGGGCAGCAAATACCATTACACATTTTGGATTGATAGACATGGCATTATTTCGTTTTGCAAAGAAAAAATCTTATGGTTTAGCAACAAGTACAGGAATGATGTTTGGACACTATGTCGCTTGGATTGCTGCAGGAATTATGGGAGCAGGAGCAGCTGTAATATTAGGAAAAACAATAGTAGAATTAGATCCAGGTGATGTTGCGTTTTATGCTTTAGGTTGGTCTGGCTTTGTTATTGTAATCGTTGCTGGTTGGACTACAGCTGTCGCAAATTTATATAGAGCAGGATTGGCAGCACAAGCAGTATTTCAAAAAACATCAAGAAAAAAAACAACACTAATCGTTGGATTAATTACAGTTTTAGTAGCGTGTTTTCCATTTGTATTCTCACAAATTTTACCACTGTTAACATACGCAGGTTTAATTGTAGTTCCTGTTGGAGCTATTGTTTTCGCTGAACATCAAATTTTCCCAAAAATTGGCTATTCTAGATATTGGCTTCATTTTAAAAAATTAACCACTAGTAAACCTGCAATTGCATCTTGGGCAATAGGTTTGGTGTTTGGTTTTGGGTTAAATGCACTTAACGTAATGTCCTTCTTTTACTTATTTATTCCAACTTGGATTTTCACCATAATTCTATATACCGTTTTAGCTGGTCGTTATGGAGCTAAAGAAAAATACCCAGAAGAAGAAGCAAAAGAAAATTTACGTAATGAACAGATTGAAAAATATCAAGAATATAAAGCTAATACTGAAGAAATAGTAGTAAAAACCAGTACACCATTCTCTAAATTACTTAGAATTATTTCGATTACTGTATTAGCAATTTCTCTGATATTGGCATGTATTGTATTGTTTGGTAGCGATACTAAAGAGATGTATACAAACAATCGTGAAATCTTTTATAAGTACACCTTTATTTGTACCTTAATATACTTTATAACAGCATATTGGGCGTTAAGATTAGAAAAATCAAGTAAAAGCTAGTAAGCTATGACAACATATAAATTAAATCAGGAAAATTTAAGCAAAATAGCAGATCGTATCTCTATTCCTGCTTATGATAGAAGTAATATAAAAACAGGAATAGTTCATGTTGGTGTTGGTGGTTTTCATCGAGCACATCAGGCACTATATACAGATCAATTGCTTCATGATTCATCCATTACAGATTGGGGAATTTGTGGTGTAGCCTTATTGCCTCATGACAAAAAAATATATGATATTTTAAAAAATCAGGACGGTTTATATACACTTATGGTAAAAGAATTTGATGGTTCTTTGAGTAAGCGTGTTGTTGGATCTATCACAGACTTACTCTTTGCGCCAGAAAATCCAAAAAGTGTCATTGATAAAATGGCTAGTCCAGATATTAAAATTATTACTTTAACGATTACAGAAGGTGGTTATAATTATAGTGAAGCTTTGGAAGCTTTTGATGCTCAAAATCCAGATATTCTATATGATATAGACCATCCAGAATCACCTAAAACTATTTTTGGTTATCTCACACAAGCTTTAAAATTAAGACAATCACAAGGTGTTGATGGGTGTACAATTCAATCTTGTGATAATATTCAAAGTAATGGTGACATGACAAAAGCGATGTTGTTAAGCTATGTGAAATTAGCAGAACCAGGTTTAGTATCGTGGATTAACAAAAACGTATCGTTTCCTAATAGCATGGTAGATCGTATTACACCTGCAACTGCAGCAGAAGACATTGAGATGCTGAAAACAGAAAGTGGAGTAGAAGATGCTTGGCCTGTTGTGTGCGAACCTTTTAAACAGTGGATAATTGAAGACGAATTTGTAAACGGAAGACCTTTGTGGGATATTGTTGGTGCCAGATTTGTAAAAGACGTAGAACCTTTTGAAAAAATGAAACTACGTTTGCTTAATGCTGGTCATACAGTTTTAGGAATTTTAGGTGCATTAGTTGGTTATGAAACTATAGATGAAGCTGTAAATGATGTAAATATCAGAGAATTTTTAAAAAATTATTTGCATCTAGAAGTTAAACCAACCCTTAAAGATTTAGAAAATGTAGACTTAGATGCTTATATAAAATCACTAATACAACGTTTTGGTAATGTAAGTATTAAAGATCAAATAGATCGTATTTGTTCTGAGAGTTCTGCAAAATTCCCAATTTTTGTTTTACCTACAGTAAAATCAAATTTAGAAATAGCAAAATCTACAGAATTAGCAGCTTTTGTTGTTGCTGCTTGGGCTATCTACAGTCTAGGAAAAGACGAACAAGGAAAAAACCTTATTGTTAAAGATGCTTTAGCCACAACATTACACGAGTACGCTGTACAAGCAGCAAAATCGCATCCAAAACACTTTTTGGAAATAGAATCTGTTTTTGGAAACTTAAAAACATCCGAAGCATTTAGTACAGCGTATGAAAACGCATACCATAGTATTGTAAATAAAGGTGTTATTGATAGTGTGAAAGCAGAAAATTCATCACGAGTAAAAATAGCCTAATGATTAATATAGTTTGTTTTGGAGAAGTGTTATGGGATGTATTTCCTAATAGAAGAACCATTGGTGGTGCGCCATTAAATGTGGCTTTACGCTTGCAATCTTTTGGTCATAACGTCTCAATAATCACTAAAATCGGAGATGATGAAGATGGAGATGCTATTTTAAAATATATCAACGATCACGAATTAGATAGTACATGTATTCAAAAAGATGCAGAACTAGGAACAAGTAGTGTAGAAGTAAAACTAGGTGCGGAAGGTTCTGCAACGTATATAATTCATAAACCAAGAGCTTGGGATAATATTGCTTTAAACCAAAACACAATAGAGCGCGTAAAACAATCAGATGCTTTTATTTATGGAAGTTTAGCCTCTAGAAGTCACAATACTAAGGAAACTTTATTTCAACTTTTAGAAGTAGCGCCTTATAAAATTTTCGATGTTAATCTACGTAAACCACATTATACCTATCAACTTATAGAAGATTTAATGAAAAAAGCTGATTTCATTAAGTTTAATGATGATGAAATTTTTGAAATATGCCAACATTTATCTGGTAAACAATTACCGTTAGAAGACGCTGTATTATATATTTCTAAATACACAAATACCAAAACAATATGCGTTACTTTAGGAGCAAATGGTGCAGTAATTTATATAAATAACACTTTTTATTATAACGAAGGTTATTCTATAGAAATTGAAGATACAGTAGGAGCAGGAGATTCTTTTTTAGCATCATTAGTACATCAATTATTAAATAAAAATACTTCACAAAAAGCCTTAGATTTTGCAAGTGCAGTTGGTGCATTAGTTGCTAGTTATGCTGGCGCAAATCCTAAAATATCAAATAAAGAGATTGAAGAATTTATAAATGTAAAAACTCAATAGTGGTTTTATAATATAAGTAGTGAGTTTGATTTCCCTTATAGTTAAATGAACTATTTGTTAGTTGATTAATAGCAGAAAAAGGTTGTCTTAATGGCAGCCTTTTTCATTTTTACAAATATTAAAACCTAAGCTCAAGCTGTAAGAATTTTTTTTAAGTTGTGATGTAAATGCAAAAAATAAAATAAAAAGAGATATGGAAAATTTTAAAACAATGAAAATAGTTTTATTAAATAAATTGGTTTAATAGCTTAGCAAATATGTGTTAATCCTTAACATATATGTCTTGAAAACCTGCTAAAATGGATTCTCTATAGACTTTAGTATATTTTATAATGTTATTTTGATTATTTATTTAAATTTTAAAGTCTATATTAAAACTTTATGCTTAAAAACCATTAATTTTCTATTTTGTTTTTTGTACCAAAAACTTTACAGAATATCTATCTAATCTACTTATGAAAAGAATCCATTTGTCTTGTTTTGTTTTAGTCTGCATTTTATTTCAATCAATTTCAATCTACTCCCAAAATAGGGTAATAGATAGCTTGGAAAATGTATTGAAAACTTATCAAAAGCAAGACACGATTCGTGTTAACACACTCAATTACTTGGCGTTTTATAATTATAGAAACAATCCACCTCAAGCTATAGCTTATAACGAAGAAGCATTAAATCTAGCCAAAACATTAAACGCTAAGAAGTTTATAGCTCACAGTTACTACATAAGAGCCGTTGTTTACACAGAGCAAGTCAATTTTGAAGTTGCCATAAAGAATTACAACAAAGCCCTAGAAGTTTACAACTCCATAAATGATTTAAATGGTTTGAAAAAATGCAACAATGGTTTAGGCGTTTTGCATCAATATCGAGGTAATTATGATTTGGCCTTAAAACATTTCAAAGAAACCTTAAGCATTTCAGAGCAGTTAGGAGATAATTCCAATAAACATAGTTATTTATATAATATTGGAAATGTCTATTCAGAGACTGGTGAGTATCAAAAAGCTCTTGAAAATTTTAAACTAGCCCTAGAGAATAATATAAAAAACAGAGATTCATTGGGTATGTTGAATTGTTACAATTCGATTGCGAATGTGTATTACCAGCAAAGCAATTATCCATTAGCTTTAAATTATCACAATCAATCTTTAGACATAGCGCAAAAAAGTAAAGACTCTATTGGTATATTCCAATCCCTGATTAATTTAGGGAATTTGTACCGATTTCAAGGTCTAAATGATAAGGCATTAAGCTATTATAACAAAGCGCATGCCATAGATAATGCTAAATACAATGTAAAAAACATAACAGCCTTAAAAAATAATATTGCAGGTATTTATTATGATAATGATGAGTTGGACAAAGCCATAACTTATTTTAAGGAATCTATAGTGTTGAGTAAAGAAATTGATGATAAAGTAAATTTAGCTACTGCACTTAACGGTTTGGGGTTTGTCTATTTTCAAAAGAAAGATTATGCTACAGCTTTGAGCTATTTTGATCAAGCCTTAAACATAAATTTGAAAATTAACCAATCGTACGATATGATGGATTCCTATCATGGTTTAGCAGACACCTATTATCGTTTGAAAACATATGATCTGGCGTTGGAGAATGCTCAAAAATTAGCAGATTCATCGGAGAAGCATGGTCTTTTAAGGCATAAAAAAAATGCCTATGGTTTGCTTTCTGATATTTATGGAAAAACCCGAAATTATAAGAAAGCATTTGAAAGTCATCAACAATACAAAATATTAAATGACAGTATTTTCAATGAAGACAATATTGAAAAGATGACACAATTAGAGTACGAATACAAATACAAACAAGCACTAGACTCTGCAAGTATAAGAGAGCTTAAACTAACTAAAACAGTTCAAGCTACATCTCAAGATTTACAAAAGTCAAAGCGTAATTATTTATGGGCAATTATTTGTGTGTTATTGGTGTCAATTATCCTTGGGTCTATAATTTTTAGTCAAAGATTAAAAAACGAAAAGTCAAAAACCCAAAACGTGGTTATGGAGCAAAAACTATTACGCTCGCAAATGACGCCTCATTTTATATTCAATTCGTTGTCAGTACTACAAGGAATGATTTTAAACAAAGAAGAAAAAAAATCCATTCAGTATCTATCTAAGTTTTCAAAGTTACTGCGTATAACCTTAGAAAATTCACGAGATAAAATGGTATCGCTTTCACAAGAATTATTGGCAATTCAAAATTATCTTACGCTTCAAAATTTAGAGAATGACACTTTTAATTGCACTATTTTGGTAGATGAAGCTATAGATGTTACATTGTTTGAAGTTCCACCAATGCTCATTCAACCTTTTGTTGAAAATGCTATAGAACACGCGTTTAAAGACCAAACAGATAACAAGCGTATAGATATAAAACTTGCATACACTAATAAAAAACTGTTATGTACCATTGCTGATAATGGTATTGGTATTGATAGTGTTACAAAATCTGAGAACAAAAATAAAAGTTCATTAGCGACAGTTATTACTGCCGAACGTCTTGCAGTATTATCAAAAGATTATAACATGGAAGGGTCGGTAACTATTGAAGATCGAAAAAAGTTTGATGAGCAAGGAACTTTAGTTACTTTAGTAATTCCTCATAAAATCATTGCTATTTCATGAAAACACTATTAGTTGAAGATAAAGCGTACATACGAAAAGGGTTATTAAATCTTTTGCAACTTATTGATACTGATGTGAATGTGTTGGGTGAGTGCGAATCGGTTAAAGAAGCAGTTGTAGTAGCCAATGCCTGTAAACCAGATTTAATTTTCCTAGATATTAATCTTACTGATGGCACTGCTTTTGATTTTCTGGATCAAACAGAACACCTCAACTTCAAAATAATATTTATTACTGCTTATGAAGAATATGCGCTACGAGCTTTAAAAATAGGAGCTGTAGACTATATTCTTAAACCTGTAGATATATCAGACCTTGAAGTTGCTTTAAATAAAGTGACCAACTTAACTGTAGCTGAGCAAAAACAACAAATTAAAACTGTTAAGTCTGTTTGGAATAATGAAGATTCTAAAATTATTTTGTCGCTTCATGACAGTTTTCAGGTTATAGACTTAAAAGAACTTATGTATTGCGAATCTGATAAGGGTTACACGTCTTTTTATTGTAGTGATGGTAAAAAACATGTAGTTTCAAAAACACTCAAGGCCTTTGAGGACCAGCTTAGTGCTGCAAACTTTACGCGTCCTCATCAATCGTATATGGTGAATCTTCAGTTTATTGATAAATATGATAAATCTGGTATCATTTATTTAAAAAACGGTAAAAAAATACCAGTATCTTCTCGAAAGAAAGATCAATTTGTAGCTGCGTTCTTAAACAAGAATTAGAAAATCTAGCACATTCTGTTTTTCAAATATGTTTTGAAGTACCACGCTTATGGATTCATAAATAGTAGAAATCCATTTCCTATTTCATAGACAATCATCGTAACATACATTTATACTACCTAAAACTATAAATGTATGAAAAACAAGATTTCAAAATTAAACAAGCAGGCTGTAATCGTATGTATTGCAACACTACTTTTTATGGCATGTAGCGATAATTTAAGTCAACAGCCTACAACAGCAAAAGGCTTTAGTGCTATAGAGCAAGAGCTAAAAAGCAAATTTGGTGGAGATGCATACTATACCAACTTAAGTGTTATTCACAATGAAACAATTGGTAATACTATTACTGTAACTGTTGCACAAGATCCAGAATCCATGAAAATGGAAGAGTGGAATGTGGTGCAAAACAACTGGAAACAAAGTTCTGATATTGTAATTGAAGTGCCTCAAGGCACAAAAGCTACCGATTATATGTATCAACTAGGGGACAATATAAACCTAACAAAATTGGGTGGTTTGGTAGAAACGTCTATACAAAAACTAAAGGATATGAAAAACCTTAAAAACCCAAAATTAAGCATTGCTTCTATAAAGTTCCCAAAAAATGGTGATGTCTCTAAAGCAGAGTACCTGGTAACGCTAGAGCCTGAACATGGAGGAACAGCATTTAGCTTTTTCTACACTTTAGATGGCAACCTAATTAAAATGGATTACTAAAAAAACAGTTATTAATTATAAACCTTAAATCATGAAAAAACAATTACTTACATTATTTGCGATTTTTACGTTAACCATAGGATTTTCGCAAACATTTTATTCTACGGATAGTTACGGGAACAATTTAAGATATACCGTTACATCTGCAACTACAGTATCTGTAATGTCAGGTGGTACAATAAATAATATTAATGTTGATATTCCAGCTACTGTTACAAATACAGGCACAACCTACACTGTTGTTGCTGTTGGGGATTTTACATTTTCTAGTTCAAGCATTTCTAGCGTTAGTATTCCTAATACAATAGTCAGTATTGGTCAACAAGCTTTTGATTATAACAATCTTGCATCAGTGGTTTTACCTAGTAATTTAGAAACTATTGGTGACTATGCTTTTCAAAATAATCAGTTAACTGGACTTACCATTCCTAGTAATGTTACTAATATTGGTATTGGAGCTTTTAGAAATAATCTTCCTTTAACTACCGTTACATGTTTATCTACCATACCACCTTCTATAACAACTGCCAACAATTCAAGTGATACTTTTTATGATGGTGCTACTGGAGATCGTAGTGATGTAGATTTGATAATACCTGCCGGCACAACAGGAGCATATGTTACTGACGCAGGTGCTCTCTGGACAGGTTTTAATACGGTTACTGAAAATTTAAATGTAGGTGATACTTATGTTTATGACTATATTACTTATCAAGTAATTTCGGTTGCCAACAGTACGGTTAGAGCTTTTGACTATAATACAGCAGGCGGAACTGTTGTAGACATTCCTGCAACCATACCAAATGGTTTAATAACCTATACCGTTACAGAAATAGGAAATTATGCTTTTGCTTCCAATAATATAAATGATCCCAATAATTTAACGAGTGTAACTTTACCAAATACAATTACCTATATCGGAGTAAGTGCATTCTCTATCAATAATATAACAACGCTTACAATTCCCGATAGTGTTATTAATATTGACGATGGAGCCTTTGTTAATAGCCAAAACTTGACGAATCTTGTGTTAGGGAATAATCTTACTACTATTGGAGACTATTCTTTTCGTTTTTGTCCTCTAAATGACATAACTATACCTGCGAGTGTTACCAATATAGGAGTCATTGCTTTTGGAGGAATGGGAGGAACAAATGCCATTACAGATATTTATTGCCAAGGTGTAGTACCACCAACAATTACTACAAGTGGTTCACTCAACTCAGATACTTTTAACCAAACTCGCAGTACTATTCACCTGCACATACCAGCTGGTACAATGGGAGCTTATGTAACTGATGCTGGAGCCTTATGGACTGGCTTTAATCCAGTAACCGAAGACGCTTTAAGTGTTGATGAGTTTCAACTACAACATGCTGTGAAAATCATAACAAACCCTGAAAGCTTAACTATAACTTCAACTAATAACCTACAGTTGAATAGTTATACACTATATACTATTACTGGAGCAAAAATACATACTGGTGCTAGTACCGAAATTTCAACGAGTACAATGTCAAAAGGTATTTACATCCTTGCATTAGATTTTGATCAAGGAATGCTGATTAAAAAAGTAATGATTAATTAATCGGTGTTATGAAAGCAATAGTAACATTGTTATGTGTATTCTTAGGGTCTACAATAAGTTGGTCACAGGTCATTACTTTTGATGATCAAGGTAGTGTTGATGGTCAAGCTTTGGGAAACCCATACATGATAGCAAATAACGGAGAAACCTTTGTGTTTACTGTTAGTGGAGTAACAGGAGGACCAACAACTCATAGGTATAGAACTACCGATTCTTTTGGTTGTGGTAATACAGGTTTAAGTCACTTGAGTTCAGGAACATTTCCTGCTACAACTTGGACTATAGAGACTCAAAGTGGAAATGAAGTTGATTTTGGAACTATACAATTTGATAATTTTTTTCAATGTTATGTTTTCGCTTACGAATTGACAATTGAGGGTTTTAAAAACAATGTATCAACAGGCTCTCAAACATTCTCGGTTGGAGGAATGAATTCAATTTTTACTCCCAATGCTGCTTTTGATGATGTAGATAAAATAGTAATTACTTGTGCCGATTTGGGTAACCTAGGTATTGACAATATCAACTGGTCATCCGCAACGTTACATAATCAGTCTTATTTATTGTCTGATAGTGTGCAATTACGTTACAGTAAAAACTCAAACACTATTGAGATAAATACTCTCAATTCTGGCGCGCACTTGTATAAATATACTATGTATGATATATCTGGTAATCAAGTAAAAGAAGGAAATGAGTCTAAGATAGAAACGTTTCAATTATCTAAAGGGATTTATTTTGTAAAACTAGATTTTAATATAGGAACTGTCCTAAAGAAACTAACGTTCTAACAAAAATTGTAACGAAATGTTTAATTAAAATAAAATGCTATGAAAAGAAAAATGTTAATTCTGTGTGTGCTTATTCTGGGTTACGCTTGTAGTTCAGATGACAACACAAACCCAAATGAACAACCAGACAATTTTTATGCCTTAACGGTAGGGAATACTTGGGAGTATATCTATTACCTTAAAGATAACGACACAAACACCTTTTTGCCCACAACAATAATCGAAACGGTTAATATTACTGAGACTGTAGAAATTGATAATAATACCTACTTTAATTTTAAGCATGTGGTAATAGGTAATGATGGAACTTACCCTTACTTTCCTGATAATGGCGAAAGAAACTACACGTTAAGAGACTCTCTAGGATTTCTAATAGACGAGGTTGGACTTATCAAATACAACAATAGCGATTATAATGAGTACTTCATGTTCAATTTAGATTTTGATTATTCGTATCATTTGGCGCTATCTAATGTCATGGATAACATCACAACCAACGCAGGCAGCTTTATCTGCTATGATAATCATTACTATTTTAAAGATTTCAATGGTAATATCGCTAATGCATTAGATCATATCTATAGAGAAGATGGGATAGGAGAGGTGTTAAGTACAATGTCTTTTGTAACCCAATCTGAACACTTCATTGAAAAGCGCTTGGAGTCTTATGTCATTCAATAACTATAATACTTTAAAACATGGTTAAACTATTAGAAGAATATAAATTAGAATTGTTTTTACTGGTATTCTACACTGCTATTATTTTATGGATTGTGTTGTAGTGCTTTAGTTTGTTGCAAGATTGAGCAGTAATATTTGGGTTAATTACTGCTCATTTCTTTTTTATAACCGTATTGAATTACTATAAATGATACCTTAAAGCTTACTTTTGGCGTTAATAGATTAACTTTAAGGGATTTAACATTTCAAATCATGAAAATCGTTTACGTTTTATTTCTGTGTCTATTAAGCTCTTGTGCTCAAAACATAAAAGAACAAAAAGAAAAAACAGAAGAAGAGACTGCATTATCTCAAGAGGAAATTATAAATTCTGTTGTTAAAACACTTCATTTAGATCAAGACGAAATCAAATTAGGAACTATTGTATCTAAAGTATTCCCAAGTAATTCAGATGAAATAATTATAATTATTCCTGAAATAGTAAATGAAGAAGAAGATATTTATGAACTCAATAGTCATATTGTTATAGCTAATACTACTACAGCAAACATCAAACACAAGTATTTTGAAAGTTCTAAAACCAACGGTTGGATTTCCGATGCAGTATTTATTGAAGACATTGCGATAGAAGATTCAGAATATAAACTTAACGATTCCGTTACTGCCTTTGGAGTCATGGTCAAGTTTAGAAATAACTCTCAACCTAATCCTTACAGTACCTCAGTAGTATCTTTATACGCTAAGAAAAATCATACTCTGCAAAAACTATTAGACAATTTTACAACTTACGAAAGTTTAGGAGAGGTAAGTGTCAATTTTAGTGACTGTTATGCTGATATAGTTAAAGAAAAAAATGAACTAAAAATAAGCGATATAACAACAAATGGGTATTACGATATAACAGTCTTACAAACCATAACACAAATTAATTATGCCAAGGATGAAAACGAGGAGTGTAATCCAATCGAGAAAAGTAAAAGTGAACAGCAATATGTTTTAAAATTTAATAATGAAGCATATGAAGCTATAAAAGCCATTGCGGAAGAAAACACAGTAAACTTTGATACACTAATTGCCAATACTAAAACCAGAGCGCTACCAATAACAGATAGCACAAATTTTGATGATTTTATTGATGAAGATGATTATAAAGTAGTTGATGTAAAAGGTTTTAAATTAATAGATGTTTATCCAAACTTTTACAAAGAAGGTTATAATTTTAAAGCGATAGCCTCATACAAAATTGAAATGTCTCATAACTTTCATACAACTGTAATAACAGTTCGTAAAGGCAATAATGAAATGGAGTCTGTATTGATTAACTATAATCTTAATGGCGATGTTATCGACTATGAAGTTGTAGCTTATGATGAGACTGCTGAAGGAATTGCAAGAATAACCTCAAAAATTGAAAACCATACTATTGAAAGAACATATACCTTATGGCTCGAAGAGAAAGAAGTGTCTATAGAGCGTTTTGAAATTGATGAAGAAGGGAATATTAAACCAGAGAAATAATTCACAATATCATAAAATTAGGTTTTATGAGTTGTTATTCTAAAAGCCTGTTAATCATAAAGAAATAAAATGAAGCATCAATCAATTCTATTATTCTTTTTAGTATTTATTGCAATAGCTTGTAAAAATCCTGAAAAAGAAAATCCGCAAAGCAACAACGTCATTACTTCTGATGTTATAAACTTTTGGAATGCCTATGATCATATCGTCACAACCCAAGATTCAGTATTACAATATAACTATTTAGATAGCTTATATTTCAAGAAAGGAACTGTAGGGTTAGAAGGTGTCAGACAAGTAAGAAATTATACAGCACAAGATTATATTGAGGCTATCAACAACTATCCAAAATTTTGGAATTCTATAAGAGAGAACACATTAAAGGCACCTAAAGTCAGTTCGAAATTACAAGTTGGAATTGAAAAACTAAAAACAATATATCCAGAACTAAAACCTGCAAAAATATATTTTACAATTGGAGCTTTCCGTACACCAGGAACTACAATAGACAGTTTGGTGCTTATAGGTGCAGAATTAGCAATGGGTAATCCTAATACTGATACAAGCGAGTTTCCTGAAAACATATCGCATTTAAAATCATATTATGCCACTAATCCTAATAAAAATTTAGGCTTTTTAAACATCCACGAGTTTGTACATACCCAACAAAAACCGAGAGTTAATAATTTATTATCTTCAGTGATTTATGAAGGTGTTGCAGAGTTTGTAACAGTAAAAGCACTCAATCAGCCATCACCAAATTCGCAAATAGAATTCGGAAAAAACAATGCAAAACGAATTAAGGAAGTGTTTGAAGACGAAATGTTTTACGTCGCTAACTTTGGCAAATGGTTAAATAGTAATGAGGCTAACGAATTTGGTATGCGAGATTTAGGCTATTATGTAGGGTATCAAATTTGTGAAAACTATTACAATCAAGCAGAAGATAAGCAAGCTGCTATAAAGTCTATGATTGAATTGGATTATGAAAACGAATCTATAATTGAAGCGTTTGTCCAAAAAGCAAATTATTTTTCAACGTCTCTAAATGAATTGGAGCAAAGCTTTGAAAGCAAAAGACCAACCGTTATAGGTATTGAACAATTTGAAAATAAAAGTCAAAATGTAAATCCAAGTACAAAAGCCATTACTATAAAATTTTCTGAAGCTTTAAATGGCTATCATACAAGTGTAGATTTGGGTAACTTAGGAAGAGAAGCATTCCCAAAAGGAACTTTAAACGGAAGAACATGGGCAGAAGATAACAGGTCTTGGACAATTCCTGTGGAGTTAGAACCTAACAAAACCTATCAAATTTTTATAACAAATAATTTTAGGACACCAGACAGTAGACCGTTAAAGCCTTATTTAATAGAGTTTAAAACAAGATAAACTATGAAAAACTACATTTTTCTGCTTGCTTTTGTACTGGCAACAAAAATAAGCCTTGCACAATGCCATACCGAATTGGAACAATACACCACAGGCTTTAAGTCAGTTCAAGCTAGTGAGTTTTCATTTTTAGACAATGTACTCAGCGATATAAGAATTGTGGGTTATGGTGAAGATACTCATGGAACAGCTGAGTTCACCTTACTAGCTCAAGAGTTAATGAAATACCTTTCTGAACAACACGATTTTAAAATACTGATTATCGAAACCGGTTTTGGTGAAGGCTTGTATCTCAATGATTATGTACAAGGAAAAAGAGACGATTTAAAAACTATCCTAAATCAGTACAATTCATCTTGGAGGTATAGAACCAAAGAGTTTTATCAGTTAATGGATTGGATGCGAACCTACAATCAAAATAATGAAGATAAATTGTATCTATACGGTTGTGAGATGCAGTACGTAGCTTCAGAAGTGAATAGAATTAAAGAATACCTTTTAAAAGTAGGTTCTGATTATAAAGTAGAAGGGTTTGAAAAACATCTTTGGCAAGCGTTTAATGAACAGGAAAAAACAATGTATTTCATGGCATATGCAAATTTAAAACAACACTTTGTTGAAAACCATGAGAACTTTAAAAGCAAGTCATCTGAAGAAGAATTCAGCTTAAACTTTCATCTAGTGGAAATACTTGGTCAGTTTGCTACTACCATCAATCAAAATAACGAACAGAGAAAATCCGATTTTAGAGATATTTACATGGGTGAAAACATACTATGGATTATGAATTATTATAACCATAATAAAAAAGCAATGTATTGGGCACATAATGCACATGTAGGTGATTGGGTAGATAATGGTATTGTAGATGTTACAGGTCACCAGTTAAGAAAACTGTATGGCGATTATTACTTTAACATAGCTACCGATTTTGGTACAGGCAATTTTATAGCATACCCTAATGATGCCAATAAAACAAACGATTGGCGTTTTAAAACAATTACAATTGATAAAGTAGTTGAAGATACATTTACACAATGTCTAAAAAACTTTGGAACCCCTAACACTTTCCTAAACTTTAGAGTAGCAAGAGCAAACAAAGATTTAGCGTATACTCTTAATTCGCCATTCATCTCAATGAGTGGAGCAGGAGCACGTGCTAGAAGTTCTGAAACAGAATCTAAAGCATTTGGAAGCGCTTTTGATGCTATTATTTATCTTGATAAAACCAACGCCATTAATTGGGCAGATTAATCTTGCAATTAAACTCTAAATACATGAAAAATTTAGTTGTCATTCTATTTCTGTGTGTTGTTAGCTGTGATAGAAGTCATAGGTCTTCAAATTCAATAGAAATTGATTCAACTTGGAACCAACAAAAAAGAGAACAATACCTTACCAACCGAAACGATTCAACAACATGGGACATTAAAATGCTTGAAACTGACAAGCAAATGATTGGTGTTGGTGATTTTGGTCCGTTTGAGATTGGAGTTTTTCCTGTGCCAAAATATGACCTTTTAGGAAAAGATAGCTTTAAAGGATTGGGTAGTAAAGGTGAAAACTATCAAATAGGCGATAAAACGGTTATTATGAATAGTTTTTTTGTAGCTGATAACGAAATAAACAAAAAGCGACTAAATGGTAAAAATAATGAAGTGTTTTTTCAATTGTTGGTACTAACAGATACTTTAGATACCATAAATTATAACCTGAACAAAAATATAGGTATTTCTAGAAACCATCCAGACTATGTTGCGCAGGGTTTTGTGAAAACTAAAGAAAATAGAATAGATTACGTTGCATTTGATACTGCTGAAAGCAATAGCTATGCTATTATAAACACACGATTATTTGACTTAAATTTTGGAAACACCATTCTTATAGCGTCACAAAAAGATGGTACATTGAGGTCATTGCAAATTAAAAGTCCTCAATTAACCTCTGAAACTGTAGACGAATATACTAATGCACTTTTGCAAGAAGAGCGCGTAAAAATATTCTTTACTAATACAAGCAATATTTAAGACTTGGTATTAAAACAGTGTGTTGATAGTTCTTGATAAATTAGACTTACTACTTAGTAACTGGTATTCAGCATCAATACGTTTTAATTCATTTTCAATAAGTTTTACCTCTCTGTAATTTACCAAAAACAAAGAGCCTTCACCAATTTCAAATTTGCGTTCTTCACCTTGTATAAGGGCTTTGTAATCTTCAACCAAATCAAGTAGTATGATGTGCTGGTTGTTGTAGGATTCTATTTCTTGTAAGTTGGAGTTAATCTTATTTTTTAAAGTTACTTCTGTAGTAGCAAGTTCAAAGTTAATGTCTTGTAGCTTTATTTGTGCTAGTTTTAAATCGCCTCGTTCTTTTCGTAAAAACAAAGGAAAATTAATTTGTAACCCACTTTTGTAATTAGCATTGTTTAACGAGTTTAAATTGTCATAGTCTGTCGTTAAAAAATTATACTGTAAGTTAACAGTAGGAAGTAGATTGTTTGATTTTAGTTTTTTATCTATAGTTAAAATATCTTTTTTTACTTGTAGTGCTTTTAGTTTTGGGTGATTAGTAATGTCAATAGCATCACTGTTTAAAAGTGAACTGTTCAAAACCTGATCAATGATGCTAATAGTGTTTAAGTCTGGTATAATGGCTTCTTCAAGCTCTAAAGGTATATTGTTATCAATCCACAAATAGTTTGAAAGCTCAAGCTTAGATTTGATATAGCCTATTTTAGCTTTCTCTAAATCAACCATTCTGTTTTTTAAATTAATACTTGCTTCTAAGGTGTCAATAGCTGGTTTGTCTCCTGCTAGGTAACTCTTTTTTATAATATCTAATCGTGTTTTAGCATTCTGAGTGTAGCCTTCATAGGTTTTTAATGATTGGTAATTTTTAAGCCAATTGTAATAGGTTACTAAAGCATTATAAATAACATCGTTGATCAACAACTGCTGGTTGGCTTGTGCTTGCTGAGTAAACAGTTTTGCTTGCTTTAACGTAGCCATACGCTCATTCATAAACAGCCCTTTAGCTAAAGATACCGAAACACCTGCGCTGTATAAACCATCATCAGGAGTTTGTAATTCAGGGTTGAGATATGTGCCATCGTTGTTTTCAAAGTTAGCTTTTAGTTCTACACCATACCATGTTGGAAGTTTAAACGTAGTGTTAAGCTTATTGTAATAAGTAGTTTCGCTAAACTTTTTTCTGTCAAAATCAACTTCAATTTTAGGGTCAAAAGCACCTCTAGACTTTAACAATTTTGCTTCACCTTCGCTAACTAGTAATTGAGTTTGCTTAACCACAGGATGGTACTTTTTTACGTATCCTAAATACTCCTCAAGGGTTAATGTTGTTAACGATTCTTGCGCAAATCCATTAAAACACATGAGTGCCAACAAATAACTTAATACTGTTTTCATATTACAATAATCTGTTTTTATTTAGTTGTGGCTTGTTCTGGTTGATAGAAGTTAGGAGGGAAGCTGTTAATTTGCCTCCATATTTCAAACCATATTGGTACATTGTCCAGTAACGCAATGGTTCGCGCTCCTGAACCTACTCTAATGTCTTTTGGCCATTCAACATCTTCTTTGTTAGGAGCAAGTAAAACACGATACATACCATTGTTACTTATAAAGTTTTCAATCGCTATAATTTTTGCACCATAAGTACCATACGATACATTAGGCCAACCGCTAAATACAATTGCAGGCCATCCATCAAACTGTACGCGTACATCTTCGCCCACATGAATAAGTGGTAAGTCTATTGGTCTTACATACATCTCAACAGCCAATTCATAATTAGAAGGCATAATACTTACAAGTTGTTCACCTTCTTTAAAGGTTTCACCAATACCAGATTTTATGGCTTTGTTAATGTAACCGTCTTGTGGTGCAGTTACATAAAGTAAACTGTTACGTTTGGTGTAGTTTGCCAAATCAGTTTCTAGCTTTGACACCTGAACTTCGGTATCATAAGCGCTAGATTGTGTCGCGTATAAATCGCTCTGCGCTTTTGAAATCTTATCAGCATAAGTGGCTTGTAATGTTGAAATGTCTAACTGACTATTGATAACTTCATTCTTTGCAACTAAAAACTTATTCTCTGCTGAAACCAACTTAGCACTAGCTTCTTGCAATTTGTTTCTGGCATCTTCAACATCTTTTACAGCCTTTAAACCTTCGGTTTGTAAACTAGTTGTTCGCTCAAATTGAGTGTTGGCAATAGCTGATTTAATTTTTAAGGCTTCAAGGTCAATACTGTCTGTCTTTACTTTTAAATAGGCTTGCTTTAACTTGTTTTGTGCTTGCTCTAGTTTTAAGGTGCGTTCACGTTGTAATGCAGAAATTTGATTGTTTAACGCATTAATCTTGTTTTTATAAGCGTCTACTGACGATGATTTTGCGTTAAGCTGTACGTTAGTACGTTCAGCAAGTTGTGCATCAAAATACTCACTTTTTACTTCAGATATTCGTAATATAGTATCACCTGCGGTTACAAAGTCGCCTTCTTGTACAAACCATTGTTCTATACGTCCAGGTATTTGCGATTGAATGGTTTGTGGTCGCTGGTTTGGTTTAAGTGTAGTTACATTACCTGAACTAGTAATGTTTTGTGTCCAAGGCAAAAATAATATCATAATCATTATCACAGTAAATACCATTAAAAAGCTTTTAAATCGCTTGTGGTATTCTTTATGAAAAACCTCTTGGCAAGACTTAAACTTGGTTAGGTCTACATATTCTGAAACACTATTCTTTGAAATGTTTAACATACACTAAGATTTAACGTTTATAATTTCACCTTTTTTAAGGGTAACTTGTTTGTTGCATTTTGAACTCCAATAATCATTATTACTAATGACTACAAGACTCCAAGTTTGGTTTTCTGATATTAAAAAGTCTATAATTTGTTTAGATTCCGCTTTCTTAAATTGATCTAAAGGATCTTCTAGTATCAATACCTTAGGCTTTTTAACAATAGCTCTAGCGAGTACTATTTTCTTTGCTGTGGTATAAGCTATCTGTTTACCTTCAGGTTTTAGTATAGTATTTAATCCTTTTGGTTGCTGCTGTAAAAATTCGGTAAGACCTATTTGAGCAAAAACATCATAAATGGCATCATCACTAATATTAGGATTTCCAAAAGTGATGTTTTCTCGAATGGTACCTTCAAAAGGTGTTTCGGTAGATAATGATAAGCCTAACTGTGCTCTATAGTTATTAATATGTAAACTTTCCATAGATAGGTCATTCACATAAATATATCCTGATGTTGGCATGATAACACCTGTAATAAGTTGTAGCAAACTAGACTTACCAGCGCCACTTTCGCCTTTAATGAGTATTTTGTCTTTTGGTGCGATGGTTAAATTTATATCTTTTAAAATAGGAGTGTTACGCTCTTTTACTTCGTAAAACACATTCTTAAGTTCAATATTTAAGTTGTTTCCAGACTTTACAACTTCTCCTGTTTGCGCTTCAATAGGTTTGTCTATAACTTGTCCTAGTTTTTCTATACTCGTTAGCACATCGTAAAAAGACCCAAGTCCTAATATTAATTTCTCAACTGAGTTAATTACTAGGATGATGATAATTTCGGCAGCTACAAACTGTCCTATATTCATACGTTGATCAAGTACTAAAAATCCACCAATAAGCAATAATCCAGCTGTTACAAGTACTTTAAAACCTATCATTTGTATAAACTGAAGTATCAAAATCTTAAAATGACTTTCTCTAGATTTTAGATAATCATTAACGAGTGCATCACTTTTTTGCATTGCAAGATTCGTATTCCCTGAAAGTTTAAAGCTTATTACAGCTCTAGATACTTCTTGTAACCAGTGTGCAACCCTATACTTGTGCTTAGATTCTTTTAAGCTTGTTTCCAAGCCTTTTTTGGCAGTGTACTTAAACACGATGTACACTAATAGGATGAGTAATAACCCAAATACAATAAAAAACGGATGATAAAACGATAATAAGATAAGCGCAAAAATAATTTGCAATAATGCCGAAGGCACATCAATTAAAATTTTAGACAGTTCTTTTTGTATCGTAAGCGTATCAAAAAACCTATTGGCTAACTCTGGTAGGTAATACCTACGCAGTTCGTTCATTTTTATTTTAGGAAAGCGATAACTTAACTCCAAAGAGGCTCTGGTAAATATACGTTGCTGTATGGTTTCTATAATACGCAATTGCATCAATTTTAAAATACCAGTAAAAGCAACTCCTGTAGTTACTAAAATAATCAAGACCACCCACGATGCCGAAACCTGTGCGCCTTGTAATAAGTTTATAATAACTTGTATACCTAGAGGTAATGATAAAGCAACAATACCTTCAAAAATAGCGTAATACGAAATTTGAAAGATGTCCTTTTTTTCTAACTCTAATAATCCAATAAAGCGTTGCCAAGGCGTTAAACTGTTATTTGCCATATGTTAAAGCGTTTAAAACGAGGTCAGTAAAAAATTGAGTAGGCGTGTGCTGTTTGTTAAAATTGCTAATGGTTTTAAAATGATCTTTAACAAACTGTTGGTGTAATGCGCTTTGTATTACAGTACTTGCTAAACTTAACGGATAGTCGTAGTCTGGTTGATACTCTGAAATGAGTTCAGAAAAACGTTTCACCACACGTTTATAAGGCATAAAAAATCCTTCTTTGTTATCGTCGTCAACATCTTTGGTAAGGTATGATTTTGAGTTTTCGTTAATAACGATAGTGTTTAGCAATACCTCATTAATATGCGTATAGGTATTGTCGTTTTTTGTAGTACGTGTTAAAACTTCAATCGCTTTTTTTAGCTTATCCTCAATAGAAGTAAGGCTATAGGTTTCAATAACCAATTGATACTCTAACCAGCCCCAATACCATGAGGTTAAATACACTAACAGCTTATGCTTGCTTTCAAAATAGCGGTATATAGAGCTTTCGTTGGACTGTATAGCAGCACCTAACTTTTTAAAGTTGAAACTCTCAAATCCCATCTCATCGATTAAAATAATACTGTGAGTGAGTATTTTTTTACCTAAAGTAGAGGATTCAGGATCCTTTAAATAGGTGCCTGAAGGGACTTCAATTTTAATGTTTGATAGTAAGTTATTCATAATTTACAATTATTACTTGCAAATATAATAGTATTACTATCATTTTGTTTCCCAAGTCTAGTTATTTAATTAAAATTTAACATACTACAACAAAGTAATCTCATGTCTATCTTGTCATCTTGTGCTTATAAAAAAAGGTAAACAAGTAAGAGTACAGCGCAACAATATCAATAAAAGGAAAGCATGTGTTTTGAATTATATAATTTCATTGATACGCTTAAACCTTGTAAATTACGTTCCTGTACTTTTATTTTTACTATTTAAAAGTATTTCCTTTTTTTTGTTAACAAATGAATACTAGTCATAAAGTATATAATAAGAGTAAAGCATCCCTTTATTGGACATGTCAATTGTTAGGATGGAGTATTGTTTCTATCTATTGGGCATATACTGTGTATACACGCGATAACTATGGAGCGTTTTACACCTTGTTGAATTATGTGTTAGATATTGCTATTGGTGTATTTTTAACGCATTGTTACAGGCGCTTTGCTTTACATAAACAATGGAATCAACTGCCTCTTAAAAAATTGATTTATAGAGTAGTACCAAGCATTATTATATTGTCAGTATTATATGTGTTGCTAAACAATATTAAATGGTATCTTTATTGGACTGTCATTGCAGGAGAGCATAAAGAGTTTTGGACAGCTCTTGTGTATTGGGACCCAATTTTACTTACTGGTTTACGTTTGATGTCAATATGGATTTTAGCATATCACTTATACCATTATTACCAAAAAGAGGTTGCTACTGCTAGAGAAAATGCACAACTGTCTATTCTTTCAAAACAAATTCAATTAGATAATTTATCAGCTCAATTAAATCCACATTTTTTATTTAATTCATTAAACTCAATCAAGTCACTAATAGAAGAAAATCCAAGTAAAGCAAGAAGAGCTATAGACCTATTATCAGATTTGTTACGTTCATCTTTATATGAAAAGGATAAAGATTTAATTTCAATAAAGGATGAGTTAGCCTTAGTAAATGATTATATTGAATTAGAAAAATTACGATTTGAAGAGCGTTTATCATTACATAGCACTTTAGACGATAGTTTAGAGCAAGTTAAAATACCAACTTTAAGTATCCAGTTATTAATAGAAAATGCCATTAAACATGGCATAGATAAGCTAATTAAGGGAGGCGTTATTAATTTAGTAATTGTAAAAAATGAAGAACAGATTATAATTAGCGTACAAAACCCAGGTAAAATAACTTCAAAGCATTCTAAAGGTGTAGGCCTTAAAAATTTAAAAGAACGATTAGAAATTCAATATAAAACTAAAGCTTCATTTCACTTAACAGAGATTGACGCAAATACAGTAGAGGCTAAGATAATTTTACCTTTAACAACCAATGAAGACATTTAAAACCATTATAATAGACGATGAGCGTTTAGCGAGAGAAGAGTTAAAGCGTACTTTGAAGCCACACAAAGAATTTCAGGTTGTAGGAGAGGCATCGCATGTAGATGAAGCCATCCAAATTATTGAAACTGAAGCACCAGACATTATTTTCTTAGACATTCATATGCCTGAAAAGTCTGGTTTTGATTTATTAGAAGAACTTGGAACTGTTCCAGAAGTTGTGTTTACTACAGCTTATGATCAGTATGCAGTAAAAGCTTTCGAATTGAACGCTTTAGATTATTTGGTGAAACCCTTGCGCGAAGAACGTTTTGCTAAAACTATAGAAAAGGTAAAACAAGAGCTTTTTAAGAAAAGAAAGACCACTCCTGAGGTATTCCCAATGCATCGCAAAATTTTTATCAAAGATGGTGAACAGTGTCATTTTATTCCTCTTTCTGATATTCGCTACATTGAATCGCTCGAAAATTACGCACGTTTATATTTTGGAACTCAAAAAGCAATGATTAAACGTTCATTAAATCTTTTAGAAGAAAAATTAGACCCTAACGTATTTTTTAGAGCCAATAGAAGTCAAATTATTAACATACACTATATACAGGAGATTTATCCGCACTTTAATAATAGATTGCAAATTAAATTAACTTCGGGAGAAACAATCGATGTGTCTAGTCGTCAATCTGTTAAGTTTAGGAATTGGAATAGTCTTTAAATATAAATGACGCCAATTTTTGACGTTCAATGCTGTTATGTTACGCTCCTGTACTTTTTGTTTTATAAATGTAAAACCTGCCTTTAATTTGTGTTGTAAATCATTAAAAACGAACATTATGAAATCTTTTACAGTTCAAAAATTTTTGGCAAAATTAGTAGTAGCTATAATAGTATTGCTTCTAACATCTTGCAAAAACAATCCAGAAGCAACAGTCACTAATCAACCTGTACTATCTGATTATAACTTGGGAGAAAAATGGGTATGGAAATACAAAGGCGTTACTGATGAAGGCGAAGTACGATCTGATGGAACAGATACTAGAACCATTGTTAATTTTAATGGCGAATTAGGAATGACTATAGACAAGGATACCGTTTTAGTCTCTGATATTATAAAGCCTGAAGACAGTGAAACACCAAGATATAAATGGCCTTTGAAAGTTGGTAAAACATGGACCTATGAAAAAGACTGGACTAGTCAAGATGGTACTACAGGAAAACAAAGTCAGGATGTAGAAGTATTATCCTTTAAAGAAGAAACTGTAGGAGCAGGGACATTTATGGCTTACACCATAACGTATAAAGGAACCATTTCTAATTCAAGAGGCTATAGTGCCAAAACAGATGAAGTATGGTTGTATGCTCCAAAAATCAAGAACTTTATAAAAATGACCCAAGTACAAGACGGTTTTTCTTATAGCGAAGAGTTAATTGAGTATTCAAAATAAAACCAATACACTTAAATGAGAGTATTTAAACTATTAAAGGGCACAATATTTTTACTGCTATTAGTGTTGGTTGCTTGTAATTCAATAACCGAAGCACAACAAGAACCTAGAACTGTAAATAGAGAAGGTAAAGCATATTTGGTACAAGACTCTGTGCTAATCACCACTAGAGATGGTGCAAAAATATCTGCTATAATTGTTAGGAGTAAAGCTGAAACAAAACCACAGCCAACCATACTATTTCATACCATATATACGCGTAAAGATGACATCAAAAGAGCTTATGAAGCAGCCGATAAAGGCTATGTAGGTGTGGTGTCATACACTCGAGGAAAACATTTAAGTCCAAATACAATAACACCTTATGTATATGAGGGCAACGATGTGTACGATGTTATTGATTGGATTGCAAATCAAGAGTGGAGTAATGCCAAAGTGGGTATGTATGGTGGTAGTTATGCTGGCTTTGTACAATGGGCTTCAATGAAAGAAAAAGTACATCCAGCTTTAAAAACTATTGTACCTTCAGTAGCTGCGGCTCCTGGTATTGCTGAACCTATGGAAAATGGTGTTTATTTTAACTTTCATTATCCTTGGTGGCATTATGTAACCAATAACAAAACCCTCGATACCACTTTGTATTATAATGGCAAACGCTGGAATGAGTTATATTTGGATTGGTATAAAAAAGGTGTTGCTTATAAACGTTTAGATAGTTTAGATGGTCTTCCAAATCCAGGATTCAATGAAAAACTGAAACATCCAACATTTGACATTTACTGGAAAGGTATGACACTGTATAACAAAACAGATTTTGCTAAAATAGATATACCTATCTTAAGTACTACAGGGTATTATGATGGTGGACAATTTGGAACAATGCACTACTTAAAATCCCATTATCAATACCATACCAATGCTGAGCAGTACCTTTTAATAGGTCCTTATTCACATTTTGGAGCGCAAGAACATCCTGAAAAACACATTCTAGGTTATGATATAGACCCAGTAGCCCAAATAGATATTAAAGCCATCATCTTTCAATGGTTTGATTACATTTTTAAAGGTGCCAATAAACCTGCTTTGTTAAAGGATAAAATCAATTATCAAGTCATGGGTACCAATACTTGGAAACATGCAGCTTCATTAGATAAGATGGCTACAGATACTTTAAAGGTGTATTTAAGTCAGCAACGTTCTGGTGGAGCGTTTAAGTCGACTTATGACACAGGAAATCTAGGTGTCAACGAACACTTTAGTTTAGCTCATACTGCTGATGCCTCAAGTTATATTGAACAAACAATTGATATGTCTGATCGTAGTCAATTCTCTTGGAATTTAAGTGGTAATCGTAACCTTGTATCAAACACTTTAACGGTAGGTCAAGGCTTCTCGTTTGCAACAGAACCCTTTGAAGAAGATACAGAGCTTACAGGAGCGATAAGTGGTGTTTTAAATCTGTCTATCAATAAAAAGGATTTTGATTGTAATGTGTTGCTTTATGAACAAACCGCTGATGGCCACTTTTTTAGTTTAACACTGCCATTTACAACCAGAGCAAGTATGTCTAAAAACATTGAAAAAAGAAACTTGTTAGCACCAAATGAAAAGACCGCAATACCTATTAGTAATTTTAGAATGACGAGTAAGATGCTAAAAAAAGGAAGTCGAATAGTTGTTCTTGTTAATGGAATTAAACATCCTTTTTCACAAATAAACTATGGTACAGGAAAAGACGTAAGCAACGAAACCATTAAAGATGCTAAAGAACCTTTAACAATTAGGTGGTATAACGATAGTTACATTAACATTCCTATACATAAACATTGATTTTAAATAGACTTGATAAAACCGTATAATCAAATACCTTAAATATAATCTCTATAGCACTTAAAAAAGCTGTTACATAATGCTGGTTGATATAAGCATAAAAATAGTTTTTATGGTTCTATCCGCTATATTTCACACATATTACTTTTGTCTTATAATGTACTTGCATTATGTAACTTGAGCTTTGGGTAAAAGCTAAATTTTAGACTCAATTTCTTCAAAAATTTTTATTCCAAAAGTTTCTGTTCACAAGTTTCTAATTTATTAAAATATAAAAGAAATGAGTAAACGACGATAGGAGAGTAGGGGAATGTGTGTGAAGTGGTTTATAAATGTTAAAAACTTTGTTTTACTTTACGATTTTCCCTTACAATTATTCCTACAATATTTTGTAGATTTAAACTCTCCCTTTTATAATTAATGGTATTAAACATTCCTTTTGACATAAAAAAATGTCCAAAAAACTTATGGAATTAAAAGAAAGATTTAAAAAATGTTTAGAAAGAATGCGTAGAACCAAAAATACGAGTCAAATTGAATTTCAATATATCTCTGAAAAGCCAAAAGATGGCGATTTGCTTTTTGGGCACAAAGAAATAGTCAATACACTAGATAAAGTAATTGAACAGAGCCCAGAATCATTTACAATAGGTTTATATGGTGATTGGGGTTCAGGAAAGAGTTCAATTGCTGAAACTTTACAAAGTGATTTACTAAAAAAGAATATTCCATTAATGATTTTTGATGTGTGGAAGCACGAAGGAGATGCGTTAAGAAGAACGTTCATAAGAGAAACGCATCATTTTTTTAAAAATCATGAAAAATGGAAAAGTAAATACAAGGGAAAGGATGATTTATTAGATGAGTTAACAAAAACTAAAAAAGGGGTAAAAAGAAATTCACTTAAGTTTACACAACTTTTAAAGGGAGCAATTCTATTTCCTGTTTCTATTTTCACAATTGGTTTTTTAGTTTGGGTTTTGACTGATAATATATTAGGATTGGACTATTTTCAAAGAGATGATATTCCTGGAGCAATTACTACATTTTTAGGATTATTTTCAGTCTCGTATTTATTCAAATATGCAGAAAAATTTATTGAAAATATTAAAGGAGATAAAGAAGAATATATTCAAGAAAAAATACAAGATCCAATAGAGTTCGAAACCAAGTTCAAAGAATTGTTAAAAAACTTAAATAATGATATACAAAAAGTTGTATTTGTATTCGATAATTTAGATAGAGTAAGCGGAGAAAAGGCAGTTCAAATTATGTCTACAATAAAAACATTTTTGGATCCAATAGATAAATCTATTAAAGATAAAAACATTGTTTTTTTAGTGCCATGTGACGAATCAGCTATTAAAAGACATTTAAGGAAAACTCTTAATTATTCTAAAGATTTTAAAGGGGATGATTATCATAGATATGCAAGCGAGTATTTAAGGAAATTTTTTAATACTATTATTTGGATTCCTGAATTATATATAAATGAATTAGAGGGATTTGCGGTAAGGAAATTGGAAGACACAAAAATTGAAGATTTTAAAAACGATGAATTATCAGCTTTAATTGTTCTCATTTTTGACAAAAATCCTAGACAGATAATTCAGTTTATAAACATTTTGATCTCAAATTATTTATTGATAAAAGAGAGACCAATTGAAGGATTTTCATTAAAAGAAGATATAGCAAAGCTAGCCAAGTATCTATTATTAATCCAGAAATTTCCAGATATAATGGATGTCTATAAATACACTTTAAGCTATGATTTAGAATCACTACCACCTGAATTAAATGAAGAAAAAGATGGTGAAAAGAAATTCACGCAGAAGAGAATATCTGAATTTTATAATTTTCTAAAATTAACAGAACATGTTAGGATAGAATCACTTGATTTATTTTTCAAATTAAGAAGAAGTGATTTTGAGAACAAATTGGAGAATAGCGTTAGGCTTATTAAGTTAATAGAAACAAATAGAATAAGTGATATATTAAAACTAAAGAAAACTAATATAACTGAGGAAACTGATAAATTGTTAATTAATGATTTTGACTTCATTGAAAAGTTCAATTTAGAAAATAAGCAAAGTGAGTTAAGTGAAATAGTTATTGAGAAAATGCGAAAAATGTCTAATCCAATTTTATTAGCAAAATTCATTGATGGTCTATTACATTTGCTAAAGCACAAAGAGATAGAGCTACTACCTAAAACTTATAGAATGATTTACAACAAGTTAAAGCAACAAGAGAATAATATTAGTGATATAAATCCAAAATTATTAATTGAAGAGTGTTATAACAAAATTGCTGATAAATCAGAAAAGGAAAAATTAAGAAAAGTTATTGCTAAAAGGCATGTTGAAGACTTTGTAAATGCACATAATATAAAATAGTTACTATGGCTATAGAAATTAACGAAGAAAGAAAGAGAGAGATACTAAATTCTTTTATTGATAACAAGGACTTTTATAAAACTACAGAGTTAAGAGAGGTTAGAAAAGTAATTGTAGATAGCTATTATAATGATTACGATATATTTCAAAAGATATCGAAATCAAGTAAAACTAGGAACCTATTATGTTCAACAAGCCTTTTACATAAAATAATTACCGAAATAAGTGGAGGAAGGTATAATTTTAGAGAGGAAGATCATTTTGTTGATATTTTATTAATAGTAAAAAATATAAATAAGTATGAAGATACTTTTTTTAATAAGAGTCTTCTTATAACTTCTTTAGATTTTGTAGCGTTCTTGGTTGGAATAATAGATTCTGATATCATAAAAAAGAACAAGGCTGAAGATTTTGAAAAAGAATTGAATGAATTCTATATATTTTTTAAAAGAATTATTGAAAAAATTGATTTAGAGCAAAAGGATAAAAACAAATATCAAAGTATTTTTACCACAATAAAAACTTATTTTCAATATAACAATTATCAATATTCAAATTGCTGGTTTAAATTTTACTTTCTATTTTATTTTAACCACAAAGGAAATAACGCAAGAAAAACAGATGTTATTAATACTATCTCTAGTTCATATATTAGAGTAGCAAATAATCCAGAAGAATTAAAGGATATTATATCCGAAACTATTGATTTTAAATATTTTATGAAACTTGAATCTAATTTTCAGACCGAAATATTCAATTTATGTAAAACGAAGCCTCCTTTTGCAAAAGAATTTTTCTCTGAATTTAGTGATGAAAAAAAGCAGCAGATAATAGAGCTTTATATTCCTGTCAATCGAAATAAAGCAATACCAAGTTTAAAGCAATTACTAGAGGGAATTGATTATAATATTCCAAATGAATTAGAATTTGTCAATAAAGTTCTTAACTCTACTAAAACTCTGACTGTTCATACAGAGAGGAAAGAACTTTATGATATTCTCTTTAACTCCAAAATAGATTCAGAAACTATTAAGACATCAGACTACTCCAATCAGATCATTGGACTAATTTGTAATACTAATGCTAACTTACATAAATTAGGTATTAGTGAATTTAATGAACATAGTGCCTATGTAGATAAGCAAAAATTAAAAGATAAAGCCATACCGTTTCTTTTAGGGCTAATTACAAATCTTGCCGCATATGGTCAATTTTATGTTAATACTTTAAATTTAAAGATTGGAATTGATAAAAGATATTTTGACAGTGAACTTAAAAAAAGCACTAGCTATTTAGCACATATAAATAATTACATTGTATCAAGTGGAAATTTAAGATTTTATAATTCTATCGTCTCAAAAGTTAAGGAAGAAACTGTATTAAATATTAATGACCATTTTATTAGGTCAATAAATTATCATAACAAGTATGATGGAATTCTTAAAATAATATTTGAGAATAAAAACCTTTTAAGTGATGATTTACATGATAAATTATCTCAATTAATTTCAAACATTAAATAAGATAGAAAAAACGGTCTCATAAAATTTTAGTTAAAGCAATAGGTGAGTGGAGCGACCTTATTTTAGGCTATACAAATGCAATTATCCAGTGGATGATTGTATTTAGATACAACATTTTATAAAATGCTTATTTTAAATTGTATTTGTTTAAAAATGTACACTGCACATTTTCTTACAGCAAATAGTCTAAAATATAGTGGAGCGAGCCATTAATTGTTTCCAAAATTATATACTATTTGAAATATTGATTGAGAATCAATATTGAGAATACCTGAAACTTGATTTTTTTTGTTTCTTTTTTATCAAAAAAAAGGATATAAAGTATTTTAGCTATAAACTAACTATATGAAGAGAATTCTATTTCTTGTATTTATTATCATTTCTTTCTGTTCTTACTCTCAAACCTTTGTTGACGATGTTGAAAGGGTAGCGGTTGTAGTAATTGATTATTGTGTTGATGAAAATGGTAAACGCTATGATATAGTGATTAACCAAGAAAAAAGCACCTATAAACATGATGGTTGGCAACAAGGTTGTATAGAGCATTTTAAAAAGGGTGAGTTGGTTTACCCAATGAAAATGACTGATAAATGCTGGCAATCAGTTTACTATTTTGTGAATTCTAAATATAAAACCTATGAATTACCAGAAGAAGATCGCAAAAAATGTAAAGTGTTTCATCGCGGAAAATTTAAATATGAAAATCCAGCATATAGTGAAACTATAATTAAAAGGCGCAAAAAGAGCCAAATAGAAAAAGGCGGATTAGGTGGAAGACAAGTTTATAATATTAAATGGACTGATGATCATAAATACATTTTAGAAACTGTAAAGTTGCCCTTAGAAAAAGATAAGCATAAACAAGGTAATATAATTACTGTTGAAATTATAGAAATCTTAAATGATAAAACTTATTTGTACAAAGCTTATATTGCTAATAAAGAAAATACAAAAACTATATTTGGGTTGATTACTAAAATCTAAATTATATTTTACATAATATAAATTATAAGACAAATCTAAATGAAAAAAATTTTTTAAGGCAATTGCCTTATTTACTTTTTGGTAATGTATTAAAAAAGAAAATATGTGTAACATCCTCTATATATAATTTTTCAGAGAATTTAGACTTTTCTTTTTCTACCATTTGTTGCTGAAACAAATCAAATGCTTCAGCCATTGTGTTAGCTAAAACAAAGAATTCATTATTATTAAATTCTTTATAATTATAAAATTTAAATAACTTCATAACTAATCCGCTTTTGCCATAAACTCAATTTTATTTGCGTTTATGGTAGTTTGTGGATTATACTCGCCTTGATATTCGTTTACGCTAAATGTTGGTTTGCCAGTCACAAAAACTTTCATTCCTTTTTTTAGATAAGGCGTTAATTTGTTAGCGTTTTTTCTAGTTAAAAAAACAGTCACCCAATCGGTATTAGTAACTTCAACGTTGTTTTTATCTAGGTACTTTTCAGAAACTCCAACACTAAATCGAAGTTGGTATAAATCTCCTTTTTTTTCGGCAACTGCATCGCTACCTAAATGACCTATTATATCTAGTCTTTTCATATTATTCTTGGTTTTTAAAAAACCGCTCCCAATACGTCAATGAACAATTCTAATGCAATATTAAGAATAATAAAACTTATAACGAGCAAAAAAGGGAAAAACGGTAAAAAAAATCGTTATAAGGTGTAAATAACTGAAAATCAATGTGTTATATAACTAACAATTGTTAGCGAAAAATCGAATTTTAACAAAAAAGGTTAGATTGTTGCTAATCAGTAATTTAGCTTTAAAAAAGTCCCGAGAACGGGATACGGCGCTACGTGTTACTAGTGGCGTAGCGCATCGTAGTATTTTATCTTTTTTAAGGGCGAATTTTTCACAATTGGAACTTTAGGTCCAATAGAGAAAAACCAAGCTATCCGCTTTTACATGGTAACCGCTACTATCTTATTTCGCATCAAAACGTACCTCTTTTAAACGATTGTAAAATTATGGTATAAGTACTTAACTTTTTAAAGAAGTACTCTTAAAAGGAAGTTATAGGCTTTTGTTTCTAAATTTTCACAACCCAATATTTTTTTAATCAAAACACCATCGCCCCAGTTCATCGGTAATCGGGTTTACAAAGCTAAAAAAGTGTTCGCAAAAGCCAAGCAAGTTGGCAAAAATGCGAACACTTTTTTTATTCCGCAAGTAAACCGATTCCGAAGAACTCATTGAGACGATGAAATTTTAAAGGAATAAAAATATTAGAACATGAAAATTTTTAACGAAACAAAAACCTTAAATAAAACCTTAAACCGAGAATCTTTTGTCCGATAAAAATTTTCCTACAAAAATTAAAACAAGAATTATGAAAAAAAAGCCTACTGTCAAGCAGTTCCCAATACTAAGGATTGACAATAAAAAAGGATTTAAAAAAAATGATTTTATATGTCCTAACACATATGGACCATTAGACAAAAGATGCTTTAAACACAAGTTTAAAAACGGTGTTGAAGCAATTATAACATCAGTTAGCAAATTCACATACTACCGCAGTGTATTTGACTTTCAACCCTTTCAAAAAAACATACAAAAAACACACCCTAATAATGATTACGATAGAATAATTCAATATTCAGACGAATATAAAGGGTTTGTTACGGTGTTTATAAAAAATTAATTAAAAATAGAAAAAATGAAAACAAAATGGTTTTACCCTGCACAAGATGAAATTAAAAAATTTCTTGATGCATACTATGATTACAGATTTGTAAACCAAGTAGTAACACAAAAAAATGTATATGAAAAATACATCATTGTAGAAAAGAGCGACGAGAACAAAAGGATTAGAATCCTGTTCATTCATATCGCAAAAACAGATTGTAAAAAAGGATATAGCATATTTCATTACGAACCAAAAGAAGACTAAAAATGGAAAAAATGAATTTACACGAAATCAAAAAAGAAACAGAAAAAAATGCAAGCGAAGTATTCAAAAAACACAACGTTTTTTTTGCTTTTGGAAATGACCAAGTAAACAAAGGTATTGAAGACCTTAAACAAAAAGGTATTATAAAGGACAGTAAAGAATTAACTCATGTTTTTGGCGGTGCAATATGTCCAAAAGTCAATGTAAAAGAATACATCAAAGACCTTTCAGATGTTTATGAGAACGGAAGAAAAAAAGAAGTTGAAAATGTAGGTGCAAAAACGATAATAAAGTATGAATTAGCTAATCACGAATTTACTTATACATACGACCTTACAGATACTTTAACTGCTTTAGAACCTTATAATTTTTCAAGTGAGTTAATAGAAGAAACAGTAAAAGAAGTATTAAGAGATTATAAAGAGGAATAATTATGAATTTTTTTGACAGATACACAGAACTTGAAATTATGTTAATGGGAGCAGTTATTTATCTGCTGCTCCTATTGGCTTTTGTAATCTACTCAATCATTAAGCATAATAAAGAGGTTGAAAAATGGACTACAAAAAAATAGCCTTACGCAAAATAAATCCGCCTTATAAAAGGATGCCTTATAGTTGGCACAAAATTACTCTAGAGTTAGAAAATGGCTCTAAGCTAGTTAAGAAATTACAAAGTTCATTTAGTAAAATATTAAAGCATTATAAACTTGGCGGAACTTATAGAATGGCAGGAACTCAAGAAAAATTAAAAATCAAATCAATAACAATTGAAGTATTATGAATTATCAAATGTCAATATTAGATGTATGCGAAGAAGTTGACAGCATTAAAGCAATAGATGTTAAACCAACTCAAACCCCAATAACAACTTTGATAAATAAGGAGTTTTTAATCAGAGTAGAAACTAAAGGAGTTAAAGGAAGTAGATTATATTCTGCATTTCCTTATTTCAAACTTATAAATAATAACGACCTCGTTTTAAGGCAGTTTAATGAGGTTTTAAACAACGGACTAGACAAGACTACTTTTAAACTGCGAAGAGGTCTTACAATTAATTTTATATCAAGATAAGTATGGAATATTTTATTGAAGTTTTCGGAAAAAGTTTAACTGAATTTTTCACTCTGATAGGTATAATGATAACAGCAGCTTGTCTAATTATGTTAGCTGGAAAAATAGTGATTGAAGTTATATTATTCTTTAATGATTTTAAAGAATTTAGACAATACAGAAGAAACTTAAAAGACGAATAATATGGAAAAAATGTTACCAATTATAATAGGAGTTATTTTAGCTTTTTTGTTTTTAATGCTTTATATGTCTTTGATAAAAGGAGAATCAAAAAGCATAAGTGATGCTGATATGAAAGAAGTTACAGATAAACTTCATGCTTACATAAGAGGAGATATAAAAACAGGTCACACCGTTAACGTGAATGAATATTTTGAAAAAGGTCTTAAAGCTAAGTGTAATTGCGGGTGTGATAAAACAATTGAAGAACTAGAAGAAAAAGAACTTTTTGAAATTGAATAATTATGAATATAGACTTAAGGAATGTACCTAGTGATGTTGAGCATAACATTACTAGGTTTCAAAAAGAAAAGGCTTGGAGCAATACAAATAAAAGTGCTGCTCTAGAGATTATTAAAATGCATTATGAATTGGAAGATAAAATTTTCAGCCTTAAAAGCGAATTGAGAGAAACAAAAAGGGAATTGAAAGAAAAAGAAAGTTTACTTGAAAGGGTTAAATATTCACTTCAAACATTCAAGGAATTTTTAACGTGATTAATTCATTCCTGGTTTAAAGATCGACAAGAAAATAACGTTAATTTGTGCAACATATTTTTTAGATCTGCCAGCTGCAGATAAAAAAATAACGTTAATCAATAAACTAGGAATGAATTTTTTTATAGTAAAACCTTTCAATCTGCTTTAATTTTTCATTTTTAAATTCAAATTCTGGTATAACTAAATAGCTGCCTAGCTTCATATTATTAACTACTTCATTTAAAAATGTATCAAAACCCTTTTTTATTGGTTTATAAGAAAATACTATATCAAAATTTTCAATCGCTTTTAAATCAATGTTAAATAGATTTGATGTTATGACTTTATAAGGGTTATGTTTAATCAACTCTTTATTCATTTCAACTCCTATAACATCATATCCTATATTTTTAGCAAATCGCATTACATTACCTATTCCGCATCCTAAGTCAATCATTGACATATTATTTTCATAAATGGTATATAGATGCTTCAAATGATTGACATTACAAGGAACAAAACCCCAATAAGATAAATTCTTATTGAGGTTTATGAGTTTTGAATGTTTGATAAGGTTATGTTGGTAATCCTTTATGTTATCAAACAAATGCATTATTTACATACAATTTCTAGCATTTCTCCTGTAACATCATCAGTTCGTAAATATTCTAAATCTGGAAATTGAGCATTGTCAACACCTGCGAACTGAGTTGCTAAACTTGTGCCTTGAGCGTCATTATAAATGATGTCACCATATTGAGGCATATCATTAGCTCCATTGTGCCATAATTGGCGATTATATGGAGAGAGGTCAGGATAATCACAAGCGTTACCCGTTGCATCACTAACATAAAACGATTTTAAATTTGTTGGCTGTTCGGTTGATGTTTCACTTGCAGAAATTACCCACCCATAAAAAACAAAATTAATGTCGTTATCCTCAACATCATTTGTAAATGTTTTTAGTTCAGAAAATAATAAATCTTTATGTTCAAACGTACCATTTTCTAACGTTTTAATAATTCCATTTTGCGACAATGTTAATTTCTCATCATTAGCTAATTCGCATATCAAATTACCAAAAAAGAAAATTCCATGCTCGTTAACATCTATCCAACGTAAACTAGGCACATCACTTTTTTTGTTATACAATGCTTTTTTGATTTTCCAATTAAAGTTTGGATACTTGTCTTTTAAAGCACATAAAACTGTACTTAACATATTCGGATGTACATTATTACATTTACACATTTTCAATATTGTTTTTAGTATTGTTTTTAATCTTTTCATAAGTTCTAAAACCGCCAAAACCAAGTAAAGCGATTAATATTGAGGTCAATTCTGTTATATCTAAATTAGGAGCGTTAACAGTTGCACCACATAATTGAGCAATCCAAGTCAATAAAGGCTGAATGATGAAATTATAAGCTAAAGCAAAAGAACAGCACCAACCTACACTAGGTCGCCAACCGCTAACAAATACGTTAGGATTTGATGCTTCAATTTTATTAAGTTCGATTTGCTGCGTGTTCATTTCGTTTAACTCCTTTTGAAGTTCTATTTTTAACTCAGCAAGTTTTCGTTCTTTGCCCTTAAACAAATCTGCTAAAATGCTATCTTTTGAAAGCACCTTATCAAGTATTTTTCCTGCATCAATATTTATTAATCCTTTTGCCATAATCAACTTTTTTTATTTTTCTCATTCCTTACTTTATAAAGCAAGTAAACGATTGTTAAAATTGATATTAAAGTGCTTAATCCATAATCCAACCAATTTTGAAAAATTGACATAATAGATAAATAAAACACTTTGTCGTTTAAAATCATATGGTATAAATGTCTTGTCATTAGGACAGTTTTAAAAATGGCTCTGGATTAACCAATTTACCTAAACATCTAAATTCAACGTGTATATGATTTTTCATTCCGCCACCGTGATACTCGGCAACATTTTGAGCAGTTCCTAAATGGTCGCCTTTTTTGAGTTTTGTGCCAACTGCTAAAGGACTATCCATATACATAACTTTGACAGTAAAAACACTAAAAATCCCTAAACCTTGAAATTCAACTAAAGTTAAATTCATACTATCAGCATAAGGAACACCAAAACGTTTAATTTCTAACGGAAAAGGCGCAAGTATTTCATCACTAGGGTTAACTAATATATCAAAACCTTGATGTTTTTTGTCACCCCTTGCTGCTCCAAATTCACCACATCCTTTAACATCACATCCTCTTGCTTTTTGATTTTTTACAAATTCTAATTTCATAGTTTTTATAAACATTAAAACAGTTAAACTAGCAATCAAAAAAGCTAGGAATAACGTATGTTTTGTATTAGACTTCATTTTTCTTTTTTTTAGTTTTATACTGATAGGTTAAGTAATCCCTATTTGTAAGCAATTTTGCATCTAAGCGAGTTTTATTCTCATTACGTACTATGAAATACACTTTAATTTGATAAGCTATAAAACACACTCCTAAGATTGGAGAAATTGCCACTAAAAAAGATAGTATTATGACTATCAAAGGTATTCCGATAAACAGCAATAAAATTAATTTCATTGCATCTTTTAAAATTTTCATAATAGTTAGTTAGTTGTTAGTTAATACTGTAATCCTGCTTCATTGTATAAGGCTTGAATATGTGCTTCTAAATCGCCATTGAATAAGCCTAAATCATCCCTAAGCCAAGTTGCTAATGTTTCATCATAAGTTTTAGTCCAAATGTTATCAATAAGTTGTAACTCATAAGGATTAATGTCATAAAATATCCCCTCTAAAACTTCTGTATCAGTTCCCCAACCTTTTAATGCTTGGTGTATGTTCAACACCATTTGCGTATAATGTTGGTAAGGTCTAGGATGTTGGTTTGGATTGTAAAGTGTATTTGACTCTGGAACGAAGTCACTTGGACTTTTTGGATTTTCTTTTGCACTTGATTTTCTGAAGAACATCCAAACAAAAAAAGCTAGTAATACTACTAGAATTTTAGTCTTGTGACGATACAGTGTTCTCGTTGTTTTTGCTGCTGCTATTGGAATCATAATAATTGATTATAAGGTTAGCTATTACACCTGCTGCTAAACCTATTAAAAGATTGATGTAAAAATTATTTAGGCGCATCCGCAATCATTGTTAGGTTGAACATCACTAGGAGCAAATTTGATATACTCATTATCATCAATTTCATCCCTAACTTTGACTTCTTTTGTAACAGTTTTTTCTTTAAAGTTCAACATTGCAAACAGCAAAAAAAAGAATGTTGTTATGATGTATTTATTTTTCATTTCTTCTTTGATATCTAGTTTTTGGTAATGGTTGAAAATAATAAGTTGTACCACGTATAGGACATTGTAATAACACTAACATAATTGTTGAAAATTTAAACCGCCCACCCTAATAGAGTAAGGCGGCATCTTAACTAACTATTAAGAATATTGTTATCTTTTTTTTCTGCTTGCGTATGCGGCTTTACCCATAGCAATACGACCTAATGAAGTTGCTAATTTTGGTTGACCTCTAAAGCCTGCACTTCTAGACATCCCCCAAACTCTTGTAACAGAGCCTTTGCCTTTTGCCCTCAAAGCTCGTTGGATAATTCTTTTATTCGTAGCTTTAGATGTTCTATTTAATTTACGAGATTTTCTACCACTTTTACCGTATTTACGTCTTGATGTTGCCATGTTTTTAGATTATTTAGTTATTTGAAGTCCTAATTGTTTTTGTGTTCTTTTACCTTGCTTGGTAAATAACATACCTAATACAAGTAAAATCAAAAGCCAATTTGCTCCGCTTAATTGTTTTGTAGTTCCGTTGGAATTTGCACCACCGTTAAAAATTCCGCCTATTACACCACCTATTCCTGATGATGCATCAGTTAATTTATATTGAGTGTAATTGAAAGGTCTGTTAGTCCTACCTTTCCAATTGCGTTCAGTACAAGTCCAATTTACTTGTGTAGCATTACCACTTTTTGAAATCTTTGAAACCTCATAACCTAATTCGTTAGCAACTTGAATAAGCGATAAACTTAATTGCGCAGCTGCATCGGCTTTAAGTTGGTTACCCTCTTTACTGCAAGAACTTGTAGATTGACTTTTATGAAACATTTGATGTTCTTGGATTGCCTTTAACATCTGCTCCAATTTATTTAATTGGTTTTGTTTTTGCTGAATGGTAGATGCATTATTAATTGCGCTTACCATATTTTGGTAACACGGAAAAAGTTTAGTTTCAAACCATTGAGCTGCTGCGGCTGGACTAGTGGAAACATTCCAACAAGAAAAATTTAGACCATTTGCAAATACACTTCCTAAAGTATTGTTAAAAATATCTCCAAATAAAGAGCCAAATATGTCAGTATTACCACCAACAACACTGCCAACAATACCACCGATAGAGTATTGAACATCTTGAGAACTAGAACCATTGTATTGAATTGGCTCTATTGAGGGAATATAATCGTATGAAGTATTTACTGATTGTATCATTGTTTTAATCTGCTAAGAAATCATCATCTTGCGGGTTTTGTAAGTTTTTGACCCAACCCAATAAATAGAAATATAAAAATGGTGTTAAAAGTCTTAACCAAACTCCTTTATGAAGTTTGTGATACATAACCCATATTTTATCATCCTCTTTTTTAGTATCAACCCATGTTTCTACATCTTGTTTAAGTTGCATATATTTTTCATGGTCAATTAACGCAAGAGTTTTGATTAGTTTTAATATAACATCGAATAAGAACATAATAGTTAGTTTTTAAAATAAGCATCACCTAAGAGATGATGCTTATGTGAATAATTAGAAATAGAATAATAGTCCTAGACTAGAGAAATACGTCTTGTAACGATTAAGCAATGATTAACCAAAGTACCTTTGTCTAACCTTAATCTTAATCTCACATCATTTAAGGAAACACGACTATCATAAACTTTCAAGTTTTTGATAGCTGATAAATCACCTAAAACAGATGAAGCCATTTGATTTTCCGTGAGCAACAAATCTCCACTAATGTTCTTTTTAAAGCCATTGGCATCCATATCAACATCAGTAATTTTTGCTAGAGTATGCGTAGCATAATCATCCCCTAAAGGGTCTAATTGCGTTGCAAAAATTATTTTTTTAACATCATTACCTAATGGTTTGTCAATTACAGTTGCTCCAACCTCAATAGGAACAATTTCTACTTTGTCAACGTATTGTGTTGGCACAATCGACGGAACACTTTCAATAGTAATTTCTGATGTACTTGTTACCAGACCAGTAAACGATGTATTTTGAGCATAACACTTAACTTCAATGGTTTCGCCTTTATGTAATTGAATTGCTCCTGAAAAACCGACAATAACACGATACGAAGATGTGTTACCTTCTTTAAACACTTCTTTTGTAATTTCAGTACCCTCAAATTTCTCAATTAAACATTTGTTTAAAGTGGTTTGCACTAAATATTCTTTTTTTCGTGCTTTTTTTACAAAAATGTCAAGGCTGATTTTTGATAAATCATTTATAAGCGCTAATGCAGGAACATTAGTTAAGGCTTTAAAATCAAGTGAAATCCCTGCAATAATTTCATTTTCAAATTCTACAATTTGACTTGAATTAAATTGAATTACTTTTTTCATTACTAATCAGTTTTTTCAGTTGTTTCACTAGAGCCGAACAAACCACCGATAATTGGTAGCTTTTTACCCTGCTCGCTAATTTCTTTGTTGAATTTTGCTCCAACAAAAAGAACTCCAACGAGTGTTAGAATCCACGTTAATTTGTTTTTTCTACGATAAGCCATTTTAAAGATTTTTAATTTTAACTTTGAATGACAAATGTATATGCGTATTTATGCAATCAGTAAAATGTCGACAAAATGGTATTGGACAGAGAACAAATAAACTATTGGATTAATGAGATTATAAACGAGAGTGAAAAAGAAATAATCATAATATCTCCTTATATAAAATTAAAAAATGATGTTTTTGATAAACTCAATCGTGCTACAAAAAGAGGTGTAAAAATTAAATTAGTTTATGGTAAAAAGAAACTTTCAGATGAAGAATTACATAAACTCTATAATCTGAACATACAGACTAAATATATAAGCAACTTACATTCTAAAATATATATTAACGAATATAGATGTATAATATCATCTATGAACTTATATGAATATTCTCAACAAAAAAATATAGAAATAGGTTATTTAATAAACAAACAAAATACTGATTATTCACATTTAATCAATCAGTTGAAAAAAGAAAAAGTAATTGATTTTAACACGCACAATCATTGTATAAGATGTAATACAAAAATTGAATTTAATAAGCATAAACCATTATGCAAAAGTTGTTATTCTAGTTGGGTAAAGTTTAGAAACGAACATTATAAAGAAAACTTTTGTCATTTATGCGGAACTAAATCAGATATTATAAGTATGAAATTCCCGTTTTGCGGAACTTGTTACTAACGTTAAATTAAAACACCAGGACAACAGCTGAAGAAAAAAATACCGTTAATTTGTTAAACATATTTTTAGGATCTGCCAGCTGCAGATAAAAAAATAACGTTAATAGTGTTCAACCTTTTTTTTGTTTTCTTGGTGTTTTAACCTTTTATAATCCTCTAAAAGAAATTTCACATATTTTGGAATAGTTAAACCTTTTTTATCTGATTGTTCACTTATAAAATCATAGTCAATATTTTGTACTCTAATTTGTTTACTACTCATATCTTATTTGATTATCATTATTAAAAAATCTTTGTTGATAGTTTAAAGTATCAGTTTTCCAATAATAATCTTTAAACGTAGTATCAACATCTATTACTGTTTTGGTTTCTAAACTGTTTTCAAAAACTCCAAACATTTCTAAATCCTTTTTATACCTATGAAATGTTGAACTAGGTAATTTTGCATCTTTTCGGTACTGCTCCAAACTTTGACCGTTTTTGATTTTATCAACTAAAAATAACAATAGATTTGCATTTACTTTTTTTAATTTAAGGTTTCTTTTTTCGCTTTCTTTTAATAATTGTGTTGCTTTTGTAATAACCTTATTTCCTCTGATTTTTAATTCTCCGCGACTATCTCTAATTTTATAGGCATTTATACTATTGTACTGTAAAATACGCTCCTCTACTCTATTATTGTATTCTGATATCTTACTCGCAATATCTTCAAATGTATCTATTTCTTTTATCTGATGTTTTTGTACTAAATCGTAAAAATGTTTTACACATTTTTTTAGGAAAAATTCTGAAAAGTGACCTAAGTCCATATCTATAAGCCTAGTGTTTTTGTAAATGTTTCTACTGATACTATAGGTTTCATAAACAGGGTGCATATCATTTGCTCCAGAGCGTATATGTTTGCGTATTTTTTTATCTGATAACAAAAGTGTAATCGACCTAGACATATAGCGATGAAAGTCTTTATAATTTTTTAAGTCCTCTTTAAACACTTTTTTGCCAGTATTACGACTATCTAAATCGGACTTTGTTTTTTTATAACGTTTATAATATAACTGATGAATAGGACAGTTACGACGAAAGCATTTAGACTTATATAAATATTGGAAAAACTGACCGTATAATGATACTTCATAACGAAGAATTTTATCGGCTTCATTTTTCAAAAAAACAACATCATAAGGCAAATGCTTTTTTATTTCTTTGATAAGTGGTGTTAATTCCTCTTTTTTCTTTTGGCTTATTGTTTGCGGTTTGTCAGCTGCATAATCCTCAAAGGTTGAAAAAATCAAATCCCTATTTTCTTTATATAGTTGAAACTTTTTGTTAAATGTATTTCTGCTTACTGTATCCTTAACTTTTGCATCAATAAACTCTTTATTGAGTTTCATATGTTTAGACAAATCCCCTTTTGTTTTTGAATACTCTTCGCCTTTATGATATATTTTGAAATAACTACCAAATTGCGATGCTAAAGCGTAAGTCGTACCATAATTTGAAGTCTGTTTTTTTGTTTTATAATTTCGCTCCTTTTTTAATTTTTTAACATTTTGCAGGTATGTTAATGCATCCTCTTTTGAGTTAAAAAATTGATTATAACATAAGTCAACACGCCTTATTTCTATATAGTCATAGTTAGGCATTGTTTCTAGTTTAAAAACAGTACATAAGTCAGTAAAAAACCTATCAAAAAATTCTAGTATTCTTTGGTAGAGCAATTTTGTTTGAACATTCCAAGAATGTAAATTTGTACCAAATCTTAAATACCTTTGAGAATTAACTTGTGGAATGAATTGCGCAATATTATGACCGTATAAATATTTCGGTACTGATACTTCAAAATCTATAAAAGAACCATTTTCGTTAATTGAAAAGTTTACATCTGGAGAAGATGATGTTAGACGATATGTACCATTGATACGTAAATTAACATCTTTAGTTTTTTTTGCATCTACAAAACGCATCATATTTCTATTTTGATAGAATTGAGAGAATTGTTTTGAGTTTTCTAGCAATAAAAATTCCTCTTCATCAAGAACTTCAACAGTATTAGTTTCTCTATTAAAAACCTGCCTAAGTGTAAAATTTTTATCTCTATACTTGATAAGTTTTTTGTATAACTCTTGATGTTCAGGAACAACAACATTTGTTAATCCTTTTGTTTCTTTTTTTATTAACGCTAAAGTAGTATCATCAACATCTAAAATTCCATGTAAACGGAATTTTATTGTATCAAACATCTATTAAATCTTTGTGTTTTGAATAAACTTTAACAACTTCTATTATTTGCTCTGAATAGTCGGTAAACGTATCAGTGTTGTTAATGTCATTATAAGCGTTTTCTACTATCCTTTTGGCTTGGTTAAAATCTACTTTTAAGTATGTTGCAACGTTTAACCACCAAAGGTCAATGATTAATTTATGCATCATTTTTTTATCGGATTATATTTAACAATTGATGAAAAGGTTAAAACTTCCAATAAATCATTCGGAGTAATAAACTCGCCTTTAGCTTCGTTTAAATGCAATGCATCAATTTTATTGTGAGTTTCTACATCACAATCATTGTTAAGGTAAGTTAATTCGTTAGTTAATTCCGCTCTAATGATTTTTCTTTTTGCAACTAACTTTGCTTTTGAATGTTCTTGGAAACTTCCATATTCTTTGAATAAAATTGTTTCTCCTATTCTTATAACGTCTTGAAATGGTCTGATTAAAATGAAACTTTCTACTTCGTGTTTTGGTTTCATTTTTTGAGTGATGATTTGCATTAATTGGCTTTTTTAAGTTCTACAATGTTGTTAAATGAACTATCCAATTTGAGCGACATTTTGCGTTTAAAATGGCTTTTTTCAAAATCTAACATCAATGCTAACAAAGGCTCTGATAAATGCAACAGAGGATAATTTTTGCTCTTTTGAGCATATTTATAAATTGTGCTAGTAGCATTAATAATTGATGATAAAACTATTTCAATATTGTGAAATGTAAATACGTTTTTATTGCCATCGGAAAATTGTTTAAATATGTAGTTAAATCTATCCTCTGCATTTAAAATGTATTGAGATATTTCTCTTTGTGTTCTATCATCGAATTGGAAATAATTTTGACGATAAAGATTATAAACTTGTGGAATGAAGAAATTGATTTGTTTTACGTCACTTTGAATAAGTTTTTTGTATTTACGCAACCATTTTTCGGCTGCTGTTTTTGATTGTAAAGCTAAAAAAGTTGAGCGTTCAACGTGTATTCTGTACTTCTTATTCTTATGTAACGATATTTGTAATTCTATTTGCTTCATAAGTCGCATTTAAGACATAATGAGAGCGGTTCGGTTTTACAAATTTTGTTGTATTTTCTTACAAAAAATCATTTTTAGGACAAAATGAATTTTTTTTCGTTAAATGGTTAATCTTTAACATTTTAAGTTTTTACTTATTATAAATTATAGTACGTTTTATGACAATTAGCGAAATAGCGCTTTTGGGCGATATTTGACATAATTGTAGATATAACGTCTTTAGACTTATATCGATAGTAATTATGTCAAGCTAATTGTGGCTTCATATGTTTTATAAAATCAAATTGCTTATTACAATTTATTTATAACTCAATTTCCAGCCGCTTGCCAGCGCATTATAAAAGCTTCACTTTTTGCACTGTTTTAAAATTCGCGTATTTGATAAAATATACTTAGCAAAAAATTTTACGTGATTCTCGTGAGATATCATAAGAGTTAAAATTTTAAAAAAATAATATTCTTAGCTTTTATATATATGCTATTAAGCTTTTTAATTAGCACTAGAAATATTATGTAAAATAGAATTTTATATAGTATCAACCTATTCTTTACTTAACCAATACTAACAAACTTAAAACTACAAGCTTTATAGTTTACTAATGCCCTTTAATCTATTAGTATTGTGTATTATATAGTACACAACAATTATTTAACTCTAAAATCTCTGTAGTTAACCAATACATAATGTTTAGTTACAATTGTAATAATATGCCACGAGTAATTTCAGCATTTAATCCAAAACAAACATTATGTACAAAAAAATTACACTTTTTAGTGCCCTGTTATTGACTTATTTTGCTGGTTTATCGCAGGTTTCCTTACAAATCACCGAAATATGGCCTGGAAATGGCGATGGTGATAATCTTACTGCCGACTGGTTTGAAATCACCAATGTTGGTGATGTCGCTTGGACACCTGCTATGGGTGACCTCTACTTTGATGATGTTTCTGAAGATCCTTTAGATGCTGCGCTTATTAGCGGAATTGCTAGTATTCAACCTGGTGAGGCTGTAATAGCTATTGACGATACAGATACTGCAGAGTTTATTGCTGTTTGGGGAGCATACTATAACTTAACAAATGTTCAAATTGGTACCTACTCTGGTGCTGGTCTTGGTGGTGGCGGAGACGCTGTAACACTATTTATGAGCATTGGAGCTCCTGTGGACGCAAGCACTATTGTAGATGTTGAAGCCTATCCTGATACCGAATTTAATCCTGGTCAGTCTTATGACGTTACTAAAGGCGACTTTAGTGTTATTGGTGAGCTGCCTTATGAACCTGTAGCTACAGCAGGCAACGATATGGGAGAATCGGCTGTTGGGTCTCCTGGTAATATGGGTCCTGCTCTACCAAATTTACAAATCACCGAAATATGGCCTGGGAATGGCGATGGTGATAATCTTACTGCCGACTGGTTTGAAATCACCAATGTTGGTGATGTCGCTTGGACACCTGCTATGGGTGACCTCTACTTTGATGATGTTTCTGAAGACCCTTTAGATGCTGCGCTTATTAGCGGAATTGCTAGTATTCAACCTGGTGAAGCTGTAATAGCTATTGACGATACAGATACTGCAGAGTTTATTGCTGTTTGGGGAGCATACTATAACTTAACAAATGTTCAAATTGGTACCTACTCTGGTGCTGGTCTTGGTGGTGGCGGAGACGCTGTAACACTATTTATGAGCATTGGAGCTCCTGTGGACGCAAGCACTATTGTAGATGTTGAAGCCTATCCTGATACCGAATTTAATCCTGGTCAGTCTTATGACGTTACTAAAGGCGACTTTAGTGTTATTGGTGAGCTGCCTTATGAACCTGTGGCTACTGCTGGTAATGATATGGGAGAATCTGCTATTGGGTCTCCTGGCAATATGGGTCCATTAGCACCTTCAAGCCTTACTATTGAAGTAAATACAGCTAGTTTAACAACTTATTTAAACCTTCCGCAAACAAATGCTGGTTATGTAAGTGGTGTAATTAATGATCCTACAGATCCTGCTAGTACAATAGGTATTCCTTTCATAATTGCTGATGCCGAAACTCCACTAGCCGATTTAGTAGTAACAGCAACTAGTAGTGACGAAGCTATAGTGCCTAATACCAATGTAGTATTAACAGGAACTAATGGCGAACGCCAACTTACCATCACTCCTATTGCTTTAGGGTTTACTACTATTACAGTTACTGTTGAAGATACTGATATGAATACAGCAACTTATACTATTAGTTATGCAGCTTCTGAAGCTTCTGTAGTAGCATCTACAAGTCGTTTTCATACAGGAGCGTCTGATGGTTCAACAGGTATTGCTATAGATGACGATTACATTTGGATTGGTGATGACGAAGACCAAACCTTAAGGTTATATAACGGAAATCACTCAGGATTACCAGTTCAAGAAATAGATTTTAATACTGCACTTGGTATTACTGAAGAGGCTGATTTGGAAGGATCGTTTCAATTAGGAAGCACAATTTATTGGATTGGGTCTACTTCAGAAGAAGATAGATCTCTAATATTCACTACTACTCTATCAGGAACAGGTGCTACTTCTACCCTTACCTATGGTGATAAATACACGAGTTTACATAACGACTTATTAGTTTGGGATGCCAGCAATTCTCATGGCTTAGGTGCTAACTTTTTTGGTTTGAGTACAATATTAGAAATTGAAGCATTAGCTTTAGCTCCAAATAGTACAACAACAGCTTATTTAGGATTGCGTAGTTCAACTTCAGAAGGAAAAGCAATCGTAATTCCTGTTACTAATTTTACCAGTTTACCAGGAATGGCAGATGGTTCTGCTACTTTTGGAGCTCCTATTTTAATTGATTTAAACGGAAGAAGTTTAAGAACCATGGAGTGTAATGCTGATGGATGTATATTAATTGGAGGTCCATTTAGTGTGCAAACAGACTTTAAATTATACACATGGACTGGTAATGCAATGGACACACCAGAATTAAGAAGTGCTGATTTATCAGCGTTAAATACTGGTGGTTCTTTTGAAGGTTTAGTAGCATTACCAAGCTCAACCTTTTTAGGTACTGATGGTGATACTGCTACTGTGAAGCTATTAGTGGATTTAGGAGCTACAGTTATTTATAATGATGGAACTGAAAACAAAGATCATCGTGCTGAATGGAAAAAGTTTAGAAGCGATACAGTAACACTAGGTGCTGTAACTGAACCAGTGATTAATACACCTGTTATCAATGAATTTGTGGCTGACCATACTGGTGGTGATACTGCTGAATATATTGAAATCTATGGAGATCCTTTCACTGATTACTCAGCATATACTGTCGTAGAAATAGAAGGTGATAGTGGTTCAACAGGATTAATAGATGATGGTACCTTTACTTTAGGAACTACTGACGAAAACGGATTTTGGACTACACCTCTACAAGCAAACATTATTGAAAACGGAACAATAACTTTATTATTAGTTGAAAACTTTACAGGAACCGTTGGTGACGATATTGATACTAATGACGATGGTGTTATTGATGTTGAGTATTGGGATGCTATTGTAGATGGTATTGCAAGTTCAGATGGAGGAGCAACTGACTTAGTATATGCTTTAGATTTAGACCCAAACTTTGATGGTATTGGTTTTCAAGTTGGTGGTGCCTCTCGTATTCCTAATGGTGTAGATACTGATACTACTGCTGATTGGATGAGAAATGACTTTGATGGTGAAGGTCTTGTAGGCTTTACTGAGGGTACTCCTGTAGAAGGAGAAGCTATCAACACACCTAACGCATACAATAAACCTGTTGGTCCAATCTTAAACATTACTGAGATATGGCCAGGGAATGGTGATGGTAGTAATCTTACAGCAGACTGGTTTGAAATTACTAATAATGGACCAGTAGCTTGGACACCAACTTTGGGAGGACTATATTTTGATGATGATTCACAAGATCCTGCTTCTGCTGTATTAATAAGTGGTATTACTTCAATACAACCAGGAGAGTCTGTTGTAGCTATCGATGCTGCTGATACAGCTAACTTTATCACTATTTGGGAAGGAGTTTATAACCTTACTGATGTGCAAATAGGTACATACGCTGGTGCTGGTCTTTCTGGTGGTGGTGATATGGTAACACTATGGATTGGAAATCCTTTAACTGTAGGAACTATTGTTGATGCCGAAGCATATCCTGATACGGCAGCTTACCCAGGACAGTCCTATGATGTTGAAAAAGGCGGCTTTAGTGTTATTGGCGAAGCACCTTACGCTCCAGTTGCTACAACTGGCAATGATATGGGAGAATCTGCTATTGGTTCACCAGGTAACCAAGGGCCTACACTTAGTGTTGAAGACCTTACCGCTAATACAAGTAAAGTGAAAGTATTTCCACTTCCATTTAATAGCGAATTGAATTTAGTAATTAGCTTACCAACTTCGGTTCAATCTACTGTTCAAATAGTAAACCTGTTAGGAACTACAGTGTACAGTAAAGAAATGACATTAACTAATGGTAGAACAACCATAGGAAATATGTCGGCATTAGCATCAGGTATTTATATTTTAAATATCCCAGAGTTAAACATCGCAATGAAGATTGTTAAGAAGTAATAAAAAACATGAATACATAAAAAGCCAGTTAGAAATTAATAAACTAACTGGCTTTTTTTAAAAAACTAACCAATCTTAATAAAAAAATCTTCTAAGAAGCTATATCTATAATACCTACAACTTCATAAGCTCTTGTACCATTGACTTGTATCTTTTCGTATAAAATATTTGCATATTCATAGTATGTAAGACCGTCAATTACTACCTTTTCATAACCAGAAGGTAATTCACTTACAATGGTTCCTACTTCAGGGTCAACCACTTCATATTCATTGTTTAAGTGAACATAAAATATACCGTTAGCATAATAATAATTAAACCCTCTATGGCTGATACGTTTATGGTTAGTAGGTAATACTTTTATTTTAAAACCTACTTTTGGAGCAATTACAATATAACGACCTCTTGAGAGTGTATAATACTTGTTGTTATCATAATAATAGCTTTGTCCATTATGCTTTAAAACAGTTCTATTAGGTATAGTTCTTACCGATTCAACTTTTGTCTTTTCTTTTTTATAAGTCACTCTAGAACTTGAAATTCTTGTACTAGTTGAAGTTCTGCTATTTTCATTAATTGTACTTCTTCGCGTTTGACTATAAGATGTTGATACTGCTATTACCAGTACTAGAGGTAACATACTTTTTTTAAACAGTGATTTCATAATACATTAGTTTTTAATTAAACGTTGCTCTCGTAGTAAATAGGTATTTACGATTATAGAGTAAATGTAGTTTGAACACAGGTTTAAAACGAATGAAATAGAAGTAATGGTTAGTTGTATCTACAAATGAGGTAATTTTATAGACTTAACAACTAACATGGTTATAAGTTTAAGGAGTTGTTATTTATAAACTCTAAGAATTTAGTCTTGTATTGTTCTGAAACGGTTATACGCTGTTTGTTGATGATAATTTGGCTACGCTCAATAACATCAATATTATTTAAAGACACAATAAAGGAACGATGTACACGCATAAATTGAGTATTAGGTAATTCTTGTTCTAAAGATTTTAAACTCATTAAGGTTAGAATTGGCTTAGGTTCGTCTTTTAACCAAATTTTAATGTAGTCTTTTAAGCCTTCAAAATACAATACATCCGCAAGTTTAATACGTAGTTGTTTGTACTCGGATTTTACAAATAAAAATTCTTTTTTCTTAGAGACAATTTCAGGCTGTTTGGTTTTTCTATTTAACAATTCAAACCATTTTAGTGCTTTATTTGATGCGGTTAAAAACTCAACATAATCAAAAGGTTTTAACAAGTAATCTATAGCATCTACTTTAAAACCATCCAAAGCATAGTGATCAAAAGCAGTAGTAAAAATTACTCGAGTATTTTCGGGTAGTAATTTTGAAAATTCAATTCCTGAAAGATCTGGCATCTGAATATCTAAAAATAACAAGTCTACAGGATGCTCTTTTATATATTGCATCGCTTCTATAGCGCTATTGCATTTGGTTTTGAGTTCTAAAAAAGGTGTTTTTTCAATATAGCTTTCAACTAAATTTAAAGCCATAGGCTCGTCATCTACAGCTACACAAGATATTTTTAAGCTACTCATATTTTAAATGGTTTCTAATTCTAAATTTACGATAAAAAGGTTGTTTTCTACCCTAGTGTTAAATTTATGTTTGCCTGCGTATAAAAGTTGTAAACGTTTTTCTAAATTTTGTAACCCTATACCAGAACCACTTTTATCTTCAGTGTTTTTAGGAAAGTTATTATTTTTTGTCTTAAATACTACCTTATCATCTTCTAGAGTCATTGTAATATCTATTGTACTATCTTGACTTGCTGATACACCATGCTTAAAAGCATTTTCTATTAATGAAATAAACAATAAAGGTGCTATTTTAATTTGATTGCCGTCTTTTGGAAAACTAAAATTTACAAGAGTTTTTTCCGAAACACGTAGCTTCATTAACTCTATATACTTGGTCATAAATTCTATTTCCTTGTTTAGTGCCACTTTTTCCTCTTTAGTTTCGTACAACATATATCTCATTAGCTTACTTAAACTATGAATAGAAGTTTTAGCCTGCTCTGGCGAAATATCTACCATCGCATAGATGTTGTTTAATGAATTAAAAAAGAAATGTGGTTGTAATTGATAATGTAGGTGTTGCAATTCAGACTGTAACTTAAAATTAGCAGCTTCCTTACGTTCAGCTTCGGTTTTTACCCAACGCTTGGTCGTTTTTACCGCTATTGAGAATAGTAAAGGTGCTAAATAAGAAAACATTTGCACATAAATCATCATTTTTAATGGTGGACCTTTACCATCATTGTTTTTTGGACGACCTAAATCTGAAAAAATAGTGCTTTCTATCTGTTCTTTAGCCGTAATACAAACAGCAATTATAAAGACATTAATAAGTATGAACAAAAGAGTTTCCTTTTTGAACAAATACTTATCAATTAAAATAAAAAAATTAGTATAAAAAATGATGGCATAAAAGAATATCGGAATCCAAAAATGCGCAATTATTCTATTAATATCTTGCTCTTGCCCATATGAAAGAATATAAGGCATGCTAAATAATACCAGCCAAACTAGTACATGAGCAAATAGAGTTATTTTATTGTTTTTAGACATAAGACTATTTTATTCGTAGCGTAAAGCTGTTATAGGATCTAAAGCCGAAGCTTTTCTTGCTGGATACCATCCGAAAAATATTCCAGTAATAGCACATACAGCAAAAGAAATAATAATAGAATACATAGCCACGCTTGTAGGCCAATTTAAGAAATTTTCAATGAAAACTGTGGCACCTAATCCTAAAGCTACGCCTAAAACACCACCTGTGATACTTATTAAAATGGCTTCGATAAGAAACTGCATCAAAATATCAGAGCCTTTACCACCAACAGCCATACGTAAACCAATTTCTTTAGTACGCTCTTTTACAGATACGTACATAATGTTCATGATACCAATACCACCAATTAAAAGTGAAATTCCTGCTACAGCAACTAATAAAATGGTTAGCATTTCACTGGTAGAACTAAAGGTTGAAATTAATTCTTCCATAGAACGTACTGTAAAGTCATCATCTTCAAAGTCTTGTAATTTGTGCTGTTCTCTTAAAATTTCGGTGATGATTTCTACAGCTTCTGGTGCATCATCTTCACTAACTGCAGATGCCATAATTTGATTTAAATAATCGATAGCCAGAATACGTTTTTGAACGGTTGTAAATGGTGCTATTACAATATCGTCTTGGTCTTGTCCAAAGGTGTTTTCACCTTTTTCTTCCAAAACACCAATCACTTTAAACGGAATGTTGTTAAAACGAATCATTTGTCCAACAGGTTCTTCACCATCAGGAAACACATTGTCTACAACGGTTTGTCCAATAAGTGCTACTTTGGATGCTGTCTTTACTTCGGCGTCAGTAAACATACTTCCGCTTTGTAAACCAACTACTTTAATGTCTAAATATTCTGGATATACCCCAAATATGGTACTTGGCCAGTTGTTAGAACCGTTAATTACTTGTCCGCTACTGTTTACAACAGGTGTACTGTTTGATAATAAATCTACCTTTTCATTAATAACGTTGTAATCCTCTAAAGTAAGGGTTTGTACATTTCCGCCACTCCCTCTTGCAGGACCTCTATCATCTGCACCAGGTCTTATGGTTATCATGTTAGAACCCATACTAGAAATAGTAGAGCGAATGCTCTCTTTAGAACCTTCACCAATAGCTAACATGGCAATTACCGAGGCTACACCAATGATAATTCCAAGCATTGTAAGTAAGGTTCTCATTTTATTTAAAATAATAGCTTTATAGGCTATTTTTAGTAGATTTAATAGTCTCATGATAAATGATTTTCTAAAGGTAATTTTGCGAGTTGATCTGCAGCAGATTGTACCTTATGATTTTTATAATCTTGCATTATTTCGCCATCTTTTAAAACAATGGTCCTACCACTAAAAGTAGCAATATCAGGCTCGTGTGTTACAAAGGTGATGGTAATCCCTTTTTTATTGAGTTCTTGAAACAAGGTCATAATTTCGTACGATGTTCTGGTGTCTAAGTTTCCTGTGGCTTCGTCAGCCAAAATCATGACAGGATTGTTAACCAAAGACCTTGCAATAGCTACTCGTTGCTGTTGTCCTCCTGAAAGTTGCGAAGGAGTATGAAACAATCTGTCGCCCAAACCAACCATCTCTAAGGCGTTAATTGCTCGTTTCCTTCGCTCTTCAGAAGTTACTTTGCTATTATATAATAAGGGTAATTCAACATTTTCAATAGCACTTGTTCGTGCTAGTAAATTATAGGATTGAAAAATGAATCCAATCTTTTCGTTTCTAATAGTTGCCAATTCATTTTTAGACAAATTTTTCACCTTTACACCATCAATTTCATAATTACCAGAGGTAGGTTGGTCTAAACAACCTAGAATATTAAGCATGGTACTTTTACCAGAGCCACTAGAACCCATTATGGTTACAAATTCGCCTTCCTCAATGGTAAAGGAAATGCCTTTTAATGCGTGAACCGTTTCAGAGCCCATGGTAAATTGGCGCTTCAAGTTTTCTATTTTAATCGTTTCTTTAGTCATGATGTTTTATTTTTTTGCTCCTGGTGGTTTTGGCATAAACGGACTCTCATTAGAACCTTGTGGTGCTCCTGATGGTGCAGCACTTCCGCCTTTAAGGCTATATACTAATTGTTCACCTTTAGAAATACCTTCTAAAATTTGTACGTTAACTCCATCGCTTGCGCCTAGTTTTACAGGTTTTGGTGTTATGGATTTATCATTATTTAATACCCAAAGCATTGTCATCTCTTCATCTGATTGTTCATTGTTGCTTTCTGGACCACCATTTTGAGGACGCTCTGGCATGGTGAGGTTATTTTGTTCTATATACTGTGTCATTATTGCTGGGTCTGGTTTAAAGTTTACCGCTTTAGCTTCAGTCGTCAACACATCTTTTAACTCTAAAGTGTAGATAGAAATGGTTGCTGTTAATCCTGGTTTTAGTTTTAAATCTGGATTATGCGCTTTAATCACAACAGTATAAGTGACAACGTTTGATGTTGTTGTTGGGTTTAACCTTACTTGCGTAACTTCACCTTCAAACGTTTCGCCTATGTAAGCATCTACTGTAAAAGTTACGCGCTGTCCTTCTTTTACATTGCCTATATCGGCTTCGTCTACATCAGCTTCTACTTGCATTTCCTTTAAATCTTGCGCAATGGTAAACAGTGTTGGTGTGCTATAACTTGCTGCAACTGTTTGCCCTTCGTCTATATCTCTAGATAACACCACACCATCAATAGGTGAATAGATATTAGCATAGCCTAAATCTGTTTTTGCTGTTTGAAGCTCAGAATATCGTTGTGTTACAGTACCTTTTGCTGTTTGAAAGCTATACAGCGCGTCGTCATAATCTGCTTTGCTGATTACTTTATTGTCATAGAGTGTTTTCTGTCTGTTGAATATAGACTCGGTATATTTTTTTTGACTCAAAGCGTTGTCATAATTAGCTTGAGCTTGTATAACTTTTGCTTTAAGGTTAGTTTTGTCTAGCTCTGCAATTAATTGACCTTCTTTAACCTCACTGTTATAGTCTACATATATTTTTTCTACAACACCAGAAACTTGTGTACCTACGTCTACTTGTGTTATAGGCTCAATAGTACCAGTTGCGGTTACTAAAGTGGTTACATTGCCAGTAGTAGCTTCGATAGTTTTAGCTTCTACCAAAACAGTTTCGCTTGGTTTAAAAATGTTGTAAAGTACCAGTGCAATTATTGCTACTGAGATACCTGCTATGAGTATTTTTTTATTTCTTTTCATTTCTTTTATAATTAAAGTGTGATAGCGTTTCCTTGATAAAATTCTAGTAATAGATGATATAGTATATTTAAATATTTAGCCTGTAAATAGTCTTGTTGTGCACTAGTATATGTGTTTTGGCTAATCACCAAATCAGTAGTGCTCAATCCGCCTAATTCATATTTTTTTTGTGCTAATTCGTAAGATTGTTTTGCGGCTTCAACAGAAGATTCTGCAGCTACTAATTGTTCTTGAGCAGATAGGGCATTTTGATAGGCAGTTTCTACTTTAAGGTAAATTTCCTTTTCTGTACTTTGCTTTGCTATTTCTGCTTTTTCAATATTGATTTTAGCCGTTTTTACTGCAGCTTTGGTTTTGTTTCTATTGAAAATAGGAATGCTTAACGATAAACCAATTCGTTGATTAAAATTCACATTAAACTGGTCTGAAAAGGTGTTACTATCTATACTAGTATATCCTGTGCCAAGACTAGAAGTTAAAGACAGTGTTGGAAGATAACCACCTTTTGCAATGTCTAAATCTTTTTCGCTAGCTTCAATTGCTATATTACTAGCGTTCACCTCAGGTAAAATACCAAGCGCTTTGTTGTAAATAGCTGATTTATCTAACAGAATAGTGGAATAATCTGTATCGTCATTTAATGGCTCTATTTCAATATCTTGTATAGGATTTAACTCTAACAATTGCTTTAAAGCTATAACATATTGTTGATAGGTATTTTTAGCATTTATTAAAGCATATTTATTAGTTGCAGCTTGACTTTGAGCTTCAGTATAATCACTTAAAGCAATAGTACCAGCATCTAGTCTGGCTTTGGCGCGTTGTACTTCTTGCTCAGTAGACTTTAAATTATTTTCCGCAATGGTTATTCCCTCTTTAGCGTGTAAAATTTGAAGATAATTTTCTAAAACACTTAGTATGATGTTATTTTTGGCTTCTTCTTCTAAAAAATGACTTTGGCTTATTAATAAAGCATTTTGACTTATTTGATTATTAATTTGATTACCTTGAAATAAGGTTACGCTACTGTTTAAACTAACATTTGTGCTGTGAATTTGATCACTTACATAATCACTAGTGATTGGGTCTATAGAGTTACCGTTTGTGAAACTTTGAGATGCTGACCCTGTTAGGTTTGGTAATCTTGAAGATTTAGCTTCAAGATAATTAACATCTGCTTGAGATTTGTTTAAAGTAGCATCTTTGATTGAAATATTGTTCTCTACAGCATAATTAATACAGTCTTGTAGTGTCCATATTTTTTTAGTTGTTAGGTCATTAGTTTGCGAAAACCCTACGTGAACTAAAAAGAGCATTAATAGTATTTGAAGTCGTTTCATTTAACGTGTATTTTTAATTTACACATCAAAAGTGAAACAAACAGCTATCTTAATAAAGTGTAATAGACAGTTAAGAGAATTGACTATACGTTTTGGAGTATTTTATAGATGAAGATTTATGTGTAATCATGAAAAAAAGCTCTTAATTTTAGTTAAGAGCTTTTTTTGAAATTAATTTTTAATTGATTTATATCAATCAAACAATTTGTTTAACTATTAGAATACTGAGTTTTGAAAAAGAACAATTTGCTAATAAGCAGCAGCATCTGATTTTAATATAATATCTTTTGTAGCAACTAGCATATCGCCTTCTTGGGTAGTAGTCAATAGGCAATCAATGCCTTTACGTTTTAAACGTTTACGACAGGTTTTCGTGATTAACGGGTCATTGTCAAACATAAAAGCAGATAAGTTATAGGCTTTTTCTCCTGGAACTTTAACAATAGGAAAGATTTGCTTTGGGCTACGTCTTTCAGGTTGTGTTATAGGAATAATAGCTTCTCCAGGCATAAAAGTGTATAAAGTATATGTTCCGTTTGCATCAGTTTTTACCCAACCTCTATGTTCAATATACTTTTTACCATGTTCTTTTTTAATGTCATATTCTCCTGCTTCATCAGCATGTTCAATATAGAACACAACATCTTTTGCAGGTGTTACACCATCACTTAAATAAATGGTTCCTGTAAGTTTAAGTTTGTTGGTTGCAGTGTCAAACCCTGGGATTGTGTCAACATTGTTTAAGTTAACTTCGGTGTAATCGTAAACAGGACTACGCTTTTTATAGTTGGTTGGAATTTCATCTGCAATACTTGCGGTTAACATTGTGTTTTGTGCAATAGCAGTACTTGCAAATAACGTTAAAAACAAAAGTGTAAATACATTTTTCATGGGACATCATACTTTTAATCCTTTCAAAATTAACGCACTAACACGCTTTAAACATAAAAATCTTATGAACGTAATAATTTTACGATAAAAGGACACCAAAAACCATTAAAGGAAAAAATCACCGCTATAATGCATTGCCGAATTATTGATAATTGCCCTCTCCATCTACTTTTTGAAACTATTTGCACTTCTTTTACACTTTTTTGACATTTAAAAACACTGCTCCTGCTAGTTTTACTGATGAATTTTAAATCATATCATCATGAAACGAATTGTTATTGCATTATTACTAGTGTCATTAAGTATTTCAACCCTTAACGCACAAAACAGCTTTACTATAGATACTGAACAGAGTGTCATAAACTGGAATAGTTCTATGTTGTTTAGTTTTGGAGGGCACCACGGAACAGTTAAATTTAAAGAAGGTTATCTAGAAAGTGATAAAGGCTATATTACTGGTGGACGCTTTACAGTTGATATGAATACCATTATCAATACCGATGGAGAGTTTAGTCAGAACTTAGTTGACCATCTAAAGAATGACGATTTTTTTGATGTTGAAGTGTACCCTACTTCTACTCTAGTAATTACCAAAGCAAAGTATATGGACAATGGTAAAATACACATGGATGGAAATCTTACTATCAAAGGAATTACTGAGTCTATACGTTTTGAAGCTTTAGTGGAGAACGAGTTTAGCATGATGGGAAATAACAGAAAGTTGGTTACTAAGTTTAAGATTGACCGTACCAAATGGAATATTATGTATGGTGCTAAAAGCATAATAGATATTAAGGATTATGCTATTTCTGATGCTATTGAGTTTGAAGTTGAACTATTTTACTAAATTAATATGCTAAAATCATTGATCCCTATTTTATTTGGTGTTGCCACTACTCTACTAAGTTGTGGTAATACTAATAAGACTGCAACACCTTCGGTTACAGTTGAAGCTTCAACTGATGCTGATACTGAAAAGCGTTCCATTTCTGCAGAATTAAAAGCTAATGGTCATTTGCCAATTGAAGAACAAGTAGCGCTTTACCTAAAGCTAAAAGATGAAAATCCAACAGCTTATAATTTTGATAATGAAGATGAGCTAACCATGTATGGTTATGGATTTTTATGGAATAATCAAACAGATGCAGCCTTAGAGATATTTAAACTGATAGCGTCACAGTTCCCTAATTCGTCCAATGCGTATGATAGTTTAGGAGAAGCTTATATGAAAAAGGGAAATATGGAGTTGTCACTAAAAAACTACGAGAAGTCTTTAGCTATGAATCCTGATAATTTTAATGCTGAAGACCAGATTGAACGCATTAAGTTTCCAAACAAGACACCGATTACGCCACAAGAAAAGTTTGTTAAGGTGTATTCTGTTGAAGATTACAAAGCAGACTTAGACCAACTAGGACACAAACTAATAGAGATTAATCCTAATGCGCTTGAGTTTATTTCAAAAGAAGACTTTTGGGCAATTATCAATCAAAAAAAGTCACTGATAACACCACAAACTACTTATGGTCAGTTTATATGGCATTGTAGTGAGATTATAGCAAGTATCAATTGTTCACATACTACATTGGGAGGATTTTGGCAAGAGAGTGAAATGCTAAAGGATGTTAGCCTTATTTTTCCATTGCAAACACGTTGGGTAAACGATAAACTCTATGTGGTAGATGCAATGAGCAATTCTGATATGGTAAAACCAAAAGATGAACTACTGAGTATTAATGGTATAACAGTTTCAAAACTTGTTAACGACATCTATAAACATATTGAATCACAAGGATATACAGAGACTACCAAGAAGCATTTCTTTAATAGTTGGTCTACTGAACTTATTCCGTATGCACTTAGTTTTCCTAAAACGTATACGATTACTATTAAAGGCAATGAGAATGCAATTATACTAAACAAAGCAAAAGATTTTAAGGCACCTTACAGAGATAATTCAATTACACCATGTGAAGCTAATTTGTGTTTAGAGTTTTATGATAATACAGCTACTGCACTTATGACTATTAGTTCGTTTAACTATTACCCATGGAATAACCTTCAGGAGTTTAAGGATTTTATAGATTCTAGTTTTACAAAGATTGAAAGCAGAAACATTGAAAATCTAATTATTGACTTACGTTTAAATGGAGGTGGTTCTGCGGAGTCTAGTATTTACTTATTGAAGCATTTAGCGAAAGCACCATTTAAATACTTTGTAAACTCTATGCATTCTTCAGAACATGAAATTCACCAACCAGTTTCCAATACTTTTAAAGGTAATTTGTATTTTATGATTGACGGAAACGGAAAATCAACAACAGGTCATTTTATGGCTTTAGCAAAAGAATTGAGCTTAGGAACTATAGTAGGAGAAGAATTAGGCTCTAATCAGCTTTGTACTGCAGGACAAACAGTATGTCGATTGAAAAACACAAAACTACAATACTATGTCGCTAATACAGCAAGTAGAGTTGCTGTTAAAACACTACCTGACACAACTGGAGTATTGCCAGATATTACAGTAATACAACCTATTGAAGACTATTTGAATAATATAGATGCCGTTAAAAACTATACTTTAAAACTCACCGAAACAAAATGAAACAGTTACTAATATGCTTTGCAATTTTAATAACTACACTAGTTACTGCTCAAGATGAAACGCATCAAAATCTTTTGGTAACAGATAGCACTTGGGCAAAGGAAGTATTTAAGTTTCCTATTGGTTTTGCTCAGGATATTCCATATTCAGGTTTTGAAGAAGCTCAATTTCCAAAAGGTTGGGGAACTAAAGATAGTCCTACGTTTTGGTCTTATGCTTTTGTTTGGCATATAGAAGGTGAAATTGATATTAATGAGCATACTTTGGAAAATGATTTACAGCTTTATTTTGATGGACTAATGGATATGAAAACAAATGGAAATATTGACAATGGCATATTAAAAACTAATGCATTATTAGTTAAAACCAAGACAAGCTATAAAGGGAAACTAAAAACATTTGACCGTTTAAAAACTAAAGAAATAATAACATTAAATGTCACTGTAGAAGAGCATTACTGTAAAGAAAAGAATACTACTCTACTCCTTTTTAGGTTTTCACCAAAGTCTTTTGATGATAGCATCTGGAATGAATTGAATACCATAACTCTTAAAAACAATGTGTGCTATTAATTACACTTGCTTTCTATTGAATCTAGAAAATAGAACAAGTTTCTTTTTGGTATTTATAAAGTATACTCCTGTAAGTAATATTACAGCTGCCAATACTGATTGAACTGTGATAGCTTCATCTAAAAAATACCATCCTAAAAACAAGGCGACTATTGGATTGACATAAGTAGATGTCGCTACTTTTTCAGGAGATACTGCTTTCAGTAAATAATTAAACGAGGTAAACGCAACAATACTTCCAAATACAATAAGCAATACCATAGATATTTGGACATCCATACTCCAAACATTAGGTGTGGACCACCTTTCTCCAAAAGCTAAACTAGCAATAAAAAGCATGATACCACCTGTAAACATTTGATAACCTGTATTTATAAAATAATTGTTTGGTAAATCGGCTTTACCTACAAACAAACTACCATAAGCCCAACTTAGCATACAAGCAAAAATCATAATCATACCTAATATGGAGTTTTCTTGAGCTATAATTTGTTTTTGACTTACTAAAAGGTAAATACCAACAATACCTAGAGCAACACCTATTAATGACATAGGTTGTATTTTTTTGCCTTGTAAAATTCTCATTAAAATAAGAATAACCAAAGGTTGTGCTGAAATTTCTAAAGCTGCAAAACCACTATCTACATATTTTAAAGCCCAAACCACTACTCCATTTCCAAAAGTTAGAAACAAAAAGCCAGCTACCATTGTATTAAGCAGTTGCTTTTTCGTTATTTTTATAGAGATACCCATAGTTTTTGCAATCCCAAAAATTAAGATGCCTGCAACTGTAAATCTAATTGACGCTAGCATAAATGGAGGTAACTCCATTACTGCAATTTTGTTAAGTAAATAGGTAGATCCCCAAATGACGTATATAGAAAAGAACGCCAATACAATGAGTAATTTGCTTTTAGGTTGGCTCATTTAATGTGTTAGGTAACTTTATTTAGTTAAATAGTTATATAAAGATTCTTTAATAATGTGTTTCCAGCCTCCAGTAAAATTAGATTTGTCAAAATCTGGATGATCAGGAAACGTTTCAATACCTTCATGCGTTACAGTAATAGTAGTAGATTTTGCATTTCCATCTAAATAAAACGTTACAAAGGACTTCCCTACGTAACCTTTATATTCCCAACTATACTGTAGCTTCTTTAAAGGAATTACTTCGGTAATTTCACACAGGTGATTAAATTGCTCACCTGTGTGTCCATAACCTATAAATTCAAATTTAAATCCTTTTTCAGGTAAAAACTCTTCAAGTTCAAAATACCAGTTTTTCATCTGGTCTTTATGTGTTATTGCTTTCCAAACACGTTCAATTGAAGTGTTTACTTTTTGCGAAACAGTAACGATTTTATCTGACATTGAAATTTAAGTTTTAGTCTTCGTTTTCGTAACCACGACCAGGAGTATATGGAGCTCCTGATTTTATGAGTTGCTCTTCAAGTTTTTTAATATCAACATTGTAAATCACTTCTAACTGTTTCTTTATAGCATCAATTTGTTTTTTTGCAATTGCATAGCTTGTTTTGTGAGTTTCAGTAGGTGTTGATGTTGAATACTTTTGCTCATAACTTATGGTTCCTAATCGGTTTGCAGGACTTAATAACTGGTCAATATCTAACTTAGATTTTACACTATCTCCATAAAGACTAGTGCTAATCGTTTCTAAGTTCTTTTCTATAGCATTAATAGAAGCTGTTAATTGTGCAAATGGTAATTCTGAACGTTTAACAGCTTTCTTCATGTATCTTATTTTGTTGTTCATTTCACTCATCATACTTTGGCAAGTTCCTAAGTCTGATTCCAATTGAGAAATCTGCTTTTGAAAAGCAACTTTAGACGTTCGGTCTTCTGCAGGTAAAATAGTATTATTTAAAGGCTTAACCTTAAAAGTTACAGGGTTAACTAAGCTAGTCATTTCTCCATCTTTATACAGTTGCATGTCAACAGCATAATTACCAGGTTGTACTAAAGTACCTTCGTCTTTATTTGCCCAAGGATTGTAAAAATCAGAACTATTAAAATTAATTGGGTCTTGTAATGTGTATCTCAAATCCCAGTGAAAACGTTGCAATCCTTTGCTTGGAGCTACAAACTCTTTCTTTACTACATTACCCATTTCATCTTTAATAGTGAATACAAGCTGTACTTCCATTTCATCACGTTCAGCTTTTAACTCGCTGTATGTAGGATAAGGTGTGTTGCTTTTTGACTCAATAAGTTTCTTCTCTTTCGCTTTTCTTTGGTCTTCTAAAGATTTGTAATCGTCGTTATAATAATAGGTTATCATAACTTCAGGACCTAAGTTTGGAGCGCTAAAAAAGTTATCTCCTTGAAATGCTTTTCCTGGTAAGCCTAAAGGTAAACTCTTTTCCCACATATAAGCATCGCGTATTGGGTAGATGGTAGCAGTTTTAGTTGGTGTGCTATTTTTTATTTCTCTAAGTGACGAATAATCATCTAACACATAAAATCCACGACCAAAAGTACCAAGTACCAAATCGTTTTCACGTTCTTGAATTGCAATATCTCTAACAGCAATAGTAGGTAGTCCGTTAGCTAGTTTTTTCCAACGTTTACCACCATCTGGAGAGAAATATGCTGAAAACTCCGTACCACAAAAAATCAAATTGCTGTTAACATGATCTTCTTCAATAGCATACACGCTACCACGTTCTGGTAAGTTATTGCTTATGCTAAACCATGTTTTTCCTTTGTCGTTAGATCTAAATATATAAGGTTTAAAATCGCCATATTTATGATGATTGAATGCAGCATATATAACATTTGCATCATGTCTTGATAAATACACATTGTTAACATAAGACTGTTTTGGCGCTCCAGAGATGTTAGATACTTTTCGCCATGTGCGACCACCATCTTCAGTGATTTGGATTAGACCATCATCAGTTCCAATAGCAATAAGGTTTTCATCAATTGGAGATTCTGACAATGCAACTATAGTTCCGTAAGGTGATGTTGAACCATTTTTAGCAACTGCATCCATACTCACTACTCTATCATACACTTTTAATGTGTTTCTGTCAATTTGTTGCGTTAAATCATCTCCTAAAACTTCCCAGCTATTTCCATAGTCGTTAGATCTAAACACTTTATTAGCTGCAAAATACACACGACCTTTAGCATGTTTGCTAACTGCTAATGGAGCATCCCAATTCCAACGGTATGCATTTTCATTTTCACGCTCTTTAGGTTGAATACCAACAATTTCACCACTCTTTTTATCGTATCGTACTAAAAACCCATATTGTGATTGTGCATATACTAAATCAGGATTATAAGGGTCTATTTGAGATTCAAAACCATCTCCTCCATTAGTGATAAACCAATCAAAATTTGTAATACCATGATCTGTAACTACTCTTGATGGTCCTCCAAGACTAAAGTTATCTTGAGTACCACCATACACATTATAAAAAGGTTCAGCATTATCAACTGCTACTTTGTAAAACTGTGTTACAGGAAGATTTTCTTTAAAATCCCAGTTGTTGGCAGCATCAAAGGTTTCGTAAATTCCGCCATCACAACCTACAAGCCAGTGCTTGTTATCGTTAGGATCAATCCAGATGCTATGGTTATCAACGTGCTTAGTCACTTCACCAACCATATTAAAGGTTTTACCTCCATCTCTTGTTGCACTCATCCAAGTATCCATAGAGTACACTGTGTTCTCATCTATTGGGTCAGCTATAATTTCTTGATAATAGTTTCCGCTTGTAACGTGGTTGGATTGCTTTTCCCAGCTTGCACCTCGATTTATAGATTTAAAGAATCCGCTTTTTCCTTCAGCAGCTTCAACAATAGCATAAATAATTTCAGGGTTTGCAGGAGAAATAGCTAAACCAATACGACCTAATTCAGTTTTAGGTAATCCGTTTTCAACTTTTTGCCATGTTTTTCCACCATCTGTAGTTTTGTGTAATCCAGATCCTGGACCACCACCAACATAAGTATAAACGTGTCTTCTTCTTTGAAGTGTTGCTGCATAAAGCACATCAGGATCTCTTGGGTCCATTACTAAATCGGTAACACCTGTATGTTCGTCAATAGTAAGCACAGCTTCCCATTTTTCACCACCATCGGTAGACTTGTATAAACCTCTGTCTCCTCCTTTACTCCAAAGCGGACCAATTGCAGCCACGTAAATAATGTTAGAATCGTCTGGATGCACAATAATTTTACCAATGTGTTCAGAGTTTTTTAATCCCATGTGTTTCCAGCTTTGACCTCCATCAATAGACTTATAAACACCATCACCATAAGATACAGATCTTTGGTTGTTATTTTCTCCAGTACCAACCCAAATCACATTAGTATTGTTAGGATCAATAGTAACGCAACCTATAGAATAAGACCCTTGACCATCAAAAATTGGTGTGTAATGGTTACCAGCATTAGTAGTTTTCCATACACCACCAGAAGATGAAGCTACGTAGTATTCAAAAGGATTATTAGGATTTACAGCAATATCTGATATTCTACCAGAAGTTAATGAAGGTCCTATATTCCTCCATTTTAATCCACTTATAGTAATTTCGTCAAGTGGCTGTTTGTCTTCTTTTTTGTTTTTTTGGGCATGCGTAAATTGTAAGCCTAAACTCAAGCCTACAATCATTAAAATGGTTGATTTTTTCATGAAGAAAATAACTTTAAATTTTTGGTTAGTGAATTTATAAAAAATAAAAGCGAATACCTGTTTTAATCTTATAAATTTATTAATAGATTTCAGCAATAAGTTTTTAAAAAATATTACATGTCTTCGGATATAGTTAAACATTTTCATTATAAGTTATTTAAACCGTATGGTTACCTTAGTCAGTTTATGAGTAATGCAAAACATGAACAGAAGAAAAAGTTTTTAGGAGAACTATATGATTTTCCTAAAGGTACTATGGCTGTTGGTAGATTAGATAAAGATTCAGAAGGGTTGTTACTCTTAACTACTGATGGACAAATTAGTTATACAATAACTAGTACAGCTGTTGAAAAAGAATATTATGTACAAGTTGATGGAGATATTACTAACGACGCACTAGAGCAACTTAAAAAAGGTGTCGACTTGAGTCACAAAAAAGACACTTATACTACCAAACCCTGTAAGGCTTATAAACTAATTGAAGTGCCTGATTTTCCTGAACGTAGTAAAAGGATACGCGATGACAGACATGGCAAAACCTCATGGATTTCAATAACTATAACAGAAGGTAAATTTAGACAAGTAAGAAAGATGACTGCTGCAGTAGGTTTTCCTACGCTGCGATTAGTTAGAGTTAGAATTGGAGCTATAACACTTGAAGGACTAAACTATGGAGAAGTTAAGGAAATGGATAGTTTGGTATAAGTTTACTCTTCAGCTTCTTTGGTAACAACAATTGTAGCTTTAACGCCTGTGAGTAAGTTCCATTGTTTTGAAGATACTAAATTACCTTTATCATCATAAACCTGAAATTCTGCAGTATTAGGACCAGATTCTCCTTGGTTTAGGGCTAAAAACACGACTTTGTTAAACCCTTCAACTAGAGGAATATTAAAAGATTTATAATTAGAAGTCAATACTAAACTTGGAATAATAATGTCGTCGTTAACATAAACTCTTACTCTGTCTCCATCAGGAAACTGGTGGTCTCTACAAATGATGTTTACAAATTTTCCGTTAACCCTAAAATCACCTAAAAAGACATCATCCATTGAAGCTGGTTTTATCGCTTGGTCAACTGCTGTTTTGTTCCAGCGTTTTTCAAAAATGGTTCCAGGATTTAAAAGTTTATTGTCGTCAATCATTGAAAACTCGTTTTTCAACTCTTTAACTTCAACTTTACTTTTATACGGAATTCCACTAATGTGCTTTTCGACTTTGGTAATGGATGCCTTCTCGTTTGGTTTTATCTTTAAATCAGGAGGTAGCGAATCTTTTTTCTTGGTTTCTTCAGCAGGAATAGGTATTGATTTCTTCTCGTTATCAACTTGTGCATTAAGCTGAAACGAGAACAACATACATAAAGCTATTACTAATTTAAGATTCACTTTGGGCATATGATAAATGGGTTTATCTCTAAAAATCAAAAACTATACCTATTTTCGAAAATAACGACTTTTAATAAGATAAATTTTAAAAAAGAGTTAAAACTTACCATTAAAGCTTAAGCGTAGCTTACGGTTGTACTCTTCCATTAGCCAATCTTTATAGTTTTGCGTGCTGTTCATTATACAATATGAGTATTGTTTTATGCGGTAAGCAATATCGTCTTGAAGTAGCTTGGTTAGTGCTCTAGCTTCAAAAACATCCTCACTGCTTTCAATACACATTTGCGAATGTTGCTCAATAGAACGCTCAATAGCAACAATAGATTTTTGACCTTCTTGAATAACTTCTTTATACACTTGTTTAATGTCAAAGTCAGTCATTTTAGCACCTTTAAAACGAGCTTTTACTACATCTGGCATAACGTAAACAAAATCTCGCTCGATATCTTCGTCGTTTCTAATATTTTCTAAATATAGGTCTGGATATTTAAAAATGTGTTGCCAATCAACAGGTTGATTCCATGGTCCAAACCTAATGGCATTGTTTCCTAAATCTAAAACCATGAATGTTTTTTTATCTCCAAAAATACGAGAACCACGACCAATCATTTGAAAATAAAGCGTCAATGATCGTGTTGCTCTATTTAAAATTACTGTTTCAACTGAAGGTTCATCAAACCCTGTGGTTAAGATACTTACCGAAGTTAAAATTCCGTCAGGTGTGTTTTTAAACCACTTTAAAATCTCTTTACGTTCTTGCTTAGTATTTGTGTTATCTAGGTGACGAACATTGTAACCAGCTCTTTTAAACACATAATACACTTCTTTAGAAGTATTAATTCCGTTATTAAAGATTAATGTCTTTTTGCCTTTTGACATTTCTTCGTAAGCATGCAGCAATTTACTCTGCATGATGGAATTAGTATATAGTGCTTCTGATGATTTTACAGTGTAATCACCATTAATACCAATTTTTAAAGTATTTAAGGCAACATCATAATTATATACTTCAGCATCTGCTAAAAATCCGTTTTTAATAAGTGTCGCAATATCATCACCAACAATAAGTTCTTGATAATTGTCCTTCATTGGCAATTTAATATTAGAACTTAAAGGTGTTGCTGTTACTCCAAGAATAAAGCACTTATCAAAAAACTTAAATAACTTTCTAAAGGAATTGTAATGTGCCTCATCAATAACTACTAAACCTATATCTTCAAGCTTTAGCTTGTCATCATTAAGTCTATTGTTTAAGGTTTCTACCATTGCAACAAAACACTTGTACTGGTCTTGGTCTGGTAAATCTTTTACTTTACTGTTAATAATTTTATTTTTAACATTAAATCCAGAAAGCATTTTAGAGGTTTGCTTACAAAGCTCAATTCGATGTGTAAGTATTACTACTTTTTTGTTGTGATTTTTAATGTAGCGACGCACAATTTCAGAAAACACTACTGTTTTTCCTCCACCAGTTGGCAATTGATACAATAAATTATAGTTATCTGGCGACTTATCCATCACATCAAAAATGCGATTTAAGTCATTTAACTGATAATCGTATAACCGTTTTTTACTCTCTTGTTCTTTTGCTGCTTGTAGCGTCTCAGACATAAATAAATCCCCCTCTTAAAAAATTCGTACAAAACTAAGGTTTTATAAGGTTATAACGCAGTAATCTTTCAACATTTATTAAAAAGATTTTCACAAAATTGGTTTACATTAGGTTAAGCACCTCTACTCTATTCGTTTGATAGTTATTTGTTTAAACGTTAAAATTTGTTAATTTATTACTTTGTTATACATAGTACTGTAACAAAAATTAAAAATGCTCGTCTATTAGGTATAAACATCAATCATTTAAAACAAAATATTATGAGAACTTTAAACACAAATCAATTAAGCGGAACTTTAGAGAACACAAGAAGTAATTCTTGGAACAGTAAAAGACGTTTTAGAAGCTAATTCAAACAGTCTTAATTTCATCAATCAAAACCATCAATCAATCATGAAAACTTTATCAAAAATTATCGACACAACACACAGTAGCGACGACGACTTGGAGACGTTACGATAAAAGAAATCATCAATCAATTAGCGAGTTAGAAAAACCAGTATGAATCTTGATCATGCTGGTTTTTCTTTTAAACAACACTTATATGGTATTGTTTTTGAGAGGGCTAGTAAAACTTCTAATCCTTTTATTATGAGAACTTCAAGACACAATTCGCCTCAAGTAAATGCTGGTTCTATGGCAGACATCGCATTTTTATTATTAATTTTCTTTTTGGTAACCACAACCATATCAATGGATAAAGGTATTAATCGAAAATTGCCCAAGCCTTGTCCGCCAAACACTGAATGTAGCGAACCCATTAACGAACGAAACATTTTAAGGATTGTTTTAAACAGTAAAGACGAAATCTTTATTGAAGATGAATTAGTTGCTTTACCAGAACTAAAAGATATTGCTAAATCATTTTTGGATAATAATGGAGATGATAGTTGTACGTATTGCAACGGAAAAGGACTATCATTTTTATCTGACAACCCTAAAAAAGCTGTGATTTCTTTGCAGAATGATAAGCTTACCTCCTATAATTTTTACATTTCAGTACAAGATGAACTTACTAAAGCTTATTATGAATTAAGAGAAGTGTATATAAAAGATGTATTAGGTAAAACTGCAATAACAGTAACTGATGAAGATATTGCAGAAGTGAAAAAAACGTACCCTTTTATTCTTTCAGAGGCTGTGACGAAATAGAATTTTTTTCTATTTCAACCTGATAGCTAATAGTTACTTTTTTTCGTCCCCATTCTTTGGCAGCTTTTACATCTGTTCCCATGTAAATATCTATCCTGTTGCGCCAACGACGGTTCATTTTGTCTTTTACAAGATACAATCCGTCAAGACCATCGATGGTAACAGGTGTATTGTGCTCCAACCCTAAAGCTAACAAATCTCTTGAAACAGCAATGTATTTATAACCTGGTTTTAGACTATCTCCAAAAGCAGTAATATGTGGATTGGTGTTGGTTTGATACTCAAAAGAATTATAAGCTGTAGCAGTTACTTTGAGTGTTTTCCATTCGTGAGTAGCAACTTCCTTTTCGTTGCAAGACAAACAGAAAATCACACAAAAAACACAGAATAACTTAAAAGTATTTTGTTGCATCATAATGACTAAGATACAACAAAAAGGATGCTAATACTCAAGCAGCTCTTTTAAAACAGTTTCAAATCTACCTTTAGCTAAATACTGATCTTCCAATTGCTTTACAAAAGGTATTGGCGTTTCTAAGCTCGCAACTCGTTTAACAGGAGCATCTAAAGCCTCAAAACACTCTTCCATTATCAGTGCTGAAATATCACTTGCTATTCCACCAAATAGCGAATCTTCTTGTAAGATAATGGCTTTTCCTGTTTTTCTAACCGAATTAAATATAGCTTCAGTATCTAAAGGCTGTAAAGTTCTTAAATCTAATAAATCTGCTTGTATATCAGGATTTTTATCTAGAGTTTCTAAAGCCCAATGTACTCCTGCTCCATAAGTAATTATGGTTACCGCATTTCCTTCTTTTAGCAATGACGCTTTACCAAATGGTAGTGTGTAATAATCCTTTGGTACATCTTGTCTTATACTTCTGTACAAAGCTTTGTGCTCAAAATACAATACAGGATTTGGATCGTTGATTGCTGTTGCCAATAAACCTTTGGCATCATAAGGAAACGCTGGATATACTACTTTTAAACCTGGTGTTTTTGTAAACCAAGCTTCATTGGTTTGCGAGTGGAAAGGACCAGCAGCAACACCAGCACCACAAGGCATTCTTACAACAACATCGGCATTTTGGTTCCAACGGTAATTTGATTTAGCCAAATAATTAACTATTGGGTTAAATCCTGAACTTACAAAATCAGCAAACTGCATCTCTACAACTGCTTTCATTCCTGCAATAGACAGTCCCATTCCTGCTTCAACAATTGCCGATTCACAAATAGGTGTGTTTCTTACTCTGTCGTTTCCAAACTCTTCTACGAAGCCTTCAGTAATTTTAAAAACACCACCATATTCAGCAATGTCTTGACCCATAATTACTAAATCTTTATGGCGTTGCATAGACTGTTTTAAACCTTCAGAAATAGCATCAATAAATCGTAATTCGTTAGTTTTACCGCTAGGATTAACTTCCTGATAATTAAAAGGTTTAAATAGGTCATTTAACTCATTAGTTACGCTTGGAGTAATTTCTTCTTCATCGTAAGCTAACTGTAAGTTTTCGTTTATTTCGTTAAGGATATTATCACGTAAAATAGTGTCTTCTTTTTCAGTAAGTATTTTTTGTTCCTTTAAGTAAACTTCAAAATTTCGTACAGGATCTTTTTTAGCCCATTCAGTCATTAATTGCTCAGGAACATACTTTGTACCACTAGCTTCTTCATGACCACGCATTCTAAAGGTTTTAAATTCCACTAAAATTGGTCTTGGTCGTTTTCTTATGCTTTCAGCTAGCTTTGAAATTTTACTATAAACATCAACAACATTGTTTCCATCTATAATAAACGACTCCATTCCGTAGCCTTTACCTCTATCTGCTAAATCTTTACAGTTGTATTGCTCGTCTGTTGGAGTTGAAAGTCCGTAACCATTATTTTCAATGCAAAAAATAACAGGCAAGTGCCACACAGAGGCCACATTTAAAGCTTCATGAAAATCACCTTCGCTAGTTCCGCCTTCACCAGTAAATACTGCTGTTACTTGGTTTTTGTGTTTCAGTACGCTTGCAAGTGCAATACCATCTGCAACTCCTAGTTGAGGACCTAAATGCGAAATCATCCCTACAATATTATACTCTTGCGTTCCAAAGTGAAACGACCTATCTCTTCCTTTAGTAAAACCATTGGCTTTACCTTGCCATTGGCTAAACAATCTGTTTAAAGGTACTTTTCGGGTTGTAAATACACCTAAATTTCTATGCATTGGTAAAATATACTCTTCTTTGTTAAGAGCCATTGTAACACCAACAGAAATCGCTTCTTGTCCAATTCCTGAAAACCACTTTGAAATTTTACCTTGTCGTAAAAGGATAAGCATTTTTTCTTCTACCATGCGTGGTTTTAGCATGTTAGCGTAAAGTTGTAAAAGTATTTTAGAGTCTAAATTCTTTTTGTCGTAAGTAATATTGCTTTTTGATGAAGTTAGCATTTTGTCATTTTTCATTCATATTTCAAAAGTAACTAAAAATTGAAAGATTTATATCTAAGCAGGATTTTTTTTAACAACCAATCAAAGAAGTGAAATTTTAGCAATGTTTTCGTTATTTTTGTATTATTACTACTTAAAAATACAAACAATGAATTCAATACCTAGTGTAAATCTCGAAGATTTTATTTCTGGAGATCCTGATAGAAAACAAAAATTTATTAAAGAAATTGGTAAGGCTTATGAAGAAATAGGCTTTGTAGCATTGAAAGGTCATTTTTTAGATGATAAACTAGTTGACAACCTATATAAAGAAGTAAAAAACTTTTTTGACTTACCAGTAGACACTAAACAGAAATATGAAATTCCTGGAATTGGAGGTCAAAGAGGTTATGTGTCTTTTGGTAAAGAAAGTGCTAAAGGAAAAAAAGAAGGTGACTTAAAAGAGTTTTGGCATTTTGGACAATATGTTGAAGACAATCCAAAACTTGAAGAAGAATATCCAAGCAATGTGACTGTAGAAGAATTGCCTAAATTCAACGAAATAGGTAAAGAAACTTACAGAATGCTTGAAAAAACAGCTAGATATGTTTTAAGAGCGCTTGCACTTCATTTAGATTTAGAAGAAACCTATTTTGACCAATACATCCACAACGGAAATTCTATTTTAAGACCTATCCACTATCCTCCTATTAAAGAAGAGCCAAAAGAAGCTGTTAGAGCTGCTGCTCATGGTGATATTAACCTTATTACGTTATTAATGGGAGCTCAAGGACGAGGACTACAAGTACAAAATCATAAAGGTGAATGGATTGACGCCATTGCAGAACCTGATGAATTAATGATTAATGTTGGAGATATGTTGTCGCGTCACACTAACAACAAATTAAAATCTACTATCCATAGAGTTATCAATCCACCAAAAGAACTTTGGGGAACATCACGTTATTCTATTCCATTTTTTATGCATCCTGTAAGTGAAATGCGATTAGACGTATTGGAGAGTTGTATTGACGAAGACCATCCAAAACTGTATGATGATATCTCAGCTGGAGAATTCCTTCATGAGCGTTTAGTAGAATTAGGTTTAATTAAGAAGTAATATCTGCTTTCAGAATAGCGATAGATGGATTTACAAGACCAGCTTAAAAACCTTTTTCCAGACCATGTCCCAGAAGCGTCTGATGACACCAATGACGATGCAGATGGACTATGGATGCAGGACGATCCTATAATTTGTAAATACGAAAAGCGAAAAGGTAAACCTATTACTATCTTAGAAGGTTATACTGGAGCTACCGAAGATTTTAAAGCACTTGCAAAAGAACTTAAAACCAAATTGAGTGTTGGTGGAAGTTTTAAAGATGATAAAATCATTATTCAAGGCGACTATAGAGATAAAATAATGCAAATACTTAAAGACAAAGGGTTTGCAGTAAAACGTGTAGGCGGATAATTATGGAAACATTGCATATTACAAATGGAGATAGCCTAACCGAAAGGTTATTAGAACTCTCAATACAAGGTGATATTTTAACTTGGGATGAAATGCTTTGTGAAGGTCCAACTACTGAGCGTATTGATGCTAAAGAGTATTTAAAAATCAGGAAAGACTTTTTTAACGATGTGTATAATCTAGATTTTCATGATGAAAAGCTCTTTGAAGACATCAACAAGCTTAATAATGCTGATACCTACAAAGAAATTGTCCTTTGGTTTGAATACGATTTATTCTGCCATATCAACCTTGTTGCTGTAATAAGCTTAATCAAACAAAAACAAATTAATCTTCCTGTGTATTTAGTGTGTTCTGGTAGAATTGAAGGCGAAAAAAGCCTTAAAGGATTGCCAGAGCTTACACAAAGCCAGCTTTTAAACCACTATAAAAATAAAATAAAGCTTTCTGAAGAGGATTTAGATTTGGCTACAACTGTATGGAAAACCTATTGTGGTAAAGACCACAACCTATTAAAGCCCTATATCACCAAAAAATCATCGTTTAAATATTTAAGCAATTGCTTAAAAGCGCATTTAGAACGTTTTCCTGATTCAAAAAGTGGCCTGAGTGTTTTAGAGCATAATATTTTAGCTATTGTTAGAGATAATGATATAAAATCGAGACATCATCTTTTAGGTTACACCTTAAATTATCAAGGTTATTTTGGGTTTGGAGATATTCAAATTAACCGATTAATTGATAAACTTTCCATATTCTTCAACGAAGAAGAACAACATATTTCTTTAAATAGAAAAGGTCATGAAGCCTTATTAAATACTACTAATTATTCATCTGAAATAAACAATAACATTTACTATGGTGGAGTAAATAGATTGGATTTTCAGTTTAGTAAACAACAAAACAAACTTATTAAAACACCAATAAATGCCTATTAAAGCGTCTGAACTTATCTTAAATCCTGATGGTAGTATTTACCATTTAAATTTACGACCAGAACATATTTCTGATACTATTATTACTGTTGGTGATCCTGATAGAGTTGATAGTGTTACCAAACATTTTGACACTATTGAATTTCAAACTAAAAAACGAGAGTTTCACACCCAAACAGGAACTTATAAAAACAAACGTATTACAGTAATTTCAACAGGAATTGGAACTGATAATATTGATATTGTATTTAACGAGCTAGATGCTTTGGTAAATATCGATTTTGATAAACGCGAAGTAAAACAAGAACTTACTTCGTTAAATATTGTTAGAATAGGAACTTCTGGTTCTATCCAAAAAGAAATTCCTACCGATTCGTTTTTAATAAGCGAATATGCAGCAGGTTTTGACAGTTTATTACATTTTTACGAAAGCGAGCATGTGCAATATCCTGAAATTTCTGAAGCATTATTACAACATTTAGATTGGTTTAAACATAAATCAAGACCTTACATTGTGTCTTGTGACCAAACGCTTTATAACAAACTAAGCTCATCACAAACATCACAAGGGTTTACAGCAACCAATGTTGGATTTTATGGACCACAAGGACGTGTGCTAAGGCTACCTGTTCAAGACCCAATATTAAATGATAAATTAGCATCGTTTAATTATCAAGGAAAAGCCATTACTAACCTTGAAATGGAAACTGCAGGAATTTACGGTTTAGCAAAATTATTAGGTCATAAAGCATTATCCATGAATGCTATAATAGCAAACAGAGCATCAGGAACGTTTAGTGAAGACCCAAAAGCAATTGTAGACGATTTAATTCTTTACACGCTTAACAAACTTACAGATTGAATATGAAGAACGTAAAAATTGGAGGTGTACCAGAGCATTTTAATCTTGCTTGGTATTTAACTTTAAAAAATGGTGAATACAAAGACGAAGGGATTAACCTACGTTGGAAAGACTATTATGGTGGTACAGGTTCAATGTGTAAAGCACTTCGTAATGGTGATATTGACATGGCAGTTATTTTAACTGAAGGTATTGTTAAAGACATTGTTGAAGGCAATCCAAGTAAAATAGTTCAGGTGTTTGTGCAATCGCCTTTAATTTGGGGAATCCACGTAGCTAATGATTCTAAATACACATCTATTAACGATTTAAAAGGCACAAAAGCAGCAATTAGCAGATATGGTTCTGGGTCGCACTTAATGGCTTATATCAATGCACAAAATAACGATTGGAATTTAGAAGAAGATCTTAATTTTGAGGTCGTTAAAAATCTTGATGGTGCTGTTGAAGGTTTGGTAGACGGTAAAGCAGATTACTTTATGTGGGAAAAATTTACCACCAAACCCATAGTTGATAAAGGTGTGTTTAGACGTGTAGATAATTGTCCAACACCTTGGCCTTGTTTTGTTATAGCAGTAAGAGATGAATTAATTGAAAATAATCTAGAGGAGTTAAATACCATCTTAGATATTATAAACAATACAACTTCTGATTTTAAGAGCATACCTAGTATTGATAAAACCATTTCTAACAGATACGACCAAAAACTTGAAGACGTACAAGAATGGTTAAATTTAACCGAATGGTCTCAAGAAAACATAGACAAATCAACAATAACTAATGTTCAAAACAAGCTGTTTGAATTGAATATTATCGATAAAAAACTTCAATATCCCGAAATAGTTTACAAATTGTAGTAGGGAAATCGCTACTAAACTTGTTATATAGTTAAAGGTTAAACTTATATTACTTAAGTGTTATTTTTTGGCATTTTTTGTACGTAACTTTCTATATATTAAAATTTTACTTACATTTGCCCATACCCAATCCAAGTTAAATGCTTGACTAAACCGTTGATTCTATGATTATGAAAATTACTTTATTGCTATTTTTTCTAGTTGCTGTTAACTTCTTATTGCTATTCTTTAGCTGCAACAAAACGACTAAAAAAGCACAATCTAAAAGAAAAATTGTTAGAGACTTTAGAGAACCAAAAGTGGTTACCAAACAATTGGAACAAACCCAACTTGCTCCAACAGGGAGTTAGTTTTACTAAAGTGTTTGTTACCAAACCAATACCCTCTATTAGCGCTTAATGGCGAAGGATGTCCTGATGTAAGTATATGATGCTTGGTCTTATCAATTAGCGATGCTTTCTTTTTAGCAAATCCTCCCCAAAGTAAAAAAACCACATTCTCTTTTTCTTTACTTATGCTTTGTATTACAGCATCTGTAAACGTTTCCCAACCTTTTTTTTGATGACTTCCTGCTGTATGTGCTTTAACTGTTAAAGTCGCATTTAAAAGCAGCACACCTTGTTTTGCCCAACGTTCAAGATTGCCACTTTTAGGATAAGGCGTATTGACATCAGTTTCAATTTCTTTAAAAATATTAATTAATGATGGAGGATGCGGAATACCATCGTTAACCGAAAAACACAATCCGTTAGCTTGTCCTGGACCATGATAAGGGTCTTGACCTATAATAACTACTTTCACTTCGTTAAAAGTACAATGCTCAAATGCAGAAAATATTTGCTTAGCAGGAGGATAACACGTACTTGTAGCGTAAGCATCTTTTACAAAACTGACCAACTCAGAAAAATACGGTTTGCTAAATTCTTCTTGTAAATAGGGTTTCCAGCTTGGGTGTATATTAACGTCCATAATGTATTGCGTGTACCACAAAAATAAAGCTATCCTACTACTCTACTAAATTTATTTTCAAGAAATATAATAATGTGGTAACAATTCTAGCTTTCAATAATTTAAAAGTATAAATTAGCAACATGAGGATTATTAAAATAATCCATATCTTATAAAGTTGTAGCCCATTTAAAAACAAAATCTTAAAAATGAAACAAACCTTTCTACTGTTATGTATTTTATGTTTTAGCTGTAATACAAAAAATAAACCGAATGAATTAAAAATAGAAGAACAAACTGAACTAAAAAATGATAAAATCAAAGTTTTAAACTTTGGAACATTTCACTTTGGTTTTACACCTGATGCTAACAAAACAGAATTCGATGAACATAGTGAAGAAGCACAAAAAGAAATTAGAGAGATTTCAAAAATGTTAGCTCAATTTAAACCTACAATAATATGTGTTGAAAACCTACCAAAATTTAATGCTGAGATTAATAAAGCCTACCAAGATTTTTTAGATAATCCTTCTACATTAAATACTAAATATGGCGAAAGTAGTATGATTGGTTTTGATGTTGGCAGATTGAGTGATGTAAAAAAAATATATGGAATAGATAATCATATGGGATATAATTATAGTGTTGGAGATTTTATTGAAAACAGTCCAGAATATAAAAACAACATTGATTCAAAAACATATTTACAATTAACAAATGAGCCATTTAAAGATTATCCCGAAATGGCTAAACGAGAAAAAAAATATGATAAACTGTCATTACTTGAAAAATTAAAATTAATTAATGAGCCCTTGCATCTTGATTATTCAATAAATACGAATGCAGATAAACTACTCTATGTAGGAATAGAGGATGGATTTGAAGGTGCTGATAATGCAGCTATCTTCTATCATAGAAATATGAAAATATATTCTAACCTAAACAGAATTCCAATTACAAAAAATGATAGAGTTTTTATAATTATGGGAACTGCTCATACTGCTTTTTTAAGAGAATTTATGAAAAGAAGTCCAAAATTTGAAATGGTAAACACGTTAGAATACCTAAAATAAAAAACCAACTATAGCTATAAGTAATTTCTTATTCTCGTCTATTTCTTAAAAAACAACTATTAGTTACTAACAATTTGTGCATTAAATAGTTTTACAAACGTGTGTAATACCTTGATTACTAAAATTGAAAACTATAACTTCGCTTAACGGTAGATATACCGTTTTAACCAACTATAATAAATCATTTAATGAGTAATTTCAGTAAAGAAGACGCCAAAGGTTGTGGTCAAGTAATTCTGATTATGATAGGTTTAATTTTTATTTCTATGATTGGTTATGCAATATTGAATGGTATTGATAGATTATTAAGCTCAGTTCCTTGGTTTTTATGGCCTATAATTTTAATTTTAGGAATTTGGGCAATTCAAAAAAAATAAAAAACTTTACCCAACAATGGCTATAAGTAATTGCTTGTTCTCGCCTACTTCTTAAAATTACAACTATTAGTTACTAACATTTTGTGTATTAAATAATTTTACAAACGCATGTAATACCTTGATTACTAACATTGAAAATTTTAACTTCGCTTAAAGGTAGATATAGATTGTTTTAACAATCTATATCTTTTAAAGTTATCACACATTTGAACAAAACATTCTGATATGATTAAGAATTCTATTTTACTAATTTTACTTATAGCTTTAACCGGTTGCAATGGAAAAACATACTATGAAAAAAAACAAGAAGAATTAGCAGTAGAAAAACGTAATTATGATAACGGACTAAGTTCTTCTCACAAAGTATTAATTACAAATATCTTAGAAAGAGATATTTCTTTGAATAAAACCACAATCCCACGAAAAAAGTCAATTTTAGTTATTCAAAAAAGAAAGGGAGAAATAATTCCATATATCTCAATAAACGATAAATTAAAAAGCAAAGGATACAATGTAACTTACGATAGTAATGAATTGGATTACATAGTAGTCGTTAAATCCAAAGGAATCAAAAACGGAACCTACTCTGACGGAAGTGATGCGTGGGATAATGAAACGAATATTTATGCTATTGATACAAAAACGGAAAAAATAAACCTTATCGAATCTCAATATGAAAAAGCACCAGATAGGGTTCAAACTATCAGAAACAGAGAACCTTCCGATTATGGTGCACGAGGAATTGAAGGAAATGAATTAACTGAACTAATAATAGACAAAGTATTAAGATAATTATGAGTACTTCTGGTAAATTTTTAAATAACAAATATGCTCTCGTTTTAGGAATTGCTTTAGGATATTGGCTAACTAACGAATATGACAATACTATTTTGACAGTTATAGTTTGTATCATTTGTGTTTTAATATTAGCTTTTGTATTTGATAAAATACTTTACTAAAATCAATAATGGAATAAAAACGTGTGGTAACAACGTGTATAATTCATTGCTAGTCCTCACCTACTTCCAAAAACTCCAAAAAATTCCATAGTTCAATTGTATTATGTAAGTTTGTACTCCTTTTAAAAAACTAGGTTTCACTACATATAAATAAGCTTCTTGCTGTTGCAGGAAATAGTATGGTTAACATTCATAAAAAGACATTACAAGATTTAGAGTTTCATGTTGTGCTGCAACAGGTTTCAGAGTATTGCATAACCAACTTAGGTAAAACCCAATGTCTTGCGATTACTCCTGTTAGTAATCGTAACGCATTAATGCAAGAGCTACACATGACCAATGAATATCTGGCGTCTTTTGAAAACGAAAACAGAATTCCTAATCATGGATTTGAACCTATCACTAGAGAACTACAATTTTTAAACATTGAAGGTTCGGTTTTGGAAACTCTTAGCTTTAAAAAAATTGTATCCATTTCAACCGTTTGTAATGAGATTATCACGTTTTTAAAGAAGTTTGAAGAGTATTATCCTACTTTATCCACTCATGCCTCCCACATTGAAGTTACAAAGGAGTTAATCAACCAAATTAATGTAATTGTTGATCGATTTGGTGATGTAAAAGATAAAGCATCACAAGAGCTCTACACCATTAGGCAATCTATAAACAATGTAAGAGGAAAAATAAACCAAAGTTTTACTAGTGCACTTAACAGTTACAGTGCTTTAGATTATCTAGATGATATCAGGGAAACCGTTATTGAAAACAAGCGTGTACTTGCTGTTAAAGCCATGTACAGACGCAAAGTAAAAGGTAGTATTCTTGGTAACAGCAAAACAGGAAGCATTATTTACATGCAACCTGAAGCAACGTTTCAACATACCAGAGAGCTCAACAACCTTGAGTTTGAAGAACAAGAAGAAGTTGAAAAAATACTAAAAGCACTTACCGAAGCTACACGACCTTACGTTCAACTTTTGGAACAATACCAAACCTTTTTAACCAAAATAGATGTGGTTGCTGCTAAAGCAAAATATGCACAAAGTACCAATGCGTTGTTGCCAAATATCAATACCAACAAAACCTATATTGCTAAAAACGCGTACCATCCACTACTCTATTTATCTAATAAAAAAGAAGGTTTAAAAACTTTTCCGCAATCTATAGAGCTGCAACCTGAAAACAGGATTATTGTTATTTCAGGACCAAATGCTGGTGGAAAAAGTATCACTTTAAAAACCATAGGACTGCTTCAGGTTATGCTGCAAAGTGGTATGCTTATTCCTGTTCACGAAAAAAGTGATGTGTGTTTGTTTGATAGAATTCTTACTGATATTGGTGACAATCAATCTATTGAAAACCATTTGAGTACTTACAGCTATCGCTTAAAGCAAATGAATTACTTTTTAAGAAAGTGCAATAAAAACACCTTATTTTTAATTGATGAGTTTGGTACAGGAAGTGATCCTGAACTTGGTGGCGCTTTAGCTGAAACCTTTTTGGAAGAGTTTTACCATAGAGAAGCCTACGGAATTATTACAACCCACTACTCTAACCTAAAAATTTTGGCAAACGAATTACCGTTTATGCAAAATGCCAATATGCTGTTTGATGAAAAAACTCTGGAACCGATGTTTAAACTGGTTTTAGGTCAAGCAGGAAGTAGTTTTACGTTTGAAGTAGCGCAAAAAAACGGAATTCCGTATAGTTTAATCAACAGAGCAAAAAAGAAAATTGAACGTGGTAAAGTACGTTTTGACCGAACCATTGCTAAGCTTCAAAAAGAACGCAGCAAACTTGAAAAGACAGAGCGTTCATTAAAAGAGAACGAACAGAAAAAGCAAAATGAAGCTGATAAGCTAGAAGAAATCAATGCTAGAGTTCAGAAGAAACTAGAGAACTATCAGGAATTATATGATAGTAACCAACGCTTGATTTATTTAGGACAAAAGGTAAATGAACTTGCCGAAGGTTATTTTGAAAACAAGCGTAAACGTCAACTTATGGACGAACTTTTTAAGCTTGTACAGATAGAAAATTCTAAGCGCAAGAAGATTTCAGCAAAACAAAAACGTGCTGAAAAGAACAAAGAACAGCAAGTTAAAAAGGAAGTTGAAAAGAAAGTAAACGTTATACGACAAAAGAAAAAAGCAGCTAAGAAAAAGGAAGTTGTAGTTGAAAAACCAAAACCTGTTTTAAAAGTTGGCGATAGAGTTCGTATGGAAGATGGTCGTGCTATTGGTAGTATTGATACTATTGAAAAAGGAAAAGCAACCGTTAACTATGGTATGTTTACAACAAATGTAAGTTTGGACTTGCTGGAGTTGGTTGAAGCTAAGAAATAATAAAATACTGTCAATTCGAGTATGTCACACTTAGTGTTGGTATGTATCGAGAATAAGGATTTTACGTTTAAAGAAGTTCTCGATACAATTTTTTTAAAAAAATCACTCGAACTGACTTTTGGAACATAGAGTGTTTTAACTCAATTTTTTAAATTCGCTACTGTAAGATATTGTACTTTTGTATTGTGAAATACAACTTACCAAAACATAAACAATTAATTCTTTTTGATGGTGTTTGCAACCTTTGCAATAGTTCCGTTCAATATGTTATTAAACATGATAAGCACAATACGTTTATGTTTACTGCATTGCAAAACGATACAGGACAAGAAATTATCAAGGATTTTAATATAGATACCTCTAAGATAGATTCTATTTTATTGTTTTCACACGAAAAAGGACTGCATTACAAATCTACTGCTGCTTTAAAAATAGCATCTCAATTGGGTTTTCCTAGAAACTTGATGGCTGTGTTTTTAATCGTTCCTTCGTTTATTCGTAATTGGGTTTACGATTTTATTGCCAAAAACCGTTACAAATGGTATGGCAAACAAGAGGCTTGCATGATACCTACTCCAGAGTTACAATCTAAATTTTTAAAATAAAAAAAAGCCCACTTAATCAAGTGGGCTTTTTCTAACAATTAACAACTAATTAAAAACTAATTTAACTCTAAAAATTACTTTAATAATTAAAGGGAATCAATTATAAAAGTTTGATTTATAGCACATTATTTTAATATTGTAAATGTATGCGTTACGTGTTAGGGAGCACAAAAATATCGATATAAAGCCTAAAAAATTTGTTCAAAAAAGCATAATTGTAAATAATGTCTATGAACTGCATAACTTTAATTATCTGTTTGTTGACTAACTCAAAATAGGATTATACTCAAAGAAAGAAGCCTTAAACTCAATAGAGGTTTTATTTTTCGTGGTGTGGTAATAGTTTTACTAAACAAAACTAAATCATCTACAATCATGAAAAACATTCTACTATTATTTTTTATAGTTTCAACTCTTGGCTTTGCTAAGAAGAAAAACACATCCTCAACTATTAAAGGAGTTACAGTGTACTTAAATGGAGCACAAATAACACGAACAACTACTGTTAGTGTTCCTGTTGGTACAACCGAATTTGTTTTAGATAATCTCTCTCCTAATATTCAAGAAAGTAGCATTCAAGTTTCTGGACTAAAGCAAGCCTCTGTACTTTCTATCAACTATGGCATCAATTATTTAACCAAAAAAAATTATACCAAAACAATAGATTCATTACAAACCCAAAAAGATGTATTGTACGATAAAATTCAAATAGAAGACCAATTGATTTCTGGGTATAACGAAGAACTTTTTATAATTCAAAATAACCGAAAATTGAGTAGTGATACTGAAACAGTAAGTTTGGAAAAAGTTAAGGCTTTTGCTAATTACTACCGAACTCGTATTACAGAGATTAATGCGCTTGTTTATAAATCTGAAAAACAAAAAAAAGAATACAATGCGTCAATTTTATTAATTCAAAAGCAATTACAAGAACTTAATGTAGATGATAAAGTGCAAACAGGTGAAATTAGTTTAAAGCTTAACTCAGCAGTAACAGAAAAACTAAATTTGATAATCAAATACAATGTAACAAACGCAGGATGGTTCCCTATTTATGATTTAAAAGCTGAGAAGATTGATGCGCCAATTAACCTGCAATATAAGGCTCATGTATATCAAACAACTGGTATTGATTGGGATGATGTAAAACTTACGCTTTCTACCAGCGACCCAACAACAAACAATTTAAAACCAGATGTAAACACTAAATTTTTAAATTTTATAAGTCCTTATAGTAATTATCAAAATCAACGTGCCACAAAAAGTTATAATTACAAGTACAACCCAATGGTAAAGACTATTTCAGGTACCATAACTTCTTCTTCAGATGGTTTACCACTTCCAGGAGTTAGTGTTATTGAACAAGGTACTACAAATGGCACTCAAACTGATTTTGACGGAAACTACACGTTGAGAGTTACAGGAGAAAGCAATACTATTGAATATTCATATGTAGGTATGCAAAGTGAAGTCTTACCAATACATTCAAGCACGATTAATGTTTCAATGCAAGAAGATGTTGCTCAACTTGATGAAATAGTAGTTACTGGTTATGCAAGTAAAAGAATACGAGGTAATAATTCGGTTAAAAAAGATAAAGATCCTCTATATATTGTTGATGGAGTTCCAATGGACGCAAAAGACTTTAATCAACTAGACCAAAATAGTATTTCAAACATTAGTGTTTTAAAAGATGCAAGTGCTACAGGTATTTACGGTTCTAGAGCTGTAAATGGTGTTATATTGGTTACCACAAAAAGAACAACTAGTAATGGTGATTTTATTGATGAAGGTATTACAAATACGCGATTTGAAATTCAAAAAAATTATAGCATTACTTCAAATGGAGATATAACAGTTATTGAGATTGACACGTATTCAATTGATGCAACATATTCTTATTTTGCTGCTCCTGTGATAAACGAAAACGTATTTTTAACTGCAAAAATTGGCAATTGGGAACAGTATAATCTTTTACCTGCTGAAGCCAACGTGTATTTTGAAGGTAGTTATTCAGGAACAACCAACATTAATCCTTACGCTACAACTGACAGTCTTACAGTATCTTTGGGAGTTGATCCTAATGTTGCAATAAAACGTTCCCAAAATAAAGACTTTAAAAAGAACGCTTTTATAGGCAGTAACAAGATTATCTCTAAAAATTATGATATTGAATTAAAGAATAACAAACCTACTTCAATTGATATTGTTGTACTTGATAGAATTCCAATAAGTCAAAATAAAGACATTAAAGTTGATGATATTGAAACAGGCACTTCAAATTATGATAAGGACAAAGGGATTATGGAATGGAAGCTTAAACTGTCTTCAAACGAATCTAAAAAACTGAATTTTGGATATACATTAAAATATCCTAAATATAAACGCATTAATATGTGACAAAAATATAAGCCTCAAAACGAAGCGACATCAGTTTGAGCCTAACTTCAGTTAGTTGGGAACTGCTCAAATTCTTTTGTAAGGCATGTCTAACCTTACACAAGTGTTAGGAAAACTAATAGATGTTTTTGTTTTGAGGCTTTACTTTAAACTTTTTAAAATAAAATCTAGGTTTTTATTAGCAACATCATCGTTAAGATAAGCATCAGTAAAGTGTTTTGAGGTATTAGCTAAACCTAATTCCTGAAGTTTTTTTATGGTGTCAATATATTCTAAAGATACTTTTCCTGTTAATAACACATCCAAATCCTTACCAGCTTTAGCGTATTTATATACTTTTTCTAAACCTGTTAAATATAAATGGTCTTTGGTAAAACCTCCTCCTCTATGCACTCGCAAGGTTATTGAAAAGGCTTTGTTTTTGTTGAGTTTATATTGACTATAAAGTAAATCGAACGTATCAGCAAACGAATAGCCTTTTATTAAGCTATCTACAGCAATAATCCTATATGCTAGTTCCTTTAGTCGTGTTAAGGTTAAACATCCTGATTTGTATTCAGAAAACACTGCTAAACCTTCTTGGGTTTCAACATTGTTTGGTAATCCGTTAGAAAACACTTTTAAAGGTTGGTTTAACCCATTAAAAGTGGTTACCATGTGTACTCCAATTTCGTGGTTTGCCAATACTTTTAATTGATTTTTGCTGAACTTATGGTTTTTACGCAATACTAACGTTTGTGTATTGTTAATCACCATTGCAGCTGCTGAAATGTTAGTTGACAGCTTTAAGTTGTATTTAAAATCATAACGCTTTGCAAAGTCTTCAAAATACGCTTTTGCTTCATTAGCATCGTACATAGGAAGCATATCTTCTTCAAAGTCGGTATCATCAAAACGCAGAATAAATTTAGCGTTGTCAATATCCTTTTCAGTTGGTGTTCCAAAACTTTTTAAGCTGTTGAAATAGAATTTTCTACCTTGGTTAATGGTTTCAATACATTCAATCAAACCAGAATATTCATAAATTATATCTTCATATAATTGACGAATATCATCATCTTCAATACGCTCTAAACGCTGTGAGTAAAATAAACGATGTAGCTTGTAACCGTTAAACTTTAATTTTGGGTACTTAAAGTTAGGTTCATACTTGTATTTAGAAGCAAAAAACTGTTTTTTTTCACTTTCAATATTCAACGGATTAATGTAATTGAGCAACTCTATTTTCTTAACCAAGCGGTTTAGGTTTGCATCAATATCAAAAAGACTTTGGTATTCTTCAATTAAGGTATCGTCAAGCATCATTTAGAATAAGTATTATAAAACTCAGCAGCATGTTTTGGTAATCTGATTTTAAGCTCTTGTGCTACTGCCGAAACAACTTCAGGATAAATAATTTGGTCATACTCATCACAATACACCTTAGCTATTTCGGTTGCCAAAACTAAGGTATTTTTAAAGTTATTGGTAATATATTTTAAGAAATATCCATTGCCTTGAAACGTATCGTTGATTTTAGATGTAGATGGGATATTCTTAGGAAATTTAATTTCTGAAAGACTTTGTCTCCAAGCTTCAATAGATGGTCCAAAACGATTATTATCCACATTACTAGTACCCAAATTCCAAGTAGGTACTTCCCTATCCCAACGTTGCCAGTTGTAACTGTGCATGTCGTACACAACACAAACACCAAATTTTTCTTCGAGCTTATTGATAAGCGCATGTACTACTTTGTAAAAAGCAGCATGCTTATTCAAACTTTTAGTTTTTTGGGCTTCAGGAAGTGGTGTTTTCCAAAGTTGTTTTCCCCAAGCAGTTTCAAAAACAGCGTCTTCTGGAGTTCTATTCAAATCATATTCAAATCTAGAGTCGCAACCAGCAATAACAATTGGATGTGAAGCAATCATATTTTTAGTTTCAGGATCTTCTTCATACCATCGTTCATATTCGGTATGCAAACAATTGTCCCAAAGTTCTTTTCTAAACTGATGTCCATCGTGTACAGCTCCACAAGCGTAATGCACATAATCATCAATTTTTATGGTGAAAGAATAATCTTCAGCTACAGCATGAAAACACTTTTCAAGATTGATATTTTCAATGATTTTTTCTACAGATAAACGTTCCATATTATTCGTCTTCGGTTAAACTTCCCCATTCAGTCCAAGAACCATCATAAATTGATAGGTTTTTATATCCTGATAATTCAGCTCCAAGAGCCAAAACACAAGCTGTAATACCAGAACCACAAGTAAAAGTAGTTTGCTTATGTTCGCTTAAAACAGCCTTGAAAATAGCCTGTAATTGTTCAATATCTTTAAAACAACCGTTTTCGAGTAAAGACGTGTAGGGTATATTGAAAGAACTAGGAATATTGCCACTTCTTAAACCAACTCTGGGTTCAGGTTCTTCGCCACTAAATCTAGCATGTGAGCGTGCATCAACGATAATATGATTGTCTTCACCAACTTCGTTAACTACATCGTCAAAAAACTTTATAAATTCTGTATTGTAACTTGCTGTAAAATTTCCAGGTTTGCCTGAATAATCAGCTTTTATTTCTAGTGGATAATTATGTTTAATCCATTCTGGTAGTCCACCATCTAAAACCGCAACATTATTAAAACCAAAAGCTTTAAACATCCACCAAACACGAGCGCTTGAGTAAATACCTTTGTCGTCATACACTACAATACAACTATCATTATGTATTCCTAATGCTTGTGCTTGCGCAGTAAATTGCTCTACAGAAGGAAATGTATTAGGAAACGACGCATTAGTGTCGCTAAATTTTTGTTTGATGTCAAAAAAACGTGCAGAGGCTATCTGTGTTGAAGCATTACTATCAGAATTTGCTTCAGTAACTTTTCCAATAGTAGCATCCAAAACAATAAGATTTTCATCCGCTAAATGTTGGTTTAGCCAATGAACAGACACTAAAGGCTTTGGAACGTGTAGCATATACTAAGCGTCTTCTACAGTTTTTCTTAATCGCGAACGACGATTAAATGCTTCTAGATTATCAAGGACTTTACTCTCAAGGAAATCAATAACCTTTTCTTCAACTTTGGTTTTGTTTTTATATACTTTATTAATGTAAGTTATGCCTCCTGGAGACATCACATTTACTTCAACTAGTTTTCCTCCAATAACATCAATACCAACAAAATACAATCCGTCTTTAACCAGTTTTGGTCCAATTTGTTTACATAAGGCTTTTTCAGCTTTAGTAAGTGTATGTTTTTGAACGCTTCCACCAGCAGACACATTAGAGCGATGATCGTCAGTTCCAGGAACGCGTTTCATGGCTCCAACAGGTTCTCCATTGAGCATTAAAATTCTAACATCTCCTTGATCTGCACCTTCTATATAATCTTGAAGAATGACATAGTTTGAAGTTCCATCAGAATTTGAAATATAGAAATCTAACAATGAATTGATATTGCTCATTGCTGATCTTTCAATAAGAATAACACCAGAACCACCAAATCCATTTAGTGGTTTTAATATCATTTTATCGGCTTTTGATTCTTTGATTTGCTTAATTAAATACCTTTTGTTTTTTGATACGTGTGTATTTGGAATAATGTTACTATGCGCATCACCAAAAGCAGCAGTATATAACTTATTATTTGCTTCTCGCATACCTTCTAAAGAGTTAATGATAAACACATCATCTTTAACTGAATCCAAGAAGTTAAGCATTATAGGATCCAAAGGCGGATTCGCTCTAAAAAAGATAGCATCAAAACCTGCAAGTGGCAACATTTCTTCTCGTAATTCGGCTTTTTTATAAAATGCTTTTAATGATGAGGGCACTTTATCCATTCTACCTACAACTGTACAAAAAGCATTAGTAACACTATTTCTAATAGTTAAATTTGCAGGCGAACACAAGGCAACACCATGACCACGTTTTGCACATTCTTTTATTAAAGCTAAGCTTGTATCGTTTTCTGGATCAATATTTTCCCATGGATACATTAAAAAGCAAACATTCATAGTTTTGATTTTGGTAAGTTAGACTATTTTAAAAGTAGCTATTTTATTTAACATGTTCGTAATGGTCGTCCCAATTTTTAGGCTTAGGCTTGTGTAATTTACCTAATGACTTAGCAACCATCATTGAAACAGTAGCGTCTCCTGTTACGTTTACAACTGTTCTACACATATCTAAAGGCCTATCAACAGCAAAAATAAGTGCTAAACCAATTGGCAATAATTCTGCAGGGAAACCAACAGATTCCAATACAATTACTAACATTACCATACCTGCACTTGGTACAGCTGCACTACCTACAGATGCAAGTATTGCAGTAGCGATGATTACTAATTGATTGGTTATAGTTAATCCTTCAGGCCATACAACTTGCATGATAAAAACTGCAGCAATACCTTGATATAAACTAGTTCCATCCATGTTTACAGTTGCACCAACAGGCAATACAAAACCTGATACTTCTTTATCTACTCCAATATGTTCTTCAACACGTTCCATAGTAACTGGAAGCGTTGCAGCACTACTACTTGTTGAAAAAGCTAAAAGTTGTGCTGGTGACATCTTGTTTAAAAACCAGATAGGTGATTTTTTAGTGTAAAGTTTTACTAATATCAAATAGAAGACAATCATGATAACTAACCCAACAATTACACATAATGCATAGTTGAGAAGTTTAAGCAGAATTTCGGTATCATCAAACGCAACAATTACATTTGCCATTAAAGCTAAAACAGCATAAGGAGCAAAAAGCATAATTAAATCTACCATTTTCATGACTACTTCGTTGAGTGAGTCAAAAAACCGAACCAAAGGTTTGGCTTTCTTTTCAGGTATAAGTAGTAAACAAATACCTACAAACAACGCAAAGAAAATTACCTGAAGCATTTTAGCTTCACCTAAAGCTGTAAAAATATTACTTGGAAATATATCTACAAGCGCTTGTAAAGGACCAGCATCTTGCTGTGCTGAAGCTTTTGTTAGTTTATCAGTGACACCTGCATCATTTTCGTATTTGAGTTTAATTTTTTCGAGTGTATCGGCAGACATTCCTGCTCCTGGTTTTACCACATTTACAATAGACAAACCAATAACAATGGCTACTACGGTTGTACACAGATAAATAGCAATTGTGCGTAATCCCATAGATTTAATCTTAGAGATATCTTTTAAATCTGATACACCTTTAATTAATGAGGCAAGTATTAACGGAACAGCAATAAGTTTTAATAAGTTGATAAAAATAGTTCCAAAAGGCGCAATCCAATCGGTTACAAAATCTTTTCCTCCTGAAATGGAATTCATAATAAATCCGAGAATGACACCCAAAATCATTCCTATTATAATCTTCCAGTGTAATGCTATTTTTTTCATTTTGTTCTTCTTTTTTATCGGTAAAATTTACCAATTCACAATTACAACAATAATTGAAAACAGTAAAATATAAAAAGCCAAACCACAAGCCCTTGCCTCAGCTGATTGTTTTATCTTTTTTTCAAACCCAAACTTTTGAAACCTTTCTTCCTCAACTTTGTTAAAAGTATTAGTATCTAACGCACTTTTTTTCGATTGAAACGGGAAAAAGAAAAATGTGAGCCATTCTTCTCTTGTTAAAGGAGTTGATTTCCTTTTTTCTTTATAATTTTCTTCTGGGTCTTTCAACTTTAATTTCTAATCAAAATCATTATGAGACTCCTGCTTTCGCAGGAGTGTATAATCTGCTAATACCAATGCAGCCATGGCTTCAACAATTGGAATTGCTCTTGGAACCACACAAGGATCATGTCTTCCTTTTCCGTGCATTTCTACCATTTCACCTTCACTATTTATGGTGTCTTGGTTTTGCATTATAGTAGCAACTGGCTTAAAAGCAACTCTAAAATAGATGTCCATTCCATTGCTTATTCCACCTTGGATACCTCCAGATAAGTTGCTTTTTGTGCTTCCATCAGCATTAAATAAATCATTATGCTCACTACCTTTCATTTTTGTACCACAAAACCCACTTCCGTATTCAAATCCTTTTACTGCATTTATGGATAACATGGCTTTTCCTAATTCAGCGTGAAGCTTATCAAACACAGGCTCTCCCAAGCCAACAGGAACATTTTGAAGCACACAAGTTACAGTGCCACCTATAGTATCACCTTCTTTTCTTATGGCTTTTATTTTAGTAATCATTTGTTCTGCAACAGCATCGTCAGGACAACGCACTGTATTACTTTCGGTTTTACTAAAATCTAAGTCCTGATAAGGTTTTTCTAAATAAATATCACCAACTGAAGATGTGTAAGCATTTATTTTTATGTCTTTTAAAATTTGCTTTGCAATAGCTCCTGCTACTACTCTACTTGCAGTTTCTCTAGCAGAACTACGACCTCCACCACGATAATCTCTTGTGCCATATTTTTGGTCGTATGTATAATCGGCATGACTTGGTCTGTAAGTATCTTTTATATGCGAATAGTCTTTTGATTTTTGATTGGTGTTGTGAATTGTAAAACCAATAGGAGTTCCTGTAGTTTTACCTTCAAAAATGCCTGATAAAAACTCTACAGTATCAGGTTCTTTACGTTGGGTAACAATGTCTGATTGTCCTGGTTTTCTTCGGTTTAATTCATTTTGAATTGCATCAAAATCTAAAGTTAAACCTGCTGGACAACCATCAATAATACCACCTATTGCTACTCCATGAGACTCACCAAATGTGGTAAGTTTAAATAATTTTCCGAAGGAATTCCCTGCCATATACATTTATTTTACGCTAATGTAAATGTAATATTACAGAAACAAAAATTGAATTTCATAAAGACTGCCTTTAGCTAAGGAAATTTAATAACATTCTCTTAACTATAAACTCACGGTTAATTAATTGGCTCTTAAACATTAAGTAATATATAAATGTGTTATTTGCATTTAAAACCTAGTATTTGCCTTGAAGATTAAACGAAAAGTAGAAGTAGCTGTAATTTCTGATGTACATCTAGGAACTTATGGCTGTCACGCTAAACAATTACTTACCTACCTTAACAGCATTCAGCCTAAAAAGTTAGTGCTAAATGGCGATATTATCGATATATGGCAGTTTAGCAAACGTTATTTTCCTAAGTCGCATTTAAGAGTGATTAAGAAAATAATTGACATGGCTTCAGATGGTGTAGAAGTTATTTACATTACAGGGAACCATGATGAAATGCTACGTAAATTTAGCGATACCAAAATTGGAAAAATTTCTATAGTTGATAAAATTGTATTAGAGCTTGACGGAAAAAAAGCTTGGATTTTCCATGGTGACGTATTTGATGTGTCTATTCAAAACGCAAAATGGTTGGCGAAATTAGGTGGTTATGGTTACGATTTATTAATTCTTCTCAACCGCTTTACCAACTGGTGTTTAGAACGAATGGGTAAAGAAAAATACTCACTATCCAAAAAGATTAAAAACAGCGTTAAACGTGCTGTAAAATACATTAATGATTTTGAAGAAGTAGCTTCAGATTTAGCTATTGAAAACGGTTATGACTATGTTATTTGTGGTCATATCCATCAACCTAAAATGATTATTAAAGAAAACAAACACGGTAAAACTACCTATTTGAATTCTGGTGATTGGGTTGAAAATTTCACCGCTTTAGAATACCAATTTAAACGTTGGAAAATATACAATTATAGTAAAGACAAACTCTCTCCATTCTTTGCTGATGAAGATATTAAAGATATGGAAGTAAAAGACTTAATTGCTGCTATAACCATTGTTGACCAACACAGTAAAAAATAGTTTTTACTTTAATAAAGCTTCCTTTAGTATAGTGATTGGATGTAGTGCTTCTCGAGAAGTTCCGTCTTTTATTTGATGTCTACAACTAGTTCCATTAGCTGAAATAATCACATCTTTAGACGCTTTTTTTACAGCAGGAAACAAAGTTTGATTGCCAACTTGCATACTCACTTTATAGTGCTCTTTTTCATAACCAAAACTTCCAGCCATCCCACAACAACCACTAGGAATAATAGTGACTTTATAGTTTTTAGGAAGATTTAAAACTGTAAAGCTAGAAAGTTGATTTGCCAATGCTTTTTGATGACAATGTCCATGAAACTTTATGGTTTTTGAATCTAAAGTAAATTGTTTTGGTTTTATGTTACCCAATTCAATTTCTTGTTGGATAAACTCTTCTATTAAAAAGGTGTGTTGTGCAATTGCTTCAGCAGATGTTTTATCGTCCGCTAATTTTATATATTCGTCTTTAAAAGTTAATATAGCTGAAGGTTCAATACCTACTAATGGTGTACTCTTAGTAATTAATGAATTAAAGTGTTCTATATTGATATTAGTCAATGCTTTAGCTTCTTCTAAAAACCCTTTTGAAATATAGCTTCGTCCACTTTCTATAGTGTCAATTATAACCACTTTATAATTCAAAGTTTCTAAAAGAATTTTAGCATCAAGAGCGATATGAGATTCTAAGTAATTAATAAACTCATCTACGAAGAGATAAACCGTTTTTATAGGTTTAACAATAGTATTTGTTTGGTATTGTTGTAACTTAGAAAACGGCTTGGTAACTTTTGGCAAACTTCTATTTGCATGAACACCAATGCTCTTTTTAATGATACTTGATGTGAATTTCTGCTGAAATAATGCATTGGATAACTTAGGAAATTGAGCAGCTAGTTTATTGTACTTAGTGGATTGTGCAAAAAAACGGTCTTTAGATTTAAATCCGTTTGCCTTTTGATATTGATACTGAAACTCAGCCTTTAGAGTAGCTACGTCCACACTACTTGGACATTCACTAGCACAAGCTTTACAGCTTAAGCACAAATCGAACACTTCTTTCAATTCATGATGATTAAACTTATTTACTTTATCCGATTGCGTTAAAAACTCACGCAATGCATTAGCTCTAGCTCTTGTGGTGTCTTTTTCGTTTTTAGTAGCACGATAACTTGGGCACATGGTTCCTCCAAATTCAGGTGATTTTCTACAATCACCAGAACCATTGCACTTTTCCGCTTCTCGTAAAATACCTTCTGATGCTGAAAAATCCATTAGTGTTTCAACCGTTGGTTCTTTTCTGTCAGGAACATAACGCAGAGATTCGTCCATTGGATACGCATCTACAATTTTTCCAGGATTAAAGATATTATTTGGATCAAAAACAGATTTGATACGTTTTAATAACTGGTAATTGTCCTCACCAATCATCATCGGGATAAATTCAGCTCTTACAATACCATCTCCATGTTCTCCACTCATAGAGCCTTTATATTTCTTCACTAATTTTGCTACATCAGTGGTTATTTTTCTAAATAAAACAACATCTTCAGACTTTTTAAGATTTAAAACTGGTCTCAAATGCAATTCTCCTGCTCCAGCATGTGCATAATAAATAGCTTTTTGTTTATAGCCATTCATTATTTGTGTAAACTCACTAATGTAATTTGCTAAATCGGGAAGCGCAACAGCAGTATCTTCAATACATGCAGCAGACTTTTTATCACCAATCATATTACCCAACAAACCTAAACCTGCTTTTCTAAGTTCGTTGGCTTTATCAATAGTGTCATCCATTAGAATAACATTAGCATAACTTAAGCCTGTTAATTCTATAGTTTTTATTAATGCTTCTACTTGTTTTTTGGCTTCATCAATGGTATTTGCTCTAATTTCGCACATTAATATAGCCTCAGGATCACCTTTAATAAACTGCCTGTTAGCTTGCTGAACTTTGTTATGCTTTGTTAAATCCAATATGGTTTTATCTAGCATTTCGCAAGTGTACAAGTTATGGTTCATAGTAGCTGCGACTGCATCAAGACAACTGTTTATAGTACTAAAATGTGCAGCTACCATTATACTTTTGGTTGGTGGTAGCTCGTCAAGTTTTAAAGTGATTTGTGTTGTGAATGCCAAAGTACCTTCGCTACCAGAAAGTAGCTTACACATATTAAAAGGGTGTTCGCCTTCAAAAAGTTCGGTATGTATAAGTTCGTCAATAGCATAACCAGTATTGCGACGATGAATTTCTGGTTTTGGAAAATTAGCTTTTATATTGGCTCTAACAGTTTCAGGTTCTAATGCAGAGAACATACTTTTGTAAATATGACCTTCTAAAGTATTTAATGCCATTTTAGTGTTAAACTCATTTTTGGATAGATCTCCAAAAACCACTTCGCTTCCATCACTCAACACAGTATGTAATTCTACAACTTTATCTCTTGTAACTCCATATTGAATAGAGGTTGTCCCTGATGAATTATTACCAACCATTCCTCCTATCATACAACGAGTGGATGTTGATGTATTAGGTCCAAAAAAGAGTCCGTAAGGTTTTAGATAGTTGTTAAGCGCATCTCTAACCACTCCTGGTTGAACAGTAACTGTTTTGTTCTCTTTATCAAGAGAGATAATTTTTGTGAAATACTTGGATACATCAACAACAATACCTTTACCAACACATTGTCCTGCTAATGAAGTTCCTGCGGTTCTAGGTATTAATGAGGTGTTATTTTTATTGGCATAAGCAATAAGTGTTTTAATGTCTTGTACTGTTTTTGGGTATGCAACAGCAGAAGGTTTCATACGATAAACAGAAGCATCAGTAGCATAAATAGACGTTGTTAAATCGTCAAAAAACAACTCACCTTCTAGTTGGTCTTTTAGGCTCTTTAGCATATTCTTAACATCTTAATATTTATTTTTATCGTATATATACTATGCATGCTCTTTTTGCTTATATTTATTATTCAACTAAAATAAACATTAAGTAGCTGCGTTAAAACTATAAAACTTTAAAATTTATGAAAAAATTATTTTTATTAGCCATTGCATTTATTGGCTTTACTACATTATCGAATGCGCAAGATATTTCTCCAAACGCTATAGGTCTTAGACTAGGTGATAGTGACGGATTTGGAGCAGAAGTTTCTTACCAAAGAGGATTAGGTGATAATAACCGATTGGAGTTTGATTTAGGTTGGCGAAGCGGAAATGGATACGACGGTTTTAAACTTGCTGGTTTATACCAATGGGTTTGGAATATAGATGGTGGCTTTAACTGGTATGCTGGTGCTGGTGGTGGAGTTGGTTCATACAGCTTCGATAATAATGATTTTGATGATGAAACGTTCATCTTTGCTGCTGGTGATATAGGAATTGAATATAATTTTGATATTCCTTTACTATTGTCACTTGACTTTAGACCAGAGTTAGGCTTTGGGGATTTTAGAGACGATGTTGATTTTGATATAGCCTTAGGTATTAGATATCAATTCTAATAATTAAGAAACTACTTTTATAAAAAAACCACCTTACTAAAGGTGGTTTTCTTTTTTACAGTACCATACATTTTTGCAAGGTATCTTTATATATTGCTTCGTATTGCGGAACTATTTTATGAATATCAAACTTAGCTGCTTCTTCCCTAGCGTTTTGCTTAAATGTTGCTAAGCGTTCTTCATCACTTAAAATATGAACTGCATTTTTACTCATACTCTCCACATCATTTACATTACTTAAAAACCCTGTAACTCCTTCAATATTTACTTCTGGAATTCCACCTGTATTACTAGAAATAACAGGAACTCCAGACACCATAGCTTCAAGAGCAGCTAATCCAAAACTTTCAGTTATTGAAGGCAGTAAGAACAAATCACTAAAACACAAAATTCTATCAACTTCATTACTATTGCCGAAGAAAATAACCTTATCACTAATTCCTAACTGTTCGCATAATTGTTCAGCAGGTTTACGCTCAGGACCTTCTCCTACCATCATTAGTTTAGCAGGAATTTCCTTTTGAATATTATAAAACACCTTTACAACATCTGTAATCTGCTTTACAGGTCTAAAGTTACTAATGTGGGTAATTATTTTTTCATCTTCATTAGCCATCATACCTCGTTGACAATCGGTAAACGTATGCTTGTATTTACCAACATCAATAAAGTTTGGAATAACTTCTATATCATTTTTTATATCAAATAATCTTAATGTATCTTCTTTTAAACTTTCAGAAACCGACGTTACAGCATCAGATTTGTTGATACTAAATGTTACTGCAGGCTTATAAAATGGATGGTTACCAACAAGCGTAATATCTGTTCCGTGAAGGGTTGTTACAATTGGCACATAAATACCTTCTTCTTGCAACATCTTTTTAGCCATATATGCTGCATAAGCATGAGGAATCGCATAATGCACGTGTAGTATTTCAATACCATGAAGCTTTACCATATCTACCAACTTGCTAGATAATGCTAACTCATAAGGTTGATAATGAAACAATGGATATTCAGGTACATTTACTTCATGAAAGTGTACTTTTGTGCTTAATAATTCTAATCGTACAGGTTGACTGTAAGTGATAAAATGTATTTCATGACCACGTTTAGAAAGTTCTAAACCAAGTTCGGTAGCAACAACTCCACTTCCTCCAAATGTAGGATAACAAACAATTCCTATTTTCATTTTTATTCTATAATCGCTTCGTAAATTAAACGTTGTATTTCTGTTCTAATATTTTCTCTTAAAAGCAAGTTTTTTCCAGCTCTAGGATAGGTTCTATTTGCTAAAAAGATATAAACTATTTCTTCTTCAGGATCTGCCCAAGCATAGGTTCCTGTAAACCCTGAATGTCCAAAACTTTGTAAGGATAAACAACCACAGGTTGGACCTTCTTCACCTAATTGTGGTTTATCAAAACCAACTCCTCTCCTATTGTCTCTATGACAATAGTAACATTTATTGAACTTATCTAAAGTTTCTGTTTTAAAGTATCGCTTACCTCCATAAAAGCCTTTTTGCAAAAACATTTGCATGATTTTGGCAACATCATTAGCGTTGCTAAAAATTCCTGCATGACCACCTACTCCATTTTGCATTGCTGCTCCCATATCATGTACATAACCATGTACTTCTTGATATCTGTAATAGTCGTCAATTTCAGTAGGAACTATCTGTGAGTTACTAAAAAGTTGTGACGGATTGTATGTAGTATAATTTGCTCCCAATGATTGGTAAAAGTGTTCCTGAACTAGTTCATCAAGAGGTTTGTCGTAATAGCTCTCAATATATTTCTTTAAAATATAATATGGTAAATCGCTATACCTATACCTTTTCCTTGATAGTAAATCGCTATCCTTTATGATTTTTTGTATAGAATCAGGATAATCGTGACGTAGATAAACTTCTTCTGCTACTTTAATACTAAAGTTAGGACTGTATTTTCTTCGGTAGTATTTAGCATCTGGCTTTTTTGTGACGCTATCTAATGTGGCTGCATAAAATGGAACCCAAGGTTTTAATCTTGCATAATGCGATAGCATTTCTTTTATGGTAATGTCAGATTTATTCGAACTTTTATACTCAGGTAATATTTTAGATAGTTTAGTATCTAACGATAGTGCTCCTTTTTCTTCTAACTCCATCAGCAATGGTAGTGTTGCTAAAATTTTGGTTAAAGAAGCTACATCATACAAATCTTCAAATTTTACTTTGTCATCTCCTTCGTATCTATGTTTTCCAAAGTTTTTGTTGTAAACCACTTTTCCTTTTCTGGCAACTAATAGCTGTATACCAGGAGTCATTTGGTTACTAATTGCATAATTAGCCACTGAATCTAGTTTTGATAACTTTTCAGAACTCATACCAACCTGCTCTGGCAAGCCATAACTCAAGGATTTTATACTGTTATAAGTAATTCCGTCGCCTACTTTAAAATGAATGCCTGTAGACACAGGTAATGCGCCTTTTGCAGCAACAGCTCCAAATACTACTTGAGCAGATTTTTGCTGAGCTATAGTACTGTTTTGGTAACTCACCACAATACCTTCTATGTTTTCAACAGTATGCAAATCGATTAGCGCATAAGGACGTGCGAATACGTCTAAAATAACTTTATTGGTTCTTGCAATTTCGTACAACCAAACCAATTCTTGATCTTTAAACTTATAGTCTTTCCAAGGCGAAGCATTAGACTTGTGCAACCCAACAATTACTGTATTATAGTTTTGAAGTTTAGTAAGTAATTCATCAAGCTTTTCGGCTTTGACATGATGTACTTTAGTATATTTTTTTAATTCCTCATAAAACGGAGTACCATCATCATCACCAAAGCTTACATAAGCAATTTTCTTTTCATCAAGCTTTCGTAGAGGTAAGATATCTTCTTTATTACGCACTACCGTTATCGCATTCTCCATAAGGTTTTCGTACAGCAAATCATCTTTAAGTCTATTTAAATCTTCAACCAAATTGTGGATTCCTATAGGAGAATACTTATTTAAACCAACTTTGTATTTTGCCATCAATATTTTTTTCACCGAATGCGATAATCGTTCTTCAGTAATAATACTATCTGTATAAGCAGTAGCAAATAGTTTTATGGCTTGCTCAGGGTTTTCAGACATTAGCATCACATCATTACCTGCTAAAAAGGCTTTTAAATCATTCTCACCTCCTTGAGGCATTTTTGTAGTACTGTTGCCATCTATTCCTTTTTCTACATAATCAGCTACACCTTTCATCTCAAGCGCATCAGTAAAAATTAATCCTTTAAACTGAAGTGAGTCTTTTAAAATATCAGTAACAATGTGTTTAGATAATGACGAAGGATAACCTGGTCTTGGTTCTAAACTAGGTACGCTAAGATGTGCAACCATAACACTACTTAAGCCTTCTTTTATTAGTTTTTTGTAAGGATATAGCTCTATAGAGTCAATTCGTTTTTCATCAAATGTAATCGTAGGTAATGTTTTATGTGAATCGCTTTCGGTATCACCATGACCTGGAAAATGTTTAGCGTTTGCCAATACTCCAGCACTTTGCATTCCCTTCATAAATGCTAAAGCTTTTTCAGTAACGTTATCTCTATCTTCACCAAACGAACGATTACCAATAATTGGGTTTTTAGGATTTGTATTGATATCTACAACTGGCGCAAAATTAAAATGCACTCCAAGACGTTTGTTATGCTCTCCTATTTGATAACCTGTTTTTTCAACTAATGCATTATCTCTAATAGCTCCTAGTGTCATATTCCAAGGAAATGCATAAGTAGAATCTAAACGCATGCTTAAACCCCATTCTGCATCCATACCAATTAACAACGGAACTTTAGCAGCTGCCTGCAATTCGTTATTAAGTCTAGCTTGACGCACAGGTCCTCCTTTTGAATAAATTAATCCACCTATGTGTTGGTCTTTAATAAGTTTAACTATTTTGGTTTTAGTCGCTTTATCTTGATTAGAAAACACCTGAACCATAAACAATTGTCCTAACTTTTCTTCCAAAGACATAGCATTGTATATGCTATCAACCCATTTTTGTTGTGCTTCAACATCTTTATGAAGCAATGGATTTGTTAAATCTTGCTGTGGTAATACTTGCTGTTTCTCTTCTTGAGCACAACTTATAGTAGTAAAAGAGAGGAATATGATAGATATAAGGGAGAAAATGCATCTCATACATTAAAGTTTTTGGTATAATGAATTAAAAACTATGCCAAAATACCATTTTTGTAAAGAAGTTTGAAGGACTTTAAGATAGATTTATAAAGAAGATAATTAACAACTGTTAATCCAACAAGTCAATATGTCTATCGTGATAACCCAACAGGTACAATACACCATCCAAACCAATACTAGAAATTGAACTTTGTGCATTATTTTTCACTTTAGGTTTAGCATGAAACGCTATTCCTAAACCAGCAAGATTTAGCATTGGCAAATCATTGGCTCCATCACCAACAGCAATGGTTTGACTAATATCTATTCCTTCTTTTTTAGCCAATAACTGTAAGTATTCAGCTTTTTTATTACCATCAACTATTTCTCCAAGATAACCACCTGTTAAGACACCATCTTTAATTTCCAATTGGTTTGCAAACACGTAGTCTATGTCTAGCTTTTTTTGAAGGTAATCTCCAAAATATGTAAATCCACCTGAAAGGATTGCTGTTTTAAATCCGTAGTTATGTAGTGTATCAATTAATCGTCGTGCGCCTTTTGTAATCGGTAATCTTTCAGCAACGTCTTGTAGCACTTCTTCACGAAGTCCTTTTAAAAGTTTCATACGTCTTTTAAAGCTTTCATTAAAATCAATTTCACCTTGCATAGCAGATTCTGTAATAGCTTTTACTTCTTCTCCTACACCAGCAAGTTCTGCTAATTCGTCAATAACTTCAGTTTGAATTAAGGTAGAGTCCATATCAAAACACACCAAGCGTCTGTTGCGTCTAAATATATTGTCTTCCTGAAAAGCAATATCAACATCCAGTTCTTTTGAAATCTGAACAAATCTAGCTGTTAGCTCTTGCTTATCATCAATTTTTCCTCGTATTGATAACTGAATTGATGCTCTAGGATATTCTTCTTCTTTAACTAAAGAGGTTCTCCCTGTTAAACGTTTTATAGAGTCAATGTTTAAATTTTTATCAGAAATGATTTTGGTGACTTCTGAGATTTGTTCTGCTGCTAATCGTTCACCAAGAATAGTCACAATGTAACGGTCTTTGCCTTGAAGGTTCACCCAACTTTCATAATCTTCTAAAGAAATAGGTGTAAACTTAGCAGTGATATTAAGTTCATAAGCTTTAAAAAGTAAGTCTTTTAAAACTGCAGCTGATTTTTTTCCTGTACCTATTTCAAACAAAATACCTAATGATAAAGTATCATGAATATTAGCTTGACCAATATCTAAAACTTTTGCTCCATATTGTGCTAAAACACCTGTTAAAGCTGAAGTTAAACCTGGTTTATCTTGTCCTGAAATGTTAAGTAAAAAGATGTCGTTTGCCATTTGAACTATGTATCTCGTTAAAAAGAGAAGTAAAAATGACTAAACTATTTGAATTATAAAAGTTTTGGCGTGTAAAAACAAGGTTAATTTTTCAATTTAAAAATCGACTATGCCAACTCTCGCTTGCAGGTACTTCCCAACTGTCTTTAAACTCAGCAATGTTAGTCACTAAATTATTAAATACAATGGTGTTTTTAGACACAGCTTTGTCTTTAGCCATCTTTTTAAAGTCCATAAGTGGCTTGTATGCTATAAACTCTCCTTGTTTGTAAGACACATTCATTTTATCCATTAAATCTACATCGTACTGCTTTTCTAATTGCTGAATAAAATGCACTGAAGCATCAATACTACATCCTGATGCTTGGTTAAAGTTTTGATTTAATGCAATTACTATAAATCGCTTATAAACAATTTTGTATCCCGATTGAAGATTGCTTCCGTGAGCAGTCCAGTTTTGAATAAACTGACTTAATTGTTCTTCTAATTGAGCAAGCTCTTCGTCGTTAAATGAACGGTTGGCTTGGTATATCCAAACTCTAGATTCGTCTGGTAATGTATCAAAATCTACTAGCATTTTTTTCTTCTTTTTCTTCAACAATTTTATACTTAAAAAACATAAAAGACATAATAAAAGCAAAAAGCACTCCTTGGACTATGTATCTAAAATAATATAATTCTTCACCTTTAAAATAATCCCAAAGCCCAAGACTTATAGCTATAAATATAGCTTCTATAATTCCTACAATAATTCAATTTTTAAGAGGTATTATTTCCTTCTTCAAGCCCATTTTACTCCTTTTTTACTTTGTACTTAAACGCTAATGCCATAAACAATCCGAAAAAGAATCCATGGAATAAAAACTTTGGTAACGAAAACGGTTCATAATTAAAATAGTCAAAAGCTGCCATTCCTATTGCGAAAAACAAACCACTAAAACTACCAATTAACAAACGAGATTTTATAGAATACTTTTCAAGGTTCATAGTAATTAAAGCTCCTCGCTATTTGCTATGATTTCAACGATATCAAATACTTTAATATCTGACTCGCGTTCTTTTGCTTTAACACCATCAGTCATCATTGTATTACAATAGGGACAACCTGTAGCAATTATATTTGGATTTGTTTTAAGCGCGTCTTCAGTACGTAGCACGTTAATGTCTTTATCTCCTTTTTCAGGTTCTTTAAACATTTGAGCTCCTCCAGCACCACAACATAAAGCAGTACTTCGGTTGCGTTTCATTTCTACTAAATCAACACCTAAACTTTTAAGTAGATTTCTAGGTGCTTCATACACCTCGTTAGCTCTTCCTAAATAGCAAGGGTCATGAAACGTAATACGTTTTCCGTTTAAAGTGGAGTCACTTTTTAGTTTTAAACGACCAGAGCTCATCAATTCTTCAATAAATTGAGTATGATGTAACACTTCGTAAACACCTCCTAATTGAGGATATTCGTTTTTTAAGGTATTGTATGAATGTGGACACGCAGTTACAATGCGTTTTACTTCGTAAGCATTTAGTATTTCAATATTGGTCATTGCTTGCATTTGAAACAAGAACTCATTTCCTGCGCGTTTAGCTACGTCTCCAGTATTGCTTTCTTCGGTTCCTAATACTGCAAAATCAACATTGGCTTTGTGAAGTACTTTAACAAAAGCTCTTGATATTTTTTTTGCTCTATCGTCATAACTACCAGCAGAACCAACCCAAAATAAAATTTCTGGTTGTTTGCCTTCTGCCATATACTCTGCCATTGTAGGCACTTTTAGTTTCTCGCTCATACCCTAATATTATTCTTCGTTAGCCCAATTTAAACGGTCCATTTGGTTATATGGCCAAGGTGCTCCATTGTTTTCAATATTGGTCATCATATTGTTAAGCTCCATTGGAGCAGCACTTTGTTCCATTACTAAATAACGTCTCATTTCTATAATAATTGATAATGGATCTATGCTTACAGGACACGCTTCTGTACAAGCATTACAGGTTGTACATGCCCAAAGTTCTTCGGTAGAGATATAATCTCCTAAGAGTTGTTTTCCATCATCTTTAAACTCACCTCCATTAGCATCGATATTTTTACCGACTTCTTCTAATCGATCACGAGTATCCATCATGATTTTACGAGGCGATAATTTTTTTCCTGTTTGGTTAGCAGGACATTCGCTTGTACATCTACCACACTCAGTACATGTATAAGCATTAAGTAGTTGTACCCAGTTTAAATCTTGCACATCACTAGCACCAAACTTTGCAGGAACCTCGTCTTCTGCGCCTTCTTCAGGTGCTGCAAATGGATCTGCATTTGGGTCCATCATCATTTTAACTTCATTAGTAACTGCTTCAAGATTATTTAATTGTCCTTTTGGATTTACTTTTCCGTAGAAAGTGTTTGGAAATGCAAGTAAAATATGTAAATGCTTTGAATAGTATAAGTAATTAAGGAACACTAAAATTCCTAAAATATGCAGCCACCAAGCACTACGCTCTATAATATGCAATGTAGATTCTGGTAATCCATTAAACAAAGGCGCTATGTATTGACTAATCACATTACCTGAATTCATATCTTGAAAATGAACATCGGTAGCATTCATAACTAAAAATAAAGTCATCAATACCATTTCAAAATATAAAATGAAGTTACCATCATTTTTTGGCCAACCTTTCATTTCAGATTTCCAGAAACGTTGTAGTTTAATAACATTTCTTCTAACCCAGAATATTACAACTGATACAAATACTAATGCTGCTAATACTTCAAAAGTCCCTATAAGAACACCATATAAAGTTCCCATTTTTGAAAATAGGCGATGCGTTCCAAAAAGTCCATCGATAATAATTTCAAGTACTTCAATATTGATGATTACAAAGCCTACATATACAATAACGTGAAGTACACCTGCAATTGGACGTTTTACCATTTTGCTTTGCCCTAAAGCAATCATGGTCATGTTTTTCCATCGTTGTGATTTATTATCGCTTACATCAACATCTTGTCCTAGTTTGATGTTACGAATAAGTTTTTTGACATTTTTTGCAAAAAATCCTATTCCGAGAATAAGTGCTATGGCAAAAAGTATGTTTGGTATAAATTGCATAGTAGAAATAATCTAATTCATTTGTTCTTCAGTAGGTGCTTGGTAAGGGATTTCCTTTTTAGATAAAATACGTCTGTATCGTGCAGGATGTAGTTTTATATCTAATAGTAATAACTCCATTTCTTTTGAAGCGCCTTCTAAATTTTTATATAATGCATCGTCTTTTAATAACTTACCAATAGTGCCTTCACCATTATCTATACTAGCCAACACGCTATTGAGTCCGTTAACGGTTTGTTGTAAATTCTTTAAGGTAGCACCTAAATTGGCATCAGCAACTGAATCGGTTATTTTAGACAAGTTATTGGTTAAGTTTTCAGCATTGGCTAACGTACTGTTTAAGCTTTCTTGATTGTCTTTTAATAATTTGTTTATGGTTTCAGACGTACTTTTAAAAGAAGAAATGGTTTGGTTTAAACCAGCAATACTACCTCTTAAATTTGCTTTAGCTTCTTCATCAAACACATCATTTAAATTAGACAGTAACGAATCTGCACTCACCATCATAGTTTCAATTTTCTCTTGTAAAGGTGTTAAACGCTGATTAACCAATTCAGACAAACCACCTTTAACACTAGACTCTAAATACGAACCGCTTTTTGCTATTTCGGCATTATCAAACGCTGGTATAATTGCTACTCCTTTTCCTCCTATTAAACCTAAATCGTATAACTGCGCTTTACTGTTTTTAGAAAATTTAAAATCATTGTCAACAAGCAATTTTACCAATAATTTTCCTGATCCATCATCGGTAAAAGAAATATCTTGAACCTTACCTACACTAAAGCCATTAATGGTTACAGGCGTAGAAGGCGCAAGTCCTTCAACATTATCATAAACAGTATAATAGGTTCTTGAAGAATCTAAAAGATTTTCACCTTTTAAGTAATTGAATAAATAAATAAACAGAACAATTCCTGATATGACCAGTATAGCTGTTTTAACTTCTCTTGATATTTTCAATGTTCAGTGTGTTTGGTTACACAAAATTAATGATAAATATATAAAGAATGTTTCTAATTAGAGGTACTTTTAATAGCTTCTGAAACATCTATTTTGTTTCCGTCTCTATAAGCTACTATAAAGCAGGTAGTATAGCCTTTAGCTTTAGCTTCATTTTGAAGTCTTTGTACTTCGTTATAATCTGAAGTATAACCGTAATAATATTTATACAAGCCATCTTCCTTTTTTCTAGAGATATTATCTAGTCCCTTAAAGTTGTAAGGTTTAGGCTCTAGTTGTCTAGAACTTGCTGCTATTTGAACTTTAAACACAATATTCGGGAAGACTTCTTTAGTCTCTGGTATGGTTTCGTTTTCTATAGGTGGTTGTTTGTCTGGTAATTTATCAGAAAAAATACTTTCACCTACATTTAATGATAATTCATCTTTATAACTTAAAATAGCATCTCTAATACCTATAGCCATTGATGTTTGACCACCAGAAGAATTTAAAAACTTTCCTTCAGGTTTATAGGTTAAAAAACCAACTTCAACCAATACACTTGGCATGTAAGTATTGTGTAATACCCAAAGACTTGCTTGTTTTACACCTCTACTCTTTCTTAATAATTTCAATGAAAAATTATCTTCAATAAGTCTCGCTAGTTTAATACTATTTTCAGTATACACTTCTTGGATGACACCTAAACCTATAGATGACTCAGGAGAATTAGGATTAAACCCTTCGTAGTGTGTTTCATAGTTAGCCTCTAAGAAAATTACTTCGTTTTCTTTTTTAGCTATTTCAAAGTTTCGTTGTGTGTTTGCAGCTCCTAAAACAAACGTTTCGGTACCATGAGCACTTGAGTGGTGAGAGTTACAGTGAATAGATACAAACAAATCGGCATCTGCTCTATTAGCAATGGCTGCACGTTCACGAAGCTCAATAAAAACATCTGTTTTACGTGTATAAATTACTTTTATGTCTTTATGTTTTGATAACTCCTTACCTACTTCTAAAGCAATTTTTAAAGCGATATCTTTTTCTTTATAACCACTTCCTAAATTACCAGGATCATGACCACCATGACCAGCATCTAAAACCACTACAAAATGGTCTTTATCCTTTTGAAATGCGTATGCAGGTGTTAAATAAACTATAAATAATACGATTATGGAAAATATATACGTTCTCATATGTGTTTAAACGGCTGACTAACTTGGTTTATTTTAATTTTTAAATTTTGGTCGAATTAACTGTAATCACAAAAAAATATATGTAATTTTGGCAATTCAAAAACCGAGCCATACTTTTACAAAAATACATTTAAAAGCATTGCGTACAAACATCTTTCAAATACTTTTTACCCTAAGTTTTACAGTGTTTATTAACACTTTGGGCTTTTCTCAAGATTTACCAAAATCTACCGAACCCATTACTCCAAAAACTGAAAGAGATACTTTGTCGCTAGTATCGGACTCTTTATTTAGTCAACCTTTAAATTTAAAAGAAAACGACTCCATTACTTCTGATAGTATTCCTAAGAAAAAAGAGTTTTTATCCGGTAAGGTTAACTATAAAGCCAAAGACTATGTATCTATAAACCAAAAGGAAAACAAAATATATCTCTATAATCAAGCTGAAGTGTATTATGAAGATATGGAAATAAAAGCTGGAGTTATTGTAATTGACTACAACAAAAATCTAGTGTATGCTGGCCGATTAAAAGATTCTACAGGATATAGTCAAGCTCCTGTGTTCAAACAAGGTCAAAATGTTGTAGAACCTGATTCTATTATCTTTAATACCGATTCTAAAAAAGCATTAATATTTAATTCCAAGACTGAACAAAGCGGAGGAACTATCATTGCTGACTTAACAAAAAAGGAAAACGACTCAGTATATTTTATACGACGCGGTAAGTTTACCACTTCAGAAAATCTTGACGATCCTGAATATTACTTTTTAATGCGTAAAGCTAAAATTGTACCTGGTAAAAAAGTGGTAACAGGTCTTACCAACATGTTTATTTATGATGTGCCACTACCTATTGGTTTGCCTTTTGCTTACTTCCCAATGACTAAAAAACAAACGTCTGGTGTTATTTTTCCTTCGTTTGGAGAACAGAATGACAGAGGGTATTTTGTGCAAAATGGTGGTTACTATTTTGCTATTAATGATTATGTTGATTTAGCTGTTTTAGGAGATTATTACACTAATGGTAGTTACGGAATGCGAATAGAATCTAACTATGCGTTGCGCTACAAGTTTAGAGGTAACTTGAGTTTTAGGTATGAAAACCTAATTAGTAGCGAACGAGGATTCCCTGATTATTCAAAAACTTCGGTTTACAATATAAGGTGGTCACACTCACAAGATGGAAAATCTAGCCCAAATTCGCGTTTTTCGGCTTCTGTAAACTTAGGTAGTAGTAGATATTATCAGCAGTCTATTAATCAGTTAAACTCGTCTAACTTTTTAAATAACACATTATCATCCTCTATTTCATATTCAAAATCTTTTCAAGGCGAGCCACAAGTAAATTTGAATATGACTGCAACACACTCGCAAAACACCAATACACAGCAAATAAACATGACATTACCTACGTTTCAAGGTAGTGTGAGTAGAATTTATCCTTTTGAACCTAAAGTTGGAACTAAAAAAGGAATTATAGATAACATCAACTTTCAGTATAATGTAAGAGCTGAAAACAGAATTCAAACTACCGATTCGTTGTTCTTTAAAAAAGAAATGTTTGATGATGCCAAAATGGGTGTACAACACAGTATTCCGTTAACCACAAACTTTAAAGTGTTTAAATACTTTAGTATGAGTGCCAGTACAAATTTTGAAGAAAACTGGACCTTTAATACTGTTAGAAAATACTACGATGCAGCTCTTGAGGAAGAAGTAACTATTCAAAAAAACACCTTTGATAGTTTTAGAACTTATAATTTTAGCACAAGTATTGGTACAACTATTTATGGTATGTACGATTTTACCAAAGAAGGAAAGGACACTAAAATTCAGGCGATACGACATGTTATGCGACCATCAATAAGTTATAGTATTAATCCTGCTTTTGATCAATATTATGATACTTATGAAATTGTTGCTGCAGATGGAACCACATCTAGTGAAGTAGAATACAGCAGATTTGAAGAATCTATTTTTGGATCTCCTAATAAGAACTACGCAAGCTCAATGGGAATATCTCTTTCTAACAACCTTGAAGCTAAAGTAAGAGATAAAGATTCAACAAAAACCGAACCTAAAAAGATAGTATTACTTAACAACCTTAACTTTTCTACATCTTATAATTTTGCAGCGGACTCTATGAAATTGAGTCCTATACGTATGTCTGGTGGTACTCAAATATTTGATAATAAAATGAGTATTAACTTTGGTGCAACGTTTGATCCTTATGCGTTAAACAATAACAATCAAAGAATAGATAAACTCAACATCAATAATGGCGGAAGCTTGTTTAGGTTAACTTCAGCTAGTGTAAACATGAGTTATAGCCTTTCAAACAAGAGTTTTTCAGGAAAAGGTGATGATGATAATTCAGACGATAGAGCAATACAAGAGTCCATAAGAAGTGGTGGTCGTGCCGATGACCTTTTTGGGAAACCCGAAGATTTTGCAGACCAACGTTTAACTGATGATGACAGAGAAGACAGAGATGAAAAACCAAGTGAATTATACAATTATGTCATCCCTTGGAACTTGCGTTTAGCCTATGCTGTAAACTACTCTAACTCTGCAAGACAAAACGAAATATCATCACACTCGTTAATGTTTTCTGGTGATGTAGAAATTTCTCCTAGATGGACCGTTGGTGCGTCGTCTGGTTATGACTTTAAAAACAACGGATTTACTTATACGCAATTACGATTTGAAAGAGATTTATTGAGTTGGCGAATGAACTTTAGCTGGATTCCTTTTAGCACGAGAAGTTCATGGAATTTCTTTATTGGAATTAAATCGAGCTTACTTAAAGACCTTAAATACGATAAGCGTAAACAAGCAGACCAACAATTATAATAACTATGTTATGAAAACAATAATCAACACCACCAAAGCTCCTGCGCCTATTGGACCATACAACCAAGCTACACTTGTAGGAAACACTTTATATACTTCAGGGCAAATTGCATTGCATCCTGAAACTATGGAGTTGGTTTTAGATGACATTCAAACCGAAACCAAGCAAGTAATGGAAAACATGAAAGCGGTTTTGGAAGCTGCTGATATGACGTTTGAAAACGTAGTGAAAACCTCAATATTCATTAGTGATATGAATAACTTTTCAAAGATAAATGAGGTGTACGGAACTTACTTTAATCCAGACACTGCTCCTGCAAGAGAAACTGTAGAAGTTGCCAATTTACCTAAGTTTGTAAATGTGGAAATTAGCATGATTGCTGTGAAATAATATGCGATTCGTTTAACGTGTTGGTGTATGGTTTGTAGTGTTTCAAGACTAAGTTAATTAAAAAGGATTGAAGAGTTGCGGAATTCATTAGAAATCCGAGAAGTTTCTTCTTTAAACACTATGAATTACACACGTTGTTGTACTTCGTTTTTAATTTATTTTAGACCAATTTTGAGTATAGTTGATTCCGTCTTCAGTGAAGTCTATTGTTAGATTTTCTTTAGATTCATCTAATGAGAATTCAAATAAAAACTCATCATTTTCATTATCAACGAAAAGTACGGTCTGATTATTAATATCTACTTCAAATGTACCGCTATTTGTTAAATTTTGAGAATCTGTGTAAGTTAAAAGACCCTTGTTATCTCTAATATCATCATCTGTTTCAAATTTCAAAAACTCGCAACATCTTGGAATCATATCTGAAATATTGTCATATATTAATTCATCCTGAATTTCCCATTGACCTAATAACCCAATCTCCTCCAAATTATCCAATGGTGCTGGGTCATCACTTTCACATTGAAATGCCATTAACAAAGGCGCAATAAACAGTATTTTTAAATACTTTTTCATGATAAATTTTTGTTTGAAAAATACTTTTTAATTTATTTTTAAACATATTCTAGTTATTAATAAATAGTTAATTTTCAATAAAATATGCGAATTTTAGAGAAAATATAGCACAACGGTTTCGGCTATAAGAAGTTGAGTGAGTTAGCACTTAACTTTGCAAGTACGCACTAAACTGAAAATCCGTGAGGATTTTCAGAAGTAGGCTAGAACTAGTAATAAATTATATATGGTGTTGAAACTGGCTTTTTTTAGTCGTAGATTCTAATTACTTCTCCATTACCTTTTCCGTTTACACTTCTTACATATCCGTTAATTACTTTTTTCATTGGTATTGGATTGTGTCCAGGAAAATAGTCTTTATATTTTTCATAAGCATCTTCCACCATTCCCGAAGAAACTACATTTACTCTAATTCCGTTTTCAATTTCAAGCGCAACCGCTTTTACAAAACTATGAATTCCGCCATTTACCATAGCAGCACTCGTTGTTTTTACAACTGGGTCATCTGCTAAAATTCCTGTTGATAGAGTTATGGAACCATTTGAATTTAAATAATTCTGTCCAATGCGTACAAGATTAACTTGTCCCATTAGTTTACTTTTCAGTCCGATATAATAATCGTCTTCAGAAAGTTTATTGAAATCGTCCCATTTTGCTTCTCCCGCAATACAAATTATTGCATCTACTTTTCCAACCTTTTCAAACATTGATTGTATCGAACTACTATCAGCAATGTCAACAATTACGTCTCCATTGGTTCGTCCAGCAATTAAAATTTCGTTCTTTTCTTTAAAATGTGAAACAACAGTTTTTCCTATTGTTCCGTTTCCTCCAATTATTAAAATTTTCATTGTTTTAATTTTAAGTTAAACAATTAGTCTTGTTGCATTTCTCTTTTTTATTTCTTGACTTATATATCGTTAAAGTTGCAATGATACTCCAAAGTAAATTGGTTACAAATGGCGGAATTGCATTGTAGTAATAACAATTTATGGCTATTAAAAGTCCTCCCAGTAAATTTAAATACTTGCCATAGTCCAAATATTTTTTGTTTTCGATTAGAGTTAGCGCATAAGCTAGGATTATCAATCCTGAACCAGACCAACCTAAAATGTCAATTAATAATTTCATAGTTTGTTATATCGCGAAATGTCAATATGTATTATCAATTTTTTTTATGTTAGAAAATCAATAAACTCCTTAATTGTCTTTTCATTCCTTTTTAAGTAAGACCATTTTCCGTGTCTTGTCGATATTAAAAGTCCACACTTTTCCATATTAGTTAAATAAGTTGAAATTGTTGATTGTGATAATCCAGCTTTTTCTTGAATATAGGTAACACAAACACCATCATTAAAATGCTTTAAGGTCTCATGTGGTGGAAAATGTTTTTCTGGTTCTTTCAGCCATTCCATAATCTGAAATCTTGTTTGGTTTGATAAACATTTTCCTATTTCAGTTGCTATTTTTAAATTCATACAACAAACATATTGATAAATCGAGATATATAAAAATGAATAATACTTTTCTTTAAAGCTTGGAGCTTTTTTGTCAACAACAAAATATGAATTGTTTTAATAATGTCTAGTCCTGAAATATGGCTACAGGTTAAAATTGATTTTACGCTGTTAATTTATATACCATATTCGGTGTTTTATAATCTAAAGATACATGTAATCTTATTTGGTTGTATAGATTGATTGC